>Ga0207720_100010_pt1 | contig 428476 bp, 451 predicted proteins | sample A23P2SouthBayCA_2_FD_187751 | JGI IMG/M metagenome (GOLD analysis project Ga0207720, IMG submission 187751) | Aerobic enrichment media microbial communities from Eden Landing Ponds, California, USA - A23 E3 (2) (SPAdes) | ecosystem: Environmental > Aquatic > Marine > Unclassified | place...
AGCTTCAAGCGTTTCTTAGCAACCGCTTCTTTGACTCACTCGACGAGCTGACGACAGCGATCGATACAGCTCTCGACCAACTTTCAACCCCAAAAGTGAGCAACTATTTCTAACGTCTACTATAGCTTCGGGAATCCTTTTTTTATTTCGTCGTAGTTACGGGAGAGGCCGATTTTGTCAATTTCTTCGATAGTCAGATCCGCGATATCGAGACACTCTTCGACCGACCGGACGGGAAACTTCCCGACAGCATGTTTCTCACGGATTATTCGCTCCTCTTCGACGAATGCGACTACCGATCCATCGACTACGAGACACGCGCTCGGATCGTGGTGGCCTGGAACGATTCCCAATGATCTCATGTGAAATTGCCCTACCTGCTGGGAAATAACGCTGTCGTTGCCGGTGCGGATGATGATAGATATGAACGGTAGAACCGCCCACCAATAGGGTAAACTGATACTGATCAACTTTCGCGGCTTGAGAGAGAAAGATCACCAAATCACGCATATCTCAGATAGAACGGTGGTGTCAATAATTAAGGCATTTCTCACTGCTTACTGTCGTACTCCGACATCTAATCACTTGAAAATCAAATCGTTCGGGATCTTGAACAAGAGGCTCTGTACCTGTGGTCTACAGAACTCGTCATTGAAGAATACCGAGCTACCACCGCGGCATATCTTTCGACCTTTTGCCGCGAAATCATTCCAGTCGGAACGGTGGTCGACAGGATCGAATCGGTCGCGCACGAGTTTCTATAGATAGATCTTAAGTGTGTTTGTGATGCATATTTGATGGTAACTCCTGCCCGTAGTGATCAGTGAGAAGCGCTTGATTTCACTGCCTTCTCGTGCGATCGCGACGAGCGACCGATTCCTGACGCCGTTAGGTTGAACATCGAAAATGGACAAGACAGTACAATTACGCACAAAGGGCCTCCAGAATAGGTTTCGGTGATTAGAGTCTAAATATCCTAGACAGCCTTAGCAGCACTCGGCTGGGGACCGACGGTTTCCCTCGAGGAAGGTCTGCAGCAGACGATAGCGTGCTTCGATTTGGGGACGATTCACGGTACCATATAACTGTATCTATTTCGGTCGGCGGCGTGGATACGAACACATCGACATCGGTCCCAAAGTTGTTCGCATCACTGACTGTCTTCAGCGCTTATTCGAAAGGATACGCGGACAATGAGCGTCGATTGAGGCATCTTTTTAAACCAATCTTACGATCGATTAATATGATACGGCAAAAACTATCAAACATTCTACACCAAGTGCGCTCCTCTGCGGCCAATACGTGGATAACACGACTTCCAAGTATTCGTCCCCTTTACGAGTTCGTCGCTCGTCTCGTAACGCCAGAGCGAGCAGTATTCGTCGAATACGAGACGTTTGAAATGTTGATTGATCCGTCACAGGAACAGGGAATTTTTCGCGGGGAAGTGCCGGAAAAGGCAGTTCAAACGGAAATCCATCGACACCTATCACCGGGTGATACCGCATACGATATCGGCGGTTATCACGGGGCCCACTCTCTCTCTATGCGGCGCGCAGTCGGCGAATCCGGTCGTGTGGTGATATACGAGGCAGACCCGGAAAACAGTGAGTTCATTGAGCGGACAATCGACCAGAACGGGTTCGACAACGTCCACGTGGTCAACGCAGCAGTTTCTGACTCCGAAGAAACGCTGACACTCAAAAAGCGAAACCCCAGCAGTAGTTCAGCTGGAACGACGATCCGTCCCCCCGAGCCGGATGATTACATGGAAATTGACGAGATTGGGGCTGTTCGCCTCTCTGACGAGATCGCGGATAAGGATCACATCGACCTGATCAAGATCGACATCGAAGGCGCCGAATACGAGGTCATTCGCGACATTGCTTCCGATCTTGATGTCGTCGATACGTTGCTCATTGAACTCCACCATGCAAACTTGGGAGCAGAAAAAGTAAAGTCTATTTGCCAGATTCTTTCTTCGAAGGGATCGATATATGATATCGAGTCGGGAGACTCGCTCACGGTGTCTGAAATCGTCAACTCGCCCGATCGCAAGCATATTCGGTGGGAATGTGATCAGGACGTAAGCTTATAGACCGGAAACTCCTCATCGCCGAATCCCCACGTCTCCGAGTTCACGACGCCTGATTGCCGTCCAGCCAATATCTTCTCGCCCTCTGCGGCGATCTCCTCCCACTCCGGTTTCTCGTCGAGACGATCTAGTCGGTCACGCTCGTGTTCCTGGTGGTAGATGCGGAGTGGCGATTCAAACACGATCTGCCGGTACCCGCGACTCGCTGCGAGAAAGGCCCCGTAAGAATCGACATGGAGGTTCGTCTCCAGTTCCGGGAATCCCCTAATTTCGCTCCATCCGTCGCGGGGCAACAATAGGAAGTCGCCGGCTGCGTTGGTGTCAATATCGCCAACGGTATTGGTCGGATACTCGTGTTCGAGAACGTCTTCGGTAGCGTCACGAGAGGTCTCTGGGACGAACCGGTCGCGGATCAATCGGAGCGGACGGCGGATCTCGCTCGGATTCCGGAGGAAGTGGGAGAACCCGAACCGCCGGAAGTAAGCGAGATCATAAATCACCGTTCCCTCCCGTGTGATCGTCCTTACTACGTTGTTTGCACATCGGTCCAGCAACTGATCGACGCTCAGCGCGTCGAGATCACTCACTGCGGCGTCGATGTCGTGTCGACCGATCCGATAGAAGCAATCCGGCTGGAGTGGGTGTTCGGACAGGTACCCGATGAGTCGATCCCCGAAGATGATATCCGGGTTCGTTGAGAGGACGTAGTCTCCGGAGGATCGCCGGATACCGACGTTCTTGCCGCGGAACTCGAATAGCGGAAACGAGTCGGACTTCGGTAGTTCCTCATGAATTCTGTTGGGCACCTGGACGATCTTGACTGAAGCGTGTTCCAGGTCGTCGGGGAGATCGATTACTGCCTTCAGCGGCGGATTGTCCGCCGGTGGATTCCATTCGACGAGAACGATCTCGATGTCCAGCTCGTGGCGTCCCGCGAGGTGACAGAGGACCCGGAGGCTCGTCTGTAGTCGTTCCGTGAAGTTCCCTCCGTACGAGTCGTTCCGACCAACCATCACAACACTCAGATACGGCGCCATACCGGGTTGTAGCTACAAAGGGTTATAAATCATACTTTCGACAGTATCGGTTTGGACCAGCCAACGGTCACCCACTAAGACCGAACCCGTCGTACGGTAACTCGAGAGACTCCTCGTTGAGTTCACCCCACACGTCGTAGACCGTCGCTGACGGGGCGTGTTCGTTCAGCGTCTCTTCGAGACCGACGAACGACGAGTGGTTCATCGCAATCACAACCACGTCGGCCGACACCAGGGCGTCACTTATCGATCCACCGTGGTCAAGGACGTACGGATCGTACAGCGTCACCGAGACGCCCTGATCCTCCAATCGATCGGCAATGTTCAGCGGTGGTGAGTTGTACGTGTCTGAGACGTCCTTCTTATAACTCGTTCCGAGGAGCGTCACCTCCTCGGGCTGTTTTTTCAGGATCTCTTTGGCAATATACGACGGCAGGGAAGCGTTCGTTCGCCGCGTCGCACTGAATAGGTCCGGTGTCGTCGGCTGTTCACAGATGGTCTCGTCCATCAGGAAGTGCGGGTCTTTCGGGAGACACTTCCCCCCAACGACGCCCGGGACCGGGATGTCGTTCCTCGGGTAGCCTTCGTTTGCGATCTCGATCGCTTCGGTTGCGTTTAATCCGAGTTCGTCGGCGACGTAGGCGATCTGGTTCCCGATAGCGAACAAGCCATCTCGATAGGTGTTGTCTATCAGCTTGACGAACATCGCCGTTTCCGGATCGGTAATCGTGATCGGGCTTTCGAGGGGATCCAATAGGGCTTGTATTGGTTCGATACTCTCGTCCCGATCGACACCGATGATCTTCGGAAGCGTACGTATCTCTTCGATCGCTCGCCCCTCTGCAAGCCGTTCTGGATACACGACATACTGTGGTTCCCCATTATTTTCCGATTGAGCGATGTCTCGTACGCGGTCGATCTGGTTGATTGGGAGCGTCGAACGAAGGATCAGCACTTGTTCACCGATGAGCAAACTTGCATACTCCCGAACGGTCGCCAAGAACTCCTCCATCTGACCGCGCTGAGCATTGAGTGTCAGCGTGACGTATTTGTGGTCTTTGATGGTGTCCGGTTCGGTGGTTGCCCGGAGCCTTCCCGATTCCGTGGTCGACTTTAGTCTCTCGTCAAGACCCGGCTCGGTAAACGGCGAATCGCCGCTGTTGACGCGCCCCACGAGGTCGCTATCTGTATCTACACAGGTGACATTATAATCGAGATCGTTTGCCAGCACAGCTGCCCAAGGGAGACCAATACGTCCGGCCCCGATTACGGCGATATCACGATCGAAGTTGTGGGTGAGTGAAGCAGTCATACTTTTACTGGATCTCGTCTCGATACCAATGAATGTATTCCTCGAGTGACTCGGAGAGCGATACCTCGGGTTTCCAGCCAAGGACGCGCTTGGCCTTCGAGGAGTCGGGGATCCGACAATCCACGTCATGCTCGAACGCCTTCTGGGAATCGAACGCAATCTCTTTTTCGCGGTCACAGTGCTCCCAGATTTTCTTCGCGAGTTCGGTCATCGTCACCCCGTCCGAGGAACCGAGATTGAAATCATCGTTTTCGGCGGCCTCCTGGAACGTACAGGCGTGTACACCACGTGCAATGTCAGTGACATGGGTAAATGCTCTAACTTGTGAGCCATCGCCCAGTACCTCCAGGGGGTACTGCTGTTCGGTCAGAATCTTCTTGACGAAGTCAGGGATGACATGTGCCTGTCCAACCTCATCGCCCGGTGGTTCTCTCGGACCTACAGCATTGAACGGTCGAAAGATAGCGTAATCGACGTTATACTGGTCGTGGTACGCTCGGCAGTAGTATTCGCCCGACAGCTTTTGGAACCCGTAGGCACTCTTCGGCGGTGGTATCTCGTCGACCTGATCCTCAGAGACCGGGAAGTCGGTCGCCTTTTCGAACACCATTGACGAACTTGCGTACACGACCCGATCGACATCTTCTTTCCTGGCGGCATCAAGGACATTCCTCGTCATTTCGTTGTTCTGTCCGATGATGTCCGCCGGGACGTCGTGGAAATAGCCGATCCCTCCGATCTTCGCCGCGAGATGGACGATACGATTGATTCCCTCGAAAGAGGAAATTGCTGCCTCTCTGTTCGTCAGATCGACGCGTCGAATTTCGACGTCATCACGAGCGTCGGAGAGGTTTTCTTTTCGCCCATCACTGAAATCGTCGACGACGACAACATCCTCACCCTGTCGAGAAAAAAAGTCGACGACATGGGAACCGAGAAAGCCTGCTCCCCCCGTGATCGCGATTTGTTGTGTCATTCGCTTAAGATTGTCCGACGAGATGTATATTTACCCTTCGATTCAGTCGCCGGATCAGGACTTGTTCTATTTCATCATCGTCAACGACGAGAGTTGAGACATCTCTCGTCGTAGTAGGCCAACCCCGCTTCACCGAGTATCTTCGCGAGTGCTGCATGTAATTGCTCACGGTATGCCGCTCGTGTATTGTCGCTATCGACTTTCTCGAACGCCCGTTCTGACATGGATCGAACGGTCTCGGGATCCCGTGCCGCGGCTTTTCGAACACATTTCCTGATCGTCCCTATCTTTACGTCCTCCAGTACGTCTCCCCAGTTACCGGCCGTCTCCATACAGTCTTTCGTGACGATCGGGATCAGGCCCCGCCGCATCGTATTTATTACGGCACCGGGAAACGCTGCCTCACTCCCCGATGGGTATAGTAAGTACGCGCACTTCCTCGTGACCTCGTCGAAGGCCTCGGATTTGATGTCGACCCAGCCGACGTTGTGGATGTTTTCGGTTTCGAAGAGTTCCGTTTCGTAGGCGTCGACAAAGTCCGGGTTCGCGGTCGTCGGCCCACAGGTGTACAGGTGGACATCTTCGAGACCAGCGAACGCCTCGAGTACTCGATCGAGCCCTTTCAGTACCAGTCCACTCCCGCCGAACCAGAGGAAATTCTTGCGAGCAGTGTCGTAATTTCGGCCGTCGAACTCCGGTGTGATGAAATCGAATCCGGCGTTTGGAACGGTGTGGATGGGGGTGTTGTCGTCGATGTACCCATCGTAGGAGTCGATCGTGTATTCATCACCCATGATGATCATTGTATCGACCAAACTACTACAGGGATACTCCGGAACCTGCCGCTTTGGCTCGATACGAACGCCGCGGCGTTCGTAGACTTGATTGAGCCGTTCTTTCTCTTTCATGTTCTGATAGTTCCAGTGCATCTCTGTCGCATAGAGTATCTTCTGTGTCTCGGGCTGGACGGATTCAAGTACGTCGTAGAACGTGGATCGACAGTTCCATCCGAGAACGGCGTCGTACTGGCCGAGGTCCTCTGGCGGCTTTGGTTCGCCTGCCATCGGATAATAGTCAACCACGTACCCGAGTCGATTGAAGATCTGCGTCATCGCGATGGCCTTCCAGTTACTCTGGTGGTTGCTATACTGTGTGGACCCCTTTCGCATAAAAAAAGGAGTGACCTTCCCGAGTATCAACACTCTACCGACTGGTTCCCATGATCCACGGTAGTAATCGGTTACTTTCCCGTTTTTTATCCATTTCCTCGTTTCGAAAAGCGCGTTATCGAAGTGACCGACTGCGGTCGAAGCGAACCATGAAATCCTCGCAGAGAGCGCTGAGAGAGACGATCGACCTGCCATAGGATTATTTCCAATATTTGCTCTGATAAGTCTACTGTTTCGCTCACAACCCACCTCGTCATATCACTCTCGTATACGGTACCGGCGGTATGCCACGGATCGGCTGCGGCAGCGACCTGCATCAGGACATTCATATCTAACCCCATCAAAGACTCCTGAAAAGTGAACCTCAAGTCAAAACGGGTCGTCGTCACGGGTGGTGCCGGCTTCCTCGGTTCGTTCGTCGTCGAGGAACTCGAAGACCGCGGTTGTACCGATGTCTTCGTCCCTCGCAGCGACGAGTACGATCTTCGACAGACCGAGGACATCGTACGAATGTACGAGGACAACGCCGCTGACGTCGTGATTCATCTCGCTGCGACGGTCGGTGGCATCGGTGCGAACCGTGAACGACCCGGCGATTTCTTCTACGAGAACGCCGCCATGGGTGTCGAACTAATCGAACAGGCGAGACAACACGATGTCGAGAAGTTCGTTACAGCGGGCACGGTGTGTGCCTACCCAGAGGAGACGCCCGTCCCGTTCTCTGAAGACGATCTCTGGGATGGTTATCCCGAGGAGACGAACGCGCCGTACGGTCTGGCGAAGAAGATGCTGCTCGTCCAAACACAAGCATATCGAGACCAGTACGACTTTGACGGGATCTACACTATCCCAGTCAACCTCTACGGCCCGAGAGACGACTTTGACCTTGAGACATCCCACGTCATTCCGGCGATTATCCGGAAGACGGTCGAAGCGAAACGGCGTGACGAACCGACAGTGACGGCATGGGGTACGGGAACGCCGACCCGCGAGTTCCTGTACGTTGAGGATGCCGCCCGTGGACTAGTCGAAGCAACGGAGAAGTATGACAGGGGTGAGCCGGTCAACCTCGGGTCAGGGATGGAGATCTCGATCGAGGCACTCGTCTCGACAATTAAGGACGTAGTTGGATACGAGGGAGAGATCGTTTGGGATACCTCGAAACCCGACGGGCAACCACGTCGCTGTCTTGACACGTCCCGGGCCAGAGAATCTTTCGGGTGGGAGGCCCAGACGGAGTTCGAACAGGGACTCCAACGAACGGTCGACTGGTATCGCACGCACCGTGAGGAAATCGTCGCCGACGAGACAGATTAACTCCCGTCCGTATCCCAATGAGTAACCACATAGAGCGACTGACGCTCGACGAATCGCTCATCTTCGTCGGTGTCCTCGCGGTCCTTTCGCTGTCGGTCTCATCTGTGTTTCCCGCTGTCTTTTTTTTGCTGGTCTCCGTGTTCGCTTGTCTACTCGCAGCCCACAGGCTCAATGTTCCCGCTCGTTGGACGCTGATCATCTTCGCGGTGCCGGTGGGAGTCATCGCGGCCGATTCGATCGTCCAGTTCATGCCGTTCTTCCCGGACGCGAGGCACTACCGCCGACTGGGTGCCCAGATCCTTGGGAGCGTTGCGGGTAACGAGACGATCCAGTTCGCAAAATACAGTCTACGGGAGCTAGTGTACGCAGCGGTCATCAGCGGTCTTTCGGCATTGTTCGTCGAGTCGCCGGTCTCGATTCGCCTTCTCAATACCTGTGGATTCGCGGTCGGGGCAACCTACTGGCTACGAATCGCCGAGCTAGAATATGATCGACAGGCAGCACACGTCATGGTACCACTATTGTGTGTCTGGCCGGGCGCGATCCTCTATTTTACTGCGACGCTCCGCGAGTCGTTTACTTTCCTCCTATTGACGATGGCAATTTACTACGTCCGACAGGGTATCGCCAATCGGGAACTCACGAGGTACCTTCCGGTAGTCGCCGTAATCACGTTCTGTCAGCTCTTCTTCCGGCCCGAACTTGTCCCACTAATACTGTTCGCACTCCCGATAACGCTAGTCCTCACCTGGCAGAACCGGCTTGCCCTACTCTTGCTTCCGACTCCGCTAATCGGGCTCTTCGGTCTACAGTACATGTCCAGGACGTTCGCTGTCTTCCCGAAGTTGTTCAATCCGTTACAGATTAGGCTCCTTGAGATCAAACGTCGGGCGTCGGCGACGCGGCCGCGTGGATATTTAACTGAGCTGTCGTACAACTCTTGGGTCGATGTCATCACGACGCTCCCGGTTCGGCTTTTTTACCTTCTCTTCTCCCCATTCCCGTGGGAATCGGACAGTTATGTCATGTTCCTGCCGTCTCTCGATTCGCTCTATGTGGTCGGGATCGTCGGCTTTGCGATCGGTGGCGCCCTCTACTCGGTGAGAAACGACCGATCTCGGACGCTCCTATTCCTTAGCATTACTTGTCTCCTCATCCTGACCGGATACTCTCTGGTGGCGAGTGCCGAAGGCGTCGCCTCTCGCCGTCGACTCTACGCGATCCCGATGTTGACCGTGTTCGCAGTTCGGGGTGTTCAGGTTCTCGGTGCCCGTGTCCGGGTCATACCGTAGGACCGCCCGTCGTCACTCAGGGACTGACGGACGGCGCTCGGTTACCGGACCGACCCCTATGGGACTGGTGACTGAACCATGTTCGTAATAGATAACTGAACCCGTTTCCATAGGCGAATGTGCACGTCTGTTATCTTTTTCATCGCGAATATCCACAGAACTTCTCGACGGCACTCAACGAGTACACGACGAAACTCGCGTCGAAGGGTGTTGATGTGTCGGTCATTGCTGGCCGGAACTCAACCTCAGTCCCCGCCAGAGAGACGGTCGACGGCGTGGAGGTGTACCGAATCCTGACTGATACTTCGACGAGCATTTCGATCGAACCAACGCTGTTCGGGATTCGTGCACTCCGAGTGCTCGATGACATCTGTACACGAGAGACAGTCGACATCCTCCATCTCCTGGCGTTTCCGAATCTCGGACTGATACTCAGTCCGATCCCGGGACTGAAATCACCACCCGTCTGTATCGCCGACGTTCGAGCCACTGCGGTGCGGAATTGCGTATTCGATGCTGTCTCTCGGATTGGATTGCGAATCCAGCACCGTCTAGTCGATCGGACGGTCGTCATCGACGAACACGTGGCGAGGAACGTCTTCGGGGAGAATCCAAACGTCGATATCTTGCCCCTCGGGGTCGACACCAGCCAGTTTCATCCAGGAACGTCCCCGGAGCTACGGGCGTCGCTCGGATTCGACGACGACGACATCGTGTTCGGGTATACCGGTAGTCTCCATCCGCCACGCCAGTTGCATCGGGCGATCGACGTCTTCGAGCAAGCGCACAAGACCAACCCCGCGGTGCAGTTCCTGATCATCGGCGACGGTGCGGCCCGATCCGACCTTCAGCGTCGTGCAGAGCGATCGGACACCCCCGAGGCCTTCACGTTTACTGGCGAGGTCCCCTTCGAAGAGGTACCGACTTACGTTCGTGTCTTCGATGTCGGTTTCGCTTACGTTCCCGACATCAGACAGTACCGAGACCAGCCGCCACTCAAGACGGTCGAGTTTCTCTCTGCTGGCCTCCCGGTCATCGCGACGGATACTCCCGGCAACCGCGTGTTCGTCGACTCCGGCGAGAACGCCCGTGTCGTCTCGGACGACGAAGCGTCATATGTCGACGCTGTGCTCGACTTCGCGAACTCGGCCGAGACGCGGGAATCGGTCGCTACAAACGCCCGGGAATCGGTCGCGGAGTACGACTACGACAGTATCGTGGACGAACGACTCGTCCCCATCTACCGACGGCTCCTCGAGTCGTAGCGACAGCGAAATCTACATATCAGTGTCCCTTCGAGAGTGATACACGAAATCGAGAAATGGGCACCGATAGTTTCTCTGTCGTTTTCACCACGTACGGCGGCGACGACCCGGCCGAAGTACGCACTGCCTTGGACAGCATCGTCGATCAGACGGTCGTGCCTGACGAAATCGTGATCGTCGAGGACGGACCGGTCCCAGACCCCCTCTCGGATACGATTGCGACGTTCGGCCGCGATCATCCCGAGCTGGTCGCCATCTACTCCCTCTCCGAGAATTGCGGTCACGGGAAAGCCCTCCAGATCGGGGTTGAGCAGTGTTCCCACGAATTTGTCGCGATCATGGACGCGGACGATATCTCGGTTCGAAAGCGGTTCGAACGGCAGCTCTCGTACCTAGAGGACAACCCCGACGTCGACCTCGTCGGGGGATACATCGCGGAGTTCGATAAGGATCCAGAGGACGTCGTCTCTATCCGGACAGTACCGCTGTCACCCGAAGCCGTCGAGCGGAAAGCCCGATACCGGAATCCGGTCAATCAGACCACTGCGATGTTTCGTCGTTCGTCTGTCATCAATGCTGGCAACTACCGTGGCGTCGCACGGATGGAAGATTACGATCTATGGGGTCGGATGCTCGCCAACGGTGCGACCATCGCGAACGTCCCGGAAGTCCTGGCGAAGGTCCGTGGGGGTACGGCCATGCACTCGCGTCGAGGTGGCCTCGAATACGCCAGAGAAGAGGTCCGTCAGCAGTGGTCGTTCCTCCGGATCGGATTTGTCTCTGTCCCCGTGTTCGTACTGAACCTCCTGATCCGTATCCCGGTTCGGTTGCTCTCGAACCGCGTTCGGGGCCTCATCTACGAGAGGCTCCTGCGAACTGACGGATAGCTGTCGACAGTCGTCCGTAGCCGATTGAAATCGGCCCTTCCTCTCGATGTGTGTCTGTTACTCTTCTCCTCTGGGGCAAACGCAGTCAATTGCCGAACGAACTCGTCCGACTGACGAACGTTTCGGTGACCCCCTTATCAGGAATGATCAGTTGCCCGAATCGCTCCTGATGCTTTCTGAGATATCACGGAAACCGCTCGTCTAACAGGACGTCTTAGTACCGCTGTTCTCGGCCAAAGGCGTCTTCGCCCGCTGTAATGGCCTCGACCAGGAAATCTTCCTCGCACTCGGGCGTGGCATTCACGAAGACATCGTACCCCCGTGCAGTCGCTCGAACGTCTGTTCGGAGCACCTCATCGTCGTTCGAGCCATCCGCTACGACTCCGTCAGAGAGCTGACGGCGCTTCCCGCCGATATCGGCGATATCAGACGACGCTTCCGGTTCCATGCCTTGTTTCTCCTCACCGTATCCGTTTTTTACTTACCAACCGGTAGAACTGGCCCATGCGGTGGGAGCGACACTTGACGGTCGTGAACGTGTAGCCCTCGGCTTTTTCGGGGTTGTTCCCCAGCTGAAGGAGTCACTTGAGGCAGTCCTCGCGCTGGTTACAGTAGTCAACACGCTGTCGTTTGCTGAAGAACTCAGCGGACGGTTCGGGAAGACCGAGATGTCTTCGAAGTCGCTCATCATCCGTCCTCCAGACCCCCTTGCTTGTCTAGCCGAAGATTAAAGTTCGTGAATTCGCCCGAAGTCGTCGGGGTAGCGTCGGTGTTTCAGCTTCCTGAAATGGCAACGATAGTTCTAGTGAAATCGTCATAAGGCGAGGGGACAATTCGCGGGTCGGAGACGTGCTTGCCGTTGGACATAGATTAGTTTTCCACGTCACTGGTAGTGAAACCGAAGGAAGGGAACGGGGTGAAAGTGCTCCGTCAGGGATTCGAACCCTGGTCCTCGCTGTGAGAGGGCGTAATCGTACTCGTCTTGGTAGAACCCAATCTCGGCTGCAATTTCGACGAAACTTCGAGTGACGTGGGTGAACAGCGGCCGTACTTCGTGAACGTCGTTGAGAAGTAACCGTATCCAGTTTCGGATGGCGGCTCGTCGCGTAACTCTGTCAATTTCTTGTTCGGCAAGTATCGGTGAGAAGTCGCGACCGTGAGCCCGAACGACTGATTCAGGGGTCGGAACACTGTTACGGAATTCGGCGTGAACCGCACGTACGGCAGCGTTTCTGATAGCCTCACGCATGCCTTCCTCTTCGAGACTCTGACTCACTCGCCGGAACGTGGATTGGTCGGGAACCGACTCGTACCCCACTGCGATGACGACTCCAGTGCTGTTCGAGCGGTTATCCTCCAGTGCTGGCCACGAGTTCAGCATCCACGTATCGTGCAGGACGATCGGCCTGACGTGACGCGTTAGTTTGGATAGCTTGTTGAGGGAAACTCCTTCTGCGGAGAGCCATCTTAACGAACTCCTGAATCGCCGCATTGGAGGTCCCACGCTCTCGGCCACATCTGACACGACGGAGTTGTCGCCCTGGCAGTCGTTTGCCGCGGCGGACTGAGCCGTTAGGCACACTCCCTGAGGGGTCTGTCCCGCTGGATGGGACCTGTACCCGAGACAGAACTGTCGAAGCCACATCTAAGTCGATAAGATGCGAGACTATACTGCTCCTTGACCCACGAAAATGGGTCTATTTTGCTGATTGTTTACCCGAATCGATAGTGTTGCCACTCACCAGTCTGCTCGTCAGTCCACGGAAGCGCCGATCATACCGCTGTCCCAAGAGCCGTCACTGGCCCGCCATTCCAGCCTGGCATCCCGGAGTTCCAGCGGATCCCGGCCGACCTTGCGCCATGCTTTGATAGCTTCGTGTAGGACATCGTCTAACCGGGGGCAAGACGTGCTCTTGAGTCGGGATAGCATCGTATCGATACGAAGAGTCAGCTCTCCACTTTCGTCGTCTCTGGAGACCTTTGCGGCGTACTTGTTGCACCATTGTTGCCATGCGCTTGACGATGTTTGCCTAGCTTCCATCCCCAGCAAGCTGGCGACTCGTCCGGCCGCGTTCTCGATGCGATGCTCGGTTTTCTCGACAATAGCCGCAATCTCCTGTTCGTTCTTCTTCGTGGCAAAGGTGACTGCGGCGTTCTCGTTCCGGATCAACCCATCCAGCCTATCAAGAGCCCGGTAAGTGGTGCTGATACCGTATTTAGTGCCCTGGGCCATCTCTTCAGGGTGTTGTTCTCTCTCTGTCACGAGCGTCTCAAGGACAGCTACGTCGCTGTCACAGAGATCCCGCATCTGGGTGACAAGCAATCCTTCCTGCTGTGCTTCCATCTCCGGAGTCGGGTCCTGCTCAAAGCTTACGGACGACTCGGCAGGCTCGACGTGAAGTGATGGTCTGAAACGAAAGTAGTGGGATCCGCTTTCGTCAGAACATCAGCCCAATAGAGGGTGTTGATGAGCGTCTCCTCAATCTCCCGCCGCAACTCCTCTTTCTGTGCCCATTTGATCGGATTTCCGTTATTCAACGACTTCTTAACCAGCACGCCGATCTTGGGATGGAAGAGTGGGTCCGTCTCGTCCTTCTTTTGGACGTGCTTGGGATGGTAGTGTTTACCTGCTTACCGGACTGGTGGCCGGAGATTAGCCGCTTGGCGTCTTGTTTGGGGAGAACTGCCCGGTGGTTCTTGCCTACGATCTCTTCGTTGTCGACCTTGTACTCGTACCGGCTCCCCTGCTTGTAGCGCAAAGGTGGAGGAACCGTTGCATGATACCCGACTGTCCGACGACTTTGGGGCTCATCGACCGCCGGAGGCGAACGTACCTCTCGAAGGTCGTGATATTACTCATCTCGTGGGGCTGCGTAGCGAAGTAATCGGATTTGACGCGCATCTCTCCCTCGTTCGCATGAACGCTGAGCACTTGCGGCAGTAGCTGATAGTACTCTTTTGGTTCAAAATTTGACCCACTGAAGTGGACGTTGACGCCTTCTGCGTTGCTCGCGTGGTCGAACGGGCTGCTGATCCGGTCGCCCGTTTCGTAGTGCTGCATCCCGGTGAACCGGGGCTGAATTAGGTAGTTCGCCTTCCGCTCGCTTTCGCCTTCCTCGTAGAGCCCTATGCGGAACTGATAAAGCCGATCTACGTCGACAGGATCGTCGGGGCGCGGGGCGATGCCGCCTTTCTGGTACTTCAGGTTGACCGTCAAGGTACTGCCCGCGAGATCCGTTTCTATCTCACCAGAGTATCCATCGAACCCGTCGAACAGAAGCTTGCTGACGACCCAGTACGGGCTTAGCCGTGCTCGGTGAAAATGAGGTTGCCCTCGCATTCGTGCGGAGCAGTGGCGATATGGCTCACGCCGACCACCCCTAGCGAAGGAAGATTGAAGACGAAGCAGTCGCTCACCAGCAATTGATAAAATAAAGAACCGCAGATATTCGGCGGTTCTATCCGAACATCTGGCGCATCATCGGATGCATCTCCATGAGCTGCTCTTCGGCGATCTCCTCGTACAGCTTGTACGTGATGGAGACCGTCAGCAGCAGCCCGGTACCGGAGACGCCGCCGATAGTGCCCAGCATGTTGGCCATCACGGCGAGCAGGCCCACCAAGGCCCCACCGATGACAGTCACTTGCGGGATATACCGTTCAAGGACTTTCTCGATGACGCCGACGTTCTGTCGGAAGCCGGGGATCTGCATCCCGGAGTTGTGGATCTGCTTGGCCGTCGCTTCCGGACCCATGTCGGTGGTCTCGACCCAGAAGACGGCGAAGATCGCGCCGCCGACCAGCATGACGAACAGGTCGATCCCGACGCGGGTCAGGATCTGCCACACGGGTTGGGCGGTCCCTTCAAGCCACCACATCCAGTCGCCACGGCTCTGGATTGGGGCGAGGAAGTAGAACAGGCCCCCGGTCGGCTGGCCGTTGGCGTACGTGCCGAGGAACGCCGGCATCGAGCCCAGCTGGGCGTTCAGGATCCGGCCCAGGAACTGGATGTTCGCCTGGAGCGCCCGGACGAGGATCATCGGCAGGACGCTCGCGTAGATGAGCTTGACCGGGAACCGGCCACGGGCCCCTTTGACGCGGGCGTTCGACAGCGGGATCTCGACGCGGACCGACTCGGCGTAGACGACCACCGAGAAGATCAGCACCGTCGTGAACAGCCCCAGCAGTTCGCCCTGGAGCAACACGGTCTGGAGGCCATCAGCAGCCAGCACTGGCCCGGTACCGCGCTGGCCGGTGATGAACAGGTACCAGGTGTAAATGATCCCTTCGCTGTTGCCGATAAACGGCGTCGTCAGGACGCCCCCGACGAGTCGCTGGCTCACGCCGGCGACAATGAACAGGCCGATACCGGAGCCGACGCCCCATTTGGAGATGACCTCGTCCATGAACAGGATAAGGACACCGCCGACGAACATCTGGGCGAAGATGAGCCACTGGACACCGGCCGTGCCGATACCCAGTGAGTTCGCGACCGCCGTATCGGCCGGCAGGAAGCCGCCGGCAAACACCATCGGGAGCCCGGTGAGGCAGATCATCACGAGCACCAGCAGCTTCTGGAGCCCCTGATAGAGGATCTGGTCCCGCGGGTCGTCTTGGGTGTTCAGCCCGAGCAGGTCCGCCCCACCGAGGAGCTGTAACACGATGGACGCCGTGACGATCGGACCGATACCCAGCTGCATGATGCTCCCCTGGCCGGAGGCCAGAATCGAGGAGAAGCGCCCGAACACCTGTTGGCTGGCGTCGATGTCCAGCCCGAACAGCTTCACGTTCGTCAGGAAGAAATACAGCAAGAGCACGCCCCCTGTCCAGGTGAGCTTGCGCTTGAACGGGACGTGTCCTTCCGGCCGCTGGACTGCGGGCATCCGGACAAGCAGTGGTTCGGCGGTGTCCTTCCAGCTCATCGTTCGTTATTCCTCGTCCGCGTCCGCGTCTTCGTCTGTCTCGGCCTCGGCCTGGCGCTCCTGGCCGAGGTCGGTCAGTTCGACGCTCCCGCCTGCGGCTTCGACCTTCTCGCGAGCGCCCTCGGAGAAGTCGTCGGCGATGAGCGTGAGTTCGTGGCGGACCTGGCCGGCACCGAGTACCTTCACGTAGTCGGCGTCGTCGGCCCCGTCAACGACATCACGCACGTCGACGCGGAAGCCGCCGTCTTCGACTTCGGCGACGTCCTCGGCGGCCAGCAGTGTGACGTCCTCGTCGATCTCGCGGACGTCGATAGTCGCGGCCTCTTCCTGCACCTTCTGCGGGCGCTTGAAGCCGCTCTTGCCGAGCGGTTCGTGGTTGTGGAACTCGTGTTTGTCACGGCCTGCGGCACCGCGACCACCGCGGTGGCCGGCACCACGTCGGTTCTTGTGTGAGCCGCCGCCGTGCGTGCGCGAGCCGCGCTGTCGTTTCTTTTTACTCGTCATTATCGCATCGCCTCCAGGAGGTCGTCGATTCCCTCGGTGTCGTGTTTCCCGAGCTGCCCGCCCTCCTTGACGGGGTGTTTGACGCCGTCGTGACCGCCGCGGGGCGGGTGCAGACGGAGTGTCGGGGACAGTCCCTGCTCGCGCAGCGTCGTCTCCTCGGAGAGGAGCGCGAACGCGAGCCCGGAGATGTCGTCGTAGTCCGTGTGCTCGGCGACCCATTCGTCGTCCACGTCAGCGTCGCCCTCGAGCGGCTCGGCGCGCGTCGCCAGGACTGTCTCCAGCGTCTCCTGGCTCGGCTCACCGAAGGCGACGAAGTCGTTGACCTTCGTCACCATGCCGCGGTAGGCGTCCGTCTCGGGGACGAGCGTGCAGTGGTTCACGTGGTGGATGTTGAGCATCTCCAGCGTGTCCTGAATGTCGGTGTGCATGTTGACTTCGCCACGGAGCTGGACGAGTGCGTGCATCACTCGATCACCTCTCGTTTCTCGAAGGTCCGTTCGGGGACGCGCGCCTCGGCCGTGTTCTGCAGGGCGTTGAACGTCGCCTTCGCGAAGTTGACCGTGGTGCGCGTGTTCCCGCTACTGCGTGTCCAGATGTCTTCGATACCGGCGAGTTCGAGCACCTTGCGGACGGTCTCCCCGCCCGCGAGGCCCAGCCCGCGCGGGGCCGGCTGGAGCTCGACCTCGACGCTCCCGGCCTTGCCCTCGGTGCGTAGCGCAACCGTGTGCGGACGGCCACAGCCACACTCCCAGGACCCACAGCCACGGGAGATGTCGATGATGTTCAGCTTCGCGATGTCGATAGCTTTCTGGATGGCACCGCCGACCTGGTCGTCACGCCCCTCGGCGTAGCCGATGAGGCCGTCGCGGTTGCCAACGGCGACCACGCAGCGGAACTTCACGCGGCGGCCGGAGTCTGTCATCCGCTGGACCATGTTGATGTCCAGCACTTCGTCTTCCAGGTCGGGAACGAGCTGGTCGACGACTTCCGATTCTTTCAGCGGGAGCCCGGAGTTCAGCGCCTCCTGCATGGAGTCGATTTCGCCCTCGACGACCTGCTTGCCGAGGCGTGTCCGTGGCTCCCATCCGTTGTTAGCACTCATAGTTCGATGTCACCGTCCAGTAGGGTCTCTCGGAGCTCGTCGAAGTGCTCCGGGAGGTCTGCAGCGTCGAAGTCGCCGCTGTACAGCGGCTCCTCGAGCTGCTCGTCGTACTCGGCGATGTGGGCACCGCGCGTGCGCTGCCAGTCGGCGAGTACGTCGTCGTTGTGCGGAATGTCCAGGCCGGCGTCGATTGCGCCTTCCTGTATTGCGAATACTTTGCTTCCGGGGGTCGGGCTGTTGAGTCCGATGTCGAGCACTGCTTCCTCGATGCCCGCTTCCTTCGCGCGAAGCCCGGCGAGTAGGCCGGTGAGGTAGGCCGAGGGCATGTTGCCCGTCGGGGCCTCCCAGCCGTACTCGGCGAGATCGCTCGAGTGTGCGGACGCGAGGGTGTCGTCGCCGTTGGGGCCAAGCGTCACCAGCTGCGCCCTGACGTGTTTATTGCTCTTTCGAGCAACGAGACGTGGCTTACCGGATTTCAACAGGCGCAACCGCTGATGGTAATCGGTTCTGGCCTCGCGGCGTCGCCGCATCGGTACTTTGTATCGTGGTCCTGTCGCCATTATGCGTCACCGTGGTTGTCGTCGATGTAACGTTCGAGATCGGCAACGCTGTCGAACTCGCCACCGCCGGCCTTGTCGTACAGGTCGCGGTACTGCGAACTCGAAAGCGTTCCCTCGTCACGCAGTTCGCGCAGCTTCGTCCGCTGTGCGCGGATGCGTGACTCCCAGTCCTCCTTGGAGTTCTGCCGTGCGCCTGCCTTGCCCTTCCGGGAACCGGCTCCCTTCTGGTGGCCGTACGCACGCTTCTTCTGGCGCTCCCGGGCGCGTCCGCGGGAGTTGCCTTTCTTGTCTTTCGCCTGAACGGCGCCCTCATCGACCAGTTCGCGAACGTCCTCGCGGGTGATCGCATCGGCGATATCGCCCTGTCGCTCGGGGTCGAACCAGACGCGGTTCTTCCCGACGTCGAGGACGTCAGCCGCGAGTCGCTTCTGTGCGGAGAGATCAGTCATCACTCACTCACCTCGACTTCGACGTAGGTGGGGTTGAGCACGCGGATGCCCGCGTCCTCGGCTTCCTCTTCAATTCGCTCGCGCTTGCGAGCGCCGACCTTCGAGGCGATCCGGACGGCCTCGGTGTCGCCGTCGACGCCTTCGAGGTCGTCCACGTTGTGCACGCGGACCTCCTCGAAGCCGGACGGGTGCTTGCCGCGAACCGCGGTCGGCGAGCGGAAGCCCGCCTCGACCGTGTCGCCCTTGCCTTTGATGCCGCGGCGCTGCTTCGAGAGCTGGCCGCGGGGCTTGCGCCACGAGGTCGAGACGCGCTTTTTCTTGTGGTGATCCTGGCGGTTGAACTGCGGCTTGCCGACCCGGTGTCGCTGGGTCAGCAGCCGCGCCTCCTCGTCGGAGAGGTCCGGCGTCTTGTCGGAGAGCCCGCGGGCCTGGAGTTCCGTCTCCACGTCCTCGGCGGGCGCTTCCTCGCCGCCTTCCTCTTCGACTTCGGCTTCGGTCTCGGACTCGACTTCGAGTCCGCCGACGTCGGCCTTGATGCGGGCCGCCAGCGCGTTCCCGATACCGCTGACATCGGCGAGCTCGGACTGGTCGGCGCCGCGGACGGCGTCGACGTCCTCGAAGCCGGCCTCGCGGAGCGACTCCGCCTTGGATGGGCCGACACCGCTGATGTCTGTCAGTTCGGCGTGCTCGTCTTCAGACTCGTCTTCGGCTTCCTCGGCCACCTGGTCGGGGTCCTCGACGGGCTCGCCGCCGTGTGGCTGCTCGGACTCGATGTCCGCCTCGGGCGCGTCGCCCTGCGGAAGCCCTTCCTCGTTGGCGTCGGCGTCACTGCTCGTGTTGTCGGGATTGTCCGCCATCAGGCGTCACCTCGGTTCGGTTTTCGGGTGATGTACACCCCGTCCTGGAACACGCGCACGTCCTTGTCGTTGATGCGCGTGAGCTGTTCGATGTCCGCGGCGGTCTGGCCGACGGCCTCGATGTCGGGGCCGCTGATGGTCAGCTCCTCGCCGTCGATCTCGACGTCCGTGTCGCCGTGGATCGTCGTGCGGCGGGGGGCCTTCTCGCCAAGGAAGTTCTCGATGACGACTTCGTCACCCTCGACGTTGACCTGCATCGGGAAGTGAGAGTAGAAGACTTCCATCTCGTACTCCCAGCCCTCGGTCACGCCGTGGAACATGTTCTCGATGTGGCTCTGGAAGGTACCGATCGTCGACATCGTCTTGGCGTTGTCCTCATCGGATTCGATGACGACTGTGTCGCCGTCGACGGACACGTCGATGTCAGGGTACCAGAGCCGACGCGTGACGCTGCCGTTGTCCCCCTCGACGGTGATGTCAAGGTGGTCCTGCTCGGCGTCCACGTCCTCCGGAATCTCCAGTTCTACTCGTGGCATTGTTAGTATACGTACGCGATGACTTGGCCACCGACGCCCTGCTCACGAGCCTCGTAGTGGCTCATGATGCCGTGGCTGGTCGTGACGACGAGGGTCCCGTAGTCACGGGCGGGGAGGAACCGCTTCTCCCACTTCTCGAACTCGTCTGCGCCCGCGGAGTAGCGGGGCTTGACCGGGCCACACTCGTTGATGGCTCCTTTCAGTTCGACTTCGAACTCGCCGGCTTTGCCGTCGTCGACGAAACTGAATCCGTCGATGTACCCGCGGTCGTAGAAGACCTCGAGGACGCTGCCGATCTCGTTCGAAGCGGGCGATACTGTCTGCTCTAAGTGCCCGACGCTTTCGGCGTTGTTAAGCGCCGACAGTGCGTTGGCAAATGGGTCGTTCCCTGTCATTGTTAGCTGTACTTCTTGAAGCCCATACCCCGCGAAATCTCGCGGAAGCACTGGCGGCACAGCCAGATGTCGTACTTGCCGACGAGTCCCTGTTCGCGACCGCAGCGCTGACAGGACTCGAGCTGGCCAGTCCGCTCACTGGATGCCGTCTCGGAATCGGGCTCTTCTGTGGTTTCACTTTCGCTCATTCGCTCACCTCCACGTCGTAGGTCGACTCGATGAAGGCGACGGCGTCCGCCGGGTTGAGTCGATGCTTCGTCGGAATCGAGCGCGACGCCTTGTCGCGCTTGGCGACGCGGTAGCCGGGGCGGACGAGGTTGACCGTCACGTCCAGCCCGTAGATTCCGATGCTCGGGTCGTACTCCTGGCTCGGGAACTCGGTGTGTTCCTCGACGCCGAAGCTGAAGTTACCGGTGTCGTCGAACTGGCTCGTCGCCAGCTCGGCGAGCGGCAGCGCTGTCTGGAGGAACTCTTCGGCCATCTCGTCGCGGAGGGTGACCTTCGCACCGATAGGGTCGCCCTCGCGGATGTCGAACTCGCCGACAGTCCGCTTGGCCTTCGTTCGGACCGGCGTCTGCCCGGTGATCTCCCCGAGGATGTCCTCCGCGTTGGCGAGGTCGCGGCCACCGTGGCCGATACCCATGTGAACGACGACCTTCTCGATACGCGGTTCGCGCATCTCGTGGAAGTCGCCGCCGGACTCACTCTCGGAGCTCATTCGTCATCACCCGTGAAGTTCTCGTCGATGACGACGACGTACTCTTCGACCGTCTCGAAGCCACCGGCGGCTTCGCCGCCTTCCGAGGCTTCGTCCGAAGCCTCGCTGCCCTCGTCCTGCGAGACGATCACGTTGTTCTGGGCCGAACCCGGCGTCACCTGAATCTCCTCGATCTCGCCGACTTCGCCCGCGTGGGCGCCGTCGACGGCGGTGACGAGCGCGCCCTCTTCGTACTCGAAGTGGGCCACGATTTCGCCGTCCTCGTTGCCGACGACGATGGAGTCACCGGCGTCGTAGGTCTGGTCGTCCTCGACGATGAGCGTCTCACCGTCGTGGAGGCCAAGCTGAACATCGCCACCGGAGACGTGGGTCTTAGTGACGATCTTGCCGAGCTTGGACTGGGCCGCGTCCGGGTCGATTGCGGTCAGCGCCAGCCGACCACCCTCGCCGGGGAACACGCGGTAGTACTCCTCGCGCTCGGTGAAGGCCAGGATGTCGAACATCCCGACGGGGCGTTCCTCGTCGGAGATGGCCTTCCCGTTGATGAGGACGTTGTCCTCGTTGAGGGCGTAGCGGGCTTCTTTGCGGTTGTCGGCGTAGCCGAGCACGTCCCGAAGAACGATGAGTAGGGGAACCCCGTCCTCACCGTGTGGGCCGGCGCCGGCTTTCACCGTAAACGTCGCGGTCTTGCGCTCTACGGGCCAACTGTTGGGCACCGAGAGTCGCTTCTGGTGGTTACTCATGCGGAATCATCCTCCGATTCGAGACGCGCCTCGCGCTTCTCGTCTTCGAGGTCCAGGTCCGTCACGCGGACGTTCGAGGTGTCAAGCGGTCGCGGGACTTCCTCGCCGTCCGTCTTTTCGAGCGTGACGTCTTCCACGTGGATGACGGCCTTGTCGAGATTGACCTCGAGGACTTCGCCTTCCTCGCCGGCGAAGTCGCCGCGGAGCACCTCGACGGTGTCACCAGCGTTGACGCGGACGTTGCGCTGGCCGTACTCCTCGCGGAGGTCGGCGCTGAGCGTCGCCCGGACCTGCTTGTGCCGCTCGTGAAGCGGAGCACGTCGTTGACTCTTGCGTTGTTTGTCTGGTTGCTTGCTCATGGTTCTATACGATCATCGTCGCTGCTGATGCCACACTGCCGAATCGCTGTGCGACTTCCCGTGCGATGGGACCTTTCAGCTCGGTCCCGCGCGGGTCCTCGTTCTCGTCGACGATGACGGCCGCGTTGTCTTCGAACTTGACGCGGGTGCCGTCGGGTCGACGGATCGGCTTTCGCTGGCGGACGACGACGGCTTCGAGCACCTGGCGACGCATTTCGGGCGTCCCCTTGGTGACCGAGACCGTGATCTTGTCGCCCAGCCCAGCTTTGGGGTGGCGGTTCTTCGTTCCCGAGTAGCCGTGGACGGAAATGACCTTGAGTTCGCGCGCTCCCGTGTTGTCCGCACACGTGATGAGCGAGCCCTTCTCCAGGCCTTGCGTGACGTCAGCACCGAGTGCTTCCATCAGGCATCACCGTCCTGTTCGTCGGCGACCACGCCGACGACGACGTGGCTTTTCGTTTTCGAGAGCGGTCGACACTCTGCTATCGTGACCGTGTCACCGACCGCGAGGTCGAGACAGTCGGGTGCGTGAGCCGGAACGCGGCTCCGCCGCTTCATGAAGCGGTCGTATTTCGGCACCTTCACGTCGTACTCGCGCTCGACGACAACGGTCTTCTCCATGTCAGTGGAGGCTACCTCGCCGTTCAGTGTCTGTCCGCGCACGGAGAGCTCTCCGTGGAACGGGCAGTTCTGATCGGCACAGGTTTCCTCCGGTTCCTGTACGTTCAGTCCTAGCGCCATAGTGAATCTCCTGTGTTCTCTGTGCGACGAGCGGGACGCGCGACGAGTCGGTCGCCGTCGACCCGGACTCGCTGTCCGTCAACGGCGAACGAAAAGGTCGCGCTGTCCTTCGGCACGTGCCACACCCGGTCGGCCCCCTCGATTGTCAGCATCTGTGTCGTCTCCATGACGACAGTGCCGCTGATACCGACAGCGTCCGGATTGGACGCTGCGACGACCTCACAGTCGAGGCCGACGAGTTCGTGTCGTGGGAGCGTCTCGGGTGTCAGTGGCATTATTCGTTCTCCTGCAGGTCGCCTTCTTCGCCCTGAATCGTCTTGATGCGGGCGATGGCCTTCCGCAGCTCCTTGATGCGACCGGGGTTTTCCGGTGCACCACCCGCGGCCTGCACGGCCCGGGCGTTCAGCAGTTCGGTCTTCAGGTCGTCGAGTTCCGCCTCGCGCTCGGCGGGCGTCATGTCCCGAATCTCTTGGACGTGCAGGACGGTCATTCGTCGTCAGCCTCCTCGTCGTCCATTTCGTCCATCAGCTCTTCGGCTTCGGCTTCGACGTCCTCGTCGAGTTCCTCGTCGACAGCCTCTTCGAGTTCGTCGACGTCGACGTCCTCGACATCGTCGTCGGTCGGGACTTCGACGTCTTCCTCGACGATCTCCTCGTCGACGAACTCCTCGTCAGCCTCGGAGTCGTCGTCGGCCCCGGCGGCCACGTCTTCGTCGAGTTCCTCGGCCGTCTCGCTGTCTTCGGGCTCGCCTTCGAGGAGTTCCTCGACGGACTCGCCGTCGGTGTCGGCCACGTAGTCCTCGACGTCGACATCCTCGTAGATCTCGAAGTCGTCGGGGAGCTCCGCGTCCGGCGGGATGATCTTGACTCGGACCCCGATGGTACCGAGCTTCATCACGGCGACGCCGACACCGCTGTCGACGATCTCCTCTGCGGGTTCGCCGTTGTGCTTGACGTAGCCGCGGTTGAACTTCTCCACGCGTGAGCGTGCACCCGTGACCTTGCCGGAGAGGACGATCTCTGCGCCGAGCGCGCCCGACTCCATGATACGGTCGATGGTGGTGTGGCCCGCCTTGCGGAAGTACCAGCCACGCTCGAGTGCGTTGGCCAGTCGGTCCGCGACGATGCGGGCGTTGAGGTCCGGCTCGTCGACTTCCTGCACGTCGACCTGCGGGTCGTCGAGGTTGAATCGGTCCTCGAGTTCCGTCGTGATCTTCCGGATGTTCTTCCCGCCCTTGCCGATGACCATCCCTGGCTTCTCGGCTTTGAGCACGATCTGGGTCCCCATCGGCGTCTTGGCGACGTCCATGCCGCCGTAGCCGGCTCGACCGAGTTCCTCTGCGAAGAACTCGTCGATCTGGGTCCGCTGGAGTCCGTCCTCGATGAACTGTTGTTCGTCGGCCATTATTCTTCGACCTCCGGCTCTTCGAGGATGAGTTCGACGTCAACCTGCGGGCTGTTCCACGCCGAGGCACGCCCCATCGCGCGGGGCTTGCGACCCTGCTGCTCGCCGACCTTGTGGGCGGCGACGTGCTTGATGGTCATGGCCTCACCGTCGAAGCCCTGGTGGTCGGCGTTGCCGACCGCGTTCTCGAGCAGGTCGAGGAAGGCCTTGCTGGCCTTCTCCGGGTAGCGTCCGGCGTCCCAGCCGTCGACCTTGCTTTTGTGGCCGACGCCCGAGTTGTGCTGTTTGAACGGAACGGGCTGGTCGCCCTCGATAACCGCCTCGAGGTAGTCGACAGCCTCGCCGGCCGTTTTGCCCTTGATCTCGCGGGCGATGGCCTTGCTGTGCTTGAAGCTCATCTGCCGCTCCCGGAGCATCGCTTTGGCCGTCGTGTCCGGGTCGGCTTCGACTGAGTAACTGATTCCCATGATTATTTGAGCGGTACGAACTTCGAGGAGCGTGTCGCTCCGATACCGGCCTGACCGTGTTCGACACTACTCCGGGTGAGCTGGAACTCACCGAGGTAGTGGCCGAGCATCTCGGGCTCGACTTTGACACGCTCGAAGTTCTGGCCGTCGTGGACGGCGAAGGTCAGCCCGACCATCTCCGGCAGCACCGGCATGTCGCGCAGGTGCGTCCGGATCGGGTCGTTGGCTGTCTCCTCTTCGCCGGCCTCGCGGGCCTTTTCGAGGAGCTTGTGTTTCTCCTCGGTCAGGCCGCGTACGATACTTCGCCGCTGTCGAGCGGGGAGCAGTTCCGCGACTTCCTCGAGCTCCATCTCCTGCAGCTCGTCGAGCGTGTGGCCGCGGAAGGAGAACTCTCCTTCGTGGCCGATTTGATATTCTGAGCTCATTCGTTGCCACCTCGACCAGTTCGCTTCGAGGCGATGTCCCCGACCTTACGTCCTGGCGGGGCGTTCCGCGAGATGGACTTGGGCTTGCCGGGGTGCTGGCGGCCGCCGCCACCGAACGGGTGGTCGACGGCGTTCATCGCCACACCGCGGACGTTGGGCCACTTCGTCCCTCGCGCCTTCATCTTGTGATGCTTGTTGCCAGCCTTCACGAACGGCTTGTCAGTTCGGCCGCCACCGGCGACGACGCCGATGGTGGCACGACACTGCGGGTCAAGCCGCTTCATCTCCCCGGAAGGGAGCTTGACGACCGCGACGTTGCGGTCGTGGGTGAGCAGCTGGGCGTTGACACCCGACGCGCGGGCGAACTTCCCACCGTCACCGGGGCTGGATTCGACGTTGCACACCGGGACCCCCTCTGGGATCTCCGCCAGCGGGAGCGTGTTCCCGGGTGCGATCTCGGCGCTGACGCCGACCTGTAGCTCGTCACCCACCCCGACGCCTTCCGGCGCGAGGATGAGTCGTCGGTCGCCGTCTTCGAACTCGACGGCGGCGACCGGAGCCGAGCGGGCAGGGTCGTGCTCGATATCGACGACCGTGCCGGCGACGACGTCGCCGTCCTCGACCTTGCGGTGCTCCAGATCAGCCTTGTAACGGTGCGACGGAGCACGGAACGTGGAGGTCCCGCGGCCGCGCCGTTGTCCTTGGATTCGTCGTCCCATCGTTAGAACACCCCAATTCTGGAGGCGACTTCTTGGGCGTCGTCGTCCTCTGAGAGGCGAACGACGGCCTTCTTCTCGCCGTCCATCGTGTTCTGTGTGTTGACCTGTTCGACTGTCACGTCGTACTGCTCCTCGACGGCGTCGGCGACATCGCCCTTGGAGGCGCGGTCGTCGACGGCGAACTGGAGCTTGTTCTGGAAGTCCATGTCGTTCATGGCCTTCTCGGTGACGTGTGGGTGTTTGATGACATCCCAGCTCATCGCTCGGCCACCTCCGCGAGTGCGGATTCCGTGAAGACGGTGAGTCGACCGGGCGCGCCGCCGGGCGCGAGGTCTTCCGTATTGACCTCGCTTGCGGTCGCCACGTCGGCTCCCGCGAGGTTGCGGGCGGCCTTCGACGGCTCGTCGCTGGTCACGAAGAGGATCGAGGCGGGACGACGGTACTTCCGTCCGCGGGCCGAGCCCTGCCCAGCCTTGATCTTCGTCTCGTCGGCGCGGTCGATGTCAGCGTGGACGTCGAGCGCCTCCAGCAGCGAGACGACTTCCTGCGTCTTGACGAGGTCCTCGAAGTCGTCGGAGACGACGACGGGCACTTCGTCACGGTCGAACTCGTGGCCGCGGTCGGCGACGAGGTCGGCGTCGGCCGTCGCGGCCAGCGCCGAGCGAACGGCCAGCTGCCGTTCCTTGTCGTTGAGGTCGAGCGAGCGGTCCTTCTCGGCTTTCGGCGGGTGGGCGCTTCGCCCCTTGACCGCCTGCGGGACGCGGCGGGCACGGCCGTCCTGCTTCGGGACGTGTGCCTGGCCGCGGCCGCTACCGAAGGACTCCGCCGGCGTTCGGAGGCCGGCGTACTCGTCGGACCCGTAGTCCTGTTTTCGGTTGGCCTGTGCGGCACGTACAGCTTTGCCGATGAGGTCGGACCGAACCGGCGTCTCGAAGACGTCCGGCAGGTCGACCTCGCCGTCTGTGTTGCCGTCCAGGTCGTAGATTGTTGCCTGCATAGGTTATCCCTGGTTCGATTCGTTGGAGACGTAGCGCACCTCGGGGTCGAGGCGCGGCTGGTCGTTCGGACGCACCGCGGGCCGGAAGCGCACCAGGCGCTTGTCCGGACCGGGCACGGAGCCCTTCACGAGCGTGTACGGCCCATCGACTTCGCCGTAGTTGACGAAGCCACCGTCGACGGTCGGTTCGTCGCCGTCGCCGATGTCGATGAGGCGCTTGTTGAGCTCGGTGCGCTGGTGGTAGCCGGTCTGCCCCTGCTGGGGGACCGTCGAGCGCACACGGGACGGGTTCCACGGACCGAGGTTGCCGATCCGTCGACGCCATCCCTGGCGGGCGTGCTTGCCTTTCCGCTTCTGGACGCCCCATCGCTTGACGGGACCCTGCGTCCCTTTGCCTTTCGTGACACCGGCCACGTCGGCGTACTCGCCGGCGCGGAAGATGTCGTTCATGGCGTGCTCGCCACCGTCCTCGACGAGGTCGAGGGCGTGGTCGAGGCGGTCCGAAACGGACCCACCGCCGACGCGAGTCTCCATCACGTCGGGCTTTTTCTTCGGGACGCTCGGGACGGCGTCGGGGACGGTGTGCGTAATGAGTCGCACGTCCCCGAGGTCACCGGCCTCGAGTGCGTCACGTACCTGTTCCTCAGCAGCGTCCGGGTCGTGGTCCTCCGGAACGTCCAGGGTCCGGTCGAGTTCCGAGTGGAACTCGTCGGTCCAGACTTCCGTCAGCGGACGCTGACCGTACGGCGTGTCTTCGTACGCTCGCAGGGCGACGGCGCGCATCGGCGGCGTCTCGATGACTGTCACCGGGACAGTCTCCTCCATCCCCTCGCGGGGGGAGTTGGGTTCGTCGTTGACGAGCACGACGTGTGTCATGCCTGCCTTGTAGCCGGCGAACCCTTGGACGCCCGGCTGCCCGTCGTCAGACGGCCAGCTGTTGAAGCGAGGCGTCTCGCTCGTCGAGCGCTTGCGCGGGCCGAAGCCCAGCGAGCCTTTGCGTGGTCTGCTTGGTTGTGGCATTCGTTTACTCCGTGAGGGTTAGACAGGTGAGGGAGGCGAACAGAGCTTCTTCCGTTCGCACGACCTCACTGCCCTGGTTCGGAACCGTATTCAGCCAGAGGTCGAACCCTTCTGGTTCGTCGCTCGTCTGGTCTCCCCCGACGGCGTCCGGGGCAACGTCGAGTATCGACGGTAACCCGCGCTCGGGTGCCCCGAAGGCGACGGTCATGCCGCCCTCGGCGTCGCGCCGCTCGGCCAACTGGCCGAGACGGGTCGACGTTACCGGCTCGCCGTATCGCGAGGACGCGATAGTGAGCCCGGCATCGTCGCGCGAGAGTGCCGCATCGAGGTCCGCGGCGACAACGTCGAACCCCGTTGTGGGGGCGTCGACGAGTTTCGCCCGGACCGGCCGTCGCGAAGAGACCCTGACGGTCACGCGCTCCCCCTGTTCCACGTCCATATCCGCTGGGACGGGAAGGGAGATCGGGTGTTGCATGCCGCAATTGACCCGGACGCGCCCATCAGCTCCGACCTCGGTCACGATTCCCTGTCTTAACGACCCCGAACCCTCAGATCCGGAGCCGGTCTGTGAACGCACGCGGAGCGGCGGCAGGACGCCGACGTACTCCAGTTCGTCCCGCTTACCCCACATCTCCTTTCGGAGGTGCGGGGGCGTCGCGGCGTACCGCAGCACGGTTTCGACGAACCCGTCTTCCCACTTGCCCGCCCCGTCAGGGTCGGGGTACACTGTCAGCCGATCAACCCGGTAGACCGCGGCCGCGCGGGCCACGTAACCGAGCTTGCGAGTTGCCTCGCGTCTGTCTTCGGCTTCCCGTGCGAGGGAAGACGGCACGAGTACGCTGGTCGTCATGCCGTGACGCTTCCACGTCGCGCCACTAGACTGTGCCGATATCTCCCCTTCCCGGCCTTAAAAAGACCCCGTTTCGTGATCGCGATGCGGCGCGTTCACATGGTCCGTCATGCCGGTTCGGAACCGATGCACCCATTCGCTGGATTGCCGCTTCCGAAAGCCCATGTCTCGTGACGCCATCACATGATCCCTCTCTCAGACGGGCCGTCGATTGCCCTCACTTCCCACGGTTTTCCCCGGAAAACGGAAGGCTTTTTACTCTCACCCCCGCCAGATTTGATTGCAACGAAGCGTTGCGCGCTGGTACCGAGCGGCCGACGGCCGCGAGGGTCAGGGCAAACGAAGTGCGCGCTGGTAGTGTAGTTGGTATCACGTGACCTTGCCATGGTCACAACCTGGGTTCAAATCCCAGCCAGCGCATTTCTCTTCATCCAAACTCTCGAGCGGCGCGTTTATCGCGCCGCGTACTGGATGCTATGTAATCGCACTGGATTTGAGCCCTGCCAGTCGCAGCCCGCGAGCGACCACTGGGAGCGAGCGGGAACGTCTGGCTCCGGTTCAAATCCCAGCCAACGCATTTCTACGACGAACAATTCCACCGAGCACCGCATACGTGTGCTCGTATACTGTGAGTCGTAAGGTCGAACTGGATTTGAAGCCTGGCAGTCGCAGCGCCCACAACGAGCGTAGCGAGTGAGGGCGACCGTCTGGCTCCGGTTCAAACACCGACGGACTTCGTCCGTCGTGACTCGCAATCGCGTCGCGATTGCTCGCTCCCAGCCAGCGCATTTCTGCCGACGCAAACCGATGAGCGGAGCGAGTCACGTTTTGAGCCGAGATCGTCCTTGGATCTGAATTACGGAAACCTGAGCGGAGCAAGAGCCGCGGCCGCGAACGAGTGGGGACAAGGGTCTGTTTTTCCGCCCAACGCCCTCAACGAATGTCTGTCACAACCAATTTTGACCACCACCGTTTCGTGGGCCTCACCGTCTGTGCGTCCGAGTCCTCACTGTGTAGAGCTATCATCTATCCGCAACAAAACCCCGCAGTTAACAGTCTGCAAGCCAGTTCGAGGGTAAGATGGATTCTGCTGGGGATATCAGTGTACTCGTCGTTGATGACAGTGATTTCTTTGTCGAGATAGCGTCGGAAAAGCTCAGTGACGCACACGGCTTCACCATCAAAACAGCAAGTACAGGGCAGGAAGCGCTTGCATCGCTACGGGAGCAGCGCGTCGACTGTGTCGTCAGCGATTACAAGATGCCAGGCATGGACGGGCTGGAGCTGTGTACGGAAGTCAGTGAGGAGTTTGCCATACCGTTTATTCTACTAACCGGGCAAGGTGGGGAGGACGTAGCCAGTGACGCAATCGGGACCGGTGTCGATGATTACCTTCAGAAGCAGAAAATCATAGACGGGGAACGACTCCAGTTGCTCGCCACGCGGATACGCAACGTTGTCGGGCAACACCGTGCACAACAGAAGTACGAGCAACTGGTCGACAATACACCGGACGAAATCGTGGAGGTCTCCACCGATGGGCGAATCCGTGCAGCGAACAAGTCGATGGCGCGGGCACACGATACCACGCGTCCGGAACTCATCGACTCGCAGCTGTCAGACGCACTACCGGCCGAAATAGCGTCCGACCGCCTCGAATACGGCCAACGCGCCATTACCGCCGGGAGCGCGGTGACGTTTCAGGATTCCATTGGGGTACGTCACTTTCACAACATTGTCACGCCGCTCAGCGAGACTGGGGACACAAACACTGTCCAGTTCATCTCCAGAGAGATTACACAGCAGAAACACGACGAGCAGAAGCTCAAAAAGACGAAGCGAGAACTCGAACAGTCCAACGAGAAACTGGACAAGTTCGCGAGCGTCGTCTCGCATGACCTCCGGAACCCGTTGATGGTTACGAAGGCCAGAGTCGATTTCGTCCGAGATGATGCGCCCACGGAGCACGTCGAGACGATGGAGAGGAACCTCGACCGGATGGAAACGATGATAGACGAATTGCTGACACTCGCTCGTGTGGGCGAGAGCATCACCGACTTGTCTCGGGTCGCACTCGCTGCCGTCGCTGAGGACGCGTGGGAACACACCCAGACAGACGGCGGGACGCTCGAACTGAACCTTACAAGAGATGTCGTGATTGAGACAGACCGTGACCGCCTGCTACAGATTTTCGAGAACCTCTTTCGGAACGCGTTCGACCACAACGACACGCCGCTGACTATTCGAGTTGGCACACTCGACGATGCGGATGGAACTGGGCTGTCGGGCTTCTATATCGAAGATGACGGCCGCGGCATCCCCCCAGAGGACCGGACGACTGTTCTTGAACACGGGTACACGACGAGTAACGGCGGATCCGGATTCGGACTCTCTATTGTCACGGACATCGTCGCCGCCCACGGCTGGGAAATCACCATCGGTGAGGGCCGCGACGGCGGGGCACGCTTCGACATTTCTCTCTGATTCTGCGATGCCCCACGTGACGGATTCGTCCCACAGGTGCCACTCGTTGTTATGCTATCGAAATCGACAGTGTCAGTGCCCGACGAGTAGCAGCGAATTCACACAGCGCACTTCTCTGCCCCGAATTGGAAGGGACCTGTCGCATGGGGTCGCGTAGCCCTTCGTACACACCGTCAGTCGTCGTTCCGGTTCGACGACCTACTACGTGCCGTCGCGGGACATCTGTCCACCAGAGGGTGCATCGTGCCAGCCGAGACCTTGTTATTTCGGTCAGCTGTTCTGAGCGAGACCGGGGCCGCTCTGAGTATGGAGTACCATTATTTGTTGTCCCATCGTCAGTGCGATTGCATGACAGACGAGACGGTCCACGAGTCACAGGAAACGCGGAGTCGAAGAGGAATCGCGTCGTATTTCCGGCGATTGGCGAACAGGCTCAGCCGCGGCGAGCCCGCGCCGGCTGACGAGGAACAGACTGTGACAGTCGACCCGCCGGCCGAATCCGACTTCGAGGTCGAGGTGGAACGCGAGGACGGGACGGTGAGCCTCGAAATCGACATGCAGTGGGAGGAAGCCGAGGGCGAGGTCGAGACCGATGTCGTCGCGAGCAAGGCGACCTTCGAGGTGTACGAGGACAGCGCCGAGCAGTACCGCTGGCGACTCGTCCACGACAACGGGAACATCATCGCCGACAGCGGCGAGGGGTACGCCTCCAAGCAGAAGGCCAAACAGGGCCTCCAGAGCGTCAAAAACAACGCGCCCGGCGCGTACGTCGTCGACGAGTCCACGGACGATGAAGCGCCCGACGACGAGGGCGGCAGCAAAGCGACGTTCGAACTGTTCAAAGACAGCGAGGACAAGGCGCGCTGGCGGCTCCGCCACGACAACGGGGAGATAATCGCCGACTGCGGGCAGGGCTACGCCTCCAAGCAGAAGGCCAAACAGGGCCTCCAGAGCGTGAAGACGAACGCTCGCGGGGCGCCAGTCGAAGAAGGCGAGTAACCGTTCCGAACAGCGGCGGCTTCGTTACTCCAGTCCGACAGCGATAGCAGCACGCGAGCACCACAGCGGTTAGGTCGCGGGCGCGCGTGGAGACCGATATGACCTGCATAGGGTTTCTCTCGGTCGCACCGGTCATCGAAGGCAGCATGTCCTCGTACGTCGCCGACGCCGTCGCGGCGCTGGAGGCGTTCGACGTCGACTACGAGACGACGCCGATGGGGACCATCATCGAAGCGGAGGACAGCGAGGAACTGTTCGCGGCCACCCACGCCGCACACGAGGCCGTCGGCGAGCAGACCGACCGCGTGAGCACGTTCCTGAAGATCGACGACAAGCGGACCGTCGACCAGCAGGCGCGGGACAAGGTCGACGCCGTCGAGGAGCACCTGGGTCGGGCGGCCAGAAGCGACGCGGCCGAAGGCGGAGACTAAAGGGAAGGGTACCAAAGACGGCGTATGGACAGTCTCAATCGGATGGCCACGGAACTCGTCGACGAGGCCATCGACTTCGCCGATGAGCTCACGATAGACGTACACGCACTGGAAGGCGACGCCGCGGTGCTGGACTTCGGCGTCGAGGTTCCCGGTGCTATCGAGGCCGGCATGCTGCTCGCGGAAATCCAGACGGCCGGGCTGGCGACGGTGCAGTCCACGATGGCCACCGTCGACGGTGCACCGCTGAACCACGTCGAACTGTCGACGGACCACCCGGCGCTGGCCCTGCTGTGCTCACAAAAGGGCGGCTGGGAACTGGCCGTCGACGACTTCCAGGCGCTCGGGAGCGGTCCCGCACGCGCGCTGGTCGCCGAGGAGGAGGCCTTCCAGCGTATCGGCTACCGCGAGGACGCCGACTTCGCCGTGCTGGCCCTGGAGACCGACGAACTGCCGGACGAGGACGTTGCGAGCCAGGTTGCCGAGCGAACCGGCGTCCCCGAGACCGGCGTGTTCCTGCCTTCGTTCGCAACCGCGAGTGTCACCGGGAGTGTCGTCGCCGCAGCACGGGCCGCCGAGCTGGCCGTCTTCAGGCTTGCCGAACTCGGCTTCGACCCGGTGTCGGTGCTGTCGGCCATCGGCCGCGCGCCGGTCGCGCCGGTCGCCGGCGACGAAGCGACTGCGATGGCCCGGACCACGGACGCGCTCGCCTACGGCAGCGAGGTCCACCTCACTGTCGACGAATCCTTCGACCGCTTCGACGAGGTCCCGTCCGTCGCAGCCGAAGAGTACGGCGAGCCACTGGAGGGCGTCTTCGAGGGCGTGGACTGGGACTTCGCGGAGCTCCCCGTCGAACTGTTCGGCCCCGCCGCGGTCACCATCGATGTCGTCGGTGGCGACACGCATGTCGTCGGCGAGACGAGCGAAGGCGTGTTAGCCGAGAGCTTCGGCCTGTAATCGGGTATGCGCTACAAGATCGCGCCGCCGCCCCGCTCGCGCTCGTTTCTGGAGACTGCCAGAGACGCGATTCCGCTCGTCCCCGACAGCGAGGCCGACTGTTGCCGGGCGATACAGACGGAAACCGACGTGTCCAACCGCGAAACGGCCCAGAAGTACCTGGTGTTCCTGCAGGCGCTGGGATTGGTCGCCGAGAGCGACCGGGGCTACTACAGGACGAGGACCGACCCCGACCGGGCGGACCTCGTGACGGCCTTCGAAGAATCAGTCTTCGGCGTCGATGTGCTCCTCGCCGCTCTCAATTCGGAGCCGGTAGATACTGATGATGCGTTCGATGCCCTTCGGGCTGAGATTCCCCGCTGGGAGCGAGAGCGTCACGCTGACTGGGAAGCCGTCTGGCGGGAGCGCGTCGTGAATCTGTTGGAGTGGGCCGTGCTGTTCGGACTTGCCGAGAAGACGGACGACGGCTACCGACGATCAACCGGAAACAGCGAACAGCAGTGAAACGACGGGCCGCTACTCTGCCGGGTCGGTGTCGGTGACGGTCCCGACGCCCTTCGAACTCCCCTCGCGGAAGACGAACTTCTGGCCTTCCTCGACGAGGTAGGAACGGAACTTGAACCGAACCCGGGCCTTGCCGGCGTCGCCCGGAAGCAACTGCCCGCCCTCCGGATAGAAGGCCGCGGCCTCGCTGACTGTCTCAAGGTGGACCACGGGTTCGTAGCCGTCACCGATGCGGGTCGGATGGTTCAACACCATCACCTCGGCCTCGAACTCGCGGACCGGCGACGGGTCAGCGTCGGCCGGGAGCAGGACCATCCCGCGCTCGATGTCTTGCTCGCGGACGCCTTTCAGTGCGATACCGACGATGCGACCGGCCTTTGCCTCGTCGACCCGGTGGTAGTGCATCTCGATGGATCGGACCTCGACCTCGCGGAAGCTCCCGTCCTGCATCGGGCCGAGTAGCAGTTCGTCGCCGGCTTCGACCTCGCCGGACTTGATGGTGCCCGACGCGACCGCACCGACCCCCTGGACGTTGTACGTCCGATCGACGTACATCCGGAAGTCGCCGACCTCGCCGGCGGTCTTGGGCAGCGCCTCGAACATCTCGTCGAGGTCGTCCAGCCCCTCCTTCGTGACGGCGCTTGTGGTGACGACGGGAACGACGGTCTCGGAGATTTCGTCGATGGCCGTGTCGACGCCGTGGCGCTCGACCCGAAGTGGCGTCTTGTCGACCTCCCGCAGTGCCTGCTCGACGTCGCGTTCGACTTCTGCGACCCGTTCCTCGTCCACCAGATCGGTCTTGGTGATGGCGACAATCGTCGGGAGGTCCGTCGCCAGCAGAATCCCGAGGTGTTCCCGCGTCGTCTCGGTCACCCCGTCGTCGGCCGCGACGGTCAGGAGGCCGTAGTCGAGTTTCTGCCCGACGAGGCCGCGGATAGTCGTCCGGAGCCACGGCTCGTGGCCCACAGTATCGACGAAGGAAACGAGCCGGTCTGATGCTTCGACGACCCGCGCTCGGTCGTCCTTCCGGTGCGGATTGTCCATGCGGATCGGCTCGCCGTCCTCATCGAAGCCGTAGACGCCGTAGGAGAGGTCCGCCGAGAGGCCTCGCTCGACCTCGTGTGGCTGGACATCCAGAAAGCCGCGTGTCCCGCCTTCGCCGTCGTCGGCGTCGCCGGTGACCAGCGACCCCACGAGCGTGGATTTGCCGTGGTCGACGTGGCCGGCGGTTCCGACGACGATGTGGTCGTCGTCCGCGAGGACCGACCCCTCCGAGACGGTCGCGACACCGACGATGCCGTCGGAGACTGTCGACCCGTTCTCCGAGACGCCGTCGACGCCCCACGTTTTCACCTCTTCAATGTGTGCACCGGCTTCCTCTGCCAGCAGGCTGAGTACGTCCATCGACTCGGAGAACTCCGCCGGTGAGATGCCGGCCAGACCGCCGTCGTCGGTGACGCCGACGACGTACGTCGCCTCCCCGTCCCCGGAGAGAACGCGATGGCGGAGCTGCGCTGCGAGGGATTCGAGTCGCCCCTCGGAGAGGTGGAGCTCTTCGGTGAGCCGTTCTTTGAACTCGACGCTGCCGCCCTCCCGCTCGCCGCGGTCAAGCGCGCGCCGGAGGACAGCCCGGTCGGGGCTCATATCCCCTCGTTACCGTGGGGCAGACATAAGCCTTCCCCGGATTTACGGCTCCAGAGCCCTCCTGAATCCAGTGGCTGAGTATGTCTCTCACAAGAGACCTCGGGCGGATATTTATACACGAGGACGCGGCCAGCACGGTCCGTGGACTGAGCCGCCACGCGGGGTTCGCGGTCGCGTGACGCCGCCCCGCGTGACTGGTGCTCTCGACGGCGTCACCTGTTCGCCAATCGGGTAGCGACCGTGCAGCGTGTCCGGCGACAATCACGCCTCACGAGAGCCACTCGCTCATCGACTGCTCCGCATACGCGATGCTCACGGTCAGTACAAACATCCCAGCCAGGAGGAGGTATACCGTTACGACGTACCGCGTGGAGTGGGCACCGACCTGTGTGGCGAACCCGCCTCCGGTGAGGAGTATTACCGAGAGGGCGACCGCGTACCGCGCCTTCCGAAACCAGTGCATCAGTCCGTTGTCGAAGGGCGACCGACATCAGGGCTCGGCTAGTGGCCGTGCGTGACGGGATGTCAGTCCAGATACGGCGCGACCGCTTCGAGAAATCCGTCACCATAGCTCGCGTCCGTCACCCGGTCGGCCCGTTCGAGTGCCGTCTCGTCAGCATTGGCGACAGCCACGGCCTCACCGGCCAGGTCGAACATCTGGGCGTCGTTCACCGAGTCGCCGACCGCGAGGAATACCTCCGGAGCGAGATCCAGTTCGGAGCACACCGCTTCGAGGCCCGTTCCCTTGTCGACGACCGGGTCCGTCACGTGGTAGGCGAAGCCGGTGTCGAGGACGACGAGCCCGCGCGCCGCAGCCAGTTCCTCAAGGGGTTCGAGCGGCTGGTCGAGCGACACGACGAGTTCCGTCTCGCGCCACCGGTTCGCCAGGTCGACCTGTCCGAAGCCAATGTCGTGGCCCAGGTCGCGATAGGCCTCACCGACCGCGAGCGCCGCCTCGTGGTCGCCCTCCAGCCTGAGTTCGTCGGTGGCCTCGACGAACACTACGCCGCCGTTCTCGGCGACGACCGTCCGCTCGATACCGAGGAACTCACAGAGCGCAATCGGGAACGGCATCGCCTTGCCGGTGGCGATGACGACGCGTTCGGGCCATTCGCGGAGGACCGGGACAACTCGGGGGTCAAGCGCCCGGCTCTCGTCGGTTAGCGTCCCGTCGATATCAACGATAAGCGGCGGCGTATCGCTGTCCATACCTCCGGGTTCGGAGCGGCGTATATGGGAATTGCGGTCAGTCGTCGGTCAGCGTTTCGTAGGCCGCCTGCACCTGCTTGAACTCCGTCTCGCTCCCGCTGTCGGTGTCGGGATGGACCTCTTTGACTTTCTCCCGGTAGGCCCGCTTGATTGTGCTCTGGTCGGCGCCCGGGTCGAGGCCCAGTCGCTTGTAGGCCTCCGCCGGATTCGGTCCCGACGACTGGACGCGCTGTCGGCGCTGCCGGCTGCCCGCTGCCTGGCGACGCTGTCGCCCCTGACGGCGGCGTTGGCCGCCCTGCGTCGCTCGGGAGCGGCGCGCTCGGCGGCCGTCCCGCGGCGGTTCCCACTCCTCCCGTGGGCCGGCCCCGAACCCACCGCGACGGGCGTTCCCCGTGTTCTGTGCCGCCTGTCGCTCGACCCGCTCGTAGAGGCTCGCGGCCATCTTCCCGCTGAGGTGGTAGTACATGAAATACGTCGACGCGCCGAACATGAGCGCCAGAAAGAGCACCGCGGGATTGATCAAGAGGCCCACCGCTGTCAGGACGACTGTCAGGCCTCCGAACACCACTGCGATTCCCTTGGTGAGCCCGTCGTACTGCACGCGCATTTCTTCGGTCCACAGGCCTGTAAGCGTCCCGCCTCTCGCACCCCATCCAGTCCGCCCGCGGACTCGATAGCGGGTATCCTCCCGGATGGGACGAGGGCGGAACAGAGCACAAGTACACGAGACTGGCACCGCACGGACTGATAGACTGGTTCTACCAAAACCGCACTACGGCGGCGTGTCTGACACACCCTTACTCCCTCCCTACGAATTGTTAGTAAGCGTATATCGCTACCCGCAAAACCCCCGCCAGTTTCTACTGGATATCTCGCTCACGTCTGGCGGTTCGCGTGATCGGGTTTTCACTTTCACCTCGGTCTGGACAGTATTAAGGAGAATCGACGGCATCTATTCCGTTGTACGCGACTATCGTTTCACGCGTCACCAGCACAGTTCGTCGAGCACCGTAGCCGCGACTCCGGAAACCGCTACGGCCGCCGCCGAATCGCAGACAAGAAGGATTAAACGCTATCGATGAATACGTATTCGCCGCCAGAAATGACAGGATCACGGGTAGCCACGACGAGGGGTATCGACCGACAGACGGCCGCTGTCGGGAGGAGGAGCGGGCGATGAGTAACAGCGACCTTTCTGCCGACGAGATCACGCTCCCGATCAAACGTACCGAGGGTGATACTATCGAAGAGCGACTCACAGGCAACGCCTACCACAACATTCTCCCGGCTCGCTACCTCCGGAAGGATGCCAACGGCGACCTCATCGAGGAGCCCGAAGACCTCTTCGACCGCGTCGCGAAGAACATCGCGCTCGCCGAGGCCGTGTTCGAGGCCAACAAGCAAGGCGTCGATGTACACGTCTCACCCGACCAGCTAAAGCCCGACCACCCACGCCGCGACGAGCTCGCCGACGAGGTGTTCGGTAAGGGAACGTCGGTCGACGACGATGTCGAGACCGAACTCTCTGTCTACAACGTCAACAAGTTCGCCTACGAGACGGTCGTGCCGGAACTGCCCGAGGGCGTCCGCGACCACGTCGAATCGACCGCCGACGCATTCCAGGAGCAGATGGAGCAGCTCTCCTTCATGCCGAACTCGCCGACGCTGATGAACGCCGGCGACGAACTCCAGCAGCTTTCCGCCTGTTTCGTCGACTCACCGGGTGACGACATCGACGACATCCACCAGACCGCCAAGGAGGCCGCACAGGTCTTCCAGTCCGGCGGTGGCATGGGCTATGCGTTCTGGAAGCTCCGCCCGTACGGCGACCCCGTCGGCTCGACCGGCGGTATCGCCTCCGGTCCCATCACGTTCATGCGGACCTACGATCAGATGTGCGAGACCATCGCCCAAGGTGGCGCCCGCCGTGGCGCACAGATGGGCGTCATGCGCGTCTCCCACCCGGATGTCATCCAGTTCATCCACGCAAAGAACAAGGACGTCTCGCTGGCCGAGACACTGCGCCTGAACGACCCGGACGACTTCACGCACAACTCCTTCGCCGAGGCCCTGGAGGAGGCCCGCGACCTCATCGACGACGACGGGAAGGTCCCCAAGCACCTCCGCAACGCCGTCGAGGGCCACCTTTCGAACTTCAACATCTCCGTCGGCGTCACCGACGACTTCATGGAGGCGCTGAAGGCCGGTGAGGAGTTCACCTTCACGAACCCGCGAACGGGCGAGGCCCACATCGTCACCGAGGAGACGAAGGAGCTGTACGACATGTTCGGCCTCGGCGAGCACGTCGAGGTCGGCGAGGAGCTCTCGATTCCGGCCGAGGAACTCTGGGACGACATCGTCGAGGGTGCCCACGAGAACGGCGAACCTGGCGTTATCTACCTCGAACGGGTGAACAAGCAGCACTCCTTCGACGTGGAGGAGCACCCCGATCACGAGATTCTCGCCACGAACCCGTGTGGCGAACAGCCTCTCGAAGAGTACGAGGCCTGCAACCTCGGGCACATCAACCTCTCGACGCTGGCCGCCACGGACGCCCCAGACTGGCGCGTCTGGTCGGAGGCCCACGCCGACGAGTACGATTCGATGGAGGCAGCCATCGACGCGTTCCTCGAGGACGCCATCGACTGGGACGAGTTCGACCGACGCATCGAGCTCGGCACCCGCTTCCTCGAAAACGTCGTCACGATGTCCGACTTCCCGGTCGAGAAGATCGAAGAGAAGGTCCGGGAGATGCGCAAGATCGGCCTCGGTATCATGGGCCTCGCCCAGCTGTACATCCAGCTCGGCGTCGCCTACGGGACCGAGGAGGCCAACGAGATCGCCCGCCAGACGATGCGGCACATCAACCACGGGTCCAAGGCCACGAGCCACAAACTCGCCGAGGAACGCGGTGTCTTCTCCGAGTGGGAGAACTCCAAGTACGCGGACCCGACGGAGTACCCCGAGTGGTTCGAGAAGCAGACCGGCGAGGACGCCGAGGACTGGGCGGACGGCTACCCGATCCGCAACCACAATACCACGACCATCGCCCCGACCGGGACGACCTCGATGATCGGCAACACCACCGGCGGGTGTGAACCGATCTACAACGTCGCCTACTACAAGAACGTCTCCGACGACGTGCAGGGCGACGAGATGCTCGTGGAGTTCGATGACTACTTCCTCCGTGCGCTGGAGGACAACGACATCGACGTCGAGGCCGTCAAACAGGAGGCCCAGGAGCAGATGGCCAACAACGAGTTCGACGGCGTCGACGGGCTGACGACCGTGCCCGACGCTATCGGCGAGCTGTTCGTCACCACTGGCGACCTCTCGGCGAAGCAGCACGCGGGTATCCAAGTGGCCTGTCAGGAAGGCGTCGACTCCGCCATCTCGAAGACGGTCAACGCCCCGAACGACTCCACCACCGAAGACGCCGCCGAAGTGTTCGAGTACATCTACGACCACGGCGGTAAGGGCGTTACCTACTACCGCGACGGCACCCGCAGCAAACAGGTGCTGACCACGCGTGCACAGAACACCGAGTTCTCGGACATGGACGCCGACGAGATCGTCGCCCAGATCGAGGAGGTCTTCGGCGGCATCGAGGGCTTCCTCGAGGACGAGGCCGTCCAGGCTGCCATCGACGACTCCATCGAGCAGATGCTCGGTGTCGCCGACGGGGACGCCGAGTACGCCGAGAAGCAGACCCGCCCGGACGTGCTCCACGGCGTGACCCAGCGGATCGACACCGGCTACGGGAAGCTCTACGTCAACATCAACGAGGACCCCGAGGCCGACCGGCCGTTCGAGCTGTTCGCCAACATCGGCAACTCCGGCGGCTTCACCGCCTCCTTCACCGAGGCGCTGGCGAAGACCATCTCGACGGCGCTGCGCTCGGGCGTCGACCCCGAAGAGATCGCCGACGAACTGCAGGGCATCCGGTCGCCGAAGGTCGCCTGGGACAAGGGCGAGCAGATCCAGTCCATCCCGGACGCCATCGGCACGGCCCTGCGTCGCTACCTCGACGGCGACGTCGACAAGGCCTACCCCGACCAGACCACGCTGGAGGAGACCGCGGAGAAGGCCGACCGGGAGACCGAGGCCAGCACGAAGACCCAGACCGACGGCGGCGCGGCCGCCGCATCCGACACGAGTGGCGACCAGCAGGACATCATCGACGCCGGCGAGAGCCCGGAGTGTCCTGACTGTGGCTCGCTGTCGCTGTACTACTCGGAGGGCTGCAAGACCTGCGAGTCCTGTGGCTGGTCCGAGTGCTGAACGCTACCGCCTGATACGCGGATTCGGGTTTCGACGCGCCTGAGACCGTTTCTTTTCCGTTCGTGCTGTATCGCCGCGTTCCGCTACCGGAATTCCGTGACGTTGTACACGCCGGTAATCGTCGTTTCCTCGACAGCCGCCGTGATTTCCGCGCCTTCCTCAGCCGCCGAGTCCGCGACGAGCGTCACCGGCTCGATAGGCTGGCGGCGCAGAAAGGCCGCGATCCGTTCGAGCCACGACGGCTTCCCGCCCTTGCGGCAGACGATGACGTAGCGTGAGTCCGCGAGTGACGCCATCTCGGGCTCGAAGTCGTAGTCCTCGTGGTCGGCCGGCGGGACGACATGGATGACCTCGCCCGCAATCGTCTCGTCCATACCCACGATAGCGACTACAGCGGTATGTGCCGCTCGCTTCGACCATACGCCACAGAAATATCAGCACAAGAACCTATTTATGCCATCTCCGTGTCCCGGTGGTATGAGCAGGTCGGCAGCAGTGCAGTTCGCAGTGACGGTCGTGGCGGCGGTACTCATCGGCGTGCCACTCGCAACCGTCCTCACGCCGCCCGATCCGTACACGCAGCTACTCTCTCTGGGAGCGCTACTGGTGGTGACGCTGCCGGTCGCGTACTACCTCAGCTACAGGGGCGGCTACGAGTCGCTCAGGACGCGAGTCGACCAGTAGCGCGACTACGACGTGGTGATTACTCTGGCTACGAGTACTGCTTCGACACCCAACCCGAGGCACCACTGGGGTAGGAGTCGGTCTCCTCCTCGGGCTGGATCTCGCCGCGCTGGTCGACCATCCGGACGACGACGGTGTGGCCGCCCGACGGCGGGTCGTAGGTGTGTTCCCACTGCCGCCACGCGTCCTCGGCAGGGCCGTCGCCGTCGGCCGCCGGCAGTTGGTCCGAGAGCGTTGCGTCCGCCCACGTCTCGCCGCCGTCGGTGGAGACTTCGACGCGCTGGACGCCGCGCAGGCCGGCGTAGGCGTGGCCGCCGATGCGCCGGCGGCCGTCGGGAAGCGTCGATTCGTGATGGAGTTTGGCGACCGGATTCACGGGGCCTGTCCCCTGCCAACCGCGTTTCTCCCAGTAGCCGTCGGCCTCCTCGTCCAGCACCTCGATTTCCGAGAGCCACTTGACGTTTACCTCGCCCCAGTGGCCGGGAACCAGTGCTCGGACGGGGTAGCCGTGGCCGCGCGGGAGGACCTTCCCGTTCATGCCGTAGGCGAGCATGCCGCCCCGGAGCGCGTCGATTGGGAACTCCTCGTAGTAGTCGTCCTCGGCCCGGAGCATGACGCACTCACAACCGCTCTGAATGCCAGCCTCGTCGAGGAGACTATCGACGGGAACGCCGGTCCACAGTGCCGTGTCCGTCTTGTAGCCGTTGAGACTTTCACCGACACAGCGGAGGGTGACAAACCGGTTTTCGGCGTCCATCTCCAGGATGTCCTCGTAGGTGAGCGTGACCTCCTCTTCGACAGCGCCGGTGATGGAGAGCGACCAGTCCGCGGCCGAGAGTTCCGGATCGATGGAGTTGATGTCGACCTCGTAGAAGCTCTCGCTGACTAGCGGATCTATGTCGTCGAGGCCTAGGGAGTAGTCCGCTGCGACAGCGAGCTTTTCGTCGACATCGTTGAGATCGGCCCCCGGCGCATTGAGTACGGGCGCATCGTCACCCGTCACGGCGACCGATCGTTGGTTGCCGGCCGCGTAGCCGACTGTTGCCGCACCGACGGCCGCGCCAACGGTCGAGAGGGCCCGACGGCGTTTCGAGGAGATGGGCGTCATCGGACCGCCGAGTCCGTCCAGCGCCTGCGCGAGGCCGACCACGGCAGCGGCGGGAACCGCCGGACCGGCCGCGAGGACGACCTCGCCGGTGAGAACGACACTCACGGCCCAAGTTACGACGGCCGTTCCGACGACCGGGAGGGCGCGATTGTTCGCCAACTGGCCGGTGAGGATGGCCGCTCTGGCCGCCAGCGCGATGAACAGCCCCGCGAGGCCAATCGCGAGCAGGAGATTGAGTTGCTGACCGAGGCTACCGAGCGTCGAGATGGCAGTCGAGACGACGACGCCGGGCATCGACCGCGCGAGCGTCCGTTCGATTGGCGAGGCGATGAATGTGGGTGCGTAGCCGGTCACAGCGTAGGAGCCCGCCAGGCCTGCGACGGCGGCGGCAACGCTAACCAGCAGCCGACCGCCGGGCGAGTCGAGGAGGTCGTCAGTCATGGCTGAACCGACGGCCTACCCCGCAAAAGGGATTGTTCCAATTTCGTCCGGATTCCGTTCCGAAACTCCGGAAGACACAAGCGAGCGGCGGTTTTCTATGGCAACATGGACGAGCAGCCCGGTGGTCGGCCCTGCCCACTCTGCGAACGGGCAATGTACCACCGCCACTGCAAGTACGTCTGTCCGGAGCACGGCGTCGTGTATGACTGCGCTGACACGTTCTACTGACGATACGCTCGCTGGTTTAATATCCGGGAACAACTAGATAGGTGATATGAGTGGCCACGGGGACGAGATTTCGGTGCTGCACGTCGACGATGACCCCGACCTTGGCGATCTCGTTGCGGTCCATCTGGAGCAAACTCACGGTGATATCTCTGTCTGTACCGAGCGAAGCGCGGCCGATGGGTTAGACCGGTTGTCCGAGCGCGCGTTCGACTGTGTCGTCAGCGATCACGACATGCCGGGTATGGACGGACTCGAATTTCTGAAGGTCGTCCGCGAAGAGTACGAGGAGCTACCGTTTATTCTCTTTACCGGCAAAGGAAACGAGGAAATCGCAAGTGATGCGATCTCTGCCGGCGTCACGGAATACCTTCAGAAGGGCGTCGGGACGGACCAGTACGCGGTGCTCGCCAATCGTATCGAACGGGCTGTGGGAGAGCGACGGGCTAAAACAGCACTCGAAGAGTCCGAGCGGATGCTGTCGACGCTCATCTCGAACCTGCCGGGGATGGTGTACCGCGCACGGAACGAACCCGATTGGCCGATGCAGTTCGTCAGCGACGGTGCAGCGGAGCTAGTAGGCTACAGTTCGGCGGCGTTCGAGAGCGGCGACGTGTCCTGGGGGTCGCTCATCAAGGATTCCGAGATAGAGCGTCTCTGGGAAACAGTCCAGGCCTGTATCGCCGCCGACGAACCGTTCGAAGTCTCCTACCAGATCGAGACGGCCGACGGTGAGACCCGCTGGATGTGGGAGCGCGGGCGCGTCGTCGGCACTGACGACGATGGCGTCGAAATCTTGGAAGGATTCATCACCGACGTAACCGCCCGCGAGGAGCGCGAGCGGGAACTCGCGAATCAACGGGCGTTTACCGAGAAGCTCATTGACTCCATCGACGATATGTTCTACGTCGTCGGTACCGACGGCAGCCTGGTCAGGTGGAACGACACCGTCTCGTCGGTGACCGGCTACACCAACGAGAAGTTGGCGTCGATGGACATTGGGGACATCGTCGCAGATTCCGACCACGAGAAATTATGGGAGGTATTCGAGGAGACGCTGGAAACTGGATACGGAACCATTGAGGCAGGAATCGAGACGGCTGACGGCGAGAGGCTCCAGTACGAATTTAAGGGATCGCTTATCGAAGACGGGCGTGGCGACCTGTTCGGGATTGCCGGTATCGGTCGGGATATCACCGAACGGAAACGTCGAGAGCGGGAGCTCAGGGAGTACCGCACGCTGGTCGAGAACGTCGGGGACCCGATGTATATCCTCGACACCGACGGTCGCATCGAAATGGCAAACGAGGCGATGGCCGCCCATCTCGGGTACGACCGCGCGGAGATCGTCGGCTCGGAGCCAGCCCGGTTCATGCCCGAAGCGGACGTCGAAAGAGGGACAGCACTCATCCGTGACCTGCTTGGCGACGACGAGCGAACGTGGGCTGCCTACGAGATGCGGACGATATCCGCGGACGGGACGGTCCGGATCAACGAGGACAGGATCGCGCCGCTGTTCGACGAGGAGGGGAACTTCGACGGCTCGGTCGGTGTGATGCGCGAGACGACGGAGCGCAAGCAACGCGAGCGGGAACTCGAACGCTACGAGACGATTATCGAGGCCGTCGGCGACCCGGTGTACACGCTCGACGACGAGGGTGTGTTCACCTACGTGAACGAGGCGATAGAGCAACTGACGGGGTTCGAACCGGACGAACTGATCGGCGAGCACATCTCGACCATCATGACCGGCGAGGACATCAACCGCGGAAGCGAGCTCATCCGGACCATCCTGTCTGATCCGACCCGACAGAACGTGACCTTCGAAACGGATATTGTCGACCAGACCGGGAACCACACGCCTATCGAGATCCATATCGCGTTGCTTCCAGCCACGGACGGGGAGTTCAACGGCACAGCGGGCGTCATCCGCGATATCAGCGACCGGAAAGACAGGGAGCGACAGCTCGCGGAGTTCGCCTCTGTCGTTAGCCACGACCTCCGAAACCCGCTGAACGTGGTCAAAGGGCGGATATCGGTCGCCCGGACATCGGGCGACGTATCACACCTCGAGGCGGCGGAGTCCGCGGCCGACCGGATGGACGAACTCATCAACGACCTGTTGACGCTCGCCAGGCAGGGCGAGACGGTCGGCGAGACGGCGATGGTGGATCTCGCTGCCCTCGCAGGTCAGGCCTGGATCGATGTCGAAACCGGCGAAGCCACGCTCGAAAAGATCGGGACAGCGACGATTGAAGCTGACGCGGCACGGCTCCGCGCGGTGTTCGAGAACCTGTTCTGCAACGCTGTGAAACACGGGCGTCGCGCGGACGGCGCCCCGATCACCGTCTCCGTCGGCACAACGGACACCGGGTTTTATGTCGCCGACGACGGCGTCGGAATCCCACCTGAAGAGCGAGATGACGTGTTCGAGCGCGGCTACACCACGAGCGACGCGGGGACCGGGTTCGGTCTGGCAATCGTCGCTGAGGTCGCACAGGCCCACGGGTGGTCGGTGTCGGTGACAGAGAGCGAGAGCGGCGGCGCGCGGTTCGAGTTCACGACGAGTTCGGAGCGCTGACGTGGCGATAGGCCGGCCCCGCAAGCACCAGCACGGCCAGCGCCGCGGAGAACAGCAGGACGTGTGGGAGCGCGTCGATGGTGAGGCCAGTGAGCGTCAGCGACCGCAGCGACGCGCCCGCAGTGACTTCGACCGCGACCCACGGAATCTCGCCGATGAACGTCCCGACAGCAAAGGAGCGCGGCGAGACGCGGGCGAACCCGGCCCCGTAGGAGACGGGGTCCGCGGGCACGGGTGAGAGCCGCGCCGCGAGGACGCCCCGCGTCTCGCCGGTCACCTCGATAATCCGGCGGCCCGAATCACCCAGCCAGCCGAACATCCCGCCCTGTTCGCCGGCACGGAGCGCGAACCGGTAGGGGATGAGGCAGGTGACGAGCGCACCCATCAGCGCGACCGGGAAGCCGTATTTGATGCCGAGGACGAACCCGACGAAAGCCGACAGCGGCATCGTCGGCCACGCGAAGAACGGGCGAACCAGGTACAGCCCGACGATGACGCCCGCGAGGTAGACAGGGTGGTCGGCGAGATGCATCGTCTGGGCCACCACCCGCTCGGGTGTGAGTAGCGTCGTCGCTATCGCGACGACTGCCACCAGCCCGGCGGTTCCGACCAGCTGTCGCTTCGCGAGGCGGTCCATCTACCCAATCCAGCGGTAGCAATCGACAAACGCTTTGTGGTATCTTTTAGGTTGTTCGGGGTTGAAGCGGCGATTGTGTCCGAGACGCGAGACCCGGTCGAACTCGGCGTCGAGCTGCTCGCCCATCTGGAACACGGGGAGCTATCCGTCGCCGACGCGCTCGACCGTATCGAGACGGTGACGACCAACCCACAGGTCCAGCGCGAGATACTCGACACCGCAGTGATGCGCGGTCTCATCGAACGCGAGAACGGCGTCGTCCGCCCGCGGTCACAAGGGTCGTACGTGAATTTCGACAGCGACGTGGTCGTCCGCGAGGGGGAGTTCTCGTGTCAGCGCTGTGGCGCAGCTATCAGTACGGGCCACTTCGTCCAGTTCGACGGCGGCGAACTGGGGCCGTTCGGGTCGACGTGTATTCGGAAAGTGTTGGGGAGAGAGTAGCGAGGTCGTGGCCGCGACCACGACCTCGTTGAGCTGAGCGGCGCAGCCGCGAGGGGCGCGAACGGAGTGGGCGGCCCTCGTTGCTGCGAACGGCGACGGAAGGAGCCGTGGGCAGCGCGATAGCAGGGAGCGGCCCCGGTGGCAGCGAGATCGTGGCTGCGGTCACGACTCGTTAGCCGAGCGGTCCGAAAAGTACGTCTTCAGTCAAAAACAGAAGGGTCAGCGGCCCTGGCGGAGTTCTTTGATGAGCTGTTTGATCGTGCGCTCCTGTTTCTGGAGCTGTTCGTTCTGTGCCTCGACAGCGGCGGTCAGTTCGGCGACCTGCGCTTCGAGTTCAGCGATGTCCGGGTCTGCCGAGGTGTCCGGCTCGGCCGAGTCGGTGTCTATGCCGGATGTGTCACTGGATTGTGTCTCCGTTGTGGCTTCGACGGTAGTCCCCTGCTCACTGGTCGTTGCGGTCGCAGCCGTCGTGCTGGCGCTCGCGGATTCAGCTTCAGAATCGTCACCGCCCTCCTCGTCGTTGCTCACAAGCGGGTCGATACCGGATTCGAGACCTAGGCCGTTGCCGGCGTCGTCCGTGCTCTCCTCGGGGTCTGCCCCGACCTTGGCGTTGAGCTCAGCGAGCGAACTGACCTCGTGGTACGCGAAGAGGGCTTCTTCGAGGGTTTTTCGGACCATCGGTGCCTGCTCGGACGGTGCTTTGATGCGTTCTGGGCGGTCATTGAACGAGAGCACGACAGCCGTAGCGACGCTGCCTTCCTCGAACTCCAGACCGGTCACGTCGTCGAAGGAGAACGCCTCGTAGTCGGCGTCCCAGGTGACGTTGCCGATGTGCTTGAGCAGCTGGCGGTCGGTAACGACCAGCGTGAGTTCGCTGAATCGGAACACGCCGGCGATGGTCTCGTCGGCGGCGATCCCGCCCGAGACGGTTAGCTTCCCTTCGAGCAGCCGTTCGAGGACGGCGTCGCCGCGGCTGCCAGGAACAGACAGTTCGAGCTTCTCGCTGGTGTATATGAGCGAGAACTTGGTCTTGCGTCGGCCTTCCGAAACGGTGAGCCGTTCGAAGTCGTGCGGATAGCTGGCGACCTTCTCGTCGCTGAGAAGGCCCTCGCCGCGGTAGACGAGCGTCCGGGTGGGTGTGAAACAGGCCGCGTCTTCGTCGCCGAGGTTGACACCGCCCCGGATCTCCTCGTCCCCGAGTTCCTGCTGGACGAGGTCTGGTATCTCCATACTGCCTGCATACCTGCGTGGTGGCTTAAATCCGCGGGTCGATTATCAGCGCCGACTAGAAGCGCACAGCGTGGGACTGCACCACAGTCCCGGTGGAGATGAGAACCTTCAAGACGGCTAACGGCCAACGGCTGAATGCACCCGCGCCCGGGTGGCTTAGCTGGACATAGCGCCGCACTCATAGGGTCTTTCGACTCATGCGGCAGTGCACCCGTCATGACCCCGGGGCGCTCGTCACGCCCCAGACCTGGGCCATGCGGAGATCGAGGGTTCGGAGCCCTCCCCGGGCATTTTCTGGATCACATCGCACCAGCCAGCAGTATCACCGGTCCGCACCCGGACAAACAGTACGTGACTAACCGAGCAGTGCTGCACCGAGCGAGCGGACTGCATCCTCGCCGAGTCACGCCTGAACGATGTCGCGTTTGTTACGACTGTTCGGAGGCTCACACGGTAGTTTCGAAGGAGCAGAATTGTCAGGATCAGCCCGATGAGAGGCCGCCGCCGGGGAACTGCTGAAACATGGCTTCGAAGTCGTCAATCTCTGCGGCCGTGGAGTCGGCTTTTTTACGGAGTTCTTCGAACCGCTCGTTAACGGTCTGGTATTCGGTGCTCGCTTCGAGTTGCGATGTGTTCTTCTGGGTTTCCAGGGTCGCCTTCTTCGAGGCCACCGCGAAGTACTCCTGAACCTGGTCGTCGTACGTGGTCCGGACGAGCATCTCCGAGACAGTGTCGAGGAGGTCCTCGCGGCTGACCGGCTTCGTCAGGTACTCGTCGAATGGCATCTCGACGATGTCGAAGTCAGGGTCGACGGCCGTCACCATCACCACTGCTGGGTCGATACCCTGTTCCGCGATGGTATCGAGGACCTCGTCACCACTCATGTCGGGCATCTGCCGGTCCAGAAAGACGACGTCGACGGACGCGTCGACTAACTGGAGCGCTTCCGTACCGCTGTGTGCGGTCCGAACGTCGTGTGCGGTCAGCAGCCACGTCGAATACAGATCCGCGATGTCTTGCTCGTCGTCGACTACGAGAACCGTTGCCCCTTCTGTCTCGACACTCTCTTTCATTTGTTGACCCTCCTGTCGGCCCACGTACTGCTCTCACTGTGATTTTCCCGAACAGTTAAATAAACCTAGCCAGCGGATTATCGACTCTGAGAATACTATGGTTGGATAGTTGATTGTTCTGCTGTGCGTATGTTCTGTCACTGCCCAGTGACTCATCCCAGAGCTGTTAACATAGCGGCGACCGTACGCTGTGTGTATGGTGACCGTCTCCGGACCGTGGACGCGCGAGGAGATGGAACAGTTTCTCGACGCCGAAACTGTGCCACTCCGTCTCGGGTGCCGAACGCCCGCAGACAAGCCCTGGATGCTCTCGCTCTGGTATCGGTTCGTAGACGGTGCCTTCGAGTGTGCGACTGGAGCGGACGCGGCCGTTGTCGACTACCTCGACTATGACGACGCCGTGTCGTTCGAAGTCTCGACGAACGAGCCGCCGTACTGCGGCGTCAGGGGCAACGGAACAGCAACGATGACAGCGGACGACGACAAGACAGTGCTCACTGAGTTGTTGCACCGCTATCTCGGCGGAACCGACTCGCCGCTAGCCGAACGACTGCTCGCACCCGACCGCCGCGAGATACAGATTACGATCACGCCCGACCGTCTCCACACCTGGGACTACAGCAACCGGATGTAACAGCCTAGATAATGGGACCCACAGACTCAGCCATGGACACCGACCCGACAGACATCAAATCAATCGCGATAAGCGCGACCGACCTCGTCTCAGCCGTCGAAGCGACTGCGGACGGATCAGAGACCGTGTTACGTGTCACACCGCCGTTCAGCGGCCGGATGCGAGCGCGCCTCCACGTCGTCCAGCCCGACGACGACGACGATGGAACGATTCACATCGAGCCCGACTCGCTGCTGACCGCGGACGCACCGCCGTATCCGACGCCCGATGACACCGCCGACGAACTCCGGGACTCGGACGACGAGACGTACTCGGTGGAGCGCCATCGGCCCTACCACGAGCAACGACTCGCCGAGTGGCGGGAGTCGCTTCCGGACCACGTCGTCGATAGCACGACACTAAGCGATACAGAACACGACGTAACCGTGTCACTACTCGGTCCGTAATCATGCGTGCGCACCGAACAGAGCTGTCATCTAGAATTGAAGTGGTACATCCACTCACACAAGAGCTACGCCGCCAATAAAACGTCTAAGCACCGCTCAGCCGATAGTGAAACGAACTAGTAGAAAACTGCTATGCGTGAAACGATGCGAAACGGGCGGAAACCTCTAGAGGTTATAAGATATCTCCAGTAGAAGCCGGGGATAGGTCCCCCACATGTCAAGTTCGTCCGCATACGAATTACTCGCCCAGTTTGATGAGTTCCTGCCTGAGTTCGACGAGTCACTCGTCCCCGCCGTTCGAGGTATCGCGTTCTGGACAGCAATCGCGCTCCCGTTTCTGTATCTCCCGCTGCTGATTACCGGTCTGAACTCCGGGGCGACGCGGGTCGCGTTCGTCGCGCTCGTCGTCTTCAACGCCGTGACACTGTTTATCGGCCACGCACACAGAGGAAACGACTGAAACGGAACCCTGCGGTGCCGGTCACCACCGTGGATATTGCGGCCCTCCACTCCGCATTGCCGCTGTGACCATACTTTCATCCACCCGGTAGCCGTTCGTGTGCGTATGTCACGGACAGCAGTTATCGCAGGTGTCGGTCCGGGCCTCGGGGAGTCACTGGCCAAAACGTTCGTCGACGAAGGCTGTCAGGTCGGCCTGTTCGCCCGGTCGGCGTCGTATCTGGAGTCACTGTCGGCGGAACTCGGCGACGACGCGCTCGCGGTACAGACCGATATCACCAGTCCGGAGCAAGTAGCGGCAGGCTTCGAGCAGGTTCGGGACGAGTTTGGCCCCGTCGACGTGCTCGTGAACCACGCCAGCGGCGGTGCGTGGAAAGGCACGCAGGAAATTACCTACGACGAGTTCCAGCACGCACTTGCCGTCGGTCCAGCAGGCGGGCTGGCCTGTTCGCAGGAAGCCGTCGACGACATGCTGGCCGGCGACGGCGGGACAATCATCTTCACCGGGGCGACATCTGCCGTCCGCGGCCGCGACGGCGCGGTCGGATTCAGCGCCGCCAAGTTCGCCGTGCGCGGGCTGGCCGAGTCGATGGCCCGGGAACTCGGGCCCGACGGCATCCATGTCGCCCACGTCGTCATCGACGGCCAGATTCTCCCGCCGAGCGCCGCGGACGCAGTCGACCGCGACGCGGAATCGTATCTCGATCCGGACGAGATCGCCCAGTCGTACTGGCATCTCGTCGAACAGGACCGCTCGGCGTGGACGCTGGAACTCGATCTCCGCCCCCACGTCGAGACGTTCTGAGCGCCTCGGCTCCGATGCCGGCTATTCTTCGAGGAGATCGACCCACTCTCTGAGCGGCCCCCGAATACCGTCGACTGAGATCGTCACGTCGCCGTCGAACCGCCACGTCGCTTGCGGGGAGTCCGAACCGAACCGCATTGGAACGGAGACCGATAGGTCATCGGCCGTGACGTGGAGCGCCTCGTCGCGGTCGACCGTCTCGTCGAGCAACCGTTCAACGGCCAGGCGGAGCTGTTCCGGGTCCGGGTCTGGAAGGTCTGTGGATTGACTCATACCTGTGGCTTGGAACCGAGGCTACCTCCGTGTTGCGTCGAACCGGTCGGTTTGACCCCGCTATTTACGGGTGTGTGGGCCTCAGACGGTTTCGATGGAGCTGGAAACGCCGTACGCCCTCGGGGGAACCTACTACGTCGAGACGGTGTCCGTGGGAAAGCGGACGGACGACGAGACGGTGCGCGATTGCGTTGTCTGTGGCGGCCACGTGTACGCCGACGACTGGCATCTCGTCGTCGGGGTCCTGGATACAGACGGCGGTCGACAGCGCCACCACCACTGTAGCGACGACTGCCTGACCGAGTGGCTCAAGCTCATGACAGCTGCCTGAGCGGCGGTGAGTCCGCGGAGTCTTGACGGTGGAACCCGTCGGGAAGATATGGACGAGCGTACGGGCGTGTTCAGGGTCTACCGCGTCGTCGAAGCGGTCCCACACATCAACCTATTCGACACCGACGCGACGCGGCTCTACACCGTGTACCAGTCCGGCTACGGCGAGCGACAGCCGGCAGTCGACGACCTCAGAACGGGTGACCTCGTCGAGGCGACACTCGGCGGGGATCCCGACGACTCGGAGGAAGCCTGGTCGCTGCTTTCGTTCGAGCGCCGCGACCGTGTCGCGATGGACTTTGTCGTGGATGCCGAAGTCCCCGAAGTGGCGGCCGACCTCTGGGAACCGGGTCTCGAACGGCCGGCAAGCGCCGTGCTCGAAGAGGACGGCGAACCGGTCGCAGAGTGTTTCGTGCAGCCGCGCGCACCGCTGCCCGGCGGCGCGTTCGTCCCGAGCGTGCTCACTGGCCTCGTGCCGATGGAGTCGCTGCTGACCGAACTCCCCGGTATCGGTGAACCGCCGACAGATGCGCTCTTTCTCGACCCCGATGCGCCCGATGCCGACTCGTACTCCCGACCCTACGGCGTCGCCGTGCTGTTCACCGCTGGCGCTGAGGACCTACTCACTGAGTTCCGGGAGCGATACGATCTCCCTGCCGACGCCGACAACAGACCCGAGTACGATCCGTACGGGCTGTGAGGGGTCGGAAGGTCGGTCCACCGGAAGCCACTACATCGTGATGACGAGCGGCACCGGAACGAAACAGAGCATGCCTAGAACGAACGTGACCAGGCCGATAGCCCAGCGGCCCGGCCCCAGCGGTGTCTCATCCAGCGGCGTCGCCGACCCGAGCCGACCGAACACCAGCGCGAGGACCCCCCAGAACGCCCACAGTCCGGCCGCTCGGCCCCCCTCGAAGACGACGAGGTAGCCCGCGAGCCCGAACAGGGCGACGGGGACGGCTAGCTGGACCAGCGACAGTCGGTCGCCGAACAGCGACCGGGCGACGTGCGCGCCGTCGAGTTGGCCGACCGGCAGGAGGTTCAGGAAGGTCACGAACGCCCCTACCCAGCCGCCGATGACGACCGGGTTCGGGAGGAGCTGCGGGTTCGCGTACTCCAGCTGTTCACCCATGACTGCGGCGATACCCTGCAACAGGAGCGGGTAGCCGAGTTCGATGTTCGTGACGATGCCGCGTGTCACCTCCACCGGCGGGAGCGTCACGCCGATTGCGGTCACGACCACCGTCGCGACGAGGCCCGCCAGCGGGCCGGCGACGCCGATGTCGAACAGCGCCTTCCGGTCGGGGATGTGGTCGTTCATGCTGATGACCGCACCCAGCGTCCCGAGCACGTTCGGGAACGGCAGGAAGTACGGTAGACTCGCCTCAACCTCGTGGTAGCGGCTCATGATGTAGTGGCCGAACTCGTGAATCGCAAGGATCCCCAGTGCGGCGGCGGCGAAGGGCCACGCCTTGAGCAGCGCTGTCGGATCTTCGAGAACAGACAGCCCATACCAGCGGGTCCCGGCGTACAGCGTCGATAACAGCGTCAGGACGGCGAGCCCGACGTTCAGCCACGGGATTCCGTCGACGCCGAGCGACCGCTCCCGTGCGATCAGCACCCACTCACCCATCTCCCGTTTGAGCGCGACGCGGTACCCGCGCTGACGGAACGCCGGCGCAATGCTGTGGATGACCTGTTCGGACTCGGTCACCGGCTCGCCGTAATACCGGACGCCGTCTTCGGCGGTCCTATCGATCTCGTACACATGGAACGTGTCTGCGAGCGCTTCCGGATCCGGTAACTCCGGCGGCGAGGACTGGGTCGCCATTACTCACGTTTAGGGTTCGACCCGTTTGAACCTGTTTGCTGGCCCACTGCGCGCACGGAGAGCCGTGACCACGGCTGAACCAGTCAGTCCGCGACGGCCTCGTCCGATCCGGTCGCGGCGCCGGGGTCCTGAATCCAGAGGTCGCCGAAAAGGTCGTCCTGCTGGAGGCGGACCTGGCCGCGATGGGCAAGAAAGAGCAGTCCGAGGAACGTCTCAACGCGGGTCCCGCCGGCGGTGTCGACCTCGCGGTACAGCACCTCCTCGCGGCCCTGGTCGTACTGCTCGCGGACGGCGTCGTGTACGTCGGCGATGATGTCGTCGATGTTCTCGGCGTGGGCCGTCCCGGTCACGTCGGCGGCCGACGGCTCCTCGTCCAGTCGCATGTCGTCGGCCCCGCGGTAATCCAGTTCCTGCGTCCCGCGGTCGTACCCGCTCGGGGAGTCGCTGGTGTCGTATTCCCGGGACTCCTTCCACCACGACTCCCGCTCGGCGTCGCGGAGGTCCCGAACGAGTTCGTCGAGCGTTTGTGGCATCCCACGGGCACGCCGGCGTTCGAGCCGACGGTCCATCTCCGACTCCAGCGCGGCGAAGGGGTCCGGTTCCTCGATGGGGGCATCCTCGCTCATCGCCTGCTCCCACGGCTCGACCGGGTCCTCCTCGTCGTTGCCCTCGCCGAGCATCGCGTCGCTTTTCATCCGGATGAGGACGCTCGCGTAGAACAGCGCCCGGCCCGACGTGCGCAGGTCCGCGTCGTCGATGCGCTGGAGGAACTTGTCGGTGACCCGCACCACGTCGATGTCCCACGGGTCGATTTCGCCGTCGTCGGCAAGTTGGACCAGTACCTCGACCGGTTCGACGTCCTCGTCGTCGCTGTCGTCGTCGGTAGCGTCCGCATCTGTAGGTTCGGTTTGCTCCGGGCTGTCATCGTCCGCACCGTCGGACTCACTCAGCAGCGCCGCCGCGTCGCCCGACTCGCCGGGCGGGTCACGGTCCTCGTGGCCAGTGATGTTCAGCGGGATGTCATCTGCATCGTCTCGCGGGTCACTGCGCTCGCGGGTCACATTCGCTCCCCGCTCGCTACCCCGAGGCGCTTCCTCCGGGCGCGCCTCGCCCTCCCCGCTCGACTGTGCCGAGGAGCCTCCGTCGCGCTGCTCCGTCGGCTCCTCGTTAGTCATCGGCTGGCACCTCCTCGTCACCGTCGTCTGCGCCCTCGCCGCTGAGGTCGATGCCGGTCACGGCGCTCACGTTGTCGCCCTGCATCATCACGCCGATGGCCCGCTCGGACCGCTCCAGCATGGCCGAGCGGTGCGAGACGACGACGAACTGGGCGTCGCCGGCGAGTTCGTCGACCAGTTCGCCGACGAGGTCGGCGTTGGCCGCGTCGAGGAAGGCGTCGACTTCGTCGAGCGCGTAGAACGGCGCGGGGTTGTGTCGCTGGATGGCGAAAATAAAGGCCAGCGCCGTCAGCGACTTCTCGCCGCCGGACATCGCGTTCAGCCGCTGAATCGGCTTGTCGCCCGGCTGGGCCTTCATCGTCAGCCCGCCCTCGAAGGGGTCGTCCTCGTCTTCGAGGTGAAGGTGGCCGGTACCGTTCGAGAGCCGCTCGAAGATGTTCTGGAACTGGTCGTTGATCTCCGTGAAGGACGCCATGAACGTCTCCTTCTTGCGCGCCTCGTAGGTGTCGATGCGCTCCCGGATGCCGTCGGCCTCCTCGACCAGCGTCGCCTTCTTGTCTTCGAGTTCCTGCAGATCGTCGTTGACCCGGTCGTACTCCTCGATGGCGCGCATGTTGACCGGCTCCAGTTTCTCCATCTCCGTCTCCAGTCGGTCGATCTCCTGCTCGACCGTGTCGTGGTCGGGCACGTCCTCGGGGTCGTAGTCGCCGACCTGCGCTTCGAGTTCGTCGATCTCCCACTCCAGGCGCTCCTTGGTTTCCTGCTCGGATTCGAGATCCCGCTCGATCTCGGAGACCGCGGCCTGTTGCTCGTCCCGGGCCTCCTTAGCCTCCTGCAGGTCGGCTTTCAGGTCCTCCCGCTCGGACTTGAGTTCGGCCAGCTCTTCTTCGAGGTCGGCGACGGCCTGCTCCTTCTCGGCTTTCAGCTCCTGTTTCTCGGCGACCTTCGCTTCGAAGTCGTCGATACGCTCCTCGTGTTCGGCCTTGCGGTTCTGGGCCGCCTCGATGTCGTCGTGGAGGTCCTCGATGGCCTCCTCGGCGTACTGCTTCTCGAGTTCGTACTCGTTGAGTTCGGCGTCGAGTTCGTCCTGGCGGTCTTCGAGCGCGTCGATGTCGTCCGTGATCGATTCGCGCTGGTCGGTCAGGTCGGGAAGTTCGGAGTCCTCGACCTCGGCTTCGAGATCGTCGATGTCGCTCTGGAGCGCATCGATCTCCTCGGTCTTCGATTCGATGTCGGCCTCCAGTTCGTCCATCTGGTCGGCGACCTCCTCGCGCTCCGCGGAGATCTCTTCGAGGTCGGCTTCCAGTTGCTCGATGCGGTCACGCGTGTCTTCGAGGGCAGTCTGCTTGCGCTCGATGCTCGTCTCGATGTCGCGGAGCTGCTCGGTCGCGTCGGACTCGCGGTCGCGGGCGTCGTCGAGGCGCTCCTCCACGTCCCGGAGGTCCTCACGCACGTCCGCACGCTCGTCTTCGAGTTCGTTGATGCGCGTGGCGACCCGTTCGAGTTTGCCAGCGCCGCCCGAAAAGGAGTAGCGCGTACCCGAGGACGAACCCCCGGTCATCGCCCCGGACTTCTCGACGAGGTCGCCGTCGAGCGTGACCATCCGGTAGTCGCCCATCAGGTCGCGGGCGGTGTCCATGCTGTCGACGACGACGGTATCACCGAGCACATACGAGAAGATGCCCGCGTACTCGCGGTCGAAGTCCACGAGGTTGTACGCGAAGTCGATGACGCCGTCGGCGCTGGGCAGCGACCCCAGCGACCGGTTCTGCATCTGCGTGATCGGCAGGAACGTCGCTCGGCCGGCGCTGCGTGATTTGAGGTACTCGATACAGCGCTGACCGACGCTGTCGTCGTCGACGACGACGTGTGCGAGCCGCCCGCCAGCCGCCGTCTCACAGGCCGTGGCGTACTCGGGGTCAACGCCACCCAGTTGGCCGACGGTACCGTGAACGCCGTCCTGACCGGCGTTGAGAATCGCTGTCACGGCACGCCCGTACGAGGAGTCCCCGTCCTCGCCGGCCTTCGCCTCTAGCTGAGCGTACTCCTGTTGTTTCGCGCTGATTTCGTCTTCGAGTTCGTCGAGGTCAGACTGGAGTTCGCGCTTCTCGGACCGCAGGTCGTCGACGACCTCGCCGATGGTCGCCTTGTTCTGCTTTGCTTTCTCCAGTTCCGTCTGCAAGTCCTCGATGTCGGCTTCGAGGTCGGGAATCTCGGCCTCGGCCTCCTCGATAGCCTCGCGCTTCTCGTCCTCGGCGTTCGAGCGCCGTCGGGCCTCGTCGAGCAGGCGGTCCTGTTCGCGCTGGAGGTCATTCTTCTCGCTTTTGAGCGTCTCCAGCCGCGAGCGCTTCTCCTCCAGTTCGTCCTTGACCTCCTGGAACTCCTCGCCGACCTCGTCGATGCGCTGCTGGACCTCGGCGAGTTCGGACTCCTTCTCGGCGATGTCGGCTTTGACATTGGATTTGGCGACCTTCGTCTCGCGGATGTCACTTTCGAGGTCGTCGATGGTCTCCTGCTTGCGGTCGATCTGGACGAACGCCTGCCGGCGCTCGTTCTCGGCGGCCTCGACGGTCTCCTCGGCTGACTCGATCTTGTCCTCCAGCCGGGAGATGTCGCCTTTGATCTCCTCGATCTCGCGCTTGATGGCGAGCTGTTCGTCCTCGCCCTTGCGCTCGATCTCCTGATTGAGTTCGTGGAGTTCGTCTTCCAGCCGGATGACTGCGCCCTGACGCTCGTCGAGCTCCGTCTGGAGCTCGGTGAGTTCGGATTCCAGTTCGTCGATGGTTTCCTCGACGGCGGCCAGCTCCTCGCGCTTGTCTTCCAGTTCGGCCGCCTTGCGGTAGCCCTCGTACTCTTCTTTCTCGTCACGGAGGTCCTGGTACTTGAGCGCGGTTTCGCGTTCGTCTTCGAGTTGGTCGAGTCGCTCCTGTTTCTCCTCGATGCGAAGCTCGGCCTCGTCGATGCGCTCCTGGACGACTTCCAGTTCGTCGAAGGCATCTGCCTTCTTCGCGTCGAACTGGGCGACGCCGGCGATTTCGTCGATGATTTCCCGGCGGGAGCCGGCGGTCATGTTGATAATCTCGGTCACGTCGCCCTGCATGACGACGTTGTACCCCTCCGGGGTGACGCCGGCCTGGGCGAGCAGGTCCTGAATGTCCGAGAGGTTGACCGAGCGGCCGTTGATGTAGTAGTATGAGTAGTAGTTGTCCTCGGTCTCCTTGACCCGGCGCTTGATGGCGATTTCGTCCACGTCGCCCACGTCCTCCGTGCCGGCGGCGTTGACGACCTGCGAGCGCGACAGCGTTCGGTCGTCGTTGGCCAGAATCACCTCGACGCTGGCCTGCCGTTCGCCGTCGTACTCGGCGTCTTCGTCGGCGTGCCCGGGGTTGTAGATGAGGTCAGTGAGTTTCTCGGCGCGGATACCCGAGGTGCGGGCGAGTCCGAGCGCAAACAAAATCGCGTCGATGATGTTGGACTTGCCCGAGCCGTTCGGGCCGCTGATAGTGGTAAAATCTTCGTAGAACGGGATTCGGGTCTTACGCCCGAAGCTCTTGAAATTGTCGAGGACGAGCTCTTTGATATGCATGCGGTGGTGTGGCCGACAGCCCTACGCGACGATGATGTCGGACTCGGAGTCCTCTTCGGTTTCGGTCTCGGTCTCCGACGCGGCCTCGGCTTCCTCCCTGTTATCAACCTCGTCGGTATCCTCGGTGTTAGGTGTGTCGGCCTCCGCTGGAGTGGCCGGTTCCTCCGAGTCGGGGTCCTCGGCGCTGAATCCGTTGTCCTCATCGACACTGGCTTCGAGTTCCCGGATACGGACCTTGCATTCGACGAGTTCGTCGGTCAGTCCCTCGACCGACGCTTCCAGTTCTCTGACGCGCGTTTCGAGTTCCTCGACTCGGTTGCCGCACATACCCGTTACCCATCCATTCTGGACACTTATACCTACGTCAGACATTGGCAGTCCGACTGATACATCGTGTTAGATTACCGGGGGGAACAAAGCACGGACCGCACGAGAGAGTCACGTTGAGTAGCGGTTCTGGAGGTACGTCGAGATCTCCTCGACGCGGTCGGCGTCGAAGGTCCAGGAGCCGCGCCACTGGCTGGGGCCTGTCCGCTCCGCGAGGAGTGCCCCCTTCATATCGGCCTCACAGTCCGTGTTGACGACGAACCAGGACTCCCGCAGTTCGTCACTCGGTTCGGTATGGACGGTAGCCTCGGGCAATTCGGAGTCCCGGTCCGAGATGCCGTACAGGTGAACGTCGGTGTCACTGTCGGCCAGTCGGTCGTACACGCGCCGGGTCCCGCGCTCGTCGTTGATACGGGAGAGGTACTGAAATCCGGCATGCAGTGTGTTACGTTCCGCCTGCCACCCGAGCGACTCGACGTGTCGGGAAAGTTCGATGAGCAGCATCTTCTGCTTGCCCGTGACGGTAAACGGGACCTCGTCGAGATGCCGCAACACCGCCGGCGTGTCCACCTCGTCGATAGACCGGGTTCCAGTGACGTACAGGTCAGAATTGACGAGCAACACGGACGCACCGATCTCGCTGATCGACGAAACAGCCAGCTCCGTACCGTCTTCGTCCTCGACAACGACGGCGTTGTCGGGAGCTTCTGCTGACATCTCGCCGGTCTGAACGTCGACCGCCGGCGAATCCACCATCCGTGTGAGCATCCGCACCAGCGGTTCGGGTTCGTCGTCGTTGAACACTGTGAGCGTCTTCTGGCGCACCGGAACCGTCTCAATGAACGTCGAGAGCGCCACACTGTCTCACACAGGGTTATCTATATTGAAAGTGGCGGGGCCGTTATCGGCAGTGAATATCGGACTGGCTGGGCGAGTAGCCGCGGGCGGGGTCGTTAGCCTTTAGCCACGCGCCACCGAACCTCGGACAATGACTGCGCAAGCGTCCGAATCCCGCGAGCTCGCGGCCGTCATCGGGCTGGAGGTCCACGTCCAGCTCGAGACGGAGACGAAGATCTTCTGTGGCTGTTCGACCGACGTGGCCGACGCCGAACCCAACACCCACACCTGCCCGGTGTGTCTGGGCCTGCCCGGCGCGCTCCCCGTGGTCAACGAGGGAGCTGTCGAGGCCGCTGTGAAGGTCGGCAAGGCCATCGACGCCGACATCCCCGAAGAGACCACCTTCCACCGGAAGAACTACTACTACCCCGACCTCCCGAAGAACTTCCAGATAACCCAGTACGACTCGCCCATCTGCCAGGACGGGGAACTGGAGTTCTCCGTCGAGAGCGACCGCCGCAGCGTCGACATCCGCCGGGCGCACCTCGAAGAGGACCCCGGTTCCATCAAGCACGTCCGTGAGGGCTCCGGCCCGCTGGAGTCCAGGACCTGTTCCATCGAGCGCGCGGACTACACGCTCATCGACTACAACCGCGCCGGGACGCCGCTGATGGAGATCGTCACCGAGCCGGACTTCCGCGCGCCGGGCGAGGTCCGGTCCTTCCTCGAAAAACTCGAAGAAGTCCTCGAATACCTGGGCGTGTTCGACGCGACGCGGGACGGAAGCCTCCGCATCGACGCGAACCTCTCGATGGTCGAGGCGAGCGAGGTAGACGACGCCGGCGACATCGACGAGTCCGTGCTCGAAGACGCCAACCGCACCGAGGTCAAGAACATCTCCAGTCACAAGGGCGCGGAGCAGGCGCTTTCCTTCGAAGCCTCCCGTCAGCGAAAGCTCATCCAGTCGGGCCGGGCCGTCGAGCAGGAGACCCGCCACTTCAACGAAACGCACGGCAACACGGTGTCGATGCGTTCGAAAGAAGAGGAGAAGGACTACCGCTACTTCCGGGAGGCCGACCTGCCGCCGCTTCGGGTCAGCCACTGGAAGGACGAGGTCCCGATTCCGGAATTGCCCGACGCCCGCCGCCAGCGGTTCGTCGAGGAGTACGGTCTCAGCGAGGAGGCCGCGTCGAAGCTCACGAGCACGAAGCAGGTCGCGGACTTCTTCGAGGACGTGGCCGAGCGCTTCGACGCCGACCTGGCCGCGACGTGGGTCGCTGACAACCTGCTTGGCGAACTGAACTACCGAGACATGGCTATCACCGACATCGACGACCGCTTCGACGAGGTGACCCGGCTCGTGGAACTCGTTGCCGAGGACGAGATCACGGCGAAAAACGCCCGCGAGACAGTGCTTCGGGAGATGCTCGACACCGACGACGGCCCCGATACGATTGTCGACCGCGAAGGCCTGGGCAAGACCTCCGGCGACGAGGTCCAGCAGGCTGTCGCGGAAGCCATCGACGAGAACCCCGACGCCGTCGAGGACTACCACAGTGGCGAGGGCGGCGCAATCAACTTCCTCGTCGGGCAGGTCATGCAAAAGACCGGCGGGAGCGCCGACCCCGGCGACGTGAACGGGTTGTTGCGCGAGGAACTGGAGAGCTAAATAGGTCCTCTCTTCTCCGGGACCGACGGGAATTCTATCACGCTGCCGTCGGCGCTACGGCCAGTCGTCCGGAAGTTCGTCGGCGTGGTTCTCAAGCAGTTCGAGCATCGGTTCGATTTCGTCGAACCGCTCGCCTCGTGACACTTCGTCGGCGTCTCTATCCCAGTTGATGTACGCTAAACTGGCCAGACGTGGCAGGTCGTCGTGGCGGAGTTCGGTTTCAGTACTCCTGGCCCCGGCGCTTCTGGGCAGAAAGTCGACGATCGGCCGTGGACTACTTTGTTTCAACATGAATAGAATCATTCTACGGCGACGGGTAAACAACGCCTCAAACACCCGGTCCATCCCTGTGTCCCATATCGCGTCCGGGATAGAGGTTTCCATCCTGTAACAAGAGACACACTACTGATAATAAATGTCACGATACCGCCGCTCCCTTGCCGAGTTGGTCCTGAATGTCACAGGTGTGTTTAAGCTGGGACCCGTCCCGATAGCCGCTGTGCTACGACTCGCTCGATGCGTTCGATCCAGCGGTCTCACGCCGCTCGTCCGGAATGATAGCGGGGTCTTTCCACAGTAGCGTCACGAAGATCGCAGCAGCGAGCGTTTCGAGCGTTTTGATAGCGGATTCGGTCGGTTCCGTGTTGAAATGGTCCAGGATCAGCAGGGCGGTGCTCCCGCCGTGGTGGTGTCCGTTGCCGCCGGACGACGGCGCGGAGAACCCCTTGACGAGGAAGGCACCGTGCCCAGTGGCGTGCCAGAACACCCAGCCGGCGATGGATGCGACCATGAGGACTGTCCCGGCAATGTAGGCGTTGCGCAGGCCGATGACGCCACGAGTGATGAGATACGGGCCGGCGAGCAACACCGCGGCGAAGGCGACGAACAGGAACGGGCGAGGGTCCGGCGGGAGCCCCCGTCCGAAGAGTCCCTCAATCGCCTGCGCGTAGATGATGCTTCGCGGGAGTCCCCACCAGAGGTGAAACGCCGCCGTCGCGAAGACGAGTGCGGCGGCGGTTCCGCGGAGGAGTTTGGTCGTCCGACGGTTCATACCGACGGTCGGGGCGGCAGTGGCAAGAGTGCGTCGAAAGGGTGGGTTCCGCCGGAGCCGGTCCCGACTCGGCCGGAGTAGTAAGGGCTACCTTCGCGCGAGCGCGAGCGGCCCCGCAAGCGCCCGCACACCCGCGCTGTCGGCCGATTTTCCCGAAAGCCTTTAGAACACCTGACTCCGTAGCGACGGGTAATGACAGAGACAGGTGGTGTCCGATGCGGCTGATTATCACCGAGAAGGACAACGCCGCTCGCCGCATCGCGGAGATCCTCTCGGAAGGGGGGGCGTCCGCGAGCCGGCGGAACGGCGTCAACGTCTATCGGTGGGGGAACACCCGCGTGGTCGGCCTCTCCGGGCACGTCGTCGGGGTCGACTTCCCCGAGGAGTACAACGACTGGCGCGACGTAGAGCCGGTGGAACTCATCGACGCCGACGTGACGAAAGAGCCCACCCAGGAGAACATCGTCACGACGCTCAAGGAACTGGCCCGCGAGGCCGACGAGGCCACCATCGCGACAGACTACGACCGCGAGGGGGAGCTCATCGGCAAGGAGGCCTACGAGCTCATCCGCGAGGAGACCGACGCGCCCGTCGACCGCGTGCGCTTCTCCTCGATCACCGAGCGGGAGGTCCGGGACGCCTTCGCCAACCCCGACGACATCGACTTCGACCTGGCGGCCGCGGGTGAGGCCCGCCAGATTATCGACCTCGTGTGGGGCGCGGCGCTCACTCGCTTTCTCTCGCTGTCGGCCCGGCAGTTGGGCGACGATTTCATCTCCGTGGGGCGGGTCCAGTCGCCGACGCTGAAGCTCATCGTCGACCGCGAGCGCGAGATCCAGGCCTTCGACCCCGAGGACTACTGGGAGATCTTCGCCGACCTCCAGAAGAACGGCTCGGGCTTCGAGGCCCAGTACTTCTACGACGACGACGGGAAAGAGGCCGAGCGGGTGTGGGTCGAAGAAGACGCCGACGACGCCTACGCCGACCTGACGAGCGTCGACGCGGCGACGGTGACGAGCGTCCGCCGCCGGACCCGCACCGACAGCCCGCCGACGCCGTTCAACACCACCGCCTTCATCTCCGCCGCGAGTTCACTGGGCTACTCCGCCCAACAGGCGATGTCCATTGCCGAGGAGCTGTACACCACCGGCTACATCACCTACCCCCGGACCGACAACACGGTCTACCCGGACGACCTCGAAGAGGACGCCCTGCTCGATGAGTTCGTCGGTGCCGGTCACTTCGGCGAGGACGCCGAGAAGCTGCTGGAGCAGGACGACATCACCGCGACCGAAGGCGACGAGGAGACCACCGACCACCCACCCATTCACCCGACGGGCGAGATTCCGCCGAAGGTCGACCTCTCGGACGACGAGTGGGAGATCTACGAACTGGTCGTCCGGCGCTTCTTCGCGACGGTCGCCGAGGCCGCCACGTGGGAGCACCTCCGCGTCGTCGCCGAGGCCGGCGGCCGCTCGCTGAAGGCCAACGGCAAGCGTCTGGTCGAACCAGGCTACCACGAGGTGTATCCCTACTCCAGCGCCAGCGAGAACCACGTCCCCGACGTGGAGGAAGGCGAGGAACTGGCCATCTCCGAGGTACGGATGGAAGCCAAGCAGACCCAGCCGCCCCGCCGCTACGGCCAGTCGCGACTCATCCAGACGATGGAGGACAAGGGGTTGGGGACGAAGTCGACCCGTCACAACTCCATCGAGAAACTGTACGACCGCGGGTACATAGAAGGCGACCCGCCCCGCCCGACGACGCTGGCGATGGCCGTCGTCGAGGCCGCCGAGGAGTTCGCCGACCACGTCGTCAGCGATGAGATGACCGCCCAGTTAGAGGCGGACATGACCGCCATCGCCAACGGCGAGGCGACGCTCGACGACGTGGCCGACGAGTCCCGCGAGATGCTCAAGCGCGTCTTCGAGGAGCTGCGGGACTCCCGCGAGGAGATCGGCGAGCACCTCCAGGAATCGCTGAAAGCCGACAAGACGCTCGGTCCCTGTCCGAAGTGCGGCGAGGACATGCTGGTCCGGCGCTCGCGCCAGGGATCGTACTTCGTCGGCTGTGACGGCTTCCCCGAGTGTCGCAACACGCTTCCGCTGCCGTCGACGGGCGAGCCGCAGGTGCTCGAAGAGCACTGCGAGGAACACGACATGCACCACGTCAAGATGCTCGCCGGCCGGGACACGTTCGTCCACGGCTGTCCCCGCTGTGAGGCCGAGAAGGCCGACGAGAGCGAGGATGAGGTCATCGGGCCGTGTCCCGAGTGTGGCGTTGCTCCGGCGGAGCAACGAGGCGAAGGCGGCGAAGGCGGCGAAGCCGCCGAAGCGGAGGGTGGCGAACTTGCCATCAAACACCTCCGTTCGGGCTCCCGGCTCGTCGGCTGTACGCGCTACCCCGACTGCGACTACTCGCTGCCGCTGCCCCGCAACGGCGATATCTCGGTGACCGAGGCGTTCTGCGAGGAGCACGACCTGCCCGAACTGGTCATCGACGCCGACAGCGACGACCCCTGGGAACTTGGCTGCCCCATCTGCAACTACGAGGAGTATCAGGCCCGCACCGCCGTCGAAGACCTAGAGGACCTGAACGGCATCGGCTCGGCGACCGCGGAGAAGCTCGGCGACGCCGGGGTCGACTCGCTGGCGGCGCTCCGGGAGGCCGACCCCGACATCGTCGCCACCGAGGTGCAGGGTGTCAGCGCCACACAGGTCCGGGAGTGGCAGGACGAACTGGAAGCCTGAGATCCGGGCCGACGTTTCCCGGTCAGTCGGCGACGAACGTCACGCCGCCACAGACCGGACACTCGACGGCGTCCGCGTTGTCGGCTGTGACTGTGTCGACGGCACCGTAGACGACCGCGTGTGTGACCGGCTCGGGTATCTGGCGCTCACAGAGCGGGCACTCGACGACGCCGGCACGGAGTCGGTCACGGTCGATGCTGTTGCCGGCGGTCACAGCTGGAGGTGAGACGTGGAACTCGGGCCGTCGTCGTCATCGATACCGCCCTCGTGGGCGAACGTATAGTCGTCGTCCGTGAGGAACACGTCGCCGTGAGTCTCAGAGATCGCGACGCCGGGGAGTGTTGTCCCAGCGGCGTCGCCGTTGTCGCAGTCGCCGTCACAGGCGTCGAACAGCGAACCGTGTCGGGGACAGATGAGCTGGTCTCCCCGCATCGGGACGCCCCGTCCGGTGTCGAACCGCTGTGCTTCGTGCGTACATCGGTTCACCCACGCCTCGACGCCGTCGTCACAGGGGACGAGAACGACCTCCTCCAGATCGCCGTAGGCGTCTTCGGCGGTGAACAGCCACGATCCGTCCTCGTGGACCGTCTCGACTGTGGTAAGTCGCTGCACGACTGGCGCGTTAGGTTGCTGCCGGTATCAGCGTTACCGTAGTGGCTAGAGCTGTGCGCGTCACTCGCCAGTCTCCGCGGCGATGAGGCGCACCAGTGCGGTAACGAATACTTCAAATAGTCGCCAAATCAGCACACAACTGACGACAAGCACGGCAGTGACGATGGCGACGAGCCAGAGAAGGAGGCCGAACTGCAACTCGGTGAGTAGTCCTGTCGCCAGTCCGACGACGAACCCGCCGACGAAGAGGCCGCCAGCGCCCTGGAGACAGCGGCGTTGCCAGCGGTCGAACGCCAGCGCGTCGTCAGCTCCCAGCAGCGATGGCAAGGCGATGCCGAGTCCGGCACCGCCCAGCGCAAGGACAAAGAAGACGCTGCCGAACAGATACGAGAGCCCGCGGACGAAGTCGTCGCCGGACGACGACGCTGTCGGCATCGCCGAAAAGGAGTACAGCACTGCCACCGTCACGACAGCGCCCGTGAGGACGAGCACGGCCCGAATGGCGGTGACGACGTACCGGCGCTTGTCCGCTGTCATTGTCTGACGATTGTAACATAGCCATCATAAATCTTCGGAGATGTATATATCCGGAGCTGACGCCGGGCGGGACCGCCGGCGCGACCCGCTATGATCGGCGTATCCGAAGCGGTTATACGGCCACGCGCAAGTCTGGCAGGTATGAGCGACTGGGCGGACTGGGACCACATCGTGAAGATAGACCCCGACAAGACGCTGGTCGACGGAGAAACGTTCGAAGACGTCGCGGCGACGGGGACCGACGCCATCGAAGTCGGCGGGACCACCGGGATGACAGAGGAGAAGATGAAGCGGGTCGTCGACGCCTGCGGGAAACACGACATTCCCGTGTATATCGAGCCGTCCAACCCCGCATCGGTCGTCCACAGCGACCGCCACGACGGCTATCTCATCCCGGTCGTGATGAACGCCGGCGACGTGGCATGGATCACCGGCGCGCACAAGGAGTGGATACGTATGGACGACGATATCGACTGGTCGCGGACCTTCACCGAGGCCTACATCGTGATGAATCCGGAGGCGTCGGTGGCGTCCTACACGCAGGCCAACTGTGACCTCGACGCGGACGACGTGGCCGCCTACGCCGAAGCCGCCGAACACCTCCTCGGACAGGAGATCGTCTACGTCGAGTACTCGGGGATGCTCGGCGACACCGGCATCGTCGCTGCCGCCGCGGACATCCTCGACGACGCGACGCTGTTCTATGGCGGTGGCATCCACGACTACGAGTCCGCCCGCACGATGGCACAGCACGCGGATACCATCGTCGTCGGCGACCTCGTCCACGACGAGGGCGTCGACGCGGTACGAGAGACGGTGAAAGGCGCGAAAGACGCGACGGCGACGGTCAAGTAGCTAGAACGCCAGCCGTTCGAGCAGTCGACCGACGACGCCGTCCGGATGCGTTCTGGTATCGACTTCCATCGATGCGTGGTCGCTGTCCTCGATTGCCGACCACGGTGTCACACCGCTATCTGACGCGCGAGCTGAAAGCCCACCGTTGTTTGCGTGTATGAGGAGGGTTCTGTCGCTGCCAGCCGCGTCTATCGCCGCTGAGAGGTCCTGCCGGTCGACAAAGGTCCGCTCCGTCGGTACGTCACAGAGGTCCAGCAGGTCGTCGTGGTACGCTTCGAGCTGCTGGCGTTCCTCGGCCGACTGGCGCTCGTTGACCGGGTAGAGGAACTTGAGGTCCGCCCCGGTCGCTGTCGCGACAGCGTTGCCGACGCGGACTTTCAGCGGGTCGTACGGGCCGCGGGTGGTGACAAGCGTGACCGTCTCCAGCGCGTCGAAGGGGTGTGCGTCGACAGCGATTGTGTCGCAGTCGGTCTGTTTTCGGATGCGGTCGATGCTGTCGCCCAGCAGCGAGTCCTCGAACGACGCGCCCCGTTCCACCAGGAGCACGTCGACGTCCCGCTCGTCGACGGCGTTGGCGACGGCCCGCTCGGGATGGTGGCTCACGAGTTCGCCGTACTCGACGGGAACGTCGAAGTCGGCCGCCAGCGTATCGGTCCGGCATTCGAAGTCGAGATCGTCGGAGGACTGGACGCCCGAGGCGTAATCGAGGGGTTGCTGGTCGGGTACTTCGTCGAACTGGACGACTGAAAGACTGCTGCCGTCTGGCGAGAGCGCGGCCCCGATTTCGAGCAGTGTCGCTTCGCTTTGTCGCGAAGAGCCTTCGGGGAGCGCGACAAGCACGGCGGTTTCCCCCGTCTCGTCGAGTGTCTCTTCGGTCCGGTCGAGGGCACGGTCGCCGATGCTCCGGCGGACGGACTCTTTGATCGCTCCTTCTCTGGTGACCCGCGGTCGAACGTACCCCAGATACCAGATGACGCTGCCGACGACGATACCGACGGCTCCGACTATCGCGATCAGGCCCATCTGCGTCAGCAAGGCGAAACCAGTCAGGGTGCCGAATATCGGCGTCCACGGATACAGCGGGACCTCGAAGGAGGGGTCGTAGTCGGGGGCGTCGCTCTCGCGGAAGCCGATGAGCGCGACGTTGATGAGCGCGAACACGAGTATCTTGAAGGCGCTCGCGAGCTTCGCGATCTCCAGAATCGGAACGAAGAGGATGAGGAGCAACATCACGCCGCCGGTCAGCGTGATCGCGGTCACCGGCGTGCCGAACCGGTCGCTGACCGTGCTGAGCAGCTCGGGTGCGAGCCCGTCACGGCTCATCGCGAACGGGTAGCGCGACGAGGAGAGGATACCGGCGTTGGCCGTGCTGACCAGCGCCAGAATCGCCGCGAGAACGACGGCCGCGACGCCGGCGGTACCCAGCGTCGCCTCGGCCGCGTCCGCGATAGGCGTCGTGCTCCCGGCGAGTTGGTCGAGCGGGATGACGCCGACGACGACGGCGACGACAAGGACGTACAGCAGCGTGGTGAACGCGAGCGAGCCGAGCATCCCGAGCGGGATGACGCGGTCCGGATCTTCGACTTCCTCGGCGATCGAGGCGATCTTCGTCACGCCGGCGAATGAAACGAACACGAGGCCGGTCGCGGCGAAGATACCACTCGCGCCGTACTCCCACATCCCGCCGTAACTCGCGGTGTTGACAGCCGGGCCGCCACCGGCGACGAACCAGCCGATCGCCACGAGCATCACCGCGACGATGCCGATCTGGAGCCGGCCGGTCTGTTCCGCACCGAGGATGTTGACGAGAATGAGAACGGCGGCGAGCGTGATCGCGACCGGGCGGATCGGCAGATCAAAGAGGAGGACGAGATACGGCACGCCACCGACGAGCGCGAGCGCGCCTTTGAACGAGAGGGAGAACCACGTTCCGAGTCCGGAGACCGTTCCGAGTAGCGGCCCCATCGACCGCTCGATGTAAACGTAGGTGCCGCCGGCCTCCGGCATGGCAGTCGCCATCTCGGCCTTGCTGAGTGCGGCAGGGAGCACGAGCACTCCCGCAAGAAGATAGGCGGCGATGATACCGGCCCCGGCGTCTTTCACCGCCAACGCCGGCAGGATGAAGATACCGCTACCGACCATCGCCCCGATGGATATCGCTACCACTGACAGCAGCCCGAGATCGCGTTCCAGGTCCTTGGCCATGGCTACGCGGTTTCGGGCGTCTGGAGTGTCGTTTCGACAGCGCGTTCTAGCTCCGTCGCCAAGATCTGCGAGCTACAGACCACTTCAGAGGCGACTGACTCGAACGCCGATCGATGCTGTGGGTCGTTGAGCACGACGACCACGGTTTCGACATCGAACTGCGTCCGAAGGAGTTGTGTCACAAGGAAGGCACTGCGGTCCGTCTGCATCGAGACCAGGGCGATGTCGGTCGTTTCAGCCCCGCCGTCTCGGAGAACAGCACGTTCCCGCCCGTCACCGACTACCACGCGGGTGTCGTCGGGCGTTTGCCCGGCAACGCCGTCGTGGTCGGTGACGAGACAGGCATTGGCGTCCCGATCTAACGTCGTTACTACCTCGGACCCGACGTGGCGGTTACTGATGACCAGTACCGACGGCGGGTCGACATCGCCGTCCACTCGTTCGCGGAGGCTTGCAAGAGATATCATGGAGTTCGTGCGAGCCGGATATACCCGGCCGACACGACTCTATTAGTTCCGAAACCGGATAAATATCTAGGCTACAATTCCGATTCCGGATCTATATACGTATATAATCACCTTCCGGAAGGTTATACTACTTAGTTTCTGCATCGGGATCAGTGTGCCCGAACTGGTGGAACGGCCGGGTGTACTCGTTCCGGATGAGGTCCTCGTCGACGACTTCCAGTCCGATATCGTTGAGGTCCCTGCCGATGCGGCTCAGGTCGTTTCCGTCGGTTCCGACCACCTCGACGTGGACGTTGTCGGCCCCGGTCATGACCTCCCGGATGGCGACGACGCCGGACACGTCAAGCGCCCGCTGTGCGATCTCCTCGCGCTCGTGGATTGGCGCCGTACAGACAATGAGCGTATGGAGTTGATACCCCGCGGCCTCGTAATCGACATCGACATCGTAGCCGGCGATGACGCCGGCCTCTTCGAGTTTGGTGATTCGGTTCCGGACAGTTCGTGCGGAGACGTCCAGTGATTCGGCGATCTCACTCGCTGCGGTGTGTCTCGCGTCCTGCTGGAGCGCGTAGATGATGTTCCGGTCCAGATCGTCGATAGGGTACTCCGGGTCGGCCATAACGGATGTTTTGACGGCAGTCAGTACAAAGGTTCAGGATTCGGCCCCCGCATCGATCCGTCGCGTTCTCGGCCGCTTCTTACCGGTTACTCCGCCACATTCGCAGTTCCGAAGTCCCTCACCGTCTCGCTCCTCGCGGGTCGTTCGTACCCTCGCTGCTCACGGCTCCCGCCGGTCACCGTTCGCCATACCGAGGGCCGCTCACTACGTTCACGCCCCTCGCCTCGAAAGACTGTTCTTAAGTTACGCCCACAAGAACCAACGTCCATGGAAAACCGAACCTACACGGCGGACGCAACGCCGGGTGACACGGTCACCGTCGCCGGCTGGGTCCACGAGATCCGAGATCTCGGTGGAATTGCCTTCCTCATTCTTCGAGACACCACCGGAAAGATACAGGTCAAGTTCGAGAAAGACGAGATGGACGACGACCTCGTGGAAACAGGGTTGAACGTTCAGCGCGAGTCGGTCATCTCCGTCACGGGCGATGTCGAGGAGGAGCCGCGCGCACCGACCGGCGTCGAAGTCACGCCGGAGTCCGTCGACGTGATTTCGGAAGCCGACCCCGAACTGCCGCTTGACCCCTCGGGCAAGGTCGACGCCGAACTGCCGACCCGCCTCGACAACCGGACGCTCGACCTCCGCAAAGAGGAAGTGAAGGCCATCTTCGAGATCCGCGCGGAAGTCCTCCGCTCGGTCCGCGAGGCGTTCCGCGAGCTCGACTGCACGGAGATCAACACGCCGAAGATCGTCGCCACGGGGACCGAGGGCGGCACCGAGCTGTTCCCGATCACCTACTTCGGACAGGAAGCGTTCATGAACCAGAGCCCGCAGCTGTTCAAGCAGCTGATGGTCGGCTCCGGGCTGGAGCGGGTCTTCGAAATCGGCCCGATTTTCCGCGCTGAGGAGCACAACACGCCGCGGCACCTCAACGAGGCGACCTCCATCGACTTCGAGTCGGCGTTCTACGACCACACCGAGGCGATGGACGCCTGCGAGCACGTCGTCCAGTCCGCCTACGAGGGCGTCGCCGAGAACTGTCAGGACCAGCTCGAAGCGCTCGGTCTCGAAGACGAATTCGCGGCCCCCGAGGGCGACTTCCCGCGACTCACCTACGAGGAAGCCCTGGACCGCATCAACGCCACCGGCGAACTCGACGAGCCGCTGGTGTGGGGCGACGACCTCTCCACGGAGGCCGAGCACGTCCTCGGGCAGGAAGTCGGCGAGCACTACTTCATCACCGACTGGCCCAGCGAGATCAAGCCGTTCTACATCAAAGACCACGACGACGACGAAGAGGTCTCGACGGGCTTCGACATGATGCACCCGTCGATGGAACTGGTCTCCGGCGGCCAGCGTGAGCACCGCTTCGACCACCTCGTCGAAGGGTTCGAACAGCAGGGCCTGGACCCGGAAGCCTTCGAGTACTACACCAAGATGTTCAAGTACGGCATGCCGCCACACGCCGGCTGGGGCCTCGGCGGCGAGCGCCTCATCATGACGATGCTCGGGCTGGAGAACATCCGAGAGGCGGTGCTGTTCCCGCGAGATCGTCAACGTCTGTCTCCCTGAGACAGACAGCGACTCCCTCCGTAGGCGAGGGCCTGAAGGGAGTGAAAGGTCTCGAACCGCCGTAACGACACGCGAGCGCGCGTTTCACACCACTTTCATCCAACAACTGCTACAGTGGAGAGCTGTGGATCTACGCACCATTCCGGGCCGACACAAGAAAGAGAACGTATTGTTTCTCCCGCTATGCGTTCGCCGCCGCCTGTTTCAGAATCTGTGGCGCAACCACAACTTCGAGCGCGGCGATCCCGAGTGCGACATACCGTATCGTCCCTTCCAAGAAGAGGAACGCGACAGCCGCGACGACCGTGGCGCTGACCAGTGGGATACCGTAGCGAAGGGCTGGGTTTTCGAATGGGGAGGGCATACAGACTAGTCGCTTGGCCGACATAACTTATCTTTTCTGCATCTGCTACTGTGCGGGCAGGGATGGAGAACGGTCAAAATATAGCTGAGGGGACGCAGGCAGGACGAGTACTGCTCACGTCTCGATACGCTACTCAGTCGTCAGCAGGAGCCGCGCCGCCGGAGCTGATACTCGTCCCGGACCCCGAGACGGTACCTTCGTTGGCGGCCACCCAGCGCAGGAGCAGGAACGCGAAGACGTACTTCGCGAGGATGTCAAGGCCGGAGTAGCCCCACGAGGTGATGCCGACGCTCAGGAGGGCTACACCTTCGGAGCCCAGCGCCCACAGAATCGGATACCCGAGCCACAGCACGACGGTCAGGAGCTTGAGCGTCCCGAATATCTCGCTCGTCCCGGCGGCCTCCGCATCGGCCGGCCACTGGACGAGCAGGACGTACAGCACCGCGACGAAGAACGCGCAGCTGATGCCGTAGAACACCCAGCGCAGCAGGTGCGAGGAGGTGATCAGCGCGGCGGCGAGCCCGGTGACACACATGCCAATGTCCATGGTGATGGCGGTGAACAGCGACGCAATATCCGTGTCAGCCAACAGGCCCAGCGCCAGGAGGATCATCGGCGTCGAGAACGTCCACGTCAGGTAGCGGCCCCACGGCGACAGGACTTCCTGGCCGGCGAGGGCATGGCCAGGCGGCATCTGCAGGAAGCCGACCGTCAGTCCGGAGGCCAGACCGGCGTAGCTGGAGATCGAAACCAGCGGAACCAGCATCGTCGCGACCCAGATGAGTTTCGCGCGCGGCGACTCGATATCCCGGCCCATGAACACGAACAACAGTATCGCAACCCCGGCGAGGGCAATGTTTGCCCACAGCGACGAGTTCAGGAGGAAACTCGACTGTATCTCCTGGAGCACGTCTGACTGTGACGCCTGGAGTACCGTCGTTGCGGTGGTACTGGCAGCTGTCATGTACACTGACTACGAAGAGCATACTTAAAGACGCGTAGCCAAACGGTATCGGTATCGGCCGTTAGATTCGGGTTTCGGAAGGGAGTGGCGGCCCCGGATGTTGCGGTGGACCACCACGCCGGACTGTCCCGGGTTACCCTGACCGTTCAGGTCGGACGCCGGGCATTCACTCCGGGAACAGTTCTTTCTCGCGTTCGATAGCTTCGATACGTGCGATCTCGGCGTCAGTCAGTTCCAGGTCGGCGGCGGCGAGGTTGGTTTCGAGATGCGGCCGCGAAGATGCCTTCGGAATCGTGACGACGTTATCGTAGCTGGTAACCCAGGCGATGCTGACGGCGGCCGGCGACGTATCGTGCTGGTCGGCGATGTCCACGATGGTCGGCTCCTCGAACACGCGGCCGCCGGCCAGCGGTGAGTAAGCGACCAGCGGGTAGCCGTGTTTCTGGGCGTCGGCGAGCAGCGACTCGCGCCAGAACAGCGGATGGAATTCGACCTGGTGTGCGGCAATCCCGTCGAGGTAGTCGCGCGCGACAGCCAACTGGTCCGGTTCGAAGTTCGAGAGGCCGACGTGGTCGGTCAGCCCCGCCTCGCGGACAGCCTCGACAGCGGGCAGCGTCGTTTCGGGGTCGTAGTCGCCACGTGGGCGGTGGACGTACAGGAGGTCGACGGCGCCCAGACCGAGTCGGTCGAGGCTGGCTTCCGTGCTTGGACGGACGGCGGTCGCCCCGAGCGCGTCGATCCAGAGTTTCGTTGCGACGGTCAGATCTGCCCGGTCGGTGTCGGCGGTGGCGATGCCCGCACCGACGACGCTCTCGTTATCGTATATCTGAGCGGTGTCGAGATGGCGGTAGCCACAGTCGATGGCCGTCCGAACGACAGCCTCGTCCTCGATACCCATCGTGCCGAGTCCGACCGGTGGGAGATCCATGCTCCTGAGTTCGGACCCCTGTTAAAAAGCAGTAATGCCTCCGACAGCCCGCGTTTCCCCAGATGCGGCCTGTCAGTCGGTTAAAAGTCGGTACGCTGCGTGACCGCCTGGGCGTGGTTAGCCCACTTTTCGACGGTGGGTGACCCCCAGTACTTCACCGCGCCGCTTCGCTCGTCGTAGTCGATGAGTCCAATCCGGTGGAGCACCGGCAAGTGCTCCTCTTCGAGTTGTGTTTGGATAGTCGACGGTGACGTGTCTGCGACACCGGCCGTGCTCGCGTCCCTTTGATTCGAAATCGCTGTTGCCAGCGTCTTTACGTCGGTGGCGGTCAGGTCATCCCTCGAAAAGTAGTGACATACAGCACGCCGTCGCCAATCGGCCAGAGCCTCGAACACGTCGTCTACCTGTAACAGCGCGAGAGTCCCGCCCTTCCCGTGAGGGACGAGTGTTCCGACACCTGGTCGGAACCGAGGACTGAACAGGGCGGGCGTGAAGCGCGTAACCTCAGGTAAGAAACCGCCGCGTTACTACTGGTCCTAAGTCTCTACTACATCCAGACCTGCCTCTAAAACCTCTATATAGGCTTCCGAGAGGTCCAAATCGTTCGCTTCCGCGTAGTCTTTGACTCGACCGCCGAGCGTGTGTGAAATATCGATGTTAGGCCTCATGACGAAAAGACCTTAAGACTGAAAGTATAACAACCTGTTGTCGTGAAGCGTACCAACACGTTCGCCGTCCGACCGCTCTCGCATAATGGTGAGCAACTGCTTCGGGACTTGTTGGACGCTTCCGCCGCTCTCTGGAACGAAACCAACTACGAACGTCTCATGCGATACAACGATGAAGACGGCTTCGAAGGCGACGTGTGGGACGCCAATACAGGACGATTTGAAGGCAAATACAAAGGCGTGCTTGGGGCGTCCACCGCCCAACAGGTCATTCGCAAAAACAGCGAAGCCTGGCGCGCGTTCTTTCGGTTGAAAAATCAGTACCACGACCCTGAAGATACAGCGGTGACCGAACACCCGGAACCGCCGGGCTTCCGTGGCAACGAAGACGATGGCCGCGTTCTCAAAGGCGTCATTCGTAACGACGCATACACCGTCGAATGGGGCGACCGCTCCCGACTTGAGATACTGGTCGGAAGCGAGTTGAAAGATCGATACGATCACACCGGGCGTCTCAGACTCGAAATTGCTGGCGACCCAAATTGGGCCGACTACGAGAAGCAGGGGCGGTTAGACCTGTGGTACGACGAGAGTGACAGTACCTTCCGAGCTTCGCAACCCGTGACTGTTTCTGACGAGATACGGGATACTCCACTGGCCGATGAAAAGGCCGCTCTGGACATTGGTGCGAACAACCTCGTCGCCTGTACCACAACCACCGGCCAGCAGTACCGCTACGAAGGCCGGAGTTTATTCGACCGTTTCCGCGAGACGACGCGGGAGATCGCCCGGCTCCAGTCCAAGCTACGGGAAGGCCGATACAGTAGCGAGCGTATCCGGCGATTGTATGAAAAACGAACTCGTCGCCGCGACCACGCCCAAGAAGCACTGTGTCGTGACCTGTTTGAACGACTGTACGAGGACGGCGTGGACACGGTGTATGTCGGTGGGTTGACCGACGTGCTGGAGACGCACTGGTCGGTCGAAACCAACGCCAAGACCCACAACTTCTGGGCGTTCAAAAAATTCACCGAGCGACTGGCCTGTACCGCCGAGGAATACGGTATCTCGGTGGAAGTCCGGTCGGAAGCGTGGACGAGCCAAGAGTGCTCGCAGTGTGGATCGACAAACCGAACGACACGGCATCAGGACACGCTCACTTGTCTGTGTGGGTTCGAGGGACACGCTGACCTTACAGCCTCAGAAACGTTCCTAAAGCGGCATACGAGCAAAGGAATCAGGCCGATGGCACGGCCCGTGCGGTTCGAGTGGGACGACCACGAATGGTTGGAGTCACCACGCTCTCACGAAAGTCCCAAAGAACAGCGCATAAACCCGAGTACCGTCCACCGTGACGGGAATGTTGCCTCCGGCGAGTCTGAGACCGGCTGAGACTCTCACGGAGGAAACCGCGCCGTTCACGGCGCGGAGGATGTCATATCGGCCGTAGACAGTGCTCTGTCTGACGGCGTCATCCCACACCACTGGTCACTTCGTGGCCCGCCATTCCTTTGGTTGCCCATTTATGCGAATGAAATTAGTACTCCCCAAGATAGTCAACGCTGTACCTAGAAGGCTAGGTGGCAGCAGAAAGCACCAGGCACATTTACCAACAATGCCGATTTAGCTACCTTACTGCATGTCAAATACAGCAGCAACGAGATTTCGCTGCGCTCGCCGGAGATGCTGATGGAGCGTCGGTGAGGCGATACCGAGCGTCTCAGCGAGTTGCTCGGCGTTTGTATCACGGGGCCAGGCGTAGTAGCCGGTCAAGAAGGCTGTGCGAAGGACCTCCTGTTGGCGGTCCGTCAGGTGCTCGCGTGGGTCTGTTTCGGCGGCGACCGCACTGCGCTCCTGCTCGCACTCCTGTTTCGCCGTCAGCGTGAAGTCGGGCGTAAAGGTGGTGAGTGCCTCCTGTATCGTTCGAGAATCGGCATCCAGCGGCGCCTCGACAGTTACCGAGAGCGTCCCGCCGTCGACGATCAGCGTCCGGCAGCGAGCGCCGACGTCCAGCAGGAGCGACTGGATGGTATCCGCGACTCGCAGTTCGAGAATGCCACCGTCGTCGTCCGCACGGACGACCCGCGAGTCAAGGATCTCCGCGTGAGAGCGGAGTTGCTCCGAGACCGAATCAGCCGGCCCCCCGTCAACAGAGAGATACAGGAGATGGTTCGGCCCGATGTCGACGGACCCGACGGCCTCGATTCGGCAGCCGTACGCGTTCGCCACCGAGACGAGAGGTGTGTCAGGATTTCGCGATTCGAACGTCAGTTCGAGCACGCTGTCGTGGGAGAGCAGCCGTCGGTTCTGGACGGCCGTGAACGCGAAGCCGATCATTTCGCCGAGGACAGCGAAGCTCTCTACGGCACGTGTAGTGAACGCATCCGGCTGGTCGGTGCATACGCACAGGACGCCATGGACGACATCGCCGTGAACCAGTGGGATCGCCGCAATAGACCGGAATCCCCGTTCACCCACAGCGGCTTCCCACGACGCCCCTTCGGACCCACTTTCGACCGTCGTCGTTTGGATCGTCCCTGTCCGGAGCGCTGTTTCGGCCGGCCCGGATTCAGTCCGCTCGTCGCTGGTAATGGCATCGAGACATCCGCCATCGTCGCCAGCAACCGTCTGCGGGATGAGGCTGTCGTTAGTCCCGGTCCGTTCCCCGATCCAGGCCAGGTCCCAGAGTTCGGAGTCGACGATTCGGTCGCATACCGTCTCGGCGATCTCGTCCTGGGTCGCCGTCGTTTCCAACGCACGGATGAGATCCTGAACCAGAACGTTGACTCGATCAAGCGTCACCAGTTCGTCGCGCTGTCGCTCGATTGCGTCCTGGCGTTTCCGTTCTTCCGTAATATCCTGGTGGATCCCGACGGCTCGGATCGCCTCGCCGTCGTCGTTCCACTCGAACACCTTGCCGATGTCCCGAATCCACCGCCAATCCCCGTCTTTTGTCCGCATTCGGAACTCGGACTGATACGTATCGATCTCTCCGGACTTCAGTTCGCCGAGCGCCTGTTCCGCTCGGGCAAGGTCGTCGGGATGGACGAGGTCGGCCCACGTCTCGTAGTGTGGGTCCAATTCGTCTCTGCTGTAGCCGAGCATCCCGGTCCAGCGCTCATCGAAGGTGACGTCGTTGGTTTTAGGGTTCCAGTCCCAGACGCCGAGCTCCGCACCTTCGAGCGCGAAGTTCAACCGCTCCATCATCTCCTGGTACTCCCGCTCGCGCTCACAGCGCTCCGTGATATCCCGGGCGATGCCGATTAGCCCGTTGTAGTTGCCGTCTTCGTCGCGAATCAGCGTGTAGTTGATCGATACCTCCCGTTCGGTGCCGTCTTTCCGACAAAACGTCAGGTCGACAGTCGTACTCGCCTCCTCGGGCGCGTCGAGCAGTTCTTCGACGGTCGCCTGCCCCTTCGAGAGTTCACCGGGTGCAAGGACTGTCGAGGCGTGTTCGCCACACAGTTCGGCCGGCTCGTACCCGAGGTTCGCCGCAAACGACTCGTTACAGAAGTCGATGACGCCACGTTCGTCGAGCGTGTAGAGCCCGTCCTGTGCCTGCTCGACGAGGAGATCCAGCAACGCCGAGCGGGCATCACGCCGGGCGGTTTCGGTGACGTCTCGCAGCAGGACGAGCGTGAGTCCCCCCGCGGCGTCCGGTAGCTGATACCCGTCTCGAAGGAGATACTGGTCGTGTTCGCCACCGAGGACCCGGACGGCAACCGGTTCGGTCGGGGAACCCCGGAGTCGCTGTAGCTGCTGACGGCCGCCAGGCGTGTCGGGAAGCGCCGTGGCCATGGCGTCGTAGAAGCGCTCGACCCGGCAGGTATCGTCGATGCCGTCAACGAACGCTGACACCGCTTCGCTCGACCAGTGTACCGTCCCGTCGTCCGCCAGCAGGACAGCGATTTCGTCCGCTTCAGCACGCGATTCGATTCCGGACAGCGCGTCTCGGAGTGCGGACTCGGTCCTATCGACCGATGCCGACACGACGCTGACGACCTTCTCCGCCAGAAACGTCACCTGTTCGTCCCCCTGTTTCTTGACGACCGTCTCCGCATCGTCGAAGACAGTCGCAGCGCTGTCCGTCGCAGTGGCGTCGGTGTAGAGGACGACCGGATAGCGGTCGTTCGACACCAGTGGGTCCGGGATATCGTCCAGACCGGCCGGGTCGAGGACGAGACAGGAGACCGCTGTCGACGCGGCAGCCTCTAACGCAGCATCAGTCGTTGCCACGCTCGTCACCGTTATTTCGGCGCTGTGGTCAGCCAGAACCTCGTGTGTCCGCTCTCGTTCCGTCGCATCGGAATCGAGATACACGACTTCGATTTCTCGACTGGCAGTGTCGGTCTGTCTCGCTCCCGCAAACGCGACATCGTCGAGGCCATTCCCAATCATCACCCTGGTATGCTGTTCAATCACTTTACTGAGACGTAATAATTGTTCGGCGGCGACAACGGCGGCCGGACAGCGAACCCGGGCATTCAGCGGCCACGGTGACCGGATGATTGGGTGAGGAACACCGCTCCTGTCGTGGCCTATGGGACAGAACCACCGGCAACCGATGACGGACTGTGTCCAGCTACCACGCCCTCGCTGGCTGGCAGCCCGGCTTTCGGGTTCGGTGACCCGGTATCAGTCGACAACGAACAGCCGCTCTCGGAGGGTTTCAGCGACATCGGTGAGGTGGGCCTGTCCGAACACCGCGACCAGCAGCGCCCCGAGCGAATTGAACATCGTGTCCCGAACCGTGTCGTCGAGGCCGTGTTGCGCCAGCGGCATCGTGACTCCCGTTTCGGTGGCGACGATATCGAGCGCGAACTCGAACAGTTCCCAGATCACGCCGAAGGAGAGCACGACGATGAAGATGTACACGAAGAAGACGCGCTTGGGGATGTGAATCGAATCGTTGTGGAGATCGATGGTCCGAGCCGTCGTGTACCCGAACGCGGCGATGAGCGAAGCTGACATCGCGTGGGTGAGGTGGTCCCACCAGCCGACCTGTCCGTAGAGCCCGGCCGAGCCGAGCGTGTGCAGGAACACCGCGGTCGTGATCCAGAGGGCGAGCCACGGGTCCAGGGCCAGATTGTAGTTCCGCCGCATCACCGCGGGGAGGAACGTGACGAGCAGGCCGATACCGCCGTTCGTGATCGGCTTCGGTTGGCCGGCGACGATGCCGTAGCCGACCAGCCCGAGCAAGACGAGTTGCATCGCGCGGGTGATCCGCCGCTGGTTTCGCATCGACGGCCGTGGCAGCCTCATCGCCACACCGTCCGTCGGATAGCGCGCCAGAGACGGCGGTCCCGCCGTCTGAAGTAGCCATCGAACAGGACGCCCGCGGCGAGTCCGGCGAGGGTGACGTACAGCCACTCGGTCATCAGCGCCTCGTTAGTCGTGAGATACGTCGTCCCGAGGTACTGGTCGGCGTTCCACCGGAACACCGTCCAGGCCGCCACTGCGGCGAGCGTCGTCAAAACGACGAGCCCAATGGCGAACCAGTGCGTGAGCGTGAGCTCGGTGAACATGTGAAGCTCAACGATGACGAGCAAGGCCAGCGCAGCGAGCGAGAGGTAGCTGGCGAAGGTGCCGACGGTGCCGCCGACGAGCCCGCGGGCCAAGACCGGGAGCAACGCGAGAACGAGCAACTCCCAGGGGAGCATCACGCGCCACTCGCGGAACGCCACCGGCGGCACGAGGACGACGAAGCCGACGACACTGACGAACAGTATCCACGGGTAATCAGCTTCGAGGACGCTTTCGACGAACACGGCCGTGAGGACCGCAACGAGCGCCCACGCGATGATTGCGTTGGTTCGCCCGTCACGAAAGAGCTTCTTGAACGTGTCCTCGAAGTCGATAGTCCCGAGACTACCGTCGGAACGGCCGGACCCATCGCTCATTGCAGTGAACTGCGGGACGACGGAGAATAAACCCAGCGACGTGTTTATACCGGCTACAGCCCCTTGTACAGGTATATGATGCTGCCGACGCATGCGATAGCGGGACTCGCAATCGCGACACCGCTGCTCGTCCTTGCGCCAGACCACGCCGCCGTAGCGCTCGCTGGCGGCCTCGTCGGTGGCGTCCTCCCCGACCTCGACCTGTACTCGGGCCATCGGCGCACGCTGCATTATCCCAGCGGGTACACCCTCGCGGTTCTCCCGGCTGCCGGCTTCGCTGCCATCCTCCAGACACCGCTGCTCATTGCGCTCACGTTCGTACTGATGGGCGCGGCCCTCCACTGCCGGATGGACCGGTACGGCGGCGGCCTCGAACTCCGCCCGTGGGAAGCTACCTCCGAGCGCGCCGTGTACGACCACGTCCGCGGGCGGTGGCGGCCGCCGAAGCGATGGATACAGTACGACGGTGCCCCGTCGGATGTGGGGCTGATGGTCCTCGTGGGTGCGCCGCTGTTCGTCGTTTTAGACGGACCCTTCCGGTGGGTCGTCGCCGCAGCCCTCGTCACCGGCGCGACGTACAGCCTCCTCCGTCGTCGCCTGGCAACCCTGGCGCCGGTCGTGTTCGGTACCGTTCCTGAGTCGATTGCGGCCCACGTCCCGGACCGCTACCGGCAGTAACGCTCGACTGACACGCCGCTTTCGTCACTTCCGCCCCGCCAGAGCGTCCTCGGCAACGCCACGCAGCGTCAGCCACGTGTTGATGCCGGCCCGCAGTGCAACGAGGTCAGACGCCTCGACAGTGAGTTCGACCCGCTGTCCGTCCCGACTGAGGCGCGCCGTCGTCCGGTCGCCCTCGATGTCGTCGATTTCAGGGCGGACGCTCCGAGCGATGGCGCGGGCCCGACCGGTGCTGTCGTACTCGGCGGTGAGGCGGGTCTGGTGTGGCGGAGTCATACTGTTCGAAATGAGTCGTCATCGTAGTAGTCCCCAGAAAAGCCGCGTTGCCGTGGCACAGGAGACTATCGGCCGCGTCACCGGACCGCCTCAGTTGACGTTGATCTCTTTGACGTCGGGCGACCGCTCCTTCAGCAGGACGCGGTGTCCGCAGTACGGGCAGCGAACGCCGCCGTACTCGTCCAGCGTCACGTCGCGCTTACAGCGTGAACACTTGTAGCTCATAGCTGAGAGATAGGGGTGGAGGTCCTTTACTCCTCGTCTTCGGACAGTGCGGCCCGAATGGAGCGTCGAACAGTCTTGCCGCCGGGCGTCTCCGGCTTGTAGCTGCCGCCGGTGAACTTGTAGTCACAGTAGCTGCACTGCCAGATGCCCGTCCCCTGGCGGTCGACACGGTCTTCGCCGCAGTTCGGACAGGCGTGGTCCTCGTTCATCTCCGATTCGATCTCCGCGACGCGGCGTCGGGACACGCGACCGTAGCGAGCGCCGAAACGGCCCGAGCTACCGGTCTTTCCGCTCTTGCTAGCCATAGTGGTCTGTTGTCCGCCGAGCGGCCACATAAGGCCTTCGAGATGCGGTCCGGCCCGACGGGCACAGGGATTAACAGGCTCCGTCGGCAACGGCCGACCGACATGGACGAGATACTCGACGTCATCGACCTCGTCGCGGACTCCGGCTTCGAGGGGATCGTCACGTGGCTCGTTCGACTCGTCGGTCTCGTCGCGCTACTGGGCGGCCTCGGTCTGTGGCTGTTCACGGACATGGGGCTGCTCGTCGTACCGGCGGTGCTGATACTCGTCGGCGTCGTCCTGCTCGTCGCCCCCAGCATCCTCCTGCTGGCCGCCGAGATAGCCTAGGAAACTCCAAGGGGGAGACGGGCGAACCGCCGTTCGATGGCAGCGTTCGACGGACTCCGCAATCGCCTCCAGCGGATCGCGCCGGCCACGAGCGGGCGGCTCACGGCCTTCGAGTTCCTGCTGTCGGGAGCAGCGGCCGGGCTGGTCGGCTGGGGCGGCACGCAGGCGATAGCCTGGCTCGACCACGCCAACGGCGCGCTGCTGGCGACGGCCTTGTGGGCCGTCATACTCGGCGGCTTCGTCGGCCTGACGGTCCGTCACGCGCCCGACTCGGTCCGCTTTTCCGATGGGATGTTCGCCTGGGGAACGGTCAACACCGCCGCGATGGCGCTGACGGTCGGCGGCCTCCTCGGTGTCGTCCCCGAACAACTGGCGTTCTGGCACGCGTGGGTCGGCGCGACAGCTATCGGCTACTGCTGGACCGGCGGCGTCCTCGAAGGGGCTGGTCAGCCCGCGCGCGGACGTGGCTATCTTGGTGCGGGCGTTGTCGGCCTCGGTCTGCTAGCCGTCGGGGCTGTCGCGTTTCCGCCGATCGCCGCAACCGGATATCTCGCGCTCGCTGCGCTCCATGCGGGTCCGATGCTACTCGATGTGCAGACGGCGCTACCAGCTATCCACCGGACTGGTGCTGTCGGCGTCGCGGTGACCGCCGTGCTCGTTGCGGGCGTGGTAACTGCCTAACGCTGGGACCGACCGACTCTTGATTCACCATCATCAGATTCCGGTATGGACATCTCACACCAAGACGTGTTCTGGGGGCTTGCGGCGGTGTTTCTGTTGTTCGGTGGCGGCTGGTTCCTCGTCTCGAATCAGCTACTGCTCGCCGCTTCGATGTTGTTGAACGGTGTCGTCGCCGTCGTCGTCTGGTGGTACACGCGGGGCCAGCCGGTGCAGGTCTGAGCCGCTGGGACAGAGACATTGCAGAAACTACGCGCTCGGTGCTCCCGTGTTGCTCTCCCCTCCCAGTCTGTCGAAGGGCAGTATGTCCGGGTTTGCGCAATCCCTCCGCGGGAAACGGCGGTCGAGCCGCCGGTCAGCTACTCCTGCAGTTCGGCTTCTCTGAGCGCCTCGTTCAGGTCGGCGCGAACGTGCTCGCCGAGTTCGCGGTCGCCGGCCGTCGTGACGACGCGATTCTCCTGTACGCTGGAGCCGTCGCGGATGAGTACCCGGACGTTGCCGTTGGCGTCGGCGCGGGTCGCCTTCGCCCGGACACCCGTCGGCGAGCTCGCGCCGCCGGCGTCGATTGGACCGGGGATGACCTTCTTGACGTGTGGGTGGCCGGCGACGGTCTGGATGACCCGCTGGCCCGACCGGCCGCCGATGAGCGTCGAGTGGCTCCCGCCGAGTTTCTCCGCGGGCGCGGCGTCGACCACTTCCAGGGCGGGCTCGCCCTGGCGGTCGATAACCCGCTGGACCGGGTCGTCGCCCTCGACGCGGAAGAACTCGTAGTGCAGTTGCGGGCGGACGGCGGCGATGACGTCGCGGTCGCCCGTGACGTACACCTCCTCGGGCCGCTTGCGCCGCACCTCGTCGGCGACGAGGCCGGCGAAGTTGCGGAGTTCGACGACGACAGTTTCGTCGCTCCCATCGCCCTCCGGCGTTGTCGTCACCGTACGCTGGCCCACGACTGAGCCGTCCAGCAGCGAGGTCACCGTCGCCCGCTCGCGGTCGAGTTCGAGGACGACGGCGTCCGTATTGGCAGTGTGACAGACCAGGCAGTAATCGCCCGGTCGGTCGAGCGGCGTGGCACACTGCCGACAGTCCATAGCTGTGGCTACGGGCCCGCGCTGATAAGGAGGACGGTTCGCCGGTTTCGCGACAGTTGGCGTCAGCCCTCGACTTCGATGGTCGCGCCGGGCGGATAGATGGCGGAGACAGTGGCATCGTAGCCCGCATCGGAGAGGCCGGTCCCGAGCGCGAATACGGTCTCGCCGAGCATCGCCATCGCGGCGTCCCCACCGGCTTCGGCCACGTCGTCGATGACGCCTTTCACCGCCGGCGTCAGCAGGTCCGCCTCACGGGAGAACTGCCGGGAGGCCTGCACGAACGTCGACAGCGTCGGCTCCTTCACGACAGTTGAGAGCGCGCGCTCGCCGGCGGTCGTCAGGGTATCCGTGTCGCCGCCGACCACGTCCGCCGTCGATAGCTCGCCGAGCGTGACATACTCGACGCGGCTGCGGGCTGGGATGGCGTCGAGGTAGTTGAACTGCGGCCCGCCGGGTTCGAGTCGGAGCGGCACGCCGCCGCGGGCCTGCGCGACAACGTCGCCGAGCCCGGAGCCGGCCTGGACCTCCGCGCCGTGGGCGATGGTCACCAGTTCGTTGTACGAGAGCCCGTGGCCGAAGACGGCGTTGGCCGCCAGCGCAGTGCCGAGCGCCAGCCCGCCGGAGACACCGAACCCGGACCCCAGCGGGAGCGGCGTCTCGGCGGTGACGGTGGCAGTGGTTCGCAGCGCGTCCAGCACTCGTTCGACGGCCTCGACCTCGATTTTCTCGTCGTTCAGCGTCACCTCGGTCTCCGCGCCGCGGCTGACGGTGACGGCAACGCCGTCAGACAGGGCCAGCCCGCCCCCGCGAGAGCCGGTCTCGACCGGGTCATCGCCCCGGTCAACGGTAAAAAAGCCAGTGATGTGGCCGGGAACGAACGCGTGTGCTTCGTCGCTCATTGCCTCCCCGTGGGACTCGGTGGCGTTAAGGATTGGTGGTCGGCCGGTCCGTCCTCACAGGCTGGCGGGCGTTCTCTCCGCTCGGAGCTTCAGGTCAACCGACAGGCGCTTCTCCGACCCGTAGTTTGATGTGTGTTTACACGAGATGACTGTGAAAACATGCCGACAATCAGCGCGCGGCTCCCGAGCGAAGAGAAAGACGAACTGGACGACGTAGCCGAACTGCTCTCCGAGGACCGGTCGACCACGATTCGGAAAGCCCTGCGGGAGGGACTGGAAACGCTCCGGCTTCGGGTCGCCGTCGAGCAGTACCAGTCCGGCGACGTGTCGGCGGCCGAAGCCGCACAGCTTGCGGACCTCTCCATCGCCGAGTGGCTCGACGTGGCCCGCGAGCGGAACCTGACGACGCAGCTTGAGCTGTCCGACTTGGAGCTCGACGCCGACACGGCCGCGGAGCTATGACCCGCATCTACGTCGGGCCGACGTCGCTGTACTCGCTGGGACAGGTGGGGGAACTGTCGCTGCTGGACGCGTTCGACGGCGACATCGTCATTCCCGAGCCCGTCATCGACGATGTCCAGGTCGAACCGACCGCGACGAACCTGACGGAGTACCGCGAGAACGGCATCGACACCGGCGTCGACGAGGCCCACGTCGACCAGGCCGAGTCACTGCTGGGCGAAAAAGACCTGGGGGCCGCTGTGACGGTGCTCGCCGGCGTGCTAGCCCACCGCGACAGCGACGACCGCTCCGCCGTGGCTGTCGTCTCCGAGGATCGTACTGTCCGCCGGATGGCACAGGGGCTGGGGGCGGAAGTGACGAGCAGTTTCGGCGTCGTGGTCCGGGCCGCTATCGAGGACAAGTACCTCAAACCGACCCAGGCGAAGCGGATCGTCAGGCGGATCGATCAACACGGGATGCACCTGACCGGGGAGTTGCGGGAGCGGGCAGTCGGAGAAGTCGCGTAGATCTGAGAGGATTGTGCGGGAATGGCTTTCAGCGCCGTGTTTCGGACATGGCGGCCCATGGAGCAGCCCTCAGCTGTCCGGCTGCTGAACTTGAAAGCGTGGGTTTAACAGTGCGGCCCCCAACTCTGGAGGTATGCAGGGTAATCTTCCGCCTGAAGCACAGGAGAAGCTCGAGGAACTGCAGGACCTTCAGCAGACAGCACAGCAGGTCGCCGCACAGAAACAGCAGGCCGAGACGGAGCTCCAGGAGTCCCAGACGGCTCTGGACGAGCTCGACGACATCGACGAGGACTCGACCATGTACCGCGAGGTCGGCGAACTCCTCGTGAAGACCGAGTTCGACGAGGCGCAGGATGACCTCGAAGAGAAGGTCAACAGCCTCGAAGTCCGCGTCGAGACGCTCGAAAAGCAGGAAGAGCGCGTGCAGGAGCAGTTCGAAGAGCTCCAGAGCGAGCTCCAGCAGATGCTCGGCGGCGCGGGCGGCGCGGGTCCGGCCGGCGGTCCCGGCGCTGGCGGCGCATAAGGCGATGCCGACAGACGATGAGGTCGTCGAGACAGCCTCGACCGCAGCCGAAGACGTTGTCTTCTCGCGATACGATGTCAGCGCGGTCGAGGACCTCGACGTGACTGTCACCTTCGAAGACGGCGTACTAGACGTCGACGTGTACGTCAACGCGCCCGACAGTCGTCAAGACGAGGCACAGGTCGCGGACGACGCTGCCCTTGCCGCACGGGCCGCCGTCGACGACCTGTTCGAAGAATAGGGACCCGCAACGGAGCGGGCAGTCACTCGGTGTTCTACCGACGCCGCGACCCGTCAGTCGTGGCTGTCAACGGCTGGGTCCCCGGTCCGGTCGCTCGCGAACCCGGTTCGGAACGCAATCCAGCCGAGCACTGAGACGAACAGTATCGGCGGGAGAATCATGAACCCCCATAGCGGGTCCAGTCCCCAGCCAAGTAGCAGGGCCAGGTCGAACAGCCCGATAGCGAGAAACGGCGAGACGAACAGGAGAGCTCGCTTCCGGTTCATCCCGCCCGACGATTCCGACGCCGACGAGTCCTCGTCACCTGCAAGTAGGTCCGCAGTCGTGCGGTCACGGGTTCCATCGTCAGCGTGGACGTTGGACTCGGCGGTGTCATCCATACCCATCACTCGGAGTTCAGCAAGCAAAAAAACCGCGCTTGGTCAGTCGGTCGGGGGAGAGCCGTCAGGTCAGAGGGGATTACGCGTCGCTACCGTCGCCTTCGTCTTCAGTGGACTGTTCGTCGTCCGCATCGGTCTCGTCAGTGGAATCCTCGTTCGCATCCGCGTCGTCAGTGGACTCCTCGTCGGCGTCGTCCGCGTCAGCGTCCTCGGACGCCGATTCGGTTTCGTTCTCGGCCGCATCGCTCCCGTCACCGGGAGTCAGGTCGCTGATCTGTGCGCCCAGGTCACCCGTGAGTTCGCCAGCCTGTTTCTGCCCGATGAGCGTGTGGATCTCGCTGACGAAGTCAGGGACCTGTCCGGGGAGGTCCGACGGCGGGCCGCGCTGGTCGCCTGCCTGACCGGCGTCAGCCGGCGGGCCGCGGCGGTCAGCTGCCTCGGCAGCGCCGCCAGATTCGTTTTCGTCTCCGCTCGCTGTTTCGTTCGCTGCCTGCTCGGCCGCGTCGTTCGCCTGTGCGTTGTCCGCGTGGTCATCAGCCTGTGCGCCTGCTGCGCCGGGGAGTGCCGCCGCCGAGCCCGTGATGACGAGCACGGCAAGCAGGCCGCCGGCAATCGTAGTGAGTTTCATTGTGATCGTTGCCTCCGCTCGTCTCTCTGTCCCAGTGGCATATGAAGGGGGCAAGCCGAAAAGACGAATTAAGCCGAATTCACTCGAATTGAACGTTCTATCGTCCGTTTTAATTCGGTTTAATCCCGATTCAGGGTGGACTCGACGCCCCACCGCATCAAGTCTGGACTGCTGGGCAGGATGGCTGGCGTGCGCGTCGCGCAGTCGGTTAGATCGACGAGGACGGAGCCGGAGTCGGCCAGACGATAGCGGACGGGATAGACCCCTGAAACCGCCCCGGGGTAGCTTTTCATACCCGCGAACCCAACACTGGTCCATGGAACACGATGCCACGGTCGAAGGGGTCGGCGTCGGCGTCAACGAGGAGGGGGGCGGCACGCCGGTCGTCCTGCTCCGTGCACGCGAGGAGATCGTCCCCATCTTCGTCAGCAAGGACCAGGCCCAGTCGATGCAACTGGCGATGGCCGGCGAGCCCTTCGAGCGCCCGCTCACTCACGACCTGCTGGTCGAGATGGTGACGGAGTTCGGGGGGGCCATCGACCGGGTCCGTATCGATGACCTGGCCGACGGGACCTTCTACGGGAAAATTGACGCGGAGCAGTACACCGACGACCGGCGCAAAGACATGGTGTTTGACGCCCGCCCCTCGGATGCCATCGCGATTGCCCTTCGGGTGGATTGTCCGGTCGTCGTAACCGACGACGTCATCGACGAGGCCGGGCGACCGCCGGAACAGTTCGACCAAGGCGGGAGCGGAAGCGAAGACCTCGGGCTGTGAGAACGCGAAACCTTTCTGCGTCTGTCCGCCCTTAGTGCCGTTGATGGGCTACGAATCGGTCATCTTCGACAACGACGGCGTGTTGCTGACGCTGACTGACATGGACGCACACTACGTCGGCGCGCGCCGTGCCTTCGAGGAACTCGGCGTAGTTTCGCCGTCGACAGCCCACGTCGAGGCCATGAGTATCGGCGTGACTGTGCCCGAACTCACCGACATCTGTACCCAGTACGACATCGATCCCGAGCGGTTCTTCCGGGCTCGTGACGAGGCGCTGACCGCGGTCCAGCGGTCGCTTATCCGGGCCGGCGAGAAACGGCCCTACGGAGACGTGTCCATGCTCGGTCGACTGGACTGTCCGCTGGGCGTGGTCTCATCGAATCAACGGGACACCGTGGCGTTCGCGTTCGAGCACTTCGACATCGGCCACTACTTCGACAGCGTCTGGGCTCGTGAACCAACCGTGGAGAGCCTCCGCCGGAAGAAACCACGGCCGTACTACATCGAACGGGCGATGGGAGATCTCGGCGTCAGTGACGCCCTGTTTGTCGGCGACAACGAGTCCGATATCAAGGCGGCACACCGGGCCGGAATCGATTCGGCGTTCATCCGGCGACCACACCGGGTCGACACTCAGCTCGACGTGACCCCGGACTACGATGTGTCCGGCCTCGAAGACGTAGTTCGAATCGCCGGTCGGCGCAGCGGGAGCGACTGAGCCGTATCCGAACCCAACGGATACGCAGTCATCGCGTTCTGGTACGTATACTGAAAGCAACCTTTCCCATGGCAAGTGCCGTGAAACGGTATGGAGAAGCCGGTCGGTGGAACGGACGAGAACGAACAAGCGGCACGTGACACACCGGCACAGCAGTCTCCCCCTGTGCTGTTGGAGACTCTCGCCGCGCGAATGCCCGAGCCAGTGGTCGTTACCGCCGCTGACGGGGAGATACGGACCGGGAACGATCACCTCTGTGATCTCCTCGACTCGGACCCAGCGGACGTGTTTGGGAGCCCGATAGCTGAGTTCTTCCCGGGATTGAGTGATGTTGACCTCAGAGCCCACTGCAGTCAGTCAGCAGGAGCCCCGGTTACGTCGTCGTGTTCTGTTGGCGACACGGAGCGGTGGGTCGAAATCGCGTTCGAGCCCCAGCAGTGGGACGACGAGGAGTTGTATCTCGGTATCGTTCACGATATCACGGAGCGCCACGAGCGGACAGAGATGCTCGAGCAGTACGAGCGCATCGTCGAGACCATCGAGGACGGCATCTACACGCTCGACGAGTCGTTCACGATGCAGACGGTCAACAGCGCCGTCGAGTCGATGACCGGCTACGACAAGGACACGTTGGTCGGGTCGAACGCGACGCTGCTGGCGGACGAATCGGTCATCGAGGAGGCCGCAGAGATGTCGCGGCAGTTCATCGAGGGCGAACGTGACGTAGGGACGTTGACAACGAACCTCAGAACGGCTGACGGAGACACGCTCCCGATTGAGACCAAGTTCACGACCTACGACCGCAAAGACGGGAGCTACCGGCAGGTCGGCGTCGTTCGGGACATCTCGGACCGGAAGCGGTTCGAGGAGACGCTCGCGGCGCTGCACGAGTCGACCAGGAAACTGCTTCACACGGAAACCAAGACAGCCGTGGCCGAGCAGATACTTGAGACGGCCGTCGACGTGCTGGAACTCCCCGACGTGGAGATCTACCTGTTCGACCGAAGCGACAACACCCTCCGCAGTGTCGGCGACGCCGAAGCGGACCGAAGCGCGTCGGTCGGGCCGGGCCAGAGCACAGTGTGGGACGTGTTCGTGCAGGACAGCGCCGTCGAGGTCGCCCCCGGCGAGAGCATCGACCTCGGAGCGGGACCGGTCACGGCGGACGCGAAGCGGCTCTGCCTCCCGCTCGAAGACCACGGCGTGTTCTACATCGAACTGGGCGAGCAGCACAGCGACGCCAGGACCCGGGAGATGGTGGACCTGCTCGCCGCCAGCGCGGAAGCCGCGCTCGCGCGCGTCGACCGCGAAACGACGCTCCGCGAACGCGAGGCCGAGCGCCGCGAACAGAACCGCGAACTGCGGCGGCTCAAGCAAGTCAACGCGATCATCCGTCGTATCGATCAGGTGCTCGTCGAAGCGGAGACCACCGAAGAGATCGAGCAAGCGGTGTGTGACCAGTTGGCCGAATCCCAGTGGTTCTCCTTCGCCTGGATCGGTCGACAGGATGCGACGGAACTCGTCCCCAGAGCGTGGGCGGGCGACACCGCCAGCTATCTCGACGCCATCTCGCTGTCGCTGGAACGCGAGGGCGGACCGCCGGCCGTCCAGACTGCACAGTCCGAAGCGATGACTATCGTCCCGTCAGTGGCTGATAATCTCCGGGGCGACCACTGGCGGACGGAAGCACTCTCCCGTGAGTTCCAGTCGGCACTCAGCATCCCGCTCGAATACGACGACTTCGTCTACGGCGTCCTGACGGTGTACGCCGAGCAGGAAGACGGGTTCGACGAGATGCTTCAGGAGGTGTTCGCCGAGCTCGGTGAGACCATCGCGAACGCGATACGGGAAGTCGAATCCCGACAGCGACGGGCCGGCGACGGCACTGTCGAACTCGAACTATCACTGTCAGCCCCGCAGTCGTTCCTGACCCACCTCTCGGACCGAGTCGGTGTCCCGGTTGTGTGTGAGGGGGCCGTACAGCGGAGCGACGGTACGATCCGTCTCTTCCTCGCTATCTCGGACTGTGACCCGGCTGTCGTCGAGGAGCAGGTGCTGTCGATGGCTCGTGTCGACACGGCACGGGCAATCTCGACCGACCAGTTGGACGGGCTCTACGAGGTTGTCGTGACGGGCCAGACCGTCGCGGAGACGCTACTGGAACGGGGCGGGCGGTTGAAATCGATTCGAACGTCGACAGGCGGACTCACCGTGACAGTCGTCGTCTCGGGTGAGACTGATGTCCGACAGTTCGTCGAACAACTCGGCGAGCGCTACGCGAACGTCAAGCTGATCGCGCGCCGTGACGGTACGCGGTCCGACGGTCAGCGGGATAATACAGTCCGGTCGGCACTGGAGGAGCAACTCACCGACAGACAGCTCGAAGTGCTCCAGACGGCGTATCTGAGTGGCTTTTTCGACTGGCCCCGGGAGACGACTGGCCAGGAAATCGCGTCCAGCCTGGACGTGTCACAGCCAACGGTCAACCGGCACCTCCGCGTCAGCGAGCGAAAGCTGCTCGAACTCGTGTTCGGCGATAGCTGATCGGCTGTAATTCTACAGAGAGTGTCGCCACCCGGCGGTGGCGAATATCTTGCAATAGTTACAGCCAACAGCATGGGTCGTCGCTATACTGTTAGTGGCCCATCCGACGGGCTGTATCTGTATAGCCACAATCACCTTTTCAATCACCCGTCAAGGGACAAACAGCGACGAACAATGTCCCAGGCAAAACTGGTCTACAGACCAACCCCCAACGAACCGCTGAGCGAAACCATCGTACACGCCGTGGCCGACACACTGGGTGTCGACCCTGTCGACCTCGACGACCGAATCAGTGATTGTATCGACCCTGATGCACTGGACCGACTGTTCCGTCCCGATACGGACGGCAAGGATCCTGACGGGCTAGTCGTGTTCAGTATGGCCGGCTGTCGTATCGAAGTCGAGGGGAACCGTTCGGTGCTGGTTACACCGTCCCGTGACGTCTCGGTGGCAACTGGGCTCGAAGCGTAATTCGGCTCTGTGTGCGGCTGTTCTGCCAACACTGTCTGACCTTATTTAGAAGGGTCGCTGCCGCTTGTGGAGGGGTTATTGTTACCTTATTTTCCTCTCTCGTTTAGGTATCAGCCGTAAATTTCAGTAAGTAGATGTTTATTTTCCGGTAGCACACGAAAAACTGGTACGTAAACTGGAGTAAAGAGATCCAAGTAATTTGTTAATAGTATATTACTAGCATCCTACGCGTCAGTACCACTATAAGCGCAACTTCGCCTCTCGATTGTATGGACCGCGGACAACAACTGATCGAAACCGGCTCGCAGGGCACGGGCAACGAGGCAGTAATCGTTCAACCGGAGGCAAAACCAATGGGTAAAGTCCAGTTAATCGGACATTATTCGGGAGGTGAGTCCGATGAGTGTTGAGTCACCTGCGGCTGATGCACAGGACCTCCTCGAAGAGGTTCGGACAACCAGCCTCCCGGACCGGGTTGTAGAACTTGCAGACGAGTACGAACGGGTCTGTGGCGAGCGTGACCGGTTCCTCTGGCAGTGGATCTACTCGCTGTTCCCCGAGTTCACGCTCTCCTCTGTCCACCCGGACCATGCCGACCACGTCCGGACACAGAAGACGATACTCACGATGTACGTCACGATTCTGGACGACATCGTCGAGAACGACGGGGACCGGGACACCTTCGAAGAGGCCCGACGACTCGTCCAGGACCCGTCGGCCGTGGACCCGAGCCGTGCGGCGGTAAGCGATGACTTCTTCTCCTTTATCCAGCGTGTGTGGCGGGAGTTCGAGGGAGGACTGACCGACGCCCCACGTGTCGACGAGTTCTACGACGTGTTCACCTACGATATGCGACAGACGCTGAACGCGATGGACTACAGCGCGGTCGTCAACGAGAATCCCCGGATTGCGAACCTCAGCGGGGCCGAAACCTACGGGGCACATAACATGGTAATGTTCCCCTACGCGGCCGTTGACCTCATGTACTCGCCGGAGTTCGAACTCGCCGATTACGGCACGGTCCGGGATCTGATCTGGGACCTGCAGGAGATGGCCCGTATCGGCAACTGGCTCACAACCTGGGAACGAGAAATCAAAGAAGGGGACTACACTGCGGGAATCGTCGTGCTGGCACTTCAGGAAGGGTTTGTCACACCCGAAGAACTGGAAAACCCCAGCGGAAAAGCCGAACTCATCGACAAAATCAAAGCCGAGCAGTTCGAGGCCAGGTTCCGAGACCGGTGGGCTGACATCTACCAATCCGTGCGAAACCGCGAGTTCGACACGGAAAGCGTCGATCTCGACGCGCTGGTGCAGGGCATGGAAACCGTGTTCCAGTACCACGAAGCCAGCCGCGGACACAAGTAACGAAACGACGTTCCGTGGTCCGCGGAGAGGGCCAGACTGATTCTGCGTGCTTGAAACAGGTAGCTGCCGTGCCGTCAGTCGTCGGCGACGAGCGGTTCCTCGTCGTCGGCGACGAGGCGGTCCATCGCGTCGACCATCGCGCGCACGGACGCCCGAGTAATATCTGAGTCACTGGCGGAGACGACGACGTGATCGTCGCCGCGTGACATCTCTATTTCGACGGTCACGAGCGCGTCCGTCCCGCCCGTGATGGCGTCGACGTGGTAATCTTCGAGCGTTGCGTCGGCGGTGTGAGACAGCGCCACCTCGGCGGCGTTCATCGCGGCATCGACCGGGCCGGAGCCGACTGCTGCTTCCTTGCGTTCCTCGCCGTCGACCGCGAGCCGGACGCTCGCCGTCGGCGTATCGGAGCCGGAAACGGCAGTCAAACCGAGCAGTTCGACACGGCGGTCGCGCGCGTCGCCGGTTACCTCGTCGGCGATGGTCAGCAGGTCGGCGTCGGTGACGCGCTTGCCGCGGTCGCCGATCTCCTTGACGCGGCTGACGATGTCTGAGAGCTGGTCATCGGTGACATCGACGTCGTGCTCGTCGAGGGCAGCTTCGACGCCGGCTCGGCCCGCGTGCTTGCCGAGCGCGAGTCGGCGCTCGCGGCCCACCTTCTCCGGCGGGTACGGCTCGTACATCGAATCGTCCTTGAGCGTGCCGTCGGTGTGGATGCCGGACTCGTGGGTGAAGGCGTTCTCGCCGACGACTGCCTTGTTGGGCGCCAGCGGGATGCCGGTCCGGTTGGCGATGAGCTGGGCGAGATCGTACACCTCGGTGAAGTCCATCGACTCGACGCCGTAGCCGTGGTCGAGCGCGATGGCGACCTCTTCGAGGGCGACGTTGCCGGCGCGCTCGCCGATACCGTTTATCGTCCCGTGAACGAGGTCCGCACCCGCTGCGATGGAGACCAGAGCGTTGGTCACCGCGAGTCCCAGGTCGTCGTGGGTGTGGGTGCTGACCGGACCCAGATCCGAGAGCCGGGAGACGCATTCGAGGGCACGGTCCGGCGTGGCGTGGCCGACGGTGTCGGCCCAGCAGATGCGGTCTGCCCCAGCCTCGACTGCGGCCCCGAGCAGTTCTTCGAGGTAGTCCAAGTCGGCCCGCGAGCCGTCCTCACCGATTACCTCGACCCAGAGCCCGTGATCGGTAGCGTACTCCACCAGTTCGACGGTCGTCTCGACGTTCTCGGCCTTTGAGGTGCCGACCTTCTGCTCGACGTGCTTGTCACTGGCTGGAACGACGAGGTTGATGCCATCGACACCACACTCGAGCGCGAGGTCGATATCGTTCTGGATACCGCGACAGAAGCTGGTGACAGTGCTGTCGAGGTCGAGCCCCGCGACGCGGGAAATCGTCTCGCGCTCGCCGGGGCCGGTACAGGCGCTCCCGGCTTCGATGACATCGATACGCGCCGCATCGAGCGAACGGGCGATATCGGCCTTGTCATCCGGCGTCAGCGACACGCCGGGGGCTTGCTCGCCATCACGCAGCGTCGTGTCGAGAAACTGTACCTCACCGACGTCTGAGAGGGCACGCATAGCTGGGTGCCCCCCGAATAATGTGTTCTGACTCACAGAAGATGCTCCATCACGCGCCACGAATTTCGCGGCCAGCCGCCTCGCGGCGACTTCCTCTATCCTCCGTCGGGTGTTCCGACATAGTGGTGTCTACTCCAACCTTCATGGTCTAAAAGGTGACGGAACCGACTACCACGCCCCGTACGTGTCCCGTTCAGGATTCAAGACGGACGGTATCACCTTCGGAAACACCCGAAGCCGCGCCACCGGGCAGCTCGATGACAGTGTCCGCGTTCGCGTAGCCAACCGAGCGCCAGGGCTGGAGGGTTTCGACGGCCTGGACCTCTTCGTCGACGAGCCAGAGCACGTCCAGCGGGAACCGGACGAACAACATGTGAATGAACTGTCTGCTCGCGCGGTCGAAGGGAAAGACGAGCGCGTAGTCGTCGGGAATCGACGACCGGAACATCAGCCCCCGGCCCTGTTCGAGCATCGACTCGGCGTGCTCCACCTCAGTCGCGAGGGGGCGAGCCGCGCCGTCGGGGTCGTGGACGAGCCGCATACCACCGCGGAAGTCGCAGATAGGGAAAAAGTCTTCTGTCGGAACGGAGGGTTTGAGAGGGTACGGGCATCCACTAGGTCGTATGGAAAAGGCTCCCGGGGGTACGTCCGTCGGCGTCGACGACCCGTACGACCACGTCCAGCGGTGTGACTTCGTCACAAGCGAGGGGAAGTGCCGCTGGGCGCGCGAACACGGCCACCACGACCCCGAGTTCGCCAACGCCCGAAGTGCCGACGACTTTCGCTGTCCGGCAGCAATCGCACCCGACGTCGCGGACGCGGATGCGGAGGAAGAATGGGACTGGGCCGACTGCCCGCATTTCCGTTCCCGGAACCACGACCGGGAGTGCGTTCGTTGCGGACTCGAAGAGCGGCGGATGGCCCACTCCGAGGACCGACCGCTGCTGGAAGAACACCACCTCTCGTACCGCGAGGGTGGCTCCGAGCTATCACACGAGATAACGGTGTTCCTCTGTCGGTGGTGTCACGCGAAGATTCACCAGTCGTGGGCGCGGATCGACGACGACGCGAACCCGGACCCCGAAGCCATCGCACAGCGCGAACAGCGCCGCTCTAAGGAGGAATCGGAGCTGGATTTCGAATCGGCTGCCGACCGCTACGACAATTCGTAGGCGACCTGCTATCAAAATTAATAATTGGTGGCAGACGGATAAGTAGGTACACAGTAACCGACTAGTATAGTGACCCCTCCGGCGCTCACGAAACAGTCGCTGGGGACGGGATATGTCGTCGCGACCGGCGTCGTGATTACCGGCGCATTGCTCGCCCACGGCATGGCTACCGTCCAGCCGTCCCTGATTGACCTGGTCATCCTCGGCGTGGGGTTGACACCAGCGATAGCCCTGGTAGCGGCGAACTACTGGCTCCCAGTGAGTGGGCTGTCCGGCGATCAGATATGGACCGCCGCGGAGTGGTGCGGGCTTGGTATCGCGCTGTTCACGCTCGTCAAAATCGTCGTGTTGCTCGCCCCGGTACCGCAGTCCTCGATGGTCCCATCGATACTCGCAAGCGGGGTCGCCGTCGGCGGGTTTGGCGGCATTTTGTTCGGGTGGTTGCTCGAACTCCGGCGGTCCCGACGCCGACTCGCCCAGAGCAACGAGGTGTTGTTTCGGGTGCTCCGGCACGACCTCCGGAACGACCTCAACGTCGCGCTCGGACACCTCGGCGAACTGCAGCGGGAAGCAGCAGAGCGTGGAAGCCCCAAGTCGCGTGCACACGTTGAGCAGTTGAGCGACACCATCGACGATATCATCGGCACTACGGAGAAGGCGAGACAGATAGAGTTCGCCTTCGACGCGGACCGGCGCGCACAGCAGCCGATCGACCTCGTGCCGTGTATCAGGGAACAGGCGAAAAAGATCACGCAGTCGCATCCGGAGACGACTGTCGATCTCGACCTCCCGAACCAATCGAAGGTGTACGCCGACTGGATGCTCGACATCGTGTTACAGAACGTCATCGAGAACGCGGTCGTCCACTGTGAGGCAACCCCGACACTGTACATTTCCGTCGAGGAGCACGGCCGAACCGTGTTCGTTCATATCGGCGATAACTGTCCGTCGATTCCACAGCACGAACGAGATGTCCTCGACAGCGGCGCGGAGACGCAACTGCGCCATTCAAAGGGAGTCGGGCTGTGGCTGACGACGTGGATCGTCGAGAGTTACGGCGGGGCGGTGCACCTCACGACGTCTGACGACGGCAACACCGTGACGCTGGAACTGTGCGGACCGACCGCTCTCGACGAGATTCGCCAAACCCTTCGAGAGTGGCCCTGAAGCCGGACGCGGGGGGAACCGTCGACCGCATCAGGAGATATATACGCCTTCGTAGCCTTCGCGTCAGTAATGACCCGAATCGACGTTATCGACAATCACGGACAGTTCACACATCTGGAGCAGCGCGCGCTCCGGGACATGGGCGTCGACGTCTCGCTCAGGGACAACACGACCCCGCCGGAGGAGATCGACGCCGACGGCATCGTCCTCTCGGGCGGCCCGGACATGGACGATATCGGGAACTGCCCCGCGTACCTCGACCTCGACGTTCCCGTGCTCGGCATCTGTCTGGGGATGCAACTCATCGCCGACGAACTCGGCGGCCGGGTCGGCGGCGGCGAGTACGGTGGCTATGCGGACGTGACGGTCGATATCCTCGACGAGGACGACCCGCTACTGGGCTCGCTGTATCCCGAAACGCGCGTGTGGGCCAGCCACGCCGACGAAGTGAAGGAGGTCCCCCCCGGATTCGAGCGAACCGCGACCTCCGACGTGTGTGGCGTCGAGGCGATGAGCAACACGGATGAGGCGATATACGGCGTCCAGTGGCATCCGGAGGTCGCCCACACCGAAGAGGGCGAGGAAGTGTTCGAAAACTTCCTGTCGGTCTGTGACCAGCAGTCTGTCGCCCGCCAGTGAATGGTAATGTAACTGGTTTTATATCCACTCGTAGGGAGTGATACATAAATGACGGCGACACAGGGCAATCTCGCTAGCCTTTCGCGGTTTATTTTCCGGGCTCCAACCTGGTACACGAGCCTAGCGTTCGCGCTGGTCATCGCCGCGATGACTGGCATCGTTGCCTTCGACTCACGGTTCATCCTCGACGACGCCTGGCAGGGCGTGTTTCTCATCGGCCTTCCGACCTCAATCGCCAGTGCCGTGACGCCGTGGGTCGACCGGCAGCTGGGCGGGCAGCTAACCCCGAACCGTGCTACCCTGCTTGCGGTCATCTGTGAGCTCATCACAATCGCGATGCTGACCGTCGCCGGCCTTATCGCCATCTTCACCGTTCGCCTCGGACAGAACTTCGTCTTCGACGTGCTGTTGGTCGCGCTGGCCTCGATATTCGCCTTCCGGCTGCTGATACTGATGGCCGTCTCGCGGCACTCGCTGCTGAAAGCGGCGATTCCGGCGAGCGTCCAGACAGTCACTGCTGCAGTGTTACTGGCGATCTACAGCGGGGCGACCGCGTTCATCCTCGAAGACCCGATGCTCCGGGAGTACCTCTCCCGCCCGGAAGAGGTCCCACCGCAGGTACAGGGATTTCTTCCACAGGATTTCATCATTCTCGCGGTTATCTGTATCATCTACGCGCTGGCAGTCTGGCTGTTCCTGGTCGTCATCGACCAGCCGTGGCGCTCCTCGCTCGGCGTTTCCGCGCTGGATTTCCTCCGTGGCTTCATCGGGCACATCGCCGAGGGCACGCGCGAACTGGAGGAGTTCTTCGAGGAGATCGGCGAAGAAGCCGTCGTCCCGGTCACCGTGTTGTCGGTCCGCCGGCCGGGCGGCGAGGAGAAAGCCCGGTTCGTCCTGCCGATGATTCACCCGGGGCCGATGGGTGAAATCGGCGGCGGCAACCTCCCTCGACGCGTCGCCGAGTCGGCCGACGGCCTGGCCTTTCCGCCACACGCGACCGCCGGCCACGACTTCAACCTCGTCACCGAGCGGGAGGTCGACAAAATCCTGTCGACGGCCGAAACAGCGTATCAGAACCTCGAATACGACGACCAAGCGACGACCGGCCATCGCGTCACCGAGGGCGAGGCCACGCTGACGGGACAGGCGTTTGGCTCCGACGCGCTCGTCGTGAACACGTACGCGCCGGGCTGTGCCGACGACGTGGAGTACGCCGTTGGCCTCTCAGCCATGTCGGAAGCGCGGGTCGACGGGCTGGACGACGTACTCCTGGTCGACGCGCACAACTGCAACGACGGGCTCGAAGGTGATGACCTCGGCCACGTCGTTCCCGGAAGCCAGCGGTCCTTCGATATGCTTCATGGGGCCGGACAGCTCGGACACCTACTCACAGACGCCGAAACCGGGCAACTCCGCTGTGGGGTCGCCTGGGACGAAACCCCCTGGGAACCCGAGGAAGGCGTCGGCCCGCTCGGAATCCGGGTCTGTGTCTTCGAAGTCAACGGCCAGCGGACGGCGTACGTACTCGTCGATGGCAACAACATGGAGCCGGGCCTCCGCCAACGCATCATCGACGCCGCTGAGGGCGTGGATCTAATGGAAGTGATGACCAGCGACACGCACATCGTCAACACCGTCGAGGCCGAGAACCAGGTCGGACAGGCGATCCCCGAGAAAGAGATCGTTGCGCTCATCGGAGACCTCGTCGACAGGGCCGTCGCCGACCTCGAACCCGTCGAGGCCGGGATAGCGAGCGAACAGGCGACCGTAACGGTGTTCGGCAACGACCGGACCGAGACGCTGGCATCGACCGCCAACGCGATGGTTTCGATGGGTGGCGCGCTGGCCGGGGCGTTTATTCTCGTCGTAATGACGGTCAGCGTGCTGATCTTCCTGTTGACCTGAAGGGGCGGCCGAACCACAGTCCGTCCGGACCCATCGCTGTCGCTCAGCGAGTCGTTCTGTTAGAAGCGCCGAGGAGGAGATTTGAACTCCTGAGTCCGTGAGGACAGTTGCTCTCGAAGCAACCGCCTTGGCCAGGCTAGGCTACCTCGGCTCACTCGATAGTTCCGCTGTTTGCTCTTTAGGGGTTTCGATTTCGGTCTCGACACCCCTTTATTGGATGGGTAACATGACAGGCTATGGACGCTACCGAGGCAAGCGAGGTGTCGAATCAGATCCTCGACGAGATCGGGAGTGCCGTCATCGCCGACCGCGACTTCTTCCAGACGGTGCTGCTGGGGGTCGTCGCGAAAGGCCACGTCCTGCTCGAGGACGTTCCCGGCACGGGGAAGACGCTGACCGCCCGCAGTGTCGCGACCGCGCTGGGACTGTCCTTCTCCCGCATCCAGTTCACGCCGGACCTCCTGCCGGCCGATATCACCGGGACACACATCTTCAACGAGGAGTCCCGGAGCTTCGAGTTCACCGAGGGGCCGGTGTTCGCCAACGTCGTGCTGGCCGACGAAATCAACCGCGCGCCGCCAAAGACCCAGTCCGCCCTGCTGGAAGCGATGGAAGAGGGGCAGGTCACCGTCGACGGCGACACGTACGACCTGCCGTCGCCGTTTTTCGTCATCGCGACGCAGAACCCCGTCGACATGGAGGGAACCTTCGAGTTGCCGGAGGCACAGGTCGACCGGTTCCTGGCCAAGACATCGCTCGGCTACCCTGACGACGAGGGGGAGGTCGAACTGCTCCGGCGCCGCGCCGGCCGGACGACACAGAGCCCGACCGTGGAACCGATACTCGACGCGTCGTCAGTCGAAGAACTCCAGGCGGTCCCGGAGACGGTCACCGTCGACGACGACCTGCTGCAGTACATGGCCGATCTCGTCCGGGCAACCAGGGACGACTACCGCGTGGACGTCGGGGTCTCACCCCGCGGGACCCAGCGGTTGTTCGAAGCGACGCGGGCGATGGCGACAATCGCCGGCAGGGAGTACGTTGCTCCGGATGACATCAAACGGGTCGCACAGCCGGTACTGGCCCACAGGCTCGTGTTGACGCCTGATGCGCGCGTCGAGCAGGTCGACAAGGCAACCGTCATCCAGAGCGTGCTCGATGAGGTCCCCGTTCCGACCGTCTAACCCCACGTCCAGTGGGCGTCCAGCGCGTACCGGTACAGGCCCGTGATGACGATAGCGCCGCCGTTCCCGATGAGGTATGCGACGCCGCCCCAGGTGACAAACGCGTAGAGAAGGCCTAACTGGAGCGGTATGGCCGTCCCGCGGACGAGGTTCGTCTTCCCCATCCCCACCATGTACTCCCTGAGTGTCGAGTGTTGTGAGCGGTGGAACGTCCAGGCGTTGTTGAGCACGTACTGGAACAGAATGGTGATCTCGATGGCGATAGCTGCCCCAATCAGGTAGTTCAGGCCGCCGACGTCGACGAACGACCACAGCAGCGCCGTCTGGACCGACGCCGCGACGACGCCGACGAGGAAGAAACGGACGAGTTGCTGTCGCCGGGCCGGTGTGACGACAGCGGACGCCATACAGCCTTACTGATAACCGAGCGCCTTTAGTCGTGCTGTTATCTCGTCGGACGCCTCGGTGTTTCCGGGCCCCGTCCCGTCGCTGTCGAGTTCGGCGAGGTGTTCGGCGACAGTATCCGAGAGCCGGTCGAGGACGGTCGAAGGCGGGTCGGCATCCGTCGACTCCGAGCATAGATCGACCTGTTCCTCGGGGTCGTTCGTCCGGTCGTACAGCTCCTGTTGGCCGGATTCCGTGAACTCGATGTACGTGTATCGCTCGTCGCGTGCGCTGAGGAGGAGTTCCCCGTCCGCACGACTCCGCGGAATCGGCTGGCTTGTCACGCTCTCACCCCGGACCGCTGCGGAGACGATGGGACCGCGGTCCTCGATATCCGCGCCGTGGATCGCTGGGGCGACGGAAGCCCCGTTCCACTCCTCCGCCGACGTGAGTGACAGCAGATCGCACACTGTCGGCGCGATTGTGTCGAGGCCGACCGGGGTCTCGACCGACTGGCCTTCGCTTTCCGGCGTCGAGACGATGTAGGGAACGTCGATGAGTTCCCGATAGAGCTTGGGGTAGTGAGCGAGATGGCCGTGTTCGAGGAACTCCTCACCGTGGTCGCCGGCGACAACGACGGCCGTATCGTCCCGGTACCCCTCAGCTTCAAGCGTGTCGAGGAGCCGGCCGACACTGGCGTCGACCTGCCGGACCGTCGCCTCGTACAGCGTCCGGAGCGTCTCTAGCGTCCGGTCGTCGACTTCCCAGCCCAGCCCGGTTCGGAGGTGGGAGCTGAGCATCCGGAGGACGCCGAAGTGGTTGTCCGACACCTCTCGGATGTGCCGCGGGGCCGGCACGTACGGGGTGTGCGTGTCCATGTAGTGGACCCACAGGAAGAACGGCCCGTCGGTCGTCTCTATGAACTCGGTGGCGTGGTCTTCGAGGTCACCCATTCGGGACACGTCGGCGAAGGGCCGCTCGTCGGACCCGCCGCTGAGAACGGTCGCGGCGCGCCGGAACGGCGAGGTTCCCAGTTGGACCCACGCCTGAACGGTCGGATGGGCCGCCAGGTACTTGCTGTAGCCGCCGCTGTCGACGAAGGGCTCAAACTCGTCGAACCCGCGGTCGTACCCCCAGTGGTCGGTGAGAAAGCCGTTTGCGGCGTTGAACCCCGCCGTCTCGATACCGGCATCGGACACCTGCTCGGCCAGCGTCGGCGTCGATGCAAGGCCGATGTCCTCGCTTTCCGCAAACACCGGGCGTGACCCGTGAATGCTAGGGAACGAGAACGGCGTCCAGTTCCCCTGTGCAACAGCGTTTTCGAAGACGACGCCCGACTCGGCGAGCGAGTCCATGACGGGGGAGACGCTGTCAGTGCCACCCAGTGCGTCCGCCCGCAGCGAGTCGACCGTGACCAGCACCACGTTGTTCGTTGCTGGGGCTGTCATTGTCGACCCACACTCCACCCTGATCGTAAAGGTACCGACGTATCGCGTCCGCGAACCGGGGTTTGCACCCAGCACGTACCACCGAATTTTCTCATACCCCCTATACCAGACACTGAATACTGAACGTTCCGGATAAATTCAGGCGGCTATAATAGAACCATACTCTGATAGGGTAGAATTAAAGACTCTCTTCGACAATGGCCGTCCAGAACATATTCGATGACCGACCCGATTCAGTTTCGGTCCTACGACGACCGGGACGCCGACGCCGTCTGGTGTCTCCACGAGTGGGCCATGCGAGCGACCGGAAACGACCCCAGTGACATCCCCGGAACGTCGGACCTGCAAAACGTCGAGACGCGGTATTTCGACACCGGCGGCGCGTTTCTCGTCGGCGTCGTTTCCGCCGCTGACGACGAACTTCCTGAGACGTTCGACGGGAGTCTGGCCGCAATGGGTGGCTTCCTGCCGAACGAAGTCGGCCACGCGGACGAGCGAACCGTGCCCGGCGCGGCCGAACTCCACCGGATGCGGGTCGCCCCGTCCCGGCAACGGCGCGGCTACGGTCGCAGCCTCCTCCACAAGCTCGAACAACAAGTGGCCGAGCGGGGCTACGATGTCCTGCTTGCGACGACATCGCAGAGCCAGCCCGCCGCGGTCGCGTTCTACCGCGAGGAAGGGTATCAGGAAGTCGGCCGGTCGACGCAGGGGGCGTACGAACTCGTCCACTTCGAAAAACGTCTCTGACCGTATAGCCGGAGGGCGTTCAGTCGCCGCTGTAGGCGTCGTCGGTGTCCTCGCCGAAGGAGGTGTTGAGCCCGCCCGGACTCTCCCGGTCTTGCTCGCGCATGCTCTGTCGCGTGAACTGCGGCTTGGCGCGGACGGCCTTCTTCGTACGGAACGACCACCACAGCGCCAGGGACAGGCCGACAGTTCCGGCGATGCCGACACCGGTGGCCGGCAGCGACGCCTGCGTGTACAGGAACGCTGTCGAGAACAGCGTGCTCGCGAGCAACATCCCGAGGATGAGTCGCTTCGTCATCGTCGCGAGCAGGCCGTCGGAGTCCTCGATGTCGGCCTGTACGCGGAAGTCCTCCCGCTCGACCCTGTCGAGGGCGGACTCCAGTTTCGGCGGGATTCGGACGGCTGACCGGGTCGCATCGGAGACTTCGGTCGCCCGGTCCTCGATGAAGTTCCGGACGCCCTCGGCGAGGTACCCCTCCTCGCGGAGATAGTCGGTGGCGACGCCGATGAAGTCGAAGTCCTCGTCGAGCGTGACACAGACGCCTTCGACGACAGTGGCGACGCGCAACACGAGCGCCAGGTTCGCCGGGAGCCGAAGCGGGAACTCGTAGATGGTATCCTCGACCTGCTGGATGATCTGCTGGACGCGGTACTGCTCGATGTCCTCGCCACGGGCGTCGGCGATGGCCAGTTCCATCACGTCGCCCATCACCTGCCGGTCGGCCTCCGGCGAGAGCGTCCCCATCTCGATGAGGGCGTCGAGGATGGCGTCGATGTCCTGGTCGGCGACGGCGGCGTAGAAGTCGATGATCTTGTCCTGCACGAACGGGTCGACCCGGCCGGACATCCCGAAATCGTAGAAGACGAGCGTCCCGTCGTCCTGGACCGCGAGGTTACCCGGGTGAGGGTCGGCGTGGAACACGCCGTCGTCGATTATCATCTGGAGGTACGCCCGCTGGAGCGTCTCGGCCAGTTCCGTCCGGTCGATACCGCCCGCATCGAGGCTGTCGATGTCGTTGATCTTCGTGCCGGGAACGTACTCCATCGTCAGGACGCGCTGTGTGGAGTGGGACTCCTTGACCTTGGGGATGCAAATGCGGTCGTTGTCCCTGAAGTTCTCCCGGATCTCGGTGAGCATGCGGCCCTCCCGCTGGTAGTCCATCTCCTCGCGGATGGTCTTCGAGAACTCGTCGGCCAGCGTCTCCAGCGAGAATGACCGGGAGTCGTCGATGAAATACATCAACAGCGGGAGCGACCAGCGGACGACCCGTAGGTCGGCCTCGACGAGCGTCTCGATACCGGGCCGGCGGATCTTGACGGCGACCTTCTCGCCGTCGACCTCCGCCAGATACACCTGGCCGAGCGACGCGCCGCTTATCGCCTCAGTCTCGAACTCGTCGAAGCGGTCGTCGACGGAGCCCAGTTCGTCCTCGATGACGAGCCGTGCCTCGTCCCAGTCAGCCGGTGGTACACGGTCCTGCAACTTGGAGAACTCCTCGATGTACTCCGGCGGCAGGACGTCCGGCCGGGTCGAGAGGATCTGTCCGAGTTTGATGAACGTCGGCCCGAGCGTCAGCAGCGAGTCGAGCAGTTGCTGGGCGCGCTTGCGGCGCTGTTCGGGCGTGACGCGGCGCGATGAGCCGACCACGAAGAACCGCTTCCGGTCTCGTGCGTACGCGACCAACAGGGGCAGGAAGTGGCGAGCGACGACGAGGAACCGCCAGTACGCGCGAAGGTTCACCGGCTTGCCACCTCTGGGTCAGTCCCCGTCGATCGGGATCGTAGTGCTCGGTGCGGCTGTCGCCTTCGGCAGGCGGAGTTCGAGGACGCCGTTTTCCACGGTCCCCTCCCCGCCCTGACCGGTCGTGTCCGGCGGGAGCGGAAGCTCGGCGTCGAGGAACACGGAGCGGTCCTCGCGGACGAACGTGAACTCCCCGGGCACGTCCTTGGTCCGTTGCCCGTCGATACGAAGACGGCCCCCTTCAACAGTCACGTCGATTGTGTCCGCGGTCACACCCGGCAGATCGAGCACGAGCAGGTATTCGTCCTCGGATTCGAGCACGTCCGCGAACACGGCATCGGGAAGGTCCCGAAGCGCTTCACGCAGGGCTGGCATACGCCCGTCTAAGTGGTACGCAGTGGTAAACCCGACGGTCTCTGCTACTGCAGGATGACGGAGAGGATGGCGGCGCTGCCGATCATAAGGGCGACAAGACCGAACACAGTTTCAGCGATAGCGCCGCGAACAATCCGCCGGGCAGTGCCACGCTCGCTGGTGTCGGAGATGACGAATACCGGCGTCCCGTCACCGTCTCCGACGACGGCGTCGACCAGATTGCTCCCCCACGCTGTTGCGGGGCCGCCCATCGCCTGGCCGTACACGTACACGTCTTCACCGACATCCAGCCGGCGCTCGGTGAAGCGCTGCTTGTTCCCCAGGCTGATCTCAGTGACGAGCAGATTCACGGAGCCGTCCTGTGCCTCGACGCCCTCCGTCCGCTCGACGTAGTCGGCCAGGCGCTCGGGGAGTTCAGTTCCGGGGGACACCGTCACCGACTGGGACTCGAACCGCACGTCCGCTCCGTCGGGATCTACTCGGACGCGAGCGTTCCCGTCGTCAACGATGAAATCGACGCCGGCCTGTCCCTCATCCAGCGTCTCCCAACTGGAGTGTTTCCCCGACGACCGGTACTCCTCGACCTCGTAGGTGTAGACCAGACACTCGCTGCCGGTGAAGGGGGCCGTGACTGTCCCGGCGTCCTCGTCGGCGATAGCTGTGCCGGTGATTTCGACGGGGCCCGTGTGCCCGTCGAGCGAGCGCACCGGGACCGGATCGTTCCGGAGGATGTGGAACACCGTTCGGAGTTCCCGGCCGCCGCGGACGAGAAGGAAACCGCCGATGGACAGGAACACGATGGCGACCAGTTGTGGGAGGACCATACGGCCACTCCGAATCGGACCGAACAAAAGCGTTCCCGGTCCATGTGGACAAGTGACAGATGGGCCGTGGCCACTCGGGGCGTTTTTGCCACAGTACCCACTAGCAAGGGTATGGCTGGCTCCCCGCCGTCGGAGGCCGAGTCGCTCGCGCTGGAGACTGCCCGCAGACAGCTCGGTAGCTTCGCCGTTCCCGTCGACCGGACGGACAGGATTCCGCTCTCCGTCGCTGTCGGACGAGTCCTGGCGACAGATGCGACGGCGAACAAACCCGTCGAGGAGGCAGATATCTCGGTCGATGACACCGTCTTCGACCAGGGGCATCAGGTACGGCCCGGTGACGTGGGACTGCTGCGTGCGACCGGCGTCTCCGAGCTACTCGTCCGCCAGCGACCGCAGGTCGGAATCGTACCGACTGGCGACGAACTCCGGGCGGACGCCAGCGCAGCCCACGAGGTCGAGACAGCGGGGTTCACGCTGGCGCAGTACGTCGACCGGTGGGGCGGGAAGGTGACCTACCGGGACCCCGTCGCCGACGACGCACCGGCGCTCCGGATGGCCGTCCAGCGCGACCTCACCCGTGATGCGCTCGTCATCACCGGGACCGAGCCGGGGGACACGCTTCGAGAGGTAGTTGCGGACCTCGGCGAAGTGTTCACCGACTACGTCGATATCGACCCCGGCCAGCGGACGGGAGTCGCCGTCGTCGAGGACCGTCCGGTCCTGCTGTTGCCGGAGTCGCCGAGTGCAGCCCGTGTCGGTGCGGTACAACTCCTTCGTCCGCTATTGAAGGCGTTTGCCGATGCACCGCTGTCTGAGCATCCAGAGACACGAGCCACGCTGACGGAGCAGGTCGACAGTCAGGGCGCGGTCCGGACGTTTACCCCGGTCACTGTGAGCGACACCTCGGCGTCGCCACTTCCTGGCGTTGACCTCGCTACGGTGACCCGAGCCGACGGTTGGATATCCGTGCCTGCAGACGAAACTGGTATCGATGCCGGAACGACTGTCACCGTGGAAAACTGGGACTACCTCCCCTGAGACGACGCCAGATCGAGCAGCGAGGCGACGCGCCTGTCGCCGCGCACGCACCGACCCATCTCCGCCGGGGACCGCCGACCGACGTGGACCCCGTCGAGGCCCGCGTTCCACGCTGCACCGATGTCTGACGGATTGTCCCCGGCCAGCACGCCGCGGTGACCGTTGTACCAGACATCCATCTCCCGCATCGCCAACTCCACCGGCTTCGGGTCGGGCTTCCAGCCGATGTCGTCGTCACAGCAGACGACCGTCTCGAACCAGTCGGCGATGTCGAGGTGATCGAGCACCGGTTCGGTAAGGTACTGCTGGCAGTGCGTGACCAGTCCGACCGGTGTATCGAGGGTGGCGAGGAACGCCTCGGCGTCGTCATAGAGATACGTCGCCTCGGCCCGGGAAATGGGGTCTTCCTCCTCGTGGAACAGCCGCCAGAACTCCTGCTGGTCGATATCGCGCTCCGCGAGTGTCTGTGACCGTGTCCCACCGAACCCGTACCAGAGCGCATCCCGCTCCCGGTCCGTGAACTCGACGCCGAGGCGGTCGCCGACGGCACCCATCACTTTCCGGGGGTAGGCTGGCTCGATATCGACGAGCGTCCCGTCGAGGTCGAACAGCCAGAAATCATAGTCGGTGGTCATGAGGGGTGATTTTATTGGGGATTTTCTAATAAAGTCTTTCGGGCCCTACTACCAGTTTTGATGCGTATAACACCGCTGTAAACACTGACTACGCAGCGACGTTTCTTTTCACGCCACACGGATCGAACTGCCGAGGTACTTGTTGAGCACTTCGCTGACCGAATCAGCGTTGAACAGAGCCAGGTCGTCGGCGATTTCGGCTTTTAGCGCGTCGAAGTACGCCTCCTCGGTCCGGAGTTCACGGAACGACGCCGAGACGACCGGGCAGCCGAGTTCGTCCTCGACAAGCCGACGGAAGTGCGGTTCGTCGGCCAGTTCGCCCCGCCAGAGCGTGTCCCGGAAGAACAGCCAGCCGCCGGTCCCCGGGGTGTCGGCCGCTCGATACAGCGTCGTCTCGAACCGGTCGGGGTCAGTCCACAGCCCATCCGCGTCCGGCTCCAGCCGGATTTCGACCCGAAAGACGTACCGTGCGGTCGCTCCCTCGGGGTCGGTCGGCCGGAGCGACGCGAGTCCATCGGTGGTGTCCACGGTCACACCGTCAGTCGTGGATGCCGTTCAGCCGCTCGGCGAGATCGATGTCGTTCTCGGTGATGCCACCGGCGTCGTGGGTCGTTAGTCGGACTTCGACCTCGCCCCAGCGGATGGTCATCTCCGGGTGATGCCACGCGTCCTCGGCGAGGCCAGCGGCGGCGCTCAGAAAGCCCGACGCGTCCAGATAGCCGTCGAACTCGAAGACGCGCACGATTTCGTCGCCGTCGCGGGTCCACTCCTCGGGTAGCCGGTCGCTAATCTCTTCATCAGAGAGCAGGTCTGCCATATCGGATACGTCGGACGGCGTGGGCAAAAAGGTGGGCGTGGTCAGTCGTCGGAGAGCCGGTCGAGCATCGCGTTCGGGATCTCGTCGCGCATGCCGTCGGGGATGTCGTCGACCGACATGCCCTGGGTGAACTCGGGCGGGGTGGCCTGGTCCGGGCCGCCGAAGTCCGGGTCGAACAACTGGAGCGCCGTATGAATCGTCGACCAGTCGTCCTCCTCCGCGGCGTCGCGCAGGCTCTTGGTCGGCGCGGCGAGGATCTGCGAGACGATGGCGTCGGCCATCGCTTCGATGACTTCCGCCTGGTCATCGTCGAAGTCAGCCGCCGAGAGCGCGCTGTTTATTTCTGCCGCCTTGACCTGCTCGGCGCTCTCGTACATCGTCGAGATGACCCTGTCAGCGCGCTTGCGCTTGTACTGCGTGAGCAGCCGGTCGAACTCCTCGTCGACGATACGTTCGACCGCTTCAGCGGCTCGCTGCCGCTTGTTCCGCGTTTCGGCGGTCACCGACTCCAGCGCGTCGAGGTCGTACACCGTCACCGACGGGAGTCGGTCCGCGCCGGCCGGAACGTCACGCGGCTGGGCAATATCGACGATAGATACGTCACCAGCATCGCTGAAGGTCCCGATATCGAACACCTGGTCACCGCTCCCCGTTGCCGAGATGACGGCACTGGCCTCGGAAACGGCCGCTTCGATCCCGTCGAGCGCAACCGCACTGGCGTCGATATCGACCGATTCGGCGACGTGCTCGGCGTGTGGCACTGTCCGATTAGCCACGAGCAGCCGGTCTACTTCCTCGCTGAGCGCCTTCGCGGCGAGTTGGCCCATCTCGCCGGCACCGACGACGAGCGCTGTCCCGTCCGTCAGCGAACACTCCTGTTTGAGCAGGCGAACCGCGGCGGAGGCAATCGAGACGACGCCCTCGTTGATTTTCGTCTCTGTGCGAGCGCGCTCGCCGACGTGGATCGCTTTCGTGACACCGTCTTCCAGCATCGGTCCGATGCCGCCGACACCGCGGGCGGTCTCGTAGGCAGTCCGAAGCTGGCCGAGGATCTGGTCCTCGCCAAGCACAATCGATTCGAGCCCGGCGGCCACCCGGAGCAAGTGGCGGAGACTCTCCTCGTGACCCATCTCGACGACGACATCGTCGGGCACAGCGCGGGTAAACAGTTCGAGCGCGTCGAGCCCGTCCTCGTGATCAGAGACGACGACGTACCCCTCGGTGCGGTTACACGTCTGCAGGGCAATCGCTTCCTCGACCTCGGGGTTCGCGAGCAGGGATTCGACGGCGTGGCGCTCGCTGTCCGCCGCAGCGGTCTCTAGTTGGTCGACGCTTGCGCGCTCATGGGAGATACAGACCCCAACGATTGCACCAGTGTCCCCTCTCACGTTTGATCACCAGGTAACTCTCCGATCACGTCTCTAGCTACTTGGTGCCCTTTGTACCTGCCACTATCTAAAGCCTTCCAAACTTCCCGTGACCTGACAACGAGTCTAACGGCGTCACGTCGTTCGGCCGGCGGGACGCCCCGGTCGCGGAGGTCCTCGCGGAGGTCGCCAACGAGCTCCGCCATCAAACCGGCGTTGTCGAACTCGTCTTCGACGCGCTCACGGAGGTGCTTCGACAGCGCCGGCGCGCGCCCGCCGGTCGCAACCGCCAGCGTCACGGGGTCGTCCCGCACCGTCGCCGGAACGACGACGCTGCCGAACGACTGGTCCCCGTGGTCGTCGGCTCGATTGACGAGTGCACCGTGGTCCTTGGCAGCCGCGGTGAAGGCGTCGTTCAGGGCCGAGTCGTCCGTCGCGGCGACGACCAGCGCCGGGTCGATCCGCTCGACCCAGTCTTCGGCATCCTCGGGGTCCGGGGCTGCCCGGACCTTTTCGGCGTCCGCGAACGCCCGGTCGGCGAACTCGGGACTGAGGACGACGACGCTCGCCTCCGTGGCGAACGTTCGGGCCTTGCGCGCACCGACCGGACCGCCACCGACGACGAGCACTGTCTCGCCCTCGAAGTCGTGCATGAGCGGAATCATCGGTGCTCCCCTCCTGATCTGGCGCTGCTACACCAAGCGGACACGGTCACGCCGTCTCTGTGTTCTGCCGCGCTCGTTCGTCCAGCCTGATTCCCGTCTTCTTCAGGATGCGCGTCGAGAACAGCGTGTCCCAGTCGTCCTCGGACACGTCCCAGTGGTCTGCCATCCGGTCGCGGACCTGCTGGATGCGCTCCTGGCTCTCCGCTTCGCTTCGCCCGTGGGTCATCGCGAAGAAGTTGTACGGCCAGACGCCGTCGTGGCGCGGCCGCTCGTAGCAGTGGGTCACGAAGTCGAACTCGGCGATGGCCGGCCCCACCTCGTCGATGACCTCGTCGGGCACGTCCCAGACGGTCATCCCGTTCTCGCTGTAGCCCAGCGCGTAGTGGTTCGGGATGACGCCGACGCGGCGGACCTTCCCTTCCATGTTGAACCGCTGTATCGTCTCCAGCACCCAGTCGACGTCGGCGTCGATTTCGTCGGCCACGTCGGCGTAGGGCGTGGCGGTAATCGGCAGGCCGTCCTGGATTTCCAGCACGAGGTCCAGTTCATCGGCGGTAAGGGACTGACTGTCAGTCGGCGTCACGTCCGGCCCCAGGTCCGAACAGTCGATGCCCTGGGTCTGTGGCCCCTCGACGGGGAACTTCGCGCCGACGTGGAACTCCTGCTGTTTCGGGAGGTTGTACGTCTCCTCGCCGGTTTCGGCCTCGATTTCTGCCAGGACCTCCTCGACCCGGCCTTCCTCTGCCACCGAGAGGACGAACCACATGTTCAGATGCGGGTGCTCGCGTTCGTAGTTGTGCGCGACCTCCGGGTGTGCGTTTATCATCTCGGCGTGTTCGTCGTAGCTGTCCTCGGGGGCGTGAGTTGCGACGAGCGTGGCGGTGCCGCCGATAGCCTCGGCATTGATGAGTGCCCCGAACCGCGTGAGCACGCCCGCGTCGTCGAGTTCCTGTACGCGCGCTAACAGCTCGTCCGCGTCGATATCGACGCCGTGGTCGGCGAGGGCCGCCGCGGCCGGTCCGAACGGCCGTTCGACGACCGGGAAGCCGCCCTGGAAGGCGTTCAACACCGCCCGGTCAACTGTCCCGAGGTCTTCGCTCATGCTGGAATCTGGGGGGCCTGCGAATAAAAACAGTCCGGGACAGCCGGTACCAGTGTCCGGGTCGCCGGAGCGTTTTACCCCCTTCCGCCCCTAACTCACGCGTGGCAATCTCGACAGCCGAACTGGCGGTCCGGCTGCTGGTCTACCTGTTCGTCCTGATAGGGGTGCCGCTGTGGTTTGTCCTCATGTTTCGGCTCATGGACTACGCCGCACACGACACGCTCGTCGAGCAGTTCAGTGGTCGACGTAACGGTCGCGACACCGGCCAGCTCAACGCCTACTTCGAACAGGCCGCCGTCGAGGCCACGACCTGTCGTATCTGTGGCGCAGCGAACGGCCCCGACTACACCTACTGTCACAACTGCCAGGAACGGCTGGCGACTGGCGACTGATACTGTTGGACGTAACTTCGTACAGCTATTCGCCACCCTGGGAGTGGCGACATTCTTGAAAGGCTTCCGTCCGACAGTACGACGCGGTTACTCGCCTTCGACACCGGTGACCGCGTAGCCAGCGTCCTCGATGGCGGCGAGAATGCCGTCGTGGTCGGCGCTGGCCTCGTAGTAGAACACCAGATCGAAGGAGCCGTTGCGCAGGAGCTGCTGGCACTCCCAGACGAACTCCTCGCCGTCCAGCGTGAGGCCCTGGTGCTGGTTCGACGCGAACTCGGGGTCGTCGCTGCCGGAGTAGACGTACGTGTCCTTCGGGTCCAGGCCCGCGCCTTCGGCGATGAGTTCGCCGACCTCGATGGTGGCCTGCATCATCTCGATCTCGTCGCTGCCGTCGTACTCCGTGTGAACGACAGCGCCGTTGAGTTGAATCTCGCCGGGCTCAAGCAGTTGTTTGGTCCGGCGGTAGAGCTCCTCGTCGAGTGCGTCGGCCTCGCTCATACCATGCGGTCGGCATCGCTGTCCCTAAGACACTTCGGATTCGGAGCGCTGATCGGTCTACCCGAAGATATTCGGTTCGAGAGGTGGCGCGGCGACAGCGCCGCTGCGCTGTCGAGTAGCGCCGCTCAGTCGAGCACCAAACCCGTCGAAAAGCGAGCCGTCCTCGCTTACAGTCGCGTGAGGTTCTTCGCTCGCGGGCCTTTGTCTGCCTGTTCGATGTCGAATTCGACTTCTTGCCCTTCTTCTAAGTCCGGGCCGCCGACGTCTTCCATGTGGAAGAACACGTCTTCGTCGGCATCGTCGGTTTCGATGAAACCGTAGCCACCCGTATCGTTGAAGAAGTCTACAGTGCCTGTCGCCATGGTTACAGCCGCGTGAGGTTTTTCGCGCGCGGGCCTTTGTCGGCCTGCTCAATCTCGAATTCCACTTCTTGCCCCTCCTCGAGGTCAGGACCTTCGATGTCCTCCATGTGGAAGAAGACGTCCTCGTCGGAGTCTTCGGTATCGATGAAACCGTAACCGCCTGTGTCGTTGAAGAAGTCTACCGTACCGGTCGCCATTGCAATTCGAACGTTAAGCCGGGGTGTATTAAAACTATGCGGATATATTTCGACAGATTAGGCGGGAAATAACTGTACCCGGTCCCTTCCACAAAGCCCTTATTGAGTGGTTGAAATGTATACAACGATGCTATCGAGGGGGAAGCGATTGGGTTATGCGGCCTACGAGCGATTGCTCCAGTGGGAACTGTCAGGAACGCCGGACCACGTCGCCGTCATTCAGGACGGGAACCGGCGCTACGCCGAGAAACAAGGGGCCGAGAAGCAGGAGGGCCACACAGAAGGGGCCGAAACGACGGAGGCGCTCCTGAACTGGTGTGACGAACTCGACATTCGTGAGGTGACCCTGTACGCGTTCTCGACGGAGAACTTCGACCGCGACCCCGAGGAACGGGAGCACATCTTCGATCTCGTCGAACAGAAGCTCCGGACGTTTGCCGACGCTGACCGGGTCCACGAGGCCGGTGTGTGTATCCGCGCCATCGGCGAGACGGAGATGCTTCCCGAGCGAGTCCAGGACGCCATCGACTACGCTGAGGGGCGAACCGCCCAGTACGACCAGCTCAACCTCAACGTCGCGCTGGCCTACGGCGGCCGGGCGGAACTGCTCGGTGCGGCCCGCGACGTCGCCGCTGCCGTCGAGAGCGGGACCCTCAATCCGACGGATGTCTCCGCGGAGACTATCGAGGAGCGGCTCTACGAAGGACCGACCCGCGATGTCGACCTCATTGTCCGGACGGGCGGCGACGAACGCACCTCGAACTTCCTGCCGTGGCACGCCAACGGCAACGAGGCTGCCACGTTCTTCTGTACCCCCTACTGGCCCGAGTTCCGAAAAGTCGACTTCCTGCGAGCGATCCGGACGTACCAGAACCGCGAGCAGTCCTGGCGGACGACCCGTGCCCGCCGCTCGCTGGCACTGGTTCGTGCCATCGAGCAGTCGGAACTCCCGACGGCCAAACGGATGCTCGGACGGTTCCGGGACGCGCTCCCGAGCGCCGAGCGCGAGCAACTTGAGGACGAGTACGAAATCGCAGACTGACCTCTTACCGACCGAACCGCCGCTGGCGCTCCTGGTAATCCCGCAACGCCCGCAAGTAATCTCGAAGCCTGAAGTTCTGCCAGTTCACGTCGGTGAAATACAGCTCCGAATAGACGGACTGCCAGATCATGAAATCGGAGAGCCGCTCGGCCCCGGTCTTGATGACGAGATCCGGGTCGGTCGGGAAGACGAGGTGCTCTTCGACCGCGGCCTCGTCGATGTCGTCCGGGTCGAGCGTACCCGCGTCGACGTTTTCCGCGAGTTTCTGGACGGCCGTCGCGAACTCCGACTGCCCGCCGAGACCGATGGAAATCTGAATCGGTGCGTCGGCCGTCGTTTCGTCGTCCGGTACTCTGACCGCTATCTCCCGTGGCGCGGTGACGTTTTCGAGTTCGCGCTGGAGCGTCGGGATCGCCTCCTCGTCGAGAACGCTCACGTAGACGACGACGGTATCGGCACCGTACTGGACGGCCCAGTCGAAGAAACGCTCTAGCGTCCGGTACGCACCGTCTCCTAGCAGATCCCGCTCCGTGATTACCAGCGCGACCGTCTCGGGCAGGTCGGCGTCGCTACGCCGAACGCGCGCTGCGAGATATCGGTCGTATAGTCCCACGCCCGCCGGTATGCTGACAGCCCCGGTAAATCCCACGGTACCGTCCCCTGAAGTTCGGAAAGGGTAAGTGCCTCTCGGGGATACCGGTGGGACGTGACTGGCACAGTCCGTCGGGCAGGCGCGTTCGCCGCCGTGGGGACCCTCGCGGTCGTCGTCCCGGCCGCAACGGGCTTTCGCTCGCTCGAACTCGCGACTGTCGCCGCTATCGCGCCCTTCGTCCTCGTCGCCGCGCTCGGCGTGACGGTCATCGGGCAGGACTCGCCGCTGTTCGACCTGTTCGCGCGTCCCGGTGACTACGAGGACGGGAAACTGTACGGCCTGGCGGCCTTCTCGCTTGCCGCCGCCGGACTCGCGCTCCTGGCCGTCCGGTTCAGCTTACCGGTCCCGGTGTTCGTCGGCGTCGTCGTCATCGTCGCCTACGGGAACCTCGGTCAGCGGCTCGCGTACACCGTCCGATCTGATGATGTCGTCGCGACCGCCGGCTTCGTGCTCGTCGGCTTCGTCGCCGGCGTCGCGGGGCAGGTGCTCGGAACGCAAGTCCTGGCCGCCGTCGGCGAGGGAGCGGCCGCTGTCGACCTTCCGCTCGTGCTGTTTCTTGCCGCCAGCGGTGCGTTCGTCGCCGCACTGCTTCGTTCGGTGCTGTTCGAGCGGGACGACCCGCTCGTGATGCTCACGGTGGGACTGCTGCTGTGGCTGTTTTTCGAACTCGACCCGTCGGTGACGGCACAGCGCGTCGTCATCGCGCTCGCCGTGACAGTACTGCTCGGCTATCTCTCCTACGCGCTCGACACCGCATCCCTTCCCGGGATGCTCACTGGCGTCCTCCTCTCATTTTTGACTATCGTGCTCGGCGGCTTCGGCTGGTTCGCGATGCTGATTTCCTTCTTCGGACTCGGTGGCCTCTCGACGAAGTATCGTTACGAGGAGAAACTGGATCGCGGCATCGCCGAGGAGAACGAGGGCGCACGCGGGAGCGGGAACGTGCTCGCGAACTCCATCATCGCGCTGTTCGCTGTCGTCGCTGCGGCAGCGAGCCCGAGCCACATCGCCGTCAACCCGCTGCTGTTCTTCTATGCGTTCGCCGGGGCCGTCGCCGCCGCGATGACCGACACGTTCTCCAGTGAGTTCGGCGGGCTCTACGACAACCCGCGGCTCATTACGACGCTCAAGCCCGTCGAGCCGGGCACTGACGGCGGCGTGACCTGGCAGGGCGTTGCCGCTGGAGCCGTCGGCGCGGGCATCATCGCCGGCATCGCCGCGCTCACCCAGGACATCGGCACGGTCGGCGGCGGCGTCATCCTCCTGTGTGGGCTGGTCGGTATGACTGTCGACAGCCTGCTGGGCGCGACCGTCGAGGGCTCGGTCGTCGGCAACCAGGGCGTCAACATGCTCGCGACCCTGGCGGCCGCGCTGACCGGGGCCGGCGCCGTGCTGGCCGTCGGACTCCTATGATCCGCGAGGCCCGCCCCGAAGACGAGGTTCGTCTCCGGGCCATCCAGGCGAACGCGCTCGACGAGCCGTGGCCGGAACTCCTCGGCGTCGGAATCGACGGTCCGCCGCTCGTGCTGGTCCTCGACATCGGCGAGCCGGTCGGCTACGCACTGGTGGTGCCGGACCGCCCGGTCGCGTACCTGGCGGAGTTCGCTATCGCGCCTGGAAAGCAGGGGCAGGGACTTGGGACGGTACTGATGGACGGGCTGCTCGACAGACTCCGGACTGGTGGGTTCGAGACGATCAGACTCACCGCCCGCGCGGACGACGAGCGAGCGCGCTCCTTCTACGACGGGTTCGAGTTCTCGGTCGCCGACGAGCTACCCGACCACTACGACGACGGCGACGGCGTGTTGCTCGTCCGGGACCTCTAGCCCTCGACGCGAACCTGCACGGCCGTCGGCTGTTTGACGTACTCGCCGTGGCCGGCGGCGACGACGACCCCGACGCCGCGCTGGGCAGCGACGTCGAGGAGCTTCTGCGTACAGTCGCTGTCGATGACGACGGTTCTGGGGACTTCTTCGGCCGCTTCCAGCAGCGAGACGACGTCATCGGCGTCGCCCTCAGCGAGCAGCGTCGCGTCCTCGTCGACCAGCCTGGCCGCCCCGCTATGGTTCTGAATAACGGCTTCGATGTGGTCCGAAAGCGAGGGGATGGTCTGTTCCTCGCCGCCTTCGGTCGCGCCCTCGTCTGTCGCGTCGTCAGCCACAGCGGTTGCGTTCGAGTGGTCCGTTACGCTCGTCGCCTCATCGGTTGTTTCGGCCTGCGCCGACCCGGCCTGCGGACCGGGTGCGGGCTGGCTGTCAGCGGTGTCCTCCGACATCGCGGCCGCCACGGCACCGCCGTCAGCGGTCGTCGACTCCCCGGGATGGGACATCTCCTCGCGGATGCTGTCGAGGCTCTTGGCGCTTGCGACCGTCTCGTACGGCACCTTGTCCCGGAGCGCCGACATCACCTCGCTGCGTGAGAGGTCCTCGACGGACTTGCCGGTGGGAGTGACAGCGACGTAGTCCACGTCGCCGACCTGCGCGAGCTCCTTCAGAATGAGGTCCCCGCCGCGGTCGCCGTCGAGGAACGAAGTCACTGTCCGGCCGGCCGTCAGGTCCGCGATAGCGTCAGGGACGTCCGTTCCCTCGACCGCGACGGCGTTTTTGATGCCGTATTTGAGCAGTTGCATCACGTCCGAGCGACCCTCGACGACGACAATCGCGTCGGAGTCGGCCACCCGCGGGCCGGCCGGGAGTCCCTCGTAGTCGGTCACATCGGCGACCCGGACCTGCTGTCTGACCGTCTCGACGATGTCTTCGGTCTGGATCGATTTCTCCTCGAAGTCATTCAGGAGTTCTGTCGCGCGCTCGACGACTTCGCGCCGCTTGGCGCTGCGCACGTCTTCTATTTCTGAGACCTCGATTTCGGCGCGACACGGCCCCACCTGTTCGATGGTCTCCAGTGCTGCGGCGAGAATCGCCGTCTCAACTCTGTCGAGGCCGCTCGCGACGGTAATCTCGCCGAAGGACTGTCCTCCCTCAGAGCGTATTTCCACGTCGATGCGGCCGACCTTCTTCGAGTCCTGCAGGTCCCGCAGGTCCAGTTCGTCGCCGAGTAGCCCTTCCGTCTGGCCGAACACCGCGCCGACGACGTCGCTCCGCTCGACGACTCCCGCCGCCGTGATGTCGGCATGTATCAGATATTTCGCCGTGTCTTGCATGATTGTCCTGTTTTCCAGCCCGTCGAACGCTGTTTCGACGGACTGCTGTCACTATACTGATGTTGGGAAGTACAGCGGAATAACCTTGCGCACGCGAGTCGGCGGACGAACAAACCCTACTGTCGTTGAACTGTATGCAACGTAGCTGCTGCTGTGAAGTGCTGTCCACCGGCGGGGCGGCCACTCACTCCAGTAGCGGGCCCATGCCGTCGATACCGGCCTGGATGGCATCGAGTGGGTCGTCGGGGTCGTCGTGTTCGAAAACGAGCCATTCAGTCCCGGCCTCGCGAGCCGCATCCACCACCGCCTGGAGCGGGACGACGCCGTCACCGAGGGCGGTTGGCTCCCCGTCCTCGGTCATGTCTTTGAGGTGGACAACTGGAACGCGCCCGTCGAGTCGCCGAATCAGTGCGACGGGGTCCTGGCCCGCCGCGTGCGCCCACCCGGCGTCGAACTCGAAGCCGATCGTCGTCTGATCGACGAGCGCGTCGAAGGCGGTGCCCTCGCCGAGCGGGACGAACTCGTGGTCGTGGTTGTGGTACAGCAGCGGTTGGTCGAAGTCCTCGTCGAGCTTTGTGAGTAGAGTCGCAGTCGACTGGATAGCGCTCTCGCTGGCGAAATGGTCGTCGTCGAGGTGCGGGAGAACGACGGACGGCGCGTCGAGCGTCCGAACCTGATTGCGAACGGTTCGGGGATCGGACTGCAGCTCTTCCAGTTGGATGTGGACGCCGGCGATACCGAGCCCCGTTTCGTCGAGCGCGCGCCGGGACGCGCCCGGGTCGCCGATGCCGGCGAACTCCACGCCGTCGTAGCCGGCAGCCGCGATACGGTCGAGTACGTCCGATAGCGGCTCCCGGAGCTCTCTGAGCGTCCAGAGCTGGATCGCTGTTTCCATACCATTGCTGCGAACGCTGTCGTAAAATAACTGGACGGACTACCGGGGGGCATGGGATTCACTGAAACGGAGATCGACCCCGCACGGTTCCTCGAAGACGTAGAGATGCGTATCGGCGAAATCGTCGACGTCGAGCCGTTCCCCGAAGCCCGCAAGGACGTGTACAAGCTCGACGTGGATTTCGGCGACGAGACCCGTCAGTCCGCCGCGGGACTGACCGACGTGTACGATCCGGAGGAGCTGCTCGGCTCGCAGGTCGTCGCCGTCGTCAACCTCGGGACGGTCTCTATCGCCGGTTTCGAGAGCGAGTGTCTGGTCACCGGCGTCGACAGCGAAGAGGGCGTCGTCCACCTGACGCCCGAGCGGGACGTCGAGCCCGGGACGCGGGTGTATTGAAGCCGAATTCTGTGACCCGCGTGTATTGAAGAAGATAGTTCTTCAAGGGGAGTCGGTGAAGATTCGTTACCCATTAGTACCGGCAGCGGCTAGCCTGTCGTAATATGAGTACGGTCAGGGCCGCTGGGTGGACAGTCGTCGCGCTCGTGTTGATGGCGCTGGCAGTGCCGTGGTTCCTCTGGGACACCAGCGCGATTGCCGCGGGGCTGCCGGTGTGGCTGTGGTGGCACATCGGGTGGATGGCGCTCGCGAGCGTCGTCTTCGCCGTGTTCGCGCGCACCGACTGGGGTCTCGGCGTCGAGGAGGTGCAGTAGCGTGGCCGACACCGCGCTCCAACTGGGCATCGTCGGCGCGTACATGGTCGTCGCGCTCGCGGTCGGCGTGGTCGCGTATCGCCTGACTGACCGGACCGCCGAGGACTACTACCTCGCGAGTCGGACGCTCGGCACGGTCGTCCTGCTGTTTACCACTTTTGCGACGCTACTGTCGGCCTTTACTTTCTTCGGCGGCCCGAACCTCGCGTTCAGCGCCGGCCCCGAGTGGATTCTCGTGATGGGGCTGATGGACGGCATCATCTTCGCTGTCCTCTGGTACGTACTGGGGTACAAGCAGTGGCTGGTCGGCAAGCGCCACGGGTACGTCACGCTCGGTGAGATGCTGGGCGACCGGTTCGGGTCGACGGCGCTCCGCGTCGTCGTTGCCACTGTGAGCCTGTTCTGGCTGTTCCCGTACGTGATGCTCCAGCAGAAGGGCGCGGGCCAGGCCATCGTCGGCCTCACGAACGGCGCGGTCCCGTTCTGGGTCGGCGCGGGCGGGATCACGCTGTTCATGATTCTCTACGTCACGCTCTCGGGGATGCGCGGCGTCGCCTGGACGGACACGCTCCAGGGGCTGTTTATGCTCTCGCTGATCTGGGTCGCCGTCGCCTGGGTCCTGTCGGCCGTCGGCGGCGCGGGCGAGGCGACGGCCCTGCTGGCGTCCGAGGAACCCGCCTTCGTCGGTCTCGGCGGCGGCCTCTACACGCCGCAGTTCATCATCTCGACCGCGGTCAGCATCGCCTTCGGCGTGACGATGTTCCCGCAGATCAATCAGCGCTTCTTCGCCGCCGGCTCGAAGAAGGTTCTCAAGCGCACGTTCGCGCTCTGGCCGGTGCTGGTCCTGCTCCTGTTCGTCCCGGCGTTCATGCTGGGCGCGTGGGCGGCGGGCCTCGGTATCACGGTGCCGGAGGGCGGCAACGTCATCCCGGCGCTGCTGGGCGAGTACACGCCGACGTGGTTCACCGCGCTGGTCATCGCCGGCGCGATGGCCGCGATGATGTCCTCCAGCGACTCGATGCTGCTGTCGGGCTCGTCGTACCTCACCCGTGACCTCTACCGGCCGCTGACCGGCCGCGATGACGCCAGCGACCGGGAGACCGATCGCCGCGAGGCGCTCATCGCCCGCGTCGGCGTGGTCGCCTTCGCCACCCTCTCGTTCGTCGCGAGCCTCTACACGCCGGGGACGCTGGTCCAGATCGGCGACACCGCCTTCAGCGGCTTCGCCCAGCTAACTGTCCCTGTCGCGCTGGCGCTGTACTGGCAAGGGACGACCCGCTCGGGGATGTACGCCGGCGTGATCGGCAGCCAGGTGTTCTACGGCCTGCACGTCTTCCCGCTCATCGCGACAGTTGGGGGACTGCTCGGTCTCGATGTCGCCCTGCCGACGGCGTATCTGGGCTGGACGCCCGGCGTCGTTGGCATCCTGGTCGGTCTCGTGCTGACGGTCGCCGTCTCGCTGGTAACCGCTCCCGCCGCGACCGAGAATCGCACTGCCTACGCCGTCTCCGGCATCGAAAGCGACTGAGACGGTTCGGTCTGTGTCCTAGCCGTTCGGCGCAGCAACCACCGGACGGCAGCCGCCGGCGGACATGTAAACCTACAAAAGCGTCCAGACTAATGTCTCGGTATGGACTCCGACAAAAACGTCGGCGGTCGCGACCGCCTGATCCGAGCGGTGCTGGCAGTCGTCCTGACAATCGTCTCCCTGCGCTGGCTTCGCAGCGGGAAGCGCAAGCGCGGCCTGCTCGCCGGCATCGGCGCGCTCGGCCTCGGATTCAACGCCTCGACGGGCTACTGTGGCCTCAACGACACGCTCGACATCGACACGACGCCCGATGACGACGACGTGTTCGCACCGAGCGACGCGGGCGACGAACCGGCAGCCGACGAGTCGACAGACGTGAGCGTGGATTTCACTTCGTCTGACGACACCGAGGCCTCGAACGTCCACGCCAACGGCACGCTGACCTGCGCCGTCTGTGAGGACCCCATCGTGCCCGGGGAGCGCCGCGGACCGAACGACGAAGGCGCTATCGTACACGAAAGCTGCGAGTAACGCGTCGCTTCGGGACGCGAGTCTGGTTCTTTTTATAACCGCCGCCCCAGCGTTTCAGGTATGCAGACCCACATCGTCCCGGTCGGGTTCGACTACGACCGGCTGATCGCGCCGCTCGTGCGCGAGCAACTCGACGTGGACCGCGTCATTCTGCTCGAGGGCGCGGTCGGTAGCGAGGCCAACGTCGAGTACTCGCGCAACCTCGCCGAAAAACTCGAAAAGGACTACCAGAACCTGCTCGGGGCTGAAACCGAGCGGTTCGTCGTCGCCGACGTGTACGACTACGACGAGGCCTTCGAGCAGGCCTTCGAGCTCATCAACGCCGAACTCGACGCGGGCAGCGAGGTGTGGGTCAACGTCTCCGCGATGCCTCGGACTGTCTCCTTTGCCTTTGCGACCGCGGCCCACTCGATTATGGTCGAGCGCGAGGGCGACCGGGACCGCATCCACACCTACTACACGGTCCCCGAGAAATATCTGGAGACCGAGCTTGCGGAGGAACTGCGCAAGCAGATCGACATGCTGGAGGACATGCGCACTGGGGAGGACGTCGACGAACGTGTGGATGAACGGCTCGAAACCGCACGGGATCTGCTGTCGGAGTTCGACGAGCGCGGGACGACCATCGGGGCGAAGGAGATCGACGGCTCTCACATCGTCGAACTGCCGGTCGCCTCCTTCTCGAACGTCAAACCCTTCGAGGAGGTCATCCTCTTCACGCTCGGCGAACACGGCGAGTTCGAGTCCGTCTCCGAGCTGGCCCAGCAACTGGCCCGGGACATGGGCGAGGAGTACACCGATTCCTTCCGCTCGAAGGTCATCTACAACGTCGACCGGCTCGGCCCCGGCGGGAAGGGGTACATCGAGCAGGAGGAACACGGGAAGTCCTACCGGACGACGCTCTCGCGCATCGGGCAGCTGTGGGTCCGTGCCCACTCCGCCGAGGATCGCGAGCACCGCGAGCCCGACCTGCCGTGAGTGGGATGTGGTGTTGTGAAGCCGCTGGGACGCCGCCGAAAACCGAAGTCATTAATCCTGCCGTTGGTCGAGTATTGTACAGATGGTGCGTCGACTCTCCCGAACGCTGGTTCTCGCGCCCGTCGGTGTAGGGGCCCCCACGCCCCACACCACCGCTCCAAATCGACGCACGCACCGCTGACAACCGCGCCGCAGTCCGATGCTACCCGGGTGTTACGCCCACAGTTTGAATATGAGTGATACACAGGACCCACCGCAGGACGAATCGACCGCAGACAAATCAGAAGACGCGCTCGACGGGGAGTACGATCCCCGCGAGGTAGAGCCGGAGTGGCAGGACCGCTGGGTCGCCGACGAGACTTACGCCTACGACGAGGACGCTGACACCCGCTTCACTATCGATACGCCGCCGCCGACGGTGTCGGGGAACCTCCACATGGGCCACCTCTACCAGTTCACGCTGCAGGACTTCGTCGCCCGCTTCCACCGGATGCGCGACGACACCGTCTACTTCCCCTTCGGCTACGACGACAACGGCATCGCCTCGGAGCGGCTCACCGAGCGCGAACTCGACATTCGACATCAGGATTACCCGCGCCGAGAGTTCCAGGAGAAGTGTCGCGACGTGTGTACACAGTTCGAGGACGAGTTCACCGAGGACGTGCAGTCGCTGGCGATCTCCATCGACTGGGACAACACCTACAAGACCATCGCGCCGGACGTCCAGCGGGTCTCCCAGCTCTCCTTCCTCGACCTCTACGAACAGGGTCGGGAGTACCGCCAGCGCGCGCCGACCATCTGGTGTCCGGACTGCGAGACCGCGATCTCGCAGGTCGAACAGGAGGACAAGGACAAGCACACGAAGTTCAACGACATCGCCTTCGATCTGGTCGAGACCGGCGAGGGGCCAGCAGACGAAAATGCAACCTTCACCATCTCGACGACCCGTCCGGAACTGCTGCCGGCGTGTGTCGCCGTCTTCGTCCACCCCGACGACGACGAGAACCAGCACCTCGTCGGTGGCTCCGCGCGGGTCCCGATCTTCGAGCAGGAGGTGCCCATCATCGCCGACGAGCGCGTCGACATGGAGACCGGCAGCGGCATCGTGATGTGCTGTACGTTCGGCGACCAGAACGACATCGAGTGGTACCAGGCCCACGACCTGCCGCTGCGACTCGCCATTGACGAGTCTGCGACGATGACCGACCTCGCCGGCGACTACCAGGGGATGCACACCACCGAGGCCCGCGAGGCCATCATCGAGGACCTCGACGAAGAGGGATCGCTGCTGGAAAGCCGCGACCATGACCACACTGTGCAGGTCCACGAGCGCTGTGAGGAGGAGGTCGAGTACCTCGTCACCGAGCAGTGGTACATCGAGCTGCTAGACAAGAAAGAGGAGTACATCGAGGCCGGCCGCGAGATGGAGTGGTACCCCGAGAAGATGGCCACCCGCTACGAGCACTGGATCGAAGGGCTGGAATGGGACTGGTGTATCTCCCGCCAGCGCGACTCCGGTATTCCGATCCCGGTGTGGTACTGCGACGACTGCGGCGAGCCCGTGATGGCCGAGCGTGAGCAACTGCCGGTCGACCCGCTGTCGGACGACCCCCCGGTCGAGGCCTGTCCCCACTGCGGCCACGACTCGCTGACGCCCGAGGAGGACGTGTTCGACACGTGGGCGACCTCGTCGCTGACGCCGCTCGTGAACGCCGGCTGGGACTGGGACGCCGACAGCGAGTCGTTCACGATGGAACTGCCGGAACTGTACCCCTTCGACCTGCGCCCGCAGGGCCACGACATCATCTCCTTCTGGCTGTTCCACACCGTCGTCAAGTGCTACGAGCACACCGGCGAGGTGCCCTTCGAGAACGTGATGATAAACGGGATGGTGCTGGACGAGAACCGGGAGGCCATGTCCAAATCCAAGGGCAACGTCATCCCGCCCAGCGAAGTGCTCGAGAAGTTCCCGGTCGACGCCACGCGCTACTGGGCCGCCGGCACCTCAATCGGCGACGACTTCCCGTATAAAGAGGGCGACCTGGAGGCCGGCGAGCGGCTCCTCCAGAAGCTCTGGAACGCCTCGCGGCTGGTCGATCAGCTTACGCCGGCCGGCCAACCCGACGAGCCCGATGACCTAGCGGCGGTCGACGAGTGGCTGCTGGCCGAACTGGACGCGACTGTCGAATCGGTCACGGCGAAGTTCGAGGACTACGAGTTCTCGAAGGCCCGGAACGAGCTCCGGTCCTTTTTCTGGAACACGTTCTGTGACGACTACCTCGAAATCGCCAAGCAGCGGTTGTCCGATGGTGGGGACACCTCCACGGAGTTCACGCTGCTGCAGGCCCACCGGACCTTCCTGCAACTGTTCGCGCCGTTCCTCCCGCACATCACGGAGGAACTGTGGGAGCGGTGCTATGACGAAGATAGCTCGATCCACACGACGGACTGGCCGACAGCGGGCGGCTATGACGCCGACCTCGAAGCGGGCGAGACGGCGATGGAGGTCGTCTCCGCGCTCCGGCGGTACAAGACCGAGAACGGGCTGCCGCTGAACGCCGACCTCGACCACGTCGAGGTGTTCGGCCACATCGCCGGCTTCGAGGACGCCGTCGCCGAGGCGATGCACGTCGCCCAACTGGACACCTACGATGAGACCCCGGACATCACGACCGAGGTCAGCGGCATCGACCTCGATTACTCGCTCGTCGGTCCCGAGTTCGGCAGCGAAGTCGGCGCTATCGACGCCGCTATCGAGGACGGCGACTACGAGATCGACGGCGACACGCTGCGGGTCGCCGGCGTCGAACTCGACGACGAGATGTTCGCCGTCGAGGAGTCCCGGACCTACTCCGGCGAGGGCGAGATGACCGAAACCGAGAGCGCCGTCGTCGTCGTTCGGTAACTCTGGGGAGCGATCACAGAAGCGAGATCCGAACGCCCGGACGTCATCACTGAAACCGGTTGGCGAATCCAGACTGAGGCGGGCTCTCTGACCGTCTGTAGGCACGCGACACAGTTCTGGATACCGGGGATACACTGATTATGTCTGGCAATCTCCAGTCGATAGTGCTTCAGTCACTCGCAGAGCCGAGGTTTGCGGTCCCGTTTCTCTTGCTGCTGGGAGGCGGTGGCATCAGTGCGCTGGTAAGTGTCGTGGTCGCAGCGTGGCCCCGCGCCCGGCCCATCGATGCCGAGGTGGAGCGAGTTGCGTATCTCAGTGGAGTCGCGTTTGCTGCGGCTGGCGGAGCTATCGCCGCTCTGGGGTTTCGGTATGCTGGCACGATGGCCGACCTTATTACTCTCAGCGGGGCAGACACCGCCGGGAGTCCGACCCTCATCGGAGGAATTGGGCGGGCTCTACCCTGGACCGGTGTCGCACTGGGACTCGGGCTCGTCGCAACGGCGGCGTTCGTCGGGGCTATCGGGGTCTCGCTGTCCGCGCAGGTCTGGTCCGATAGCTGAGCGAACGGACTCGGGACGGCTGTTACGGCCGGCCTGCGCCTATCGCCGCGACCAGTAGCATCAAGACCTGCGGGTCCCGTCATTCGAATCATGCGAACAGAGGAGACGATCCGGGATCGGATCGAGGCGCTGCAGGACGAGTACGACAAGCACGACCCGCCGTCGACCGAACTGGAAGACGAGGCCGAGGTCGCCATCTTGCGCGCTATCGAGGAACTGGAGTGGGTCCTTGACGAGCGCGAGGCCGAGGACGGATTCACGACCTGAGGCGCCGAAGGAACCACGGGCGTGAGACACTGGCGGTCACGCCTGCCGTTTCACTTTCTCTACGCGCGTTGCCAGTGCCAGAAACGTCGCCATGAGCGTCAGCACGACCGCCCAGCCCGCCGCGAGGTCGTGGGCCAGCACCGTGTGGTCGAACCCGCCGGCGACAATCGGTTCAGCGCGCAGCCAGGTGTGGTGTGGCCCGTCGAGAACCGGGACGAAGTAGTCTACCACGTCGTTGAAGCCGTACCAGCCGACGGCGACAGCGACGGACGCGACCGAAAAGCTCGCGTAGCGGTGGATGAGAAACGCCTCCAGCGCCATCGCGAGGTGGCTCAGGACCAGGAACCAGTAGAGCCAGAGCGGAATCCCGCCGGGGCCGTTGAGGACGAGCTGGACGTACGGCGTCCACAGGCCGAGTTTGATGCAGCCGAAGAATCCGAGCATGTGGAGCCACTCGGCGTTCCAGTCGAGCCGCCAGGCCGCCAGCGAGAGCCCGATGAACATCGTCGCCACGGGCGAGTCCGGGATCAGCGGATAGGCGGCAAGCGGGGCCGCGCCGAGCTGGCCCTCCACGAGCGGCGGGGCAGTGTTCAGCGGCCGGCCCGCGTAGTACCAGAAGCCGAACAGCGTGCCGACCAGATTGACGAGCGCGATGGGCCAGGCAAGCCGGAGGCCGACGTTCTCCAGCCACGCCGGTAGCGGCGCGACGTACCGCGGGAGCCCTTCGGCGTCGGGGAGCCGCCGGCTGAACACCCGCGCGACAGCAGCGTCGATGCGCCCGCCGACACCCTCGTCCGTAGCCATGTCGGTGCAGTGGGGAGACGCGATGAAAACGGTAGTGGTCTCAGACCCATCGCTCGGCAACCATCGCTGCCACCGGCCCGATGTTGAATCCCCTGTGAGCGGTCAAACGACGTTCTGTCCCTCGGAAGGACACGCGTTAAGTAAATCCAGTTCTAAGTCGGAGCAATGACTGAAGAAACTGATATCGAGGACCTCCGTCGCGGGACTGACCTCGTCAAGCGCGGCTTCGCGAAGATGCAGAAAGGCGGCGTCATCATGGACGTCGTCAACCGTGAGCAAGCCCGAATCGCCGAGGACGCTGGCGCGGTCGCCGTGATGCACCTGGAGTCGGTGCCGGCCGACATCCGCAAGCGCGGCGGTGTCGCCCGGATGGCCGACCCCAGCAAGCTCGAAGAGATAATCGAAGAAGTGTCGATTCCGGTGATGGGCAAGGCCCGGATCGGCCACACTGCCGAGGCCCAGATTCTGGAGGCCGCGGGCGCGGACATGGTCGACGAGTCGGAAGTGCTGACGCAGGCCGACGACCGCTACCACATCGACAAGCGCGAGTTCACCGCACCGTTCGTCTGCGGAGCGCGGAACCTCGCCGAGGCGCTGCGCCGTATCGACGAGGGCGCGGCGATGATTCGCACCAAGGGCGAGGCAGGCACCGGCGACGTGAATCAGGCCGTCACCCACCAGCGTAACATCCAGCGCTCCATCGGGATGCTCGAAGGGATGGCGTACGAAGAGCGCGACGAGTGGGCCCGCGAACACGGTGCCCCCCGGCGGCTCGTCCACGAGACAGCGGACCGCGGCCGGCTGCCGGTCGTCAACTTCGCGGCCGGCGGCATCGCGACGCCTGCCGACGCCGCCCTGATGATGCAACACGGCTGTGACGGCATCTTCGTCGGCTCGGGCATCTTCGGCGCGGAGAACCCCCAGGCGATGGGCGAGTCCATCGTCGCGGCGGTCAACAACTACGACGACCCCGAACAGCTCAAGGAGATCGCGAAGAACCCCGGCAAGGGAATGAAGGGCCAGGCGAACGCGGATCTGGACGAGGAAGAGCACCTGCAGGGCCGCGGCGTCTAACTGGGGCCGCGACCAGCCGTATTTTTTCCGGTGTCAGGTTCATTACAGACGGTCGCTCAAAGACGAAGACACAAGTTCCTACGGCGGCGATAGGTGGCTGTGCAGGGGACGGCCACGCCGACGCCAGCGGCCAACGAAACCGGTGAAGGGCTTTTGGAACTCTTTACCGTGTTACAGCGGTCGCTGGAACAGTTGGTCGCGACACAGGGGCGACTCGTCGCGACGCTCATCCTCCTGGTCGTCCTGCTTGTCAGTGTCGTCGTCGTTCCCGCAGCACTCTCCCGGCTTCGGTCTGCCACGTCGGACCGAACCGGCGACTGGCTGCAGGTCATGGCCGACTACACGCCGACGACTATCCGGGGCGTGTTTCTCCGGATCGCCCAGTTCTCGATGGTCGTCCTTGTCGTCCTCTCATTTCTCATCGTCTGGGGCGTTCTCGATATCGTCCAGACGGTTGGACCGTACCTCAACGGAAGTGATCAGTCGGTGCTGGCGACGATACAGACGGTCGTCCTCGTCATGCTGGCGTTCGTCCTGTCCGACCAGATGCAGCGGTGGATCGGCCGGTTCAGCCAGGCCGTCACCGGCTTCACCGAGCACCAGGAGGAGATTCTCCTCCGACTCGGGCAGGTCACCGTCTTCGTCACCATCGGCGCGACGATCTTCGCAGTCTGGGGTATCGACCTCAGCGGCCTGCTGGTCGGGGCAGGGTTCCTTGGTATCGTCGTCGGTCTAGCTGCGAGACAGACGCTCGGGTCGCTCATCGCCGGCTTCGTCCTGATGTTCTCCCGCCCGTTCACTATTGGCGACTGGGTGCTCGTCGGCGATCAAGAAGGTATCGTGACTGATATCACCATCTTCAACACGCGGCTGGAGAACTTCGATGGCGAGTTCGTCATCATTCCGAACGACCGCGTGAGCGACCGCGCGGTGACGAACCGCAGCCGAAAGGGGCTGTTGCGTCTCACGGTGGACATCGGTGTGGACTACGACACCGACGTTGACCGGGCGATGGACCTCGCCCGCGAGGCGATGGCCGACATCGAACACGTCGTCGATTCGCCGACGCCGGACGTCGTCCCGAAGGATTTCGGGGACTCCGCTGTGGTGATGGAACTCCGGTTCTGGATCGACCACCCGACGCCACCGCGGAAGTGGCGCGCCATCTCGGCGGTCGTCCGGGGTGTGAAAGCCACCTTCGACGAGGAAGACATCTCGATCCCGTTCCCCCAGCGGACCCTCTCGAATCGTGTGGACGCAGCGGACGAGGAGTCGCCGGAACGCGGCGTGGAGATGCGTCCGGACGGCGACGGCTGACTTACAGGTCGAGGCCATCGAGAAGGAGCCCCAGCCCGAGAACCCAGCAGCCCAGTGCGGTCCCGAGCGTGCCGACGTAGAACAGCCAGGACAGTCCCCGTCCCGTTGTCAGCCGCCCGTTCATCGCGGCGGTTGCGGCATCGGTCGCGGCCGGGAGCGATCCGGTGGTGAGAACCATACCGGCGAATGCGCCGACGGCGACCGGCAACGTCACGGCGACCAGCGCCAGACCGACACGTTCGGCCAGCGCGGCGACTGCAGCCGGGTCGAGCGGTCCGCTGTAGGTCGTGGCCGGCTGTCGCTGTGCCATGCTATTTCATAACATGTTCGTCTGACATAAAAGTACGCTCCTCGACGGAGACCGTGATCCGTGTTCGGAGTACGCAGTCGATCCGAGGACCCCACAGAACAGTTGTTTCAAGCGCTAAGATCAGGTTTGCTGTTCGCTCTGGGTGGTAGGGACTCCACGGCGGAGCGGCCGCCGGTCGAAACTACTATCCCCAACGGGACGAACGGAGTGATATGAGCACTCCGCCGGGGGAGTATTACACCGAAGAACGCTGGCAGAACTGGCTAGACCGTATCGAGGAAGAAGAAGTCGACCCTGAAGACGAGGATTCGGCGCGGCTCCTGTTGAACCTCCAGGACGACGCCGCGATCGCGGTCGCGAAGATCCTCACGGACTACGAGGACGGACCGCTCGACGAAGCGGCGACCATCGACGAACTCACTGGCGTCCGAGAGATCGTTCTCGACGACATCGACATCGACGATGAGGAGACCGTGATGCTGATCGACGGCGTCCAGACCTCGCTGCTGTGCGTGTTCTACGCGGCCGAAGAGTACGTCGCGGAAGGGGCCGCGGACGACGCGACGATCACTGATTACATCGAGGCCGCCGCGGACGCGGAAGCGGAGGAAGACCTCGATGCGGCGCTGGGCTACTGTGTGCAGGCCGGCACGCTGATCATCGACGGGTCGGAGCTCCCGATGGAGGTCGCTGAAGACCTCGAATACGGGCTCGTCTCCGAGTGGGTCAACGGACTCGACAGCCTACAGACCGCGATGAGCGACCCGGAAGTCGTCGAAGAAGACGAGAGTTGATAATTCGGCAGTCAGGTTTTTACCGCCGTCTCCGCAACTCATCGCCATGACTTTCACGGGCGATGAGCGCGCGCAGTCAGTACAGGTCGGGGCTGTACTGTTGTTCGGCGTGCTGATCATCGCCTTCTCCTCGTACCAGGCGTTTGCCGTGCCGGAGCAAAACCGGGAGGTGGAGTTCAACCACAATCAGCAGGTGCAGACGCAGCTCCAGGACCTGCGGAACGCCATCGTCTCCGTTCCGGGGCAGCCGAGCCAGCAAGCCGTCTCGGTCCAGTTGGGGACGCGATACCCGAGCCGGCTGGTGGCGACGAATCCCGGGCCGCCGTCGGGCCTGCTGTACACCGACGGGACGACCAACGAATCGCAGAACCTCACGGTCCGCAATGCCGAGGCGATCAATCCCGAGACGGCAGATTACTGGAACGGAACCGCATCGAGGCACTACAACACGGGAGCCATCGCCTACAAGCCGGAGTACAACGTCTACGGCGGAGCCCCGGAGACCGTCTACGAGCACTCGCTCGTCTACAACCAGTTCCGCGAGGGGAACATCACGCTCTCGGAACAGGCGATGGTCGACGGCCGCGACATCACGCTGGTCGCGCTCAACGGGTCGCTGAGCCGCTCGGCGAGCGACTCAGTCACGGTCGACGTGCGGCCGAAATCCCAGTCCTCCCGAACGGTCCGCATACGGAACGCGACGGAAACCTCGAACGTCTCAGTCTCGTTTCTCTCCCGGCTCCCGGCGTCGAAGTGGAACGAGACGCTCGACGAGGAACTCGACCCGAATCCTGGCAACATGAGCAACGACCGGTATGTTGCGAACGTTACCGGTGCCGAGGGACCAGGCTCGCTCAACAGGGTTACAATCGTCTTCGAGCAGGGGGCGACCTACCGCCTGAAGATGGCGAAGGCGGGCGTCGGGACGCGCGTCACAGAAGAGCGCGAGGCGTACCTCACGACTATCGGGAGCGAGAATATTACGGTCGCCAAAGGCGACAGCAAAGAGATTGTACTTGAGGTCCGGGACGCGTACAACAACCCAGTAAGCGACGTCGACGTTAACGGATCGGTCAAGGAGAATGCAGGGACGCTGGACCGTACCACTGCGACGACTGACAGCGATGGCCAGGTGACGTTCGAGTACCAAACCGGTTCGAGCACGCCAATCGCCACGAATCAGTTGAACTTCAGCTTACAGGGCCTCGATTCGACTTTCGATGGGGGGACACCAGAGAACGTGAGTGTCAATGTAGACGTGACTGCTGGTTCCGGAACCGGCGGGAACAACGCCAATAGCGAGAGAATCGGGCTGGCGTACAACAACGACGCCTTGGCGCGGGATGCACCTAATGGTGATGGGATTTCTGGTGGTGTAGAATACACGTTCACCAACACATACAATCAGCAAGTCGAAATCACCCATATCGGGATTGAGACTGAGGCTACCGACGCCGAGTTCCTTTATGAAACAGACGGTTCCGAGTTTGAGCAACGTAGGGTGGAAATATATGTAGCCGGAGACAACGATGGATATGTTGAGGCGGGAGGTGGCTTTGGTGGCGCCTACGGGATTCCAATTCCAGACACTATTGACCTCGACTCTGATGGACAGTATAATGATGATAATCCTTTGGTATCTGGGGAGACCAATGGAACGGTATATCTCTATGAATTCAGCGACGAGAACGGACAAAACATCGACATGGTCGGTAAACGTGTCACACAGACTATTACATATATCGTGGATGGTGAAACCCGTGCATCGGCGTTCACGGTAACTGGCAACTACAGCGAGTCAGACCCGGATATCAGACCGCCGATAGTTGACTTCGGGACGGTAAAGCACAACAGCAATGGGAACAGTAATGATGATATCCGGTTCAATTTCCGTGTTGCTGATAAGTCCGGGGTTGACAGAGTAGAGTTGAGTGCGGCGGATAAGAACGGAAATGAACTGAACTCGGTAACGAGAAATCCGTCGAGTGGTTCAATAGTTGATTACACACCCGGATTGACAAAGAATAATGTTGTTAATGACAACAACAATGAGGTCAGCGTAACAATAACTATTGTTGACAAGAGCGGGAGCACGCACGTTTGTGAGGGAACGATTACAGCACCCAACACAGACTTAATAGATACGAGCGGACTACGTTGTCGGACTCCCTGATGCTGAGTGAGCCAATCCCACTACAGTTCAGCAGAGATTCACGGTGATATAGACGACGCCGTCAGCAGCCGCCGCACCGACGCCGATGTGGTTCGCGTTCGCTACGTAAAGAGTATCGCGGGGACCGGAGAGGTCGAACCAGTGATCGGCGACGGCGTCGGCCACCCGAGTCGCGTTCGCGCCGTTCGGGTCGACGCTCGTGACTAGTTCGAGGTCGGTCACCGGGCGGAAGTACGCGTTCCCCTCGTGACGGAGGCGACACTGCTCGGACAGTCCGGCAGTCGCGTACCGGTCTGTCGTGTCTGTCCCGTTCGCAATCGGGGAGGCCGACCCTTGTGCAGCCATCCGCTCGCTGTGGTTGCTAGCCATGGCCGACAACTTCTGCCCAGTTTTTGTCTTATCGGAAAGTGAGCCATCGAAGGCGTCGTTGGCAACCGGGTTCCCGCGACGGTCGTTGATTGCCGCCACAAGCCGGTCTTCGACGCGGGCCGTGTCGATAGCCGCCCCCGAGTCTGTGGGCGTACTCCGTGCCGCGTCCGGTGTCGGGATGGGTTCCGCGGACTGCGTCACAGCGTCGGTGGTCTCCGAACTACTCGGCGTCGCCGGCGACGTACTGTCCGCGCTGGGGGTCGCTGCCGGTGGCGCCGCCGTGGTCACCGCCGGCGCTGGCCCGGTCGGGGGGGCTCCGGGTGACCCCTCGACCGCCACTCCCGCGAGTACCGAGACACTGACCGCCGCCAGAACCACTAGCCCGAACGTGATGACCGACCTGTTCATGTGAAGCGTTCCTGTCCCGTTCCGAGAAATGATACTTGGATAACATTTATCTCGGAACTGGCTCGAACGGCGTAGACTCGGCTTTCTCTCCACAAATATGTTTGGACGGGTTCGGGCCCCGATTACCAGCGACGAAAACCCGCCCGTAAACATCTTTACTATGCATGAGTGTCCTGAGGTATGGGTGACCTGTCGCGGCGCGGCTTCGGGGCCGCAGTGCTTGCCGCGCTCTCCGCCGGCTGTCTCGGGAATCGACCTGAAGAGGAATCCGAGACCACGCCGGTCCCGGAACCGACAGCGTCACAGCGGGCAGCCACAAATCGCGCCGGGGCTGCCTCGACGCCAGCGGCGGACAGTGCTGCGGCTCCGGCGAACACTCCGACGGCACAGCGCTCCGCGGCGTCTCGGACGAACAGTACGACGGAGACGTCAGCACGTCTCCAGGTCGAAACCGAGACCCCGACACCGACGCCTGAACCGAACCGCCGGTCGGTCGATACGACGTTCCGGCTGGAGGAAAACGAGTACCAGGATTACACGGTCGAGGCGACCGGCCAGACGACGCTTACCTACGACCTCATTGTTCGGCGCGGCCCGGCCGTGGATGTGCTTCTGTTTACCGAAGAAGAGTATCGGGCGTTCCAGAGCCGTTACCGGGCCCGGCACGCCGGTGAGGTGTCGCGGTTTCACCAGACGAACATCCGCGACAATCGGATCACCATCGCGCCGGGGACGTATCGACTCGTGGTCAACAACACCGACTGGTCGCGGGCCGTTCCGTCACCCGATGAGCCGTACGATGTTCTCGAAGGCGAATGCATGGTCGATTTCTCTTTTAGCGCGGAACCGGCGACCAGCGAGTAACTGTCTCACAAGTAGCTCGCATCCCGCCGCCACAATACTAGACAATCGTCGAAAGGCCAGTCGACAAGCCCATATACGTCCGTGCTGACGTTAGACCCATGACTGCAGTCGGTATCGACGCCATGGAGATATGGACCGGGAAGCTCAAACTCGACCTCGCGGAGACGTTCGCGCCGGCCCAGGGGGACGACCCAGGGAAGTACACCAAGGGGCTCGGCCTGCGCGCCTCGTCGTTCCCGGACGTGTACGAAGACATCGTCACGATGGGTGCGAACGCGGCCTATCGGCTGATGGATCGCAAGGGGCTGACACCCGAAGACATCGGCCGCATCGACGTGGCCACCGAGAGCGCCTTCGATAACTCCAAGCCCGTCTCGACGTACATCGCGGGCTGTCTCGAACAGGTGTACGACGAGAACTTCCACCACGCCAACAAGGGCGAGCGGAAGTTCGCGTGCATCTCGGGGACACAGAGCGTCGACGACGCCTACAACTGGATCCGCGCCGGGCGGAACCGCGGTCGGGCCGCGCTCGTCATCGCAACGGACACCGCCCTGTACGCCCGCGACGATCCCGGTGAGGCCACACAGGGGGCCGGCGCGGTGGCGATGCTCATCGACGAGGACCCCAATCTGGTCGAACTCTCGACCGAGCAGGGGTACGGCAGCGCCGACGAGACTGACTTCCTCAAGCCCAATCAGCAGTTCCCGTCCGTCGACGGGAAGCGCTCAGTGAACGTCTACCTCGCCCGCATGCGCGAGGCGCTGGAAGACTTCGCCGAGGTGGCCGGCGACATCCACCCGGGCGACTACGAGATGATTCCGTTCCACACGCCGTTCCCGGGGATGGTCCGGAAGGCCGCAGCGCTGGGCTACCGACACATCATCCGCGGCACGGACGTGGGCGACCTGGTCGCCGAAGAAATCGGCCACCAGCCCGTGCGTGCGGATTTCGAGACCGACGACGAGTTCCACGCGGCGATCAAGGAGTACACCGACGCACTTACCGAAACCGAGCGCTACCAGGACTGGTACGCAAACACCATCGAACCGACGCTCGAAATCTCCCGCGAAGTCGGCAACTGGTACACTGGCTCCGTCCACATCGCTCGCGCCGCCGGCCTGAAACACGCCCGCGAGAACGGACTGGATCTGGACGAGGCACGGCTGCTGGTCGCCTCCTACGGCTCCGGTGCACAGGCGGAGGTCCACGCCGAGACTGTCGTTCCCGGCTGGGAGGAGGAGATCGGCGCACTCAGCATCGACGAGCAGATCCGGAACCGCCACGAACTCACCTTTGCGGAGTACGAACAGGTCCACGACGTCCACAATCACGAGACCGAGACCGATGTCGAGGAGTTCACCGCGCCCGAAGACGAGTTCGCCTTCGACGGCTGGGGCCGGATGGGTGAGCGGAAATACCGGTACGTGGAGTAACGAGGGCTCGACCGGGGTGAAGCCTCAAACTAGAGCGGCGACCGCAAGGAGCCGTAGAGAATTTCGAGAGCCTGAGCGAAGTGAGTGGTCTCGCGATGCGAACGGACAACGTAGTGACCCGTGAGCAGCGAGGGTCGAAGCGAACAGCGGAGCGAGAACAGACGGTAGCTTGCGCGAAATCGTCGCCATCGAATACGAGAGGGAAACCCCATGCCGAGGGCACCCGTAGACGGCCCCGTATGTCAACGAAGACTGGAGCCAGCGTTCAGTTGATTCGCAACGCCACTGTTCTCGTGAACGTCGGTGACGCGACGTTCCTCATCGATCCGATATTCTCACCGGCCGGTGAGAACCCGCCCGTATCGAATTCGCCAAACGACCGTCGAAACCCGCTCGTCCCGATGCCGGACGTCGACCTGTCCTACGACGCCGTGGTCGTCACGCACCGCCACCCCGACCACTGGGATGAGGCGGCAAAAGCGGAACTTGACGACGAGGTACCGCTGTTCTGTCAGCCCTCGGAGGCAGACGCCTTCGCTGAAGAGGGCGTTGCTGATGTGCGCCCAGTTGATGACGAGGTCTCGTTTGCGGGCGTCACCGTCCACCGGACACCCGGTCGGCACGGGCATGGGGAGTTAGCCGAGGAGATGGGGCCGGTTTCCGGGTTCGTCTTCGAAGCCGATGAGACGGTGTACGTTGCGGGCGACACGATCTGGTACGAGCCGGTCGAAGAAACGCTTGACCGGTTCGATCCGGATCTGGTCGTCCTCAATGGCGGCGAAGCACAGTTCGAGCAGGGCGATCCCATCACGATGGGCATCGAGGACGTCTCCGCCGTCCGTGACGCCACCGATGCCACGGTCGTCGTGGTGCATATGGAAGCGATTAACCACTGCTTGCTCACTCGCGAGGAGCTTCGGTCGGCGACAGAGGACGTCCACGTTCCTGAAGACGGCGAGCGGATTGATCTGTGAGATGAGAGTGCTCGAGTGACGACAGGTGTCCGCTTCGGCTCTCGTCAGTTTGACCACGAAGCTCTCTCTTCGCCCGAGCTTAGCAGTCCCACGCGGCTGTTTCACTCCGTCTGGCGAATAGAGGGGACGTATCGGGGCAACAGCCTGTTCCAAAACGACGCGCTCAGGGGAGCTCTCGCAGGCCGCCAAGCAGGTCTTCCAGGTCGGTGTCGGTGATCGCCAGCGAGAAGTCGTCGATGCGAGCGAGGTCCTGGGCGTGCTCCCAGACGGCCTCGTCGTCAAGCCCGTGCAGGATGACGGCGTTGGGCGTCGGCGAGACGACCCGGAGCGCGACCAGCGGCGACTCGCCGCGGGTCACGTTCGTGAACACGAGCGCGCGGTTGGTCGACTGGCCGTACAGCTGGTAGAACTCGTCGGAGGAGAGCCGCGTGATGGCGGCGATGGAGTTGATCACGGTGTGGCCCGCCACGGTGTCTTGGCTGCCGCGGAACAGCTCTGTCGCGTCGATGGCGTCGTAGACGCGCTCGACGCCGACGTTGGCCGAGTACTCCCGCAGGTCGTGGACCACGTCGCTGTCGAACCCGGCCGAGAGCACGCGGGCGTGCTGGCGGATGTGGTCGCCGCCGCGGTCCTCGTCGATATCGAGCAGCGCGACGACGAGTCGCCTGACGACGCCGATGCCGGGGTTGTCACGCCGGCCGCTTTCGTAGTCCGAGACCACGGACGGGGATACGTCGAGTTCGTCGGCGAGTTCGGTCTGTGCCACGTCGAAGTCAGTGCGCCACTTCCGCAGGGTCGCCCCCGGTTCGTCGCTCAGTGCCACCTCACCCGCCATCTTCTCCGCGAGATCCTCGCGTGCGCCCCCTGCCATTAGTTCACACGCTGGAGGGTCGCGAATAAAAGGGTATCGGAACCACAGGCGCTTACCGGCGAGCGGTCAGTTCGACTGCAGTAAGGACGCCGTTCGAGGGGGTGTGAACGACGCGCACCTCGATGCTGTCGCCCGGTTCGACGGTGCCGCCGCCAGCGTTCAGCTGAAAGGTGATCGTGCGGCCGGCCGACCATCGCTGGCCGCCCGCGGCGATGACGCCGCCGACGCAGTAGTCGTAGACGACGTTGTCTGGGTCATCGGCGTTACTCGCTGAAAGCGCCGTCCCGGAGACCGGTAGGTCGACGAGGCGGGCGCGGGTGCCGGCGTCCGGAAGGCGGACAGCGACCTCGATCTCGTCCGCCGGGACCGAGTCGCCGCCGGCGTGTCGAATCACCACCGCGTTCTCACCGCAGCCGCCAGAGGGACCGGTGACGAAACTGCCCGTCGACCGGGCGACGGTAGGCGTCCGCTGGTCCAGTCCGGCAGTCGTATTCAGCGCATACCCGCCGACTGTCGCGGCCAGGAGGACGGTGACCGCGAGCATCAGAACGACGCCGATGACGGGGCTGACGCCGCGACGGCCGTGACTGGTGATGGGGAGGTCCACGCCTGTCGCTCTCTATGCCGCGCCTTCCGTCAAAAACCTCAGCAGCGAGTCCCTGCTACGATTCGCCGAGCGCGGTGGCGATTGCGGCTCCGACGGTCCCGAAGACGGCCGGGTAGACGACGCCGGCGAGGACGACCGCCGTCAGCAGCGTCGGTGCGCCCCGTCCCGATTCGCCGGCGCTGACGGTGAACAGCACCGCCCCGAGGACCGCCAGCGGGAGATAGCCAAGCACGACAGCGGGGCCGACGCGAACCGCGCGGCCGATGTTAGTCGTCCCGTCGATCCGAGCCGTCGCGATTCCCGCGGCCGTCAGCACTGCCGGCGGGAGCAGGTACAGGACCGCCGACAGCGACTCGTTCTCGGCGATGAAGTTGACCGCCGACGTGCCGCCGAGGAACGGAATGTTGACCGTGATCGTCGTCGTCACGAACTGGGCGTTGAAGAACACCCAGCCGACGATTTTCCAGGCCGCCCGGTCGTCGCCGAACGACTCAGCGATGTTCGTCAACAGGGCGTCCTGAACGGTGGAGATGCTCAGGGCGTAAACGAGGACGTACGTCAGAACGAACGCCGCGGCACCGGCGAGGGCACCGACGGCGTAGCTCCGACGTGCTGTGTCACGCATGACGGTTAGCCCGCGGCCAGTGACGGGGATATGTCTTCTGGCTGGTAAGGGAAGTGCATAACTCAATGTTGACGACTGTAGTAGTAGGGACAACAGCGAAAATTGTGGGTTCAGGCCTATTTCAGGGGAACTTTCTTTAGTATACCCATCATCTAACTATATATGTCTGAGGCGACGCTCGACGACCGCGGCCGCCTGACGCTCCCCAAAGAGTTGCGCGAGCGCTACGGTGACCGCTACCATATCGTCGAACTCCACGACGGAATCAAACTGGTTCCCGTTGCAGAGGAGCCGCTTGATGCACTCCGAGACGAGTTCGCAGATGTCGAAAAGACAGCGGATGAACTCCGTCAAGGAGCACGTGATGCGGCGCTAAATGAGGCCGGACGTTGAATGTACGTCGAGACTGATTTTTTGCTCGCCCTCATCAAGGACGAAGATTGGTTGGGTGATGCTGCCGAAGCAGTCTACCGGGATCACCGGGACGAACTGTGGACCTCACAGTTCACACTTATCGAACTCCTCATGGTCGCCTATCGGGAGGAGCGAGACACCGAGCGAGTCGTCACGAACGCTGCGGCGCTTGTCGAGGTGCGCGGTGACGTGGACACAGTGGTCGCAGCAGCGACGTACGTCGAGGACCACGGATTCACGCCCTTTGATGCGCTACATCTCGTCGAATCCGACGGCGATACAATTGTCTCCAGCGACGAGACGTACGAATCTGTCGCGCCGCATCTCGATCTCAAGACGGCGGACGGCGAGTAACGCTCCGCAACCACTAAACGCCGGTCGCGCCAATCACGATTCAATGGACTGGACGGAGAAGTACCGCCCGACGACGCTGTCGGAGGTGCGGGGCAACGACAAGGCCCGCGACGCACTCAAGAAGTGGGCGGAGACGTGGGACGACCACCGCGAGGCGGTCATCCTCCACGGGTCCCCGGGCATCGGGAAGACCTCGGCCGCCCACGCGCTGGCAAACGATATGGGGTGGCCGACAATCGAACTCAACGCCAGCGACTCCCGGACGAAGGACGTCATCAATCGGGTGGCCGGCGAGGCGGCCAAGTCCGGGACACTGACCGCCGGCGGTGGCGGCCGCCGACTCGTCATCATGGACGAGGCGGACAACATCCACGGCAACGCCGACCGCGGCGGCGCGCGGGCCATTACGTCGCTGGTCAAGGAGGCCAGCCAGCCGATGATCCTCATCGCCAACGAGTACTACGAGATGTCAAACGGCCTCCGGAATAACTGCCAGGACATCGAGTTTCGCGACGTGTCGCCCCGTTCTATCGTCCCCGTCCTCCGCGATCTCTGTCGCCAAGAGGGCGTCGAGTACGAGTCCGACGCGCTGCAGGAACTCGCCGAGCAGAACAGCGGCGACCTGCGGGGCGCGGTCAAGGACCTCCAGGCCATCGCCGAGACGACAGAGCGGTTGACCGCCGACGATGTGGTGACCGGCGAGCGCGACACGACCGAGGGTATCTTCGAGTACCTCGATGTGGTACTCAAGGAGGCCGGCGCGCAGGAAGCCCTGGAGGCTAGTTACGACGTGGACGAGACGCCGGACGACCTCATCAACTGGATCGAGGACAACATGCCCAAGGACTACGAGGGGGCCGAACTGGCGAGGGCCTACGAGTTCCTCTCGAACGCCGACCAGTGGCTCGGCCGCGTCCGCGAGACACAGAACTACTCCTTCTGGCGATACGCCGGCGACAACATGACCGCCGGCGTCGCCGCAGCGCGAGACGGGACCAAGGGCGGTTGGACCCGCTACGGCCCGCCGAGCTACTGGTCGAAGCTCGGTCGGTCGAAGGGAACCCGGAACACGCGGGACTACGTCGCCCAGCAGATAGCCGCCATCGACGGCGTCTCGATGCGGACCGCCCGCCGGGAGATCATGCCCTTCCTCTCGACGATGACCCACCACTGCCGGAACCGCGACCTGACAGTGGCGATGGCGGCCACCTACGACCTTGACGCCGAGCACGTCTCGTTCGTCACCGGGTCGGGCAAGGACACGAACAAGGTGCAGGACATCGTCGCCGACGCCGAGGCACTCAAGGAGGAAGCCGCCGTCGAACACTCCGGCGGGGTTTTCGAGGGTGCGAGTGCGGAAGGCGGTGACGGAGAAAGCGATGCAGTTGACGATTCTGTCGATGCCGACGCTGGCGTAGAGAGCGGCGACCAGCAGGTAACGCTTGCGGCGGACGATGGCGCTGAATCCGACGCCGCCGGGGACGGCACCACTACCGGCGACGAGACAGAGTCCGCGAGCGAGGCAGCCGAAGACGACGACCAGCAGTCCGGCCTCTCTGACTTCATGTAGTCACCGGCCGGTCGTGCCGAGGCCGGGAATCGCGACCCGCTGTTCGACGTACTCCATCAGGAGCGACGCCGAGATGACCAGCGCCAGGTACAGCAGGCCGGCGAGGACGAACAGCTCCGTGTACCGGTAGGTTTCGCTGGCGATGGCGTCGGTCCGCTCGAACAGTTCGCGGACGGTGATGAAACTCGCCAGCGACGAGTACTTGATGAGGTAGACGAGTTCGTTCGACCAGCCCGGAATCGCGTAGCGCAGACCCTGGGGCAGGACGACGTGCCGGATTCCATCGACCTTCGAGAGGCCGATTGAACGAGCGGCAGTGAGCTGGCCCTCCGGGACGGAGTTCAGCGCCGAACGGATGTACTCGGACTGGTAGGCCGCGCTGTTGAGCATGAACGCGATGACAGCCACCCAGAACGCCTGGGCGGGGATGAATCCGGTCCCGACCGTGGGGAGTTCGCGGATGACCGTCGTCAGCGGCGTCGCGAAGTAGAGGACGAACAGCTGGGCGAGCAGCGGCGTCCCGCGGAACAGTTCGGTGTAGCCCAGCGCAACCGAGCGAGTGGCGCTCCCGCCGTACACGCGGGCGACGCTGAGCGGGACGGCGATGACGAACCCGAGCGCGATGCCCAGCACCGTCAGCAGTATCGTCGCCCACACGCCGGTCGCCAGCGGTGGCAGGTAGGGAATCGACGCCGCCAGGAACTCGAAGAAGCCGGCGACCCAGCCGACGGGGAACCCGACCGGACCGAGACTCGCCGCGAGACCGCCGAGCGCCGCTGCAGCCGCCTCAAACGGTGCAGTCGGGAAGAACGACGTGTTGCGCTCGATGAGCGCGCCGTCCAGCAGGAAGTCGTTCGTCCACCGCACGACGAGCCACATCCAGAAGACCGCGACGGTAAACAGTGTCAGCGGCTGGTCGGTCAGGCCGGCGGCACGGGCCCGAATCGTCCGGCCGGCGGTCGTGGACTCCGATGTTCCCATCGGTCACTCCCCCTCGTGGGTCGTCTCCAGGCGACTGAGGAACTCGCCGGTTCGGGCCGCCTGCGGGTTCTCGAACAGCTGTTTCGGCGGGCCGTGTTCGACGATACGCCCGTCGTCGAGGAAGATGATGTCCGACGCCGCCGACCGCGCGAACCCCATCTCGTGGCTGACGACGAGCATCGTGATGCCTTCGGCGGCGAGGTCGCGCATCACCTCGACCACTTCGCCGACGAGTTCGGGGTCGAGCGCGCTGGTCGGCTCGTCGAACAGCAGGAGCTTCGGGTCCATCGCGAGCGCACGGGCGATGCCGACCCGCTGTTTCTGGCCGCCCGAGAGTTCGGCGGGATAGGAGTCAGCCTGGTCTAACAGTCCGACCTGTTCGAGGTGTTCATAGCCCCGCTCTCGGGCCGCCTCTTTGTCCATACCACGGACCTTCCGCAGGCCGAGCGTGACGTTTCCGAGTGCCGTCAGATGGGCGAAGAGGTTGAAATCCTGGAACACCATCCCCACTTGCTTTCGGAGTTCGTTCACGTCGGTGTCGGGGTCGGTGACGCAGTCGCCGTCGAGGTAGATGTCGCCGTCGTTGATCTCGGTGAGGCGGTTGACACAGCGCAGCATCGTCGACTTCCCGCTCCCGCTGGGGCCGATGACCACGTCGACGTCGCCGGCGTCCATTTCGAAGCTGACGCCGGAGAGCACCTGTTCCTCACCGTAGGACTTGTACACGTCGTCGAGTTCCAACAGCGGGTCGGTCACGCGCGCTCACCTCCGGGAATGCTGAAGTGGTCGTCGACGTAGTCGAGCGAGCGGTTCGTCACGAACGTGAGAACGAAGTAGATGAGGCTCACAGTCAGGAAAATCTCCAGTGCAGCCGTGCTTCGACCGCCCTGATAGAGGTTCTGTCCGACGGTCAGCAGTTCGCCGAGGCCGATGACGATGGCGATACTCGTGTCTTTCAGGACGATGGTGAACTCGTTTTGGAAGCCGGGGACGCTCCGGCGAAGCGCCTGCGGGACGACCACGCTGCGGATCGCCTGTAGCCGACCCATGCCGACGGCGCGAGCGGCTTCCAGTTGCCCCTCGTCGACGCTCTGGAGCGCGCCCCGGAAGATCTGTGACTGATAGGCGGCGCTCCGGAGACCGAGCGCGATGGTCGCCGTCACGAAGGCGCTGCTCGACACCGAGAGCCCGAAGAACAGCAGGATGATGATGACGAGCAGCGGCGTTCCGCGGAGGACGACGCCGGCCGTCTCGACGGCGCGTTTGAGCGGGCCGCGGCCGTACACCTCGACGGCTCCCGCCGGGAACCCGAGCAGAAAGCCCAGCAGGATGCTCGCCGCTGTCAGGGCGACCGTGACACCCGTGCCGACGAGTAGCAGGTCGAGGTTCCCGACGACGAACGCCCAGTCACTCTGCAACGGAAGGGGTGGCATCGGTTACTGCTGGCCGAACCACTTGTTCGTCAGGTCCTGGTAGGTGCTCCCGTCCTGTACCGTGACCAGGCCGTCGTTGAGTGCCTGCGTGAACTCGTCGTCGCCCTCGCGGACGCCGAACCCGAAGTTCTCGCCCGTCTCGTACCTGAAGGCGATGGTGACCGGGCGCTGGGCGGCGAAGGTCTGAGCGACCGGCTCGTCGATGACGACCGCGTCGATGTTGCCGTTCTGGAGGTCCTCGACCGCTAACACGTAGTTGCCGTAGGAGTTGTAGTTCGACTCGTCGAGGTTGCCGGGTTCGATGAGCTCCGACTGAATCGTGCTCTCGCCGGTGGTCCCCTTCTGTGCGCCGATGGGGCGTCCGGAGAGGTCCGACAGCGACGACGGCGAGAAGTCGCCGTCTTCACGGACGACAATCGCCTGGTTCGAACTGTAGTACGGATCGGTGAAGTCGATGGTCTCGTCGCGCTCGTCGTTGATAGTCATCCCCGCGGCGACCACGTCGATGTTCTCGTTGGTCAGCGCCGGAATCAGCGACTTGAACTCGAACTCCTCCCAGCCGGCCAGGGTGTAGTCGGTCTCGTCGACGACCGCCTCAAGTAGGTCGATGTCAAACCCGATGAGTTCGCCGTCCTGCTTCATTTCGAACGGGGGGAAACCCGGTGCAGTTCCGGCAGTGATTTCGGTAGTGCCGTCACCACCGCCACCGCCGCCGAAACAGCCGGCGAGCGAGACAGTTACTGCAGTTCCACCGACCGTGGAGAGATACTGGCGTCGTGAAAGGCCGTCGTCTGACATAATCCCCACCACACGGCAGACCGGAATATATCTTACGTGTTAACCACAGGGGTGGTACACGTGTTCAATCGTCAGCGCGTGCCGTGTGCTGGCTGTCGGCCGATTGTACTGACGGGGACTCCGCCGTGTCGGTGTATGCCCATGCCGTCGCCGCAACCATCGCACCGAAGATGAGCTGTGCGGCCCCGTGGTGGAGCACCTGCGCCGTGGCACCGAAATTGAAGATGGTGTTCGCGCCGAGGAGGACCTGCACCGGGAGCACGACCGTGGCGACGCCTGTCGCGAGCTTGATCCGCCGGCTGTACTCACCGCGCCACGCGGCGATTGTCGAACCGAGGATTCCGAAGCCGGTAATCATTGCGACTAAACGGTGGAACCACTCGACGAAGCTCGCCCAGTTCGCGGGGAACAGCCCCATCCAGCCGTCACAGAACGGCCAGCGTGCCTCACAGGTCAGCCCGGCGCCGATAGCCCCGGTGTACACGCCAAGCAGGATGAGGGCGAACGTCAGCACCGTCGTCGTCGCCACCAGTCGGCGGAAACGGGTGGTCATACCTAGAGCTTCGGTTGCACGTACTTATGCTCTCTTTTCGCGACTTGCCGACGAGTACAATTATCTTTACTGATACTCTCGGAGTCATCTTTATCTACAGGTGTCATGGAATGGAACATAGCTACCTTATGTTCGAACAGATCCGCACCTACATCTACGGCCAGGGGTCCCGTTCCTCGGACGCTACGGCCCAACGGGCGGACGGAGGACTCGTCGCGAGCGACGGGCAGATTCGCTTTCTGACCGACGCTATTGACCCGGACTCGCCGCGACTCAGCGAGTGCTTCGACGACCCCGAGAGCGCCGCAATCGGGTCTCAACACGTCGAACGGCAGTTCGAACTCGGTCCCGACGAGCTACGGGCGCTGATCGACGAGTACGAAGCCGCCGGAATCAGCCAGAGCGAGTTCGTCGCAACCCAGGGGTTCGTCACCGAATCGCTCGTCGAAGGTGCGTTCGATCAGCTTCGGGACGAACTCGGGCCGGAGGCACAGACCGCTATCGATTCTGTCGAAGCCGAACTCCAGGAGGGACTGGAAACGACCCAGTACGTCTCCCAGACCGGTGTCGACGCGTTCACCGAGTCCACGACGGACAGCGGCTCCGGCGCGGCACTCGACTACCACAGCGTGTTACATCACATCGGGACGCCGCTCTTTATTCTAGATACGAACGGCGACATCCTCACCTGGAACAGTTCGCTGGAGGAGCTCACCGGGGTCTCCGAATCCGAGGCCCAGGAGATGGAGATGGCGAGCATGGCGTTCTATCCGGACGGTCGACGCGGAAAGACGCTCGCCGACAAGGTCCTCGATGCACCGGAGACCACCCACACGGAGTACGACGTGCCGAAGGTCGAAGACGAGGAGTTCACGCTGTACCGCGATACGAGCGTGATGGCCGACCAGCACGGGAACGAACGCAATATCTCGTTCAGCGCCGCACCGATCTACGACGACGACGGCGAACTCATCGCAGTCGTCGAGATGGTCCAGGACCGGACCGACGAGGCCAATCGCCACGAGGCCGTGACGAGCCTGGTCGAAGAGGTCAAATCGACCATGGCTGCGCTCAAGAACGGCCGGCTCGACGCCCGAGCGTCGTTCGACCGGACCGACGGCGGCGAGTACGTCGACGACCAGCTGTACGAAGTCGTCGACTCGCTCAACGACATGGCCGAGCAGGTCGAGCAGTTGGCAGACCAGGTGGACGAACAGGCACAGCAACTCGCGGTGACCATTCAGCAGGCGAATTCGTCCGCCGAGACCGTCGAAAGCCGGGTGACCGAACAGACTGAGTCACTCACGAAGGCGGCCGACAACATCCAGAACATCGGGGCCGGGATGGAGGAAGTCGCTGCGACATCGAGCGAAGTAGCGTCGGCGGCGAAACGGGCGAAGGACGCCGCCGAAGACGGATCAGACGCCGGCGAGACAGTCATGGAGGTCACCGACGGCCTCACCGAGACGAGCGAAGACCTCGTCGACACCGTCACCGACCTCGACGACCAGATGGACGAAGTCAGCGAGATCGTCGAGATCATCGCCGACGTGGCAGAGCAGACGAATATGCTCGCGCTGAACGCCAACATCGAGGCGGCCCGGGCCGGCGAAAGCGGGAGCGGGTTCGCCGTCGTGGCCGACGAGGTGAAGACGCTCGCCAACGAGACGAGCGAGTACGCCTCCGAGATATCGACGAGTATCAACACCATTCAGGACCAGGCGACCCAGACGGCCGAGATGGTCGAGACGTCACACGAGCAGGTCGAGCACGCGGAGTCCGAGATCGCGGATGCGCTGGATGCGCTGGACGAGATATCCGACGCCGTCGAGGAAGCGACGAGGGGCATTCAGGAAGTCGCCGACGCCAACGACGATCAGGCGAGCGCTATCGAGGACGTGACTTCGATGGTCGAAGACGCGCAGAACCACGCCCAGGAGGCCGAAACGGCGACCAAGGAGATCGTCGAAGCCACCGACCGGCAGGAGGACGCTGTGACCGAGTTGACCGACCGAGTCGGCGAACTCACCAACACGAACTGAGACCCGAAGTCGCCCCATCACGGCGGTGTCCCGGCGACGGATGTTTTCCAATTGACGGGACACTCGCGGGCGAAAAATCGCCGCAAGCCGCCGATATTCGACAAATGTCGTTGTACCGCTCGTCCGTTGACGGTAAACTTGTCTTTTTTACAGTTGGGTTCGACTTCGGGGTATGGGACTTGACGAGGACGCACTGGAGTACCACCGGAGTGAGCCGCCGGGGAAGATCGAGATCGCGACGACGAAACCGACGAACACCCAGCGAGACCTCTCGCTGGCGTACTCGCCCGGCGTGGCCGCACCGTGTAAGGAGATCGACGAAGACCCCGAGCGGGCCTTCGAGTACACCGCGAAGGGGAACCTCGTCGGCGTCGTCTCCGACGGGTCCGCCGTGCTCGGCCTCGGCGACATCGGCCCGGAAGCCGGGAAGCCGGTCATGGAAGGGAAAGGCGTACTGTTCAAGCGCTTCGCCGACATCGACGTGTTCGACGTGGAACTGGACACGGACGACGCCGAGGCGATGATACAGACGGTACAGGCGATGGAACCGACCTTCGGTGGCATCAACCTCGAAGATATCGCCGCCCCGGAGTGTTTCGAGGTCGAGCGCCGACTCAGCGAGGAACTCGACATTCCGGTGTTCCACGATGACCAACACGGGACCGCGATCATCTCCGGCGCGGCGATGGTCAACGCGGCCGACATCGCCGACAAGGAACTGGAGGAACTGGACGTCGTCTTTTCGGGTGCCGGAGCGTCCGCTATCGCCTCGGCGAAGTTCTACGTCTCGCTGGGCGTCTCGAAGGACAACATCACGATGTGTGACTCCTCGGGGGTTATCACCGAGGAACGAGCGACCCACGAGGACCTCAACCGGTTCAAACAGGAGTTCGCCCGCGATATTCCGGAGGGGGACCTCGCCGACGCGATGGAGGGTGCCGACGTGTTCGTCGGGCTCTCCGTCGGCGGCATCGTCGATCAGGAGATGGTACGGTCGATGGCCAGCGACCCGATCATCTTCGCGATGGCGAACCCGGACCCCGAGATCGCCTACGAGGACGCCAAATCCGCCCGCGACGACACGGTCATCATGGCGACCGGTCGGTCGGACTACCCGAATCAGGTCAACAACGTCCTCGGATTCCCGTTCATCTTCCGTGGCGCGCTCGACGTGCGAGCGACCGAAATCAACGAGGAGATGAAGGTGGCAGCGGCACGCGCGCTGGCCAACCTCGCCAAACAGGACGTGCCCGACGAGGTCGTCAAGGCCTACGGCGATCAGCCGCTGCAGTTCGGCCCTGACTACATCATCCCGAAACCGCTGGACCCCCGGGTCCTGTTCGAGGTGACTCCCGCAGTCGCCGAGGCCGCCATCGAGAGCGGCGCGGCACGGACGGAAATCGACACGGAGGCCTACGTCGAGGAGCTCGAAGCGCGGTTGGGCAAGTCCCGCGAGATGATGCGCGTCGTGCTCAACAAGGCCAAGAGCGACCCCCAGCGGGTCGTGCTCGCCGAGGGCCACGACGAGAAGATGATCCGCGCGGCCTACCAGCTGGTCGAACAGGGCATCGCCGAACCGGTCCTCATCGGTGACGCCGACCGCATCGAGTCCACGCGCCGGAAGTTCGGCCTGGAGTTCGACCCCGCGGTCGTCGACCCCGAGACAGCCGACGTAGCCGACTACGCCGACCGCCTGTACGAAATCCGGCAGCGGAAAGGCATCACCCGCCGCGAGGCCGACGAACTCATCCGGGACGGGAATTACCTCGGCAGCGTGATGGTCGAGATGGGCGACGCCGACGCGATGCTGACCGGGCTCACCCACCACTACCCTTCGGCCCTGCGGCCGCCGCTGCAGGTCATCGGAACGGCCGAGGACGCCGACTACGCGGCCGGTGTGTACATGCTGACGTTCAAGAACCGCGTCATCTTCTGTGCGGACACCACGGTCAATCAGGACCCCGACACGGACGTGCTGGAGGAGGTCACCCGTCACACCGGGGAACTGGCCCGTCGGTTCAACGTCGAACCGCGAGCGGCGATGCTGTCGTACTCGAACTTCGGCAGCGTCGACAACCCCGGAACGAAGAAGATCCGCCGGGCGGTCTCTCGCCTGCAGGACGACGACCGCGTCGACTTCCCGGTCGACGGCGAGATGCAGGCCGACACCGCCGTCGTCGAGGACATCCTGCAAGACACCTACGAGTTCTCCGAACTCGACGACCCCGCGAACGTCCTCGTGTTCCCCAACCTCGAAGCCGGGAACATCGGCTACAAACTCCTCCAGCGACTGGGCGGCGCTGAGGCCATCGGACCGATGCTCGTCGGCATGGACAAGCCGGTCCACGTCCTCCAGCGCGGCGACGAGGTCAAAGACATCGTGAACCTCGCGGGCGTCGCCGTCGTCGACGCTCAACAGGAGTAATCGACGCGACCGCCTTTTTCGGGCATCGACTACGGAACGCGCAGAGCGCGGTTCGTTCCGAAATCGGTTAAAAACTCAGCGTTCAGGCCTGTCGCCGGAACGCGATGTCACGTATCGCCTCGCCGTCGACCGCGGGTGGGTGGGTGAATGAAGAGCGCATCGATGACGGCCACTGCGCCGACGAGCGATGCGCCAGCGATTGCCGCCTGGATTGAGAGGCCCAGAACGACCGCGGCGACGAGCGTGAGGGCGAACACCGCGGGGATGACGGCGAGGACGAGGTCGTGCCGCGTCGGCGACTGACGCGGCAACAGTTGCTCGGCGTACTGTCCGCTGAAACCGTCCGGTCCGTTAGTTCTGGTACTCAACGTAGCTCACCTCCCACGGTATACTATCCTATTTCCAATACATAAAATTTGGTCTGTGTGACGTTCCCTGAACGTACGTGGTGACGGGGCTCATTATCTTCATAACTTATAGCGACTATCTGCTGTGAAACGCGACTGAAACAAAACGTCGAAGCCACTCGCTCCGATGGTTTCTACCCGTGGTTGTTGTTTCATGCATATCCACAGCCACATGTGACAATGCAAACTGCTGTAGGCGTGTACTGAACGAGGAGTCGATGCGTCTACGCGGTGCTATCGGCGACGCTGGGAAAAATGCGATACCGCAGTCGGCGCGGCTGCCGGCTACGTTCCGTCAGTCAGATGCGCCGCCACGCTCCGCGCGTGACGGCGGCGGGACGCGTTCGTTTACGGTCGGCGCGTCAGGGAGGACACACCGGTCCGGCTCGCCGTTGACGTGTGCGTACTGGTCGGGTGCGTTCGCCAGCGGATGGGCGGGGTTACGGTCGCCGGAGATCCGTGCGGCACGGACCTCGCCGAACCCGTTGATACGAGCCTGGATTCCGCGCCAGTGCAGCCCTGTCGCCGGCGGGACCGACACGGAGTGTGGCGGGTCGTAGGCGGAGCCATGAGAGGCCAGCACCTCCGCGTTCACGTTCTCGGCGAGCTGGTCGTGGTCGATGAGCAGTCCGACGCGGGCGTTGGGCGGCGCCCGTCTCGCAAGCACGTCGAGTCCGAGATGGAGCGCCCGGTACTCCGCAACGTTGTTGTCGGGGCAGGTGTCTGGGACTGACAGCCTGACGACGCGCTCACCGTCGAGAGTCTCGACGACGACACCCAGCCCGCCTGTCGGGCTGTCCGACCCGCTGTCGGGTGATGTCGTGCCGTTGTGGGGTCTGAACGACCCGTCTGTGGCAATGTAGAAGTCTCGATGGTGACTCCGCGGCGGGTGCGCGATGTGCGGCGTCGGTGATTCATCGAACAGGTCTCGAAGTGACGGCCGGCCGTAAGCGGCCATAGTTTCCGTTGGGTAAGCAGGATAATAAATATATTCCCTCGACGGGGGGTCCTCCCGGTACAGCGGTTTGGACGGTTTACTGGACAGACCACCTTCCATTTTAACCCTGTGTCCCACGCCGGATCTGTTAGCGGGTGAGAAAGAGTTATATCGACGTAGTTCCATGTTATCAATACACATGACTCCAACGAAAATTCGTGAACGACTCGAAGAGTCAGAGGGTCGGGTCGACAAGGAGCTGTTCGTCAGCGCGCTAGAGTACGTCCGGGACGACGGCCGTTCCCGTCGTTAACTGTATTTTTATTGTGGCTAGCGGAGGAGCACGGGGATAGCGAGCGGCGGGACTAGCGATTCAAGCGGCACCTGTCGGGCCACTCAGTGGAGCGGGTCAGTCGTCGGTGAGTTTCCAGCCGTCACCGGCCGATTCGACGACGCCGCGTCGTTCCATTTCGCTGGTGACCTCGCCCAGTCGGTTCGGCTGTGCGATTTCTAAATTCGTGCGGCTGACGCCGTGGTACTCCCGCAGTAGCTGGCGGATGTCGTCTTCGGTATGGGTCTGCTGGTCGCTCTTCGCCATCACGCCCGCGGTGAGTTCGATCATGTCTTCCACGAAGTTCCAGGGGTAGACGACCCAGGTCCACTCGTCGAGGCGTTCGCCGACGAACTCCGGCTCGTGGTCGCTGGTCTGGAGCAACTGGAGCGTCGCCGTCCGGACGCTGCTTGGATTTCGATCACGCACGCACTCGGCGGCCGTCTCGATGGACTGGCCGGTGTCGGCGATATCGTCGACGACCAGTACGTCTTTCCCCTCGACCGCGCCGTCGGCCAGCGGGTATTTGATCTGGGCCTCCTCGCCTTTCGCCGCCGTGCCGACGTAGTGCTCGACTTTCAGACTCGCCAGGTCGTCCAAGCCGAGGAAGTCACAGAGACAGCGCCCGCCGAACCAGCCGCCCCGTGCCAGCGCGACGACCACGTCGGGCTCGAACTCCGCGGCTTTCACGTCGTCGGCCACGTCTCGACAGAGGCCGTAGATGTACTCCCAGTCGGTGATGGTACACGAGAACTCGTCCGGTAGCTCGCCCATACGAGATGGCGTGTGTGGCCGGACTTAACCGTTGCATATTCCGCGTCGTTTGCCGACCCCCGGACGGCCCGCTACGCGCCCGGGTCGCCCTTCCGGAACTCCCGCAGGAGGACCGTCGCGTAGCTCCCCTTCGGGAGGGAAAACGAGAACGTGAGGTCGGCGTTTTCTCGCTCCACACCGAGGTCCGTCCGGAGCAGAATGGCCCGCCGCGTCCCGTCGCTGTCGAACGCGCCGGGGAGGTCGAAATCGCCCTGCTCGAGGCCGACGTCGTCGAGGACTTCGCGGGCGATGTCGCCCGGCTCGCCGCCGCCGAGTTCGGTGTCGGTCCCGACCAGCGGCGCGGTGACGAACGCTCGGCCGCGCTCGCAGTGGCGCTCGACGGTCGACAGCCGCTCGGCAGTGACCTGCTGGGTGCGGTCGGCGTCCGGAATCGGGAAGTCCTCGGGCGCGTCGCTGTCCCGGAAACAGACCACGTCGCCCTCGACGGGTCGGTCGAAGGGGAGCCCACGGTCCAGCCGTTCTGAGAGGATCCGATTGAACACGTAGGACTGGGCGGCGTTGACGAACAGCGACTGGAGGTTCGACGGCAGGGCCTCCAGCGCCTCGCGGAAGTCCGCCGGCTCGTCGCCTCCGTTCTCGACCAGCCGGTGACAGATGGAGCGTTCGTAGCCCAGCGCGCCGGGTAGCTTGTCCAGCGCGCCGGCCCAGTCGTGGGTTTCGTCGACGTACGCGCGGGCCTCCTGCGTCGACTCCGGTTCAAGCTCGTTCGGGTTCCCGACGTAGGCGAGGACCGCCTCTTCCCACTCGCCGCGGGCGATTGCCAGCCCGACCTCGTGGGTGACCGGCCGGCGCGATCCGAACCGCTGCTGGCCGAAGTAGTTGGGCACACCGACCGTCGTTTCGCCGTCCGGCAGTGTGGGATCGCTAGAGCGGTCTTCACCCGATAGCGGGTCGTCCCCGCTGGCGAACGGACGCAGGTCAGCCACCACGCTGGCGGCGTTATCGGTGTTCTCGGTGTCCCGGACGACGATCTCGAAGGCGTTGCCCGCCAGGTCGCCGAAGAGGATGGGGCGGCCGGCGCGGCCGATAACCTCGATGTCCGTGCCGCCGATCTCCGGCAGGTCCTCGGCCGCGACCCCCTTCACTGAGAACAGCTGGGTCGTGACCGCGCGCTTGTCCTTCGTCCCCGCCCACGACACCCGCTCGCGGGAGATGCCCAGCCTGTCGGAGAGTTTGCTGGCGAAGTCGTTGGTCTCCCAGTTGCGAAGCTCCGCCCGGAAGACGAGATGCGGATACGCCCCGGTGTCGGCGTCGACCGGCTCGGTGTCGAACGCCTCCAGTTCCCGCACGCGGAAATCCGCGGGCGACGAGCGGAGGCGGCCGCCCACCCCGTCGGCGTCGCTGACGTAGTACTCCATACCGACCGCCCGCTCGATTGGGTGGGCCTCTCGCATTGACTGAATGTTTGCGGGTCGGCGCTTAGGGTTGGCGCTTGCGGGCTCGGCACCCTCCCGCACCACTGCCGATACCTAGTGTTATCACGGCACACATACTACCTGTGAATAGGTCGTGGCTATGCGGGCGACCGGAGAGCACCACGATGCCAAAGCTAGCATGTAAGAGCTGTGGACGGGAGATAACGTTCGACAGGGACGGCCAGGAGTCCCGCGCACCGATGCGGTACTGTCCACGCTGTGGCGACGAGTTCCCGCCCCGCGACGAGTGGTAGGCACAGCACGGCGGTTTATTTGTAGGCCTCGAACTCCCGGCCGAAGGCGATGAAGTAGGCCACACCGACGAGGCCGACGACCGTAGCGACGCCGAAGGCCAGTTCCGGGCCGGCCTGTATGACGACATCGCCGACGGGCACTGCCCACTCGCTCCCGTAGAGCCAGCCGCCGAGCGCGGCGCTCGGGATGACCAGCGTGTTCCGAAGCAGGTAGTACGTCCCGGTGACGCGGCCGCCAGTGTCCTGTTCTGCCGGGCCGACGATGAGCGCCTTGTGGGCGGGCAGGCCGGCAAAGCGCAGGCCGGAGAACGCGAACAGCAGCACCAGCACCCACTGGTTCCCCGGGGCGAAGATGAGCAGGAGCGGGAAGACGGCGTAGACCAGAAAGCCGAGCGCGACGGCGGGCTTGAGGCCGGCCCACTCGGTGAGCTTTGCGACGGGAGCCATCGAGAGGATGGCGACGACCATCTCGACGCCGAGCAGGACGCCGAAGAAGGCGTCGGGCCGTAGCTCCACGCCGAAGCCGGTGAACCCCACCGAGAGAAATTCCGTGACCACGATGACGAAAAACACGTACACCATACCGTTGGCGAAGCGGACGAACGTATCGGCGACCAGAAGCGGTCGGAGCGTCGGCGGCATCGTCCGCAGGTCAGCGAGTATCTGGTCGATACCTTCGAAGGATTTCCCGAGCGTGTCCTCGCTGGCGTCGTAGAGGAAGTGCTGGGCGACGGTGGCGACGAGGCCACAGGCCAGCGCGACCAGGAGCACCCGCTGGAACCCATCGACGAAGGTTGCGGTCGTCGCGAGCAGCGCCGCGGCGGCGAGCGGCCCGAGTAGGAAGCCGAGGCGGCGGAACATCTCCGTACTGGCAAACCCCATCGCCAGCCGCCCCGGCGGGACGCTCTGCTTGACGATGGCGAAGGTCGCACCCAGCCCGAAGGACTTCCAGGCCTGTGCGAGAAAGAGGCCGACGAACACGAGCGTCCAGGCCGGCAGCGTCGTCGCGCCGAGCGTGATGTCGCCGACGACCGAGGCGAGATACCAGATGCCGAAACCGACCGTCGCAAGCGTCGCGAAAGCGGTCAGCGCCAGCCGCGAGCCGATGCGGTCCGACACCGCGCCGCCGGGATAGGGGTACACCGCGCTGATGAGGTTCCCGACACTCCCGTAGAGACCGATAACACCGGCGCTGGCCCCCAGAATCCGCATATACTCGGGAATATATCGGCTGGTCATCTGGAACGCGAGGCTGAACGCCAACATCGACAGCGACAGGACGAGTACGTCCCGCTCCAGCGCGAAGAACTGCCGGAAGGAATCGAGCAGGTCTACGTCCTCGTCGGCCCCTGTCTCAGTTGCCATTATCGGAGTGCAGTTTCCCCACCAACTTAACGCTCGAAGAAGGGGCAATCGGCCGTACTGTCTCGCCGGAGTCCCTGTTCAGTACGGCAGGACGAACAGCACGACAGCCAGGAATGGCGTGAGCGCGAGCAACATTGCGATGGCGTAGCCGAACATCTCCCGGGCCTTGATGCGGGTGATGGCGAGCAGCGGCAGCGCCCAGAAGGGGTTCAGGAGGTTCGTGTGGGCGTCACCGACGGCGTAGGCCATCGTCGCCTGCCCGGCCGGGACGCCGAGGTTCTGCGCGGCTTCGAGAATCGGCGGCCCGAGAATGATCCACTCACCGCCGCCGGACGGTGCGAAAATGTTGACCGTGGCACCAGTGAGCCAGGCGATGACCGGGAACGTCTGTGGTGTCGAGACCGAGATGAGCGCGTTGGCCATCAGCTGCGCCAGCCCGGAGGTAGCCATCATCCCCTGAATGCCAGCGAAGAACGGAAAGAGCAACACGATGCCCGACGCGGCGGTCGCCGCCTCGCCGAACTTCTCCCGGTAGGTCTGTGGGTCCATGTAGATGAAGATCCCAATCGTCAGGAAGCCGAAATTGACGATGTTCAGTCCGAGCGCGTCGATACCGGACTGAACGAACTGCGAGGCGACCAGCGCGATACCGGTCAGACCGATAATCCCGCCGAGAACGCGGCTGTGGTTGAGACGCTCGGCCGGGACCTGCTTGGTGGTCGCAATCGTCTCAACACCGCCGTCACTCGCGGACTCGAACAAATCGTCTTCGGGGATGTAGTGCGTGATGCCCCGCGCCTGGTCACCAGTCGGCGTGATGACGTAGAGGACGACGAGCGCGTAGGCTATCGACAGGCCGGTCAGAATGAGGCCGTAGGGGTGGAAGATGGTCTCCGAGGCGGAGACGACGACGTCGATGACGCCCTGCTGGATGAACTCGTTGCCCTCTGTCGCAAGCAGGAGCGGCGCGGACCCGGACAGCCCCCAGTGCCAGGTGAGACCGAGGCCGAGATAGCCCGCCACGCAGAGGACCGGATAGTGGACATCGATGCCGTTCTCGTGGGCGGTCTTGCCCATCTCCCGGGCGAAAATCGCGCCGAGGATGAGGCTCAGTCCCCAGTGGACCCAGCCAAGCAGCATCGTCAACAGGCCGACGAGGACAACCGCCTGTTTTCCGGTGCTGGGAATCTCTGTCAGCCGCCGGATGCCGGCGTTGACACGCGGGTGGTACGCGACGACGAAGCCCGTCATCAGGATGAGGACCATCTGCATCGAGAACGTCAGGAAGGCCCAGAAGCCGTCGTACCAGAACCCGACCATCTCCACGGGACCGGCCCCGGTGAGGCCGACGCCGGCCAGAAATACGACGTAACTGAGGATGAGCGCGAACAGGAACGGGCTTGGCATCCACCGTTCCACCCACGCAGAGAGTCGATAGCCGATACGTTCGAGGGTAGTCTCACCTGTGTTACCAGCCGACATACTGTTACCACCTCCTCGCGAATATGTCATAAAAGTTTGCTACTATTATGACAGTTCTGTGCTGATCACCGTCGCGCCGCGGCAGCACCGCGACTTAATGTCCGAACCAGCTCTGACGGATGATTTTATTCCGAGTGCACAGCAAGCTAGAGTATGACATATCGAATCGTCGTCTCGGACACCAAAGTGATGAACAGGGAGACACGGGCGGCGGTGCTGAACGCGGTCGACGCGACCGTCGAAACGACAGGGGCGAAAGAGCCGGCGGCCGTCGCACGCGCAGTGGAAGGCGCGGATGCGCTGATCGTCGACGCCGGGACGCAGGTCACGGCAGAGGTCATCGCCGCCGCCGATTCGCTCAAAGTGGTGGGCCGGGCCGGCATCGGCGTGGACAACATCGACGTGCGGGCGGCGGTCGCGGCCGGCGTGACAGTCGTCAACGTCCCCGAGTACTCCGTCGAGGAGGTGTCGACCCACGCGTTCGCGCTCATGCTCGCCTGCCTGCGGAAGATACCGACGTTCGACCGGTCGGTCAAGCGTGGCGAGTGGGAGTGGGCAGCCGGACAGCCGATGCATCGCCTCGCCGGCAACACCGTTGGCCTCGTCGCCTTCGGCAAGCTCGCCAGCCGGTTCGCCGCGAAGCTCCGGGGTTTCGACGTCGATGTCGTCGCCTACGACCCGTACGTTCCCGAGTACCGGATGGGCGACCTCGGCGTCGAGTCGGTCACGTTCGAGACGCTGCTGGCCGATTCCGACATCGTCTCGCTGCACGCGCCGCTGACCGACGAGACGCGAGGGATGATTGATGCGGACGCGCTCGACCGAATGCGCGAGGACGCACTGCTCGTAAACACGGCCAGGGGTGGGCTCGTCGACGAGACGGCGCTGTACGACGTGCTCGTCAGCGGCGACCTCGCCGGGGCCGGGCTGGACGTGCGCGAATCGGAACCACCCGGAGAGTCGGCGCTACACGACCTCGACAGCGTCGTCTGTAGCCCCCACGTCGCGTGGTACTCCGAGGAGTCCCGGGTCGAGCTGACACAGACCGTCGCCGAAGACGTCGTCCGGGTACTGCGGGGCGAGGAGCCAGAGAATCCTATCGACCCCGAAACCGGCTGGTTCTGACGGTCTCAGCGGCCGAGACAGTTTACGTGTCGGCTCCGTCGAGGAGTTCGACCGCGAGTTCGGCGGCCTCGACCGCCGACTCGCCGAACACGTAGGTTATCGGTTCGATGCCGAACGCGCCGCTGTGGTAGATAACGCGGGGGACGTCGCCGCGTTCGCGGAAGGCCGCTTCGAGCCGTTCGTCCCGATCCTCGTAGCCGGCGTCGAACTCCAGCGGGTCGATGCCCCGTTCGCGGGCGGCATCGAGGAGCGCCTCGTCGGTCGTCAGATTGAGCGCCGCTCGGCGCGAGGAGTCGACCGCCATCGCGGCCAGTATCGTCCGTGCTACGTGTTCCGACGCGCCGAACTCGGGGTTCGACGGAACGTTGACCCGCCCCCGAAGATCGTGAATCCGGCCGGGGACCGCCGCCACGTCGAGCGCGTCCTCGGCGTCCGGCAGCGCCATGCCGACGTTCATCCCCACGTTCGGGATGGCGTCGACGACGACGGCGCTGTCCGCCAGCAGTCGCGTGGCTCGCCGGACCGACGACAGCACGGCCCGTTCCTCCAGCACCGCGGTGTCTGTCCCCCGAACGCAGAGGTCACAGCCCATCCCCTGCAGTGCCGGCATCTCCTCCTCGTGGACCGCACAGATCGGCCCCCGATCCTCGAACTCACGGACCAGGGCGAGCAGTTCGCCCAGCACCGCGTACTCGTCCATCTCGCCCGCGGCCAGCCCGTCGGCGATTCGCTCGATAGTCTGTTGCATCCGGGCGTCCTCACGGAACCGCTCCTCGATGGTGACCGACCCGCTGGCGTACTTGCTCACTGCGGCCTGTGTCACCCCGAGCTGGTCTGCGATATCCTGCTGAGTCCACCCCTTCTGGTCGAGTTCCGTGGCAAGCATCGCCCGGGCCGTCGGGAGAAATCGCTCGACCACGATTTCGCTCGGCAACTGCAGTGTCATTGCCAGACATGAGGGGCGTGGTTCGTTTAGCAGTTGGGACTACGAAAGATGCGGTCGACTGCATAGACGGGTGCAGACAGGCAAAAAGCTCCGAGACGGTCAGATCCCGCGGCTCGCTTTGCGCGTCACTCACCGCCCGGATACAACCTGGTTGTATTAGCAGAATATAATACGCCGGGGCGTGTTGTATCGACTACCAATGGCGTTCAGCGACCACCTGCTCGACATCGGTGAGGACATCTGGGACGCACAGAAGGACCACCCGTTCGTCCGCGAGTTGGCCGACGGGACGCTCGACGAGGCAGCGTTCGAACACTGGGTGAAACAGGACTACCGGTACCTGCAGGACTACGCGCGGCTGTTCGCGCTCGCCGGCGCGACGGCAAACGACGAGTCGACGATGACGCACCTGCTCGGGGTCGCCCATCAGGTGCTCGACACCGAGATGGACCTCCACCGGGAGTTCGCGGCGGAGTACGGTATCTCGGAGCGGGAACTGGAGTCGACGGAAAAAGCCCCGACCTGCCTGGCGTACACGAACTTCCTCGTCCGGACAGCCTACGAGGGCCACGAGGCGGAGATCGCTGCCGCGCTATACCCTTGCATGCAGGGTTACCTCGACGTGGCCGAACACATGGCCGACCTGGCCGACGGCGAGCACCGGTACACGCCCTTTATCGAGATGTACACCAGCGACGATTTCCGCGAGGCGACGGGCTGGTGTCGGGCGTACGTCGACCGCTGTGGCGAGCGCTACTCCGGGCAACGCGACGCCATGGAGGACGCATTTCTGACGAGCGCGAAGCTCGAACACCGGTTCTGGGAGATGGCCTACACGCAGGAGGGGTGGGAGCTATGACGACGGCCGAAACGTACTCGGCGTACGCCGACCGCGTCACGGGCCCCCGATTCACCGAGTGGCTTCGCGAGCGGAGCCAGCCGACCTGGGACGCCGCCGTCGAGCACCGATTTGTCGAGGAACTCGGAGCCGGCACGCTTGACGAGGACGTATTCGCGGCGTATCTGGTGCAGGACTACGCCTTCGTCGACGAACTCGTCGGGGCGTTCGGCCACGCGGTCGGGCAGGCCCCAGACATGGCCGCCAAACGGCGGCTTGTGGAGTTTCTCGATACCGTGACCGACGAGGAAGACGACTACTTCGAGCGCTCGTTCGACGCGCTGGGTGTCGCAGACGAGCGCTGGCAGGACCCCGAGCCGACGCCGGCGACGGCAGCGTTCATCGACCTGCTCGGTCGCGCCGCCCGGGAGGGCGGCTACGCCGAGACGCTGGCCGTGCTCGTCCCCGCTGAATGGATATACGAATCGTGGGCGACGGCGGCCGCGGAAACACACGGCGACCCGAACAGCGACGGCCTCCCCAGCGCGGGGATGGGGCTGCCGTTCTACTTCGCCGAGTGGGTGGACCTCCACGCCGTCGACTCCTTCGTCGCGTTCGTCGATTGGCTCCGGGGCGAACTCGACGCCGTCGGGCCGACGCTTTCGCCCCGCCGGGAGGCCCGCGTCGCGTCGTTGTTCGACCGCACGGTCACACTCGAACAGCGGTTCTTCGAGACGGCCTGCGAGAACCCCCAAGCGACAGTCGACAGCGAGGTGAGCCCGTAGATGGTCTCCTCCGCTGTCGTTCTCACCCTGACCGCGGCGACCGTCCTGGTGTTCACCGGCGTCGGCCTGCTCGCCGCTCGCGGCCGCATCGACTCGGTGGAGACGTACATCTCGGCCCGCGACTCGGCCGGCAGCGGGACTCTCGCCGCGACGGTCATCGCGTCGATGATGGGCGTCTGGATTCTGCTGAGCCCCGCCGAGGCCGGGGCCGCCTTCGGCGGGCTGCCTGCCGTGCTGGGCTACGCCATCGGCAGCGCGATTCCGCTCATCCTCTTTGTCCCGGTCGGCGCTCGCATCCGCGAGGTGATGCCCGCGGGCCACTCGCTGACGGAGTTCGCCTACGCCCGCTTTGGCTCCGGGATGTATCTGCTCGTCCTCCTCGTCTCGGTGTTCTACATGTTCATCTTCCTCGCCGCGGAGATGACCGGCATCGCCGGCGCGCTCGCGCTCGTCGCAGACGTGCCGCTCTGGCAGACCTCGCTACTCATCGGCGGCTTCGTCCTCGTCTACACGACCTACGGCGGCCTGCTCGCCAGCATCGTCACCGACACTGTCCAGACGCTGATCATCCTCCCGCTCTTAGCCGTCGGTTTCGGCGGCGCGCTTCTCTCGCTGGGCGGCGCGAGCGAGCTCCACGCGACGGTGGTGTCTGCCGACCCGACGCTGCTCGACCCGGGGTTCGGTCCCGGCCTGGAGTTCGGGCTGTACGTCGCCTTCGCTCTCCTGGGCGCGAACATGCTAAACCAGGGCGTCTGGCAGCGGGTGTACGCCGCCGACGGCGAGCGCGCCTTGCGGCGTGGAATGGGTATCGCCGCCGTCGTCGTCGTGCCGATGCTCCTGCTCGCCGGCCTGTTCGGCATCGCCGCCGCGGGGCTGGGCCTCACAGAATCCGGCTCGGCGAGCATCGCCTTCTTCCTCGTGCTGGCGGAGGCGTTCCCGACGTGGGTGACCCTCGCCATCGTCGTCCTCGCGGTGCTCTTGGTGATGAGTTCGGCCGACACGATGTTCAACGCTATCGCCAGCGTCGTCACCGCCGACCTCGCCCGACTGCTCGACGACCCCGACCAGCGGACCCTGTGGCTCGGCGGCCGCGGGCTGACCGTCGCTGTCGCGCTCGCCGCGATTTTCATCGGCGCACAGGGGTACAGCGTCCTCCAGTTGTTCCTGACCGCCGACTTGCTGGCCGCCGGTGTCTTCGTGCCCTTCCTCGCCGGTCTCTACACCGAGCGGCTCACCGGGCCGGGTGCGTTAGTCTCCGGCATTGCAGGGCTACTTGTCGGGTTCGCCTACTTCCCGTCGCTCCGTGGCCTCGTCGCCGCCGTGCCAGGCGTCGGGAGTATGCTGCCAGCGCCGTCGTTCCTCATTGCTTTCGCCGGCGCGACGCTCGTCTCGGCCGCCCTCACCGTGGTTGCGACGCTTCTCGGCGGGGCCGACGCCGACCTCGAAAGCCTCGGGCGGGAGGTCCGCGCGCTCGACGATCCGGTGGCTGACGGGGGGTCCGAGCAATGACTCTACCAGCCGTCCTCCCCCTCGCCGCGCTCGGGTCAACCGCGTTCGCGGCGCTGGCCTGGGGGTCGATTCTGCTCGTGCTCGCCGTCTTCCTCGCCGTCGGCTGGCTTGTTCTGACCGAGTAGCCCGACCACGGTGAAAGCCTGAAGATGGGGTTTTCATGGTAACAAGACACATACTTATCATGATGGGGTGCGGAGCATCGCACATGCAGACCTTCGTGCTTGCGACGAACTCCGAGACTGTCAGCCAGATACTGTGTTCGTACCTCGAAGGAGTCCTCGACCCGGAAGACAGCGTGTACGCGGTCAATTCTCAGCCGGGCGGGGACAGTACGCCATCTGACGCGGTCGCCGACGGGAAGGCTGCGCTCGAAGTCGTCTCGGACCGTCTGGGCGACCAGGTGTCCGTCGAGACGTACCAGATAATCCGGGGGAACAGCCCCGCTGAGGACGTGTTCGACATTGCCGAAGAGGTCGACGCCGACGAGCTCGTCATCGGCGTCCGCAAGCGGAGCCAGACCGACCGGCTCATCTTCGGCAGCGTCGCGCAGGACATCATGCGGCAGTCTGACTACCCGATGCGGGTCGTTCCACGAGAATAGGCGGTGACTGACGGAACGGCACCGCGGCTACTTGGGTACATAAACCGCAAAACGCCCCAGCCACCGGTGTGGCCGGGTTATTCGGCCGTCTCGTAGTCGTCGAAGGCGTCGATTTCGACGCCCTCGTCGGTGATTTCTGCGAGCACGACACCGTTGCCGGACCCGGTGTCACGCTCGGCTGCGGCGTTGACCGCCCGGATCGCCAGGTCGCGAGCCTCGCCGAGGCTCATCTCGGGGTCGTACTGCCCTTCGATAGTCCCCGTCGCGACCATCGTCCCGGAGCCGGTGACGGTGTAGTCGTCTTCGAGCACGCCGCCAGCGGGGTCGACGCTGTAGACGTGGCTACCGTCTTCGTCGACGCCGCCGACGATCGGGTTGATGGCGAAGTACGGGCCGCCGCGGGCGAAGTTGCCCGCGAGCGTCGCCAGCGCGTGAATCGAGAGCGGTTCGTCGCGGCGGACCTCGTAGAGGTCGGCCTCGGCGCGCAGCGAGCGGATGAACGACTGGGCCCCGCCGACGCTGCCGACCAGCGTCATCGCGGCCGTCGGGTGGATCTGCTCGACCTTCTGGACCTGCTTGTTCGAGACGAAACGGCCACCGAGGGAGGCGCGGCGGTCCGTTGCGATGATGACGCCGTTCTCCGTCGAGATGCCGACGGTCGTCGTCCCGGTCTTGACGACGTTCTCCTCGTCGCGGCCGCCGTCCTCGTTCGGCAGGTTGCCGACCTCGGGTTCGTAGGCGTCGGTCAGTCGGTTCTCGGGGTCGTACATCAGTTCTCACCTCCGAGTTCGAACTCTTCCAGGCGCTCGGCGATGTCGTCCTCGGCGAGCTTTTCGAACTGCTCGCTTTCCACGTCGATGGTGGCGATGTCGACGCCGGTCGCGTCGAGGCCGTCCTCGTTGACCGAGGCCAGCGCCCGGAGCGCGAGTTCGATGCCGGCTTCGAGGTCCATTTCCTCGGCGTACTCGTCCTCGAGGAACGTCTGGATGTCCTCGCGGGAGCCGCCGATGGCGACTGCCTGCCACTCGTAGGGCGTCCCCGAGGGGTCCGTCTCGAAGAGGCGCGGTTCGCCGTCCTCGATACCGGCGACCAGCAGCGCCACACCGAACGGGCGTGCGCCGCCGGTCTGGGTGTACTGCTGGATGTAGTCCGTGATCTCCTTCGTCAGCGACTCGACGGAGGCGGGCTCGTCGTAGCGCAGACGATTGACCTGGGCCTGGCGGCGCGCCACGTCGATGAGCTGGCGCGCGTCGGCCACGTGGCCCGCGCTGGCGACGCCGACGTGGGAGTCGATCTCGTGGATCTTCTCGATGCTGTCACGCTCGATGAGCGGCGACCGGGCGTGGCGGTCCGCGGCGATGACCACGCCGTCCTCGGTGCGGACCCCGACGCTCGCGGTTCCGCGCTTGACGGCTTCTCGTGCGTACTCGACCTGATAGAGGCGTCCGTCCGGGGAGAAGATAGTGATCCCGCGGTCGTAGGCCTGTTGTTCGTTTCCTTGCATGATGTATCGTGTTGTTGTTCACCTGAGGTTAGGGTTGCTCTTATATAACCGTATCGCGGGCCGCTGCCCTCAGAACAGCGGCAGGTCGCCGGTGACGCGGTCCACGATCTCGTCCTCGGCGGGGCCGACGGCGAGCGCCGTCACGGTCCCCGGATCGAGCTGTGTGTGGCCGGCGTCTCGGACGACCGCATGCGGCAGGCCTTCGCGCTCGGCCACGTCCGCGAGCTCGAACAGCTCGGACTCGCTGGTGGCCTTCAGGACGACTTTCTTCTGCCCCGCGCCCTTCCAAGCTTTGCGGGGTTTCGGGCCGGCGTCTTCGTAGGCCGACAGCGAGGCGTGGGCAACCTGGGCGGCGAGCTTGCCCTCGCCCATGCCGATGTCGGCCCGCGCGACGATAGCCTGCTTCATACGATTACATGGCCACCCGTACTTAAACTCCCGTCGGACTCCCTCCACGGTTGCACATACCACAGAGTACATACGCCGTGGCCGAGCACACCCCGGAGATGCCCTCCACCATCCGAACGTTCCTCCTGCGACCGGGTACGTTCTTCGAACAGCGACGTGACCAGCTGAACGGATTCCGCGGCGGTGGCCTCGCTCTCGGCATCGCTGTCGCCGTCACAGTCGTTCTCGGAATCGCACTCCGGCTATTCGCCGCGCAGTTCACCGGCACTGTAGAGCGAGACAACCCCGCACGGCCGCCGGACCAGATGTGCGAAGACGGCGGTGTCGGCGGGATGACCGTCGCCGGCTGTGACGAACCGGCGACGAGAACTGTCGAAATCGGGTCACTCATCTGGGACTATGCGACCGAGGTCCTTCCGGGGCTGTTTGTCGGCTTCGTCATCGTCTGGATCGGATTGATGATCGGTCTGTACGTCGGGGCAAAGCTAGCCGGTGGCTCCGGTCAGTTCGGCGAGACGGCAGAAATCACCGCCTGGGGCCTGCTCCCGTCCGTTGTCGGCGTTGCCGCCGGCGGTGCTGCACTCGTCTTCTTCGCTGCCACCACCGATCTCTCCGCGTCCGCTCCGGAGCTGCTGCTCGAACAGGTTCGGCGTCTACAGAACGGGCTCTCTGGGCTCGTATTCCTCGCAATACAGGTCGGTACTGCAGCCTGGCAGGCGTACATCTGGGCTGGCGGGCTCCGAGTCGTCCACGAGATTAGCAGGTACGCGGCGGTCGCCATCGCCGTCATCGCCGCGACGCTCCCCGTGATAGCCTCCTGACACTGTCAGCTGTAAGTCTGTCAAGAATTACGCCACCGCGAATATCTTACAATAGTTACAGCCGACAGTATGAGAATCGGGGAGTTTAGGCTTCCGGCCGCACACGCCACTCTCATGATACTCTCTGATGCGGACATCCTCCGACGGCTGGAACAGGGTGACCTCGTCGTCGAACCGCTCGACGACCCGGACATCCAGATTCAGCCGGCCAGCGTCGACCTCCGTCTCGGCCGGGAATTCCTGGAGTTCCAGCACGCCAACATCCCCTGTATCCACCCGAACTCCGAGGACGAAGTCGCCGACTACGTCGAGGAGACGGTCATCGAGGAAGGCGGGGAGTTCATTCTCCACCCCGGCGATTTCGTGCTGGGGACGACCCACGAACGCGTCGCCATCCCCGACGACCTCATCGCCCACGTCGAAGGCCGCTCGTCGCTTGGCCGGCTTGCGATTGTGGTGCACGCGACGGCCGGCCTGTGTGATCCCGGGTACGAGGGCCAGATCACGCTCGAACTGTCGAACCTCGGCACCGCGCCCGTCGCGCTCACGCCCGGGATGCGGATCTCGCAGCTCACCTTCACGGAACTCAAGACCGCTGCAGACCGCCCGTACGGGGCCGAGCGCGGCTCGAAGTACCAGGGCCAGTCCGGGCCGCAGGCGAGCAAGATACAGGGAGATAGAGAATTCGGAGGCGACCAATAGATGCGGTTCATCGAGGAGATCGTCGTCGACGACTTTTTGCCGACGTTTCGCTCGCTGCTGGCCGACGCTCTCAGGGAGCGCGGGCTGACACAGTCCGAAGTCGCCGACCTGCTGGGAATCAGCCAGAGCGCGGTGTCGAAATACGTCCACGGCGACGTGGCGCGCCACGACGATCTGCTGGCCCATCGCGGGCTGGAGGAACTGGTCGAGCGACTGGCTGACGGGCTGGCCGACGGCGATATGAGTTCCGTCCAGGCGCTGGTCGAGACGGAAGTGTTCATCCGCGAACTCGAACAGGGCGGCGTGCTCGCGCAGTTACATGAGGACGCGGTTCCGGAGCTTGGCGACTACGACGACGAGTTCGCCGTCCACGACCCGGACTCACAGCTGCGGTCGGCCGAGCGGACGCTCGCGTCGGTGCGGCGCGGACTCAGCGTGCTGGAAAACACCAGCGGGTTCGCGACGCTCATCCCGGCGGTCGGGTCGAACCTCGTCCAGTGTCTCCCCGACGCCGACAGCATCGAGGACGTGGCCGCCGTCCCGGGGCGGATTCTCGACGTGAAGGGACGGGCGACGATTCCGGCGGACCCGGAGTTCGGCGTCAGCGAGCACGTCGCATCGCTGTTGCTGGCGGCGCGGGCTGCCGGGAGCGACGCCCGCGCGGTGTTGAACGTCCGGTACGACGACGGCGTCGTGACCGCGCTACGAGATGCCGGTCGGACCGTCGTCGAGTTCGACGCCGAAGAGAGCGTCGAGCCGGCCGTCGCGGCCGCGCTGGCCGACGACCCGGGGGCCGACGTGCTCTATCACACCGGCGCGATGGGTATCGAGCCGGTGGTGTACCTGCTCGGGGACGACGCTGTGTCGGTCACCGAAACGGCACGCGAGATCCTGTGACCGACGCGCAGTCGTTTTACGGCCGGTGGGCGCGAGTGTACGACTGGGTAGCGAGTGCGCCCGGCGTGGCGTCCTGGCGCGACCGGACAGCGGACTCGCTGGCGCTCGCGCCCGGCGACACCGTCGTCGAGATGGGCTGTGGTACGGGCGCGAACGTGCCCCACCTCCGGGAGCGGGTCGCCCCGTCGGGCCGGGTCGTCGGCATCGATGTGACACGTGAGATGCTTGATCGGGCACGCGAACGGCCCGCGAGAACCGCCGAAGGCGTACACTACGTGCAAGCCGACGCTGCCCGTCCGCCAGTCCGAGAGGCGGACGCCGTCCTGGCGACGTTCGTCGCTGGCATCTTCGAGGACCCCGCGGCGGCCGTCGACGCGTGGTGTGACAGCGTCACCCCCGGCGGCCGTGTCGCCCTGCTGAACTTCCAGCGGAGCCCCAGCGCCCTCGCCGCGCCGCTGAACCTCGCGTTCGAGGGGTTCGTCCGCCTTTCCGCGCCGGGAGCGCGGCTATCCAGACAGTCACACGCCAGCGCGTTCGAGCGGCGAGTGCGGGCGGCCCGCGAGCGACTCACCGAACGGACGGTAGACAGACGGTACGAGGCTCTCGCCGGGGGATTCCTCGGTCTGCTGAGTGGGACTGTGCCGTAACGGGAGCGATGGGTCGAACCGCTATGGGCGATACCGTTCGGCGTGCTCCGGACAGAACTCGGGCTCTCGTAGCTGCGCAGTGACGACGCCGGGCTGGCGGTGCGCGTTGTGGAGCCGACAGCTCTCCTCGTCACAGAACGCCTCGCCCGTGTCGAGGTAGTGGTACGCCTGCAGGACGTACCCCTTGATAGCGGCGGTCGTCCGCGGGTCGTCCTCAACGAGGAACTCGCCCTCGACCTCGTTTTCGAGCACCTCTCGGGGCGGCGTTCCACCGGAGAGGAGAGCGTGTTTCTGCTGCTCCTTGTAGTACTGCTCCGGTTTTGCGGGGGCCTCGTAGAGGCCCGGCACGGAGACGACCGCGGGCTGCCCGAGGGCGTTCACGCGCTTGTGCCAGCGGCCGTCGTGGTCGCCCCAGGTCCCGACGACGCGGTCCAACAGCGGGACGTGAAGATGGTCCAGCGACCGCTCGGACTCGGGGATTCGCTCGTGGAGCGCCCGCTGGACGGCCAGTCCGTCGTATATGACGCCGCCGGCCCGCTCGGGCGATTCCAGTGCTCGCTCTTCGTAGCGAACGATCCCCAGCATCGTGTTCCCGGTCTCGCGGTCGTACGGCGAGAGCACCCGCGCCCGTGCGAACGACTCCGCTAGCTCCGAGTCGCCGTGCAGTGAGAGGAACCGGTCCCGGACGGCGATCTCGGCGTCAACCCGCGAATCGAGCCAGTCGGCGATGGCCTCGGCGTCGGCGACCGTCGTCGGGGCACGGTACAGCGTGACGGACTTCATAGTATTTGTGAGTGGTATCGGTCGGTAATACTATTTGTGTCTCGGGAACTATCGCGGATTGAGAGATGGGTCGTCGGAGTGGAGAAGGAGAACAGACGGGTTAGCGTGGCGCGCTCTCGGGCGAGAGACAGACATCCCACTGCAGTACCAGACAGGACGCCGCCACCGGACAGACTGAGCCGCTCCAGTGGGGAGTCACTGCTCCGGTTCGTGGGGGAGCGTCGTCGGGTCCGAAGTAAGCGCGTCGATGCAATCGGTGACGGACCATGTCGTCTCTCCATCGGTACACGGATACACGCCAACCAGCTCATCGTCCGCGTACACCGCGACAGCTATCATCGGGAGCCGCAGCACCTCCGTGCTTCCGCCGACCAGTAGCGACGACGTTCGCGTCTCGAACGGCGGTCGGAGACTGAGTCCCCGTTCGCTCGCCCACTGTTCGTACCGGTCGACAGTCGCCAGCACCTCACCGTGCTCGCCCTCCTGAGACACTGGAATTTCCTCGGGCCATGTCTGGACATCGAAATCGTCGATAGCCCCCGTTGTGGCGAGTTCCGTGAACTGGTCGATAGCTGTCGTTCGAGGGCCACAGACCGGTCGCCGACTCCAGAGCTGGACCGCGATCTCGCCGCCGACTGACTCGTCAGACCTGTGTTTGTCGCTCCGCTGCATCTCTTCTGACATTGGTTGTCAATCACTAACATCTTCACACTACTCTTGTTTAATTGTTGGTTTCAGCGCGATATTACGGCCTGAATGGGCAACTAAGTAGTGGAAAACTAGCCGGTTAAAAAACCAGAGGGGCGTGGGTGGATTTCAGTCGTCGGCAGGGGATGCGGCGTCGCGGCTCGTGACGTCGACGGGGTCCGCATCGACCTCCAGTTCGTCTAGCGCGACCTGTGCGGCGCGCTTGCCGGAGACGAGCATGGCACCGAACGTCGGGCCCATGCGCGGGAGGCCGTAGGTGGTCGCCGTCGCCATGCCGGTGACGACGAGGCCATCGTGGGCAAGACCGGTGTGTTCGACGACAGCGTCCTCGCTTTCCCCGACCCACATCGAGTCGTGGCCGGGCGAGTCGTGACCGGGTGCGCCGTAAGTGTCGTCGTCGGTCTGGTCCATGCCGCTGGCTTCGTCTTCGAGGCCCGGTGCGTTGAGGACACCGCGCTCGTCGAGTTTCTTGACGGCCATCGCGTCGTGGCCGGTCGCGTCGATAACGAGGTCGGCCTCGACGGCGATGGGGTCGACGCAAGTGATTTCGCGGGGCAGTGCGTGGACCGGCGTCCAGTTCATCACGATGCCGCCGACGCGATGGTCCTCGCGGATGACGATATCGGTGAACTCCGTCATGTTCTGCATCTTCGCGCCGGCATCGCAGGCGGCCTTGATGAGACCCGAACAGGCCTCCGGCCCGTTGGCAACGTAGAGGCCCTCGCTGTCCTTGGACTGCTTGTGGTCGACATCGAGTTCGTCTAGCACCTGCTGGGCCGGATCGCGGACGGTGACCTTGTTCATCAGGAAGCCGCCGAGCCAGAAGCCGCCGCCGAGGTAGTTGTTCTTCTCGACGACCATCACCTGCACGCCGCGCTCGGCGAGTTCCTTCGCGGCCATCAGCCCCGACGGACCGCCGCCGACGATGATGACATCGGAGTCCGAGAAGTCCATGAATTCCTCGGTCCACTCCTGACCGATCGCGCGTGTGACTTCCGCCTCGCCGACATCGCTGAACTGTTCGAATGAATCGGAATCGCTCATACCACCTAGTAATATCTCTTGGTGGTACAAATTCGTTCTGGTACTACGACTCGCGGGAAGAGTGGCTCGGACCAGCGATAGCGGTCAGTTCCAGGCCTGGAGACCCGCGTTAGTCAGCACGTCAGACCCGCCGTCCGGCTGACAAACTGCCCACCGGGTACGGTTGCTGTCTTCGGGAAACAGGTGTTCGGGGACGAGCGGCATCGGCACGGGCGGGTAGCCACCCCGGCGCATCGCCGTGGGGCCCGGGAACCGTGCGACAACCCCGTCGCCATCGGTCACTTCGAACTGGCCGTCGTCGGCTCGGCGGTAGGCGTGCTGGAAGGCGTGGCGGCCGACGTCGGCCAGCGAATCGACGTGTTCGAGGACGGCGACCACCTCGGTCCCGACGCCCAGTTCGAGCCGGGAGCGGCTCTGGTCGATCTTCACTTCACGCCATTGCAGGTCGTCTGCGGGGGCTCGCGCGCAGGCGTACGTCCCGTCCGAGAGCGGAACGCGGTCGGGGCCGTTGTAGAACTGTCGCCCGTCAGGGCCGTCCGCGGCGAGACAGGCGGGATCTCCAAGCACCGTCGCGACCACCTGGGTCAGCGTCGTGCCCATCTCCTCCGTGGACGGGACGACGAACAGGCAATCGCGGCCCTCCCGCACTGCGTCGACGAACCTGGGCACGAGTCCCGACGGGCCAACGTCGGCTTCGGTTAACGGCTCGATGGCGATTGGCTTCGGGGACTCCCTGTCGACGAGACCGATCGCATCGTCGGTAGGTGTCGCAAGGGCCGGCGGCCCGCGGCTGTCGTCGCGCACTGTCACGTCGTAGCCGGCCCGCTCACACAGCGTGACGCCGTGGTCCCGGACCGATGGGTAAAGAAGCATTCGTCTGCAGTAGGGGCTCTCTACGCTTGAACCCTCACAGTCGGGGAGGATGTGCTGAGGCGACGAGAACGCCAGGGTATCGCCGGCTACGACCCGAGTCCCAGGTCCGCCGTCCCCTCTGCCCCCTGATAGCGGTCCCGGTCGTCCCAGTCGGCGATGCTCGAATGGGTCTCCCAGACCGCGGTTTCGAGATGCTCCCGCGTTATCTCCGACCCGTCCCGCAGGGCGTGGCGCGCTGCGTCCTCGGCGACGAGTGCGAGGTCGCTTGCGGCGTACCCCTCGGTCGGCTCGACGATGGCGTCCCAGTCGATGTCACCCGCGATGGGCCGGTCCTGCAGGTGGATCTCCAGGATCTGCTTGCGAGCCTCGGCGTCCGGTGGCGGGACCTCCACGCGCTCGTCGAACCGGCCGGAGCGCCGGAGCGCCGCGTCGATGTCCTCGACGAAGTTCGTCGCGGCGACCACGACGATGTCGTCGGCCGCTGCGCCTTCGAGTTCGGTGAGCAGTTGGTTGACCAGTTGCTGCTCACTCGTGTTCATCGAGCCACGCCGCGAGCCCGCGATGCCGTCGATCTCGTCGATGAACAGCACGCAGGGGGCGTTCGCGCGGGCCACCTCGAACACCTCGGCGACGTTGCGGGCCGGCTCGCCCATCCACTTGCTGGTTACGTCCGCGGGGCTGATTTCGACGAAGCTGTGGCCGAGTTCGCCCGCAAGTGCACCGGCGAGGTGGGTCTTCCCACAGCCGGGCGGGCCGTACAGCAGTAGGCCCGACAGCACGTCGATGCCGTACGCTTCGTACTCCTCAGCGTTCTCAAGCGGGTCGAGGACCGTGTCTTCGAGTCGGTCCTTCAGTTCACCCATCCCGCCCACGTCGGCGAAGTCGCGTCCGGCGTCAGTCTCGACGAGCGAACTGGCCTGCAGGTCGACGCCGTCGGGCTGGACGACCCCGTTCTCGGCGACCATCTCGGGGTCGACCCAGTCCGGGATGCTGGTATCGGTTTCCGCGGCGGCCTGCATGAGATGCTCCGTCCCGATTGGGGCGTCGGCCCGCAACGCCTTTCGGGCGGCGTCCTCGGCGATTAGTTCGATGTCGCTGGCCGCGAAGCCGGCCGTCTCCTCGACGACGGGGCCGAGGTCGATGTCGGCCGCTGTCGGCCGGCCGGCGAGGTGAATCTCCAGAATCTGCGTTCGCGCCGCGGGGTCCGGCGGGGGGACCTCCACACGCTCGTCGAACCGGCCCGAGCGGCGGATGGCGTCGTCCACGTCTTCGACGAGGTTCGTCGCGCCCAGTACCACCACGTCCTCGTCGGCGATCCCTTCGAGTTCGGTGAGCAGTTGATTCACCAGTTGCTGCTCGCTGCTGTTCATGTTGCTGTCGCCGTCGCGTGCGCCGGCGATGCCGTCGATCTCGTCGATGAAGAGGATACAGGGCGCGTTCGCGCGGGCGATCTGGAACAGTTCCTCGACTTTCTGTGCGGGTTCGCCCATGTACTTGCTGGTCACGTCGGCGGGCGTGACCTCGATGAAGGCGTGGTCGACCTCGCCCGCGAGCGCGCCCGCGACGTGCGTCTTTCCACAGCCGGGCGGGCCGTGCAGCAGGACGCCGTTGACGACGCCGATACCGTACTCCTCGAAGGCGCTGGGGTCCTGCAGCGGCCGGACGACCTTGTGATTGAGCGTCTCCAGTAGCTCCGACATCCCGCCCACGTCGGCGAAGCTCCGGGACGGGTTCGGGTCGACCAGCCCGTCGGCCTGCATGTCGACGCCGTCGGGCTGGACAACCGATCCGTCGTCTGACGGTCGCTCGCGGTTTATCGAGGGCGCGCCGTCGTTGCTGTCGGAGCCGGAATCACCGCCCGTCCCGGCCGATCCGGAGTCGTCGGACTGGTCGATTCGCTCGCGGATGTTCCGTTCGAGCCGGTCGGGGTTGACCTCGTAGCCGTACTCGGCCAGCCGTCGGGGCTCGGCGCTGAGGAACTCCGCGAGCCAGCCGTGGCGTTTTAGATCCTCAGTCGGGGCGTCCGGGTCCCGGAACGTGACGAGCTTGACGTCCGAGCTGTCCGGCGAGTGGTACTCGGCGAGCCAGAACGGGAGGTACAGGCGCTCGACGGCGGTCACGCTGTCGAACCCGTCGGGATCGAAGTCGCCGGGGAGCCCGTAGGACTCGCGCAGCTTCCGGAGGAACACGTTCGCCGCGCCCGAGGCGGAGTCGTGGCGCTGCTCGCGGTACTCGGCGACCCGCTGTGGCAGCAGCGACCGGGCGTCGTCGTCGGTGACCTGAAACTGCAACAGGACGGAGCGGCCAAGCGCGGGGTCGTCGCGGCCGAAGTCGTAGTCGCCCGTCGCCCGGCGGACCACCGCGTCGGTGTCGTCGACGTACTGCGCGACGGCCCGGTCGTTGTCCGCCCAGAGCCCGTCGAGAAACGCCGTCTCGGATTTCGTCGTCGTGCCGAACAGCTTCCCCTCGCCGGTCTCGTACTCGTAGTCGACCTTGAACACCGGATAGAACACCCGGTGGAGGCGTTCGAGTCGCTCGGCGTCGCCGAAGGCCGTCATCGTCCGCTGGTCGAGGGTTTCTCTGACGGTCTCCTCGTCGGGTACCCGCCGGTCGGCGTAGATGTACGGCGGCAGGCTCATTCGAGATTCCCCTCCCGAATCGTCCGCTCGGCGGCGGTCAGGGCGCTGTCGGCGTCGAACGCGTCGATGGCGTCCCGTTGAGCGTCGGGATCGCCTCGGAGGTTTCGGGCATGCTCGGTGATGTTCGGTATCGCGCGGATGATGTTGTCGATGATAGGCACCGTCGATACCTCGGCCGAGCGGCTCTGTGGGTTGAGGTCGATGACCAGTTCCGTCTTGCCCATCTCGCCCAGCGCCTCGGCGCGGTCGCCGTCCTCCAGCGGGACGAGCACCACGTCCGCCGCGCCGATGCCGTCGGCGTCGACCTTGGCGCGCTCGTGGTCGAGGCCGGGGATGCGTCCGTCAGCGGTGAGCCCCTTCACGTCTGTCGCCCCGTGTTCGCGGAGGTACTCGGTGATGGCCTCGATTCGCTCCTCGGTCCGGTTGAACAGGTTCACTTCGAGGTCGGCGCCGGTCACCTCGGCCAGTTCGACGAGTTCGCCGGGCACGAGGGCGGCGGCGTTGCCGTTGACCGAGACGACGGCCTGCTCGGCGGACAGGAGGTGCGCCGCGGCGGCGCGCTCGGCGGCGTCGGCGCTGTCGATGGTGCGCTCGCCCAGCAGGTAGTCGAAGGCTTCGCCGCGGCCCTGTGCGATGAGGCCCTGTCGGGAGGTGATACCGCGGTCGACGCCCGCCTCGATCCGGTGGCGGGTCAAGAGCGACTCGTAGCGGGGGTGGCTTTCAGGGAGGTCGACGTCCTCGCTCATACGTTCCAGTGATAGCTCCCTGTACTAAAGTCGTCCGTCAGGGGCGCGGCTCGGTCGTCGTCGCGTGTCTCACCGGAACCGATCACCGGCCGACTCCAGCTAGCTCCGGAAAAGGTTATCTGCGGGTCAACACAACTCCGTGCCATGGATACCCGACAGGCGTTGCTTGTCGACGCGTTCGCCGCGGAACCGACGGCGGGCACCCCGACCGGCGTCGTGCCCGAAGCCGACGGACTGACCGCCGACCAGATGCAGGCCATCGCCAGCGAACTGGGGGCCACCGAGACGGCGTTCGTCCTGCCTTCGGCGGATGCCGACCGCCGGCTTCGCTGCTTCTCGCCGACCGAGGAACTAGAGCAGGCGGAGACGGCGACAGTCGCCGCGCACGCGGCGCTGTACGAACGTGGTTCGGTCGACGCCGCCGAATGGGCGGTCGCCACCGCTGGCGGCGAGGTCGCTGTCGAAACCAAACCGAACGGGATGGTCTGGGTCGAACAGGGCCGGGTTGACATCACCGAGGTAGAGATCCCATACAGCGATGTCGCGGACGCGCTCGGACTCGACGAGGCGACGCTCAAGGACGTGGGCGCGGACCTCCCGCTCGTGACGGCCGACGCCGGCGAGTCGTGGCTCGTGGTCCCGGTCAACTACTTCGAGCATCTGAGCAACCTCACCGTGGACGGGGCTGCCGTCGCCTCGCTCTGTGACCGCGCGGACGCGGCCGGCGTGTACCCGTTCACGTTCGACACGGTCGGCGGCGACGCGACCCGGCGGTCGACGCTGCACGGGCGAGCCTTCCGGGTCGGGAGCCGGACGGAGGAACCGGTAAGCGCCGCGGCGTCGGGGGCCTGCGCGGCGTTCGTTCGCCGCTACGGGGCGCTCGATGAGACCATCGAACAGATAACCGTCGAGGGTGGTCACTTCCGCGACCGACCCGGGACGGTGTCAGTCGATACCGACGGGACCGAGGTGTGGGTCGGCGGACGCGGCGTGACTGCGCTGGACGGTACAGTGACTGTCCCCGCTGTTGACGACGATGATATTATCGAAGCGTGACAGTCCACACCGCACCGGCAGGCTGAACCCCTAATTCACTCGAAATCGAGTGAAGAGCGATTTCTCACTGGCTGCAACCGGAACATCCTTACTTGTCGTTGAAGATGGTACGAATGAGTCCATGCCAACACTGTGGCTCGACGAAATCGGTGCCGACGACCTGGCGCGGGTCGGCGGCAAGGCGGCGTCTCTCGGAGAACTGACCGGAGCGGGCCTGCCCGTTCCGTCGGCGTTCGTCGTTACCGCCGACACGTATCGGTCGTTCATCGAAGCAACTGGAATCGACGAGCCGCTCTTCGAGGCCGTCGATGTCGACAGCGACGACTCGCAGGCGCTGGCCGAGGCGGCCGAACGCGCCCAGGAGTTGATCCTGGAAACCGACACCCCGCCGTCGGTCCGCGAGGACCTGCTAGCCGCATACGACGAGATGGGCGACGAGGACGTTGCGGTGCGGTCCTCGGCGACCGCAGAGGACCTCCCGGACGCCTCCTTCGCCGGCCAGCAGGACACGTACCTGAACGTCTCGCGTGCGGACCTCCTGCAGCGAGTCAAGGAGTGCTGGGCGTCGCTGTTCACACAACGAGCTATCTACTACCGCAACGAGAACGACTTCGCGCACGACGCCGTTGACATCGCCGTCGTCGTCCAGCAGATGGTCGACGCGGAGAAGTCCGGCGTCATGTTCACCAGTCACCCCTCGACCGGCGGCCCGACGGCCATCATCGAGGCCGCGTGGGGACTGGGCGAAGCGGTCGTCTCCGGCGCGGTGTCGCCCGACAACTACATCGTCGACCGCGAGAGCGGCGCTATCGACGAGGTGACCGTCGCCGACAAGAAGGTGATGTGCGTTCGGGGTGAGGACGGGGAAACGATCGAACGCTCCGTCCCCGAGGAGAAGCGAAACGAGCGCGTCCTCTCGGAGGACGAGATTCACCGGCTCATCGAAATCGGTGAGCGCGTCGAGGACCACTACGATACTCCACAGGACGTCGAGTGGGCGGTCTACGAGGGCGAGGTGTACCTGCTGCAGTCCCGCCCGATCACCACGATTGACGACCCTGAAGGGAGCGCCGGCTCGGCCAACGAGGTCGAGAGTCAGCCGCCGGGTGCCAAATCGGGCGTCGCCGACGGCGGAGCGATGGAGAGCCAGTCGGAGTCGGTCCGGCTCTCCGGAATCGGCTCCGCGCCGGGCCGGGTCACTGGCGTCGTCCGCATCGTCGACAAACTCGACAACCTCGACAAGGTCGAGGACGGCGATATCATCGTCGCCGAGATGACCACGCCGGACATGGTCCCGGCGATGAAACGCGCCAACGGCATCATCACCGACGAGGGCGGGATGACCAGCCACGCCGCTATCGTCTCCCGTGAACTCGGCGTCCCGGCCGTCGTCGGTGCGGAGGACGCGACGCAGAAGCTCCGGGACGGCGAGACGGTCACCCTGGACGGCGATAAGGGGACAGTCGAGAAGGGGGCTCAGGTCCCCGAAACGAGCGACGAGGAAAAAGACGCCGGGCCGGTCGAGGCACATTCGGCCGTCAAGCCGATGACCGGGACCGAAGTCAAGGTCAACGTCTCCATCCCGGAGGCCGCCGAACGAGCCGCCGCGACCGGAGCCGATGGTGTCGGCCTCCTGCGCATCGAGCACATGATCCTCTCGACGGACAAGACGCCATCGCGCTACGTCGAGGACCACGGCGAGCGCGCCTACGTCGACGAAATCGTCGAGGGCGTCCGCTCGGTCGCCGAGGCGTTCTACCCGCGCCCGGTCCGCGTCCGGACCCTCGATGCCCCCTCCGACGAGTTCCGGCAGCTCCAGGGCGGCGAGGACGAGCCAAGCGAGCACAACCCGATGCTCGGCTATCGGGGCGTCCGGCGGTCGCTCGACCGACCCGGCGAGTTCAAGCTCGAACTCCGCGCGTTCGAGCGCCTGTACGATCTGGGCTATGACAACGTCGAGCTGATGCTCCCGCTTGTGACCGACGCCGAGGACATCCTGCGGGCGAAGGCGCTGATGCAGGAGGTCGGCATCGACCCCGAGAAGCGCGACTGGGGCGTCATGGTCGAAACGCCGGCGAGCGCACTCTCCATCGAGGAGATCTGTGAGACGGGGATCGACTTCGTCTCCTTCGGGACGAACGACCTCACGCAGTACACGCTCGCCCTCGACCGCAACAACGGCAACGTCGCCGACCGCTTCGACGAACTCCACCCGGCCGTCCTCGAACTCATGAGCCAGGTCATCGGGACCTGCCGCGAGTACGACGTCGCCACGAGCATCTGCGGCCAGGCTGCCTCGAAGCCCCAGATGGTCGACTTCCTCGTCGACGAGGGGGTCACGTCCATCTCCCCGAACATCGACGCCGTCCGTGACGTCCAACACGAGGTCAAGCGCGTCGAACAGCGCCTGCTGCTGGAATCGGTCCGCTGAGGCCGCGGTCGCCTGACGTAGCCAGCAGGCTTTTTTGCTCCGTTCGCTTCGTTGCGGTATGGCACCCGAATCGACACCGGAAGCCAAGAGTATCAGTTCCGGTGTGTCGTACATCCCCTTCGGTATCCCTGGACTGGACGGACAGGTCCGCGGGATTCCGACCGGGAGCACGGTCCTGCTGGCCGGGGCGTCGGACGCGGGCGGCGATGCGTTCACCTATACGAGTCTCGCGACGCTGATGCTCGCGAAACACCGCCCGGAGATGGTCCCGAACGGCATCGCCCGCCGCAGCGAGGCGATCCCGGAGTCGGTGACCTACATCACGCTCTCGCACGACCGCGAACACGTCTACAGCGAACTCGACGCCGTGCTCGACGGCTACCAGTTCGACACGCTCACGGACAACATGACCGTCGCCGATTTCTCCCAGCGATTCATGGAGCTGTTGCCGGTTCCGGAGCCGCTGTTCGATGCTCGACGGAGCGACGACGAAATCGAACAGCCCGACGCGGAGCCGCCGGAACGAGAGCCCTCCGAGGGGACGTTCGAGAAACTCTTAGCCGACATCAGCGCACGGGTGAACGACGCCGCGGAGACACTCATCGTCATCGACTCGTTGACTGACCTCGAACGGGCGACGGAGTTCGGCTTGCCCAAGAACCACGAGATCGCGTTCCTGATGGGGCTCCGGGAGGCGGTCGTCAACTGGGGGAACGTGGCCTTCGTCAAACTCGACCGGCCCGCGGGCGACGTGCGGTCAGACGAACTCATCCACGGCCTGCTGCACGGCAGCGTCTACTTCTACTCCAACGACAAGGGGTTCGAGACGTATCGGACGATGCGTGTCGGCTCCTTCGGCGGCGCGCTCGACACCGAACGCCAGACCGTCTTCGAGTCGCTGATCGGCCCCACGGGCTTTCGCGCGAAAGCGACGAAAAAGATCGGGCCGTCGAACTGGTAACCCGAGCACAACGGCTAAACCGCTCCCCCTCTATACTCGCGATAGATGCTCCAGCGGGCAGAGCCACAGGATTTCGAACGCGTCCTCTCGTCGATGTGCACCGTGCCACATCCGTCGGCACGCGAAGCGGCGGAACGCTTCCTCGCGACGAACCCCGGGGACCCGGGCACGTACGAGACCGTCGCCGACCTGGAACGCGAGGCCGTCGGCTATCTCGGCGAGATCACCGGGCTTTCCGACCCCGCGGGCTACGTTGCCTCGGGCGGAACAGAAGCGAACCTCCAGGCGATACGTATCGCCCGTAACCGCGCCGACACGGACGATCCGAACGTGGTCGCGCCCGTCCACGCGCACTTCTCCTTTACCAAGGCCGCTGACGTCCTCGGCGTGGAACTGCGGACCGCGCCGGCGACGGACTACCGCGCCAACATGGAGGCGATGGCCGAACTCGTCGACGAGGACACGGTGTGTGTCGTCGGCGTCGCCGGCTCGACGGAGTACGGCTACGTCGACCCGATTCCGGCCGTCGCCGACCTCGCCGAGACAGTCGACGCCCTCTGTCACGTCGACGCGGCGTGGGGCGGCTTCTACCTCTCGTTTACCGACCACGACTGGCATTTCGGCCACGCGGACGTGGACACGATGACCATCGACCCCCACAAGGTCGGGCAGGCGGCGGTCCCCGCGGGCGGCCTGCTGGCCCGCGACCGGACGTTGTTGGACGAACTCGCCGTCGAAACGCCGTATCTGGAGTCGACGGACCAACTCACGCTGACCGGCACGCGCTCAGGTGCCGGCGTGGCCTCCGCCGTCGCGGCGATGGAGTCACTGTGGCCGACGGGCTACGAGCAGCAGTACGAAACGTCGATGGCCAACGCCGACTGGCTGGCCGACCAGTTGTCGGCGCGTGGCCACGACGTGGTCGGCCCGGAACTCCCGCTGGTCGCGGCCGACCTCTCGATGCCGATGACCGACGAACTCCGGGACCGCGGCTGGCGGGTGTCGAAGACCGGGGCCGGCGAGATGCGCGTCGTGTGTATGCCCCACGTCACGCGGTCAATGCTGCGGTCGTTCGTCGCGGACCTCGACTGGTACTGAATCGCGGACTTCGACCGTGACCGCGCGACGAATACACGGCTATTGAGTCCTCGTGAGGAAACATACGAAGGTTTAGAAGTGCCGGTTTGCTACAGGGGGGTGTGGACCTGGTAGTAACGACCCCGGTGCTCATTTCCTTCATCGGCGACTGCGCGACCGCCGGTACTCCTCTGTCTCCGCTGGAAGAGACCGTCTGTACGGCCACCGGTCCGACCGGACTGGGTATCATCGCGGTGTACTCGTTTCTGATCGCGTTCATTCTCCCGCTCCCGAGCGAAGTCGTACTCGTTCCGGCCGAAACCCTTCGGCTCGGGCTCTCTACGAACGGGAATCTGGTTGCGATCATCCTCGTCAGCGGCCTCGGGAAGGCCTTCGGGAGTCTCGTCGCCTTCCACATCGGCCAGGAGGCAAAGGAGTACGGCCCACTCGTTCGCTGGATCAAGCGATCACGGTTCAACATCATCGAATGGTCGGAAAAGAAGACGGTACAGCTCGCACAGAAGTACGGCTACGTTGGCCTGGCGCTTGCGCTCTGTGTTCCCTTCTTCCCCGATACGATCTCGATCTACGCGTTTACTGTCCTCGAACGCGACTACTATCGGTTCGGCGCGGCAACGTTCTTCGGCAGCGCCGGGCGGCTTGTGGTGACACTCGCACTCGCAGGCGGCACGCTCGCGCTGCTGTGACCGGGCAGACCCGGAGCGCGGCCGGCACGCCGAAACCAACCCCCTTTTGACCCGTCGGTGGCACACGAACAGGTATGAGCAACGACGAGTTTCCGACGGACCAGCCGGCGGTCGTGACCTGTGGGTTGCCCTACGCGAACGGCGACTTGCACGTCGGCCACCTCCGGACGTACGTTGACGGGGACGCGCTGTCGCGCTCCCTCCGACGGATCGGCCAGCAGACGGCATTCGTTTCGGGGTCGGACATGCACGGTACACCGGTAGCAGTCAACGCCGCCGAAGAGGGCGTCGAGCCGCGGGAGTTCGCGCTGGACTTCCACGAGACGTACGCCGAGACGTTCCCGCAGTTCAACATCGAGTTCGACAACTACGGGCACACCGACGACGAGACCAACGTCGAACTCACTCAGGAGTTCGTTCGTTCGTGGGTCGAAAACGATCACGTCCACGAGAAAGAGATCGAGGTCGCCTGGGACACCGAGGAGGACCAGCCCCTCCCCGACCGCTACGTCGAAGGGACCTGTCCCTACTGCGGGGAGCAGGCCCGCGGCGACGAGTGCGACGAGGGGTGCCAGCGCCACCTCGAACCCGGCGAGATCGAGGACCCGGTGTCGACGCTGACCGGGAACCCCGCCGAGTACCGCACCCGCGAACATAAGTTCCTCCGGCTCGCCGACTTCCAGGAGTACCTGCAGGGCTTCCTCGACCGCCTGGAAGGCACCGACAACGCCCAGAATCAGCCCCGCGAGTGGATCGAGGGCGAACTGCAGGACCTCTGTATCACGCGAGACATGGACTGGGGCGTCGATTATCCGGCAGATGTCGACGGTGGCGACGAACTGGTGCTGTACGTCTGGGTCGACGCGCCAATCGAATACGTGGCCTCGACGAAGCAGTACTCCGAGCGGGTCGGCGACGACGAGTACGACTGGGAGCAGGTCTGGAAAGTCGACGGCGAGGAGCGCCACGGCACCGAGTGGGACGAGGAGTGGTCCGACGACAGCGCCGAGATCATCCACGTCATCGGGCGTGACATCATCCAGCACCACGCCGTCTTCTGGCCGGCAATGCTCCGCGGCGCAGGCTACAACGAGCCCCGGTCGATTCTGGCGACCGGGTTCGTCGGCATCGACGGCAAGGCGCTCTCGACCTCGCGAAACCGCGCCGTCTGGGCCGACGAGTACCTCGACGCCGGCTTCCATCCCGATCTGTTCCGGTACTACATCGCGACCGGCGCTCAGATCGATACGGACGTGGACTTCTCCTGGGACCGCTTCCAGGAGCGGGTCAACGGCGAACTCGTCGGCAACGTCGGCAACTTCATCTACCGCTCGCTGCTGTTCGCCGAGCGGAACTACGACGGCACGCCTGACGCCGCCGTCAGCGACGACGTGCGCGACCGGATCGAGGCGGCCACCGATGACTTCGAGGCCGCCGTGCGCGAGTACGACGTTCGCGAACTCGCCGAAATCGCCATCGAACTCTCGAACTACGGGAACGAGTACATCCAGCGCAACGAGCCCTGGAACCTCGTCGACGACGACCCCGAGGAAGCCGAGCAGGTCATCCGTGACTGCGTCCAGTTGACCAAGGCCGTCGCGGTGCTCATGCAGCCCGTCCTGCCGGGGAAGGCCGAACGCCTCTGGGGCCAGCTTGGCGAACAGGGGTCCGTCGCGGACGTGACCCTCGACAGCGCGCTCGAAGCACCGCCGGCCGAGTTCGGCGAGCCCGCGGAGCTGTTCGAGCAGGTCGAAGACGACCACATCGAGGCGCTGAACGAGGAACTGCAGGAGCGGGTCGAGAGCGAGGCTTCGACAGAAGCCTCGAACGGAGGCGGCGAAGCCGCCGGAGACGAAGGGGACGACGGCGATGCGGAGACCGCCGACCTCCAGCCGCTCGTCGAGGACCGCATCAGCTTCGAGGACTTCGAGGGCGTCGACATGCGCGTCGGCGAGATTCGTAGCGCCGAGCCGGTCGAGGGTGCGGACAAGCTCCTCCGTCTGGAGGTCGACATCGGTCACGAAGTCCGGCAGGTCGTCGCCGGCCTCCGACAGCTCCATGACGCCGAGGATCTCCCCGGAACGCGGGTCATCCTCCTTGCGAACATGGAGAAAGCCGAGCTGTTCGGGATCGAATCCAACGGGATGGTGCTGGCCGCCGGCGACGAGGCGGACCTGCTGACCACCCACGAGGACGCGCCGCTTGGAACCCGCATCAAGTAATCCCAGTCGCCAGCGCTTTTGTAGTCACGGCACGTATCGCGGAGCATGGATGACGACGGGGCCGCACAAGACGACGCGGCCGTTGCGGGTGACACCTTCACCGAGGAGTACGAACTGGCGACCGAAGCCGACGTAATCCAGGTCGAGGATGACCCCGACGACGAGGCGGCTGACGACGATGAGGGGGCAGTCGCCGGCTCGTTCGCCCCGGACCTGGAGGTGACACCCGACGCGCCGAAGCCTGAGAACGTTGTCTTCGTCGCTCTAGGGGTCTGCATCGCGATTCTCGCGCTCGGGCGGATGTTCCTCGGGGCGGAGATGTACGCGCCGTCCATACTCGGCGGCGTGGTCCTGTCCGTTGCACTCGGGACCGCAGTACTGTATGGGTTCTTCGTCCGGACGAGCGACGCGTAAGACTGCACCGGTGACTGTGGAGGGTGCCCGACCCCGACACTTAATCCTGCTCCGACACTAAGTGAGGGCATGGTGAACCCGCTGGCGGCAGTTGCCCCACTGCAGGCCGAACCACTGTTAGGTATGTCGCTCTCCATTCTGCTGTTTCTGGCCGGTGCGGGCCTCATCGTGGGCGAAGCGCTCGCCCCCGGGACCCACTTCTTCGTCCTCGGCGTGGCCCTGCTGACAGCGGGGCTGGTCGGGCTGTTCATCCCGGCGAGCCTGGGCATCCTCGCGCCGCTCATCCTCACCGTCGTCGTCCTGGCGACGACGGCGGTCACGCTCTGGGGGTATCGGAAGCTCGATTTCGCCGCGCCGGGCCGCGGCCAGACGCTCAGCTCCGACTCGCTCACGGGACAGTTCGGGACGGTGACCGAGCGCGTGACCAAGAGCGACGGCGAGGTCAAACTGGAGGACGGCGGTTTCAACCCCTACTACCAGGCCCGTTGCTCCGGCGACCCCATCGAGGAGGGGGCGGAGGTCATCGTCATCGACCCCGGCGGCGGGAACGTCCTGGAAGTCGAGGCGGTGGAGTCGGCGACTGACGAAATCGACCGCGCGCTCGAACGCGACCGGAGCCGGGGCGACGGGGATGCCGAACCGGAGCGCGACCGGAACCGGAGCGACAAGGATGCCGAACCGGAGCGAGAGTCGGAGCGGGCGTAGGTGTGTAATTCGGTAGTTTGTGACAGGGACACGGAAGCCTTTTCCTTGAGCGCTCCGGAGGTTTGACTGTCATGTTCCCCGCGACAGCACCGCTACAGCCTGGAGGACTCATCGGTTTCGTCACCGTAATCTTCCTCCTGATCGCCATCGCGCTGGTGTACTCCAGCGTCGTGATCATCCGCCCGTACCAGAAAGGTGCCTACACGGTCCTCGGCACCTATCGCGGCGTCCTTGACCAGGGGATTCACTTCATCTACCCCTTCGTCTCCGACGTGACGCGGTTCGACATGCGGACCCAGACGCTCGACGTGCCACGGCAGGAGGCTATCACCCGCGACAACTCGCCGGTGACCGCCGACGCCGTCGTCTACATCAAGGTGATGGACCCGAAGAAGGCGTTCCTCGAAGTCGACAACTACGAGCGTGCCGTCTCCAACCTCGCCCAGACGACCCTCCGTGCCGTGCTGGGTGACATGGAACTCGACGACACGCTGAACAAGCGGGGCGAGATCAACGCCCGTATTCGGAAGGAACTCGACGAACCAACCGACGAGTGGGGAGTCCGCGTCGAGAGTGTCGAAGTCCGCGAGGTCAACCCGTCCAAGGACGTCCAGCAGGCCATGGAGCAACAGACCTCCGCCGAGCGGAAACGCCGTGCCATGATCCTGGAGGCCCAGGGTGAACGGCGCTCCGCCATCGAGACGGCGGAAGGTGACAAGCAGTCCAACATCATCCGCGCACAGGGTGAGAAGCAGAGCCAGATTCTGGAAGCCCAGGGTGACGCGATCTCGACCGTCCTGCGTGCGAAATCCGCCGAATCGATGGGCGAGCGGGCTGTCATCGACAAGGGGATGGAGACGTTGGCCGAGATCGGCCAGGGCGAATCGACGAAGTTCATCCTCCCGCAGGAGCTCACCTCGCTGGTGGGCCGCTACGGCAAGCACCTCCAGGGCTCCGACGTGAAGGAGAACGGGCACGCGCTGGAAGCGCTTGACTTCGACGACGAAACCCGCGAGATGCTCGGCCTCGACGACATCGAGGAGATCCTCGGCCAGATCGACGAGGAAGCGCAGGTCGACGTCGAAGCCATGGAGGAAGAAGCCCAGAAGATCAAGGAAGGACAGGACACTGGCCTCGACAGCGCTGACGAGATGATCGAGGAGATGGACGCCGAAATCGACGACGACCCGGGCACGACGGACGTGGCCGGCGGCCCCGACGACACGACGCGAACGTCAGAAGTCGACAAGGACAACTAGTCCTGATAACCAGGCGAAGACGTTTTATTACCGACCCACCTTTTCGGTAGCAATGACACGTGAGGGCGACGTGGACGAGGACAAGCGAGCGACGCTCCGCCGCTTTGCCGCCCTCGGTGCAGCGAGCCCGTTTGCCCGCTTCGGCGACAGCGGGAGCGAGAGCGACGCGCCAGACGCCATCGCCGGGTACGTCTCGGCACATCCCGGGACCCACTTCTCGAAGCTTCGCGACGATCTCAAACTCGGGACTGGCGAGGCCCAGCACCACCTCCACCGGCTGGAAAACGAGAATATCGTCGTCTCACAGAAGGACGGTGACTACCGGCGCTACTTCCCGGCCTGCCAGTTCTCCGAGTTCGAACAGGCGGCGCTTGGCTACCTGCGCCGGTCGACCGCCCGCGGGATGCTCGTCACGCTCCTCCGCCGCCCGGACGTGACGGCGTCAGAACTGGCCAGCGAACTGGACGTGTCGCGACCGACAGTGAGCAACTACGCTGCCGATCTGGAGTCCGCCGGACTGCTGTCCCGAGAAGACGGATACGCGGTTACTGAACCCGAAACCGTGCTGACCCTGCTGATCCGGTATGCCGACTCGTTCGGCGACGATGTCGCCGCGCTGGCCGGCGAAGCCGACTCGCTGTTGCGATACGACCCGTGATGCCGGCGGCAGAAACCGCCCACTGTCAGTCCGGTTGCGTCTGTGCTTCCCTTAGGTCTCTTTGTCGACGCCGGTGATTTCGAATCTGGCTCCGCCCGACTCGCTGTCGGTCACACTGACGTCCCAGCCGTGGACAGCGGCGATATCGGTGACAATTGCGAGGCCGAAGCCGGTGCCTTCGGACGCGGTCGAGTAGCCCGCTTCGAACACCGTGTCTCGCTCGTCTTCGGGAATCCCCGGGCCGTCGTCAGCGACGTAGAAGCCGTTGGCGTCATCGATGTCGCCGACGGTAACCGTCACCCCGTCATCGTCGGCGCTGTCTGACTGCATCTGACTGCCCGCAGAGCCCTGCTCAACGCTGTTTTCTTGCATCCGTGAGAGCGAGGGGGTCGACGCGTGTGTCACGCTATTCCGGAACAGGTTTTCCAGTAGACGCTGCAATCGGCGGGGATCGGCAACGACGACACTGTCCGTATCGGTCACCAGAGTCCCGTTCTCTGTCCCGATAGTCTCCCAGCACGCGCTTGCGGCGGTCTGTAAACTGACGGGCTCGGTGGTCGTCGCCTCGCGTCCGTCCCGTGCCAGCGTAAGGATGTCGTCAATGAGCGTCTGCATCCGCTCGTGGGCGCTGTCGATACTGTCGAGGTGGTCGCTGGTCACTTCCTGTTGAGCCAACTCCAGGTGGCCCTGTGCGACTGTCAGTGGCCCCTGGAGGTCGTGGCTGACGACGCTGGCAAAGGACTCCAATCGCTCGTTCTGAACGCGGAGCCTGCGTTCGCGCTCCTTCTGTTCGGTGATGTCCTGGATGAATCCCCGAACCGTTCGCTTCTCCCCGTCCTCGACTCGTTTGCCGTGGGTCCGGACCCACCGACAGTCGCCTGTCGCGGTGATGAGCCTGACCTCGAGGTCGTACGGTTCCCCGTCTTCGAGGGCCGCGTCGACGGCGTCCGCAACGGTCTCCCTGTCGTCGGGGTGGTAGAACGAGAGCCCGTCTTCGACTGTCGGGTCGAAGTCGTCGTCGACCTCGTGGATGCGACGGGTGCCCGCTGTCCAGGTCGACATCCCGCTTTCGTCGAACTCCCAGGCACCGAGGTCACCGAGCTCCTCCGCCTCGGCGAAGAAGTCCCGTAACTGGGCGAGGTTCTGTTCGTGCTCGATACGCTCCGTGACGTCCTGGCAGTGCGAGAAGATGGTAACGACATCGCCCGAATCGTCGGTGACGAGACGGTTGTGCCACTCGACCACGATCCGCTCGCCGTCCTTCCGGACGTTCTCGTTGACGCTATGGTAGCCGCCGCTGGCCTCGCTGAGGGCGGACGTGACCTCGTCGACGTTGTTGTAACTCTCGGGGCTGACGAACACTTCCCACGTTTCCCCGACCAGTTCGTCCTCGGTGTAGCCGAACATCTCTGTGAGAGTGTCGTTGACGCGGACGATTTCGAAGTCCTGATTATACTCGACGAACCCGAGCGGCGACTGGTCGATAAACAGCGAGAGCCGGTCTTTACTCGCTTCGAGGGCGCGCTGTGACCGGGACTGTTCGACGGCGTTGACGATGCGGTTCGCGAGGAGGGCGTAGTGGCTGGTATCGGACGTTTTCTGTAGATAGTCAGTGACACCTGCGGAGATCGCGTCACCGGCGACTGCCTCGCTGCCGCGGCCTGTGTACAGGATAAACGGAAGGTCGGGATAGTCTTCGCGGACCGATTCGAGGAATTCGATGCCGTTCTCGCCGGGCATTTCGTAGTCGGAAACGATACAGTCGACAGATTCTGTCTCGAGCAGCCGCAAGCCCTCTGATGCACTCGTCGCGGTCTCGATGTCGAACTCGGCTCGCTTTCGCTCGAGGAACGCCGCTGTCGTCTCTGCGTACGGCAGGTCGTCGTCGACGTGAAGCACCCGGATGGCGGAACCAGCCTCGCCCATTGGTGTGTTCGATTATGGCACCAACTGTTATCAATATAAACATTCCGCGCTGGCAATAGGACCGTGCAAATCAGGGAGAACGTGGCTGAAGCAAAGAGTGAGCGATCCCACCGAAATTTCGCTACGCAAGGCTACAATATGGCCCCGTTCGAAAGACCGGGTCGGGATTCCGCCGTATCCGCGTCCAAGCGGGCGGCCGGTTCAGGTCTCAACCATCCACGTCGTCGAGGAGGAGTACCCCCACTTCTCCACGGCCAAGTCGTGGTCACCGTCGGCGATGGCTGTCATGTTCGTCCCGACCTCCTTGGCCGAGAGACCGAGTTCGTCGCCGATAAGCCGCGATTTGAAATACGTCTGGTCGTCAGCATTGGAACGGAGATACTCCAGAATACGTCGCTGCTTGTCCGAGAGCGGACTGTCGGGGGTTTGCGCGGTGGCGCTCATTAGTACAGTTACGAACAGTACCGAGACACCCTTATGGGATTTGGTACAGACGGTTAACGGCTCGCCGTCTTGCGGTTTTCCCCTGCTCGAAGCAGGGATACGGCCGCGAGTTGGGCCACGCAACAAGTAGTTGGTACAGCCGGGAAACACCACGGGTGCCCGTCATCGCCCCGCAGTTGGAACGGTACCAGCCGTTCGCTCCGGCAGTTCTTTAGTAATGGCCCGTTTTGTGGCCGAACGGAGGTCTATCACATTGGAAATCTCGGATCAACTGCTGTGTCTGTTCAGTGCCGATATCCGCGACGAGGGGGACCGGTACGTCGTGGAGGTACCGCGTCGAGAGGTCGAGACGGGCGCAGTCGACTCGGGCAGTACCTACCGTGTTGCGCTCATCTCCGCAGACGAGGGGACAGAAGCGGACGAGGAGACGGTGTCAGACACGCCACCGGACCAGCCACAGCCGCCGGTCGAACCGGGTGAGACGCGCTACGTCGAGATCGAGGACATCGGGAAGCAGGGCGACGGCATCGCTCGCGTCGAACGCGGTTACGTCATCATCGTTCCCGGGGCCGAAATCGACGAACGAGTCAAGATCGAAATCACCGAGGTCAAGTCGAACTTCGCGGTCGGCGAAATCATCGACGACGTTTGAACTTACTCGTAGGGACTTCCGTCGGGGCGCTTTGCCCCTTCGGAGTCGTGGACGACGACCTGTCCGGCTGACGGGTCGACGGGCCGATAGTTGTCGCGGACGCCGATGGCTTCCGTCAGTTCTCGAATGGCGCGTTCCTTGAGCGCTGCGGCTAGTTCCTCGGCATCGGCTCTGGAGATATCCCGACCGAGCCCCTCGCATTCGTGGGCTCGAACCATCCCTTCCTCGCCGACGGCCTCGCCCATCGGCTGGCTCGTCCCGCCGAGCGCGACGCTGAAAGGGTAGGTCCGGCAGATGAGCGGGCGGTCGCCGTGGACCGTACAGGCACCTGTGCCGTCGTCGTCTTCGGCGTAGAAGGTACAGTCGCCGCAGTCGTCAGTCTGGAGCGCCCACTCGAACGTCTCGCCTTCGGGACCGTCCGGACCGTCAGCTAATCCGTACGGCATCGGCCGGGCCACGTCGCGGAAGTCGTACTCCCCGGCCGCCTGTAGCTGCCGGATCTCGTCGGGAAACACCGTCGCCGTGTGGGGTTCGGCGTCGGTCTCGGCGGAACCGTCGCTCCTGTCGGAGCCGGCGCTCTCGCTGGCACCGTCGGCGGTCTCGTCGGCGCTTTCGTCACTCTCACCACATGCCGACTCGGCCTTACAGCAGGCCCCACAGCGGGTGCATTCGAACCCGATAGCCTCGATAGCGTCGGCCAGTTCCGACTCGTCGAGCGCACGGGCCCGTTCGAGTTCGGTTTGCAGGGAGTCCACAGCCGTGGTAGCGGTCCGACGGGCAAAAAGGGCGCGTCACTCCACTGGGTTCAGTGCGGCCCGCTCGCCGTCCCACGAAACGGTACCCTCGACGGCGAGCTTTTCGAGATGGGCCAGCACTGTCCCACGGGCCAGGTCGCGAACGCCGGTCAGGTCTTTCTCGTAGGCGGCGTCGAGGATTTCGTCGAGGGTGTCGGCCCCGTCGTTGACAGCCGCCCGAACACATCGCTCGCGCTCCAGTCGGTGGCCGATGAGGCGCGCACAGGCCTCCCGTGGGGCTTCGATACGCGGTCCGTGGCTCGGCAACAGTGCATCGGGGTTTCTGGCGTGGAGACGACGTAGCGACGCGAGATAGGCCCGAACGTCGCCCTCTGGTGCGCCGACGACGACGCTGCCCTCGGCGACGGCGAGGTCACCGGAGACGACGGTGCCGTCGGCAGCGAAGGCGACGTGCTCCGGCGCGTGGCCCGGCGTGTCGAGGACGGTCACCGGGCCGGCGTCAGTCGGAATCGTCGTCCCGTCGCTGAACAGTTTGTCAGGGGTAATGCCGGTCGCAGCCTCGAATGCGGCGGCCCGGCCACGGCGCGCCCAGACCGTCGCATTCGTCTCTCTGGCGTAGTGTGCGACGGCACCGGCGTGGTCAGGGTGGTAGTGTGTGAGCGCGATGTGGGCGAGAGTGCGGTCACTGAGAAGCGAATCGAGCGCATCATCTGTATCCGCGGGATCCACGAGAAGGGCCGCCTCGTCGCCGCAAACGTATGCTGCCGTGCTGCCGGTCGGTGCCCGTGTCGGGACGGGCACGTCGGCCCGCTGCCAGTCCATGCCGGCCGGTCAGACCGTGAGGAAATAAACCTGTTTGCGGGCGTCGGTGAAACTGTACCGCGAGTCGACCAGCTCTGACTCCTCCAGTCGGTTCAGGGCGTACCTGACAGTCCGGTCCGGGAGCAGCGAGTTCTCGGCTAGTTCGCCCTGTGACAGCGGGGCGTCGTCCTCCAGCACCTTCGCGACGAGCTTCGCGCTCGGCGGGAGTTCACGCAGGGTGTCGCGGAACTCCTCGTCGGTGAAAGGTGCTGGTGCAGCGTTTTCAGTTAATGCGCTCATAGTGGTGGATATTCAAGGCTTACTGGTAAAACTTGGCTATATGCATGACCAAACAATACAGATTCTATGAAGTGTTTAATGTATCCTTATACAGAACCGTCATCGTGCGGTTCCGGTCGCTATCCGGAAAACACGCCCGGAGCTATCAAGCTCAAGAGCGCGACCGGACCTGGTCTGACTGGAAAACAGCCCGACTGATGAAAGGGGATTCCAGTATCGTTTTATCCCCCGCGGGGTGAGCAATACACCGTGAAAGGGCAGGAGTGGTATCAGGCCGACACCGTGGCCGAAGAGTACGAGGCCAAGCGGTTCTCCCGTGGCGGTCGGCTGATCGACCGACGCGAAAAGCAGGCCGTCCTCGACGCAATCGGCCCCGTGGCTGATAAGGACGTGTTAGAGGTAGCCTGCGGGACCGGACGGTTCACTGTGATGCTGGCCGAGCGCGGCGCGAACATCACCGGGCTGGACATCTCAGGACCGATGCTCCAGCAGGGCCGTGAGAAAGCACAGGCGACTGGCGTTGACGACCACGTCGAGTTCATGCGGGGCGACGCAGCCCGACTCCCGTTCCCGGACGACCATTTCGACACCGTGTTTGCGATGCGCTTTTTCCATCTGGCGGACACGCCGGCGGCGTTTCTCGCAGAGATGCGCCGCGTCTCGAAGGAGCAAGTCTTCTTCGACACGTTCAACCGGTTTTCGACCCGGTCGATATACAACTGGGCGCTCCCGATGGGGTCGCGGCTCTACTCCCGCTGGGAAATCGACCGGCTGCTAGACGGGGCCGGACTGGAACTGACCGACGCGAACCACGACTGGCTGCTGCCCTACGGGTTCTACCGGAAGATCCCGAACGAACTGGCCGCCTCGTTCCGCTCGCTCGATACGGCGCTTGGCGGCACGCCCCTCGGCGAGAAGCTGGCCTCGGTGTCGTACTGGAACACCCACGTGTAGCGCACCGCCACTCGAAAGACCCGTTTTCCCCTGAATGGGAAGGTCGACAGCCGTCTCCCGCGACTTTTAAGCGCCTTCGCCGTCGTACCCAGAGGTATGGATATCTCGGTAGTGGTCCCGACGTTGAACGGCCGGGAGGAGCTGACCGGCTGTCTGGACGCACTCACCGAGCAGGTTCCCGATGCGGAAGTGATCGTCGTCAACGGCCCGTCGGCTGACGGCACGACGGGAATGGTCCGCGACCGGGACGACGTGTCTATCCTCGTCGAAATCGCCGACCGTTCGGTCACGGTCGCTCGAAACGCCGGGATCGACCGAGCGACGGGGGACGTGATCGCGCTCGTCCACCAGTCCCTCTCGGTTGAGTCCGGCTGGGCCGACGCCGTCAAGAGCGGGCTCTCGGGAGCAGCCCAGGCCATCACCGGGCCGACACACCAGCAACTGTGGGCCGGGATGACGACCGAAACGGAGGAGACACGGACGATAGCCGGCCGCGACGTGACGTATTTCAACCCCGGAAACGTCGCGTTCGACGCGGAGGTACTGGAAGCACTCGACGGGTTCGACGAGTACCTGAACGTCGGCAGCGCCCGGGACTTCGCACACCGGATGGCCGCCGGTGACTACGGTGTCGCCTGGAGCACGGAGATGTGCGTCAGCCGCGAGTTCGAGGCCGACGGCGGGATCGCGGAGACCGACTGGAACTGGAAGTACCGCTCGCTCGCCTATCGGTTGGTGAAAAACTACAACGTCCGACCGACCGTGGTGCGGCGAATCCTCAGCCACGCGGCGGGTGACGCGAAGGACGCGCTGATCGATGTCGTGCGCGGGGAGACGACGCCGTCGCAGTGGCTCGGCAACGGGCAGGACGTGTTCGGCGGCGTCGGGTCCGGAATCGTCGACGGCCTCCGCGCACGCGTGACCGACCGGACACCCTGTCGGAACCCGAACGGACGCTCCGCGCGCGCGGACCGCGCGGTGACTGTGTACGACTGGCGATAGCCGGTGAAAGAGCCGTTCGGCCGGCGGTAAGGGACCGGAGTCAGGGAGCCAGCGCCTCGATGACGCGGTTCGGATTGTTCGAGAACACCTTGCGCATCGAGTCTTCGGGCACGTCAAGCGTCAGTATCTCCATCACGGCCACGTTCGGGTGGACGCTGGGGACGCCGCTCCCGAAGAGAACTCGGTCAGGATGTTCCAGGATGGCGCGCTCCATCGGCCGCCGATAGCGGACCGCGCTGGTGTCGAGATACAGTTGATCGTGCGTCTCCAGCAGGTCGATAGCCTGGTCCATCAGATCCTGCCGGAGTGGGTGCGCGCCGAAGTGCGAGAGAATGACCGGGAAATCGTACGCTAACAGCGATTCGGCGACAGTTTCGGGCGGAAACCCTTCGCCGCCGTGGACGATGACGGGCAACGATACGGACTCCAGTTCTGCGAGGACTTCCTCGTCGGGCAGTCCGTCCGTCGGTGGATGGAGTTTGAAACCGTAGAACCGGTCGTCGTAGGCGTACTGCTCGATGTCTTCCGGCGAGGTGTGGTCCTCTGTGCGGCTGCTCGCGAGGTTGCGGAGGGTCGACCCGGGACCGCTCCCCGGGTCCCGAGCGCCGTTGACTCTGGCGAAGGCGACCATCGGCCGCTCGACGGTCATCCGGGCGACGGCGTTGTTCGCTTTCAGATACGAGCCGTCTCGCTCGCCGGGGAAGACGACGGAGCGGACGACGCCGGCCTGGTGCATCTCCCGTTCCAGTTGCTCCGGGTCACCCATGCCGTCTCGGGGTCGGCGCTGCTCGTCGGGTTCCAGCCGCGCGTGCACATCGACGACGCGAAACCCGTGCTCCAGCTCCAGCATCTACTATACGGTGTGTATACCCCTATATTAAAACATGTGCAGGTCCGGCCGAGATTACGGGGACAGCACGGCGCTGTCGCCCAACGAGCGGTCCGCGGTGTTAGAAAGTTTTATATAGAACCGCTTGCCTTGTCTTAAGTGAGGTTCAACACATATGTCATCTGGCCAGCGACGCATGGGCGGCCAGCCTCTTTTCATCCTTGATGAGGACGCCCAGCGCACACACGGGAAGGACGCACAGTCATCGAACATCTCCGCCGGAAAGGCCGTAAGCGAGTCCGTACGGACCACGCTCGGTCCCCGCGGCATGGACAAGATGCTCGTCTCCGACGACGGTGATGTGGTCATCACCAACGACGGGGCGACCATCCTCTCCGAGATGGACATCGAACACCCCGCGGCCCAGATGATCGTCGAAGTCGCCCAGACCCAGGAGGACGAAGTGGGCGACGGAACGACGACAGCGTCCGTGCTGGCCGGGGAACTGCTGACGAAAGGCGAGGACCTGCTCGAAGACGACGTCCACCCGACAACAATCGTCGAGGGGTACTCCGCCGCCGCCGAACTCGCACGCGAGGCCATCGACGAGATCGTCCTCGACGTCGACCTCGACGACGAGACGCTCGTCGAAGTCGCCGAATCCTCGATGACCGGCAAGGGCACCGGTGACGTCGAGGCCGGGCGACTCGCCGAAGTCGTCGTCGACGCTGTCCGCCACGCCAAGAGCGACAACGGCGTCCGCCGGGACAACATCGAGGTCCACACCCAGACGGGTGCGGCTTCCTCCGCGACCAAGCTCGTCGAGGGCGTCATCGTCGACGAGACGGCCGTCCACGACAACATGCCGACGTCCGTCGAGGACGCGTCAATCGCGGTCATCGACACCGAGCTCGACGTCCGCGAGAGCAACATCGACGCCGAATACAACGTCTCCAGCGTCGACCAGCTCAACGCCGCGCTCGACGCCGAAGAGAGCGAACTGCAGGGCTACGCCGAGGAAGTCCTCGAAAGCGGCGCTGACGTCGCGTTCGTCACCGAGGACGTCGCCGACCGCGTCGCCTCCCAGCTCGCCAAGGAAGGCGTCTTCGTCGCTGACAGCATCAGCTCCTCGACCGCCAAGGATATCGTCGAGGCTACCGGCGCGAAGCGCGTCGGCTCGCTCGAAGCCCTTGACGAGGACGCGCTCGGCCACGCCGACAGCGTCGACGTCGAGAAGCAGGGCGACGACGACGTGACGTTCATCACCGGCGGCGCGACCGCCGAGTCCGTCACGGTCATCGCCCGCGGCTCCACCGAACACGTCGTCGACGAGCTCGAACGCGCGCTCAACGACGCGCTCGACACCGTCATCGCCGCGCTCGACGCCGGCGGTGTGGTCCCCGGCGCAGGCGCAACCGAGATCGCCATCGCCGACCACATCCGCTCCGAAGCGGCGTCCATCGAGGGCCGCAAGCAGCTCGCCGTCGAAGCGTTCGCCGACGCCGTCGACGTGCTGCCCCGCACGCTCGCGGAGAACACGGGCCTCGACGCAATCGACGCGCTCGTCGACCTCCGTGCCGAACACGAGAGCGAGGGCATCGCCGGCATCATCAGCGAGGGCCAGACCGGCATCGTCGGTGACCCTGTCGACTACGGCATCCTCGACCCCGCCGCTGTCAAGCGCGAAGCGGTCGACTCCGCCACCGAGGCGGCGACGATGATCGTCCGGATCGACGACGTCATCTCGTCGAGCTAAGCGAGATAGCGGTACTGGCGCTCTGACCTGTTTTCTTTTGACTCCGCTGAATAGCCCCGCGACCGCCGACGGAGAAGACGTCGCTCAGTCGCTACTGGGCTCGACGGACAGCGTCAGCGTCGCATCACTGCCGTCGGCGAGCGTCGCAACGAGGTTCCGGTCCACGTCACCGGCCGCCGCGTCGGCGTTCACCATCACCGTGCGGTCGTCGACGTAGTCACTGGTCCGCAGGACGTGGCTCCGGTCGTTCTCGAAGGACAGGTCGGGATGGCCGGTCCCGGTCACAGTAACGGTGTGGTCGCCGGCCTCGATGGTCGCCGTAATCGTCGCGTCGGTGTCCTGGCAGGCCGCCACGAACTCGTCGTCGAAGTCGGCGGGGACGCGGTCGGCTTCGATGGCGAGGATGCAGTCGCCCGCGGGCGTCAGAAAGTCGTCGCTCGTCACTTCCAGCGTGCTCGCGTGCTCGCCGGTCACGTTCTCGTGGCCCTGTGCCTGGACCACTTCCTCGAGTGTCATACCTCCCGGTCACTGCCGGGCGTACTTCAGCGGGACGACTCCGACCGGACAACGGTAACCGTCACCGCACCGCAGGCGCACTCGTGGGCCTCGCGGCGGCCGGCGTCGGTCTCGAACACCAGGGCTGGCTCGCCGAGCGGGCGCTCGCAGTGCTGGGCCTCGCAGGTCGGTGTCGCCGCCTCGTGTAGTTCGGTGAGCATAGCTGGATAGTAGATGGCTACCTATGTCAAAGCGAGCCATCCCCGGAGTGAAAGTGAAAGTGAAGCCGTGGGGCAAAGGATATGCCCCCGCGGAACGGGCCACAAGGTATGTCGCTGGAGTGGCGCGGCGCGGCGGTTGCGCCGGACGACGAGATGCCGTCCCCGGAGTCGTGGGAACCGGTGTCAGTGCCCGGCCGGCCCGAGCAGTTCGCCGGCGCCGAGGCCGTGGCCTACGAAACGACGTTCTCGGACCCGCGGGACGAGAGCGACGCACACATCCTGCTTGTACTGAACGGGATGTACGCGCACACACGCGTCTGGTGCAACGGGGATCTGCTCGCCAGTCACGACGCCTACTTCGAACCGCTCCGGGTTCGACTCCCCGAGAGTGAGGAATACCGGGTCATCATGGAGTGCCGGGCACCGGCGGACCGCTTCGGCGGCCTGCATGCGACCGACCAACTCCCGCCGGAGCGCTGTGTCCCGGGCATCTGGTGGGACGCGACACTCGAAACCAGACCGGACCCCTGTGTGAGCAAGCTTTCCGTCCAGCCACAGGTATCGGAAGAAGACGTAACCGACGCGACGGTGGAGGTCTCGGCGACCGTCCTGACAGAAGAGCCACTCGACGACCGGATAACGCTCTCGCTCCGGCCGGAGGGCGACGTGCGCGGCGGCGGGATGATGGACCGAGCCCGCGTCTCGACCGACGAGGAGACGGCGACGGTGACGTACACGATGGACGTGCGCGACCCGTCGCTGTGGTGGCCCCACGACCGCGGCGAGCAGTCCCGCTACGTCCTCAGGGCAAAGCTCGGCGACGACGAGCACTCGGTGACGACGGGACTACGCACCGTTTCGTACGACGACGGTCTGCGGATCAACGGCGAGGACGTGCCGGTTCGCGGCGTGACACTGCTGGACCCAACTATAGAGGATATCACGCGAGCCGTCGACGCCAACGCGAACCTGGTCCGGGTGCGTGCCCAGGGAACACCGCCCGAAGTAGTTCGCGCCTGTGACGACCACGGCGTCCTGCTCTGGCAGGACCTCCCGCTGTCCGGCCCCGGTTCGTTCGACAGCGACCGGGGGACCGACCTCGGGGCGCGGCTTGATGCGACCTACGCACAGCACCCCAGTTTCGCGGCCGTCGGCGTCCACGACGAACCGGTGTCGTCGTACGCCGATGGCCTGGGATCCGGCTTTCTCGACCGACTGCGGTTCCGATGGCGGGCCTGGCGAGCTGGCTACGACAGTGCCGAGGCCGAGTCGGTGGCTGGGGCCGTAGACTCTGTGCCGACGTTCCCGGTCGTCGGGCCACCCGGAATCGACCCCGACGCGGCCACGCTGTACCCGGGGTGGCGGTACGGCGACACGGCCGACCTCCCGTGGCTCTGTTCCCAGTTCGGCGTCGGCGATGTCGTCGCCGGCTTCGGTGCCGGTGCGCTGGGAACGACGGAGCCCAACGGCAGCCCTGGATTCGATAGCGCCTGCCACGACCGCCACGTCGACGGCGGCCTCGATGCGTCACAGGCGTATCAGGCCGGCGTCGTCCGTGCGGTCGCTGAGACGCTCCGGCAGCGCAACGCGCCGCTCATCGTCGTGGACAGTCTCCGGGATGTCGGGGACGCCGGCATGGGGCTGCTCGCCGCTGACGGGACCGAGAAGACGGCGTTCGGTGTCCTCGCCGACAGCTACGAGCCCACACAAATAGTTCTCTCGGGCGCGACGCCCGGCGAGCAAGATATCGTCGTGCTCCACGACCGACCGAAGAAAGCGGACCTCACCGTGGAGTGGGACCGCAACGGTGACCGCGAACAGGCCGAGCACACTGTCGGGCCGTTCGCCCGCGTCACCGTCGACACGCTCACCCTTTCGGCCGGTGACGACGTGACGCTCGCCGCCACCGATGGCCAGACTGTCGTGAAAAACGAATATAGTATTAGCGAGTAATACACGGGCGTGATATGCCAGGGTAACTCGGTGCGACATTGACCCTCTCACCCCCGTAATAGGGCGTGTGAGACGTTGACGCGGTATTCGGTGCACCGGAATGTTTAAACAATATCCACCTCTATCTGTAGACACCAGAACGCTTCCGCGTTCAGGCAGTATCGCTTTCAGCCCAACATGAGAGGGAACCCTTGTTATTGGTGTCAGCCCCTCAGTAGTGGGCCGACTGTCTGTGCTGAAGCGGTGATGGCATAGAGGATTCAACAATGGCAGACTCGATAGACGAATCAAAGAACGTTACAGTAACAGAAGAGGATCTCGAAAACAAATCGAAAGGCGAGCTTATCAAACTCGCCGGCCAGCTCCGTGACCGACGGAACGAGCTGAACCAGATGGCGTCCGAGCGGGCCTCCGCCCGCGACGACCTGAACGCGAAGACTCGCGAGAAGGTCGACGAAGCGCAGGAACACCGCGAGAAGCGCGACGAGCTCAACGAGCAGGTTCAAGAGCACAAGGACCAGCGCAACGAGCTCAATGCGGAAGCAAACGAGCTGTTCGACAAGGTCGACAACCTGAAAAACGACCTCGAACTCGACGAGGGCACGTCGGTCGAACAGCTCAAAGAGGAGATCGAAGACCTCGAGTTCAAGCAACAGACCGAAGTGCTCTCCTCGGAAGACGAGAAGGAGCTCATCGAGAAGATCGAGACCAAGCGCGAGAAGCTCCAGGAGAAACAGGAGAAGCTCGATCAGGGCGGCGACCTCGAAGAGCTCAAAGAGGAAGCAGAAGAGGTCCGTTCGGAAGCCTCAAAACACCACCAGAAGGTCACGGAACTGGCCGACGAGGCCCAGAAGCACCACAACGAGATGATCGAGGCCTACCGCGAGGCCGACGAGATCCGTGACGAGGCCGACGAGAAGCACGAGGAGTTCGTCGAAGCACAGGAAGCGGCCGACCAGCACCACGAAGACTTCGTCCGCGTCCAGAAGCGCCTGCGCGAACTCGACAAGAAGGAAGAGGAGCAGGAGCGCTCCCAGCGCGAGGAGAAGCAGGAAGCCGCGCGCGAGGAAGCCGAGGAGATCTATCAGAAGTTCAAGGAAGGCGAGACCCTCGACACCGAGGACCTGATGAAGCTCCAGAAGGCCGGCAAGCTGTAAGTCTGCGGGATTTTCTCTCTGTTTTCACTGACAATAGATGCATCACCCATTCGGCCTGCTCCAGCTCGGTGCGCTCTCGCTCATCCCGACAGCTCTCGGTGGGGTCCTGTTCGGCCTCGCGCTGGCCGCACCGCCGGGCCCGATGAACGCCGTTATCGCTGAGGAGAGCGCCTTGCGGGGCTGGCGGGCCGGCTTCTTCGCCGGCCTCGGCGCGATGACCGCTGACGCCTGTTTTCTCGTGCTCGCAGTGCTCGGCGTCGCCACGGTCATCACCGAGACCCCTGGCCTCCGACGCGTAATGGTCGGTGCCGGCGGGCTCCTGATGCTCTGGTTCGCTTACGGCGCAGTCCAGGACGCACACACCGTCGCCGGGACGGAGCCGTCGGTCACGTCCGGAGACAGTCGCGGCTTTCGCAAGGCGCTCGTGCTGGCACTGACGAACCCCTATCAGGTCGCCTTCTGGCTCACCGTCGGCATTGGCCTCCTCGAACCGGGCGTGGTCGACGTAGCGTCGTACGTGCCCGTGGTCGGGACTGACGCGCTAACCGTACAGACCGGGCATCCGGTGCTGCTGGGTGGATTCTTCGGCGGTATCGGCCTCTGGATTACGGGGTTTCCGGCGGCAATCGTCGCCGCGAGAACGCGTATCGAGCGGCTCGCACCACTAATCGCGTGGGTCAGCGCCGCCGTTCTCGCCGGGACCGGTATCCTGTTCCTGTTGCGGGCGCTATGAGTCGCCCATCCCGGTCGCCACGTCGTCGAGGTCGTCTTCGACCGCCATTTCGGCGACTTCCATCGTCAGCCACTCCTGGAACCAGCGAGTCCGCTTGAGTCGCTGGTGGACGATGGACTCGGCCGTGTCGCTCTCGACGCGCTCGCGCGCGTCCTCGCCGCGCTCGATGACACGGTCGACCATCTCGGCCGCGTCCATGTGGGTCCGGGATTCGTAGCCCATGCGCAACAGCATCAGGGCAGTCCCGTTTGCACCGACCTTATCCAGGATATCCGCCTCAATGAGGCACTGGACCTCCAGAGGCAGGTCGTCCAGTGGCCCCTGGTACGAGTGAGCCTCAACGGCGGAGCAGACCTGTTCGATAAACGATTCGGGGTAGTCACCGTGTGCCGTCAGATACTCGCGCGCGATCCGAGCGCCGGCTTCCGCATGGAGGTCCTGTTCAGCCTCCAGTTTCGCGATGTCGTGAAACAACGCTGCCACGCGGGTCACGTCCACGTTCGCCCCTTCTTTGCGGGCAATTTTTGTCGCGATGTCGACGACGTTGAGGATGTGGTTGAAGCGGTACTCCGCGGAGTGCCACGGGTACCAGCGCATGCGGCCGCCCTCTTCTTCGTTTTCGACGCTCGCCGCGAGATAGTCGTGGACGAACTCCTTCATCTCCTCGAACGCGTCGGCTGAGACAGGTGACTCCCTAATCTCGACGCCCACAGCACCACCTCCAGAGACGGATTTCGATATTCATCTTACACATATAGACGTACGTTCGACTCTTTAGCGTTACGACAGGGAGAACGACTGCCACACCCGGCATTTCCAGCCGTAAACAGCGTCGCGAAACCGGTTTTCGGAACAAACTGTTCAGACACTGGACAGCTCCCATCGCTATCCCGACTCTGTGTCAGGCGATTTCTGTGTCGGCCGGCAGCCGATTACTGGTTCCCAGCGGCTGGGAACATTAGTCCGGCTTTTTACATCTAATAAATAAATCGGTACATATGCCTCTCCAGCCACTTCACACGCCCGTCGGCGATGTGTCGATCGTTACCCACGCGATCAACGAACACGCGGTGACTGACGTGCTCGTCGGCGTCGGTATCGCCCTGTGTCTGTTCGGACTGTACTACAAGCTGATACTGCTCCCCGCGAATAGGCGGGAATCGTCACAACGCACGGGGGGCCAGTCGCCGCCGTAATTACAGGTAGGCGGCGTCCCAGCGCATCGGCTTGCGAACGTTCCCGCAGTTGTCACATTCGATACGACCCATCGAGTCCATCGCGTTCGCCAGCGTCTCGCAGTTACTGCAGTAGTAGCCGTAGCGGTCGCTCCCCTCCTCTGAAACGTGGACCACGTGGAACGGCGCCATCGACCCGGACTCGTGGTTGTTGTGATCGACGTACACTGTCCGACCGTCATCAGTGATGGGCTCGCGACCGAGTTCGTCGGCGTCGGTGTAGAGGTTCTCGACGTAGGTCCGTCCGGCGATGTCGACTTCACCCGTGCCGGCGCGTTCGAAGCCGCGGTCCTCGTAGAAGCTGTTGCCCTCGACGTTGTCGGCGAGCACGCGTCCCTGGAGCGTCTCGGCACCGCGGTCATGGAGTTCCCGGTGGGTCTCGTCGAACAATGCCGACCCAATCCCCTCGCCGCGGTATGCTGGGTCGACGTGCAGCCAGAGGATCGTCCCGATACTATCTCCTGATAGAACACTCTCCGAGAGGCCGACCACCTGCCCGTCCTGCTCGCCGACGAGAATCAACCGATTACTCTCATCGTCGAGCACTTCCTCGATGCGCTCTTCGTCGTACCACTCCTCGATAGCGCTCGTAATCGCCTTCGGCCCCAGCGAATACGACGCCTCTAATGAGCGACGCGCCACGTCACGGATAGCCGGTCGGTCCGACGGTACTGCCTCCCTGATTTGCATATGACACTAGTTGGCACGGAACATCATAAATCTACAGTTCGATGTCAGAATTTGGGACACTCGTTAGGCTATTCATGCGGGGACACTGCGAATTGTGGCCTCGACCGGATTGTGGCCGACCCTTGTCCACTCGCTGCCGCGTCGTACAGGAATGCGGACGCTGTTCGCCTTCACGCCGTAGTACAGTCCGGGCGGATTCGAACCGCGGTCGCTCCGCGTTGCTCCACTCCCTGCTTCGAATCCGCTGAACATATTTGTCGCTCGCGGTGTTGCTCGCGATAAAAGTAGTCCCGGGCGGATTCGAACCGCCGTCAAGGGCTCCAAAGGCCCTTATGATTGGCCACTACACCACGGGACTTCACTCGCTTTGTTCGTTCGTCCCGCGTACCTCGCAAATCCTGTGGATTTGCTCACCACCACGGGACTGCGCTCACTGTGAGCAAGCTAACCGTATTCGGTGTAATCGACGGAACGCACTTGAACGCTTCGAGAGCGGGCGGTCAGTCGCTGGTGACTTCGGCCTCGACTTCGAGCAGGCCACAGACATCGCCCTCGGGGTCGAAACAGTCCGGACACTGCGGTTCGCGGTCGATGATCGTATCGAGGCGATCAGCGACCGTTTCGTCGATGACACCTTCCAGTTGCTTTGCCTCGGCCCGGAACTCCTCGACCTCTAGCACTTCGATGAGGAACCGCTCGATAATGCAGTAGTTCTGGAGCGCCTCGCGAGCCTGTGCGATGCCGTCGTCCGTGAGATCGACGCCCTTGTACTTCTCGTGGTTCAGCAGCCCTCGATTTTCGAGTTTGCCGATCATCTCGTTTGCGCTAGCCGGACTGACATCGAGCATGTCGGCCACATCACCGGTGGATGCCGGACCGTCTTCTTGCTGTTGCGTGAGATAGATCGCTTTCAGATACTGGGCCTGCGTGTTCATTGGTAGTCCTCCATCAGGTCGGTCACGTCTTCGACGCCCTCCGCCTCGTCCTCACGGATATCCGACAGCACGGCAAGTAACCGTTCACGGTCGATGGTAAATGTCACGTCGGACGCCTCGATTGCGTCGATGAGGTCGTCGTAGAACTTGTACGCCGTCTCTTCGTTACAGAGCTGGTCGTACAGCACGCCGTCGAAGTCCTTGTCGGCTTCGTACTGGGCCTCGACCAGCGTCTCGATTTCCTCGAACGGGACGGTGTCCGCTTCGAGGTCGTCGATGAGCGCCTCCAGTTGCCGGCGGTGCTCGGCCGACTCCGTCTCGGCGTGTTCGAGGAGGTCGAGTACCGCCTGCTCGTGCTCACCGCTCGTTTCCTCGGCGTGTTTCGCGGACCGTGCCTCGACGACCTCTTCGAGGACGATACCGATCTGTAGCAGCCGGGCGAGCTGATGGTCGGACGCGACCGGCTGTGTGAGACTCACGGCAACACCCCCGCTCGGCGCTGTGCTGCAGTCATACACGTAGTTCGGGGAGGGCCGGACTTAAGCGGTTCCCTGTCGTCGAGCCCGCGATGCCCTCCGGTCGGGGGACTCGCTCAATCACCGCCTGCTGCTTGCTCGTGTCAGGCGGACCGCAACGTTACCGGGGATTACCGGATTATCAGTGACGACGGGAGTGTGGGGCTGAAAACGGATTGTCGGGTTTCGTGAGCAGTTGCTCACTCACGAAGGCGCCGCGGGAGCAAACTCCCGCAAGCCTGCGTTCATAGCCCTACAGGCTATTCACGCAACCGCTCGTAGATCAGCTGGTCGAGATCCTCGCGGAGTTCGTCGACCTGCACCTCTTCGAGCACGGGGACGTAGAACCCTTCGACGAGCATGTTCTTCGCTCGTTCCGGGTCGACACCGCGGGAGGTCATGTAGAACATGTCCTCTTCGTCGACCTGCCCGACCGTCGCGGAGTGGGAGGCCTCGGTGTCGTGGTTGTTGATGATGAGCTTCGGCGACGCGTCGGCCTCGGAGTCGTCAGAGAGCATGAGCGTGTTCTCACGCTGATACGACGACGTGTCCCAGGCCTCGCGGCCGACGTCCTGGACGCCTTCGTACACCGAGCGGGCGTCGTCGTCGAGGACGCCGCGGGTGACGAGGTCGGCGATGGTGTGTTCGGCCTCGTGCCAGACACGCGACGCGATGTCGAAGTGCTGGTCCTCGTGGCCGAAGAACGCACCCAGAATCTGCGACTCGGAGGAGTCACCCAGCAGTCGGGTCTCGACGCTGGACTTGGTCAGGCGGGAGCCGATGTTGCCGTCGATCCAGTTGACCGTGGCGTAGGTGTCGGCGTGGCCGCGCTTGACCTGGAAGTTGTAGGTCTCTTCCGAGAGGTTCTGGAGCGCGCCGTACTGGACGTAGGCGTTCTCCTCGGCGACGACTTCGACGACGCCGGAGTAGTACTGGTCGTCGTCAGTCGTCTCGCCGGTCTGCTGGCGTTCGAGAATCGTCACCGACGAGGACTCCTCGGCGAGGACGAGCGTGTAGTTGAACAGCGACTGGCTGTTCATCGTCGTCCGGATCTTCACGTCCTCGGCGTCGACGCCCTCGGGGACGTAGACGACTGTCCCGGCCGAGAACAGGGCCGTGGACAGCGCAGTGAGGTAGTCCCGCTGCGGATCGACGACGCTGCCGAAGTGTTCCTCCACGAGGTCCGCGTGCTCGTCGAGCGCCTCGCTCCAGGACAGCACCTCGACGCCCTCTGCGTCGACGCGGTCCTTGTCCTGGGCGTAGTCGAGGGGGTCGACCAGCGACTCGTATTCGAGCGCGTCCAGGTTCGTCCAGGTGCGACCCGGCGTCCGGATGACGTCCGGCATCTCCAGGTCCTCGAGCGCTGCGAGCGCGTCCTTTCGCGTCTCGAGCAGCCACTCGGGCTCGCCGAGGTCGTCCGAAATCTGTTCCACCTGGGTCTCTGTGAGATTGGCGTGTACCTGCGTACTCATGGTTATCCGAGCGACCCCTCCATCTCAAGCTCAATGAGGCGGTTCAGCTCAACGGCGTACTCAATCGGCAGTTCTTCCGTGATCGGCTCGATGAAGCCGGCGACGATCATCTGCTTCGCGTCGTCGTCGTCCAGTCCGCGTGACTGGAGATAGAAGACGTCCTCGTCGCCGATCTTGCCGACGGTCGCCTCGTGGGCGACGTCGACTTTGGACTCCTTGATTTCCATGTACGGCATCGTGTCCGACGTGGACTCGTTGTCGAACATCAGCGCGTCACACTCGACGGAGGTCGAGGAGTCCTCGGCACCGTCGGCGATGTGGACGAGGCCACGGTAGTTCGTGCGGCCGCCGTCCTTGCTGATGGACTTGGACTCGATGGTGGATTTCGTATCAGGCGCGTTGTGGTAGACCTTCGCGCCCGTGTCGATGTCCTGGCCCTCGCCGGCGAAGGCGATGGTGATGTGGTTGTCCGTCGCGCCGGGACCCTTGAGAACGGTGGAGGGGTACAGCATCGTGGCCTTCGAGCCCATGCTGCCCGAGACCCACTCCATCGTACCGTCGGCCTCGCAGATGGCGCGCTTGGTGTTGAGGTTGTACGTGTTCTTCGACCAGTTCTGCACGGTCGAGTACTGGACGTGTGCGTTCTCCTTGACGAACACTTCGACGCCGCCGGAGTGGAGGTTGAACTCGGAGTACTTCGGGGCGGAACAGCCCTCGATGTAGTGGACTTCCGAGTTCTCCTCGGCGATGATGAGCGTGTGTTCGAACTGGCCCATGCCGTCGGAGTTCATGCGGAAGTACGCCTGCACCGGCATGTCGACCGTGGTGTCCTCGGGGACGTAGACGAACGACCCGCCGGACCAGATAGCGCCGTGCAGCGCCGCGAACTTGTTGTCGCTCGGCGGCACGGCCTTGGTCATGAAGTACTCTTTGAGGATGTCTTCGTGTTCCTGGACGGCCTTGTCCATGTCACAGAAGATGACGCCCTTGTCCTCCCAGCGCTCCTGCATGTTCTGGTAGACAATCTCGGACTCGTACTGCGCGCCGACGCCCGAGAGGGCGTTCTTTTCGGCTTCCGGGATGCCGAGCTTGTCGAAGGTGTCCTGGATTTCTTCGGGGAGGTCGTTCCAGTCGTCAACCCCGCCGCGGGTCTCGATGTCGGGGCGGATGTACGGAACGATCTCGTCGACGTCGACCTCGGAGAGGTCGGGTGCGCCCGGCCAGCCGTCCGGCATCGGCATTTCGTGGAACTGCTCGAGCGCGCGCAGGCGGCGTTCGAGCATCCATTCGGGCTCGTTCTTGTCTTCGGAGATGACCCGGATGGTCTCCTCCGTGAGGCCCTTCTCGGCTTCGAAGGCGGACTTCTCCTCTTTCTTGAACTCGAAGCGCTTCTCGGTGTCGGTCTCTTTGAGGTGGTCTTGATCTGAACTCATAGTGTGTGTAGTGTTATCGCTGTGTACGGAAGGGCGTTACGCGGCCTCGTAGGCTTCCTCTCGGACCCAGTCGTACCCCTCGTCTTCGAGCTTTTCGGCGAGTTCAGCGCCACCGGAGGTGGCGATCTGGCCGTCGAGCATCACGTGGACGTGGTCGGGTTCGACGTAGTCGAGGATGCGCTGGTAGTGGGTGATCTGGAGGATGCCCGCGCCCTGCTCGTCACGGAGCGCGTTGATGCCGTTGGAGACGTCCTGCAGTCGGTCGATGTCCAGTCCGGAGTCGATCTCGTCGAGCACTGCGATCGAGGGCTCGAGGATCGCGGCCTGGAGGACTTCGTTCTGCTTCTTCTCGCCGCCCGAGAAGCCAGCGTTGAGATACCGGGACGCGAACTTCTCGTCCATGTCTAGCTGCTCCATCTTCTCCTGGAGGATCTCCTGGAACTCGGCGACGCCGATTTCGCCCTCTTCGACGTTGCCCTCCATCGGGGAGGTGTCGTAGCCGGCGGCGTCCTCGTTGGTGTCGCCGCCCTCTGCGTCGGCTTCTTCTTCCTCGTCGTCGTCCTCGAAGAGTTCCTCGCGCTCCTCGAGTTTGGCGTTGAGCGCGGTGCGGAGGAAGTTCACCATCGTGACGCCCTCGATCTCGGCCGGGTACTGGAAGCCGAGGAAGATGCCGAGCGCGGCGCGCTCGTTGGGTTCGAGGTCGAGTAGATTCCAGGTTCGGAGGTCTTCCGGGATTTCCTCGTCACCGAACTCGTTCTCGTCGAGGTGGATGAGCACTTCGCCGTCGGTTACCTCGTAGGCGGGGTGGCCGGCGATGATCTTCGCCGTCGTCGACTTCCCCGAGCCGTTGGGACCCATCAGCGCGTGGATCTCACCGGACTCGACTTCGAGGTCGACACCGCGGAGGATTGTCTCACCGTCCTCTTCTGCGACTGCTGCGTGGAGATTGTTGATTTCGAGTTTTGCCATAGGTATCTCTTAGGTCAACCGAAAGAAGGTACGTTTCACCCATGAAGCTTTCGCATTGCTGTGAACTCAAATTCTGTATATAGAAACAATATTTCCGGCAGCGGAAACCGGCAGCCTTCTGTGAGTTACATGAAACTCCCGAGTCCTGTCTGTTCCTGGCCGGACTTGACCTCTTCCCAGGAGATGTCCATGGCCTCCAGAATGCGGGCAATCGGGCCTTTCAGCGTCTTATCGAGCATCTTGTCCCAGTCGATCTCGAACTCCTCGGGTATCTGATCGGCGTACTCGAAGCAGATCACGTCGGGATCCCGTCGGAATTCGCCGTACAGCGGGTCACGCTGGGGGTCCAGTCCTTCTTCGTCCTCGATGCGCTGGAAGAAATCGGAGTGGACCCGGTCGAGGTACAGTCGCTTGGGCTTGGACCCGCTCTGGAAGTTCGTCCCCAGCAAGAGGTTGGCGTACTTCGCGCCCCGCACCTGCGCGGTGTCGGTGTCGTAGTTGTCGAGTTTCTTCCCGATGCCGCCGGGAATGCCCACGTCGTCGTAGTTGACGTTCCCGTCCTGGTAGTCTTCGATGACGTCGCTGACGTATTGCTTGATGGACTCGGCGTCCTCCCCGTGAACGATGCGGTCGATGACCTCCTTCTGGACCCGTTTCGTGATGGGGGCGATGTCGGACCGCTGGTACTCGAAGCCGGTGATGTCGATGTCGTCGACGTGCTTGCCCTCCTTCCAGACGATGTGACCCGCGTACCGTTTCTTCTTGCCCGCCTGGAAGAACCGGCGGTAGAGCTTCTCGAACTCGATCTGGAACCGGTGGTCGCTGGCGTTGAGTCGCTCCATCGCGAACTCGTCGTAGGATTCGTTGATCGTCTCCTCCAGTTCGAATCCTTTCTCGATGGTCGCCGCGAGTGTCTCCAGTTCGCCGTCGTCCATCTCGGGATGCTTCGCCCGAATCTCGTCCGTAACTTCCACGTCACCCTCGACGTCCGCGGCGGTTATATCGCCCAACTGCAGCATCACGGAGTCAGTGTCGCCGTAGACGACCTCGTACCCCTCGTCGGCGACGACTTCGTCGGTGTAGTCGATGACCTCGCGGCCGGTGGCGGTGACCGCCGCGCCCATCTCCTTGTCGTAGAGCCGGAAACGGTCCCATCCCAGTACGCCGTACAGCGAATTCATGATAACCTTGACGGCGGCCTGCTGCCTGTCAAAGCGCTCGTATTCCGGGTTATCGGGGTCGTAGCTGTTCCGCTCGGCCTTCTTCTCTTCTCGTTCTGACAGGAGTTCGTCGACCATCTCCCGGATGACGCCGTCCGGTTCCTTCCGGAAGTGGGTGCCGTTGGGCGCGCGGTAGGTGTCGCCGTCGTAGGTATCCGGGTCGACCTTCGTCTCCGGACTGGCGTTGGTCGTCACCATGCACATCGGGTACAGCGACTTCAGGTCCAGCACGGTGACGTTCTCGCGGACGCCGGTGATAGGGTCGAAAACGGCTCCGCCTTCGTAGTCCTCGCTCTCCTGTTGACCCTTCGACGGCAGTGCGAACTCCCCGTGGAGCTTGTGGAGGACGTACATGTCCACGGCGTCGCCGGGCGTCGTCGCGTCCTCCAGTTTGCAGCCGACGAAGGTTCGGACCTCGTCCCAGAAGTCGATGATGTCCTGTTCGCGGTCGAGTTCGACACAGAGCTCCACGTCCCGGAGGTTGTACTCCAGCAACTGCTCGGGATCCTGTTCCCAGAGGTCGCCGATGTCGCCGGTGTAGCGCTCCTTGCCGACGCCGAGTTCCTGTTCGCCGACGGCGTCGAGCCGGTAGGATTCGAGTTCGGTGAACTGGGTGCGCTTGTAGGCATAGAGAAGGTCGAAGACGACCCGGCCCTTGATGTCCGGGCCGCCCCAGCCCGAGCGCCAGACCTCGTCGACCCGCGAGAGGCGGTCGATCTGCAGGTCGTAGTCGTGGGTGTAGCTCTGGAGTTCTTCCAGTCGGTCGAGGAAGTACGGCGCGTCGAAGTCGTCGAAGTTCCAGCCCGTCAGCACGTCCGGGTCGGTGTCGACGATGTAGTCGACGAACGCCTCCAGCATGGCCTCCTCCTCGTCGAAGACGCGCACGTCGGCTTCGAAGTCCTCCCGAATCGGGTCGTAGCCGGCCAGTGCCTCGGGGCCGTCGATGCCGTCGGGGGACTCGTACAGCCAGACGACATACTCGTCGCGGTAGGAGTCGTGAGAAGTGAGACAGATGATCGGCTCCTCGCCGTCCTCGGGGAAGCCGTGGCGGTCGTCGACCTCGATGTCGAAGGTGTTGACGCGCGGGTCGGCGTGGGCTTCGACCGGCTGGATCTCCTCGTGATGGACCTTCAGGCTGTCGTCGTCAAGCTCTCGGGCGGGGACGCGCACGCCGCTCGTGATGTCCTTGTCGATGAGCAGGCGGTTGGGGAAGAGGATGTCCGCCTCGTAGTGGTCGAAGTCGTCACGTATCTGGCCCACGTCGCGGGGCGTCTGACCGAATATCTTCGTCAGACGCTCGCCTCGGATGGACTCGTAGGGCTCACCGTCATCGCCGGCTTCCTCCCACCCGGTGATGCTGTCGTACTGGCGGAGTTCGTCCTCAGTGACGCTGTCGGTCGGTGCGTAAAAGTAGGGCTTGAAATCAAAGACGCGAGCGTGGACCGGCTCGTTGTCGTCGGTGCGGCCGAAGACGTGGACGACCGGAGACTCGTCGTCACCCTGGCCTTCGATGGTGTAGTCGACCTGCGTGACAACGAACTCAACGGTCTCCTCGACCGGCGGGAACTGGCGCTCGTCGAGGTCGACGACGCTCGTCCCGTCGGTATCGCTCCCACCGTTGCCCGCGATGGCTGCCGCTTCGTCGGCCACCGGGCGGTCCTCGTCCGCGCCTTGCTCGAAGTCCCCCAGCGTGCCCTGGGTCCCGTCACTCATTCTTGGCCATGCTTCGAGATGCCGCATAAAAACACCGACGGTCGACGGGGTATTGCCACAGGCAGAAAGTATATGCCATCGAGTACCATACCCAAGTTTGACGGCTAATGTCGCACCACGCATCCCCCCACGGCGAGGCGGATAGGTCCGAAGAACTGCGGTCGGAGCCGGCGCTCCCGGACGCCATCCAGACGACCGAGACCTACGAGACCGAGGAGGGGACAGTGTTTTACGATGCAGAGAACCCCCTCGCGTGGCTGCAGACCGATACGGCACTCACCTTACAGGAGATCGCCTGACACAGAGTCCTTTTATCTGCCGGACGACGTAATGCGCCTGTGATGGATATACCCGGCGAGGACGACCCCAACCAGAGCCCGGGGGTTCTCTCCGAAAAGAGCGAGCACGAGCCCTCGGAGTTCGACCCGGAGAGCCTCGGCCCGGACGTACCCTCGCCGTCGGACGGCGATTACAACGGCGAGGCCACGGGGCTGTTCGTCAGGCTCGTCATCGTGTTCAACGTCGCGCTGCTGGCCCTCTCGCTCGGACCGATGCTGGCCTACTTCGAGGGGCAGGTCGACCTCGGGATACGGATCTTCCTCGTCGGTGTCATCGCCTTCGGCTACGGAACGTTTCGGTACGTGAAGTTCGAGCGGGAGCGCAAATCGGACGACGACAGGGGCGAAACAGCCGAGACAACAGATACCCAGCCTGACGGCGCGGAGTCAGGCGACCACAACGGCTAACCGGCCCGGTCGGCTACGAACGGCCATATGCGTACTGTGCGGGACGACGACGGCACGCGGTACTTACTGCTAAAGGAGTCCACTGAGTCGAGTCTGGTCCGGGACCCCGAAACCGGCGAGCAGCGCCACGTCCCGAACGCTGATCTCGAACCCGTCGATGGCGAATCGCCCTTAGCCACGGCCGCCGAGGCCGTTCCCGACGCCGCCCGCCAAGTCATTACAGCGACCCACGACGACCGCGCGCTGGGTCTCCTCGTCGAACTCGACGAACGCGGGCCGCTCTCTGTGGCTGAACTGCTCTCTGCGTACGACCTCTGTGAGAGCGACCTGCACGGCCTGCTGGCCGAGTTCCGCGCCGCCGGCCTGCTTACCGAGGCACAGATCCACGGCCAGCGGGGCTACGACACGACGGAAACAGCCCGTGATGGACTGGCTCACCTCCGCGACTGAGGCCGGGTCAACGCTGCGACTGTTTCAGGCCAGTTCTGCGACCGTCGCTTCGACCTGCTCGACCCGCGAGCGGTTGGTCGTGGCGTCCTTTTCGACACGGACGAGGTCGTCGGCCGCGCCGACCAGTTCCTCGTCGTGGCTGACCACCAGAATCTGCTCGACGCCGACCTCGTCGCGCATGTACTCGACGAGGTCGAGCAGTTGCGTGACGTGGCCCGAATCTAGGAACACCGTCGGCTCGTCGAGGATGAGCGGGGGCATCGGCGCTGCGCCTTCGATACCCTCCGCGAGCAACCGGTAGATGGCACACCGCAGGCTGAGGTTGAACAGCGCCCGCTCGCCGCCGGAGAGCTGTTCGGGCTCCAGCGGCTCGCCGTCTTTCTGATACACCGTGAGCTGGTACTGCCCGTCGAGTTCGATGTGGGAGTACGAGTCGTTCTGGTACACCAGATCGAACGTCTGGTTGAGCATCCGTTCGAGCGTCTCGACGTTGCGCTGGCGCAGTTCCGCCCGGAGCGTGCCGTACATCTCCTGTAGCTCCTCAGTCTCGTCGTACAGCGTATCGAGCTGTTCGAGGGTCGCTTCCAGGTCCTCGCGCCGGTCCCGCAGCGACTCCAGTTCCTCGATCTCGTTCGTGACGCCGCCAATGGCGTTTTGCAGTTCGTCGCGCTTTTCGCGTTTCTCCGCCAGCGCCTCCTCGGCCTGGTCGATGTACTTTTTCGCGCGCTGCTTCTCGTTGCGGGCTTCGTCGATTCGCTCCTCGTCGAACGACTCCGCGAGGTCCTGCTTGCGCTCGCGCTTCTCCGCTAGCTGTTCGCGGCGCTGGTCGTTCAGTTCGGCCTGCTGACTGCGCTTCTCCCGCAGACGCTCGGTGTCGTCGTCGCAGTCGTCGATGTCGGCAAGCAGGTCCTCGACGCGCTCCAGCCGCTCAATCGACTGCTTGACCCGCTGGCGCTCCTGGTTGCATTCGGCGACGACCGAACGGCAGTCCTCGGCCTGTTCGCGGGCCTCGGCCGCCTTCTCGCGTTTCGTCTCGGCCTCGGACTCGTGTTCTGTTGCTTCCTCGCGGAGCGTTTCGATGCGCTCCTGGTCCGCGTCCAGCCCGTCCGCCTTCTCCTCGACGAGCTGGACGATGTTCGAACGGTTGTTCTCTAACGTCGATAACTCGTCGGCGACCCCGACCAGTTCCGTCGCGGTTTCGTGTTTCGATTCGAGTTCCGAAACGTTCTCGCGGGCGTCCGCGAGTGTCTCCTCCAGCTCGGCGATCTGCTCGCGGTCGTCCTCGATGGAGTCGACGTGTGGCGACTCGCTCACGTCCTGGCCGCACTCGGGACATTTGCCTTCCTCCAGCAGCGCCTCGGCCTCCGCGAGCGACTCGCGCTCGGTCTCCAGTTTCGTCTCCAGTTCGGTCACCCGCTTCCGGGCCTCTTCGAGGTCACTGGCGACGGATTCCTTGTACGACTGTGCCCCCTCGCGGTCGGTCGGCGCGTCCTCGAATCTGGCTTCGAGGTCGGCGATCTGGTCGTCGATGTCGCTGATCTGCTCCCGACGCTGGGCGATGGTCTCCCGCGCCGCTTCGAGGTTGGCTTCCAGTTCGTCGGCCTCCTCGCGCTTGTCCTCGGCTCGGGATTCGAGGTCTTCGGCGCTGTCAGCTAGCGCGTCGGCGGTGCTGCTGTGTTCTTTCGCGTCCACGCGCTGGTCCTCGATTCGGCTCTGGAGGTCGTCGTCGCGGGACTGTAGTTCCTCCAGCCGTGCGTCGACGGTGTCCGGGTCCGGCTCTGAACTGTCGAGGTTGGTTTCGGCGGCCGTCTCCGAGAGGTCTTCCCGCAGCGACTCCCGGCGGTCCTGCAGGTCGCTGACCTGCTCTTTGAGCTCGGTTCGTTCCGTCTCCGTCTCGGTAATCGTCGTCTCCAGTTCCTCGATGTCGGCTTCGAGGGTCGACAGTTCATCGCGTTTCTTCTCGTACTCTTCGAGCACGGACTTTGCCTGTGTGAGCGTCTCCTCGGCGGTAGCCTTCTGGTCATCAATATGCTCGATTTCCTCCTGCAGATTGGACTCCTTCGTTTCGAGGCCGTTCAGGCGCTCGTGGAGGTCCTTCGCCTCTTTCTCCTGAATCTGCTCGTCGAGTTGTGAGAGTGCCCCCTGCTTGTCGTCGCGCACGCGGCCCACGCCGACGCGGGCGTCGCTGGCCCGTTCGCGGTACTCCTCCAGTTTCCCCAGTTGCAGGAGGTCGTCGAGCATGTCCTGGCGGTCGCTCGGAGAGGCGTTGATGAGCTTGTTCACTTCGCCCTGGCGGACGTAGGCGCAGTTGACGAACGCCTCGCTGTCCATCCGCAGGAGTTCGGTAATGCGCCGGCGTACGTCGCGGGCCCCTTCGTAGTTTCCTTCAGGTGTCTCCAGGACGCACTTCGCCGTCGTCGGTTGCGCCCCGGTCGCGCGGACCCGGCGCGTGAGGTGGTAGTCGCCGCCGGCGTGAGAGAACCACAGTTCGACGGTGCAGTCGTCGGCCCCGATGGTGACCACGTCGCCGAGATTCTCATCCAGCGCTTTCGAGCCGTACAGCGCGAAGAAGCAGGCCTCTAACAGGGATGACTTCCCGCTTCCGTTGAGCCCGTGGATGACAGTCACGCCGCTATCCAGTCGCAGGTCGGCATCGTCGTAGCACTTGAAATTAGATAGTTTGACGCGTTGAAATTTCATCGTTGGCCCTCCATTACAGGAACTCCTCGACGCTCGCCTGGCTGTCGTCGTCTGTGCCATCGGCCTCGTTCACCGCTGCTCCGCTGTCAGTTTCGTCCGTATCTATGTTCGCAGTCGCTTCCGTGTCGTCGTTCGCGTCCGGCTCCGTCTTGTCTGCACTCCTAGTCGCTTCCGTGTCGTCTGCGCTCGGAGGGCCATCAGCGTCGGCCGCGAGCGCATCCTCGGACAGCAGCTCGCGCACGTGCCGTTCGACCTCGTCTTTGACGTTCGCGTCGGCGACCTTCGAGGCACGAATCGTCTCGTCGATGTCGTGAGCAGCCTCGCTCAGCCCGAGGTCTCGAACGCGCTCGGTGACGGCGTCGTCGGGATCGGCGAAGCTGATCTCCGTTTCTTGCTCTTCAGCCGTGATTTCACGGTGGTCGGTGACCCGAGCGACGAGCGCTCCCCGGTCCAGTGCGAAGGACTCGACGCTGGCCGGCGTGACCGGGTCGCCGTCGCCGCTGATGGAGACGATGACGACGGCGTCCTCCAGGTCGTGCTGGCCGACGCGGCTCCGGACGCGCTCGACGCCCTCCTCGGGCCCGAGGTCCACGTCGACGAAGACGAACTCGCGGGTGTCGAGACCGCGGCGGGTGATACGGACCTCGTCGTCGAAGGTGACGATGTTGTAGCCGCGGTCCTCGCGTTCGCTCGCACTCGCCCGCTCGGTCGACCCGCAGTAGGTGACCCAGGCGTCCTCGACCTGCTGTTTGCCGGGGTCGTGGTTGTCGCCGAGCAACATTGCGTCGAACGCGACAGACGACTCGGTGAGTATCTCCGCGGCGTCCCAGTCACCGTAATCGAAGGGCTGGAACAGACCGTGGGTGACCAGCGCGGCGCTGTCGGCGTCGTGCGGGGCGAAGTCGTAGTCGAGGTCGTCGCGCTGTGACCGGGGCACGAAATCGAGGCCGTAGAAAGCGGTGTCACCGATGACGGTCGGCTCGTCGTCGAGCCGCGTCGCCAGGCCCAGCGATTCGTACAGGTCGAGCCACTGGGCGTCCCGCTTTGCTTCGTGGTTTCCCACAACGGCAAGGAACGGAATGCCGGCCTCAGAGAGTTCTTCCAGAACGCTGAGCGTACCCATGATGTCCGCAAGCGCCGGGCGGCGGTCGTGAAAGAGGTCACCGGCGTGAACGACGGCGTCGGCGTCGTCCGCGATGGCGTCCCGGACCACCTGTCGGAACGCATCGAGGAAGTCGTCCCGTCGGTCGGGGACGTTGTACTGCTGATACCCGACGTGGGTATCGCCGGTGTGTATCACCCGTGTCATTTGCCCACCCGTAAGCCAGCGCCACCTAAAGAGGTATCGTGACCGGAGTGAAAGTGGTCGACGGCAGTGCGGTCGGCCCGGTGGCTACGCTTCAGCATCAGTCCCCGCCGCGGCATCCCGATACTGTTGGAACGCTCGCAAAGCCGCCCGCCCCTCGTCGGCCAGCCCACTCACTTCGTGTTCGGCCTGGTCGACAGCCGCTTCGAGTCGCCCGACGCCAAACGCCTCGACGAAGGCGACTGCTTCGCCCAAGTCGTTGGTCGCCCGAACTGCTCGTTCGATGACTGTCCAGTAGTCGGCGCCGTCATCCATCCCGTCGGTGGGCATCCTGCCCGCGACGGTATCGTCCCGGTCGGCCAGTTGGGTCGATCCGCCCTCGTCGCTGTCGTCCTCACCGTCAGCGAGCGCCGTGAGTGCCGCCTTCACTTGGTCGCTATTGGCCATAGAATGAGGTGGTCCCGGCATCCGGTATAAACGTTCAGTGGCTCTACTTCGACCGGTAGCACTACGAGATAGTCCCTCCAGATGGGATAGAAAAGAGCACAGTTTAGTGATATGACACGGTTGGTAGAACTAACGGCCCAGCGTCGATGCCATCAGACAAGAACCCATCACTGGACGTCCCTCACACCGTGCTTCGCAACAAATTCCTCGCGGACGACCGTTCGATTTCGTCGGCTACAGTCGTCGCACTGCTGATTCTGGCAACTCTACTTATTTCCATTGTCCTCGCGATGTTCATCCTCGGCATGGGTGGCTGAGGCGGGCGAGCCGTAACGAACGGTGACCGGATGTAGCCCCGGCCCCGGTCCGAGCGTTCAAATACCAGCACGGGACCAGAGCCGGGCATGACGGATATCGAGACGCTGGCTGAACGGCTACGCACGGTCGAACGCGCGGTCACGGACGGAACGATGGAGTTCCCGGAGGTGACCGAACTCGCGGGGTTGGAAAAGCGCGTGGAAACTGTCGAACAGCGCGTCGACGATATCGACGAGCGGACGGCAGAACTCGAAGCGGCCACGCAGGCCCTCCGCGGGTACGTTGGGAACGTCCGCTCGGTCAACGAAGATGTCGAACAGCGCGCCGACGCGGCGCTGGCAGCGACCGACCGACTGGAGGTGCGTCTCGACGAGGAGTTGTCGTCGCCGTCGGCATCTGACCCACCAGCAGGGGGAGCCGACCAGCGGCGGACGGAGACAGCACAGGGACGTCCAGGCCCGCCGGATGGCGGCAACCACACAGACCCCAGCGCCACGACCAGCCTCGCGGCCGAGGCGCAGACCGATTTCTCCGCCATCACCGACGGCGGTGGCCCGGACAACGACGAGAGCGAGACCACAGACACAGGCGTGTTCGGGCGCATCCGTGCGCTACTGTGATATACCGGCTGGTCATCGCCGTCGCGATTATGACCGCACTGTTTGGCGCGACGGCCCCGGCATTGTCGACGGCTCGGGCGGACGCGGCTAACAGTGCGATGGAGCGCCAGATGGACGAACTGGCGGCCGAACTGGCGACGCTGGTCGAGACTAATGCGGCCACGCTGGACGGCGACGCACAGCGCGTGGTAGAGATACGGCTGCCCGCGCAGACATACACAAGCGCCGGTGTGGACCACCTCGGCTTCAGCGCGCAGGCCGGTGTCGGCCTCGCAACGTGGCAAGTCGCATCTCAAAAGCAGACCGAGCAACTGATCGATATTCCGCTCCGAACGATAGCGTCGACCGACCGGCTCAATGAACCCGGCACACATCGACTCGTGTTCGTGCTGACGCGGTCGGACGGCCGTCGAGTGCTGACGGTCCATCGGTTTAAGTCCGAAGCCGCGGCGAGGCGTGGCCATGCGTGAGTTGCTCTTCGGGTCATCGACAGCGGCGGACTGTCGCTGTGAGACGGCCATCGAGGGTGAGCGGCTGGTGGTGACCGCAGAGGACTGCCCGGGCGGGGGCGACCTCGCCGCGTCAGCTGACTGCCGGGCAACAGTCGTCGATTCGCTCTCCTCGACCGGTGTCGAGACTATCGTTACAGAACAGGCAGGACAGGAACGGGTGTACGTCGGTAGGGCCGCGGCGGTACTCATTGCTGCCGGCCGATTCGCGACCAGGGTCGCCTCGCTTGACGAGCGACTCGCTGAATGTGCCCGCCGTGACCCCGTCGCCGCTGCGACAGAGGCAGTCGGGCGGGCGGGGCCGGTCGCCGACCTGGCGGCGGAGACCGGGCTCGCGGTCGCTACCGAAGGATTCGACACTAGCGAGCAGGCGGTGACCGCCTACACCGGGCCGACGATCAGTGATGCCCGCGTCGGAGTAGCGCCACCAGCGGACGCAGTGCTTCGGGACCAGCGAACGCTCCGGACAGAGGCCCTCGTTCGACGATACGACAGGCCCGGTGACCACCTGCCGGTGTACCACATTGAGCCCCGCGAACAGCGGTTCGACGCGGCAATGATGGAGTCGCTCGTCGCGGCGTACGAGCGGATGGCGAACGCCGCCGTCGACGGTGGCTGTCACGCCTATGACGCGGCCGATGCGGCGGCCGACGACAGCACGACCGCAACAGCCGTCGGGGCCGTGCTGGAGAAACACACGGGCAGGCTCGGGATCTTGGAGGATATCTTCGCCGACCAGCGGGTGTCCGACGTGTTCGCGACAGCCCCTGTCAGTGACACGCGGCTCCGGGTTCACTGCGACGGCGAGACCATGCGGACCAACGTTCGCATGACACCATCGGGGGCGAACGCGCTGGCATCGACGTTCAGACGGTCGAGTGGCCGCGCCTTCTCGCGAGCAAACCCGACGCTGGATGCGACGGCGACGGTAGCCGACCGGCAGATACGCGTCGCCGGGGTGAACGAGCCAGTCAGTGATGGCCTCGCCTTCGCGTTCCGCGCCCACGACAGCGATGTGTGGCGGCTGACAGACTTCGTCGACAACGGGACGATGCCAGCCGCCGTCGCCGGACTGCTCTCCGTCGCCACGGAGCGGGGCGGGGCCTGCCTCATTGCTGGCCCCCGCGGCGCGGGCAAGACGACGACACTGGGTGCGCTGCTCTGGGAGATCCCCCGCGAGGTTCGAACTGTCCTCATCGAGGACACGCCGGAACTCCCCGCGTCGTCGCTCCGGGACGACAGCCGGGACGTGCAGGCGCTTCGGACCGCCCGCGGAGAGGGACCGTCGGTCGACGCTACCGAGGCCCTTCGAACAGCACTCCGACTCGGCGAGGGCGCGCTCGCCGTCGGAGAGGTCCGCGGCGAGGAGGCCGGCGTCCTCTACGAGGCGATGCGCGTCGGTGGCGGCGACGGTGCCGTGCTCGGCACGATTCACGGCAACGGCCCCGAAGCGGTTCGGGAACGGCTGGTGTCGGACCTCGATGTCACCGTCCAGTCGTTCGCCACGACGGACCTCGTGGTGACGCTGGCCTCGCCCACGTCAGAGCATGGCCGTGGCATCGCCTCCATCGCAGAAATCGTCTCCCACGGCGACGACGTTTCCTTCGAGTTGCTCTACGAGCGAGACGGGTCGACAGCGGCGGCTACCGGTCGCCTGGAGCGGGGCAGCAGCCGTCTGGTGGAGTCGCTTGACGCACCGGGCGAGTCCTACGCCGAGGTACTCGAGACTATCGAGGCGCGAGCCGAACAGTTCGAAGAATCGTTAGCTGTCCAGACGCGAGGGAGCGAGGCGCCCACAGACGAGGTCCAGCCGTGAGCCACACCAGCGGTTCAGACGACGACCCTGTTGACGCCAGCGCGGCACCAGCCACGACTTTCGCAACCGTGGTCGCAACAGCCTACCCAGGCACTGTCGAGGTGCCCGACGACTACCGCCGGGCGTGCCGACTACTCTCGATCCCTGCCCCGGCAGAGACAACGCTAACTGCCAGTTACGGCATCGCGCTGTATGGCTCCCTGCTCGCGACGGTCGCCGTCTTGGTGGTGCGCGGACAGCTGGCGACGACCGTCGGCCTCAGATTCCTCGTCCTGTCCCTGAGCGTCGCGGCGCTGGGACGATACGGCATCCCCTTCGCCGCAGAGGCGAAACGCATCCGAACGTTGGGAGCGGCGCCGTCACTCGTCACGACGCTGGTGCTCGGTGCGACGCTGTGGCCCAGCGCCGAGCGAGCGGCCGCGTTCGCCGGACGGGCCGGGAACGGGTTGCTCGCCGCACGCCTGGACCAGCAACGCCGGCGAGCCGCGGGTACACCGCGGAGCGGCCTGGAAACGTTCGCAGTTGCCTGGAGCGGCCGGTTCCCGGCGCTGGAACGCGCAGTCGGACTGGTCGAAAACGCGACGGCTGCTCCGGCCGAGGAGCGGCCCGAAATCCTGGAACGCGCACGGCGATGCATCCTCGACGGGACGCGTGACGAGATGGCGGCCTTTGCGGCCTCGCTCCGCGGCCCGGTGACCGGGGTGTACGCGTTCGGCGTCCTCCTGCCACTGGCGATGGCGTCGCTGTTACCTGCCGCCGCTGCCGCAGGCGTGCCAGTGACAGCGTCCGTGTTGATCGGAACTTACGGCGTCGTCTTGCCCACCGCGTTGTTGATCGCCTGTTGCTGGCTGCTGGGCCGCCGACCAGTCGCGTTCCCGCCGGCGACGGTCCCTCGGAGCCACCCGGACGTCCCGGATACACCGCTGTACTCGGTCCTGATCGGTGTTGTCGCCGGAATCGGGGGGTGGCTGCTCGCTGGTGTCATCGTCGCTGAATGGGCCTCTCCTGTCGGTGCGCTCGGAGCGGGCGTCGGGAGCGCGCTCGCCATCAACTACCGACCCGTCGCCGAGGTCCGCGACCACGTCACCGACATCGAATCGGGCCTCCCCGACGCGCTGTCTGCCGCCGGTCGGCGTCTGGACCGCGGCCAGTCGGTCGAAGCAGCGCTTGTCGAGGCTGTCGACGAGGCTCCCGAACCCGCCAGCGGCGTCATCGAAGCCGCCGTCGCGCGCCAGGAACACCTCGGGACCAGCGTCGAGGGGGCGTTTCTGGGCCCCGGCGGCGCGCTCGCTGACGTTCCGAGCCACCGTACCCGTCAGGTCGCAATGCTACTGGACACGGCCGCGACGATCGGGCCGCCGGCGGGCGAGCCGGTGACGACGATGGGTGAGCATCTGGACGCGCTCCGGGCCATCGAGCTCGAGACGCGCCGCGACCTTTCGCAGATAACCGAGACGCTGTCGAACACCGCCGCGCTGTTCGGCCCGCTGGTCGGCGGCGCGACGGTCGCACTGGCCGGGTCGATGGGCGGGGGTGAGCAGTTCAGCACTGTTTCCGACGCGCTGCTGGGGCCGGTCGTCGGCTGGTACGTCCTCGTCCTGGCTGTCCTGTTGACGGCGCTGTCGACAGGGCTTCACCGCGGACTCGACCGCGCACTCGTGGGTTACCGCGCCGGCCTGGCGCTCCTGTCAGCCACGGCCACCTTCCTCGTCGCCGTGGTCGCTACCGAGTTGCTGGTCTAGTATTTAAATCGGAGAACGCAGCCAGACCAGTACATGTTCGAGACGCACGTCGACACGCTGTACCTCTGGGTCGGTCTGGGAACAGTGAGCGTGGCCGTCCTGGGAGTCGTCGTCGGCCTGCCGACGACCGCACCGCCGGACGCGACGGAGGCAGCGGCGACTATCGATGAGGTCACCACCAGCCCGTCCGGGTCTGTTGCACACCGACAACTCATCGCCGAAGAGTGGGCGCTCGACGGCCGCGCAATCCGCCTTCGAAACGATGGTGGGACAGCCACCGCGCGGTTGGTTCGAGCGGCTGTTCCCGCACAGACTGACCGGCTACAGGCTGTAGTGAATGGGGAGCGGCCAAAGGCGGTGTACGACTCAGCAGGCGCGTTCCGTCGAGATACCCGACAGGCTCGGGCCGCGGACAACAGGTGGCGACCGGCCCCCGACCGACTGACAGTCAGGCACGTCGCCTGGGGAGGGCTCGATGTCACCATTGTCGGATAAGGCGACGACGGAGCCGCTTGCCGCGCTCGTCGCTGTCTTCGCCGTCACGCTCGGCCTGGCGCTGTATGCCGGCGTGCTGAACGATGCGTTCGGCACGCTGGACGACGACCGCAACATCGCCACGCCGACCGCCGATGCTGTGGAACAACGGCTCTCGTCGGCGGGCGTCGTTCAGCCCGAAAGACTCCACAACGCGCTCGATACGGTTCCGGCGAACTATCACGGGAACGCGACTATCACGGCGACGACCGGCGAGCGATGGAGTCACGGCCGGAAGCCGCCGAACAGCGCCGACACCGAAACCAGAACCGTGAGCGTGCGAGTCAGACCAGGGACAGTCCGGCGTGGAACGCTCACCACGCGGGTGTGGCGATGACCCGAGCAATGAGCACCGTCGCCGACGTGACGGTGTTCCTCCTACTCGTTGGAGTGGCCGCGGGAACAATCGTGGGCGGCGTCGGTGTCGATAAGCCGGCGGCGATGACAAATCCTGCAGCCGAGCAAGCGTCGACGCTAGCGACGAGTACCGCGAGCGTCGAGTACGACCTGGTCGTCCCAGCGTCAGATCGCCGCAAGCCACCGGACCACGCCACGCGGCGACAGCGAACGAGTCACGGGACCGTCGCGGAACTGCTCGGCGAAGCGGCGATGAGTGGTGTCATCGTCGACGGAAAGCGGCTGTCGGCCGCCGGCACGGACTTCGAATCGAAAGTCAGGTCGACGACGCGTGACAGGCTCCACAGCCGGGGACACAAAACGTCTGTCCGTGTCACCTGGTCGCCGTATCCCGGTGCGCCAGTCAAAGGCGAGTACCGCGTCGGCGACCGGCCGCCCGATACCGTTGACGTTCGGGCGGCAACGGTGACGGTCCCGAGCGGGATGGAGAACGTCTCGGAGCCAGCCCGTGAAGCGGCGAGAATAAACGGCTACGACGGCACGGCGGCGGTCGTGGCCCGGAGCGTCATCGACGGGCTGTTCCCGCCGGCGCAGTCGCGGTACGCCCTCCGCGGCGACTACCCCTCGGACGTGCTGATGACGGCACGGTACGAGCGCACGGCCGACTTGACGGGGGCGAGCGTTGCCGTTGAGCGGCAATCGACGACAGAAATGAACCGCGACCTGACCGCGGCGCTCGCCGCCCGGCTTCGGACCGACATGCGGTCGCAGTACAACTCGCCAGCAGACGCCGCTCGCGCCGTCCGAACGAGCCGTGTTCGCGTGACGGTCCGGACGTGGTCGCCGTGAGAGACGATACCCGCGGCCGGGTCCCGTTCGCGTTGCTCGGCGTCCTCTTGCTGGTGAGCAGCCTCACGCTGGCCCCGACGTTCGTCAGCGAGCCGGTCCCGAGCGAGACGGCGGTCGAGCAGGCGCTGAATCAGGCGACAGCGGAGACACAGGTCGCCATGCGGGACGGGGTTTCGACAGCCGGTCGGCAGGCAGCGGCGAATCCGGTCGTCACGCCGGCCGACACACCCCCCGGTCAGGTCCTGAACGACTCGACGGCGTTCCGCGACTCCCTCAGAATCCGTGCGTACCTCCGGATCGCGGATCGTCTAGAGGCGGTATCTACCCGGAGCGGTGACGTGACGGTGACCGCGAGGCTGCCAGCGGTCACGAACGCGAGTGATCTCCGGGCGGCGAAACACCGCGTCTCGGTGGAACGCGCCGGACCGAACGAGACTGCACTTCGAGCGACGGTCGAGAATATCGTGCTGACGGTTCGGCGCAACGGTGTGGTGGTCTCGACGCGGCAGGTTTCGCCGACCGTCGTCGTCCCGACGCAGGCGCTCATGCTTCACGATCAGGTGTCGACCTACCAGACGCGGCTGAATAACGGCCTGGACAGGCCGGGGCTGAGCCGGCGGATGACGGCCCGACTGTACCCGATGGCGTGGACGAGGGGATACGCACAATACGGCGGTGCAGGCATCGAGAACGTCGTCGCGAATCGGCACGTCTCGCTGGCGACGAACGGCGCACTGCTCGGCGTCCAGCGGTCGACCTTCGGCCGGAGCGACCCGGCCGGTCGCCGTGCCCTGACAGAGGCGACAGCGATGACGGGGATCGAGGACCTAGTGCGGGGTAGCCAGGGGACAGCGTACTCGAGTGCAGTGCTCGATCAAGCCCAGTACAAACCGGTCAGCGAGACGCCGCCACGTCTGAAATCCACAGCCAGTCCGAGCCCGGAGGACTCGATGACCGTCGGCGTCAACGGGACGGCCGACACCGCGTTCCGGTCCGTCACCGAACCGTCGACGCTCAACGAAACCCTTGAAAACGCGTACACCGTCGAGGTAGCCCTGGAAGCCGACGAGCACCGGCTGGGCGGGGGACCGCCGGGCAAGCCGCCCTCACCGGGCCCCGAGTGGACGCTGGTCGCCGACCGGATGCCCACCTCTGTGGAGACGGTCGGGAACGCCAGCGGAAGTGTTGCGACGCCGGACGGCTGGCACGCGGTCGAGACGTTCAGCCGGACCGTCGAGCGCCAGTACACGCGGACCGCCGTCTGGCAGAACGGTGCGGACCGCCGACGCACCACCGCGTCGAGCACCGCGCGCTATCGCGTAACCGTCGCCGTCGTCGGCCGTCACCACGGCCGTTCGCCGGCACCGAACCGCACAATCCGGACCGCACACGACGCCAGCGCAAGTCCGCTGAACGGGTCGAACCTTGCCGACGTGGAGCCGAAAGCGATGGACGCGCTTGTCGACCACGCTGGGGGGCGAGACGAAACCGCCGAGCGGGTCGTCGACGACAGCCTGGGCCGGACGGAGGCGACAGTGACGGCCGACCAACCGCCAGAACTGCACGACTGGGCGTATCGGGACCTGATGGGCCTTCGAGCGGCGGTCCGCAACACGACGGTCACCGTCGAGCGCGGACGCGTCGGGACCTTCGAGACGAATCCCCCGCGGGAACTCCGAGAGCGGGTCGCACAGCGCCGTGCCCGCCTCGCAGCCGTGCCGGACACCTACGACAGCACGGCCCAGAAGGCACGCGTGGCGGCCCGGCTGACCTATCTGAATGCAGTGTCGGCGGAGTTGGAGGAGCAGGCCTCGGCACGGAACGGCAACCGGGAGCGAATCGACGCGCAGCTAACGGAGCGCACCGAAGGGTCGCTGCGTGACCTCCGCAAAGGGTTAACCGCCCGCGAGACGGCCGTCCCGCGGTCACGCCCGGTGCCAGTCAGTCCGGCCGGCCCTGTCAGAACGCGGATCGATACGCAGACCCCGTATCTGACGCTCGCCGAACTAGATGAGAGCCGATATCGCGCTCTCGACGGGCGCGAACACCCGCTGGTGGCGCGGAACACGAACGTGTTTACGGTCCCATACGGTGACGCCGCCGATGCCGTCGTTGACGGTGCGTTCGAAGGCGGCGACAGAGTACGCCTCGCAACGGCGGCGAACACACTCGCGGCCGCGAACGAGACCCTCGAAACCGAGTCAAGCTCGACGCTCGCCGCGGAACGCGACGCTCTCCAGCGAGAGGTACGGGCGGCAAACGGGGAGATGACGACCCAACTCCGGCAGACAATCCACCGGCAGACCGACGCCGAAGCGGAAGCGAGCAAGGTCATCGTAACCGAGGGGATATCGGCGTGGGAGACACCGGAAGCCAGGGCGCAGGCGCTGACGAACGGTTCTGCCCAAGGGCGAGTCGCCCGCGTCGCCGGGAACCGGCTGAACCTCACGCGAATCGAACGCGACCGGCTCCGCCTGACGCTGCTCTCGGTCGACACGCCAGCGACCAGACCGACACTGCGCTCGACGAACGGGACAGCCTCGGCAGTCCGGACCGTCGCGAGGGACGAGCTGAGCAGCGCGCTGGCCGACAGCGGCAAAAAGAAGGCCCAACAGATCGCGAAGAATCGCCTCGGGACGGACAGGCTCCCGGCGGGACTACCGCTGGCACCGCCGGCTACCCCCTGGTACGCGACGGTGAACATCTGGTGGGTGACCGTCGAGGGCGAGTACGCCAGGTTCGCCATCTCTGCGAGCCACGGCCCGCCGAGCGAGCCCGGCGCGCGGACCACTTACGCACGCGACGGCCACAACGTCACGCTCGACGTGGACGACGACGGAACGGCTGAACGATTGGGTACCGCGGACCGGGTCTCGTTCAGAGCCGATACTGGCGTTGCCGTCGTGGTGCCGCCCAAACCGCGCGGGGTCGGTGACAAGGGTGGCAACGCTGTGGAGGAATCGAGCGGGTGGCCGGACGCAGGCACCTGAACTCGGACCGCATAACCGAAGTAAAATACCCCGGGGCCGTACCGATGCCCATGCTTCGAGGCGAGTTTCCGGACGCGGGCGAGCAGTCCCCCGAGGAGTTACTGGCGGCCTACGGCACCGTGCTGGCCGAGACAGTCGAGACAGTCGGCGTCGAGGAAATCGCCGCCGAGACCGATCTCGACCAGGCGACTGTAGCGGCGTTCGCGGATGGCGATATCGCCGACCGGACGCTTTCGGAGGCGGTTGCCGTGCTGGCGACCGACCCGAACCGACCGGATGGCGACGCGTTGCAGGCCGAGGCGCAGGACATCCTCCTGATGGGGATGACGACAGCCGTGATGGACGTGGAATCGCTGGCCTCCGGCATCGATGACGAACTGGAGCCGAAGGAGATCCAGCAGAAGATCGAGGGCAGATACCCGGTGACACTGGCCGAGTACGCCCTCCTGCACAGCTACATCGAGGGGGAGAAGCGGTGACGGAACGCGTCGCCATCCTGGGCTGTGGCTACGTCGGCTTGGAACTCGGACGGCAGTTGCGGAGCAGCCACGAGGTCGTGGGCGTTCGCCGGTCCGACGACGGCATCACAGCTATCGAGGACGCCGGCTTCGAAGCGGTCCGGGCCGACGTGACCGACCCCGAGTCGCTGTCGGCGGTGCCGGACGCCGACTGGCTCGTCTTCGCCGCGAGTTCCGGCGGCAGGGGAGCTGAGGCCGCCCGCGAAGTGTACGTTGAGGGACTCCGGACGGCTATCGACCACTTCTGGTCGCGGGCGGACCCGCCCGAGCGACTGGTGTACACCTCCAGCACCGGCGTCTACGGCGACCACGACGGCGCGTGGGTTGACGAAGAAACGCCGCTGGACCCACAGACAGAGAAGACCGAAGTGCTGGCCGAGGCGGAGCGCGTGGCCCGGGAGCGCCCCGTTGAACATGGCGGCCACGGCGCAGTCGCTCGCTTCGCCGGCCTGTACGGTCCGGACCGCTACCGACTGGAGCGGTATCTGGAGGGACCGGTGACGGCCGGCTACCTGAACATGGTCCATCGGGCTGACGCGGCTGGCGCGGTGCGACACCTGCTGACCGAGAATAATCGCGAGGAGGTCGTCCTGGTCGTCGACGACGAGCCGGTCGAGAAGTGGGCGTTCGCCGACTGGCTGGCCGAACAGTGCGACGTCTCGTTCCCGCCAAAACAGACGACAGAGGAACGGCTGGCCGACGATAGCCTCTCGGAGACGGCGAAGCGCCGCATCCAGACGAGCAAGCGATGTTCGAACGACCGTCTCCGGGAACTGGGCTATGAATTCGAGTACCCGACGTTCCGGGACGGGTACCGCGACGCCGTCCGGGAATACCGGCAAAACTGACGCTTTCGGGGCGAACTTTATTACTGATAGGCTGGCGAACAGCGAGGTATGACACGCGTTGCCGCCGGCGGGCTGCAGGTCAACGCCGCCGCGGCGTACGCTAGCGAGAACCCCCTGTTGGTCGCTGGTGTCGCTGTGGCGCTTCTCGCCCTCCTCGGTGCCGGCATCTGGTTACGTCGGTATCTCAGCCGGACGCCCGCAGAGCGGTTGCGTCGGACGCTGACCGACTACGACCGGATCGCGGTGTTGATGCACCCGAACCCGGACCCGGACGCGATGGCCTCCGCGCTGGCCGTTAACCAGCTCGTCGCCGGCACCGACACGTCGGCGTCGCTGCTGTACTCCGGCGAGATACGCCGCCCCGAGAACCGGGCCTTTCAGACGGTCCTGGACCTGGATTTCGGTCACGTCGAGACTGCCGAGGACATCGACGCGGAGGCGGTCGTGCTCGTCGACCACAACACGGCACGTGGTTTCCCCGGTGCCGGGGATATCGAGCCGGTCGCAGTCATCGACCACCACCCCGGCGACGGCACCGGCGAGGCGTTCACCGACGTGCGGTCCGATTACGGGGCCTGTGCGACCATCTTTGCGAGCTACTTCAATCAGTTGGAGTTCGAGTTCAGCGACACGCAGGGAACCGCGAGTCTCGACGTCGACGCGGCACCGGCAGAAACCATCCCCTGTGCGCTCGCGACGGGGCTGATGTACGGTATTCAGTCGGATACCCGCTCGCTGACAAACGGCTGTAAGTCCGAGGACTTCGCGGCCGCCGCGTTCCTCTACGACGGGATGGACAGCGACCTGCTCAACCGCATCGCGAACCCCCAGGTCGACGCCGAAGTGCTCGACGTGAAATCCCGGGCCATCGGGAAACGAGAGGTGCGAGCGCCCTACGCGTTCAGCGACGTGGGTGAGGTGTCGAACACGGACGCGATTCCGCAGGCTGCGGACGAACTGGAGACGCTGGAAGGCGTCTCGGCAGTCGTCGTCGTCGGCGAGAAGGAAGGGACTATACGCATCGCCGGGCGCTCGCGGGACGACCGCGTCCACATCGGCCGGGCGATAGAGGCCGTCGTCGACGATATCCCGATGGCTGAGGGCGGCGGCCACGCTCGGATGGGCGGCGGCAAGGTACCGGTCGAGCACATGGCCGGCCTCGGCCCCAGCGACGGCGTCTCCCGCGAAGACTTCCGTGAACGGGTGTTCGATGCCATGAGCGGCGAACTGTAACGGGGCTAGAACACAATCGCCGCACGCGGTGAATCTCTGGCCTTTTGTCACTCCCCGACCAACAGTCGGTATGGCCACACGGGAGGCGACCTGGGCGTACCGGGACGACCACGACGAGTTCGCGCGCACATTCTACCGACGGTTCGGCGACGGCGTCGTCTCCAGCATCGGTATCGGCACGTATCTCGGCGACCCGACGGACGAGCGGGACGCGAGCTACCACGACGCAATCGTCACGGCGCTGGAATCCGGCATCAACGTCGTCGACACGGCGATAAACTACCGTCACCAGCGCTCCGAGCGGGTCGTCGGCGACGCCGTCGCGGACGCCGAGGTGGACCGCGAGGCTATCGCCGTTGCGACGAAGGGCGGCTTCATCCCGTTCGACGGGGAGCGTCCGGCGGACCCCGGCGCGTTCGTCCGTTCGGAGTACCTCGACACCGGCATCGTCGACCGCGACGACCTCGTTGCCGGCCAGCACTGCATCGCGCCCGACTACATCGACGACCAGCTCGACCGCTCGCTCACGAATCTGGAGCTGAACACTATCGACCTCTACTACGTCCACAATCCGGAAACGCAACTGAAAACGAACTCCCGTGAGGAGGTGTACGACCAGCTAGAGGCGACCTTCGAGCAACTGGAAGAGCGCGCTGCAGCCGGCGACATCAAGCACTACGGCGTCGCGACGTGGGAGGCATTCCGCGTGGCCGCCGACCACGACAGCTACCTCTCGCTTCCCGAGGTCGTCGAGCGCGCACGCGCCGCGGCAGAGACGGTCGGCAACGCGGCGACACACCTCCGCGCGATTCAACTGCCGTTCAACGTCTCGATGGCCGACGCGTTCACCGTCGCGGCCCACGAGGGCGCGGAGGGGCCGCAGTCGGCACTGTGGTTCGCTCACGAGGCCGGGCTGGACGTGTTCACCAGCGCGTCCATCATGCAAGGACAGCTAGCTGCAGCGGTCCCGGAAGACGTAGCCGCGAAGCTCTCGGGCGAGACGAGCGCACAGCGCGCCATCAACTTCGCACGCAGCGCGCCGGGGGTGACCTGCTCGCTGGTCGGGACTGGGTCGGTTGAGCACGCCCAGGAAAACGTCGATGCGGGTCGATACGAACCGCTCGGTGCTGACGCGTTCGACGCCGTCTTCGAGTAGCTAGCTGAGCTCTTTCCACTCGCTGCCACACTCGGGGCAGACGCGTACTTTCCCGACCTCGTCCGGGTCGTTCTCCGTCGCAAGCGGCTCGTCACAACTGGTACAGGAGAGCCGTCCGTAGTTGTCCTTCTCGACGTCGCCGGCTCGGAGGGCCTTCCTCACTGAGTCCATACCTGCCAGTGTGCTACCCGCGTGTAAAAACCCCGTGGCGGCGTTCCGGAACGTTGTTCAGGTTTTCCGACCTATCGCCGGTCGTGTCCCGTCGCCGCCTCTTTGGATCGCTACTGGGAATGGTGTTCTGCATCAACCTCGCCAGAGTCGTCTTTGCACCCCTTATCGAGCCGATCCGGGCGACGACGGGTGCGTCTGATGCGACGCTCGGACTGCTCGCAACGATGGTCTGGGCCGGGAGCGCCCTCCCGCGGCTACCCACCGGCGTCCTGTTGACCCGGATATCGCGGGCCAAGGTCATCTTCGGCTCCGGCGTCGTGTTGACGGTCGGGACGACGTTCACCGCGCTCGCGTTCGACCCGACGCTGTTGCTCGTCGGCGCGTTCGCCATGGGGCTGGCGAGCGGCGTCTACCTGACCGCGGCGAATACGCTGGTCAGCGAGCTGTTTCCCGACCGGCCCGGCCGCGCGCTCGGGCAACACGGCGTCGCCGCCCAGCTCGCCGCCGTCGGCGCGCCCGCGCTCATCTCGTTCGTGCTCATCGTCGGAACGTGGCGGACCGCACTGCAGGGGATAGCGGTCGCTGCGGGACTGGTAACCGTCGCTTTCACGCTCATCGCGAGACGCTCAACACTACCCGACGCCGGGAGCGAAGACAGCGACCTGCTCGGCGCGGCGCGCGCCCAGTGGCATATCATCGTCACCAGCGTCGCCACCATCGGCGTCGCGGGACTGGTCTGGAACGGGCTGTTCAACTTCTATGTCACCTACGCCACGAGCGTCGGCCTGTCCGCGGGATCTGGTCGGACGCTGCTCTTGCTCGCGTTCGGAGCCGGCGTGCCGGCCTTCTACGTCAGCGGTCGACTGGCCGACCGCCTCCCGTCGATTCCGTACCTCCTGGCGATCCTGGCGACCTTTACCGGCTGTGTGCTGGTACTCCCGTCGCTGACCGGCTTCTGGTCGCTGGCCGCGTTCAGCGTCGTCGTCGGCTACGTCATCCACAGCATCTTCCCGGCGGTAGATGCGTACCTGCTGGGCTCGCTCCCAGATCGCCACCGCGCGAGCGCCTACGCCACCTACGGCGCGGGGATGATGCTAATGCAGGCCCCCGGGAGCGCGCTCGTCGGGAGCCTACTGGACGCCGGCGTCACGTTTCCGACGCTGCTTCGCGGCATGGGGCTGGCGTTGCTCGTCGTCCTCGTCGCGATGGTGTCGCTGCACCTCGACGGCCGGCTCCCGAGCGCCGCCCGAGCCTAAAGGCTGAAGCCGCTCCGTGCCGCGTCCCCTGTATGGACCTGCCACCGGACGAGCTGGCCGGCGTCGTCGACCTCTTCGGTTCGCTCACCAGAGCCGAACTCGTCGACGCCTGTGGCGAACTCGCCTTCAAGCAGGGCATCGACGCCGACCCGGACGCGGTCGTCGCAGCCATTGACGACGCTATCGACTCGTACCACCTCGTCGCCGTCGACGGCCACGCCGCAGACACCGACGAGACGCTGCTGGTGGTCGGCCCCGTCGCGTTCCCGGCTCTGCCCGACGGCGCGGCCGATCTCCCGCACATCATGGACGTACCGTCCCGCGACCTTGCGCGCGACGCCGTCATCGAGGCCGTCAAGTCCCGCTTCCGAGAAGACGCGGTAATGGCAGTGAAGAACAGCGACGAGGACCGCGTCGAGACACTGCTTGACGTGAGCTACGACATCGAAGCCTGGGAGAGCGTGGAGATGGACGGCCTCCGCGACCGTCTGGACGACGTGTGAGCCCGGTGCCCGTATTCTACACTATTAAATCAGATAGTTCGCGGGAGTGAGCCACCCGAATTAAGACGGCCCGTCACCTACCATGAGCTATGCAGTTCGACCGGGTCGCGGCTCACGAGCCAGTCGTCGTGGACGACGAGCCACAGGAGGCTGCCGTCATCGCCCCGGTCGTCACACAGCCCGAGGGCGAGGCGATACTGTTCACGAAACGAGCTGACCACCTGTCGGACCACCCCGGGCAGATGTCGTTTCCCGGCGGCGGCCGCGAACCCGAGGACGAGGACCTGCTGCGGACGGCGCTCCGTGAGGCTAACGAGGAGATCGGGCTCGATCCGATGGCGGCCAACGTTGTCGGGCGGCTGGACGACATCAGAACCATCACGCGCTACTCCGTACGCCCGTTCGTCGGGCGGATTCCGGACCGCGACTATCTGCCCTCGGACGAGGAAGTCGCGGAGATCGTCACCCTGCCCGTTTCGGAACTGACGAACCTGGACAACTACGAGTCCGAGCACCGCGATCACCCCCACTACGGCGAGATACGGCTCCACTTCTTTTACGTCGACGGCTACACCGTCTGGGGCGCGACGGCGCGGATGCTCGTCCAGTTGCTCGAACTCTCGACGGACTGGCGGATGCCGCCCGAGCCGGACCGGTATATGGGACCGGACGACGACCTGCCGCCGAGCGTGCGCGACGAGGTTGAGTAAGCCAGAGCCCCTTACAGGTCGAGAGCGACAGGATTTTGCGACCCCGAGACCTTGGTCGCGTACTGGATGACCACGCTTACCGGTGCGACACTGGCGGCCGCCGGCATCGACGCGGTGGCGCTCAAGCCGACAGAAATGGACGTGTCGCGAGCGGCGGACCTCGACATCGGGACGCTCGCAATCGACTACGAGGGGGCGACCCACGTCCCGGAGACGGACACTATCGAGCGACTGGCGTCGACCGCCGACGTGCGCGTCACCACGCCAGTTCGAGCCGACGGCTTCGACCCGCTGGGCGACGACAGCAGATTCGACGCGTTGCCGGCCGGTGCGGGACACGTACTGGTCGCCGGCCACAGCGCGTATCTCTCAGAGAACGAGGCCGCGCGGGCCGTCGCACCGCGGTTGCGGGCGGCCGTCGACGACACCAGCGACCCCTGGGTCGGTACCGAAGGCATCGAGCGCCTCGCGCTGGCGGTCGGCGGCACGCAGTACGAACTCCTCTCACGGACGACGGCTCGCGACGTGCAGACGCTCCGGACGGCTGGCTTCGAGGGTTCGATCGCCGTCTACGCCCCGCTCGTGCTCTCGAACAGCGAGGACGCGATGCTCGACGCTGTCGGCGACTACGCGGCCCGACGTGGCCCGGTCCGGAACGCACTGCCCGAGGGCGCGCCGACGGACGGCCGTGCGACGGGTCGGGCCAGGGACGTACTCAAACAGGCCATCCGCGACTACGCGCTCGTCGGCTCCGTCGAGACGGTCGCGGAGCGAACCGAGCGGCTCCACGACATCGGCGTCGACACTATCGTCGGCTATCCGGCGCGTGGGCTCGACCCCTTCCTTTCGTAAATGAACGTCGCCGTCGTCGGCGGCGGGGCCGTCGGTCTGTCGACCGCAACAGCACTGGCCCGCCGCGGCGCGTCGGTGACAGTATTCGAACGCGACGCCCTCGGGAGCGGCGCGAGCGGCCGCGCCGCCGGCCTCTGCTACGACGCCTTCGCCGACGACGTGGACGCGGCCGTCGCCGCGGACGCGATCACTCGCTACCGCGACCTGGACCTGTTCGAGCCCCAGCCCTACGTCTGGGTCGCGCGCGACGAGAGCGACGCCGCGGCCGTCCGCGAGCAGGTCGCGGGGATGCAGCGAAACGGCGTCGCGATCGAGGCGCTCACGCCGGCGGAACTCGGCGACCGCTACCCGGCGCTGGGCACTAGCGGCATCGAGGTGGCCGGCCTCGCCCGCGACGCCGGCGTGCTCGACCCGGATGCCGTGGTGGCCACGCTCGCCGAACGGGCCCGCGACGCGGGCGCAACCGTCGAAACGCACGCGCCGGCGTCGCTCGCCTCGCCGACGACCGTCGAAACGCCGGATGGAGCGCGGACGTTCGACGCGGTGGTCGTCGCAGCCGGCCCGCAGACGAAGCCGCTCGTCGCCGACGTCGACGTTTCGCTCGCGCTGAAGGCCTACCGGGCGCAGGCGCTCGTGACCGAGCCGGTCGACGCCGCGTTGCCATCGTTCTACGACGCGACGCGAGAGTTCTACTGGCGGCCGAAGGACGACGCGATACTGGTCGGCAATGGCGCACACGAGGTCGATCCGGCGGACTGGAACCCGGAGGCGGACGCCGAGTTCGTCACGCGGAGCCTCGACCGCGTCGAGCAAACGGTGGCGCTCAGTCCGACGTGTGCCCGGGCCTGGGCCGGCCTGTGTACCGCGACGCCGGACGGCGCGCCGCTGGCCGGGCAGGTCGCCGACGGACTCTGGGTGGCGACCGGCTGGCAGGGCCACGGGCTCATGCGCGCGCCGGCGATGGGCGACTTTCTCGCGGCGGACGTGCTCGGCCACCCGAACCCACACTCGGAACACCTGCCTGATCGCGTCGACCCGACGCGGTTCGACGGCTCTGAAGAATTCGCCGCACTGGACGACCCGACGCGTGGCTGGGACGTGTGAATTCGCTGTGAGAAGATGTATACACGCCGGTCAGGCGTCGTCGTCTTCGCCCTCGTCGGCTGATTCGGCCACGTCTTCGACATCGGCCGTTTCGCCCTCCGCGTCCGCTTCGCTCTCTTCGTCAGTCTCGCTGTCGTCGGTTTCAACGCTCACATTCGTCGTTTCGTCCTCTTCGTGGCCCGTCTCGGCTTTCGGGACGCGGACGTGGAGCGTGCCGTTGCTCTTGAGCGTGGCCTGGGCCGTCTCCGGGTCGACAGCGGCATCGCTCGGAAGGGAGACGCTCCCGTCGAGTGCGAGCCCGCGACCGGGATAGCGCATCTCGAAGCCCTCATAGAAGTCGCGGAAGCGGTCGATGCGGACCTCCACGCGGTCGTCGACGTACCGGACCTGAATGTCCGACGCCGTCGTACCCGGCGCGTCGAAGACGATGAGGTAGGCGTCATCCGACTCCAGCAGGTCGGACGCCAGCGGCTTGTTCTCCTGGACGCGGCCGGCGGCTCGGCCGATGTTCTCGAAGATCGCGTCGCTGATAGAGGAGCCGATGTCCCGCATCATAGTTCCACTTCGTCGAGGCAGTCCGTCCCGCCACAGTACGGGCAGGAGAACGCCGCGAGTTCGACATCGTCCGGCATATCGTACGTGTAGTGCATCTCGAACATGTCGAGTTCGCAGCTGTCGTCCGTGCAGACGACCTCCATAGTGGCTGGCATACTATTCCGTTGGTCCGTCGGGGACAAACCCCTTACGGACGGGGAAGGGGTCACCCACTGCCTGCCAGTCCTAACATTGATGCCGCCGCCGCCGTACTCGGGTGTATGAGTGAACGCGTCCTCGGGGTAGATTTCAGCGGCGCAGCGACCGCTGGCGACGCGCTCTGGGTCACCGAGGCGATACCGACAGGAAACGGACTGAAGATTCAGCGGTGCTACCGCGGGACCGAGGAGTGGGGACGGGACCGCGAGACGGTCCACGCCGGCCTCGTCGACCGGATCACAGACGACGATATCAGAACGGTCGGACTGGATTTCCCGTTTAGCCTCCCCCAGGAACTCCTTGATGCACAGTGTGGGGGCACCTGGTCGGGCTTCGTGGACTGGCTGGCAAGCGGCAGCGGCCCGACCGACCCGGGGTCGCTCTCCGAAGCCTGCCGGCACACCGCGGAGATGGCGACCGGCAGCCGGGATCTGCGCCGGGAGACGGACTTCCGCCGGGGAGCGCTGTGTCCCTACACGAATCGGACGCGCAGCATGACCTTCTACGGTGTCCGTGACGTACTCGGGACACTGCGGGACGACGACGGCACGGCCGTCGTGCCGATGCAGGGCTGGGACGCCGACACGCTCGTCGCCGAGGTCTACCCCGCCGCGACGTTCGGCTGGCTGGGCTGCTACCGCGAGGGGTACAAGAACGTCGACGACCCCCGACAGCGCCGGGCGGAAAACGTCGCGGCGGTCGAAGCCTGCAGCGTCACCGTCGGCGACCACCGCGACACCTACCTCGGGAACCACGACGCGCTGGACTCGCTTGCTGCCGTGGTTTCGGCGGGGCGGCTGGCCGACGGTGCCGGACCGCCCGCCTCGGGTCCCGAAAGTGAAGGCTGTATCTACGTCTGACGGCCCAGTGGCGTCACTGTCTCCGGGCCGAAGCCCGGCATATATCAGTTTCCGGACCAACTACCGTCTATGCCTGACGACCAGGGCGGCTTCGAGGGCGTCCGCGAGAACGTCGACGGCCATCCGATGGTCAAACTCGTCGGCTACGCCACCCCTTACTGGATCCGGCTGTTTGTCGGCATCTTAGCGGCGTTCTGTACCCGGTTCGCCCGCCTCGTGCCGCCGATAATCGTCGCCGCAGCCATCGACCGGGTCGTCCTCAGCAGCGGCGAACCGGGGCTGCTGACCGACGCCGGCCTGTTGCCGCCCGGCGAAATCGTTGGTGAGGCCGCCCGCATCGCGTTCCTCCAGCGGCTCGTCGTCATCGCAGCCATCGCCTACCTGCTCCGGTCGGCGGCGCGTTTCGCCTCCAGATATCTCCTGCAGTCGAGCGCCCAGAAGATACAGCGGGACCTCCGGAACGATACCTACGACCACCTCCAGCACCTCTCACTGTCCTTCTTTGCGAACCACCAGACCGGCGGGATGATGTCGATACTCAACAGCGACATCAACCGCCTGGAATCGTTCCTCAACACGGAGTTCCGCCAGATGATTCGGGTGGTGGCCACCGTCGGCGGGATCGCGGTCATCCTCTACACCTACTCGCCGAAACTGGCGCTCATCGCGCTCGCGCCGGTCCCGATCATCGGCGTCGCCAGCGGCTTCTTCCTCACGTGGATCGAGCCACGGTATCGCTCTATCCGCCAGACGGTGTCGCGCCTCAACACGCGGCTGGAGAACAATCTCAGCGGCGCGCCGGTCATCAAGGCCTTCGACCGGTACGATTTCGAGCGTGAGCGGGTGACAAATCAGAGTCAGGAGTACCACGACGAGAAGGTCGCCGCCCTGCGCATCCGCCGGGCCTTCTTCGCCGGCCTTCGGCTGCTGACCGGTATCGTGTTCGTCCTGATTCTGTACGTCGCCGGGATGGATTTCATCACGAACCCGCAGGGCGAGGCGGCGCTGTCGGCGGGGGCCTTCACCGCCTTCTTCCTCTACATCCGCCGGCTGTACTCGCCGATGCGCCGGGTCGGGAAGTCGGCCAACAAGTACCAGCTCGCCAAGTCAAGCGCCGAGCGCGTGTTCGGCCTGCTGGGCCAGGAACCGGCAGTCACCGACCCCGAAGACCCGTACGAACCCGAGCGCATCGACGGGTCAGTCGAATTCGGCGGCGTGACCTTCGGCTACGGCGACGAACCGCCGGTGGTTCGGGACGTATCGCTGGACGTGCCCGACGGGGCGACAGTCGGCCTCGCTGGGGCGACCGGAGCCGGCAAGTCAACGCTGCTGAAACTGGTGCCGCGATTCCACGACGTGGACGAGGGCACGGTCCAAGTCGACGGCGTCGACGTGCGCGAGTACGGCCTCCAGAGTCTCAGAAGCGAAATCGCCATCGTGGAGCAGCAGCCGTACCTGTTCTCGGGGACGGTGGCCGAGAACATCGCTTACGGCGACCGCGAGGTGCTTGATGCCGAGCAGTCCGACAGCGAGGCGCGAGAGACTGGCTGGGAGACAGCCCGCGACCGCGTCCGCGAAGCGGCGGAAGCCGCACAGGCCCACGAGTTCATTCAGGACCTGCCGGAGGGGTACGACACCCAGATCGGCGAGCGCGGCATCAAGCTCTCGGGCGGCCAGCGCCAGCGGGTCGCCATCGCCCGTGCCCTGCTGAACGACCCCGAAATCATCATCTTCGACGAGGCGACCAGCGACGTTGACACCGAGACGGAGGACCGCATCCAAGAGAGCATCGAGCAACTGGTCGCCGACCGCACTGCCTTCGTCATCGCCCATCGCCTCTCGACGATCCGGGACGCGGACCGCATCGTCGTGATGGACGACGGGGAAATCGTCGAACGCGGCAGCCACACCGACCTGCTCGCGGCCGATGGCGACTACGCCGACCTCTGGCACGCCCAGGCCGACGACCGGGCAGTCAGCGCCGACGACTGAGCGTGTGTGGTTCGGTGACGACTTATCACCCACCCAACACGCCCATTAGGCCCCCATTCGTGTGTCAGCTATGGACACGGAACCGGCGGCGCTGGGCCGCATCCGAGCCGTCGCCCACCTATTAGACGAGAGCATCCGCGTGCCCGGGACCTCGTTCCGGGTCGGCATCGACCCGATAGTCGGCCTGCTCCCGATTGCGGGCGACCTCGCGACTGCCGTGTGTTCGCTGTACATCGTCGCCGAGGCGGTTCGGCTCGGCGTCCCGAAGCGAACCGTGGTCAGACTGCTCGCAAACATCGCGCTGGATACGCTACTTGGGAGCATCCCCATCGTCGGTGACCTCTTCGACGCCTACTGGAAGGCCAACGTCAGGAACGCCGACTTGGTCGCCGCCGCGATTTCGGATGAGTAGCCAAGCGCTGTATCCACTTGTTTGGATGTATCACAGGCGATTCCGATGAGGATGAACTCAGGGTCCGGAGCGAATCCTTCGGCCGGTACGTTCCCGAAGGTGGCAATAAAAAACACTATCGCGTAAGAGAGTCAGTTCCACGCATGGTCCAACTTAGTTACCTCCTCGTCTGGGCGATCACCGGTTTTGGGCTTCTTGTCGGTGCTTCGTTCGTCGGAACAGTACTCGGGCTTCAGTACTACCACAGTGGCGGAACGGTCTCGGTTTCGCTTGACGACTTCATAAGCCGGCTCAACAACGATAAGCCGTAGCTGTGGCCCCGGTACTGACTACTCTGCGAGCAGTCACTACGAAGGGACAGCAACGCCGGTGAATCGTCGTTCGTGCCAATAGCTGCGGAGAATCAGTAAGGATCGGTTGCTGGGGCGTTCCGGCAATCGCACTCCCATCGAACAAGAGACCACACGGACGACCAGACACGGTTTTAGGCATCGAACGTCAAGCGACGGGTATGACTGACCCCGAGACGCTCGACGTGACCATCGTCGACGGCTACGTCGACGAGCCCGCACACTTCGGGGTGCCGCCGTACATCTCGACGTACCCGCGGTACGCCGCCGGCGCGCTCGTCGATGCCGGCGTCCCCCGCGAGCAGATAACGTATCACACTATCGACGAACTCCGAGAGGACAACGCCGTCTGGCGGGACATCGAGGCCGCCGACCTCATGGTGTACGTCGGCGGCATGACCGTCCCCGGCAAGTACGTCGGCGGGACGCCGGCCGAACCCGACGAGGTGCGGGAACTCGCGTGGACGGCCGACGGGACTTCCATCATGGGCGGTCCGGTCCGATTCGGCGTCGGCGAGGCCAACGAGGGCGCGAGCGAGACGGCCCGCGACGACCTCGACTTCGACTTCTTGGCGATGGCCGACGCGGAAGCGGCCGTCTACGACCTCGTTGAGTCCGGCCTCGAGGGGTTCAACGACCGCTACCGGGACATTGAGGAGGAGACGCGCTGGGCGCGGGCCGGTGCCTTCGTCGTCGAACAGCACCCGAACCATCCGGAGTATCTCATCTGCGAGATGGAGACTTCCCGGGGCTGTCCCTACCGGTGTTCCTTCTGCACGGAGCCGATGTACGGCAACCCCGACTTCCGGCCGCCGGAGAGCGTGGTCGACGAGGTGGACGCCCTCTCGGACCGCGGCGTGAAGCACTTCCGGCTGGGTCGGCAGGCCGACATCCTGGCCTACGGCGGCGACGGCGAAGCACCGAACCCCGACGCCCTGCGGCGGCTCTACGGCGGCATCCGCGAGGTCGCGCCGGATCTGGAGACGCTGCATCTCGACAATATGAACCCCATCACGGTCGTGAAGTGGCCCGAGAAGGCCCGCGAGGGGATTCGCATCATCGCCGAGCACAACACGCCCGGGGACACCGCCGCGTTCGGCCTCGAATCGGCCGACCCCGACGTGATGAGCGACAACAACCTCAACGTCACCGCCGACCAGTGTTTCGAGGCGGTGAAAATCGTCAACGAGGTCGCGGGCTGGCGACCCGGAGGGGACAAGGATACTGCACCCAACTTCGGCGACGACGCCGCCCGCCGGCTTCCGAAGCTGCTGCCCGGCATCAACCTCGTTCACGGGCTGAAAGGCGAAACGCGAGAGACCTTCGAGCACAACAAACGGTTCCTCCAGCGGGTCTACGACGAGGGGCTGATGCTCCGGCGGGTAAACATCCGGCAGGTGATGGCCTTCGAGGGGACCGACATGGCCGACACCGGTGCGGAGATCGCCAACGACCACAAGCAACTGTTCAAGCAGTACAAACAGGAGGTGCGTGAGACCATCGACAACCCGATGCTCCAACGGGTCGCGCCACCGGGGACGGTTCTGCCCGACGTGCATCTGGAGTACCACCAGGACGGCAAGACATTCGGTCGCCAACTGGGGACCTACCCGCTCCTCGTGGGTATCCCGGGCGAGCGCGAACTCGGCAGCGTCGTCGACATCGCGGTCACCGACCACGGCTACCGGTCGGTTACCGGCGTCCCCTATCCGCTCGACCTCAACAGCGCATCGATGAACGAGCTCACCGCGATTCCCGGCATCGGCCGGAGCACCGCCGGCGACGTGGTGGTAAACAGACCCTACGAGTCGGTCGGGGACATCGACGTTGCATCCATTGAACGGTTCGCGACCACCAAGTCACAGGAAGGCGCTGACTAACGGTCGGCTCGGTCCCGTCAGCGTATCGAACGGAAAGTACTTTTCACTCCGGGGACGACCAAGAGCGTATGACTGCGGTCGAGGTGAGCGTCGTTCTTCCTGCCTACAACGAGGCAGACACCATCGAGCAGACGGTCTCGATAACGCTGGAGACGCTCGCCTCGTTTCTTCCCGAAGACGCGTATGAAGTGATCGTCGCGGAGGACGGCTGCTCGGACTGCACGCCAGAAATCGCGACGCGACTCGCGGACGAGGACAGCCGGATCCGACACGTCCACAGCGACGACCGTCTCGGCCGGGGCGGCGCGTTAGAGTACGCCTTCGATCAGGCCGACGGCGAGACGCTGGTGTATTTCGATACGGACCTGGCGACGGATATGTCACATCTGGAAGAACTCGTCAACGCCGTCCGCGTCGACAGCTACGACGTGGCGACGGGGTCGCGCTGGATGCCCGAGAACCGCGCCGACAGACCCGCGAAGCGCGGGATTCCGAGCTTCGGCTACAACACGCTCGTCCGAACGGTCCTCCGGTCCGACCTCAAGGACCATCAGTGCGGATTCAAAGCCTTCGACCGGCAGGCACTGGAGGCGCTGTTGCCCCTCGTCCAGGACGAGCACTGGTTCTGGGACACGGAACTGCTGGTGAAGGCCCAGCGCAACGGCTACCGGGTCAAGGAGTTCGCCGTCGACTGGACGCCGAAGGCCGATTCGAAGGTCGACATCGTCCGGGATGTGTTTGGCATGGGCAGTCAGATACTCCGGACCTTCTGGGAGCTGTCGGTTAGCCCCCGGATTACCCGCGAGGTATCGCTCGGCGCGGGGACGATGCTGGTCGTCGTTGCACTCCTGTTGATGACACAGTATCTCGACCCTGACCGCGTCCTCGCGGAGATGGCGGGCGCAGCACCGGAACTCGTCGCGCTGAGCGCCGTCGTCTATGCCGTCTCGTGGCCGCTTCGCGGTATTCGCTACCGGGACATCCTCGTCTCGATGGGGTATCGGGAGCGGTGGGGATTCCTGACGGGGGCGATATTCATCAGCCAGACCGGGAACCTCGTGTTCCCGGCCCGGGCCGGCGACGCCGTCCGTGCGTACGTCATCAAGGCCCGCCGCTCGATTCCGTACCCCTCCGGGTTCGCCTCGCTGGCCGTCGAGCGGGTGTTCGACCTGCTAACGATCACACTGCTCGCCGGCGTCGTCATGATGGGGTTGGCCGTGACAGGATCGGCCGAGCAGTTGCTGACCGCACTGACGGGCGATACCATCGGTGGCGACGCGGCCAGCAGCGGACGAACGGCTGTCGCCGTGGCAGCCGGTGTCGGCCTTGCCGCTATCGGTGCCGTGGTGGCGATTGTCGCCAGCGCCCGCACTGACCGGAACTTCGTCCGGGCGGTCATCGGCCGACTGAGCAGCGACTCCTACGCCGACTACGTCGCCGGCGTCATCGAGCGATTCGTCGGGGACGTGCAAACCGTCGCCGCCGACGGGCCGGCCTTCGCCCGCGTCGGCGTGGGAAGCCTCCTCATCTGGACGTTCGACGTGATAACGGCCCTAATCGTCTTCGAAGCCTTCGGCTACGGCCTGACGCCGTCGCTGGTAGGCGTCGGCTTCTTCGCGGTCAGCGTGGGGAACCTCGCCAAAGTTCTGCCCCTGACGCCCGGCGGGGTCGGTCTCTACGAGGGCGCGTTCACCGTCATCGTCGCGTCGCTGACGCCGGTCGGCGTCGCCGCTGCAATCGGCGTCGCCATCGTCGATCACGCGGTCAAGAACGTCGTGACCATCATCGGCGGCGTCGCGTCGATGGCCTGGCTCAACGTCTCGCTGACGACCGCCGTCGAGGAGTCCCAGTCCGCCGAGGCCATCGAGCCTGAGACGAACGACTGATTCGGACTGTTGTCGCGGTTTACCGGTATGGCCGACCCGGGGTCGGCACTATCCGAAGGTTACCGAGAACAATCCGTGTTGTCACCCGTTTTGCAGCCGTCAGAATTCCGATAGTAACGGCCACCGAACGACCCGTTTTATTCGATACCCAGGTTGCCACCGGAGAAATATCCGATTTCGGTTATATGAATGGTCATGCGACTAATGCACAAACGTGGGTTTCGTGACGTGTATCGGCGGTCTCTATCACAATACCGGAATATTTTAATAACTTTCGTTCGAATACAGTGTTACCGACTGCCTCCGGGTTCTGTGATGTCTCTCGCCCGGTGAGCACCCGCCTTCGCAACCAATGAGTGAACACACACGGACGCGACAGCAGCGTGAGGAACAGACGACGGAGTCGACGGAATCGGAGAGCACAGCGTGCCCGGAGTGCAGTGGCTCGCTCGTTATCGACGACGAACACGGCGAAACGGTCTGTGAGGACTGTGGCCTGGTCGTCGAATCCGACGAAATCGACCGCGGCCCCGAGTGGCGTGCCTTCGACTCCAGCGAGAAAGACGAGAAGTCCCGCGTCGGCGCGCCGACGACGAACATGATGCACGACAAGGGCCTCTCGACCAACATCGACTGGCGCGACAAGGACGCCTACGGCAACTCCCTGTCGGGCAAACAGCGCCAGAAGATGCAGCGCCTGCGCAAGTGGAACGAGCGCTTTAGAACTCGGGACTCCAAGGAACGCAACCTCAAGCAGGCCCTCGGTGAGATCGACCGGATGGCCTCCGCACTTGGCCTGCCTGAAAACGTCCGCGAGACGGCCAGCGTCATCTACCGCCGCGCGCTGGACGAGGATCTGCTGCCCGGGCGCTCCATCGAGGGTGTTTCGACGGCCTCCGTTTACGCCGCCGCGCGGCAGGCCGGCGTCCCGCGGAGCCTCGACGAGATCACCGAGGTCTCCCGCGTCGAGAAGAGCGAGATCGCCCGCACCTACCGCTACGTCGTCCGCGAACTCTCGCTCGAGGTTCGCCCCGCCGACCCCGAGAGCTACGTCCCGCGCTTTGCCTCCTCGCTGGAACTGTCCGACGAGGCCGAGCACCGCGCCCGCCAGCTCCTTCAGAACGCCAAAGAGCAGGGTGTCCACTCCGGGAAGTCGCCGGTCGGCCTCGCCGCCGCCGCGGTGTACGCCGCTGCCCTGCTGACCAACGAGAAAACGACGCAGGCCGCGGTATCCGAGGTGGCCGACATCTCCGAGGTCACCATCCGCAACCGCTACCACGAACTGCTGGAAGCCGAACAGGACCTTCCAGTCGCATAAGCCCGCCCAGGCGTGAATAGGGGGGCGACGAGAAGAGATTTTTTCACGTATCAGCCGCCCAGTGGGCGGTCCTGCCGACCGACAACCGCAAGACTAGAGTCGTCTCATCCGCTGGGACCGGTATGGAGACGACACACCGGGTTCGAACCGGTGACGCCCGCACGCTCGACTGTCCCGACGACAGCGTCGAACTGGTGGTCACGTCCCCCCCGTACCCGATGATCGAGATGTGGGACGACATCTTCACCGAACTGGACCCCGACATCGGTGAGGCCCTAGACCGCGGCGACGGCGACCGGGCGTTCACGCTGATGCACGACGTCCTCGATTCGGTGTGGGCGGAGATAGAGCGCGTGCTCGTCCCTGGCGGCATCGCCTGTATCAACGTCGGGGACGCGACGCGGTCGCTTTCGGACGGGTTCCGCTCCTATCCAAACCACGCGGAGATAACCGACCGGCTGACCGACCACGGCCTGCGCGCGTTGCCGGACATCCTGTGGCGCAAACCGACCAATAGCGGCGCGAAGTTCATGGGCTCGGGAATGGTCCCGCCGAACGCCTATCCGACCCTGGAACACGAGCACATTCTCGTGTTCCGCAACGGGGAGCGCCGTCGCCTCGAACCCGGCGCGGACCGTCGCTACGAGAGCGCCTACTTCTGGGAGGAACGCAACGAGTGGTTCTCCGACCTCTGGGAACTTCCCGGCGAGACACAGGACCTCGACGACGGGCTCCGAGACCGTTCGGGTGCCTTCCCGCTGACCGTGCCGTACCGACTCATCTCGATGTTCTCGGTGTACGGCGACACCGTGCTCGACCCGTTTCTCGGCACCGGGACGACGACGCTGGCGTCGATGGTCGCGGGCCGGAACTCGGTCGGGGTGGACCGCGACCCGGACCTGCTGTCGGCGCTGGAAGACCGGGTCGCCACCGCCCCGGAGCGCTCCCGGACCATCGCTCAGGACCGCCTCGCCGACCATCGCTCGTGGGTGGAGCAGCGACGGGCCGAGGGCAAGGAACCGGGTTACGAGGCCGAGAAGTACGACTTCGCCGTCAACACGAAACAGGAGCAACGGATTCAGTTCTACGCGGTCGAAGCCGTGACATCGACTGATGACGGCTTTCGGGCCGTCCACGAGCCGGTCGAGTAAGCACGGGTTTTTGTGCGGCTTCGCCGAAGCCGACGTATGGACTTCGAGTCGTTCACCCTGCTCGCCGCTATCGACGACCTCGCGACGCTCCGGAGGCTGGTCGGACAGCTACAGAGCGACGCCTGATTGCCGGCGTACGCCCGTCACGGGATTTTCCTCCGGACAGTGATCCTTCGGAAGATATAGGGGTATGCGAGACGGATTCGCGGAGTATGACTGACACAGGACGCAAGCGGCCGTTACTGGCCGTGGTGCTTGCGTTCATCTTCCCTGGGTTGGGACACTTCTACCTCCGTAAGTGGGTGCGGGGACTGCTGTGGCTCGGGCTGTTGTTCGCGCTGTCAGTGTTGTTCGTCGTCACTGGCGCTATCGACCCCGTGACCCAGCTAAGCATAGAGGCTATCTCGTCGTCGTATCAGTCCAGACCCACCGAGGTGACAATCGGTTCGGTCGTGATTACGACACTCAACGTCGTCGACGCCTACTGGGTCGCCGTCAACGAGAACCAGACACGGGAAGTCGAATCCGGCACGACGTGTCCGAACTGCGGCAAGGAACTCGATCAGGACATCGACTTCTGTCACTGGTGTACGACGCAACTGGAACCGGTCGAGGCGGACCAGCAGTAACCTTCGGGTTGCGGTCGACCCCGAACCGAATCGGCTTACTTTTCGATGATACTTTCTTCGATCCGCTCGCCGAAGTGCGTCGCCGTGTCCTCGTGGTAGATCAGGATCTCGTCGCCGGGATCGAGGTCCGTGACGGCGGTTCGTCCGTCCTGGGTGTGGACCTTGATCGTCTCGGCGTTCTGGAGCAGCGTCTCGATGCGGTCGCCGTCCTCGGTTTCGGCCTGCACGCGGAACATCGGGCGCTTCTCGATCTTCGCGCGGCCGACGATGGCCTCGCGGGTCCGGCCGTTCGCGTCGACGATCTGGACCTCGTCGCCGGACTGGAGTTCCGAGAGGTACTTCGTGCCGCCGTCAGGTGTTCGGACGTAGGCGTGGACCGCGCCGGCGTTGACCCGGAACGGCCGGGAGGCGACGTAGGGTGACTCCGCCGTCTCAGCGTGGACGAAGAAGAGTCCGCGGGCCATCGAGCCGACGAGCATCCCCTCGTCGTGTTCCATCAGACTGCCCGTGTCGATGCAGACGCGGTCGGCGGAGCCGGTCTGCTCGACGGCGGTGACCTCGGCGTACTCGAGGTCGAGCGATTCTCGCCCCATCTCGTCGCGTACCTCGACCGTCTTGCGTATCTCGTCTACGTCATCGGTGTCGAGCAGGACGCCGTCGGCGCCGAGTTCCAGCGTCTCGTAGGCCGTCCGGGCATCCTCGGCGGTTCTGACGCCGGCGATGAGATCCGTCTCCTCGCCGACGCGGGCGATGAGGTTTTCGAGCGGAATGATCTGCCAATTCTCGCCGATGACGATAGTGAAGTCGGCTTCGGTGGCGACCGCTTCGGCGAACGCCTCGTAGTCCTCGTCGAAGATTCGGACGTAGCCGCCGTCGGGGGCGGCCCCGTTCTGCCGGAGCGTCGAGAGGTCCGCGGAACCGGAGAAGTCGGACGGGAGGTCGACCGTGCCGTCGCCTTCGCCGTCTTTCCCGACGATGGTGGCGTCGGCCTGTGACTCCTCGGCCTCGGCCTCCATCACGTGGACGTCGCCGTTGGTGAACGCGGCGATGTTTATTTCGCCGAGTTCCGAGACGCGGTCGACGTCTTCCTCGTCGACCAGTACCCAGTCGACGCCGGCCTCGATACCGGCGGTTATCCGGCGTTTCCGTGTCTCCCAATCGCCGACCTCGCTGTCGGCTTTGAGCCAGACGCTTCGAGTCATACGCCCACGTCCGCAACGGCGGGGCTTGAACGTGGCGGAACCCGGGTCGGTCTGTCGGCTGCCAGACAATCCGGGGCGAGACGCGATATGCGTATTGCAGGGGAGATATCCATTGGATTTCCTGAACGTAGTGACCGCGTACTACGACGATTGTTATTTATCTGTGCCCAGTTATCGTAATTAAATGTTGGCCAGCAGACTTATCAATGAATATTACAAACTGTTAGACTGCATAATACTTTCCAGTTACAAATGGTTACCAACCACGTTTATACAATCGCCGGGGCGAAAGGGGGGGTCGGAAAAACGACGTCTAGCATCAACCTCGGCACGCTGCTGGCGGAGGCTGGCTACTCGACCGTCGTCGTGGAGATGGACCTCGCGATGGCGAACCTCGTCGATTTTCTCGATGTGGACGTTGACACCGACGAGGACACCACGTTTCACGACGTGCTCGCTGGCGACGCGTCAGTAACAGACGCGATGTACGAAACCGACGTAGACCTATCAATTGTTCCGAGCGGGACCACGCTCGAAGGGTATGCGGGCACCGACCTCGACCGGCTTCCCGACATCGTCGAAACCCTCCGGTGGCACCACGACGTCGTCCTGTTGGATACGCCGGCGGGATTGAGCGAGGAGACGATTCGGCCGCTCCAGCTCGCCGACGACGTGTTGCTCATTTCGACACCGCGGGTGGCGTCGATCCGGAACGTTTCGAACACAAAAGAGCTCGCCGAGCGAGTCGACGCGCCGGTTCGGGGCCTCATCCTCACGAAATCCGGGACGGGAGCGTCGCCGGGTGCCGACGAAATCGCGGAGTTCCTCGACGTCGAACTGCTCGGACACGTCCCGGAAGACGACGCCGTCCCGCACTCACAGGACGGCGGCACGCCGGTCGTTCAGAACGCGCCCAGCAGCGGCGCTGCAATCGCCTACGAGCGGATCTCGGAGCAACTCGTCGATACCGAAAAGGCGTCGACTGATTCTACAGCGAGTGCGAACACTCCGGCGGACCCACCCACCCCGGAAGACACGGTGCCGACGCCTCGGCGAACGGAGCAGCGAGCACAGGAGCGGCCGGCCGAGTCTGTCGGAACAACGGACGGTGGCCGGAAAATCCACTCCCCGGACGCAGTCACTGACGACGGCGACCTGATCGGCCCGTCGCCGGCCGGTCAGAAAGACGGCGTCGACCGACCGGCGGGTGACGCGGCTGAATCGGCCGATACCGACGACTCCCCCGCCGCAGAGTCCCAGCTATCGGACTCCGAGGATGAAGCCGGAACCGCCTCGATAATTGACGGCACTGAGCTGGTCGAATCCCAGTCAGCACTGTCCGGCAGGCCGGAACAGAATGATACGCCGGAGCCGACCGGTGACACGCCGCAGTCCGATACTGACGGTCAGGCCCGAGATGCAGATACACCGCAGTCCGAAACCGGCAGCTCAGCCCAAGATGCCGACGCACCGATGCACGACACTGACTCGGCAACCGACTCGCCGTCAGACTCTCCAAGCGAAAGCGATTCCGAGACCACCAGTGACGGCGGCGATTCTGACGGTCTCGGCGCGCGAGTGCGGTCGCTGTTTGGCCTCTAGGCCTCGACAGCCAGTCCGGCCTCTCGGAGCGCCTCCTCGGTGGTGGCGTCGTCGTGGACAACGGCTGAGACGGCACGGGCAATCTTCTCCGGTTCATCGTGCTGGAAGATAGAGCGTCCCATCGAGACGCCGGAGGCCCCGGCGTCCATCGTCCCCCGGACCATTCGGACGGTCTCCTCGTCGGTGCCCTTCGAGCCGCCGGCGATAACCACCGGCAGCGACGTGGATTCGACGACGTGCTGGAAGGTTTCGGCGGAGCCGGTGTAGCCGGTCTTGACGATATCCGCGCCCAGTTCCTCGGCCAGTCGGACGGCGTGGCCGACGGACTTGTTGTAGTCCTCGTTCTCGGAGTCGATGTCGGGGCCGCGGGCGTAGGCCATCGCCAGTACCGGCAGGCCGTACTGGCTGGCCTCGGTCGTCAGTTCCGAGAGCTCCTCGATCTGTTCGGGTTCGTACTGGCTGCCGACGTTGATGTGGAACGAGACGGCGTCGGCCCCGGCGCGGATGGCGTCCTTGACCGTCCCCGTGGTCCGCTTGTCCTGCTCGTCCGGGCCGATGGTGGTAGAACCGTTGAGATGCGTGATGTAGCCCGCGTCGTTCTTGTTCGGATGGACGCGCCCGGCGATGCCTCGCTGGGTGAGGACGGCGTCCGCGCCGCCGCTGGTGACCGCGTCGATAGTTGATTCAATGTCTTTGAGGCCCTTTACGGCCCCCATTGTGATGCCGTGGTCCATCGGGACGATGACGTATGTGTCGTCTGTCCCGATGCGTTCGAGTCGTGCGCGTTTTCCTGCAGTCATGATATGAGACAGTGTGGCAAGTACGATTATGTGCGTTCCGGTTGCGGTCGTTCTGACGCCCCCCGGAGCGCGCCGTCTTTGAGCTCGCGAGCCTTCGCTTCGAGCCGGTCAGCCACTTCGTCGACTGGGTCGCCGTTCTCGTGGCCCTCGGCCACGATATCGACCAGCGCGGAGCCGACGATAACACCGTCGGCTCCGGCGTTGACGATGCGTTCGGCGTGGTCGCCCGTCTTGATGCCGAACCCGACGGCCTTGGGCACGTCCCAGTCGGACAGCCGGGCCAACGATTCCTCGGTGGCGTCGTCCACGTCCTCGCGCGCGCCGGTGACGCCCAGGCGCGCCTGGACGTACACGTAGCCCGACACCTGTTCGAGCATCCGTTCGAGTCGGTCGCCTTTCGTCGTCGGCGCGACGATGAACACTAGGTCGAGACCGAACTCGTCGCAGGCCCGGCGGAGCGGGGCAGCCTCCTCGGCGGGCAGGTCCGGAACGACGAGGCCCTCGATGCCGACCGCGGCGGCCTTCTCGACGAACGGCCGGGGTCCCTGGCTCGCGGTTTCACCGCTCGCGTTTTCCGAGTCGCTTCGCGACTCGCTATCACCCTCACCGTACTGGTAGATGAGGTTGTAGTAGGTCATACACACCAGCGGCACGTCGACGTCGAGGTCCCCGACGAACTCGAAGAAGCGGTCGGGCGTCATCCCGGCTTCGAGCGAGCGGACGATGGCGTTCTGGATGGTCTTGCCCTCGGCGATGGGCTCGGAGAACGGCAGGCCAAGTTCGATGACGTCTGCCCCGCCGCGGGCCAGCGCCTCGACGTATGAAAGCGACGCCTCGTAGCTCGGGTCGCCGGCCGCGAGGTAGGGGACGAAGGCGGGCTCGTCGGCGAAGGCGCGTTCGAGGCCCATCAGAGGCCACCTCCGCCGACCCGCTCGAAGATGGACATGTCCGGCGCGATGTCGAGGTCGCGCTTGCTGGTCTCCTCGATGACCGTTTCGAGGTCCTTGTCGCCGCGGCCGGAGACGTTGACGATGACGGTGTCACCGACCTCGTCGTGGTGCTCTTCGAGATAGCCGAAGGCGTGGGCCGTCTCCAGGGCCGGGATGATACCCTCGTCCTGGGAGAGTCGGTGGAACGCCTCCAGCGCGTCGTCGTCGTCGACGTTGACCGGCGTGACGCGGTCCTCGTCGACCAGGTGGGCCAGTTCCGGCCCGACGCCGGCGTAGTCCAGCCCCGCGGACACGGAGTGGGATTCCATGATCTGGCCGTCCGAGTCCTGCAGGAGCTTCGTGCGCGCGCCATGGAGCACGCCCTCGTCGCCGGTCGAGAGGGTGGCGGAGTTGGGCGCGACGCCCTCCTCCTCGTCGACCTGCAGCGAGGAGCCGCCGGCCTCGACGGCGTAGAGGTCGACCTCGGTGTCGTCGACGAAATGGGCAAACGTGCCCATCGTGTTCGACCCGCCGCCGGCGCAGGCGAGGACCGAATCGGGCAGCCCGCCGGTCTTCTCGATGGCCTGCTCGCGGGCCTCCTCGGAGATGACCGCCTGGAAGTCCCGAACCATCTTCGGGAACGGGTGCGGCCCGACGATGCTCCCGATGACGTAGTGGGTGTTCTCGACGGTGGTCGCCCAGTCCCGCATCGTCTCGGAGATGGCCTCCTTCAGCGTGCCGCGGCCGACCGTCACCGGATTCACTTCGGAGCCGTTGATGCGCATCCGGAACACGTTGGGGCGCTGGCGCGCGATGTCGGTCTCGCCCATGTAGATCTCACAGGGCATGTCGAGGTGGGCCGCCGCCATCGCCGTCGCCGTGCCGTGCTGGCCGGCCCCGGTCTCGGCGATGATGCGCTCCTTGCCCATGTACTTCGCCAGCAGCACTTGGCCCAGCGCGTTGTTGAGCTTGTGCGCGCCGCCGTGGAGCAGGTCCTCGCGCTTGAGATACACGTCCGTGTCGTACCGGGCCGAGAGCTGGTCCGCGTACTGTAGCGGCGTCGGTCGGCCGCCGAAGTCGGCCAGCCGCTCCCGGAACTCGTCCATGAAGCCGTCCTCGTTTTCGAGCACGTACCGCTGGTAGGCGTCTGTCAGCTCCTCGATAGCTGGCATCAGCGCCTCGGGCACGTACTGTCCACCGTACTCGCCGAACTTGGGGTCGTGTGCGTCGTCAGTACTCATGTGTCTGTAGTCGTCGTTTCAACCGCATCAGTGTCCGCATCTGTTAGTCGCCGCGTGTTCGCTTCCACGTCCGTCGCCGCGTCGTGGTCCATGATCGCCGAGCCGATCAGCAGGGCGTCCGCGCCGGCGTCGCGCATCCGCGTGACGTCGTCTGGTGTCTGTATGCCGCTTTCCGCAATGAGCGTGACGCTCTCGGGGACCTCAGGGGCGACGGACTCGAACGTGCCGAGGTCGACGTCGAGTTCGGCGAGGTCGCGGTTGTTGACGCCGACGATGTCCACGCCCGCCTCCAGCGCCGTCTCGACCTCCGCCGCGGTGTGGGCCTCGACGAGGACCTGGAAGCCACGGTCGCGCGCCGCCGCGAGCAGGTCCGCCAGGTCGTCGGTCCCCTCGGCTTCGAGAAAGCGGACGATGAGCAGGACGACATCCGCTTCGACGACGTCCAGTTGCTCCTCGTGGAGGATGAAGTCCTTCCGCAGGACGGGCACGTCGACGGCATCTCGTACCCGTTCGAGCGTCGTCGCCGATCCGCCGAAGTGGTCCGGTTCGGTCAGCACCGACAGCGCCGCCGCGCCGCCCTCGACCATCCGGGTTGCGAGGTCAACCGGGTCGTCGGACCGCTCGCCGTCCGCGGTCGGGCTGGTGGGCTTGATTTCGGCGATGACCGGCGTTCGCCCGTCGGCCGCCGCCGCGTCGAAGGCGTCCGACAGCGACCGGGGCGACACCGACACCCGGTCGTCGCCGCCACCGCGCTCCCGCGCCGCGTCGAGAATCGACTGAACCGCTGGGTCTATCTCCTCACTGTCGTCCATTACTGAACACTAACGTACAGAAGTGTACATAAGAGTTCCCCTCTCGTCCCGGCGAAAGCGTGCCTGGGCCGGTCGGCTCGGTGTCAAGCGGACAATAGCTCTATGGTGTATCGCGTTACATGTTCACATATGTCGTTTCAGACGTCCATCCGACCGGCTGAATCAGTGGATATCGCGGACATCCGCCGGGTCGCAAGGACCACGTGGCATACCGTGTACGACGACATCCTTGGGGCAGAGACAGTGGAGGAGCACCTCCAAGAGGGGTATGCGCCGCCGCTACTGGAGCAGATGATCGAGCTCGAAGAGGTCGGCCTGTTCGTCTCGACGGCCGACGACGACGTCGTGGCGTACATGAGCTGTGGGATGACGGACGCGACCGGCTTCGGCGACCTCGACATATACGTCCACCCGGACTACTGGGGGGAAGGTATCGGGACGGAGCTGCTGCACCGCGGCGAACAGCACTTACACGAGCTCTCCGTACGGAAAATCCGCGACGAGGTACTGGCCGAGAACGAGGTCGGGAACGCGTTCTACCGGAGCCACTTCGAGAAGGTCGGCGAGCGGACGACCGATGTCGGCGGAGAGGAACACCCGGTCAACGTGTACGAGCGACGATTGTAAACGCCGACCTGATTCGATCCAACAGTACGTGTGTGACTCACACGCTCTCGTATCTCGTGTAACAGCGTTTAAGCCGCTGAAACCGCTTCATCGGTGCAATGAGCTACAAGATCGGACTCGTCGGCAAGCCCTCTGTCGGCAAGTCCACGTTTTTCAATGCGGCGACGATGAACGACGTGCCCGAGGGCGCGTACCCGTTCACGACAATCGATCCCTCGACGGGCGAGGCGTACGTCCGCGTCGACTGCGCGGCCCCGGAATTCGATCACACCTGCACCCCGAATCACGGCTACTGTACCGAGGGCGTCCGGTTCGTCCCGACGAAACTCGTGGACGTGGCCGGCCTCGTCCCCGGCGCACACGAGGGGAAGGGGCTGGGGAACCAGTTCCTCACGGACCTCAACGAGGCCGACGTGCTCGTCCACGTCGTCGACTTCACCGGCGAAACGGACCTGGAAGGGGAACCCACCGAGGACCACGACCCGCGCGAAGATATCGATTTCCTCGAAGACGAACTGGACATGTGGTACCTCGATATTCTGGAGAAAGGCATCGAACGCTACCGCTCGGGCTACCACGGCGAGGACAAGGCCATCGAGGACGACCTCGCCGAGCAGATGTCGGCGTTCAAGATCAACGCCGACGAGATCAAACAGATCGTGCTCGCCCTGGACCTGGAACTCGACCCCGACACCTGGGACGACGAGGACAGACAGGCCCTGGCCCGGGAGATTCGCATCCGAACCAAACCGATGCTCATCGCGGCGAACAAGATGGACACCCCGGAAGCCCAGGCGAACTGGGAGACCGTCACCGAGGACCCGGCGTACGAGCACCTCACGTTCGTCCCCGTCTCGGCCCACGCGGAGAAGGCGCTGAAAAACGGCAACGAACAGGGCGTGCTTGACTACCGGCCGGGCGACGAAGACTTCACCGTAACGGCGGACCTCCCCGAGGAGAAGGCCGCGGGGCTGGAACAGATCCGGGACTTCGTTACGGAGTTCGGCGGCACCGGCGTCCAGCAGGCGCTGGAGGCCGCGCTGTTCGAGGAACTGGGGGCTATCGCCGTGTTCCCCGGCGCTCGCAAGCCCCAGGAAGACGGCACCTTCCTGCAGGACTGTTTCGTCCTCCCCGACGGATCGACCGCCGAGGACTTCGCGTACTTCCTGCACACCGACATCGGCGAGGGGTTCCTCCACGCTCACGACGTGCGCACCGAGCGACAGATCGGCGCTGACACCGAACTGGACCACCGCGACGTGGTCGAAATCACGACGACGAACTGATACTGTCGGCTGTAAGTCTGTGAATGATTTCGCCATCTCGGGGTGGCGAATATCTTGAAATAGTTACAGCCGACAGTATGAGCGGGTCGCTATCAGGCGCTCTGTCGGCGCTGTTTTCGTACTCAGCGACAGTCGGACTACAGAAGCAGGTGGGCAAGCAGCGCGATGATGGCGACTTTCTTCACGAGGATGACGCCGATAATCAGTTGCGTCGTCGACAGCGCCCGGACGCGCTCGATGCCCCGCCGGAGGAACGCCGGCGACTGGGCGAGTTCAGCCACCAGTAACCGCCACTCCGCGCGGAACGTCTCGACCGCCGACCCCTCGCCGTCGGTGTAGGCGGCTTCCGGCCGTGGCAGCCACTGCGACCCCGTGTATTCGAGTTCGACCAGCGACCCCTCTAAATGACTGGCCTGCTCGAACTGCAGGCCGTTCGCTTCACAGAGCCGCTCGACCTTGGCGATGTCGCGGTCGCTGTCCAGGTCGTAGCGCCGCTGTATCGTGTCGGTCGCCCAGTCGAACTGGAACCGACAGACGAGTTCGCTCTCGCCGACCCACACGTCGACGACCTCGGCCAGTTCGACCGTGCCGGCCGTCTCTTTCCGCTTCCGGTGGAGGTGCTCGTACTCGGCGGGGGACTCCGTCGAAGCCGTCACCTGGGACTCCGTCTCGGACATGCCTTCTCGATACGGGTGTTCGTCTGACGACACTATACGTTTTCTCCCACTGGAACGGCTGCTATCCTGAGGGAGTCTGAAAGGCGACTGCCAGCGACACGTTCAGAGGTCGACCGGACAGCCGTTGATCTCGCCGCCGCGCATCCCCTCGGCGAGCCAGTAGATAGAGAGAGTCAACACAGCGAGCGCCAACAGTGCGAACTCCAGGCCATCGAGGGGCAGAAACAGCAGCGAGGTCGAGACGCCGAGCAGCGACAGCAGTCCCAGCAGGACCGCCGACCCGCAGGCCGCACAGCCCGCGCCGAGCGTTCCGAGGACGACCCCCGCGACGCCCGCGCCGCCCTGCTGGAGGTCGAGGCCGTGCTCGCGGAAGTGGTAGGTCGCCAGGCCGATATCGACGCCGGTGAGGACGGCGACGACGACCAGCAGGACCCCCTGTGCGGGGTTGAACGACGTGCCGATAAACGGGTACAGCTCCCCGAGTACGCGCAGTCGGCTGGCGAGCGGGAGCGACCCGCCGACCACGAGATCAAGCACCAGCGGGACGTTCAACGAGACGACGAACAGCGTCAGCGAGACGACTGCAGCAATCGCGGCGACCGCCGCATAGACCGGCAGCGTGAGCACGAGCCTGACCGTCCGGCCCATGAGCCGCCAGTCCCCGCGCGTCGTCGGCAGGCGGAGCCCTTCTGCGGTGCTCATCCGTCGCGCTCTCCCAGCGCCTCCGCGATGAGTTCGTAGCTGACGCTCCCGTTGACCTTCGTCACGAACTCGCCGTCCTCGAACAGCAGAATAATCGGCGTCGTCTCACCCAACCCGGCGTCCTCGGCCGCCCGGATGTCGGCCTGGACAGCGTCGTCGTGTGCCCTGTTCCGGGCGTCGCTTGCGACCGCCTCGCCGTCTACCTCGGTCTCCTCGGTGAGAAACGTCGCCGTTCGCTCCAGGACGTTGTCCGGATCGAACGACGACTGCTCGGCGAAATAGTGATCGAACAGCGACCAGTACGCCTCGCTGTCGCGGGCGAACGTCGACTCCAGCGCCTGCGTCGCCGGTTCACCCCAGGGGTAGATGACTGGGTATGTCCGGACGACATACGCTCCTTTGCCCGTGTCCACGATGTTCTCTCGAATATCTGGCAGCGTGCTCTCGTGGAAGCGGCGACACGTGGGGCAGGAGGGGTCTTCGAACGCCAGAACGACGTGGCCGCCGAGTTCACCGCGGCGGGGCTGGGCTTCGAGGTCCGCGGCCGCCGGGTGGTCGTCGATAGACTCGCCGGTGTCCGCATCGCCGCTACAGCCCGCGACCGCGCCGACGACACCCGCCCCGGAGAGTGTCAGAAAGCGGCGTCTGTTCATATACGCCCGGTCGGCCCGCGCGGGTTTAGCGTTTGTTCTACTGTGTGGCTCCGATGAGTAACCGTCTTGTCGACGGCGGCGGTAGCATCTGCCGGCCGATGACGACGACTCACAGGGCCGAATCGGGGTGACTCCCCGTTGATGACGAGCCCTATGAGTGCCGAGGCCAGTCCGGTATAGACGATGCAACTCAGTAAGCCATAGCGCAATAGAACGGCCCAATCCGAAGCCTGTTAGACTTACGAGTAGCGGCGATTCGATAGCGGTGGCATACCTCCGGCGACAAACCGACCACCCCGTGCTGAGTGGCGACCGCAACGCGGCCCGGTACGATCAGTGATGCAGTTCGCACCCGGTATCGAGATATCGTCCACGTTCGTCGAGCGACTCCGCCTCCGCCGGTCAGTTCCGACGCGTGAGAATCCCCAGTACGCCTTTATTTTGGTCGGCCGGGCAACACATATGGGCGTCATCTGTGAATTCGAGTTGCAGTCCGAAGATATGCCGCTGTGTGCGGTCGCTGCCGAACTGGACACCCGACTGATCGTCGACAACGTCGTCTCCGGAACGACTGCGGAGCCGGCGCTGGTGTTCTCCGCGACGGGCGTCGAACCGGATGCCCTCGAATCGGCATTGCTCGGCGACGAATCGGTCGTGGAGTTTGTTGCCATGGACTCGGCTATCGTCGAGTCCCGGTATCGGGTCGTTCTCGATACGGATTACGTCGAGATGTACACCCAGCTCGTCGACCGGCAGACGTATCCGATGGGTGCGCTCGTGACCGAGCCCGGGTGGAAAGTGAGCACGCAGTTCGCCGACAGAGCGGACCTCGAAGCGTTCCGGGACGCCTGTCAGTCCAGCAGTGTCACGTTTCGCCCGCATCGGCTCTGCGAGACGGAGCACGGCGGCGACAACTACGGACTCACCGCCCCGCAGCGAGAGGCGCTACTGGCAGCCCACCGACAGGGATACTTCGCCGTCCCCCGCGAGGCAGACCTGTCGGAACTCGCGGCGGAACTCGACGCCACCACGTCTGCGATTTCGGAGCGCCTCCGTCGCGGAACGGACCAGTTGATCGACCACACGATTGCCAGCTCCGAACAGTGACAGCAGGCTGGCCGGAGCGCGGCTATTTCGGCGAGCTACCTTATCTTATAAATTGCTGTACATATGTTGGTAACGGTTAGGGCTGGGACTTGCGTACCATTACATGACGGTGACCCAATATGACCATCCACCAGCACCCACACGTCACTGACCGCGACGCACACTTCGTCGGGGGCGGCATTGCCTCCCTCGCTGGCGCGGCGTTCCTCGTCCGAGACGGCAACATGCCCGGCGAAAACATCCATGTCTACGAAAAGCTGGACGTCGTCGGTGGCGCGATGGACGGCGCTGGCGACCCGGACGAGGGCTACCTGATCCGGGGCGGCAGGATGTTCAACTACCCGACGTACGAATGCACGTGGGACCTCTTCGAGACGATTCCGTCGCTCGAAGACGACTCGCGGTCGGTCAAAGCCGTGATGGACGAATTCAACGAAGCGCACCCCTCGTACGCGAAAACGCGGCTGATGCACGAGGGCGAACGAATCGACGCGGGCGAGTACGGACTGACGAGTCAGCATCGACAGTCGATAGCTCGGTTGCTCCTCACGCCTGAACCGCGACTCGGTGACACGCGCATCGAGGAGTGGTTCGACGAGTCGTTCCTGGAGACGAACTTCTGGTACGTCTGGGCGACGATCTTCGCGTTCCAGCCGTGGCACAGCGTCGCCGAAGTCCGGCGGTACATGTACCGGTTCCTCCACGAGTTCCCGCGCCTGCACACCATGGAGGGCATCGACCGGACGAAGTACAACCAGTACGACTCGATGATTCTCCCGCTCCGGCGGTGGCTCGAAGACAGAGGCGTCTCCTTCGAGTACGGCCACGAGGTGACGGATATGGATATCGTCCCATCGCGGACAGGGCGCACCGTCGAGCGGCTCTACTGTGAAACCGACAGCGGCACCGAGTCGGTCCCAGTTGAGCCGTCCGACCTCGTGTTCGTGACGAACGGGTCGATGACCGACGGCTCGTCCATCGGCGGAATGGACGAGGCCCCAGAACTGAACGAGACCGGGGCGTCGTGGGAGCTGTGGAAGTCCATCGCCGAGGACAATCCACAGTTCGGCAACCCGTCGGTGTTCGCGGACAACGTCACGGAGACGAAATGGGCGTCGTTCACCGTCACCCTGCACAACACCGACTTGTTCGACCACATCGTCGATTTCACGAACGAGGAACCGGGCAACGGGCTCGTCACTTACCTCGGGTCGAACTGGCTGTTGTCGACGGTCGTCGCCGCACAGCCCCACTTCGCGAACCAGCCGGACGACGTGAAGGTGTTCTGGGGCTACGCGCTGTTCCCGGACCGCGAGGGGAACTACGTGGAGAAGCCGATCTCCGAGTGCACCGGCCGCGAGATCCTCCGGGAACTGTGTTACCACCTGCAGTGCGAGGACCGGCTCCCGGAGCTACTCGACGACGTGACCTGCATCCCGGCGATGATGCCGTTCATCACGGCGCACTTCCAGCCCCGGGAACCCGGTGACCGGCCCGAGGTCGTTCCGGACGGGTCGAACAATCTGGCGTTCCTCGGACAGTACGCCGAACAGCCGCGGGATGTCGTGTTCACCGTCGAGTACTCGGTTCGGTCGGCGATGACCGCCGTCTACGAGATGCTCGACCTCGACCGGGAAGTCCCTCCGGTGACCAAACACTACCGGAAGCCCGGTGTCCTCGCAGACACTGTTCGCGCCGCGTACCGCTGAGGGAGTCGAGGGCGGTACGGGCGAGGACATTCCAGTACTTTAGTACGGCGACCGAAATAGGTGCGTATGACCACACCGACACTCGCTGTCCGGGGGCTGCGATGGTAAACCTCGCACTCTCGGCGGCACAGCTCGTCTTGGCGCTGGTACTCGTGGGACTGAACGGCTTTTTCGTCGCCGCGGAGTTCGCCTTCGTTCGCGTTCGCGGCACGTCGGTCGAACAGCTCGCCGACGAGGGGAAGGCCGGCGCAGGCTCGCTTCAGGCAGTGATGGCGGACCTGGACAACTACCTCGCAGTGACCCAGCTCGGGATCACGCTCGCCTCACTGGGTCTGGGGTGGGTCGGTGAGCCCGCCGTCGCGGCGCTCCTCGAACCCGTGCTGGCGCCGATACTGCCGGAGACCCTCCTCCACCTCGTGGCGTTCGCGATCGGGTTCACCATCATCACGTTCCTTCACGTCGTCTTCGGCGAACTCGCGCCGAAGACGTTCGCAATTGCCCAGACCGAGCGGCTCTCGCTGTTGCTCGCACCGCCGATGAAGTTGTTTTACTATCTGTTCTATCCCGGGATCGTCGTCTTCAACGGCTCGGCGAACGCCTTTACGCAACTGCTCGGCGTCCCGCCGGCCTCGGAAACAGACGAGACGCTCGGCGAGCGCGAGATACGGCGGGTGCTGGCCCGGTCCGGCGAAGAGGGGAACATCGACGCGTCCGAGGTCGCCATGATAGAGAGCGTGTTCGACCTCGACGATACGGTCGTCCGGGAGGTCATGGTCCCGCGACCCGACGTGGTGAGCGTGCCGGCCGACGCCACGCTGTCGGATATCCGGGCAGTCGTTCTCGACGAAGGACACACCCGCTATCCGGTGGTCGAAGCCGACGACAGCGACCAGATCGTCGGGTTCATCGACGTCAAGGACGTGCTGCGGGCCGGCGAGGAAGGTAACGAGAACGCGACTGCCGGCGACATCGCCCGCGAGATACCGGTCGTCCCGGAGACGACGGCTATCAACGACCTCCTCTTGCAGTTCAGGCAAGACCGCCGGCAGATGGCCGCGGTCATCGACGAATGGGGGTCGCTCGAGGGAATCGCGACGATCGAGGACGTGGTCGAGGCCGTCGTCGGCGACTTACGCGACGAGTTCGACGTCGACGGCCGCGAACACGCGATACGCAAGCAAAGCGACGGGAGCTACGACGCCGACGGCGGCGTCCCGCTGTCGACAGTCAGTGAGGCCCTCGGTGTCGACCTCGACAGCGACGCAGTCGAAACCATCGGCGGCCTGGTGCTGAGCCAGCTCGACCGCGCGCCGGAAGTCGGCGACACCGCCGAGGCGGCCGGACACGTGTTCGAGGTGACAGGCGTCGACGGCACCCGAATCTCGACGATCCGAATCAGTGAGGGCGATATCGACGACTCGCCGTCAGCTGAGTGAGCGACTGGTCAGAAGAACTCGTCCAGGTAGACGGGCTCGGAGCAGAAAACGTCCGCGAGCGGCTGGCGAACCGACTCGTCGAGTATCTCCAGCCCGGCCAGCCGGTCGGCGGCGTCGACGCCGTGGGTCCCGACGGCCAACTGGGAGAGCGTCGCGATGTCGACGGTCGCGTCGGCTGCCGAGTCGCTGGCTGGAAGCGGGTCGACCGTCGCGGTGCCACCGCTCACTGACAGTCGGAACAGACCGTCGTTCCGGTCGAGCAGCGAGTCGCTGACTGAGAGTGTGCAGTCCAGGTTCTCGGCGGGCCAGTCGAGGCGTTCGAGGTGGCCGACGTCGGTGAGGCGAACCATCGGCCCGGCCTCGACGGTACAGTCGACGGCTGCGGGGTCGTCGACGCGATGGAGCAGGGCAGCGTCAAGCGGTAACTGGAGCGTGATGCGCTCGATCTGTGCGCCGTGGTTCCCGAGAAATGCCAGCAGGGCGCGGCGGGCCTCCTCGTCGGCGGCCGCAAAGTTCGAAACCGAGAGTGTGTTGTCGGCATCGTCCGCGATAGTGTACACGACGTACCCACGGAGGTCCCCGTCGCGTTCGTAGCCGTAGCAGTACGGGAGGCCGTCGTCGTCCCAGTCGGCGAGCGTCCGCTCGCGCCACCACGCTTCCGAGCGGCGGAGCGAGAGCGCCGTTCCGGCGGCTGCAGCGGTCTCGACCCGACGGAGCCGCTCCCAGTTGTCGGCGTCGAGGCGGACCAGCTGTCCGGCGATGGAGTGGTCCGGGAGCGCCGACGGCGGCAGATCGAAGCGGCGGTATGTGTTCGCCGTTCCCCAGCCCAGGCGGCGGTAGAACGGCGTCGAAAACGGCCAGAGGGTGACGAACCCGACGTCTGCCTCGCGGTACTCGCGCAGTGCGTGTCGACAGAGGTCGGCAGCGTACCCCTGCCCGCGGTGTTCGGGCGGCGTCGCGACTGCGCCGAGACCGCCGACCGTCGTCGCCGCACCGCGAACGGTCGTATCGAGGAAGTACAGCTTGCAGACGGCCCGGAGGCTGTCGCCGTCGTAGAGGCCGCGCTGGTCGAACAGCGACGGTGGCCAGTCGCCGTCCGGGTCCGGCGTTACGGGGCCTCGTTCGGAAGCGAAGGCGTACTGGAGAATCCGCTGGCAGGCTTCGCGGTCGGTCGCCGGGACAGGGCGGAACTCGGACATACCGTTGCAGGTGGTCGCCAGCTACAGAAACCTAGGCATCTGCGGGCCGTCACCGTGACCTTGCGTTGACCGAGAGCTTCCGGACCTGCCGGCTACCACGGGGCCGACAGAGGACTTTACATCATCGTGGTCGACCGGGCAGTATGGAGTACTCGACGTTCGGTGCGACCGGCATCACCGTCTCGGACATCTGTCTGGGCTGCATGAGCTTCGGAACCAAAGGCGACGAATGGACGCTCGAGCGCGCGGAGAGCCGCGAAGTCATCGAGCGCGCGATCGACCTAGGAATCAACTTCTTCGACACGGCCAACGTCTACTCCGACGGCGAATCGGAGGAAATCCTCGGCGAAGTGATCTCGGAGTACGACCGCGACGAGTTCGTCATCGCGACGAAGGGGTACGGACAGATGCGCGAGGACGACCCCAACTCCGGCGGGCTCTCGCGGAAGGCCATCGAGCAGGAGCTGTCGAACTCGCTTTCCCGGCTCGGGATGGACACCGTCGACCTCTACCAGATCCATCGCTGGGACTACGACACCCCAATCGAGCAAACGATCCGGGCGCTCGACGACGCGGTGCGGCGCGGCCGGGTCCGCCATCTCGGGGCGTCGTCGATGTGGGCCTATCAGTTCGCCGAGGCACTGCACACGTCGGACCGCCGGAATCTCGACCGCTTCGTCTCGATGCAGAACCTCTACAACCTCGTGTATCGGGAGGAGGAACGCGAGATGCTCCCGCTCTGTGACAGGGAAGACATCGCGGTGATGCCGTGGAGCCCGCTCGGCGCGGGCTTTCTCACCCGGCCCCATGAGGAGTTCGACGCGACGACCCGCGGGGAGCACGAGGCCGAAATCGGTCGCCCGTACGCGGCGGGTGGCGGCAGAGAAATCAACGAGCGCGTGCGGGAACTCGCCGCTGAAAAGGGCGTGTCCATGGCCCAGTTCGCCCTCGCCTGGCAGTTCCACAAGGAGTGGGTGACGACGCCGATTCTGGGTACGTCCAGCATCGAGCACCTCGAAGCGGCCGTCGAGGCGCTGGAAGTCGACCTCGCCGAGTCGGACATCGGGTACCTCGAAGAGCCCTACGAGCCGGTCCCGGTTTCGGGCCACGAGTGAGCGGACGCCCCCGGTGCGGCAGTACAGCGGTGTCCACCGTCGTGGTAGTACAGCGGTGTCCGCTCACGGCACGTACCAGATGCCCCGGTCTTGGTCGAGGAGCGACCCGACGACGATGTGCGGGAGCGCGACGATACTGATGAACACGCTCCAGAACGCCACTGCGCCAGGAAGCAGATTGCCGGTCCCCAGCGGGTTCGGGAACGCCCAGTAGACGGCGACGAGGACGCCGAAGGTGGCCAGCGCTCCGACGACGAGGACGACCCAGGCCCGGAGTGCGACAGTCGAGGGGTCCGCGCCGCCGAGCAGGTCCCAGCGCTCGTCGCCGACCGGTTCGCTCTCGACGGCCGCCGTCCGCGCCACCTGTCTGGCGGAGTACCAGAACGGGAAGTACAGGCCGACGGCGACGAGGACCGGGACGAACGCGAAGTACGCCGCCAGCAGCAGCGACTCCCCCGCGTCGACGAGCCAGGAGCGGCCGCCGCCACGCACGTAGCCCAGCAGGACGTGCGCCGTCAGGGCGAGGCCGTAGCCCGATCCGATGACGATTCGGGTCGTGTCGAACGAGCCTGCGTACGGCGAGAGCGCCCCGGGTTCGACGAGCCCAACCATCAGCGCACTGAACGCGTGGAATGTCTCCGGCCAGAACACGATGGGGACGAGCATCACCGCGCCGCCGCGGACGGCCGCTGCGAGCCCGCGCTGGAACCGTGTCCGGAGGTGCTCGGTGCCGCTCGTGGCTTCCAGCACCTGCAGGCCGCCGAGCCCGCCTTTCGCCATCGCGACGGTCAGCGCCAGCGCGAGGCCGGCGATTGGAGCCACGAGGAACAGGCCGACGAATCCGCTGATAGCCGCCAGGTACACCGCGACATATCGCCAGCGAAAGGAGGGGCGACGGCGGCGAAGGTTCTCGAAGTGTTCGTACCCGCCGTGGGGGAGATTGAGCGCGACCATCCCGACGAGGTACACCACCATCTGGGCCCGGAGCGGGACCCTGACGCCGATGGTTCCGAGGAGACCGAAGGTGACGGCGAGTACCAGCAGGCTCGCCCGCGAGAGCCAGAGCGACGGGTGACGGTCGGTGTCCCGATGCCGCTGCCAGACGGACCCCAGGCCGGTCGTGGGCATGTCGTGGGCCTAGGGAAATGCTTACAATAAACGATACAAGGGATTCCAGCGAACTGGGAACAGACCGATGGATTGACTGGAGAGATATCCGTTGTGAGGTCCTGGGAATCCGAGGAACCCTTTTTCAGGCGTAGTCGCTAGCGGCGGATATGCGTGATGGTCTCCCTCGCGACCGGACGGTGACCGTCGTCGGCGGCGGCTTCGGCGGGCTCTCGGCCGCGTGCTACCTGGCCGACGCCGGGGCCGACGTGCGACTGCTCGAACGCCACGACCGCCTCGGCGGCCACGCGGGCGTCCTCGAACGCGACGGCTTCCGGTTCGACACCGGTCCGTCGTGGTACCTGATGCCAGACGTGTTCGAGCGCTTCTTCGGCCATTTCGACCGCGAGCCCGGGGACTACTACGAACTGGAGCGACTGGACCCCCAGTACCGGGTGTTCTGGAAGGACGGCGACCGCGTGACGATGCGGCCGAACCGCGAGAACGCCCGCGAGGTGTTCGAGTCCTACGAGAACGGGGCCGGCGACGCACTGGCCGACTATCTCGACACGGCCGAGCGGAACTACGACCTCGCGATGGACCGGGTCGTCTACGAGGGTCGCGAGCGGTTACGGGACTACGTCGACACTGACCTCCTCCCGCTCGCGCCGCGGGCGCGGCTGTTCGGCTCGATGGACGACTACGTGGGCCGCTACATCGACCACCCGAAGCTCCGGCAGCTGCTCGAATACACGCTGGTGTTTCTCGGCGGCGCGCCACACAACACCCCGGCGCTGTACAGCATCATGAGCCACGTCGACCTGAACATGAACGTGTTCTACCCGGAGGGCGGTATCGCCGGCGTCGTCGACGGCCTCGGGTCGCTGGCCCGGGAACTCGGCGTCGACATCCAGACTGGGACCGAGGTCCAGCACATCGCCGGCGAGGCGGGGGCGTTCGAACTGACTACCAACGACGGCGTCGTCGGCTCCGACATCGTCGTCAGCAACGCCAACCCCGCCTACACCGAGCAGAGTCTCCTCGACCCCGACGCGCGCGACCACGACCCGGGCTACTGGGACGACCAGACCTACGCGCCGTCGGCGTTCATGCTGTATCTCGGCGTCGAGGGCAACGTGGGTCCACTGGCACACCACTCGCTGGTGCTGCCGACGGACTGGGACGACCACTTCGAGCAGATATTCGACCGCCCGGCGTGGCCTGACGACCCCGCTTACTATCTCTCGGTCGCGTCGAAGACCGACGAGACGGTCGCCCCCGACGGCCACCACGCCGTCGTCGTCCTCGTCCCCATCGCGCCGGGACTCGACGACGGTCCCGAGATTCGCCAGGAGTACCGGGAGTTCGTGCTGGACGACCTCGCCGAACAGACCGGCGTGGACCTCCGTGACCGCATCGTCGTCAAGGAGTCGGCGTGTGTCAGCGAGTTCGCCGAGCGCTTCGGCGACCCGCAGGGGACGGCGCTCGGGCTGGCCCACACGCTGTTCCAGACCGGGCCGCTCCGCCCCGGCCACCGCGCCGGGCTGGACGGCCTCTACTACACCGGGGCCTACACGACGCCCGGTATCGGGATGCCGATGTGTCTCATCAGCGGCGAACACACCGCCCGCGATATCATCGAGGACAGCCCGTTCGAGACGGAACCGGACCGCTCGGTCTCGACGGCGGACTGACGCCGACCTCCCGATAGGCAGTTCTCGCGATCCGTCTGCGTCGCGGCATGACGCCGCGACCCACGGACCGCAACCCAGCCTCGAACGGTTTATTGTCCCCCTTCAGGTAACGAGGGCATGGAGAAGCTCCGCGAGTCGCTGCACGAGGCCCCGATCATCGACAAGGACGGATACTCCTACCTGGTCCACCCACTCAGCAACGGCGTCCCGATGCTGGAGCCGGAACTCCTCCGCGAGGTCGTCGTCGGCGTGACGCGGGCGGCCGACCTCGACGTGGACAAGATCGTCGCGCCGGAGGCGATGGGTATCCACATCGCGACCGCGCTCTCGCTCCAGACGGACATTCCGCTCGTGGTCATCCGCAAGCGCTCCTACGGCCTCGACGACGAGGTCCCGCTGCACAAGACCACCGGCTACTCCGAGTCGGAGATGTTCATCAACGACATCGAGGCGGGCGACGACCTGCTCATCGTCGACGACCTGCTCTCGACCGGCGGGACGATGGCCGCGATCTGCGAGGCGCTCGACGATATCGGGGCGGATATCTCGGACATCGTCGTCGTCTTCCGGAAACAGGGCGAGTCAGCGCTTGACGACACCGACTACGAAGTGACCAGCCTGCTCGATATCTCAGTCGATCAGAACGGCGTCACCATCCACGACTGAGAAGGACTGCTGTCCCTGTTTACGCCTGCTCGACAGCGGCGGCCATATGCTCTCGGGCTTCCTCGGGCGTCATCCCGCGAACGCCACACGCACAGGAGAGCAGTTCGGGGTCGGTCAGGTCGTCGACCTCCTCGGCGCTGGCCCGCTCGAGCGCGTCGTCCGCGGCGTCGTAGTCGAAGGTCACGCGATACGTGACCTGTGCCACGCCCTCGATCTGGTGGGACTCGTCGGGGTCCGGGTTCGCGATGGCTTCGGCGTGCTCTTCCTGCATCGCGGACTTCCACTGTTCGAGGTTCGCCTCGGGGTCCGAATCGTCGGGCATACGCTGGCTGTCGGCGGGGAGACTGAAAAAGCGAATGCTGACGAGTCAGCGCGGGGGCAGCCGTGAGACGGGTCGGTTCTCGGAACGCTTTTTTCACCGGCCGCCGCCGGCTTTGCTGTGGTCGACTCCCGATTCGTCTCTGACAAGTCTCGGCTCCTGTTGGCTGCCGCGACAGCCGTCGCCGCCGTTGCGACGGCCGGCAGCCTCTATCTCTCGCTGGGCCTCGGGCTGACCCCCTGTCTGCTCTGCTGGTACCAGCGAATCCTGATGTATCCGCTGGTGGTCGTCCTCGGCGTCGCAGCCGTCGAGAACCGCCCCGGCGTCGTTCGGACGGCGCTGCCGCTGGCGGTGCCGGGTGTCGCCATCGCGGCCTACCACTCCTGGCTGCAGGTGAGCCAGACCACCTGCGGTCTCGGGGCGGTTAGCTGTGCCCAGATACAGTACCGGGTGTTCGGCCTGACCGTGCCGAACCTCTCGCTGACGGCGTTTCTCCTGGTGACCGGGCTGGTCGTCGCGGCGTCCGTGAAGCGGTCGTAGAGTACCGGTCAGCCTTCGCCGGGACCGCGCCCCTTTTTCGGGTCGCCCGACGTGGCCCCGGTATGGAGTACACACGACTCGGTTCGACCGGGACGACGGTCTCTCAGCTGTGTTTCGGCACGTGGCGGTTCGGCCGGGAGACCGGCGGCGTCGTCGAGACCGACCGCGATGAGGCCCACGACCTGCTCGACGCGGCGTGGGAGCGGGGCATCAACTTCATCGACACCGCCAACGTCTACGGCAACCCCAACGGAACCAGCGAGGCGTACATCGGCGAGTGGCTCGACGACTACGACCGCGAGGACTTCGTCATCGCCTCGAAGGTGTACTTCCCCTTCGACGGCCGCGGCGAGCCCGGGCCGAACGATTCGGGCCTGGGCCGCAAGCACATCCGCGCCCAAATTGAGGGGACGCTAGACCGCCTCGACACGGACTACCTCGACCTCTACTACATCCACCGCTGGGACGAGCACAGCGACATCGAGGAAACGCTGTCGACGCTCGACGACCTCGTCCGCGCGGGCAAGATACACCACCTCGGCGCGTCGACGATGGCCGCCTGGCAGCTGACCAAAGCGCTCTGGAAGAGCGACGTAGAGGACTACGAGCGCTTCGAGGTGACACAGCCGCTGTTCCACGCCGGGTACCGCGACGACGTGAAGGACTACCTCGACGTGTGTGCCGACCAGGACATGGCCGTCTGTCCGTACTCGCCGCTGGCCGGTGGCTTCCTCACGGGCAAGTACGAGCGCACGGACGACGACGACCCGACGGCCTTCGAAGGGCCGGAAGGCGCCCGCGGCTCGCTCTCCGACCGCTTCGAGGACTTCTACCTCTCGGAGCGCGGCTGGCACGTCCTCGACGAACTCCGCGCCGTCGCGGACGAACTCGACGCCACGCCCGCGCAGGTCGCGCTCCGCTGGCTCATCGAACAGCCGGACATCACCTGCGTCCCCATCGTCGGGGCCCGCACCGTCGACCAGCTCGACGAGAACGTCGGCGCGGCGGACATCTCGCTGTCCGACGACCAGTTCAACCGGATCGTGAGTGCGCGGTACGCCGAGGACGGCGAGCGCTGGGGCCACCGGGAATGACTGCTAGGTTGTGTATTCTCGGCCGGAATACGCCCCAGCGCCGCTTCTAACAGCTAGAAAGCCCCCTGGCTTTGGCTCGCGGCTCCGCCGCTCGCCAAGACGACCGGGGTCCCTCGTGACCCGCGGCTTGCTGCGCGTGCTTCGCGTGCTTACTGCGCCGGGGTTCCCCGATAGCGCGGTCCCTTCCAGTCCAACCCAGCCCAGTTTGACCAACCGACTGCAGGTGGGACTGAAAGGGGCGAGGCGCTGGGCGTTCGAGACGAGGCAAGCACTGGAGCGAACAGAGTGAGCGAAGGACACAGCGAGTCGCGGTAGCCCAGTGCCTCGGGGCTTTCTGGTTCTTTGGGGTCGCAGTCACCCAGACCGCTACTGAAAGCGCGGTATCGATTCCGTCAATCCGCTTCGGCGGGGTCGACGACCTCACCGGTCGCCGGATACACGCCGACCTGGTCGCAGTGGCCCGCCAGCGGGCACGCGTCGGGGTCGTCCAGACAGGCCGGCTTACGGGCGCTACAGTACTCGCGGCCGAACTGAATCATCGCGGTATGCCCGAACCCGCATTTCTCCGCCGGCACGTCGCGCTCCAGATACTCGCGGACGGTCTCGTGATCGGCGTCAGCCGGGGCCAGCCCCATCCGACGGGCGATGCGGTGGACGTGCGTGTCCACCGGAAACACGCCACCGCGGCCGCCCGCGAACAGCAGGACGCAGTCGGCGGTCTTCGGACCGACACCGTTCATGTCGAGCAGCGTCGACCGCACTGCGTCGGGATCGCCGTCTCGAACGAACTCGTCGAAGCCCGCTTCGCCGCCGTACTCCTCGCAGATACGCTGAGCGAGGGCGATGATGCGCTCGGATTTCTGGTTGTAGAGCCCGGCCGAGGAAATGGTCTCGGCGAGTTCGGGTTGGTCGGCGTCGGCCAGCGCACGGGCGAGGTCAGCATCGGTGCCGCCACCGCTTGCGGCCCCGCCGTCGTTCCCGTACCGCGCCATCAGTTCGTCGTGAGCGGGCTGGCTCGCCTTGTCCGAGGTGTTCTGACTGAGGATAGTCCGAACGAGGCACTCGAAGGCGTCCCGGCCGCCGTAGGTCTTCGTCCAGTACATTTCGCCGAGGTGATCCACGATGGCTTCGGCCCGCGTCCCCGCCGTTTCCGGGTCGAACGTTGTCGACTGGCCGCCGCCGGCAGCCCCACCGCTGATGTTCTCCGCTGGTTCCTCGTCGCTCATGGTCGATGCCAAGGCTGGCGGACCCAAAACGCCTGCCCCGAAATACCGGTGGCAGTGTCGATTCGCCAGACACCGGTGGCTAACAAGAATCGGTGTTCCAGTGTGGTCCACGGCAAAGGACCTGAAATGGGGCGTCCTTGGGGCGAGACGCCCACGGGACAGACACGATAAAACTCGTGGCGCGCGGCGACGGGCTATGCCCACGGTGGTCGTCGCCGCTGAAGATGGTCGAAGCTGACAGGTCAGAACACGCTCACGTCCTGGCTCTCACCCCCTGTAGGGCGGCGGTTGCGCGGACGACAGGGACGGCAGCACCCGACTCGCTACGGCGACAGATGTCCCGCCTCGATGTGGCCTGGTCGCCCGGCATACAATTGTTTAGGCCACCCTAAAACACAAAAAGCCATCGGTTTCTAGGCGAGCCAAAAGTCTGGGTGGGTTACTCCTCGACGATGACGGTGCCAACCATCCCCGCGGCTTCGTGCGGAATACAGACGTAGCCGTGTTCGCCGGCCGTTTCGAACGTGTGAACGTAGCTCTGGCCGGACTGAACTGCTCCCTCTCCGCTCTCCCAGCCCTCGCGTGCGGCCGATTCGCTCTCGAACCCACCGGAGGCCCAGTAGGTCGCGTCTTCTGGGAGGTCGTCCTCGACAGCGGTGACCGAGTGCGGTTCGCCGCCGACGTGTTCCCAGGCGACTTTATCGCCGACGCTGACAGTGAGTTCTTCTGGCGCATACGCCACTGCTTCCATGTCGACGACGTGGTCGGCGTCCTCGGGAATGCCCTCAACGACGTTCGGGCCGCCGGACAGCGACGATTCGGTTTCCTCTGACTCCTCGCCGCCGTGGCCGCCGGACCCGCTCGGGGCGCTATCGACAGCGCCGACGACAGCGAACTGCCCGGTTCGTGTGGCATCCGCCATCCGTGTCGGGTTGCCGTCGCCGTTCGTCAGCCCCTTCGAATAGTCGCTCAACGCAGCCTCGAAGTTCTCGTAGGCGTCGTGGTCCGCTTCCTCCAGCATCTCGTGAACCCGTGCTTCCTCGAACGTCGCGAAGACGTCCTGCACGATGGCCGTCGCGGCCTCACCGTTGCCACCGGCGCTCCCGGCGATGGCGTACGCCGCCGCGATGGCCTCGTCGTTGAACGCCGTCACCGCAGCGGTGACGTCCCCGCCGTCCTCAGCAGCGGAGCGAACGTCCGTCAGTGTCGATTCGAAGCTCTCGTAGGTTTCCTCGTCGGCTTCTTCCAGTGCCTCGTGGAAGCCCGCCGCGCCGCTCTCGAAGTGGGCGAAGGTGTCCTGAATGACCGTCGCCGCGCGATCAGTCTCGGACAGCGCCGCGAGCCCGGCCGCGTCGAAGGCCCGACCGATCATGTAGTCGGCCTCCGCCCCGCTGGCGACGGCCGTCGACAGAGCCGCTTCGAAGTCAAGCAGGGCCTGCTGGACCCCGTCGTGATGGGTCGCCACGGCCTCGCTGTCGTCGTTCTCGTAGGCCGACTGGAGCGACGTGAGGTGTTCCTCCTCGAAGCGGTGGTAGAGGTCCTCGCTCTCGTGTTCCATCGTCTCGTGGAAGCCGAGTTCGTTCTCCTCGAAGCGGGCGAACACGTCCGAGACGATAGTCGCCGCGCTGTCGGCGTCGCCGAGGCGATACAGTTCGCGGGCGTCCGCGATGCGCGCACGGAAGAAGGCTGACTCCAGCGCCGCCCGGGCGTCCTCGCCGCCGACCAGCGCTTCGATACCGGTCACGAGGTTCGTGTCGACCGTTTCGATGGCACTGTCGATGCCGTCTCCGCTACCGTTCTCGATGGCGCTGGAAAGGTCCTCCAGTCCGCCCTCGAAGGCTTCATAGGCCTCGCCGTCGGCCTCCTCCAGCGCGTCGTGCGCGTTCGCTCCCTCGAAGTGAGCGAACACGTTCTCGACCGCCGTCGACGCTGCATCGGCCGCGTCGTTGGCGGCGAGCCAGTCCGAATCAGCGACGCGGGCACGGTAGCTGTTCAGCGTGACCGTGTGCGCGTACGCCTGCCCGGGACCGCCGGCGGACGCGAGCGCGGCGGCGTCCCAGCCGCGGGCCTGCATCGTCGAGAGGTGGCCCGCGCCGGCGACCGACTCCGGTTGGACCAGCGCGTACGCGCCCGTAACGGTCGCATCGAGCGCGGCGCGGGCCTGTTCAGTGACGCCGCTTGCGTCTTCATTGCCCGCGGCGGAACCGATTCCGGCCAGTGCGTTCTCGAAGGCTTCGTAGGACTCCGCATCCGCCTCCTCGATCTGGCTGTAAACCAGCGCGTCTTCGAACGCGGTCATCGTCTCCTCCGCGATGGTAGCGGCCGCTTCGAAAGCGCCCAGCGCCGCGACCATGGCGGCATTGCTCGCCCGACTACCCAGCACGAGCAGGTCAAGCACTCTGGTTGCCTGCTGTCCGGCAGCGGCCTGCTGAGCCGTCTGGAGATGGCTCGACGCCTCGTCCGCGGCCGAGGCAGCTCCGGACACGTCGCCCTCGGACAGCGACGACTGGACCGTCCCAAGCGCGTCCTCGAACCCCTCGTACGCTGACTCAGACGTAGATTCAAGCTGTTCGTGGGCCCCGTACTCACCCGACGCGCCTTCGAAGCGAGAGAAAACGTTCTGCGCGACAGTCGCCCCTGCACCGGGCGCACCAGCCCGGCCCAGCGCGACGGCGTCGTACAGCCGCGCCCGGTAGACGTTCCACTCGGTCGCGACAGCGGTCATCGGCCCGACCGAAACCTCGCTTTCGCCCCCATCGTCGGTTTCTGTAGCCGTTCCCTGTTCTGTCGCCGCTTCGGTGTCCGCTGACGCCGTGTTCGGTTCGGACGACCCCTGGCTTGGACATCCAGCAAGCAGTCCCGTCGCAGCTATCCCCACCGTCTTCAGCAAGTCGCGTCTCTGTGGCATGCAGTCGATTAGGCAAGCCTAAAAGACTTAACAGCACCGATTTTTCGGCGAGCCTAAACCGTTGCGTGGTTACACGTCGTCACAGTGAGACGGAAACTGTGTCGCCGGTACTGACACCGAACGCTTCGTCGCCGCGGCCGCGGTTGACCGCGAGTTCGACGTTCCCGTGGCTGCCGACGGTGACGAGTCGCTGGCCCTGGTCGACGGCGGCGTAAGCTCGGCGGACTGGGGCCTCGACGCCGTCGACCGCGACCGCCCCGCCGAACCGATCCGCGAGTACCTCACCGGGAATGTTCGTCACGGCGTTCCCGAAGTCATCGACGACGAGCACCTCGCCGGTCGCTCCGTCACCCTCGACTGCGGCCTCCGGAAACCGGCGGTCGACGTATTCGTCGGTCGGCTCGATTTCGGGCCGCATTTCGATGGTATCGACGCCGGTGTCGTGGACGGCCGCTGCGGCGGGCGCGAACACGTCCCGCCCGTGGAAGGTCGTGCTTGCGGGGTCGTCGTAGGCCCAGGTGAACACGTCGAACGCGTCCGCCCCGTCGGTCTCGTCGTCGGCCAGTTCGCGGGCAACCGGCAGCAGGACGCCGTTGTCCGGGCCTACGAGCGCGTGCTCGCCTGCGCGAACTACGAGGGCGTCTCTGTCGGTCCCGACGCCCGGGTCGACGACGACACAGTGGACTGCCGGCGGGAAGTACGGGAGCGTCTGCGTGAGCCAGAACGCCGCCGCCCTGACATCTTGCCGCGGAAAGTCGTGGGCGATATCCTCGATACGCGCGTCCGTCGCCTGACAGATGACGCCTTTCATCGCTGCGGGGTACGGCGAACCGAAGTCCGAACTCAGCGTAATCATCAGTCGTCTAAGTCGTCGAGCGATTCGGTGACCGACTCGTCGCTTGCGGTGTACCGTTCGAGCGAGTCGCTGTCCGAAACGTGCTGGAGCCGCTTGATGCCGTGGATCTCCTCGATGACCTGCACGACGGACGGCGGGACCCGGTCGCGCCAGGACTCGTCGTCGATCATCCGCTGGCGGATCTCACTTCCCTCCAGCCGGTCGCGGTCGAACATCGGCGACTGGCGGACCTCGATGCCGGCCTCCTCGAACAACCGGACGACCAGCGGGTTGTTCGAGTACGCCACGTCGAAGTCTGGACACATGCTTTCGACGTGGCTCACCCAGACGGCGTTGCGGTTGATGTCTTCGAGGGGCACGACGTACGTCGTCAGGTCGTACTCCGCGACGGCCTTCGTGATCATCATGATCCGCTCACCGGCGGTAAAGGGGTCGTGTGTGGTGTGTGAATCGTCGGCGCTTCCGATGCCCAGAACGAGCTCGTCGACCTCCTCCGAGATCCGCTCGACCATCGAGTGATGGCCGTTGTGGTAGGGCTGGAAGCGACCGATGTAGAACCCACGCATATTCCCCAGTGGGTGTGGTGGTTTGATAAACCCGACGACGCGGTACTGCCGGAATACGACCCCACCCAATTCGGACGCAGTCCTGCGGTTTCTGGGGTGTTGCAACAACCGACACGGGGAGAAAGTATATCAGTCGACAGGCCTTCCGTGAGTATGTTAGCAACGTTTGTATGAGCGACAACACCGACACCGACGCGACTCCCGACCCTGACCGGGAGGCAAGCGACGCCGGGGAGGAGGCGTCGAACGGCGGGGCCCAGCAAGACCCCGACGACCCTGCCTCTGAACCCTCGGCTGACGAGCCATCCGACCCGTCCGAGGAGCGATGGGGCGGCGAGGGAGAAACGTCCGAAACGACACTCGGAAGCGATGTCCAAGTTGACGGCGAGTCCGAGCTGGAAGGAGATGAGGAGGATCTCCTCGGCGGTCTCGAAATCGAATCGACCGCCGACATCGAAGTTCCAGACCGACTCGTCGACCAGGTCATCGGGCAGGACCACGCCCGTGACGTGATCAAGAAGGCGGCCAAACAGCGCCGCCACGTGATGATGATCGGCTCCCCCGGGACGGGGAAGTCGATGCTGGCGAAAGCGATGTCCCAACTGCTTCCGCGGGAGGAACTGCAGGACGTTCTCGTCTATCACAATCCCGACGACGGCAACGAGCCGAAAGTTCGCACCGTCCCCGGCGGCAAAGGGGAACAGATCGTCGAGGCCCACAAGGAGGAGGCCCGCAAGCGCAACCAGATGCGGACGTTCCTCATGTGGATTATCATCGCCATCGTCATCGGCTACGCCCTGATCCTCGTCCAGCAAGTCCTGCTGGGGATCCTCGCGGCCGGTGTCATCTACCTCGCCTTCCGCTACGGGTCGCGTGGCAGCGACGCGATGATTCCGAACCTGCTGGTCAACAACGCCAACCAGAAGACCGCGCCGTTCGAGGACGCCACGGGCGCTCACGCCGGCGCACTGCTGGGCGACGTCCGCCACGACCCGTTCCAGTCCGGCGGGATGGAGACGCCGAGCCACGACCGCGTCGAGCCCGGCGCGATCCACCAGGCCAACAAGGGCGTGCTGTTCGTCGACGAGATCAACACGCTCGACATCCGCAGCCAGCAGAAGCTGATGACGGCCATCCAGGAGGGCGAGTTCTCGATCACGGGCCAGTCCGAGCGCTCCTCGGGCGCGATGGTCCAGACCGAGCCCGTCCCCTGTGACTTCATCATGATCGCCGCAGGGAACCTCGACGCCATGGAGAACATGCACCCCGCGCTGCGCTCCCGTATCAAGGGGTACGGGTACGAGGTGTACATGGACGATACTATCGAGGACGACCCCGAGATGCGCCGGAAGTACGCCCGGTTCATCGCCCAAGAAGTCGAAAACGACGGTCGGCTCCCGCACTTCACCGAGGAGGCCGTCCAGGAACTCATCCTGGAGGCCCGGCGTCGCGCCGGCCGCAAAGGCCACCTCAGCCTGAAGTTCCGCGACCTCGGCGGACTGGTCCGCGTCGCTGGCGACATCGCCCGCGCCGAGGACCGTGACCGCACCGAGCGCGCAGATGTCCTGCAGGCGAAACGGCGCTCTCGGTCCATCGAGCAACAGCTCGCGGACAACTACATCGAGCGCCGCAAGGACTACGAGCTCACCGTCAATCAGGGCGACGTCATCGGCCGCGTCAACGGGCTCGCCGTCATGGGCGAGGACAGCGGTATCGTCCTCCCCGTGATGGCCGAGGTCAGCCCGTCACAGGGCCCCGGCCAGGTCATCGCCACCGGGCAGCTCAAGGAGATGGCCGAGGAAGCCGTCCAGAACGTCTCGGCGATTATCAAGAAGTTCTCCGACGAGGACATCTCCGAGAAGGACGTCCACATCCAGTTCGTCCAGGCCGGTGAGGGCGGCGTCGACGGCGACTCCGCGTCTATCACGGTCGCCACCGCAGTCATCTCCGCGCTGGAGAACGTCCCCGTCAAGCAGAACCTCGCCATGACCGGCTCACTGTCGGTCCGGGGCGACGTGCTCCCGGTCGGCGGTGTCACGCACAAGATCGAGGCGGCCGCCAAGTCCGGCCTCGATACGGTCATCATCCCCGAGGCGAACACCCAGGACGTGATGATCGAAGACGAGTACGAGGACATGATCGAAATCATCCCCGTCTCGCACATCTCCGAAGTCCTGGAGGTCGCACTGACTGGCGAAGCGGAGAAGGACTCGCTGGTCGACCGCCTCAAGTCCATCACGGGCAAGGCGCTCGAACACGAGGTCGGCCGGCAGAGCGGCGGCAGTCCGAGTCCTCAATAAATGCCCGACTGGGCCGCATTCGTCGGCCTGACGGGGTTTCTTTTAACCGCGCTTCTCGGTCTCGCACGGCTCTCACAGGGAGCCGTCCGGCCCGACGGCGGCGTCACATCCACAGTCGACCGCGTCTCGATACCCGACGGGGACCCGACCATCCCACGCTTCGAGACGCAACGGGCAGCGGCCCAGCGACAGCAAATGCGCGACACGCTGGCCCCGAGTGACGTCTCGACAGGGGCGTTGCTTGCCAACGTCGCATTCACGCAGGGGCTGTTCGGCGTGTTGCTGGTCGCCGGTGCGTTCTACTTCGAAATCCCGGCCAGCGCGTTCGGTGTTACCGTCGACGCACTCTCGACGGGACTGCCGGCACTGGTAATCGGCGCTGGCGCAGGAGTCGGCTTCTGGCTGGGCAACGAACTCGCCGCCGCGCTTGCCGACGGCTTCGGGGTCTCCTTCGACGAGTCGCTGCGGGAGTTGCTCGCCCCAGACTCGGTGGGCGGCTGGATCATCCTGCTGTGCGGCGTCCTGCCGGTCATCGCCATCGTCGAGGAACTCCTCTTTCGAGCGGCGGCTATCGGCGTCCCCGTGGCGGGACTGGGCGCACCGGCGTGGGCGATGGCTATCGTCGCTTCGGTCGCCTTTGCGCTGGGCCATGGCGCGCAGGGCCGGGCTGGTATCGTCGTCACCGGAACGCTCGGACTGGCGCTCGCCGGCCTGTTCATCGCGACAAACAGCCTGCTCGCCGTCGTCGTGGCCCACTACCTCGTCAACGCGCTCGAACTGATCGTCCACGAGGGGCTGGGCGTCGACCGGATCTGGGTCTAGAGGCCCTCGATAGCCCGGAGCTTCTGCTCGACGGGCGGCGGCGCGGCGCTCGGTCCATCACGGACTCGATGGTCCGGAATCAACAGCGGCACGGGGTTCGCCGCCAGCGACTCCCGGACCTGGGCCAGGTCGTCTTCGTCGTCATCGTCCAGGTCCGGCGTCATCCGCGCGACCTGTGCGACGGAGGCGTCCTCGCCGTAGGGAATCTCCCGGACGGCTTCCAGCACTGTGCGCTGGTCCGTCGGGACCGTGAGGCCGACGGTAACGTCGGTAAAGTCGTCCTCGACCCCCTGGAGATACTCGTCGATGCGGTCGAGCAGGGCGTGGTCCTCGCTGACATCGTCCTCTGGCTGGGACGGGAACGACAGCGAAATGATCCGGTCGCCGGCCTCGCCGAGCTGGACGTACCGGTCGAGATACGACGACTCGCGGGCGTAGATTCCTGCGTCCCCGGTCGGTGGTTCCATGCTAGCGTCGTCGGCCGGTCGCCCCTTCAACATTCGGCCTTGGATTGACTGTATACACAGACTGGGCAGCGATTTCGAACAGCCAGAAAGCCCCGACTGGCTGCACTCGGGGGACTCGCTGCGCTCCTCGTCACTCCTTACACTCGTTCCTCCGGTGCTTGCATCGTCCACCTTCGTCCAGCCAGCCGCCCCTTTCAGTCCTACCCACGGCCGGTTGGACAATCCAGGCTGGGTGGGGATGAAAGGGGCTGCCGTCTCGGCGAACCCCGACGACGCAAGCACCTACCGGAGCGTCGTTCGAGAGAGCGAAGCTCTCTCGTGATCACGAAAATCTCCGATTTTCGGACGACAGCGAGTCGCGGGAGCCGAGACGGCAGGGGCTTTCTGGTTCTTTGAACAAAGAACAACGAAACCGAGTTCCGCCGTCAGTCCTGGAACCAGAGCACGCCGGGGTAGTCGGAGATGAGCCCGTCGACGCCGGCCTGGACCAGTTCTTGGGCCTGATACCACGTGCTGACCGTCCAGGTGTTCAGCGTACGATCCTCGTCGTCGGCGATTTCGACGAGGTCGATGTCGCTCAGGTCCGATTCGATGTAGCCGTCGTCGTCAAAGAGGGGCGTTCCCCGAATCATGTTCCAGGGAACGTTCATCGCTTCGCAGTCGTATCGGCGGGTGACTTCCAGGCCCTCCTCGATGCTGTCCCAGAAGAGGAAGGCGATAGGGACCGAGTCGTCGTAGTCCCGGACGGTCGCGAGCGCGGCCTCGTAGAACGAAGAAACGAGGATGTCGTTGTCGTACTCGCTGGCAAGATCAAGCGCGCGCTCGGTGTAGGACTGCCACACCTCTCGCTGCGCCGACAACGTCTGGTCTGACAGCGACTCGGCGAAGTAGAGGTCCTCGCTGCCGGGGTTCTTGAACTCCAGATTGACGGCGACGCTGGGCGGAATCGAGTCCATGACCGTCTCAAGCGTCGGAACCGTCTCCTCGGTGCCCAGAACCTTCGCGCTGGTCACAGTGTCGGTGTCGGTCTCGAAGACGAGGCCCTCGGTGTCGGTCAGGCCGCGCTCGCCGCCGTCGCGCTCGGCCAGCCCGTTGTCGTGGAAGGTGACGAGCGTGCCGTCGGCCGTCGGCACGACATCGACCTCGATCATGTCGGCGCGCCGGTGGGCCGTATCTGTTCCTGGGCCGCCAAACGACGAGGCCTCGACGGCCAGTTCCGTGTTCTCCGGGTAAACGCCCGCGAACCCGCGGTGGGCGATCAGCGTCGTGTCGTCGGGCATCTCCCCGTCCCCGGTATCGTCGGCTTCGCTGGCATTCGATTCACCGCCGTCGGATTCCTGGGCCGTTGCGCCGCCCACGAGTCCCGCGCCTGCCAGTGTCGCCGCTGTTCCTTCGACGAACGTCCGTCGGCCGATGTACTGTGACATGGCAGGTACGGCTGCCGGGCGGTCGCGAAAGACCGTTTATATGAGTGATATAGTTCACTCGATAGCCGTAGTCGACAGCGTTCAGGTCTGTAGCCGTACATACCGGAGCGTTCAGGCTTACTCGCCGATCCGCTCGCGGGCCGCTGCCACGACCAGCGGGAGCGTGATCGTCGCGTCGGCGTACACCGAGACGTTGCGGGCGTCCTTTTCGAGCTTGCCCCACGAGCGCGCTTCCTCCAGCGTCGCCCCGGAGAGCCCACCGGTGTTCGAGGGGTCCATCGTCAGCTGGACGGCGTAGTCGTAGGCGTCGGGCGAGACCAGCATCGTCTGGAGGACGTAGTTCTTCGGGACGCCGCCGCCGACGACCATCGCGCCGGCGCTGTCGGCCTCGTAGGCGATGTCCGTGATCTGTGTCATGTCCGCCAGCGCGTCGACGGTGAACTCGCTGGTCTGGGAGTACATCCACGCCTGCAGGCCGAGTACCGAGTCTTGGAAAGCCGGGCAGTACACCGGCACGTCGTTCTCGTAGGCGGCTGCCAGCACGCCGGCGTCCTCGGGCACGTCCTCGCGCTCGTTGACCTCGCTGTTGGCCCGGCCCAGCGCCTCGGTCATGCGCTGGATCGAGACCGCACCCTCGTCTTCCAGCGTCGAGAACACCTCGTCCCGGAGATGGTTCTCGAACAGGGCGAAATGCTCCTGAGGGAGATAGACGTTGTAGATGCGGTCGACGCCCTCGTCCCGGAGCGTCTCGTCGTGTTGGCGCTCGGTCCGGCCCTCGGGTGTGACTTCGCCGTGGTGGTGCTTCCCGCCGATGGCCTCGATGCTGTCGTGGGTACAGTTCGCACCCGTCGTCACGAGTACGTCGATGTGGCCGTCGCGGATGAGTTCGCTGACGATGGCTCGCATCCCCGTCGGAACCATCGCACCGGCGAGACCGAAAAAGGTCGTCACGTCGTCGTCGAGCATCTCGCTGTAGATGTCGACGGCCTCGTGGATGTCGCTCGCGCCGATGCCGGCCTCGCCGTAGCTGTCAGCCAGTTCGCCGACCGTCATTCCGGCCCGGGCCTCCGCGTGGCCGATGGGGTCGTGATGGAACGTCTCCCGCTCGTCGGTGTGGTCGCTCATTGCTATCCAGTCAAGTGGCGGCGGGTTTCAACCTCGTGGTTCGCCGCGACAGTCACGGGGCGTGTGTCGTTTCATCACCCCACGCCCCAGTGGAAACGGAGGGCTTAGACGTCGCTGCCCTGAATGAGAGCCGCGAATACTGCTACGTTCCGGCGCAGCGTCGGCGACTGAGATGGCCGACCGCTGGGCGACCAGGTACCCAATGGAAGCTACCCCACGCTACGGGACTCGGGTTGACGACCTCGCGTCGGTGCGGTCGGATGCTCCTGCTTGGAGCAGACCGAATCGGTCCTCGATTCTGTGTAGTCCGGTCGAAGCCGCCGCCGGGAATGTGGGACGGAAGACGCTCCTCCCGCCCCGAAATACGGTTCAGATTCGAAGGTGTGCCGGTGGATCGACGGCTTCGAGTTGTTCCAACAGCCCGAGACGGTTCTCTTCGACCCACACCTCCGCGATCTCGTCGTCCGCGAGCCGGTACATCGCCATCCCTGTCCACTCGACTTCGTGACCGGTCGGCTCGACATCGAGATACTCGCCCTTGTGGGTCCCGCTGGCGGAGTATCGAACGGCAACGGTGTCGCCTTCTGTGACCATCGCGTCGGTCGTACCGCTGTAATCGGGGAACCGCTCGAAGTGCGATTCGAGGAACTCGATGACCTCGTCGGGGCCGTGGAGGTCCTCGTGGATGCTGTGCTCGACAACGTCGTCCGCCAGAATGTCGGCCAACGTCTCCAAGTCTCGCTCGTTAAATGCGTGCAGGTACCGCCTGACGATGTCCGCGTTCGTGTGTTCTGTTGTTGACATTATACCACCTCACGCGTGGCGATTCGGGTACCGGGGCCGGACTCCGGGTCATGCCCGCGGCCCCACATCAGTGTTCATCGCGGGCCGTGTTAGTCTTTAACATAGTGTGGCTGGGATCGGGAAGCACGCGCCAACGTACCACCGGTATCCAAACATCGGACCGCAGCAGTCGACACTGCCTGGAATCAACTCAGTTTCAGCGACGCTCCACAGCAGTCCGACCGGTACTGCTCGCGTTGCTTGACGAGCTTGCAGTCCTGATAACGGCGGGCGACGAGGTCGCCACACGCCTCGCAGGTGAGGACGTGCTTCGGGTCGGTGAAGGCCGGACAGTGGACATCGGTGTCAAGCTGGTCGGCCCGCTTCCGGAAGGCCCGGCCGTGGTCGGTCGTCCCGTCGCGTTGATACTGCTCGACGTGGATGAGTTCGTGGCGCAGCGTCGCTTCCCAGGCGTCCCGGTCGAAGGTCGAAAACGCGTCCCAGGTCAGCGAGACCGTACACGGAAGCGGACGGCCGTCGCTCCCGTCGACGCTGTCCCAGTCGTACCGCTCGCCGACGGTGGCGTCGGCCAGTTTTGGTCGCGTGACCGCGGCGGCGCGGCGCTTAGCGCGGTGGGACACTTCCCACTCGACGAGGTCGAACCGGACCGAGACACCCCACTCGCGGCGGACACCGCGACAGTACTGCCGTGACCAGTCGACGAGGTCCGAATCCGAACTAATACCTTCGTAAGAAACTACGCCAGCCATCGCCTCAGAGGCCGGTCGGGCAGTCGATGTAGGTCGTTTCCAGTCCCCAGTCCTCAACGACGGTCTGGAGCGACTGGACGCCGAACGTCTCCGTCGCGTAGTGACCGGCGAGGACGACGTGAATCCCCTGCTCGCGCGCCTCGTGGAAGGCCTGCTGTTTCCCCTCGCCGGTGATGAGCACGTCGGCATCCGTCTCGACTGCCTCCTGAAGCCAGTCGACGCCGCTGCCGGTGACGATGGCGACGTCCTCGATGGTCGACGGGCCGAAGTCCAGAACCTGAACTGGCTGCCCCCCAGTATCTAAGTTTCCTTCAAGGGTATCAGTGAGATCGGAGACTGTCCGGGGCTCTGGGAGGGCTCCGTGCTGGCCGATGTACTCGCCGCCCATCGACCCGAACGGCGCGCGGTTGGCGAGGTCCAGCAGGTCCGCGACGCCGGCGGCGTTGCCCAGTGACTGATGGCCATCCAGCGGGAGGTGGGCGACGTATAGCGCGAGGTCGTCATCGATCAGCGGCGCGACCCGGCGGTAGTTGGTTCCGGTCACGCGCTCCATCCCGCCCCAGACGATGCCGTGGTGGGTCACGAGCAGGTCAGCGCCCGCCTCGGATGCGCGGTCGATGGTCTCGACGGCCGCATCCACCGCGAAGGCCACGTGCTCGACCGGCTGGTTCGCCGGCCCGACCTGCAGGCCGTTCGGACTGGCGTCGATGTCGGCGTAGGCCTCGGTGTCGAGTCGGTCGTCGAGACGCGTCGCGATGTCTCCTGCGTTCATACGCGGACTTCGAGATGACCGGTGGTATGCTTTTCTCTACCCGTCCGATTCGACCAGTTGTCCGTTCGCCTGCCCGATGAGGTCCCGGTCCACAGCGGCGTCGATGATGGCGTCGAACTGCTCCCCGTCGATGTCGTAGGCGTTGACCGCGACCTCACGGATCTCCGCGCGGTCGACCGGCATTTTGCGGTTCTGGAGCAGGCGCATCACCTTGTTGTACTCCAGTTTCGTCAGCGAGGGGCCGCCAGCGCTGCCGTCGCTGTTCTCGCTGCTCTCGGTGTCCTCGCGCCCCGTCTCGGCCGCTGTCTCCGTGTCGCTTTCCCCGGTGGGCTCCGCTGCCCGTTCGTCCGAGGCGTCCGCGGTGATATCCGCATCGGCCGTTTCCGTCGCATCCGCTTCTGGTGTCGAATCCACCGTCGCCGCCGACTGGTCCGACGGTTCCGGGTCCACCGCACTCGCGCTATCGTCGCCCAGAAGCGAGCCGTCATCGGCCGGTTCGACCACGCTATCGGTGGTCGCCGGTTCGACGTCCGCCGGTGTCTCGGAATCGTCAAGCGGTCCCGGCGGCTCCGCGGTCCCGTCATCGGCAGCCGTCTCCACCGTGTCGCGGGCGTCCGCCTTCGCCGCCTCGACGGCCGGTTCGACGATGGTTGCGAGCTTCTCCCGGCAGGTCGAACAGAGGACGACGGTCCCCTGCTTCTCGGCCTCCGGATCCAGCGATTTCGGGATGATCGGATATTCGGAGAGCGAGACATCGAGCGCGCCACCGCAGAAGTAACACGACGAGAGTCGGTCCATGCTCGCTAAGTGGAGACGCTGCTTACTAAAAAGCGAGGAGAAAGCCTCGCGCTCTATCGCGGGGAGGATGTCAATAAAATGCTTATGCCGTTATAGCTGCTACACCGACCGTGGCCATCCCGTCGGGCGTACCGTCACTATGTGCGATGGATAGGAGGGCTCGATACTCCAAAGTCAGGCCGCTTGCCATCCGTGCAGCCGCGAATTGCGTTCTGAGAGGTATTAGACCGTGACACGGACAATCGAACTCTCAACGACTGTGCTTTGTCCATCCGTTTCCGCGGAACCGAGCCAGGCGCAGTTTCGGCTCGACGGCGCAGGCGTCGCTGTCGAGGGCGGCCAACTAGCGGAGGAGGCCGGACTGGACGAGATCTTCGATGTCCGGCTGGGGCGGCCACCACAGGCCGCGACGGGCGCGCTGTCGGGGACGGTACTCACAATCGGGTTCGAGCGCGGTGGACAACGCGTCGTCCTGTTCATAGACGGGACGGAATCGACGTTAGATCGAGTCAGTGGGTTGTTGTTCCGCCGATTGCTCGACGGAACAGAGGCGGCCGCGTGCCACCCCGCGACAATCGGAGGGCGTGTGACAGAGCGGCGTTTTGATATCGGTGAACTCCGGGTCACCCCCGGGAGAATTGGGTGTACCGGTATCAGGCAACCGCTTAACGTCGAACTCGAAACCGTAGTGGGCGTCAGCCGCGCTGAAAAGGAACTGCTGGGCCGTCAGGAACCGAGTGTCCACCTCCGGTACGTCAGACAGGGCGTCGTTGTGGGGGTCGACCTGTCGCTGAACCCGCCACGGAAGCTCAATCTACTCGGGCGGTACCTCCGGCGCAGATACGGTCGTCTGCGGCGGGAACTGCGGGAACTTGACCCCCCGGCCCCGGTCGTCCGGACGCTGACACGGCTCTACACGCACGGGGGACGTACAGAGTCCAGAAGCGTACTGGCACAGGAATCGGCAGATCCGGCGACCTTCCTCGAAGAGCTGATTGAGAACGACCTGGTGACGCTAGATGGCGGCGAAGTCCGGTTAGATATGCTGGGCTGGGTACTCGTCGCTGAGCGGGCTGTCGGCGTCGACGGGTCGGATAGCTGAGCACGCGTTTGTTGTTCACCGTGGGTCAAAGTTCGGCGCCATCTCTCACCGTGCCTGTATACCTTGTATTCAGTCGTATACAGTTTAGTCGAGGAACCCCTGGACCAGTTCAGCGGCTTCATCACCAGGCTCCAGCCACGGCGTGTGCCCGTGCCCTGGGAGTTCGTGGAACTCGGCGTCGGGCATCTTCTCGGCAACGGGACGACCGACATCTGGCGCATAGAAGGTGTCCTCCGTCCCCCAGACGAACTGCGTCGGACAGTCGATTCGCGCGATTTCGTTCCCGATATCGAACAGCGGATGGGCGCGGCCGAACGAGCCCTGGGCGGTCGCCAGCGACCGCTGGCTTTCCCCTCGCCCGGGCAGGTCCTGCCCGGCGGCGAGCAGTTCGTAGAACACGTCGGGGATGGCCGAGGCGTCGACGACGTTGACCCGCTGCATCGACTGTCTCGCGTTCTCGACCGGATCGCCACGGTTGAGCAGCCACAGCAACACGCGGTTGAGGCCGCGAACCGTCAGCAGGCGAAACAAGAGCGGGAGATCCCGCGAGACGCCGCCCGGCGCGCCGACCAGTTGCAGTCGGTCCACGCGGTCGTGGTCGAGCGCGAGCAGGAACGACTGGAGGCCGCCGTGGGAGTTGCCGACCACGTGGGGTCGGTCGATAGCGAGGTCGTCGAGGAAGTCGACGATGTACGCGACCAGAAACGACCGCAGATCACGGTCCCGGTAGCTCGGAGCGGCTGAGAGGGCGAGACCGGGCCGGTCGGGGGCGTACACGCGGTACTCGTCGGTGAGCGCCGGAAACAGGGGTAGCCACGTCGCCGCCGGCGTCCCGACCCCGTGAAGGAGCAGCACGGGATCGCCGTCCGGGTCGCCCCCGACCAGATAGTGAACGCGACCCACGGCGTCCGTCTCGGTTACTCTGGACTCGACGCCGAGGTCGTAGTGGTCGGCGAGGCGGGCCTGGGCGTCCGCGTAGCGTCGCTCGGCCGGATGAGGCCAGTCGTCGGGCGACAGCGCGCAGTACTCGGGGACTGTGGTGCCGGTGCTCATACGCGGACTGTCCGGCCCCGGGCGTATCAGTATACCGCGGGCCGGTGCTATGTGATAAGATTGCGCCTCCAAGAGACACATATAGCTCCGCTCCCTCGCTCCCACATGGAGGCTATCGAGGGGACTGTCCTTGCCGGGCGGTCGTTTGAGCCGGTCCACGGCAGAGTTGTCGTCGAGGACGGCTACATAACGGCCATCGAGGAGACGTCTGAGCGCGAAAGCGATCACAACCGCATTGTCCTACCGGCGTTCGTGAACGCACACACTCACGTTGGTGACTCAGTCGCCAAGGAGGCGGCTGTCGGTCTCGGCCTGGAGGAGGCGGTGGTACCACCCGATAGCCTGAAACACCAGCAGATCGCAGCGGCCGACGACGAGACGCTGATTGCCGCGATGCACCGCACACTTCGATTCATGCAGCGAACCGGCTCCGGGGCGTTTCTCGACTTCCGGGAGTTCGGCGTCGACGGGGCACGTGCGCTACGCGAGGCCGCTGCGGAACTCGATATCGAGGACTTCATTTTCGGGAGCGATGACGCTGCGGTGCTGGACGTGGCCGACGGGTTCGGTGCCAGCGGTGCAAACGACGACGATTTCACCGCCCGGCGGACCGCCACCGAGGAGCGTGGGGTCCCGTTCGCTATCCACGCCGGCGAACCGGACGCTACTGACATACACCCGGCGCTGGATCTGGAACCGGACCTGCTGGTCCACATGGTCCATGCCGAGGCGGAGCACCTCGAACGGGTGGCTGATCAGGACGTCCCTATCGCGGTCTGTCCCCGTGCGAACCGCGTCCTTGAGGTCGGCCGGCCACCGATTGAGTCGCTTCTGGAGTACACTGACGTGGCACTCGGGACTGATAATGTAATGTTGAACGCACCCTCGATGTTCCGTGAGATGGAGTACACCGCGAAGACCTTTGACCTCCCCTCGCGGACGGTGCTCCAGATGGCGACGACCGCTGGGGCCGACGCAGTTGGCCTCGACTGTGGTGTCATCGAACCCGGCCGCCGGGCCGCACTGCTGGTCCTCGACGGCGACTCAGACAACCTCTCGTCCGTGGCCGACCCGGTCGACGCGGTTGTCCGGCGAGCGTCGCCGCTGGACATCCACCGAGTTATCTGCTGAAGCCGACGGCGGGACTACTGATGCCCATGGCAGTGTGATTGAAAATGGGCAGTTTGGACGCCCGGTTTTCAAGCCCGTCAGTATCTCTAATGCGCTGGTTTTGCCAGTCGCTCCTCACGGTGTTGCGGTCTGTGCTATCTGCATGTCCAACCCGAGCTGGTCGAGTTCCCATGCCAGATAATCACGCAGGCCGTCTTCCAAGGCTCGGAATTCTAAGTCGAGATCGCGTTTTGCCTTTGTGTTATCGACGTTGAATTGCCGTCCAGATAAGAAGTCCAGTATTTCTGCTTCGAGGCCGTCCGGCGGCGTGATGACATGTTCAGCCCCCCGCATGATGGTGGCTAACCCGCCGAATACAGCGTCCGGAACGGCTCGTGGGGCCGGGATTCCCGTGAGTCCCTCGGCGCAATCCAACACCTCAGGCATCGTTCGAGGTTGGCTGGCAACGATATACTCCTCGCCGGGTTCGCCAACCTCCATCGCCTGGATGTGCGCCCGCGCGATGTCGTCGACATGGTCCATTGGAAGGGTCCAGTCGCGGGGAACCATCGGGAGGTCACCTGTCAAGTAGTCCCGAAAAACTGTCTGGGGTTTCCCCGGCCCGTAGCGGCCGTTGTGGGGGCCGTAAACACCGCCCGGCTGAACAATGACCAGCGGGAGACCGTCCTCTATCATCGGTTTTGCAACCTCGAAGTGTGCTTTCCACTTTGTACGAACGTACTCAGCGTAGGTCGGGCACTCGGGGTCAGTCGATTCATCGATTATGTCCCCACTCGTTCCCGGATAGACACCTATCGTACTGGTGTAAACGCCCTTGGGAACGTCGAGTTCGTCCATCAGCTCCAGCACATTCCGCGTCCCCTCAACGTTGATTCGTTCTGCCTTTTCTGCCTCCTGAGGTCCGGGTCCGACGTAGAACCACGCAGCCATGTGGAACATGCCGTCGACGCCGGCCATCGAGTCACGCATACTCCCCTTCTCTGTGATGTCACCCTCAACGACGGTCACCTCGTCCGGCAGGTGGTTCGCGTTCGAGCGCGAGCGCGTCAACGCGACAACGTCGTGGCCTCCGTCGGCTAATTGTTCCACCACGTGGGTCCCGATGAGGCCAGTCGCCCCTGTGACGAAGTATTCCATAGTGTGACTAATGTTGACATATAACAAGTAGGTTGGGGGAGAACCAGCGATATTTGTACGCTGTCCCGTGAGCGGCACACACACTGTAGTCACCATATCACTCTTTGTACGGTCTGGAACCGACAGTAAGTCCCCTGTTCAAGACGCAGGCACACTGTAGAGTCTACTGTCTGAAATCGGCCCAGTGCGAAAGGGTGTATGACCCCCCCTCGAGGTCTCGACTCAGCTCTCGGCCGCGTGGGCGAACACGAACGCCCGGAGGAGTTTCGTCGCCAGCGTCGCCGCCTGCCCATCGTCGCGGTCGTTGACCTCAACCACGTCGAAGCCGACGGCCTGCGGAGCCGCGGCCCGCACCACCTCATGCATCTCTCGCGGTTCGAGGCCGAACGGCTCCGGCGTTCCGGTTCCGGGCGCGAACCCGGGGTCCGCGGCGTCGATGTCGACGGAGAGGTACACCCGCTCGTCGTCGAATCCGGGTGACCAGTCGGCCACGTCCTCCGGCGGAACCACGGTGACGTCGTCTTCATTCGCACGGTCCCATTCGGCTTCTGACCCGGTCCGTGCGCCCAGTACAACCGCTTCGTCGGCTACCGAGAGCGCGTGGTGGGTCACCGTTGCATGGGAGTACTCATCGCCGGCGTAGGACTCGCGCAAGTCCAGATGCGCGTCCAGACAGACGAACACGTCGGGGTCGAGGGCGCGCACGCCGGCGACGGAGACGGTGTGTTCGCCGCCGACGACGAGCGGGACGGCCCCCTCGCTGTCGAAATCCGAGAGGGTGCCCTGGAGGTACGTGAGGTACTCGGCGACATCGGCCGTGGGGCCGATATCGCCGTGGTCGTAGACGGAACAGTCAGTGAAGTGCTGGCCGGTGCGGTGGTCGTAGTCGTCGAACCCCTGGCCGAACTGGCGGACGCGGCGCGGGCCAAAGCGTGCACCGGGGCGAAACGACGTCGACGCGTCGAGTGGCGCGCCAACGAGCGCGTAGTCGGCCGCCCCGCGGTCGGCCCCCGCACCGGGTAACATCGTTACGAGCGTGTGATCTTGCGCTGTTCCTCGTACTGGAGGTACTCGATCTCGTCGTCGGGCTGGAGGTCGATGTCCTCGGGGACGCGCATCGTGAACGTATCGTAGGTGTCGAGGTCCATCACCTGTGCGTCGTTGCCGTCGGTGGAGACGACCTGCCCCTGCTTTCGGTTGACGATCGGGACCCAGACCTTCGCGTCGACGGGCTGGGACAGCGAGCGCTTCTTGCCGTCGAAGACGCCCTTGGCGTCGATTCGGGCCTTGGCGCTGCCGTGCTTGCCCGGCTTGGCCGTGCTGTAGGAGTTGATCTTACACGGCGTGTCTTCGATCATGACGTAGCTTCCTTCGTCGAGCTCTCGAACTTCGGTCTGCTCTCTTGCCATACCGCCGGATTACCCCTGTTTGGGTATAAACGGTTTGGAATGCCCCAAGCCAGGTCTGTCGCGACTGCCGCTCTGTGGGCTCGTCTGAAATAGCTGGGTGTCCAACATCCCGAAATCCCCGACGGCAGTACCGAGTCCCACAGCGGGTCCTGAGCCTACCCCCACAGTTCAAGTGAGCTTGCACTAACCACACGGGTGTGGCACTCTCGTTCGACCTGTTCGGGACGCTCGTTACGGCGGACCGGCCATCGGAGCCGTGGGAGGCCGTTTCAGAGACGCTCGCAGCCCGATCAGTTCGGGTCCCGGACGACTGGGAGGACGCCTATCGCTCGGCCCATCGCGACTACGACCGCGGCCGGGAAGCGCCGCTGGACGAGCACGTTCGACTGGCGCTTGCCAGCCGCGGCGTCGAGATCACTGCGGAGACGGCGACTGAGGCCGTCCTCGATGCGTTCGACAGCCCGGTAACAGTCCGTGAGGGAGCCGTCGAGGCGCTCGATGCCGCAGCACAGCGAGGGCCGGTCGCTGTCTGTTCGAACTGCAGCGTCCCGGGGCTGGTCGAGCGGACGCTCGCCCGAGCAGATATCGAGGCCCGAAGCGACCACTCGTTCGACGCCGTCGTCACCAGCGTCGACCGCGGCTGGCGGAAACCGCACCAGCGCATCTTCGAGGTAACTGCTGACGCGCTCGACGCGGAGCTTTCTGACCTCGTCCACGTCGGCGACGACGCCCGAACGGACGGCGGCGCGGGCCGCGTGGGCGCGCAGTCGATGTTACTGGAAGACCGCTCGCTACCGGCGATAGCCGAAAAACTCCGGGAGGGGGAGCTGTGCTGAGCGCGTTGGCGGTGGCCGTCGCCGGGGGGCTGGAACTCGCAATCGGTGAGCCGCCGACCCGCTTGCATCCGGTTGCGTGGTTCGGACGGCTCGTCGGGGCGGTCGACCGCGAGTGGGACCACCCGCTTGCGGTCGGAGGGTTCGCCGCGGCGCTGTTGCCCGTCGGAGTTGCTGTCGTCGTCGGTGGCAGCGTTGCACTCGCCGCCACTCGCGAACCGCTGGCCGCCGTCGCGCTCGCCGGCCTCGCGCTGTTCCTGACCACGAGCCTCCGCAGTCTCCTCTCGACCGCTCGGGGCGTCATCGCCGACACCGACGCCGCCCTTCCTGCTGCTCGGGACGGGCTGCTCGCACTCGCTGGCCGCGACGCCAGCGCGCTCTCTGCGGGCGAGGTTCGCAGCGCCGCCGTCGAGAGCGCATCTGAGAACCTCGCCGACGGCCTTGTCGCGTCGCTGGCCGCGTTCGTCCTGGGCGGGCTCGCCGCTGCGGGCGTCGGCCTTCTACCGCTTCCCGTCGCTGCCGGGACAGCGGCGTGGGTCAAGGCCGTCAACACGATGGACTCGATGCTGGGCTACCGCTCGAAGCGCGTCGGGACGCCCGCGGCGCGGCTCGACGACGCCGTGATGTGGCTCCCGGCCCGACTGAGTGCGCTCCTGCTCGCTCTCGCCTGCGGGTCGCCCCGGTCGGTGGCCCAGGCCCGGGACTGGCTGGACGGTGTTCCCTCGCCGAACTCCGGGTGGCCGATGGGGACAGCCGCCGCGGCGCTGGACGTTCGACTCGAGAAACCGGGCGTGTACGTCCTGAATCCCGCAGGTCATCTCCCCGACGTGGCGACGGCCCAGCGCAGCGTCACACGGGTCGGCGTCGCCGGAGCGCTGGCGTACCTGCTCACCGGCCTGGGGGTGTACGCGTGGTTCTGACCGCGGTCCGGGGGGCGCTCGGATTCCTCTCGCGGCTCCCGGTCGGCCATAGCGAACGGGCGTGGGACGCCTTCGTCGGGACGCCGGCGGCGTTCCCGCTGGCCGGCTACGTCGTCGGCGGCCTCGTCGCGCTCCCGTTCCTCGCCGCCGGTCTGCTCCCGGCCCCCGTAATCGCCGCGGCCTACCTCGGAGGCGTCGTCCTCGTCACCGGCGTCAATCACGCCGACGGCCTCGCAGACCTCGGGGACGCCGCCGTCGTCCACGGCGACCCCGCGGAGCGCCGCGAGGTGATGCGGGACACGACTGTCGGCGTCGGGGCGGTCCTCGCGCTGGGGACCGTCCTCCTCGCGCTGGCGCTGGCTGCGCTGGCCGTTGCGGGGCTCCCGCCGCTGGTCGCCGTCGCGCTGGTCCTCGCTGCCGAAGTGGGGGCGAAGCTCGCGATGGCGACGCTGGCCTGCATCGGACACCCAAGTCATGAAGGGTTCGGCGCGACAGTCATCGACGGGAACACCCCACGCCACCTCGTCGGCTCACTCGCCGTCGCACTCCCGGCCGCTCTCGTCGTCGTTCCGGCGACCGCAGCCGCGGTCCTCACTGGCCCGCTCCTGGCACTTTGCCTCGCTGGCTGGGCTGACCGGCGACTGGGCGGCGTCAGCGGCGACGCGTTCGGCGCTGCCAACGAACTCACGCGCGCCATCGCGCTCCACATCAGCGTCGCCACGTGGTCGCTGTTCGGTGGTGTCTGGCCGGTGCCGCTGGGCGATATGGGGGTGCTCGCATGAACGCTCTGGTGATGTGTGGCGGGCGCGGGACGCGGCTGGATACCGAGGCCGAGAAACCGCTCTTTCGAGTCGGCGGTGTCCCGATGGTCGACCGAGTCGTCGGCGCACTTGAGAATAGTTCCGTCGAGAGAATTATCGCCGCAACGTCGCCGAACGCGCCGGATACGCAGTCCCATCTGGACGTTCCCTGCATCGAGACGCCGGGCGAGGGATACGTCGCGGACCTCGACGCGGCGCTGGCCGACGACCGGCTCTCCCGGCCGGTGCTGACCGTCGCCGCGGACCTGCCGCTGCTTGACGGCGAGATAGTTGACCGTGTTCTCGACGAGCACGACGGGGGGTCGCTGACGGTCCTGGTCCCGGCCTCGCTGAAGCGTGCCCTCGGGGTGAGCGACGACACCACGTTCGAGCATGAGGATCGGGAGGTCGCGCCGACGGGCGTCAACGTCGTCGGCGACGGCCCCGACGATGCCTGGCTCACCCGGGACCGACGCGTTGCGGTCAACGTCAACACGCTCGCTGACGCGTGCGTGGCAGAACAGTGGCTGTAGCGACGGAACAGCGGAGGCAGTGCCGCCGCGAAACTTTCTCCACACCGCCCGCCGTAGTCCCTGTCCATGGACCCTGATTCGGTCGAGGGCTTGCGGGCGAGTGGCGGTGGTGGGGCCGGAGACGCTATCGGTCCGGACGGACGCGTGCCACACGGCAGCAGCGACGATCCGGACCTGCTGGATTTCAGCGCGAACACGAACCCCCGCGTCCCGCCGGACGCCGCGAAGACGTACCGGGAAGCGTTCGAGGCCGCCCGCTCGTATCCGGCGGACGACTACCCCGAGTTCCGGGCGGCCGCGGCGTCCTTTGTCGACTGCGATCCGGAACAGGTGATACCCACGGCTGGCGGCCTCGAAGCGATACGTCTGGCGATCCAGACGACAGTTCGGACCGGCGACAGCGTGCTCGTCCCCTATCCCAGTTTCGGTGAGTACGCCCGCGAGGTCCGGCTCCAGGGCGGGAAGCCGGAGTTCGTCCCACAAGACGAACTGCTGACCGCCGACCTGGCGGGCCACGCGCTCGCCATCGTCTGCAATCCGAACAACCCGACCGGCGAGGCGGCCGACCCGGCGCCGCTCCGGGCGTTCGCCGACGACTGTCTCAGCGCTGGAACGACGCTCCTGGTCGACGAGGCCTTTCTCGGGTTCACCGACGAGCAGTCGCTGGCGGGCCGTGAGGGCGTCATCGTCGCGCGCTCGCTGACGAAACTGTTCGGCCTCCCCGGCGTCCGGATGGGCTACGCCGTCGGAGCGGGCGCGGCCAGGGACCGCCTCGCCACCGCACGCCGCGCCTGGTCGATGAGCGCCGCCGCGGCCGCGGTTGGCACGCACTGCTACGGGCAAGGCGGGTTCGTCGCGGAGACGAAGGCCCGCGTCGCCGAGGAGCGAGCCCGCATACGGGACCGACTCGCGGCGCGATTCGACGTGTCTCCCTCCGATGCCCCCTTCCTGCTGCTGTCGGTCAGCGACGATGACGTAATCGTGGACGAGATCCTTGCCTCGGCCCGCGAGGCTGGTATTGCCCTCCGCGACGCCCGGACGTTCCGCGGGCTGGACTCGCACATCCGCGTCGCCGTCAGAGCACCCGAAGAAAACGACCGGCTGCTGGACGCGCTGGATGTTTGAGACGACCGTTCGGGACGGTGTCTGTCAGGTCCGCCGCGAGGGTGCCAACTGGCTCTCGACGGCGTGGGACGGTGGCTACCGGCACGCCGATGCCGTCTACAACGTCACCGTGCCGGAGGGGTTCAAGCGGACCGACCTTGACGCCTACCGCGCCGAGCGCCTCTCCGCGGCTGGCTTCCCCCTCGGTCCGGCGCTGCTCACCGGCGTCCACATGGAGCACGCCCGCTGTGCCCGGAGCGGCCCGGTGTCGGTGCTGGCGACCGCGGGCCTCTCGAACCCCGCCGCGCTGCCGATGTCGGGAGAGGAGACAGCGGACGACTCCGACGGAACAGCATCGAATCCGGCAGACAGCCCCGACTGGCGTCCCGGCACGGTCAATCTCGTCGTCGGCGTCGACCGAGCGCTGGACAGCGGCGCGCTGGCGACGCTGCTCGCCACGGCTGTCGAAGCGAAGGCCGCGACGCTGCTCGACGCCGCGGACGTCCCCGGGACCACCTCGGACGCGGCCATCGTCGGCTGTGTCCCGGCCGCCGAGTCCGCTCCGTTCGCCGGCAGCGCAACGGAAATCGGGGCCGCTGCCCGCGTCTGTGTCCGCGACGCTGTCCGGGCGGGTCTGGCCGCCCGGTACGACGGCGATACTCTGCCGACCGTCGACGGCGCGGCGTACGGCGTCGTCACCGACCGTGAGACGGAGGTGTTCGAGCCGTGAAAAAGCCGTTTATCACACGACATTCCCGGAGACCAAACTGCTAAACAGAATCCGGGCGAACGGACTGATATGAGCGACAACACGGCCGGACCGACCGCCGAGCCCATCAGCCCGAGCGCGCCCGAGGAGTTCGGGTTGGTGCAGGTCTGGTGGGGCGACGGCAAGGGCAAGACGACCGCGGCGCTTGGGATGGCGACCCGCGCCGTCGGCCACGGCTACCGCGTCCACCTCCTGCAGTTCATGAAGGGCGGGACCAGCACCGTCGAGGACGTGCGCGGAGAGTACAACGCCATCGCTGCGCTGCCGGGTTTCTCATACGAGAACGCGGGCCACTACGGCTGGCACGGCTTCCTCGACGGCAGCGAGGACGACGAGCACGAGGCCCGTGCGAAAGGCGCACTCGACCGGGCACAGGAACTCGTTCAGGCCAGCGCCGACGCCGACCTCTCGACGCCGCGGGATGCCGACGGGCCGCCAGAGGAGGGCGTCAACATGCTCGTCTTCGACGAGATTCTCTACGCCGCGAACCGCGGCCTCGTCGATCCGGCGGACGTGATTGGGCTCATCGAAGCCAAGCCCGACGACCTCGAACTCGTTCTCACGGGCGGGCACGAGCGGCCGGAGTTCCTGTCTGACCACGCGGACCTCATTACGGAGGTCAGCAAGGAGAAACACCCAATCGATGCCGGGCAGGGCGCGCGGAAAGGCACTGAGTTCTGAGTACGGCATCCCCGAACGGATTTATTGTTCGGCCAGCAGGTCATCGACGATCTCGCGAGCCGCTTCGACATGGTCGTCGGCGACGGCATCGCCAGTGCCCGCTACCTGCGACAGGATGTGGTCGACGGTCGCCAGCCGCTCGGCTAACACGTCCGCAGAGATATCGCCCTCGGCGATGTCGGCGGCGACAGCTTCTGCCTCCCCGAGCCAGCGGCTGGCCGTACGTTCGACCGGCCGCTCCCCGGTTGCAGCGAGGTGTTCGTACAAGGCCTGGAGTCGTTCGTCGGTCACAAATATATCTCAGCGGCCCGGCGCAAAGAACCTCGCCGAACCACTGATAGTCCAGGCGGCCCCAGACCGTCGTAATGGCCCACACGCTGCTGGTCGCCGGAACGGCGAGCCACGTCGGCAAGTCCACCGTCGCGGCCGGCCTGTGTCGCTACCTGGCCGACCGCGGCGTCTCGGTCGCGCCGTTTAAGGCCCAGAACATGAGCAACAACGCCCGGGCGACACCCGGCGGCGAAGTCGGCGTCTCGCAGTACGTCCAGGCCCGCGCGGCCGGCGTCGCGCCGTCGACCGACCACAATCCGGTACTCCTGAAACCGCGGGGGGACGGCGAATCCCAGCTCATTCTGGATGGCGAGGCGGTCGGGCATTTCGAGGCCCGGGGATACTACGACGAGCACTGGGAGGACGCGCTGGACACCGCCCGCGCGGCCCACGACCGACTCGCCCGGTCCCACGACGTGATTGTCGCCGAGGGCGCGGGCTCGATTGCCGAAATCAATCTCCACGACCGCGACCTGGCGAACGTCGAGACGGCGCGTTTCGCCGACGCCGACATCCTGCTCGTCGCCGATATCGAGCGCGGCGGCGTGTTCGCCTCGCTCGTCGGGACGCTAGAGCTGATTCCCGACGACATCCGGGACCAGGTGGCCGGCGCGGTCATCACGAAGTTCCGCGGCGACCGCTCGCTGCTTGACCCCGGTATCGACGAGTTCGAGGAGCGGACCGGCGTCCCCGTCCTCGGCGTGATTCCCCACGACGATCCAGGCCTCCCCGAAGAGGACAGCGTCGCGCTGCCGCCGGTCGGCGAGCGGTCTGTCGTCGGTGCGGACGACAGCGTGCCCGACGACGAGAGTGTTACCGTCGCCGCCCCGCGGCTCCCGCGCATCTCGAATTTCACTGACTTGGAGCCACTTGCCAGCGAACCCGGCGTCAGGGTCGCGTACGTTCCGCCCGACGCCGCCCTGGATGACGCCGACGCGGTGGTCCTGCCGGGGAGCAAGAACACCGTTGACGACCTGCTGGCGCTTACCGACGCCGGATTCGGTGACCGACTACGGGCGTTCGACGGCCCCGTCGTCGGCCTCTGTGGCGGCTACCAGATGCTCGGTGAGGCGATCACGAACGCCGCAATCGAGGGGACCGGCGACGCGGACCGCGTTGAGGGCCTGGGCTTGCTCCCGGTGACGACGGAATTCAGCGAGTCGAAGACAGTCGAACACGTCCGGCGGGACCTCCGTGGCGTCGGGCCGCTCTCCGGGGCGAGCGGGACTGTCGAGGGCTACGAGATCCACATGGGCGACTCGACGCTGACGGGTGAGGCGGCCCGGCCGTTCGACAGCGACGGGGCGGCGACCGACAGCGTTCTGGGAACATACCTCCACGACCTCTTCGTCAACGACAGTGCGAGGGTTGCCTTCGTGCGAAACACGTTCGATACCGCTGGTATCGACCCACCAGCGGCGAGCGAGCGAAACCACGGCGACCCGTACGAGCGAGCGGCAGACCTCGTCGACGACTATGTCGACCTCGGACCGCTGGGACTCGCTGAGTAGTGGCAGTTTGATACTCGCTTAAATTCCGGAAATTTATATACGGCCAGACCGCAATATTCTCCAATGGTCGAAGTGTTCGCGGTCGCCAGTGGGAAGGGCGGGACTGGCAAGACGACGAGCACCGTCGCCCTCGGGATGGCGCTGTCCGACCGCTACGACGTGACGGTGGTCGACGCCGACACGGGCATGGCGAACCTCCTGTTTCACGCCGGCCTCTCGGATGCAGAGACGACGCTGCACGACGTGCTGGCGGACGACGCGCCCGTCGAGGCGGCCACGTACGACCGGTTCGGGTTGACCGTCGTTCCCTGTGGAACGAGCCTCGACGGCTTCAGGAACGCCGACCCGGACCGGCTCCGGGACGTGATTGCGGCGCTCGCAGAAGACACGGATATCATCCTGTTGGACTCGCCGCCGGCGCTTGACAGCCGGACCGCCGTCCTTCCAATCGTACTGGCAGACCGCATCGTCGTCGTCCTCCAGCCGACGATTCCCGCCATATCGGACGGGCTGAAGGTCCAGGAGTACGCGACGACCTACGACACGGACGTAGCGGGCCTCCTGTTCAACAAGGTCCGCGAATCTGAGTCTATCGAACAGGTCTCGGAGAAGACCGAGCGGTACTTCGACGGGCCGACGCTGGCCGCGGTCCCCGAAAGCGAGCGGGCACGTGAGGCACGGCGTGCCGGCCGACCGCTGCTGGCCCACGCCCCTGAATGCGAGGCGGCGACGGCCTACCGGGTGGCCGCCGAATCGCTTACCGTGCGGGATGGGACGGCCGCCGACGCCGCCGACCGGTTCCAGAGCGCCGTCATCCCCGAGTCACTATGAAGTTGCCCCGCGGCCGACTCGATAAATCCCGCGTCGTCACGGACCCGCGGGACACGCTGGCCGACGTGCTCGACCGCGAACTGACCGGCTATGCCGTCTTCGAGTCCCAGGAGACGCTCCTCCTCGATGGCGAGGGGCGAGGGGTCATCACGTTCACTGACGGCGTACCCGTCCTGACCTACCACACCGGAACTGACCGCGGCGGCCCGCCGGCGCTCGCGGACCTCGCCATTCCCGGGCCGTACCACGTCTCGTTGTACACGCTTGACGCCGCTGACCTCGAATCGGCACACGAAGCAACCGACCTGCGAGTGCCGCCCGGGATGCCCGCCGAACGGCTGGGCGGCGACCCGGCGCTGGCCGACAGCACGCGACGGGCGGCTCCCGACGAGCGGCTGTCGGCGACAGACGACGACGCGGCAGCAGCCGAGGACGGAACCACGGAGCAGAGCGCCGTCGAAGCGTTCCTCGACGATGCGGAGAAAATCGAGGCCATCAAACAGCAGGCCCGCTCGGAAGCTCGCGAACGCGCACAGCAGTGGGAGTTCTGAGGGGTACCGCTTGTGTGGGATTCTATACGGGTACCGATGCCATCGGTCTGCTTTGCGACAGGTCCTCAGTGTGTACATCGCGACACGGCCCCCACGCTGAAAACGAACCACCGTGACGGCTCATACGGATTGTTGGAGCGATGTCCCGGTATGTCCTGACCCGAAATCAGCACGATCCGGAGATAATCTATACCAATCCGTCTCAGTCTGCTCGCACAGGGATCCACCACACCCGCGACCGCCCCCCGACTTTCTTGCTCGTGATATCGGTCTCTGCTTCGAGGTCGTGGAGTTTGTTCAGCGCGGTCCGGCGCGAACAGCCGAGTCTGTCCGCGACCTCCGACGCTGTGAGTGGCTCCGCGTAATCGCCTCGGTGTTTGAACACCTCGATAACATCCGATTCAGTGTACTGGATCTCCCGCCCAGGCGGAGACATACTTCTGGTAACGATTGCCACACACTTATACTGTCGGCCATTATTTCATTTTGGCTGACGGTATAGAAAATCACCGACCAGTGGAAGTGAGCAAGCCAGCGCCGAGACCGAGGAGACCCCGAGTGTTACAGCCCCTGTAACATGTCTTTGGTCCTCGAACAGTTACAGCAAATAAGTATAGGCACCCGCCAGCAGTAGCCTGTGCCGGGGATATGCCATCCCGCCCTCCAGTGAGTGCTGGAGCGCCGACCAGTGCTCCCTTCGGCCCTTCCATGCGGACGACACCAGTCAGCGCCCGGGTTACTGCTTGTTTTCTTGCACCGACAGGACCGCCTCAAGCGGCTGTGACCGCTCTTTGTATCGGTCGAATACTGTCTCAGCCCAGCTATACACCGCTTTGGCGTCGGATTCGGCTATCGCCCGGACGTTGTTCCGGTCGTCGTAGGCCGCCAAACAGACCCGCGAGCGGTCCAGCGCGAGGCCGATATCGAGCGGGGCGTCGTGGACGTACGTGTCGATGTTCTCGTGTTCGACGCTTCGCTGGAGAGCGTCTGAGAAATCGGACTCGGATCGTTCGAGCACGCTGTGGTCGATGATGAACTCGATATGCGTCCCCGTTTCGAGCAGTTCCACCGCGACGTCGTTGAACACCGACGTCACGATCGGCGAGATGGCCCGAACGTCGCCCTCGACCTCGCTGAGCCAGTCTGTGAACCGACCAATCGCGGCCAGGGGATTCTGTTCGGAGCTCGTCGTGAGGCAGTCAGGGTCTAACAGGTCAGCTGGGAGATCTGCCGCGATAGAACCGAGATGGGCGGCCAGCGGACCGACCGCCCGAGCCCGTTCGACCTCGCTCATGAGTGCCGTGTACTGGTCGAACACCCGCTCTCCGGTCACCGTGAGTCGGTACTCGCCGTCCCGTTTGACAACCCACTGGCGCTCGGAGAAGCCCGCGAGTATCCGCTGAATCGTAGTCCGCGTCGCGTCCACCGTATCACACAGGTCGGTGGGCCGTGCCGGACGCTCCCGGAGCTGGGCCAGCACCGTGAACCGCTGTGGTGACCCAGTGAGGAACTGGCAGTCCTCGAACGCGGTATCGTCCGGACCCTCCGTCATTGCACACGTCTGCGTGGGCGACCGTCTTAGCCTCTTTGCCGTTTGGCAACACTGACAGACTCTTTACGAACTATTCGTCACCGAACGAGCCGAGACTGGTCTGGGTCCCGCCGTCTTCCGCGCCGTTCGACGCATCCGTCCCGTGTTCCGCGGCGATACGTGCAGCAGCCTCGCGGCCGCCGGAGAAAGACGCGCGGCGCGCGATAGTCGGGTCGCTCAGGGCGGCGGCCGCATCGGCACGAACCGCCTCGTACCGTCGACGGAACGCCTGCCGGGCCGCGTCGTAGTCGACGACCGGTCGGGGGTAGTCCTCGCCGACGTCGACGCCACAGGACGCCTGCACGTGGACCGGCGTCCCCTCAGGCCGGTCGAGGTACTCGTCTGGGAGCGAATCGAGTTCGGGCACCCACCGACGAATGAACTCGCCGTCCGGGTCCTGGTCACGGACCTGCTTTCGGGGGTTGTACAGCCGGAGCGTCGGCTTTCCGACCAGTCCGCACTGGGACTGCCACTGGGTGTAGTTGATCGCCGCTGAAGCGTCAATGAGGTGGTGGTAAAACCAGTCCGCGCCGATCCGCCAGGGCTGCTGGAGGAGGTGATAGTAGACCGAGGCACACATCGCTCGCATCCGGAAGTTGAGCCAGCCCGTCTCCTTGAGACAGCGCATCGACGCATCGACCATCGGAAACCCGGTCCGTCCGTGCTTCCAGGCGGCCACCAGGTCGGGGTCGTACTGCGCCGCGTTGAACCCCTCGAACACCGGGTTCACCGCCGTATCGAGCCAGCCGGCCCAGTCTTCGAGCTTCTGTTCGTAGTGTTTGTTCCAGAACAGCCGCGAGACGAACATCTCTTTCCCGCGGCCGTCGGGCGCGTGGTCCTCGATGTACTGGATGACCTGCCGCACGGAGAGACAGCCGAAGGCGAGATACGGCGAGAGCCCGCTGGTCCCGTCTCGCGCGTCGGTCGGCGCGGAGATGTTCCCCGGGTAGTCGTCGATCCGCTCGGCGAACGCGGCCAGCCGTTCGCGTGCTGGCCCGGTTCCGCCGCGCGGCACCGCAGATTTCGACGGCGTGAGGTCGTAGTGGTCCTCAATCGTGCTGATGTCGATGCCGCTGTCGAAGCTCCGAGAGGTGACCGTGCTCGGGTCCCAGTCGTACTGGTCGGCAGCGAACCACGCCGACACGTCGTCCTGCCACCCGTCGCGGGTATCAGCTCGGTCCCGCACCAGGCCGTCGCCGTCGACGAAGGTGACGTCACACTGTTCCCGCACGCGACGGTCCCGCTCCCGGCCGTACCGTCCTGTGGGAACGGTCATCGTCACGATGTCCCAGCCGGCCTCACGGAACCGCCCCAGCACGTCTACCGGGTCCCCGTAGGCGTAGGTGAGCCCCCGACCGGTCGCGGTGTGGTACTGGTCCGAGAGGTCGGCCAGACAGTCGTGCAGAAACCGAACCCGGCTGTCACAGGCGAGGCCGTCCGCGCCGTAGAACGCCGGGTCAAACACGAACAGCGGGAGCATATACTCGGACGACGCAGCCCTCGCTACCGCGGCCTGGTCGCGAACCCGCAGGTGTTCGCGATGCCAGACGACCGTCCCGGACTCGTCGTCGGCGAGCGTCGGAATCGCGTCTCCCCGTGGGATGAGCGTGTCGTCCGACTCCAGTCCCGGCATACGCACCAGTCGAATCAGCGTTGGACCGCAGACACCACTGTCTTTCGGCTCCCGAAGCCACGCCGTTCGGGACCGTCGTTTCTGTGGCCGGATCAAACGCGCAGATGGCAACTGGTTACGACGAGTGGTCCGGATAGATAGTGGGGCCCAGACGCTCAGAGAATCTGCTTCAGGAGGTCCCGCTCGGCCCGCTGGAGGTGCTCGTTGACGGTCGAGGTCTCAAGGCCCAGTTCAGTCGCAACGTCGCCCGCCGAGACTTCCTTGGGAACTTCGTAGTACCCCATCTCCCAGGCCGTCTCGATGACCTCCCGCTGGCGGCTCGTCAGGCCATCGAGCAGATACTCGGGACCGTCGTACCCGCCGATTCGGTGGAGGGTCGGCGAGACACCCGCGTCCTCGTACCCACCGAGTTGGTCGGATATCGCCTCGTGGGGACCGACGAGCGACATCGTGGCGCCGTGTTCGTCGATCTCCGGGTCGCAGGTGCCGATTAGCTCGTCGGCCGTCGCTTCGAGACTAGCCGGGAGGTCCGGCGCAGTGAACGAGATCACGTACACATGCGAATCCACCCGCTCGGTTACGTGGTTGTACTGGTCGACGTAGTCGAGTCCGGCGAGCGCGTCCTCGTCACAGCGCGTCTCGACTTCGATCTGCACGACCGCCCCGTTCCCGCGACAGGCCAGTTCCTCGAACGCGAGCAGACCGGCCTCGCTGGCGATCGAGAAGAGCTCCTCGATGCCCATCGCCGCCAGCTCCCCGTCGGTGATACTGATCTCGGCTTCTCGCATACGTTTCATTTGAGTGAACATCGACTACAAGTTTGTGCCCAGTATACTGGGAAGTCGATAAGTCAGCAGGCCGTCACTCCGGACGGGCTTCGATAGCGGTGATGATACCAAGCAAAGCTGACGACGACTCAGTTGTCGTTAGCGGCGACGCGGCGACGACATCGAGTGGCTCCTGATTCCACCGACAGCTGTGTTTCTCGAAGTGGGCGTCCGCCCGCCAGTCCTGAAACCAGGCGATGGCACCGACGCTGCTCCGACCGTGCTCCAACAGGAGAACCCGCCCATCGGGCGCACAGACGCGGCCCATCTCCGAGAGTGCCGCCACTGGGTCGGGAAACGTACACGTCGACAGGGAGGAGATGACGGTATCGAAGCTGTCGTCCGGGAACGCCATGTTCTGTGCGTCCATCTCGTACAGCGTCGTCTCTCGTTGGCTGTCTTCGAGGCGTTGCCGTGCCGCTGTGAGCACCGCATCACTGATATCGATGCCGACGTACTCGGTGTCGGCGGCGAGGTACGTGGCGTTGGTCCCGACGCCACAGGCCACGTCCAGGGTTCGGCCGGTGGCGTCGCCAAACAGCGCTCGGCGATATCGCCCACTGAGCGCCCGGTTCAGCCAGTCCATCCGGGCCATCGTCGTGGCCTGTTCCCGGTACGTCTCCTTGACATCGGCAATAGTATGCCGTGGCTGTCCGGCGAGCACGGAGAGTCTTTCATCATCTCGGGTCATCGTCGATATGTCACCGGTGTCACTGCCGTACGCATCAGTCATAGTTACTCTCCGCGGTCAGTGCCCGAGCGAACGCTGTTGCCCCCGAGAGCGGCGTCCCCACGGTCGCGGCGGGGACATCGATGGCCCACGCTTCGTACGCCTCACGGTCAGGGAAGGCCTTGACGTACGGACAGATAGCAGCGTAGCCGTCCTGCAACGTCGGGTCACCCCCGGACCGCTCGTGTGCGTCCAGCGCGATACCGAGCGAGAAGACGGCCGTTTCGGGAGTGACCGAGAGTTCCTCGCCCCCAACGGCGCGGGCTTCGACGACTGCCCCGTCGGGGCTGACAGTGTGAATATCGACCGGGCTGTCTTCCAGCGACGCAAGAATGACCGCGTCGTAGAAACACCGGAAATGGTAGCGCTCGCCGTCTACCGCACCCCAGTGGGCGGAGTCCCCGTCAGTGTGGCAGAGTTGTTCGACATCGATGGAGCCGCCGCCAGCCCGCCGACGGATCTGCTCGCCCCACTCGGCCAGTGTATCGACCGACTCGACGCCGAGGAACCGACCGAGTGCCGTTCGCAGGTCGTCGGGAAGCTGCTTCTCCAGCGTGACCTCGCCTAGCCAATGCCCGCCGCTTCGAGTGTCCGTTTCCTGTTCGGTACTGCCACAGCATCTATCAGTGTCTTCGATCGTCGTGGTATCGCTGTCAGTGTTAGACATTCCGCCTGGACAAACGAGACATCAGCCCCTCGTCCTTGCTCCCAGTGTGCTGGGCAGGTTTATACACGGAACGGGCGCACTACTACACCGTGCACGTCGTGGATAAGTGCCGCAACGCAGGACAATCCGCCGTGTGAACCGCCTCATCATGGCCCAAACCGGAGTCAATGAGAGCACCGCAGGTGATGTCGACAAGATGTAACGGATCGCCGGACGACCTTGGTATGTCGCTTACCGCCAGCACCGCCGAACAGTTACCGTCGCTATCACGGCGATCACGATGGGGACTGTCGTTGCGGGATACGAACCCACGATCAGGAACCCACGATCAGGAACCCACGATCAGGAACCCACGATCAGGAACCCACGATCAGGAACCCACGATCAGGAATCCGAGGAAGCCGATTGCGATCGGTATCGACGCGGTGATCGGAGCGTACGGTCTGTGAGTCGTCTCTGTATGTTTTCGGGAGAGTTCTGTGGCCCTGTACTGGATCGGTATCATATCGCCACGGTCGTACCAGACGGTTGTCGGCCTGACTCCCACGTTACTGGAGGTATTTACTACAGAGACGATTGTCCCCACCATCTTACACGCCAGTCCGGGACAATGGCTTCAGGCCGATATTCAGTTCATCAGCTCAGGCAAGAGCCGGCGGTCCGTAGTCGTATCAGAAAGGTTACCCCGCGGGCCCCGTGCTAGCCGATAATGGAATTCGAGTCCACGCGCCGCCGCTTCATGCAACTCGCCGGAACGACCGCGACAGTATCGCTCGCCGGCTGTAACGCCCTCCAGGGAGGAACCAGCGATGGAACGGAGACGGGTACGGGGCCGCAAAGCCAAACCCAGACCGCAGAGCCTGCCACGGTGACGGTCGGCGTCGAACCGGACCAGGAACAGCTACGGGAGCGCCAACAGGAGATTCAGTCCGAACTCCAGGCAGGGAATCTCACACAAAGCGAAGCACAGGCGGAATACCGCACTGCACAGGAGAGCTTGATCGAAGAGGCGATCAGCACCTTCGAGGAGCGGGCGACGTCCGATCTCGGTCTCACCATCGACGATTCGGTTTCCGAAGCCGGTGCGCTGTTGATCACTGGCCCGCCAGCCGGCCTCATCGATACCCTCTCGGTTGAGAGCGTCACCGGCCTCTTCCCGCAAGCGACGTTCGAACAGATACGGTCCCAGGCCCGAACCGAGACGCCGGGGGCATCGGAATAACGCACACTACGGGCTATCTGCCGAGTTACGGCGAATGGGAAAGTTTTTGATTCGTATTCTCACCGCGAGGACCGACCGCTGGTTTCCAGAACCACGGTGACAGTGGTTTCGCCGCGTTCGGTTGTCGTCGTCACGTCGAAGCCGACAGCGAGAACGTGCGTACGGCCCACGCGGTTCTGAACGACGATACCGCGGTCGGCGACGCAGTCCCCGAACTGGCGGTCCGGCCCGCTCGGACAGTTCGCGTCTTTCCACTGCCGTGCCGCAGTGTGGTTGTAAGTGACATTGTAATGGACATTGTCCACGATTCGGGACGTTCTGAGTCGGTCAAGCTGTGGTCGCAACCCTGTGTGAACGGCCGACGTCGCGGAACCGTTGGCGGCCCAGGCGTACTGGTTCGGGATGGACGCGCTCTCAGTTGCGACGGCTCGCTCAAGGACCCGAAGCGCATCGACAGACGGATCGTCATCGTAGTCGGCCGCCGCGCGAACATCGTCGTGATACCCCAGTTGCAGGGATGCGAGGAGAATGGGGACGAGTGCGACAGCCACGACCGTGGCCGCAACGAGAACCAGCTGTCCGCGCCGAGTCATGCGTACCACACGATGATTCGGACGCTGCCGCGGCCCGTCGGGACAGTTGCAGTCCCGGTACTGACGCCCTGTGGAGTCGGCGTGCCGACCGCTCCGTGCGGTGTTTCGACCCGGAACAGAACGTTTTCGGGGAGGATGCGAGCGACTCGGTTCGAAAGCGCGTCCTGTTCGCGGTCGAACGCTTCCGGATTCGCAACGACTTCCTGAAGACGCGTCGCGCCGTCGTGTCGCGGCGGGTCGTTAGCGAGGAGTGCCGCCGTATCCGAGGCGTAGGCGTCGAGCTGTGGCCCCTGTCTATCCGGTGCCGGCGTCCCCAGCGCGAACCCGAGCGCGACGCCGAGAATCAGCACTGTGCCGAGCGCGACCTCGACGAGCGACAGCGGGAGTTGGGCTCTACGCATCGACGGTCACCACCAGGGTTTCTTTGGTCGACCGCGGGGCATCGTAGCCGATGGTCACGTTCCCGGGTTCGAGTCGGCCGGCGCGCTGAAAGCGTAGCTCCGTCGTCTCGTAGGGCACTAGCGGGACCTCGTAGCTGCCATTCAGCCCGCTCCGGTTATGGAGGACGACTCGGTCATTAGCGCGGACCGTCCAGACGGTCGTGCCGGCCGGCGGATCGATGGTTACTGTGGCCTGCGCGCTCCGGCGCGGGAGCGTCACCGCGGCGGTTGTCGCCAGGTCGGGTGTGAGTGTTCGTGTCTCCAGAGACTCGACCACGACGAGTCGGCTGATCCGCGTGCCGCTGTGAACCGTTCCACTGCTTGCTATCTCCTCGTCAGCCAGCTCGACGCTGACCGCATACTCACTGGCCGGCGGTGCGCTCCGCTTCAGAGCCGATCGGTCGAAGCCGTCCACTCGGGATTTATTGAGTACGTTGCTCCGGGCGGCTAGTGGACCGTCCGCCGCGACGAGTCGGTCAGCGATAGCGGCGGCGACCCGACGCTCGTCAGGTGCTCTATCCGCACCAGCGATCGCGGTGTCCGCCATCGCGACTCCCAGTCCGGTGACGACTGTCAGAAGCACGAGCGCGATGCCCAACGCCGGTAGCGACGTCTGGGCACGCGCGGAATTGTCAGAGCGACGGCTCGGCGCGGTCATCGCTCAGCCTCCAGTGTCACTGCCACGCTCCCCCGTGTTCCAGAGACAACGACCACCGTCGAACTGCCGCTCTGCCATTCGCCTTCGAGAGTATCGACTCTATCGGGCAACAGCGGCTGTGTCCGGCCGCCGATTTCGGGGTCAGGATGGTCGAGCACGAGGGTATCACCGTCAGTCTGGATGGTGTATCCTACGCCGTCGATGGTGTCCGGCAGCGACACCCGAACAGTCGCCGAGACGGCCCGAGCAGCCGGCGGGACAGCCTGCTCGACGCGGGCCGTCGCTTCGGCGAGCATCCGGTCGCCGAGTTCCGCTCCGACGGCCGATTGATATGCCGGGACAGTGCCGCCGTACAGCGTGGTCGTCACTAATCCGATGTACAGCAACACCAGTCCCATGCTCAGTAATTTCTCGACGACCGTGCTGAGCGCGCGGTTATCCATGCCCCACCTCCGTCCGCATGTCGTGGCGGACCAGATACAGCGTCGGACGGCCCGGGAACGTCGCCACGACGCTCGGGACGCCGTCGCCATCGATATCTCTGACTCGCGTGGTTGCACCGACCCGCTGAAAGTACTCGGCGAACGGACGGGGCGTCTCCGTCTCGATAGCCACGCTATAGTTGTCGGCCGGGAGCCGCTCGCGCTCGTGGCTGACGTTCTGCCGAATGCCCACGGACACACCGCCCGTCCCGGACACCGTTCCGCCGCTGGCGTTGACGAGCGGTGCACCGACGATGACCGCCGTTTCGTCCCGCGTCGCCGTCACCGGCGGATCCGTGTCGAGCCACGCGTTCCCCGCTGTCCCGCGCACGACGCTGCCCCCGAGAAAGCGAACGCGGTTGTCGCCGGAGTCGTACACGATCGCGTCGATGGGGACCGCTCGCTGGACCCCAGAATCGTTGAGGACGCGCAGTTCCCGTTCCGTTGTGGTTAGCCGCCCCTCAGTAAACCGGACGCGAGCGGTCTGGTGACCCGTCTGCTCGACCGGCCGGAACGCTGTCTCGAACGTGTTTGCGACGCGGGTCTCATCGGCGGTCGCAATGTGGCCGTCGACGACGGTCCCGACGACAGCCGTCAGTCCACCGAGCGCAACGACTGTCAGCCCCAGCAGCAACACCACGCCGACGACGTGTGACTGGGCGTCGGTGTCGGACCTCAAATCAGACCAGCCCCCGCAAAGACGACGTAGGCAATGAGTACCAGCCCCGAGGAGTGTAACAGCGCCTCGTAGATCCCGCGACTCGCCGTGCCGGCGAACCAGCCACAGGCCAGCATCGTCGCCTGCGTGACGACGTAGAACCGGTGTTGTTCCCGGACGGGTTTGATCGCAGTCGGGTCGAACGCGATGTTCGCACCGCCCGAGACCGACGACAGTTGCGCGAAGCTATCGAGGACGTAGACGTTGACGGCGACGGTGATGCCGATGACAAGCAGCGCCGTCGTCCAGCCGACCGCAACGTAAACGAGCAGGGCTGAGCGGATTGATTTCCGGAGATGGTACAGTTGCCCTATCTCCGTCTGTAGCGTTTCGAACACGTCCTCCGCGTCACTCCCCGTATCCAGCGCGCCGACGACCAGTCCGATGGTCTGTTCGGCCATCGGCGTGCCGACGCGGTCGACGAACCGGTCCAGTGCCGCGGCCCGTCTGTCGGCCGCGGCGTCGCCCGGACTGTCACCGAGCGAGAGCGTGAACGCGAGCGACTGGACGTCGCTGGCGAGCGCACCGAGTTCCACATCGTCGGCGACGCGTCGGACCGCTTCGGGAAACGGACGGCCCAGTGCGACGTGGCCGGCGACAGCGTGGACGAAGTCCTGAATCTCTCGGTCCTTCGCGTCGTCCGCTCTGGCCCGGCGGACCGTTACCACACCGACAGGGACACCAACGGTTGCGTACGAGAGTAGCGCAACGTTGACCGGACGGTAGCCAAGCGACCAGAGGCCGACCGCGACGACGGCACCCAGCGGCACGCAGGCGAGGAGCGCGCTCGCGGGATTCGAGGGGATGGTTGCGAGTACCGCGATGGGACCGTCCGGCAGGCTGTAACTCGGGGCGGCCGTGTTCCGCGGCCGGAGCGTAGCGACGACGAAGGCCGCCAGCAGCCCGGCGGCCATCACGAACGCCGCACTACCGTAGACGACAATGGCGCGGACGGTTGTCTCCCCGAGCGGTGTCGCAACAGGCTCGGAGAGGCCGGGTGCGAGAATTCCCATCACGGTGACGATGAGCACCACGAGAGCTGGCAACACCAGCAGCACGACGAACAACTCCGCGAGCAGTTCGAGATAGCCGGTCGCCCGCTCGTGCTGTCGGCTCTGCTCGTGTGAGAGCAAGCGCCCCTCCATCTCCAGATATCCCTCTAGTGCCTCGGCGCTCTGGTTCGCGTGTTCGCGGAACTTCAGCAGGAACGGGGCAAGCAGGTCCCGAGACGGGGTCTCGCTGGCGACTCGTTCGATACCGGTGTCGAGACTGCCGGTGAGAATCCCCTGATTGAGCGCGCGCCGGAAGGCAACCGCCGTCTCGCCGTAGGCGTCCTGTTCAGCAACGGCACGTAGCATCTCGCGGCGGTCGTGGGTTCCGGACGCGAGCACTCTGAGGTATCGGACTGCACCGGGGAGCGTGGCTGCGATGTCCGCGCGCCGCGCGCTTGCGACCCACGAGAGGTACCGGTTTCCGGCGACGAACACGCCCCGCTTGAGCGTGAGTCCAGCGACGGTTCCGAGACCGGTGGCCACGAGAAGCCGGGGGACCGCTGGCAGCGCCAGCCGATTGATAACCGGGAGGCTCTGCTGGAGCACCGCGACGAACGAGTCGAAGGTCCCCGGCGGCACGAGCATCGCTGTCGTCGCAGTTCCGACGACACCCACAACGAGCGCCAGCCACGAGAGCCCGTATACCCTGGCGACGTAGACGCCGAAGCCGGCGCTTGGATAGGCGGCCCGGTAGCGGTCGCGCGTGCTTGCGTGCCGGCCATCCTCGGCGTGGTGGGCAAACAGGGCGTACAGCCCCCGGTCGAGCAGGCCGAGCGTCCCGCCGCCCTCAGTCGTCACCCGCACCGACCTCCAGTTGCGGATTATCCGGAGCGCCGGCCTGCCGTCGCAGTCGCTCGACGGTCGCTGCCTCGTTCGTCTCCAGATCGGCAAGAACGCTGAACAGGTCGTCAAAGTCGGTCAGCCCCTCCTGAACGAGGTACTGGACGTAGCGGTGGCGACGGTGGAACGCGTCCTCGACTGCCGACACCGGTTCGTCCCGGAGGTCCGAAAGACGGTCGAGAATGCCGGTGTCGACCTGCCGCCGGTCGTCGCCGAACTGCGGGTGGTCGTAGGCGAGTTCGAAGCTCCCGTCGGGCCGCCGCCAGCAGACGCTGTTCCAGTGGATGGCCGTCCCGTCCTTGTGTATCGTCCCGTTCCGGTCACTCCCGCTCTCGACGACAGCGGGGTCGTCGACGAACTCGATAACCTCGCCGACGTAGCGCTCCCCGCCGACGTATCGGGGGAACACGACGAGGTCAATCTCTTCGAGCAGGTAGGTCGGCAGTCCCTTCTCGATGACGCGATTGACAAGCGATTCGATATCGTCAGCGTGTGTCGTCCCGATGACGCCGTGGCCAGTGTTGAGCGTTTCAGCGAATGTTTCGAACGACGCGGCCGTGTTGATTTCCGCGATGACCTCCACGTCTGGGTTCAAATAGTTACACTGCGTCATCAGGTCAGCCATCGTCACTCGGCGGTGGTCCCGCTCGTGGTCTCTCGTGGTGAGCGAAACCCCGGTCTCGTGGGGAATCCGGACCTCACGCGACCCTTCGTCGATACTGATTGGGCGGTCCCGATACGGGATGAACGGCATATGGGCGTTCATCAGCGTCGTCTTGCCGGCTCCGGTCGGCCCGGAAAAGAGGACGACGCCGTGAGCCTCGTACAGGAGCCACAGCAGTGCGACCAGTTCCGTTGGCAGCGAGTCCCGCTGGATCAGGTCCACCGGCGTCATCGCGTCGCCGGACTGCTTCCGTATAGAGATGTGTGGGCCGCCTTCGCTGATAGTCGGCAGGGCAACAGCACAGCGGATGGTGTCGTCGGCGTCGTGGAGGCCGTCCCCGTCGGGGTCGATGTTGACCTTCGCGCTCGGGTTCGAGGCGTTGAGTTCGACGCCGTCGTCGGCGGCCAACTGCGTGACGACGTTGACGAAGGCCGCTTCCGAATCGAAGGCAAGATTGGTCGGCACCCGGCCGTTGTGGCCGAGGTCGGCGCGTGGGAGGACCTTCACGCGTTCGTCGACCCGGTTTGCCTCAATGTCTTCCAGCGTGTGGTCCCGAATCGGGACGGTGAGTTTGCCGTATCCAACTAGGTCCCGAAGCACGTAGTACAGCAGGTCCTCAAGGCGGTCGGCGGCGAACCGGTGATCGACCGGCGGCACGGCGAGGTCGAGTTCGGCCAGCGCCGACCGGAGCCGATAGCGGGCGGCGTCGACCCACTCGGTCGTGTTGCGGACGGTCAACTGGCGCGCCAGCAGTGAGCGGGCACGCTCCCGCACGAACTCGACACGGTCTTCGACGACACCGTCGACGCCGGTCTCCCAGACGCGCTCCTTGCACACCTCGATGAGCTGCTCGTCGCCGGGAAGCAGGTCCGGCTCTCTGACGGCGTACTTCGTCGTGAACGGGTCGGCACCGAGGAGATGCTCGCGGTAGACGACGACCGGAATTTCGAACCCCTGAAACCGGACGGTGTGGCGTTCGACACGCTCGCTCGCAAAGCGATTGAGATACGCTGGGTCCGATCCCAGGTCGGTCTCGGCCGGGGCGTAATCGTCAGTGTGGACGACGACGCCGTCGTCAGTCATGTCGGCGACATCGATTCGAGAATCAAGCGCATACGGGGTCAGACCGTCGAAACACGCCAGCGACGAGAGCGCATGGTACTCGATTCGACGGCGACTCGCCGGTGACGCGTCGATCAGCCGGTCGATGACTCGGCGGTGTTTCGCGTCGAACCCGCCATTCATTCGCTCCACAGCCCCCTCACGCGTCCGTGGTCGCTCGATGTTTGCACCTGAGAAGTGTGACTCGATGGTCGACAGCGCGTCATCCTCCGGCGCTGAAAGCACCGGATCACGGACATCGTACCGGAACCCGCTCCGTTCCCGGCGAACAGTCACGACGACGCCCGGATACACCTCGTCTTGCTCGCGAACGTCCGGCGCGTACCAGGCGTCGGCGGCGTCCGGTGGCATCGGTGCGGGGACCACCGGTGCGGTCTCCGTGTCAGCCTGTACGGTCATACGAAGGTTTAGATTTGCCTCGTCACTTAAAGTTGTAGACTTTCTTTTTCGTAATTTACACTCGAATCTATATCCAGAAGATCGATAAAAACGGAATGGGAGTAATACGCACGTCCGGCTATCGACCGTTCGAGCCAGCAGCACTGCGCTGTGTCCTGTCCACCGGCTGCAACCAGTCTCTCCCCGCTGAAACGGGATACAAAGTTATCGAAACCCCCGGTATCGGTAGCATCTTACGTCAGCTGACCTAACAGTACACATGGCGATTGATACGGATGTCCTCATCGTCGGTGGTGGCGCGACCGGCGCTGGCGTCGCTCGTGACCTTGCACTCCGTGGTATCGACGTGACGCTCGTCGAACGCGACGGGCTGACCAGCGGTACCTCCGGGCGCTCGCACGGACTGCTGCACAGCGGCGCCCGCTACGCCGAGGCGGATCGGGTCGGTGCAGAGGAGTGCATCACCGAAAACCGGATACTCAAGGAGATCGCCGGGGCCTGCATCCGCGACACCGGGGGCTTGTTCGTCCAGCTCGCCGAGGACGACCCCGACTACTTCGAGGCCAAGCGGGCGGCCTGTGAGGATATCGGCATCCCCGTCGAGACGCTGGACGCCGACGCGGCCCGGGAGCGAGTGCCCGACCTCGCTTCGGACATCGAACGCGCGTTCGAGGTCCCCGACGCCGTCATCTACCCGTCGCGGCTCGTCGCCGCGAACGCCGCAGACGCCCGCGACCACGGCGCGGCGATACACCCGCACGCGCCTGTCGAGGACGTGCTTGTCGAGGACGGACAGGTGACTGGCGTGCAGGTCGGCGGGGCAATCGACGACGCTATCGAGGCCGATTACGTCGTCAACGCGACCGGGGCCTGGGCGGGCGAGTTCGCCGCGATGGCCGGCCTCGACGTCGAGATGCAACCGACGCGGGGCGTGATGGTCTCAGTCGAATACGACGACCTCGGGCCGGTGCTCAACCGCTGTCGGGACCCCGACGACGGCGACATCGTCGTCCCACACGAGCGCGAGGCCGTCCTCGGGACGACGAGCGTGCCGGTCCGCGACCCGGACGAGTACGAGACGGAGCAGTGGGAGATCGAGGAGAGCATCGAGGAGTGTGCGGCGATGCTGCCGCCAGTTGCGGACGCACCTGAGGTCCGGACCTGGTGGGGCGTCCGGCCGCTGTACGCCCCAGACGAGGACGAGCGGGGCGGTCGCGGCATCTCGCGGGGCTTCTTCCTGCTCGACCACGCCGACGGCGGCGTGGACAACATGGCGAGCATCGTTGGCGGCAAGCTGACCACCTACCGACAGATGGCCGAGGCGACGGCCGACCTCGTCTGTAACGACCTCGCTGTCCACGCCGACTGCCGGACCGCCGACCAGACGCTCCCGAGCGTCGACGACCCGGAGCAGTTGGACGCGCTCGTGGCCGAGTTCGACGGTCAGGGACCGACCGACGAGGACGTGGTCAAGTCGGCGTAACCACGCCTATCGTTGTCATGACTCAAGACGGATGGAAGGGCGATCCGCCGGCTGTACCGTTATAAGGGAGGCAGTCACAAATAAACGCATGATAAACGAGACCGTGCGGCAGATCGAGGAAATGGAGACACAGAGTTCCTCTATTGCCGCCGTGAAAGCCGCTGAGGCGCTCCGCGAACTGACAGAGCGCGAGTGCCACACAGTCGAGGACTTCCTCCGCGTGGTCGAGCGCAACAGCAGCGCGCTCCAGCGGGCGAACCGCTCGCACGCGCCGCTGTACACGACACAGCAACGCATCGTCACAGACCTGAAAGACGCCGACCCCGACTCTGTCTCGGCGGCCAAGGAACGGTTGCTCGACACAATCGACGAAGTCGTCACGGAAATCGAGACCAGCAAGGACCGCGCGGCTGAGCGGGCGGCGACGCTCATCGACGACGGCGACGTGCTGGTGACCCACGAGAACTCCTCGACGGTGATGGCGACGCTGATGAGGGCGCTCGACGACGGCAAGGAGTTCCACCTGTACGCGAGAGAGTCCCGGCCGCATTTCCTGGGCCGGCGAACCGCCCGCCAGTTGGCCGACCGGGACGGGGCCGACGTGACGCTCATCGTCGACGGTGCGGCGGGCCACTACCTCTCGGAGGCCGACCGCGTGTTCGTCGGCATGAACTGCCTCATCGACGACACGGTGTACAACCGTATCGGGACGTTGCCGCTGGCCGCGACGGCCAACGAGATGGACGTGCCCGTGACCGTCGTCGGGACCTCGTCGAAGTTCATCGGCAGCGGCTTCTCCTTCAGGAACACGTTCCGACAGGGCTCGGACGTGATGCTCGAACCGCCGGAGGGGTTCGACATCGGCAACCCGGGCTACGACGCGACGCCGACCCGGTTGCTCGATACGGTCGTCACGGAAGACGGTATCCTGCAGTTCTGAAGGTACTCAACGGATCGTTCTGTCGGTGACCTGTCTGAGCCGTTCGGCGACCTCGTCGTCGAGGGCGTCTTCGGTCACCCGCCACTGCCAGTTCCCGGTCGCCGTGCCGGGGACGTTGAACCGGGCGTCGCTGTCGAGCCCGAGCAGGTCCTGGACGGTCGTCATCGCGACGACGGCGTTCGAGTTCCACACCGCCTCGATGAGGTCCCAGTTGATTTCGTCTCCGTCGGTGCCGAGGTTGTAGTGGAGGCAGTCCCGCTGCCGGTCCGAGAGGTCGCGGTAGTAGCCGACGATAGTGTCCGTATCGTGGGTCGAGGTGTAGCCGACGGCCGACTCCGGGTAGTGCATCGGCTGGTACATATGCCCCTCCTCGCACCAGTCGGCGTACTGCGGCACGCGCATGCCGGGGAAGCCGAACCGGTCCCGAAGCGCGACGATGCTCTCGTCGAGAAAGCCCAGATCCTCGACGAAGAACGGCAGTTCGCCGAGCCGGTCTCTGACCGTCTCGAAGAAGTGCGCGCCGGGGCCGTCGCGCCACTGCCCGGCGGCCGGGTCCTCGGCCTCGGCCGGAATCGACCAGAACTCGTCGAAGCCCTTGAAGTGGTCGATGCGGGCGATGTCGACGAGGTCGAACAGCCGCTCGAACCGGTCGACCCACCAGCCGTAGTCGTTCTCTCGCAGGGCGTCCCAGTCGTACACCGGGTTCCCCCACCGCTGGCCGTCGTCGCCGGGATTGGGCGGGACGCCGGCCACCTCTGCAGGGTGGTGGTCGTCGTCGAGTCGGAACACCTCGGGATACGCCCAGACGTCCGCCGAGTCGAGGCCGACGTAGATTGGGAGGTCGCCGACGAGATCAATATCCCGCTCGGCCGCGTACTCGGCCAGCGCCTGCCACTGGCTGTCGAAGCACCACTGGACGAACTTGTGGTAGCGGATGTCACCAGCCAGTTCGTCCCGGTATCGGTCCATAGCCGCTGGCTCGCGCGTTCTGATATCGTCCGGCCAGTCCATCCAGCCGGCGTCGTCGAACTCGGCTTTCAGCGCCGTGAACAGCGCGTAGTCGTCCAGCCAGCCGGCCTCGCGGTCGCAGAACTCGGTGAGCGACTGCTGGTCCGCGTCGCTTGCGCTCTCGTCGAAAGTGGCGTACGCGTCCCGGAGCCGGGCCTCCTTGAACTCGGTCACGCGGTCGTACTTGACGTGCTGTTGTGAGAGATCCTCCGGCGGTTCGATATCGTCCTCACCGAGATAGCCGCGGTCGACGAGATCGCGGAGATCGATGAGCAGCGGGTTTCCGGCGAAGGCGGACGACGACTGGTACGGGGAGTTCCCGTGGATGCTCGCCGTGGGACCCAGCGGACAGAACTGCCACAGCGACTGGTCCGCCCGGTCGAGGAAGTCGACGAACGCCCGCGCGCCGGCACCGAGGTCACCGATGCCGTGTGGCCCCGGGAGCGACGTCTGGTGGAGAAACACGCCACTCTGCCGTTCGAATTGCATACGCACCTGTTGCCCTGACAGGCATTTCAATGGGCGGGGTTTTTCGAGGCGAGGGGCGCGAACGAAGTGAGCGGCCCTCGGCGAAGCGAGCGGGGAGGGACGACCCGCGAGCAGTGAGCGGCCGCAACAAAGCGAGCGCTGGATGCCGCGAGAGGGGAGTACGCAAACATATATATTGTATCCATTTGATGCTATGAGAGAGCCAGTTACAGAGATGCCACCGAACGTTCTGATGCTTGGCTGGGGCTTCCCACCCAACATCACCGGCGGGCTTGATACCGCTATCGGGGAGCTGTTCGAGCAGCTCGAACCGAGAGACGACGTCGAGTTCGAATTGGTGTTGCCCGCCGAGTACGCGCCGCCGGACCGCGACAGCATCCACGGCGTCTCGACGGGAAGCGGCGACATCATCACCCGCATCGGCCGGCTGGCCGGGGAGTTCGCCGACCGGGCGGCCGACGCCGACATCATCCACACGAACGACTGGTTCGGCTACAACCCCGGTTCACGGGCCAAATCGTCACACGACGTCGAATGGATCTCGACGTTCCACTCGCTGTCGGCGGACCGGAACGTGACCCCACCACAGCGGGAGGTCGAGACGGAACAGCGGGTCGCCAACCGCTCGGACCACCTCGTCGCGGTGAGTAAGTTCACGCAGCGACGGATCCGCGAGCAGTACGACGCCGACTCGACGGTCATCTACAACGGGTTCTCGTCGGTGGAGCCGACGGACCGGGACATCAAAGCGGAGCTCGGTATCGACGGGAAGATGCTGTTTTTCGTCGGCCGACACACCGACCAGAAGGGGCTCTCGTATCTGCTGTACGCGCTCTCGAAGCTCGGCCGGGACGACGTCAGCCTGGTGCTTGGCGGCTCGGGCCACCTCACCGAACAGCTCGAGCGGTTCGCGGAGCTGCTGGGCGTCGAGGACCGGGTCTACTTCCCGGGGTATCTCCCCCAGTCGGAGCTCGGGGACTACTACAACAGCGCCGACCTGTTCGTCTCGCCGTCACTGGCGGAACCGTTCGGCATCACTATCGTCGAAGCACTGTCGGTCGGCACGCGCGTCGTCGCCTGCGAGAGCGGGGCCGCGGAGCTGTTGAACGAGGACTGCGTCATCGAGGTCGAACCCGACTCCGACTCGATTGCCGAGGGCATCGAGTACGCCCTGTCGCTGTCGACGCCCATCGAGTACGAGGTCCGGACCTGGGAGGAAGTGGCCGACGAACACGTCGAGTTCTACCACGAGGTTCTCGACGAAGCCTGACCGGCGGCCGCGCCTATCGGAGAAAGCGAACGTCCGTGACCGGCTCCGGGTGGACGATCAGATAGCCGTCGGCGGTCGGCTCCAGCCCCGTCACGGACGTTGTGTCGGTTTGGGTCCGATACGGGCTGTCGGCGGTCCCGTCAGCCGACTGGTAGGGGCTGTCGTAGGGCGTCTGTCTGTCCTCCGGCGGGCGGTCGAAGTCCTCGGGCGGCAAGTATATTTTCTCGCCCGATGCCGAGCGGACGACGACGGCCGTATCGCGGTCGCCCGAAACGTCGATTCTGGTCCGGCCGTCGTCGATTGTCATCTCGAACGTGACCGGCTCAGCCTCTGATTGACCCATGTTGTCAGATGACTTGCTCATGGCGAGTAGACGGCGCTGTGTCACTTAGTCCTTCGCCAGCGGCCCGGTGACCGAGGGCGGGCCGTCCGAATCCCACACCCGGGCGGTGGCTCGGGTGAGCGACCTATTAGCGGTTGATGATAAGTGACCCCGACATATTGAGCCCCTCGACGTGGACATCTTCACCGAGAATCGTTTCGTCGAGGGCGCAGTCGTGGACTTCGGCGCCCGGGAAGATGATGGCCCGTTCGAGGCTGCTGTCGGTCACTTCCGCCCCGGCCATCACGTGGACGGTGTCGCCGATCTCGGAGTTCTCGACAGTCGCGTCGGGGTGGATGAGCGAGCCCCCGTCGAGTTTCCACTCGACCGTCTCGAAGTACGAGTCGGGCGTCCCGATGTCGAACCAGACGTCGTCGAACGTGAACGCGTACACCGGTTCCTGCTGTTGCAGCCAGTCGATGTACCAACCGGGTTCGTCAGGGTTGTTGTCGCCCGAGAGGTACTCCTCGAAGCGAAGCGAATCGGCCGGGAAGGCGTAGCAGGCAATCGAGACGAGCGTGCTCTTGGGGTTGTCGGGCTTCTCCTGGAAGTCCACGACGCGCTCGCCGTCGAGTTCGACGAGCCCGTAGGACTTGGCTTTCTCCCGCGAACCGACATCGTAGGCGGCGAGTGCCGGCCCGTCTCGCGCCTCGAAGAAGTCCAGGAACTCCGATGGGTCGAAGCCGATGAGATTGTCGCCGCCGATGATAAACAGGTCGTCGTCGATGTCCTCGCGGTCGATCAGTTGCGCGAGCGCGCCGACGACGCCGAACTTCTCGTCTTCGTCCTCCGTGCTCTCGACGGAGAGCTGGACCTTCTCGTAGCCCATCTCGTCGATGTGGGTCTGGAACTCGTCGGCAAAGGCCTCGTTCGTGCTCAGGTACGTCGTCTCGATTCGGTCGTCGGCTTCGAGTGATTGCAGGACTCCATCGATGACGGTCGTCTCGCCGACCGGGAGCAGCATCTTCGGTCGACGACGAGTGATCGGCCACAGTCGTGTCGCGTAGCCGCCAGCTAGAACTATCGCGTCCATATCCCACAGTCAGACCCGAATTATAAAGTGGTAACTAATTGTTGGTTTCTCTAGAGGTTAAGCTGCCAGACGGTCGTTCCGGCGCTGACCAGGTCCTCGTCGTCCGCGGCGGCGACGATCACCTGGTTCTCACCGGGGTCGACGTCGACCGCGACCTCGAACTCACGGTCTTCGACGGGGATGTACGTGATATCGGCAGGGGTCTTGACGACGACACAGACACCGGTCGTCTCGCCGGAGACGACCAGTTCGTTCCCGCGGAACTGCGTGTCGACGCGCAACGCCGGGCTGCGGTCGGGCGTATGCGCACGCCGCTCTCGGTAGCGCTCGTCGACGAACGCCGGTGTCTCGACCGGCTCGCCGGCGCTGATGCCGTGAGCCAGCCGCACGTACTGAGCCATCGACCACGCCAGCGGCGTCGCCGAGCCGGTCCCTTCGGCGAACTCCCAGTCGTAGTCGGTCGCGTGGCCCCGGTCCCATATCTGTTCGGCGATCATCCGGCCGGAGTTCGCCACGTCCTGCATCATCCGGAGGCAGTTCTCGGGCGGGATGTCCGGATCGTCACGGTGGAGTTCGTACTCGGCGCGCTCGCCGGTGAGCAGCGGCCAGAGGCGACCCTTCCCCTTGTGTTCGACCGTCCACGGTGCGCCCTGGTCGTCCCGGCCACGCTCGCCGTAGCCGTCGCCGTTGTACCGGTAGAACCCGGGCGCGTGCTCCGTGTCCACGCTGATCGTGTCGTCAACCTCGACGAGCGAGTTCCGGATTGCTTCGTCGTCGTCGGGTTTGATGCCAAGTCGGACGAGTTCGAGGAAGCCGCCGTCGATGATGTTCCGTTCGTCCAGCGTCGGGCCGTCGTTGGCGAGCGTGCGGAGGTGGCCCGTCTCGGGGTTCCCATCGAGCGTGACCCGCGTGTAGTAGGGCGTGTTGGTGTGGCGCTCGGTCCCGGTTTCGGTCGCGGTCCAGGCCTCCACGTTGTTCGCCCACTGGTCGGCCAGCGCCAGCCAGACGAGCGCATCAGCCTCGTTGCCGGTGTCGAGTGCGAGCTTCGCCGCACACGCGAGGCCGGCGATTTCGGCCGCGATCGAGGACGGCGAGAAGCCGGCCTCCTCCTCCCAGCGTTCCTGGGCGGTCTCGGGGCCGTGGCGGACGACGTACTCGGCCGACCGCCGGACGTTCTCGTAGCTGTACTCGACGTCCTCGAAGGCGACGCCGCCCTCGGCGAGGCGGTACGCCATCACCTGCGGGAACGAGATGTTGTCCATCTGTTCGCCGCCCCAGCGGGTCGTCCCGTTGACGTAGGTGTTCTGCGGGATGAAGCCGGCCTCGTCCTGCTGGTACTCGTAGATGTACTCCAGTTGCTCCGTGGCGATATCTAGCGACCCGATAGCGTCGAACACGCTGAACACCTGATACAGGTCCCGGGACCAGACGAAGTTGTAGCCGTAGCCCTTGGGCTCCTCGGCGTGAACGGCCTCGCCCCACGGCACGGACGGCGAGGCAATCGACGCGCCGCGGTAGGTCTTGTCCTCGACCGCTAACAGCGTCATCAGCGCTGTTCTGTACTGGTTCGCCAGTTCCTCGTCGCCGGCGACCGACTCCGGGAGTGGCTTGTCCGAGAGGAAGTCGGCCCAACTGTCGGCGTACTCCGCGCTGACTGTCTCGTAGCCGCGGTCGAGCGCGCCGTCGGCTTCGCCCAGCGCGGCGGCGGTGTCAGCCTGCCGCGCGAAGCCGAGCGCGACCGTGTCGCTGACTCTGGTCCCCGAGTCCAGCCGACCGATGAGGACGAGGTTCGTCCCGTCGATGGATTCGACCGGGTCCGGGAGGTCGCCGTCGGAGTACAGCCCGTCGAGGCGGTCGCTGCCGGCCGCGCCGACGGTTGCCCAGTCGAAGCGCCCGGCCGCGGCCATCGCCACGGCGATGGAGTAGGCGTCGCCGTTCTCGTCGACGAGCAGGTCGTTGTCCGTCTGGTCGGTGTATGCGCGGGGGTTCCGGCCGACGAGGTGGTAGCTCCCGGGCTGGCCGTATCTGATGGCGCGGTCCTCGGTGACCGTGCTGGTGAGCGCGATGTCCGCGACCGAGAACACGTCGTATGATTTGCCGTCCTCGGCGCTGAAGGACACGTCGGCGACGATGGCGTCGTGCTCGGGGTCGGTCGCGTAGTCGACGGTCAGCGTCCACTCGTGGCCCCGGCCGTCGCCGGTCTCGGTGAAGACGTGGCGATAGAGGAGCGCCTCGTCGTCGACGGGCTCGACGCGTCGCCTGACGCTGTCGTCGGTCCGGCGGTTCTCCCGGTGGGTCCGGACGGCGTAGTCCGTCTCGTCCCTACACCGGACCAGAAAGTCGAGCGTCCGCAGGTTCATCAGGTCGACCTGCGGGTAGCGAGCCTCAGTCAACGCGCCCTCTGTGAGCGTGAACCAGACGCGGGAGGGGTCCGGTTCGTCGTGGTCTGCGACGGTGCCGACGCCGTACTTCTCCCCGGTCGTCCAGGTCGGGCGCTCGCTCGGCCCCTCGGTCCCGGCCGATGTCGTCGGGAGCGCGTTCAGCTCGTCCAGACGGGCAGTCGCGTGGAGCCGCAGCGCGTGGGACCAGCCAAGCGGCGTCGCGCTGTCGAGGGCGCCGTCGTCGAAGGCCTGTTCGGCGAGGTAGCCGGCGTCGGTCGTGAGCGGCCCGTCGTCCTCGAGCAGTTCGTACAGGTCGCTCGCGCGGTCGAGGTAGGCGTCGCCGCTCTCGTCGCGGTCGTTCAGCATGTCGCCGACGCGGGCGGCGGCGAGGGCCCCCATCGCCGTCGTAACCGTCCAGATCTTCTCGCTGTCCTGGTGCCCGGTCCGCCAGCGGTCGCCCTCGTAGCGGGCCAGTCCCGCGACCCGGCTCTCGGTGGGGTTCCGAAAGAGCGTGTCGAGCGTCGTGCTCACGTGATCAGCCAGGCGGGTGAGGTGCTGATCAGGAAGCGTGGTCGACTCGACGCCGTCGTACTCCTGCAGCGCGTCCGCGAGGTGGAGCCCCGCGGCGTCGATGCGGTGGTCCGGCGTCCCGTTTGTCAGCCCCATCACGTACACGCCCAGATCATCGTCCCAGAGCGTATTCAGCCCATCCAGCAGCCGGTCGGCTGCCGTCAGGCTCCGCTCGCAAACCGACTCGGGCATCGGAGCGCGGCTCACCGCGGCGAAGGCCTCGATGAACGTCGCAGTGGTGTGCGTGAACTGGCCGATGGAGTCCTCCCAGACGTTCTGGCACGGCTCGGGGAGGTCGTTGGCCGCGATATCTTCGATGAGCGCGTCGACGGCCGCCTCGATTGTCTCCCGAACCGTCGCCGTCAGCTCGGCGTCCATCTTGCTGCGGTGTGTTCGCAACAGTGTCGCGAGCAGGGCGGTGACGGTCGCGGTCTGGTCGGCCTGATACTCCGGCGATTCGGCGTTGTGCTCGACTCTGGCGTTGGCCCAGCCCGGCGCGATAGCCCCGGTGTCGGCCCAGACGCGGTGGGGCCACCGCCCGTCCGAGAGCTGACTGTCACAGAGGAACTCCGCGCTCTCGGTCAACATTTCTACGGTGTCGATATCGAGTCGGTCGCCGGCTTCGAGCAGATGCCGGGAGACGGACGCGTCGTCGCGGAACCAGACGTAGCCGTAGCCGCCGGAGTTCGAGTAGAACGGGTCGAACTCCGGGGCGGCGATGCGGCCGCCGGTCGGCGAGGACAGCAGGTCAAGCACCCGTAGGTCCATCCGTATCGAGTCCGAGCGCGGCATCGAGTCGGCCACGTCGATACGCGTTCGCTCCCGCCCGGCCTGTCGGAGATCGTCGGACGTCGTATGCTCCGTCACACAGTCGGCAAGGTCGAGGAGTGCCGTCTCCCGGTCGACCTCGTCGTGATTCGAGAGCTGACTGACCAGCGTCGTGTCCTTGCTGCGCCCGGACCGGTCCAGCGGTGCGGTCACGAGGAAGTCGCCGGTGAGCCGCGTCTGGTCGCGTCGCTCGACCGGTGCCGACCGGGGGAACTCTATCGGGCTGTCTTCGAGTATCTCTGTGATGCGCTCCGGCCGCTGCCCGGCGACGGCGTCCAGCCCGGTCGACGAGGCGAGGTAATCGTGCTCTCGCCGATGGTACACCTCCAGGACGCGCGAGTTATCGGGCCCGGCGTCCTCGTGGATCAGCGAGCCGACGCCGCTGTCGCTGCTGTCGGGGGCCAGCGTGACGAACGCCACGAGTTTGGCGTTCTGTGGAACCGCCCCACGCATCGCGACGTGCGTGACGTGTGCCCGTCCCAGCGTCAAGTCGTACTGGTGGACCGTGAACGACCCCGCGTCGTATTCGGTCTCGACGAGCCGCGTCTCGCGGTAGTAGTGCTGTCTGATCGTCTCCAGGTCACTGAACCACCGTGTCTCGTCCCCAAGCATAACCCCGAGTCGGGAGCGGTCGATACCGGAGAGCCCGGAGAGCGAATCGGAATAGTCCTTCAGCGTGCCGTCTTCGCCGACGTGTACGAGGCGATCACCGTGCCCGGAGAAAGAGCCTGAAACAGTCCTGCGCTCCTCTGGAAAGCGCTCATGACGAGTCCGCTTGTATTCGTTGAGCGCTGTCGAAAGCCGCATACATATCAAAGCAGACCAATCTCTATAAACTCCTGTGGTTCGTACAAATTAGTGATATCTCGGTGTATTGACTTGATTCCCAGCGAGAGCAGAGTCACCGAACCGAAGCAGCCTCCCTGCGACTACTGACTCAGGTCGGTATCGGCGGCCGGGAATACGCCGACGCTGTCGACCGTGACGGCCGTGCCCCCGTCATCAGCGGCCCCGCACTGTTCGCCGGAAACGAGGTCGGCTTCGCCGGTTTCGGCCGGCAGCCCGACCGTCGTCGGCTCGCTGCTGAAATTGAGCACTACGACGGCCGCGTCCGCCTCAGTCGTCCGGGCGTACGCGACGACGCGGTCGGACGGACCGTCCCGGACCTCGTACGGGATTCGAACGAGGTCCGCGTCGGCTGACAGCGCCGGCTGGTCGTGTCTGACCGCGGAGAGGTCACTGACGAACGACTGGAGCGCCTCGTCGGCGTGGTCCCACGCGAGGTCGTCGCGCCGGCCGCGCTGGCCGAACTCCTGGCCGGCGTACAGCAACGGCGCGCCCGGGAGTGTGAACAGCGCACCCGCGGCGGCCTCGGCGGCGTCCCGCCCGTAGTCGACGATGTACCGCGTCTCGTCGTGGTTCTCCGCGTACAGCATGAACGACGCGTGCTCCGGAAAGCCGATCTCCGCCCGTCCCTCGATGGCACCGAGGACGGCCTCGGCATCGCCGCCGCCCCCGACCTGCCGGAGCGCGGCGTAGGTCGTCGAATCGAAGTGCATGTCGAACAGCCCGGCCTGGAAGTCGGGGATGTACGGGATCGTCTCGTCCAGTAGCAGGAACTCGCTGTCGCGGTCCTTGCAGTAGTCGTGGATCTCGCGCCAGAAGCTGTTCGGGACGGCCCAGGCCATGTCACACCGGAACCCGTCGACCAGTTCGGCCCACTGCGCGACCGCATCGAGCAGGTGCCGGCGGACCGGCAGGTGATCGAAATTGAAGTTCGCGATGTGCTCCCAGTCGAAGTACGTCTCCGGTTCAGTGTCGGTCCGCCACTCGTACCAGTCGCGGTACTCGCTGTCTGGGTCGTCGCGGGCGGACTCGAAGTAGGGGTGGGTCCGCGCCGAGTGGTTACACACCAGATCGAACAGCACCTTGAACCCGCGGTCGTGGGCCGCCTCGACGAACCGCTCGTAGTCCGCGCGGGTGCCGAGGTCCGACGCGATTTCGAAGAAGTCGGTGATGTTGTAGCCGTGGGGCGCGTGGTCGTTCTGCAACACCGGCGTGAGCCAGATGACGTCGACGCCGAGCGAGTCGAGATAGTCCAGGCGGTCGATGATCGCGTCGAAGGGCGATTTATCGCTGTCGCCGGCGAACGTGCGGACGTAAATCTCGTAGATAGCCGAGTCCTCGGCCCAGGCCGGCGCGTCGTACGGTCGGCTGGCGGCGACCCCCGCGCCGCTCGCCACCGTCTCGATGCCGTCCCCGTCGCGGGTGAACTCGACGGCGTCGGGCACGCTGTAGCCGTGGTCCCCGACTGCGACGGCGTGGATGCGAGCGCGCTCCGGGAGCGCGTCCAGCGGAATCCGGAGGTCCGTCCCGTCTCGGGTCACCGTGTCGCCGTCGATGTCGTCGCGGTCGTCAAGCAGGAACTCGACGGCGAGGTCGGCGGCCGTCTCGGTCCCCGCTGGATGGGGGCTGCAGTCCGCGCGGACGACGGCTTCGTCGCCCTCGATTTCCGGCCGCAGGGTCAGCCGGGGGCGGCCGCCGCCCCCGTCGCCGTCACTGCCGTCCCCTGCCTGGGTGTACTCGTCGCCGTCGCTGTGGCCCGAACCGCTTCGCCCGCCGGAGACGCCGCCGCTTCGACCGCCTGCGCTACCGGAACGTCCAGAGGTGTGTGCCCCGCTCGATTCGAGGGTCCCCGGGAACGCGCGGACGGTGAGGTCGTGCTTGCCGTCCGGTGCGCTAAGTCGGATGATGTATCGGCCCGGCGTGTCGGGGACGAAGTGTTCGACCGGGTCGTCTCCGAGTGTGGCAGTGGACTGTACTGGTGCGCGCGCGACGTGCCAACTGTACGTCGCTGTCGGGTCCGGGTCCCGGGGTGCGAGCTCGATCTCGTCACCCGTCGCCACGAACCGCGGCGGTCCAGGATGGTGCATAGGTTCACTGCGATTGTCAGTGTCTTTGTACTTGGGGTCGCCGAGAGCTTCCCACCGCCGGCAGCACCGCTTTCTGGCCGCGGCGTGTACCACCCCTGTGCCCGACTACCGACGCGACGCGGGGTTTGCCCTGCTCTGTGGACTGGCACTCGTCGCGTATCTGCGCCGGGCCGGCGCACTCGACACGCTCTGGTCAGAACCCGCCGTCGCCATCGGCGTGACCGGCGCGCTGGGTGTCGAGGCGCTATTCGTTCTTGACACACCCGTCGCGTCGCTGTGGGAGCGCCGTGGTGTGCGCACGGCTTCGGCAGTCGGGCTCTTGGCTTGCGCTGGCGGACTCGCGGTCCGCCTAGGCCCGGTCGTCGTCGCCGCGGCGTGCTGGGGGCTCATAACGTACTTCGTCATCCTCGCTGTGAGCCTGTGTTACCGGTGACCGCCGGCCCCTCAGCGACAGTTCAGTGAACGGTATCGACGGATAGACCGGCGTCGGGTGGTTTTCGGAAGCTGCTCAGCTCAATCAGGCATCTGCATCTAACGCTCTCACATGTAACTATACACGTTTACTAGCTGCTTCTATGTCTTTTGATCGGACTTTCAAACATACACTCGCGTATCTCCGTCTATAACAGCTCATGCGTGTATAGATAGGGATGTTGTATTCTTTGTTCGCGGTATTGAGACTCTTTTTGAGAATATAGGGATGTAGTCAGCCATTTTTCTCATGCGGAGGCCTGAATTCCGTGAAAGAACGAGGAGAGTTGAAACTGTAGTCGTGTGGAACCGTCAGGCAATGATAAGATGTCAGAGGCAGCTCTGCCTCACACCGGAATCCGTTACTCACTCCGGACCCGGAAAACGGGCTGTTAGCACGCCCTCGTCGCCCGGTAACTGTCCTCACGTCGCACCCCCGATGTCCCACAGACTACAGTGTATTCTCGCCTCGCTTCGGATAACAGTCGTACGGCTATTATTCACTCCGATTACGAGATCCCTGCGGTCGATGTCTGGCCATCGAGCTGTTCTTCCGGGGCTCCGGCATCAAAAACCATAATGAACCAACAATTAGTTTGCGATAGTTCAGTAATCTCGGTGGTTACACCGGCGTTTCAGACCATTGTCCGACCAAATCAGTCGATTTTCCGCTATCCACCCAGATTACATGATTAATCATTGCTATTTTTGGCATATTTGTCGCTCTCTGACAAGAGCCGGGACGGAATCTCCCACGAGAGCAATCAGTAAAGAAACGGTTGTTCACGACGGTTCTCCGTAACATCGCCCTCTCAGTCAGCCGTCCGTTTCAGTCGCCGCCCCGCTAGTACGTGTGCCGGACCCGAAGACGAGATCACAGTCGCGGGTGTGCATCGACGGCGCGCATGTGTCGACAGGACTGCGGATCGAACGGCCGCTGTGCGACGTGGCAGTTGCAGTCGACGGCCGTTCCACCGTTGACGATGACTGTGTGGGTCACTTCCTGCTCGACTGCAGACCCCGTCGTGTCTGTCTCGTCGGCTGGCGAGAGCAACACCGTCCCGTCGTCCACGACTGTGAAGGAGAACCGCTCGCGGTAGTCCGCCCAGTCACGGTCCCGATTGCGGTCGACCGTCTCCCTGAGCACCTCGATGTGTTCCCGGCCCCGGTCGGGGTCTGCGCCTGTATCGGTCATACGCTGCAGTACGCGAATCCGGGGCTTAGATGTTTTCCCACCGCTATCAGAACGGCTCAACGTCTTTCGTCAGACCGAGCACGCAGCTATACCGACGACTGGGCTAGTAGGTACTACTGCACCGAGGTAGGTGTCCGAGCGGAAACCGACGCGGGACCGACTCAGTCGTCGCTCGGTGCCGCTGCACCGCCGGAGCTGACGCCGGTTCCCGGGCCGACCTCGATGCCGAGTTCGTCGAGTTTCTCGTCGGTGACGACGCCGTCCGCCCAGCCGCGAACCTCGTAGTACTCCTCTTTCAGTTCGTCAAGCTCGGCAAGGTCACCCTCGGAGCCGCCCTGCGCCGGGACAGCGTGCTCGTTGCCCTCGACGAAGCGTGACGGGAGGTCGTCGTCGGCCCCGTCGAAGCCCGCGAGGTTGTTGTAGTACCGCTCGAGGTTGTAGACGCGTTCGCCGGCTTCCATCAGTTCCTCCTCGCTCACGTCCAGCCCGGTCATGCCGTTGTACTGCAGGACGTACTCCTCGATACCCTCGGCGAAGGCGTTGAACTTGCAGATGTCGAAGGAGTCGCTGATCGCGTGCAGATCCTGGAAGGTGGCGCACAGCTCACCTTTGCCCTCCCACTCTCGCGGGTCGACCTTCTCCGGGATGCCCAGAATCTCCGCCGCTGGCGTGTAGCCGCGCAGGTGACACGCCCCGCGGTTCGAGGTCGCGTACCCGATTGCCATCCCCTTCATACATCGCGGGTCGTACGCGGGGATGGACTGGTTTTTGACCGTCAGCGTGTCCGTCGTCACGTCGCCGAACTCCTCGGCGAGGTGTTCCTGCCCTTCGGCCATGTGGTCTGCGAGTTCCGTCTCGCGGTGGGCGACCCTGCCGAGCATGTCGATCATCTCGTCGGCGTCGCCCCACGCGATTCCGTCGTCCAGCTCGTCGAGCTTGCCTTCCTCGGTTAGTTCCATCGCCTGGGCCATCATGTTGCCCGCCTCGATGGTGTCTATCCCGTAGTCGTTACACCGGTCGATCATCACGGCGATCTTGTCCCGCTCGTCGGTCGCGGAGTTCGGGCCGAGCGCCCACGCGGACTCGTACTCGTAGGACTCCATCCGGACGTTCAGCTCCTCGCCCTTGTGCATCGTCTGGACCTCGACCTCCTTCTTGCAGGCGACCGGGCAGGAGTGACAGGTCGGCTCGTCGACCAGGATGTTCTCCCGGACGTTCTCGCCAGAGACGTTCTCCGAGTCGATGATGCGCTCGCCGTCGCCTTCGGCGTCCGAATACGACCGCGTCGAGGAGTACCGACCGTTTTTCGTCGGGAGGCCGTCCATCTCCTCGGTGACGTTCATCAGGACGTTGGTGCCGTACATCGAGAGTCCGCCTTCGTTGGGCGCGGTCACGTCGGACTCCTGGATGACCTGCATCGCCTGCTTGTGGCCCTCCTGGAACGTCTCCTGGTCCTCGGGCTTTGGCATATTGGTGGCCGCTTTTACCACAACGGCCTTGAGGTTCTTGTTGCCCATCACGCAGCCGGTCCCGCCCCGGCCCGACGCGCGGTCGTCCTCGTTGACGACACAGGCGTACTTGACTTCGTTTTCACCGCCGGGCCCGATGGCCATCACCGAGAGGTTCTTGCCCAGCGAACCGCCCTCGATCTCGCCTTCGAGGTCGTCGACCGTATCGTGGACGCCCTGGCCCCAGAGGTGCGAGGCGTCACGCAGTTCCACTTCGCCATCCTCGACGTACGCATACACTGGCTCGTCTGCCTGGCCCTCGAAGAGGAGTCCGTCGAAGCCCGACCACTTCAGCCGCGCACCCGACCAGCCGCCGTGGTGGGAATCAGTGACCGTCCCTGTCAGCGGCGATTTCGTGCAAATGGCGATACGGCCGCTCATCGTCACCTGCGTTCCGGTCAGCGGCCCGTTCATGAACGCCAGCAGGTTCTCCGGTCCCAGCGGATCCACGTCGGGCCCCTGGTCGAAGACGTACTTTACGCCGAGTCCGCGTGCGCCGATGTACTTTTTCGCGTCTTTCTCGTCGATGCCTTCGTAGGCTACAGCCCCGTCATCGAGGTCGATACGTGCCACGTGATCGTGGAATCCACCCAGATCAGTCATGATTGTATATTACGTTTCGACGTTATAGCTGAACCCTCTTAGAGATTACCGCTACGACACCGCACCGACGAGTGTATCGGCCGCAGACGGACTGTCGTGTCAGTACCGGTGTGGCCGAGCCGAGGTCGCCGAACACCGGGAGACAGCGACACAACCCGTATCAGACGAGACCTCGCGCCTCGTACACTTCGGCGGCTTCGCGGACGTGCTCGGCGTTGATCTCCGCACCGTACTCGTTTTCCAGTTCGTCGGCGATCTCCTGCAGCGTCTCCTTGTCGGCCCCGCTCGGCCGCAGTGCGTTGTATATCTCGAGAATGCGGTCGTCCGGGACTTCGGTCAGTTCGGCCGCCCGCCGGAAGTTCCGCGCGACCTGGGGTCGCCCCTCCTGTTCGGCGATCTGTGCCTGTTTCTCCAGCGTCTCCGGCGAGATGACGAGCTCTTCGCCGTCGATCTCACCTTCGACGACCTTCTCCAGTGTGATCTCCGAGAGTTTCGTTCCCTCGGGCGTTTCGACGTCGTCCGGATTGTCTGCCAGTGGGTAGTGAATGTCGTCGCTCATTGTTACTCGAAGGAGACCTCCATCTCCATCGGGTCTTTGTCTTCGTCCTTGTACCCCATCTCCTTGATGTGCCACAGCGCCGCGAGCGCCTGGTATTTCGGTCGGGCCATCGGGTCGTTGGCGACTGGGACCGGTTCGGGCGTCTCGCCTTTGGCGTACAGCGCCGCGTTCTTGCCGATTGCGCGGTACGTTTCGAGGTCGATCAGCGGGGCCTGGGGGAACAGCTCCAGGTTGCTGAGCGGGACGAGGTCCTCCTGATGGATGAGCGTCGTCCCGCGCGTCTGAATGCCGATAGAGATGCCCGACCCGGAGAGCTTCGCGCCCCTGAGGCCGATGACACCGAGGTCGAGGTTGTCAGTGAAGCGTACCACACGGGCCGTGAGCCCCTCTTCTTCGATGCCGGCCATCATCTCTCGGAGGATCTCGGCGAGTTTGACGCCCGCCAGCGTCTCGTCTTTCATCTCGTTGAACCCCGCGCTGATCGAGATGACGACCTCGTCCGTGTCCGTGCCCTCCTCGGCGACGCCTTTCTCTGACAGGACCAGTGTCCGCTCCTGCTGTTGTGCTTGTGCCATCGTCAGATGTCCTCCGGGTCGACCGCGAACCGAACCTGTTTCTTTTCCTCCCAGTCCTCACCTTCGAGGCGGTGACCCGTCCCGGGACCCTGGTAATCATTGGGGTCGTTGACGGCGCTGACGACATCGAAATCGCCGTCACCTTGGAAGATGCCCGAGGTCTGGATGTAGTCGCCGGCGACGCGGCCCTTGAGGATGCCGAGCAGGTTCTCGGCGATCTCCTCGAAGCCGTTATCGGCCAGTATCTTCACGATCTCAGCGCCGTTGAGGCCCTCTTCCATCATCTCCTCGGCGGCCTTGATGTCCTCGGCCGTGCTGCGCTCGGGCATGTCCTTGCTGCCGTTGGCGTAGACGGCGGCCTCGACCTCCTCGTCGGAGATGGGCGGGAACCCGAGTTCCTCGAAGACTGACTGGACGGCCTTGGCGGCCCGCTCGCGGTACTCAAGAACCGTGTCCTCGTCGACGGGTTTCGTGCCGCCCTCGACCTGCAGGTCCCGCTGCATGATGTTGTACTCGTCGAAGTCGTAGGAGTCGAACGTCGACCCGGCGAACATGTTGTCGTAGTTCGGGACGGCGCTGTACCCCGAGAAGATGAAGTCCGTGCCGGCGAGGAACTGCGGCATCATCCGGGCGGTGCGGCGCTTGTCCGAGTGGGTGAACGTCTGGTCGTTCCCGGAGGCGACTTCGAGGTCGGCCATCATCGTGATGAGGTTCTCGGCGGCGACCTCCTTGACGCCGGCCGGGACGGACGTCGGGATGGCGATACAGCTGATACCGCCGTTCTGGAGGCCCTGGACGCCACAGCCTTTCGTGACGAGGATACACCGGCTCTCCAGATACAGCATCGACTTGCCTTCCGCCTGGCCCATGTTGAGTTCCGATCCGGCCCCCGACGTGTACCGCATCTTCAGGCCGCGGGAGGCGTACCCCGAGGCGAGGAAGGCTTTCGACCACGGCGTGTCGTCGCCGTCCTTGAACACGTCTTCGGTGCCGTAGACGGAGACGGTCTCCGCGTAGCCGGTCATCCCGCGCATCCCGAGTTCGAGTTCGGTCGCCTCCTCGACGGCACACTGCGTGATGACGCCGCCGCGACCGCACTGGGCCCCGATCTGCTGGGCGAGGGCGGTCAACGGGGCCATCCGGGCGACCCCGACCGTGTTCTCGATCTCGTAGAACCCCCGGAGCGCGGCCTCCGCGGCGTCCGCAGCGATTTGTGCCACGTTGTCCTCGACGCTGGTGACGTGGCACTGGTTGCCCGGTGTCTGGCGCGTCCGCATCTTCTTCATCGCCATGATGATCTCGGCGGTGTCGAGGTGGTTGACGACCGCCGACAACTTGGCCGGCGTCATCGCGGTCGTCAGTTCGACGATGTCCTCGCGCGGCACGTTGATGTCGACGAGGTCGCGGGCGACCTGTTCGGAATCAGTCGCCATCGCCTCCTCGGCCTTGTCGACGTTGATCGCGTAATCGGCGATGAACCGGTCGATGAAGTCGAACTCCTCGCGGTCTTTCCCGTCCATCTCGACGATTTTCCCGTCCTCGACAGTTATGCTCGGATCGGGGTCGTTCGGACTCTCCATCGCGACGAATCCGACCTCCGGCCACTCGTTCACGAACCCGTCTTCCGTGACAGCCCGTTCGTCCAGCGCCTCGAAGCGTTTCGACCGCTTCGGCGCTGTCTCCTCGAGTTCGCCTGAGCCATCGGCTACAGGCTTGTCATCATCTGTCATACACATATCTCATTGGAGTGTCAGGTTATATAATTTTGCGTTTTTATTATTCAAGAATATAAAGAAAATATAAGTAAGGCAACCATAGTTGTATTTCGGGTCTGAGATAGGGCTATCGGCCGGTGCCAGTGAGAAGTGGCCGTCCGTGTTGGGACGCCAACGAAACGCTACTGCAGGCGACAGTCCTGTCGACATTCCGAATTACGACAGGAGGTCGGCGACACACGGCCGGTCTCAGCCTTCGAAGGCGTCGACACCGGCCTGTGCGACCTCCATGTCCTCCTCGGCACTGCCGCCCGAGACACCGACGCCGCCGACGACGGTGCCATCGGCGTCCTCCAGCGGGTAACCACCCCCGAAGGTGACGATGCGGCCGTCGTTTGTCGTTCCCAGTCCGTACAGCGATTCGCCGGGCTGTGAGACTTCGTGAATTGTCTTCGTATCCAGTTTCAGCGACACCGACGAGTAGGCCTTGTTCTGCGCGATGTCGATGCTCGCCAGGAGCGCGCCGTCCATCCGGTGGAAGCCGACGAGGTTCGCCCCGTCGTCCATCACCGCGATGCACATGGGAACGTCTATCTCCTCGGCTTTCTCCTCTGCCGCTGCGATAATCGTCTTTGCAACGTCGAGTGTTACCGCTGTCATAGTGAAGTCCGTCCGCACCGTCGTCGTGACAGAAAATAAAACTATCCCCCCAGCTAGGAGTTCTTCCTTCGAGCGGAGCTTTTCGCTGCCCACGCGCACTCACCCCGAGATGACCTCGTGCTCGACCGAGACCGGGAAGTCGATGGACTGGAGTATGAAACAGTGCTCCCGGGTCCGCTCCAACAGTACCTCGGCTTTCCTGTCAGGCGACTCGACCTGTAGTTCAACCGTGAGGTCGAATGAGTCGACGGCGGTCGAACCGTCGTCGGGCCGCAGGCGGAGCGTCCCGTCGGCGTTCACCTCCTGAAACGAGAAATCGGAGTTATCGGCCATAACGGTGAACGTGGCGACGTAGCAGTTCGTGAGCGCGATGGCGTAGTAGTTCTCGGGAGCCGGCCCGTCGAATGTCCCGCCGAACTCCTGTGGGATGCCAACCTCGAACTGCCCACGGGACTCAGTCGTCCAGCGGTCGGTGTCGTCCGTCGCAGTGGCCTGTGCGTGGTAGTCTTCCGAGTACTCGACCATACAGTGACTGATGACTGGACGGAAAAAAGCGTATGCACGGCAGGGCGACCATCTCCCCAGTTCGAGTGTCGGCCCTCAGGCCACTGCCGCCAACGGTATATAGAAGCGGTGTGTTATTGTCACTCAGTGACATACAACCGGGTACTCGTTCTGATCGGGGACGAGGCAGTCGCAGCGCGAAACGCCGAGGTCGGCATCGCGCTCGCGGAGCGGCTGGACGCCGCCGTCCACCTCCTGCGTGTCGTCGAAACACAGTCGTCCCGCCTCTCGCTAGGTTCGGACGCACCAACCGTCGCGACCAAGCCGGCGGTTCCGCCGGAGGTCGAGAAATTGATCACGGAGGCAGCGGTGGACGGCAGAATACACACCGCCGAGGGACCCCGACAGGAGCAGGTCCTGCGCTACGCGACCGAACAGGACATCGACCTCGTCCTGATCCGGCCACAGGCGAGCACCAGGGCGTTCGACAGCCTCGTCGACGGCGTGGGGCGGGCGGCCGATATCCCGATTCTCGCAGTTCCCGACGACAAGACGCAGATACAGTTCGAGCAGTTGGTCGTGCCCAACCTGGAGACGGTCCCGAGCGAAGCAGCGACCGAGCACGCTGTGGCGGTCGCCGAGGCGCACGGAACAACAGTGCGCGTCGTCACCGTCATCGACCTCCAGCGGGCGGCCGGGCCGTTCAACGCCGGCGGTGTCTCCGAGGAGTTCATCGAGCGCAAGGAACGGGAACTGCGGTCCCCAGTCAAAGCCGTGGGCGACCCGGACGGCGACCTGACGTTCGAAACGCTCACCGCACCCAGCCGGCCAGAGGAGACACTCGACGAGTACGTCGCCGATGCCGGCGCGGACGCCCTGGTCGTCGGCCACGACAAGACCTCCCCGCTGGTCGGGCGACTCCGTCCGACTGGGGTCAATCGCATTCGGCAGACGGTCGACGTGCCGGTACTCGTCGTTCCGTAGAGACGACCCGACACTGGCACGGGACCCGGACTCAGTCCGATGGTCCCTTGCCGTCAGTCACGACCGGACGGGCCGGAACCGCAGGGGGACGGCTGACGCGGTCCGCACTGTGCTCGTCCGATAGCTGTTCGAGGGCACGGTGTCTCACTACTTCGGCGTGAATCGCGTCGGTGAGGGCTTCGTGTGCGCCGATAGGTGCAGCGTAGTCGATGCCACCGCGGTCGATATCGAGTTTCTCCGGGACGGTTTCCGCCGTGACGGGCGACGGTGCGACGAACACCGGCACCGCGACCACCGCCTCGTTCGAGACGTTGTACCGCGCACACTCGACGACAGGGTCCTGAAGGACGTAACACGACCGCACCTCGTCGTAGGCCGTCCGGTCCCGCAGTCGTTGTTCGTGGTATTCGACCGTCCGCCGCTGGTCCGACAGGGACCCGCTACCGAGGCCGACGAGGAGCAGCGAGGTCTCCGACGGACGGTCGGCGTGTTCGTCCGCGCGCTCCGCGATGATGTCGGTGAGTGCCGGACTGTGGCCGATGGGGTCACAGAGTGACACCGCATCGCCCCACCGCCGAGCAATCGTGGAGATCACGTGCCTCGTCTCGTTCGTGTACGCAACCGTGAGTGGCACCACCAGCACCGGTCCGTCCGCGCGCTCGGGTGCGGTGTCCGCGACAGTTTCGTCCCACGTCTCGTCGTACGTCTCGACCCGCACCGTGGCTGCGGCGTTCCGGTCGCGCAGACGCGCCGCGTGTGTCTGAATCGGCTGTGGCGATTCCGCCGTCTGCCGGCCGACGAGTAGCAGTGTTCCGGGTGTCATGGCTGGCTCTGTAACTTCTTTTGTGTTACTACAACCTCGGTTGTCTTCGTGTCGTGCGTGAGCAAGTGTCAAATAGATTTCGGTGAGCGAGTCGGGCCCCCCTCGGCAAATGCCGACCGGAGTGTCGATGTGACGCGGGACGGCGGGTCACAGACGTTTCGTGATGCGTAGCTGTCGGCTCTGGGGAAAGCTATTTCATATTTCCCTCGATAGCAGGGGTATGGCGTATCTCGCAGGTGTCGATATCGGCAATTCCAGTACGGAGGTCGCGCTGTTGCGCCAGCGGGACGGGCATTGCCCGGAGTTCTGTGCCAGTGCCCTCTACAGGACGACCGGGCTGAAAGGGACGAAAAAGAACGTCCCGGGCGTCGTAAGTGCGCTCTCCCGGGCCGCGACTGACGCGGACATCGACGTGGACGATATCGAGACGGTGCTTCTCAACGAAGCCGCACCTGTCATCGGCGACGTGGCGATGGAGACGATCACCGAGACCGTCATCACGGAGTCGACGATGATCGGCCACGACCCGTCGACGCCGGGCGGCGTCGGTCTCGGGAGAGGGACGGGCATCGACATAACGGCGTCGATGGACGAGCACGACCCGGACGAACCCGTCGTCTTTCTGGTTCCCGAAACGGTCGATTTCGCCGTCGCCGCCGAAATCATCAACGAATGGTCGGCGGCGGGTTATGAAGTCGCCGGCGCTATCATCCAGCGGGACGACGCCGTCCTCATTCACAACCGGATCGACATCGACATCCCGATTATCGACGAGGTGTCTGATCTGGGGAAGGTCCCGCGGGGTCAGCCCACAGCCGTGGAAGTCGCGCCCGAAGCGACGGGGCGAACCATCGACGAACTGTCGAACCCCTACGGCATCGCGACTGTGTTCGACCTCTCCTCCGAGGAGACCCAGAAGATAATCCCTGTCGCTCGTGCCCTCGTGGGGAATAAATCTGCAGTGGTCATCAAGACGCCGGCAGGCGACGTCGAGGAGCGGACGATACCCGCCGGCGAACTCCGTATTATCGACGAGCGCGGGAACACGACCGAGGTGCCGGTCGACGAAGGAGCGGACGTCATCATGGACGCGGTGATGGACAGCTGGCCGGTGTCAGACGTTCAGGGGGAGAGCGGGTCGAACATCGGCGGCATGCTGAATCGGGCGCGGAGCCAGATGGCCGAAGTCACCGGGCAGCCGGTCGACGCCATCGAGATCCGGGACATCATGGCGGTCGACACGCTCGTCCCGCAGAAAGTGGAGGGCGGCGTGGCCGACGAGGACAGCATGGAAAGCGCGGTCGCCCTGGCCGCGATGGTGAAGACCCAGCAGCTCCCGATGCAACAGATCGCGGACGGCATCGAGGACGAAATCGGCGCGGAGGTCGTCATCCAGGGCGTCGAGGCGAACATGGCGGTGCTGGGCTCGCTCACGACACCGGGGACGGACCACCCGCTCGCGATCCTCGACATGGGCGGCGGGTCGACCGACGCGGCGTACATGGACGAGGACAAGGAAATCGATTCGATCCACCTCTCGGGTGCCGGCGACCTGGTCACGATGCTCATCGACTCCGAACTCGGACTGGACGACCGCGACCTGGCGGAGGCGATCAAGAAGTACCCCTCGGCGAAGGTCCAGTCCCTCTACAGCATCCGCGAGGAAGACGGAACGGTCGACTTCTTCGACGATCCCGTCGACCCGAGCCTCTACGGCCGGACGGTCGTCCTCGAAGACGGCGGGAGCATGCGGCCGGTGCCGGTCGACAAATCCCCGGAGGAGATACGCCGCGTCCGGCGGCGGGCCAAGCGGAACGTGTTCGTCGAGAACGCCGAGCGTGCGCTCAACATCATCACACCGACGGAGAGCATCAGGCGGCTACCGTTCGTCGTCATGACCGGCCGCTCCGCGCTCGATTTCGAAATCCCGGAGATGATCTCCGACGCGATGGCCGAGTACGGCATCGTCTGTGGCCGGGCGAACGTCCGCGGCGAGATGGGACCGCGGAACGCCGTCGCGACGGGGCTTGTACTCTCACACATCGGCGGCGGCGGGTATCTGGACCTGGATATGCCGTCCGGGCTCTCGACGTCGCTGGAACGGTCCACGGTCTGATACCGCGGCCGTCGTGGGGCCGACACAGCGACACGAACTGTGGCGGGACAGCGTTCGCAAATACGAAACTGCGCCACCTGATTTTATAATCGTGAGCGCAGAAGAGTGGCGTATGAGTGGCTGCCGCGGCCCAGTCGACCAGAACGACCAGATTCCGCGCGTGTTCGTGTGGTGCATCGGCGAGGAGCTACCGGACCCAGTGGAGTACATCGAGTACGGCCTGGAAGAGGAGGGTGTCTCGTGGGCGGTCCAGTCGGGCTTCGACGGCGACGGTGTCGCGGTCGCCTACGACGCCTCGGTCAGTTCGCCGCTGAAGATCGGCGTGAGCGTGACGCCGGCTCAGCGAGTGGTCGTCCACCACAAGCAGCTACCCGACGACGACCCGATGTTCGACATTCCCCACGTGACCACTGAAACCGCCCGGAAGCTCGGCTCGAACGCCGCCCGGCTCGCGAAGGGGACGCCGCTCAAAACGGTCGCCTGACGGGCCGGGACGGAGACAGTATTTTTTGTCAGGGGGTCGCAATCGGGAGCGTGTATGGCACCGGAACACACCGCCTATATCGAGACGTTAGCACACGTGAACTGCGGCGCGTGTGACGGCTACTGGGGGCTGAGCGACATCACCAGAACAGACCTGACAGACCGTGACTGGACCTGTCCCCATTGCGGGACGGAGAACCGGATCGGCGAACTCGTCGAGGAGTGATCCCGCGTATGAAAATCTACACCCGACGCGGCGACGAGGGACAGACCGACCTGCGGGACATGAGCCGAGTCTCGAAGGGGAGTCCCCGTATCGAGGCGTACGGCAACGCGGACGAACTGAACTCGCTCATCGGGACGATCCGGCCGACGGGCTACGAGGACGTCGACGAGGACCTGGCAGCGGTGCAGAACCACCTCCACATCGTCCAGGCCGACTTCGCCAACCCGGATCCCGACCCCGACGACCCGGTCATCGAGGAGCGACACGTCGACCAGCTGGAGACGTGGATCGACGAGGTCTCGGCGGAGCTCGACCCGCTCGAATCGTTCATCCTCCCCGGTGGGAGCGACGCCGGGGCGGCGCTCCATCACGCGCGCTCGGTCTGTCGGCGCGCCGAGCGGCGAGCGGTCGCGTTCCAGGCCGAGGCCGACGGGGTCAACGAGCAGGCGGTCGCCTATCTGAACCGGCTCTCGGACCTGCTGTTCACGCTGGCCCGGCTGGTCAACGAGCGAGAGGGCGTCGGCGAGGCGCACCCGACGTACTGACCGGCGATTCGTCACTCAGTTTCCGGGCAGTGGGACCCGGACGCTCGCCCCGTCCGGAGATAGAACTATACGTTCGTGCCGAGATAGCGTGGAACAGACCGATGGCGTCGACACTCGATCCGCAAGTGCAGGAGTACCTCCACGGACTCTCGGAGCAGGGACTGCCACCGCTGTACCGGTTGCCGCTGGCCGAGGCCCGCGAGACCTACCGCGACCTGAGTGTGCCCGACGAGCCGCCGGAGCCGGGCGACTCGGTCACGGACAGGACCATCCCCGGCCCGGACGGCGAGATTCCGATCCGTATCTACCGGCCGACGGCCGACGGACCGCGACCGGCCATCGCGTTCTTCCACGGCGGCGGCTGGATGCTCGGGGGCATCGAAACCCACGACGCGCTGTGTCGGGCCCTCACCAACGCGGCCGACTGCGTCGTCGTCGCCGTCGACTACCGGCTGGCTCCGGAACACCGGTTTCCCGACGGGCTGGAGGACTGCTACGCCGCGACGCAGTGGCTCGCAGCCAACGCCGAGGAGATCGGTGCGACGCCCGGTGTACTGGCCGTCGCCGGGGACAGCGCCGGTGCGACGCTCGCACTCGGGGTCAGCCTCGTCGCCCGCGACAGGGGCGGCCCGTCCATCGACTACCAGGTGCTCGCGTATCCGCCCGCGGAGTTCTCCTTCGAGACGGACTCCTACGAAGAGAACGCGCAGGGGTACTTCCTGACGCGGAAGGACATGGAGCGGTTCTGGAACGGCTACATCCGGAGCGAACTGGACGGCGATCATCCGTATGCCGCCCCGCTGCAGGCCGACCGACTGGACGGGCTGGCGCCGGCCTTCCTCCTCACCAGTGGGTTCGACCCGCTCCGGGACGACGGCCGCGCGCTCGCGGACCGTCTCAACGCCGCGGGCGTCCCGACCCGCCACGTCCAGTACGACGACATGATCCACGGGTTCCTGACGATGCTCGCCGACCCGGAACTCGACCGTGCGCGGGAGGCCATCGACGAGATCGGCGACGCGGTTCGGTCGGAACTGGGGTGAGACGATCCGGAGTGTAACCCCGGCAGCAGTCGATACGCTGTCGTAGGCAGTCACGCCGCGGGTGCGTCACTATGTTTTATTGTAATAGTTGATAGACATTTCTGTGGGATGGTTGAACAAACCACACTAGACGGAGCTGTATCGATTGTGACGGGCGGGGCCGGCGACATCGGGGGCGGTATCGCCGCCGAGCTCGCGGCCGCGGGCAGCGACGTCGTCATCGCCGACGTGGACGTGATGGAGTCGGCGTACAACCAGCGGTCGTCTACCGAGATGGCCGGTACCGAGCGCGCCCAGAATGTCGTCGACCGCGTCGAGTCCGAGGGCCAGCGCGCTCACGTCATCGACTGCGACGTGACGAAGGCAGACCAGGTCGAGGCGATGGTTGAAGAGGTCCTCGACGAGTTCGGCCGCATCGACGTCCTCGCGAACAACGCGGGCGTCATCACCGTCGCCCCGGTCGAGGAAATGGCCGAGGAAGAGTGGGACACGGTGATGGACGTGAACATGAAGGGGATGTTCCTCACGGCCCGGGCCGCGGCCCCGCATCTCAGGGAGACGGAGGGTTCGATCGTCAACACCGCCTCAATCGCGGGGTCTATCGGGGCCGCCGGCCTCGCCCACTACTGCGCGTCGAAACACGCCGTCCTCGGGTTTACCAAGTCGCTGTGTCTCGAACTCGCGCCGGACGTGACGGTCAACGCCATCTGTCCGGGCATCGTCGAGACGCCAATGTGGGAGGACGTGCTGACACCGGAACTCGGGGAGGCCTACGAGGACACCATCGACCGGACGATCCCGATGGGCCGCGACCAGACCCCCGAGGACATGGGTCGGACCGTCGTCTTCCTCGCGGAGAACCGGAACATCACCGGGCAGGCGGTTGTCGTCGACGGCGGCATCTTGCAGAACGTCATCTAGAACGACCCGACGGGGGCCGGCCGCTACGACGGCCGGTCCCGCCACATGTTTTTTAGTAACCGCGCGGCGATAGGTAGCGTACCGTGTCATACATTGTCAAGATGCCGAAGCTCGGGCTGGAGATGGAACAGGGAACCGTGCTCGAATGGACCGTCAGGCAAGGCGATGAGGTCTCGGAGGGCGAGATGATCGCCGAAGTCGAGTCCGAGAAGAGCATCGGCGAAGTCGAGGCACGCGAGGACGGGACGCTCCGGCGCGTCTACGCCGAGGAGGGGGACGCTGTGCCGCCGGGAACGCCCATCGGCATCTTCGCAGCGCCGGACGCCGACATCGCCGACCTGGAGGCGGAAGCCGAGGCCGAACTGGAGGGCGACGCCGAGACGGCTGAGAGCGAGGGGGAAACAGCCGCGACAGAGACGGCAGAAGCATCGGGAGCGGTCGCCGCGACTCCCGAAACGGCAGGGGGCGGCGGTGACGACGGGAGCCAGACGGGCGACACTGGCGGGGGGAGCGACGATGTGAAGGCCTCCCCGCGCGCCCAGAAGCGGGCCGAAGAACTGGGCGTCGACCTGGCGGCCGTCGAGGGGACCGGGTTCGACGGCGCGATCACGGAAGACGACGTCGAAGCGGCCGCCGACGCGGCCGAGAGCGAACCGGCGGGCGAAGGCGACACAGAGGAAGTGAAAGCCTCACCGCGTGCGCAGAAGCGGGCCGAGGAGTTAGGCGTCGACCTGACCACCGTCGACGGGACCGGCTTTGAGGGTGCGATTACCGAAAGTGACGTCGAGGCCGCCGCCGAGGCGGAACCACCCGTCAAGAGGGCCGAGCGACAGCGCGGTGGCGTGGAGTGGCTCTCGGCCGAACGGCCGGAACTGGACCGGTACGAACGGGTCACAGCCACCGCGGACCCGCCCGCCGGTGAGGCGCTGTTCGAGACGATGGAAGCGGTCCGGACAGCCTTCGAGCAGCGCGTGACGATGACCGACGTGGCGCTCGTCCTCGCCTCGACGACGCTCACCGAACACGCCGTCATGAACGGCACGTTCACCGAGTCCACCCACCAGGTCGCGGAGCCACAGCACATCGCCCTCGTCGCCGACATCAACGGCTCGGTTTCGGGAGTCATCCCCGACGCGGCGAACAAGTCCCTCACCGAGATTGTCGACATCCGCCAGTCAGTCGACGGCGAGAGCGAGCCGTCCCACCAGGCCACCTTCACCGTCACGAACGCCGCCGAGACCGACGGCAGCGGCCGACTGATCAATCCGCCGGCCGTCGCGGCGCTCGAACTAGATCCGACCGGTGAGCGAGCCGTCCCGGGCGAGAACGGCGTTACTATCCAGCCGCTCGTGACGGCCAGCCTCACGTACGACACGCGGGCGGTCGGTGCCGGGGAGGCGCAGGCGTTCCTCGACGGGTTCTTCGAGCGAGCCGAGCGGGCGTCTGAGCTGGTTCTCGGGTCGTATCGCGGGCGTGAGTGAGAGAAGGCCGAACCGCCGCTCCCGACGACCGATTACGATTCGTCGACTGGCACGCCACGCCGAACCAGGACGCCCGCGTCGGCCGCGGCACCGAGCGCGGCGTCGACATCTACCAGTCGCGGCCCATCAGCGACGGGCGTGATCTCGACAGTCGCGTCGGCCAGTTCGAGTTCCCGCTCGCCGTCCGCGCCGACGACGCCGTCCTCGACTGTGAACGTCGCGGGCTCGTCCCAGTCCAGTGGGTCGTGATCGACGACCCCGACCTCGGTCGTCATCCCCGGTGCGAGGATACCTCGGACTGTTCGGGACGTGTCCGCGGGGTCACCCAGGCGGAGCGCTGCGCCACCCGGCTCGTCGGGGGCCAACGGCTCCAGACAGCCAGCGACGCAACTGAGGCCGATTTCCGACGGATGCGCCCGCGAGACGACCCCGCCAAGCAGCTCCGAGGGGTCGATGACGGCGCGGGTCCCGACGAACGGACGGTCCGTGATTTCGACGGCGGCCAGCCCGGTGAGCCGCTTCGTGCCGTTGACGTCGTCGGCCACCACGTCGATTTTTCCGTGGCGATAGGTGACGGATTCGGCGTCGACGATGCCGCTCGCGACGACAGCCGCGGCCGCGCCGGCGGTCGTCCCGTCGACGGGCGTCGGAACGACGTTGTTCGTCCCGGTCGAAACGGAGACGAGCGGCACGTCGCCGAGTTCCATCGCCGCGTCGCGTGTCGTCCCGTCGCCGCCCAGCACGACCACCGCGTCGGCGTGCTCGCGGAAGTGGGCCGCCGCGCGCCGCGTGTCGGCCGCCGACTTCTCGACGGGCATGTCCACCTGTTCGATAGCGACGCCGTCGGGAGCCTCCGAAACCGCGTGGGCCGCGATACCGGCGTTGTCCGGCATGACCGCGACGCTCGGGGTGTCGGGAACGATGGTCAGGCCCGCCAGGACGCACTCGGCGACGCGGCGCTTGGCGTAGTTGTCGACGACGCTCGCGCCGCCAGTGAGGCGGCGGATGTCGCGACCGGCGGCCGGATTGACGACTAGGCCTACGCGGGCCACGTGTTCAGGTGATCCGCTCGATGGCGTGCTGGACCTCGTCCCCGTCGGGCAGGACCTCCTGTTCGAGCGGCGGGCTGAACGGCATGTGCGTGTCAGGCGTGCCGACCCGCTGGATCGGCGCGTCGAGGCTGAAGAAGGCCTCTTCCTGCGCTCTGGCGGCGACTTCGGCGTGGATGCCGTAGGAGAGCGGGCTCTCGTCGGCGACGACGAGGCGGCCCGTCTTCTCGACGCTCTCGACGATGGTGTCCGTATCGAGCGGGTACAGCGACCGGGCGTCGATGACCTCGACGTCGACGTCGCCGTCCAGGGTCTCGGCCACGTCCAGCGACTCGCCGACGAGGCGCTGGGTCGCGACGACGGTTACGTCGTCGCCCTCCTGTTCGATGCTCGCCTCACCGATGGGGACGGTGAAGTCCTCGTCGGTCGGGACCGACCCCTTCTGCTCGTAGATCATCTTGTTCTCGAAGACGAACACGGGGTCGTCCGAGCGGATGGCGGCCTTGGTGAGGCCCTTCGCGCTGGCCGCCGTCCCGGGTGCGACCGCTTTCAGGCCCGGGAAGTGGGCGATCCAGGCGTGGACCGTCCCGGAGTGCTGGCTGGCGGCCCCCATGCCGCCGCCTTCGGTCGTTCGGACGGTGACGGGCATCTCCGTCTTCCCGCCGAACATGTAGCGCATCTTCGCCATCTGGTTCATGATCTGCTCCATCGAAACGCCCATGAAGTCGCTGAACATGAGTTCCACGACCGGACGCGTGCCGGTCGCGGCCGCGCCTGTCGCAGCGCCCATGAACCCCGCCTCGGCGATGGGCGTGTCCCGGACGCGTTCCTCGCCGAACTCCTCGAAGAGGTCGCCGGTCACTTCCAGGACGCCACCGAACAGGCCGACGTCTTCGCCCATGACGTACACGTCTTCGTCGCGTTCCATCTCCTCACGGAGGGCCTGTCTGATGGCCTCCCGAACGGTCATCGTCTCGGTCTGTTCCGCATCGATTTGAGCCTGTGCAGTCATCGTGAGTCACCTCCGCGCGTGCCCCCGTCGGCACGCGGCCGGGCCGCGAACTGTTCGATTTCGGGGACCGGTTCGCCGAACATGTCCTCGTAGGCCTCGGAGGGATCGGGCATGTCCGCGTCCTGTGCGTAGTCGACGGCGTCGGCGATGGTTTCCTCGACCTCGGACTGGAGCTCTTCGAACTCGGACTCGGTGAGTTCGCCACGGTCGATGAGCCGCTGTTTGAACGACTCGATGGCGTCGCGCTCCTGCCACTGCTCGATTTCCTCTTTCGTGCGGTACGGCTGCTCGTCGCCCTCGTAGTGACCGCGGTAGCGATACGTCTCAGCCTCGATCAGCGTCGGCCCGTCGCCCGCCCGGGCGCGCTTCCGGGCCTCCTCGACGGCCTCGGCGACAGCGGTGACGTCCATACCGTCGACGGTGACGCCGGGGATGTCGTAGGCCTGGGCCGTGTCGCTGAGGTTCTCGACGTTGTGCTGTTTCTCGACCGGGGTGGCCTCGCCGTACTGGTTGTTCTCGACCAGGAAGACGGCCGGGAGGTCCCACGTCGAGGCCATGTTGATCGCCTCGTGGACCTGTCCCTGTGCGACGGCCCCGTCGCCAAGGAAGCCAAGGGCGACCTTGTCCAGGTCCTTGTAGTCGATGGTGAGCGCCGCACCGGTCGCCATGGGCGGGCCGGCACCGACGATGCCGTTCGCACCGAGCATCCCCGAGTCCACGTCGGCGATGTGCATCGAGCCCCCCTTGCCGTTGCAGTAGCCGTCCTGTTTGCCGAACAACTCGGCCATCATCAGCTCGGGGTCGAGCCCCTTCGCGATGCAGTGGCCGTGCCCCCGGTGCGTACTGGCGATGTAGTCGTCCGGATCGAGCGCCGCACAGGCACCGACCCCGACCGCTTCCTCACCGATATAGAGGTGGACGAACCCCGGGATTTCACCGTCTGCGAAGTACTCGCCTGCTGTCGTGTCGAACTCCCGTATCAGGAGCATCCGACGCAGGGCTTCGAGCCGTCCGTCGTCCGTGGCTAGTGTATAGTCTGCCATACTACGTTAACTGATGACACTTAACACGATATTAGTAGTACCGATTATTATTTGGTAGTATCAAAAGATAATATCCCTCGAAGGCGAATATACAAGGCTATCTGATAGAAACCGAGAGTAGTTCCTCGGGTGTCGGGTCCCGAAACCGGTACCGCGTCGGTGACCGTCGGACCGCGAACAGCTCCAAAACGACGACCAGTCGCCGGCCATCGCTGAGCGTTCCGCGACAGAGCGGACCCCGACTCGTAATGACGAGGTACGGCGGGGCCGGGATCGGTCTGCCCTGCACTGTCTCGCCCATCGCTGCCGTCCCAGTCTGTAGCATCGCAAGGAGGTCTGCGGCCAGCCCCTGCTCTCGAAGGAGGTGCTCCAGCGGCTCCGTCACTGCACCGGATTCCTGCACGTCGTCGGTCGGCCAGGCGGTGGCCACCGAGTGGCCGGCGTCGATAACCGACTGCAGGGTCTCGCGATGCGCTTCGAGGAGCCGCGTTCGAATTGTCGACTCCAGCTGTGTCACAGGCACGTGTTAGAAGGGTACATTCAAAAAGCAAACTGTTCTGTCAGGAGCGGTCGACGCAAACGAGCTTTCGGCGCAGTATCGTCCAATACAGAGACACTTTCTCCCTTTCCACAGGTATATCGAAAAGAAACTGTTTCGACAGTCACCGGTAACTGACAGAACAGATTAATTAATGAATAATAATGTGATATACGTCAACAGCTGTCGGTTACGTGTGAGAGGATCTAGCTCTCAAAAAAACGACCGGCCATTCGAAGCCAGCAGGAGATACCACCGCAGGTGGCGGGTACTCGGCCGTCGAATAACAACTGTACTGGTATTAGATTCTACCGGAGACCGGGCAGCCGTCCGCGATTGCTATCGGTAGATCTGTCGATAAAACAAACAGTGCTATCACTCGTGGGCCAGGTTGACCTCGATGACGTTGGCAGCCTGTTGTACCGTGTCGATGAGGTGCGCTTTGCGGCCCGGCGATTGCAACCGATTGATGGGTGCGGTGATACTGATAGCGGCCTCGCGTCGGTCGCCGGTATCGATGGGAACACCGACACAGCCGGTCCCGTCGACCCGCTCCTCGGTGTCGTCGGCGACCCCCCGCTCTCGGATCGTCTCGAGCTCCGCGAACAGCGTCTCGCGGTCTGTGATGGTATTCTCCGTCTCGGCTGGCAGCCCGCGAGTCTCGATGATTTCGGCGACCCGGTCGTCGTCGAAACTCGACAGGAGCGCTTTGCCGATAGCGGTCTTGTGGAGGTGGATGCGCTTCCCGAGGCGCGTATCGAGCGCGACCGCCTGGTCGCCGCTGGTCGTATGGATGTAGATGCCGTAGCCCTGTTCTTCGATCATCAGGTTCGCCAGTTCGCCGGTCTCGACGGCCATCCGTCTGACCTCGGGCTTTGCCACTTCGTAGATGCCGTCGTAGCGCTGTGCGATACCGCCGAACTCCAGCCACCGGAGCCCGATTCGGTACTCGCCGGCCCGTTCCACCACCAGTCCCTCGTCTTCCAGTGTCACCAGGTGTTTGTATATCGTGCTCTTGGCTGGCTCCAGCGAATCGGCGAGTTCCACCAGCGTGGCACTCCCACCGAGTTCCTTGATACCCGAGAGTACCGCCAGCGAGGTCTGCGTCGCCCGGACCGAGTCCGTTTTCGCCCGTGTCATTGGACACCAGTTCTGGTGCCGCTCGAATAAAATTGCCGTATCGGCTGTGACAAACGGTTTACGTTAGCTGCCGACACTGAACGTGCCACCGGATCGGCCTCCCAGGTACGTGGACCCACACGGGTATTCGAAAATACGAAACGGGAAACCGGGCCCAGTGGCGCGAAAGCAACAGCCGAAGTCGTCGGTACCACCGTGGCGTGGCGACCGAGCGGTCCCGAGATACCGACGAATCAGTCGCGTGCCGTCGGCCGTCGGATCGCCCGAGTGGCCAAGCACTGAAAGATAATATAGTGAGGATATTTCTCATTTTCGAATATACTGCGAGAGAGTGGAACGACGGCTCTCGCTGGTGGTTCGGTTGTCGGCGGACGGTAGATTTAAGCGGTTCCGTTGGGTTCTTTGAGGTGAGTTATGAGTGTGACGCGACACTACGACCGCGAGTTCGTCAGAACGTTCTTTACCTCTCCGACAGCAGTGGACGGGGAGGAGGACTCCGCGAAGATGCTGCGGAGTGCAGGCCAGCTCCGGGGCCTCCAGGCCCCTGACGTCTGGGTCCCGGACAACGAAGACGCGACGGCACCGAACATGCGCGAGGAAGGCGTCCAGAACATTATCGAGGTCGTCTCCGAACAGGGCGCCGAGTTCCCCGGCGAGATCCACCCGCGCGTCGTCTGGCACCGCGAGTCCCCGACGACCCGCTACCAGGGGTTCCAGCAGATGCTGGAGATCACCGACCCGGACAACGGGGCGGTCGAACACATCGACGGCTTCGTCATTCCGGAGGTCGGCGACATCGACGACTGGAAGAAGGCCGACGAGTTCTTCACCATCATCGAGCACGAGCACGGGCTCGAAGAGGGGAGCCTCTCCATGTCGGTCATCGTCGAGAGCGGCGAGGCCGAACTGGCGATGGGCGACCTCCGCGAGGAGATGGGCAAGCCCTCGAACAACCTCGAACGCATGTTCCTGCTCGTCGACGGCGAGGTCGACTACACCAAGGACATGCGCGCGATGACGCCGACCGGCGAACTCCCGCCGTGGCCGGAACTGCGCCACAACACCTCCCGGGGTGCCAGTGCCGCCGGCCTCATCGCCGTCGACGGCCCCTACGACGACATCCGCGACGTCGAAGGCTACCGCGAGCGGATGAAGGACAACCGCGCGAAGGGGATGACCGGCATCTGGTCGCTGACGCCGGGTCAGGTCGTGGAGGCGAACACGGCCCCGCTCCCGCCGAAGACCGGCAGCTGGCTGCTCGAAGTCGGTGGCCAGGAGGTCGAACTCGAAGAACAGGACGGCAAGCAGGTGTACGACGGCGACGACCTCTCGCTGGAAACGGACGGCGAGGGCGGCTACGTCCTGCAGGCGGGTGGCGAGCGACTGGAACTGGACGAGGAGGAACTCACCGAGGAACTGCTCGACCGCACCGCGTACATCCCCAGTATGAACGACATCGTGGACTCCATGGAGGAGTTCGAGGCCGCCAAGGAGGCCGGCAAGGGTGCCATCGCCATGACCCAGGCCGCGACGCTGGTCATCGACGGCGTCGAAGTCGAGGTCAGCAAGGACCGGATGTGGGACGAAGCGACCTACCAGGCCGCACAGACGCCCATCACGCTGTTCCAGGACGTGTACGAGCACCGCCCGGACCAGCACGAGGAACTGGAGGAGATGTACGGCACTGACATCGTCGAACGCGCCACGGCCGTCGGGAACTGACGGTCGTACTTAGCGTTTCGTCATTCGAAACACCGTGGGTTCGGTCAGTCGTCGAGCGGTTCGATGAGTTCGACGTGATGGCCGTCGGGGTCCGCGACGAAGGCCGTGTACGCGCCGGCCTCCGGCTGTGGGCCCGGCTCTTTGACGACGCCGTGGTGGTCGATGCGGTCGACCGTCGCGTCGACATCGTCCACGCCGAGCGCGAGGTGGTCCCAGCCGGTCCCCATCTCGAAGCTCGTCTCTCCTGCTGTCTCCGAGAGTTGCAGTTCGACGCCGTTGTCGTCGGCCACGTAGTAGTTGGTCGTCTCGCCGTCCGGCGTGGTGAACTGCCAGGACTCCTCGAAGCCGAACTGCTCGTAGAACGCGATCGATTCCGCCGCGTCGGCGACGTTCAGACACATGTGGAGTACGCTTGCACTGCCCATACACCGCATCCGACGCCCCGGGGCAAATAGCTGGCGGGCCGCGTCGGGAAAATTGTGACCGCATGCCACAGATTTTAATGATTATTACCCCTGAATGCAGGTATGGCAATCGAAAACGTCGAGGACACCTGGTCGGCACAGGAACTGGACCTCGACCGACCGGATGTTGACGCGTATCGGGACCTGGCGGAAGCGCTCCGTTCACAGGTCTCAGGTGGGGTCGAGTTCGATGAGTACGCCCGGGTTCTGTACGCAACGGACGGGAGCATCTACCGCGCCGAGCCGGCAGGGGTCGTGTATCCGACTGACATCGACGACGTGCGAGCGGCCGTCGAGGTGGCGACGAGCCACGGCGTCCCGATCATGCCTCGCGGGACCGGGTCGTCGCTCGCTGGACAGGCCGTCGGCCCGGGCTGTGTCGTCCTGGATATGTCCCGGCACATGAACGAGATCCTCGATATTCGGCCGGACGAGCAGACGGCACACATCCAGCCCGGCGTGGTGCAAGACGATCTGGACGACGCGCTGGCCGACTATGGTCTGAAGTTCGCGCCGGACCCGGCGTCGTCGAACCGCGCCTCTGTCGGCGGCGGTATCGGGAACAACTCCACCGGGGCGCACTCCGTCAGGTACGGTATCACCGACGCCTACACCGACGCGGTGAAAGCCGTCCTCTCGGACGGGTCGCTCATCCACGCCCGCGAGGTCGTCATCGACTCACCGGAGTGGGACGACATCGTGGACAAGGACGACCGCGAGGCCGACATCTACCGGACGGTCCGCGAAATCGTCGAGGACAACGCCGACGAAATCGAGGCACGCTACCCGGACCTGAAACGGCGGGTGTCGGGCTACAACCTCGACCGCGTCATCTACGAGAACGACGACGGCGAGCGCGTGCTGAACCTCGCGAAGCTGTTCGTCGGGAGCGAGGGGACGCTCGGAGTCATCGTCGAAGCCGAACTCTCGCTGGTGACGGTTCCCGAAGAGACCGCCCTGGCGCTGTACTGCTTCGACACGCTCGCGGACGCGATGCGAGCCGTCCCGGTCGCGCTCGACTACGACGTCAGCGCGGTCGAGTTGATGGACGACGAGGTGTTCAGGCTCGCGGCCGGCTCCGACGGCTACGCCGAGTACGTCGACCCGATTCCCGACCGCGCGGCCGCGGCGTTGATGCTGGAATACGACTCGGAACTCCACGACGACTTCGAGGCGGCCATCGCTCGGACCAACGAACGGTTCGTGGACGAGGGGGAAGCCTTCGACGTGGTCGAGGCCTACACCGATGCGGACCAGGACGACCTCTGGAAACTCCGGAAGGCGGCGATTCCGCTCCTGATGTCCATGGACGGGGACCCAAAACCGTATCCGTTCATCGAGGACGCGACGGTCCCGCCAGCGGAGCTGGCCGAGTACGTCGAGAAGTTCGAGGGTGTGCTGGCTGACCACGACACGTCGGCCGCGTACTTCGCCCACGCCGGTTCCGGAACGCTCCACATCCGCCCGATTCTCAACCTGAAGGAAGAATCCGGCATCGAGGACATGCACTCCATCACCGACGACGTGACAGACCTCGTGCTCGAACACAACGGATCGTTCTCCGGCGAGCACGGCGACGGGATGGCCCGGACGGAGTTCAACCCCAAGATGTACGGCGAGACGCTCTGGGACGCGTTCAAGCAGGTCAAAACGGCCTTCGACCCGCAGTGGTGGATGCACCCGGGCAACGTCGTCTACCGCGATGACCCGGACGATATCGGCCCCGACGCTGACCGGGGTGTCGGCGCGGACATGCGCGAGAATCTCCGGTACGGTCCTGACTACCAGTCCCTGGAGCCACAGACGGCGCTCGACTTCGAGGACGAGGGCGGCTTCTCGCACCTCGTCGAACTGTGTAACGGCTGTGGGACCTGCCGACAGACCGACGGGGACGTGATGTGTCCAACGTACCGCGCCTCGGAGGAGGAAGTCCAGACGACACGCGGCCGAGCGAACCTCCTCCGGTCGGCCATTAGCGGTGACCTGGACGAGGACGAGATTCACTCCGACCGGTTCCAGGAGGAAGTGCTCGACCTCTGTGTCGGCTGCAAGGGCTGCAAGAGCGACTGCCCGACCGGCGTCGACATGGCGAAGCTCAAGACCGAACTGAAACACCAGCACCACGAAAAGGAGGGAACGAGCCGCCGGGAGCGCCTGTTCGCCAACATCGACACCGCTTCGAAAATCGGGTCGGCGCTGGCCCCGGTCTCGAACTGGGCGACGGACCTCCCGGGTGCGCGGCTCGTCATGCAGAAAGTGTTCGGCATCGCACCGGAGCGCGAACTCCCGACGTTCAGCCGGGAAACGCTGCAGGACTGGTTCGACGACCGCGGCGGTTCGACCGTCTCACGGGCCGAGGCCGAGCGCAAGGTCCTGCTGTTCCCCGACACGTACACGAACTACTCGTACCCGGCCGCCGGCAAGGCCGCCGTCGAAACTCTCGAAGCCGCGGGCGTCCACGTCACCATTCCGGACGACACCGCACCGTCCGGGCGGGCGGCGTACTCCACTGGCATGCTGGATCTGGCTCGCGAGCGGGCAGAAACGAACGCGACCCGGCTCTCGGACCGCGTCGCGAACGGCCTGGACATCGTGTTCGTCGAACCCTCCGATGCGGTGATGTTCCAGGACGAGTACCGCGACCTGCTCGACGGCCCCGAGGTCTCGCAGGTGGCTGACAGCGCCTACGGCGTGCTGGAGTATCTCGATACCTTCCGGCTCGACGACGCGCTGCCGGTCGAGGACCGCTCGCTCGGGGCCGCCGGCGCGGTCAGCTATCACGGCCACTGCAACCAGAAGGGGACCAACAAGGACCACCACGCCGTCGGCGTCATGCGCCGCGTCGGCTACGAGGTCGACCCGCTGGATTCGACGTGCTGTGGCATGGCCGGAAGCTTCGGCTACCACGACGAGCACTACGATCTCTCGAAAACTATCGGGCGGCTGCTGTTCGACAAGGTCGAGGAAAGCGACGGTGACCGCGTCGTTGCCCCTGGCGGGTCCTGTCGTTCACAGTTGGGTGACCGCGACGGCGTCGACGAGCTCCCGCCCCATCCTATCGAAGTTGTCGCCGAGCGAGTGTCGGGCGCGACGACAGCCTCACGGTCGGTGTGACAGGCACGGCGACGCCCTCGACCGGGGAGTCAGCCGACGTCATGACAGATATTTTTGAATAATATTATATATAATCTCCTCGTCCATTCGGCCATGGCAGAGAAGGGCGTCGTCAACTGTGCACACCTGCGCGTGCCGGATCTGAAGCGTGCAGTGCGGTTCTACACGGAGACGCTGGGATTCGCTGAGCAGTCCCGGGCAGCAGGGGTGAGTCGGCTCGCGACGCCAGCACAGCAGGGCAGTCGGTGTGCGCTCACACTCAGCGAGGGCCAGCGCGGTCTGAACCGACTCGCTGTCGGCGTCAGCGAGACGGGATTCCGCGAGATCGAATCCCGACTCATCGGACGGGATACTGACTTCACCCGCCGAAACGCTACCGAGACAGACGAGAGACGGACGATTCAGGTCACACTACCCGGTGGCCTGCCAATCGAACTCTATAGCCGCGGTCCGGGACAGATACGGGGGCAGGCCCCGGTACCATCAACGGAGACGTCGCTTGCGCCACACGGAATCGACCACGTTACATTGACAGCAGCGGACGTGAAAGCTGACGCCCAGTTCCTGCGGGACGAACTCGGCTTCCAGTTGTCGGATATTGCGACGGCCGGACCCGGTATCTGGGGACGTGCGTTCGCCAGCCGTGGAGACGGGACACACGACGTGGCGCTGGTGATGGAGCCACTGGCACCGTCAACACGGTTGCATCACGTGGCCTGGCGAACCAGCGATGTCGACCACGTGACGCGGCTCATCGAACGGGTTCGGACGGCGGGGTTCAATGTGGATATCGACACCAAAACGGGGGTACGCGACACGCGTGCCGCTGTGTACGTCCGCGACCCCGCCGGAAACCGACTGGAGCTCACGACAGCGGCCACGGGCCAGACACCTGCCGCACCGATTAGGCTGTCGCGGGCGGACCTCGACGACATCGACGCCCTCTGGCCGGAGACACATCCACGGCGGACTGGATAGGACAGAGCCCCAAGCGGCCCCATTTCGAGTGTTAACAGGGCTATCGCTGCCGCCGCACCAGCGTCCGTGTTTCCAGGATGGGCGTCCACCGCCGTGTTTTGTCCTGATGGCAAATATGACCCCGCATACGCGATTTTTACACCTTTTTCGATAATCTGTAGTCTTATTCCTACCAAGTATATTCATACTCTACCACTATGGGAAATCTATGGCATATATAGAATCAAATAGGCTATAAGCAATCTCAATTTGGCGTAGAGTAATGCTATATCTCCATAGCTCAGCGCTGCTTCAGCTCTTGTACCGGTTCGGCCCGGTGTTATTTCGGTCACTCATTCGAGCACGCCGACACGGTTCGGTCAGAGAAACGAATGTACAGTTGTTAGAAATTGTTCCAGGGGCATGACGGTGGCCGTCATCACCCGGAGTCAGTCTCGGGTGAACGACACTGTGCCGTCGGTGAAGGTAAGCGATTCGCGGTCGGTGACTTCGGCGGCGGTCGGCAGGTCTTCGACAAGCGGCTCGGAGACGTGGAGCGGGGACAGGTCCTGCGTGCTCTGTATCCAGACGATTCGAACGGTGTCGGGATCGTAGCCACCGAGCGCTGACAGGGCCGTCCGGACGGCGAACTCGTCGTCCGGCGCGACGAGCGGGAGCTTCGCCTTCGCTGTCGACCCGCTGGTGAGCGCGTTCGCGTACGTCTTCTGCAGGTCCAACTGGTCGACCGCGGCCTGGCGGGTGATGTCCGCCAGCCCGATGCCGTTGCCGTTGCCCTTCGTCGCCTCGGTGAGCCCGCGGGCGTACAGCAGTTTGATCGCCGGCTCGTCGGGGTCCGGCGCGTTGAGGACGCGGTAGCGACCGATCACGTTCGTGTCCATCCCCGCGCCGGAGACGTCCTTCCCGAGCTCGTCGACGACGAGCAGGTCGATATCGTCGACCGGCAGCGTCGCCATCTCGTCGTAGGCCTGCTCCAGCAGCGCTGGCTCGCGGTCGGTGAACGAGCCCGCCGGAATCGCTTCGACATGCGCCGTCTCCTCGTGGAAGTTCTCGATCAGCGCCACGCCGCCGACCAGCGGCAGCGCTGCTTCGACGACCGGGAGCGCGGTTTCGAGTGTCTCGACGTATCCCTCTTTGATAGCTGTCGAGTGGAACGCTTTCGCACCGTGTTGTTTGCCCAGCCCGACGACGGTCATCTTCGTCAGACCGCTCTCGATGCGACCGCTGTAGTTGGTGTGGGGCTTCACCCGGTTCACGAAGACCACGGCATCCGTTTCCTGTGCCGCCACCGAAACGTGGACAGGGAGTTCGGTGTCACCGACAGTGACCGTGTCGACCTGCGTGGTGTCCATCCGGGCGTCGATGGGGGCATCGAGGCGCGATGCCGTGATTCCCAGGCTCTCCAGCACCTCGCGCTGGCCCTCCGGCGTCGCCCCGCCGTGACTCCCCATCGCCGGGACGACGACCGGCTCGAAGCCCCGGTCGCGAATCGCCTCGACGATGGCCTCGGTGATGTCGTCGATGCGGTGAATGCCGCGGCTGCCGACGGCGACGGCGACAGTCGCACCGGGTTCCAGCCCATCGAAGTCGAGCCGGTCGAGTTCGGTCCGCGCCGCTGCCGACGGGTCGTCGACGGCGGCCGTCTCCGGCTCGTACCGGACGCGAGCGAAGCCCGGCAACGGCTGTGGGTCAATGAGGTGGTCCACGTCGCCTCGGTCGGGGAAGTTCATATCGGAGGATTAGCGGCAAGCCATACAAAAACCGGGGTCGCCCGGTGCCACCGCGGCTGGGTACACGAGTATCGTTCCAAAGAGGTAGAACGCCTGCCAATACGCCCCAGAACGCCGCGTTCAGTCCTGTAACAGCAGCCGGACGGCGTCGGAAAGCTGGCCGACGCGAGCGGCGTGTTCGAACGACTCCTCGCGGATGCCGTTCGTGACGAGCGCGAACCCGACGTTCAGTTCGGGGTCGCCCCATCCGAACGAACTCCCGAGGCCGGCGTGGCCGAACATGCGCTCGCGGCTGGCGGCCCCGAACATGTCGGCAGCCAGTCCGCCAGTCCAGAGGCCAAGTCCGTACCGGGCCGGGCGCGACAGTGTGCTGTCGGACTCAGTTTCGGCGTGGGTCGTGGTCGCTTCGTCGACGGTCGCTTCGGTCAGCAGTTGCGTCCCGTCCAGCGACCCACCGTTTGCGAGGCAGGCGTAGAACCGGGCCATGTCCCGGGCGGTGCCGATGCCGTTCGCCGCGGGAATCACCGCCCGGTGAGTCGCTTCCTGATTGAACGCCGCGGCGTACGCTGCGGCGGGGTCTTCGAGCCCTTCGTCGATATCGCGACAGCGCTCGAACTCCTCGTAGCCGGCCAGGGTGGCCACGTCGTCGGGTTCGTCCTCGCGGAGCCCGATACCGGTGTTGTCCATCCCCAGCGGCTCGAACACGTGCTCCGCGACGTACTCCTCGACCGGCTGGCCGCTACAGCGGCGGATGAGTTCGCCGACCAGCCAGCCGTAGTTGATGGCGTGATACGCCGGGGTCGTTCCGGGCTCGAAGACGGGGTCGATGTCTTCCATCGCCGCAACGACGGCGTCCCAGTCGCCCCATCGCTCGGGCTGGTCGTCGAACTCTCCGAAGGGGATGCCGGCGGTGTGGCTGAGCACCTGCCGGACTGTGATCGACGCTTTCTGTGTCCCTTCGTCGGCAAACTCGGGCCAGTGCTCGACGACCCGGTCGTCGTAGTCGAGGTCGCCCTGCTCGACGAGTTGGTGCAGGCCGACACCGGCGAACGGCTTCGTGCAGGAAAACAGGAGATGCCGCGTCTCGACCGTCGTCTCGTCGCCCTCGGGACCCGTGACGCCGCCGGCGAAGTCGACGACGAGGTCGCCGTCGACGTACACCGCCAACTGTGCGCCGTGATGCAGTCCGACTTCGAGTTGTCGGTCGAACTGAGCCCGGAGCTGTTCGATGTCAGCCGCGCTAAGCTGTGGCATGGCCTGTCCTGTGTCCGGCTTCATAATAGAAGTTGGGCTCAGTCCGAGGGCAGTCACGGACGACCGTGCGATCCTATCTGAGGGCGACACAGGCGCATCCGCGCGGCGTCCGTAGCCAGGACCACGCTACTCGAACGCCGGGATGCCGGTCAGGTCGTGCCCGACGATGAGCGAGTGGATGTCGTGGGTGCCTTCGTAGGTATAAACGGTTTCGAGGTTCGTCAGGTGCCGCATCGGGGAGTAATCGGCCGTGATGCCGTTGCCACCGAGCATCTCGCGGGCCACCCGGGACTGCTCGCGGGCCATCCGCGCGTTGTTGCGCTTGGCCATCGACACCTGCTCGGGGCGAAGGTCCCCCCGCTCCTTCAGGTCGGCGAGCCGGTGGGCGAGCAGCTGACCGAGGGATATCTGCGTCGCCATCTCCGCGAGTTTCTCCTGCTGGAGCTGGTAGCCGGCGATTGGTTTCCCGAACTGCTCGCGGTCGGTGGCGTACTCGCGGGCGGTCTCGAAGCAGTCCATCGCGGCCCCGACCGTCCCCCAGGCGATGCCGTAGCGGGCCTGCGTGAGACAGGACAGCGGCCCTTTCATCCCCTCGACGCCCGGCAGGACGTTCGCCTCTGGGACGCGGGCGTTCTGCAGGCTGATCTCGCCCGTGATGGATGCGCGCAGCGAGAGCTTCTCGTCGATCTCGTTCGTCGTGACGCCGTCGCGGTCGGTCTCGACCAGAAAGCCCCGAACGGGGTCGCCGTCGGCGGACGTGACCTTCGCCCAGACCAGCGCGAGGTCGCTGATGGGCGCGTTCGTGATCCACGTCTTCGAGCCGTTCAGGACGTAGCCGTCGGCGTCGCGCTCGGCCGTCGTCTCCATCGCCGAGGGATTCGATCCGTGTTCAGGCTCGGTCAGGCCGAAACAGCCAACCTGCTCGCCGCTGCCCAGCGCCGGCAGCCACTCTTCCTTCTGGGCGTCGCTGCCGTAGGCGTGAATCGGGTACATGACGAGCGCGCCCTGGACGCTGGCCATCGAGCGCAGGCCGCTGTCACCGGCCTCCAGTTCCTGCATCAGGAGACCGTAGGCTGTCTCGCTGAGTCCCGGCAGCCCGTACCCGTCGAGGGTCGGTGCGTAGAACCCGAGGTCGCCCATCTCGGCGATAAGCTCCGTCGGGAACGTCCCGTCGAGCCAGTGCTGCCCGACGTCCGGCCTGACTTCGTTCTCGACGAACTCCCGTGCCGTGTCACGGACCATCCGCTCTTCCTCGCCGAGATCGCCTTCGAGACCGAGGTAATCAATCATATAGGATCTGAGGCCGGGCTTCAATTAAGCGTTTGCCCGGTCGTGCCGGTAGCTTCCACCTTGCGGTATTGTAATGTCGATTGTGGTCAAAAGCCCTCTAAAGCCGCTTTTTTGTATTCATATTTATTGTTTTGTATCGTTATCTCCTAATATATACCCATTTGCAGTATTTCGTGAATATATTTTACGTTTCCAGTACCACACCTCCCGGTTTTGCAAACACTTATTGACTGCTATTTTGCAGAGAAACGACCGCTAGATACACACGTTGCTCCAGATATAGAAACATATTTCTACAGGTATGCACATATTTGTTCCTATGGGAGACGAAGAAGACATAGAAGACGAGGCCGTGTCCGTATCGATGGAGATATCGGGTAATTACGACGAAGTCATGTCGAAACTGGCCACAGAGGACGAGGGGTCGACGTCGCTCGTCTCGCTGCTCGACGACCTCGAACAGTTGCTTGACACAGTGGTTCGGATGGACGGTGGGACACGCAGTGCAATTGCCCAGCAACTGCCCGAGGATATGACCGTCTCCTTCGACGCCCAGGCGGTCGTCGACACGCTCCAGGTGCTCGAACGCTACGACCTTGTTGTTCTCGAAGGCAACACCTGGAAGCCCGGTCCGAAACTAACCACGGAGGAATAAGAGCCACTGCGGCATGTCTGCCGTGGACCGACTCGTCCCGCGTCGGGAAGGCTAGTGGTCCACCACGCGGTGTATCCCGGCCGGTAGCGGTTGGCTAGTGCGTTGCAAACGGACAGTAACGGCTGAAGTCGTGGACACAGCGCCGGCCGAAACACCAGTTGCGGCGGCCAACGGCGACGTGCTTCCGTCCGGGTCGAACGAAGCTCGGTAGTGTCCGCCTGCCGCTCAGTCCGTCGAATGCCACCGCGTAAAGAGCTGTATAACAAACATCGGATAGCACGGAAGACTGTATGCGAGCACAGTGCGTGCTCGTACTCTCCCGACGCCAACCGTCCCACGCTCCCCTGTACGGGACGGTTTCACGCCGGGTTTGCCCACCCGGCATTGGTTCTCGATACGGCCGCTCAGCGTCTTATTGCTCGAATCGAACCCGTCGAAGCGCATCGACAGCCCGGGTTCAACTGTGAAACCAACTGCCGACTTTCGCATGCAAGCTACAGTCTCGTGGGTGACCAGACGGTAGCAGCAACTGCAATGTCACAACCCCTCACCGAGGCAACGCATCTGAGCAAGCGCGAACGCGAGTGTCTGGAGCTGTGTCGGCAAGCAGTCGAAGTGTGTGAGTGGTGTGCCGACGAGTGTGCGGGACTCGACGGCATGACTGAGTGTGTTCGCCACTGTCGTGACGTGACGGACGTCGCATCCCTCCACTGCAAACTCCTCGCACGTGGGTCCGCGCACCGAGAAGCGCTGGCCGGACTCTGTGCGACGGTCTGTCGGGAGTGTGCCGAGGAATGTCGACAGCACGACCACGACCACTGCCGTACCTGCGCGGAGGTCCTTTCGGAATGTGCCGAGGTCTGTGAGTCGATGGTCAAGTAACGGCTGACGGAACGAGCGGAGAGAAGCCCGCCACGGCCTCGTTAGTCAGAATCAGCCGCGAGGAAACAGTCGCGGTGCGATACCCTGACTCCTGAACCACGTCACCTACAGGTCCGAACTGAGTCGGATCTGTTCCTCGGTAATCGTATCGACAGCGTCGGTCTGCAGCGGGTAGCCGTCATCGTCGGTAGTGTCTTCCCAGCCGAGTTTCGTCAGGAACGTCGTTTTCAGCCCGGGGTCCGGGTCGACGTAGGCAGTACCGTATCTGTACCCGCTGACGATGCCGACCTCGTCACCAGTACTCGTGACAACTGTCTTGCCGATGTCGTCGTCGGTCAGTTGGATCGTGGACATTGCAGTCCTCGCTACCGGCGTGACAAGCATCACCGGCGTGCTTGCACACGCAGCCGCCGGAGCGGATCGATACAGTCGCGTGACTTCAGATCGGTACGAGTCAACGAAAAGACATACCAGCGTGCCACTCGCAGTTCTGGTATCCATGCCCACCATCGTCTCCGGGACGGTTCCCGCCAGCGACCTCGCGCTCAATCATTCGCTGGAGCAGTTGCCGGAGCTGCAGTTCGAGATTGAGCGGATCGTTACGAGCGGTGACGACGCACTCATGCCGATGCTGTGGGTCCGCGGGAGTCGGCGCGAGGACATCGAGCAGACACTCGGAGCCGACCCCACCGTCGACAACGTCGAACTACTGGGCGACTTCGAGGACGAGTGGCTGTTCAGGATGGAATGGATCGACCACGTCGACCTTATCGTCCAGATGCTCACCAACTCAGAGGCGACGATTCTCGATGCTGTGGGCCAGGGGACTGCCTGGAAACTGCGCGTTTTGTATCCGCGCCGGTCGCTGTTCTCCCAGACTCACGACTTCTGTGAGGAGCACAACCTCGCGTTCAGGGTGTCGACGATACGGGAACTCGACGAAGACCCCGCGGGCCGCTACGGACTCACGTCCGCCCAGTACGAAATCCTCGCCGAGGCATCCGACCGCGGCTACTTCGAGGTGCCCCGCGAGGTGAGCCTGGCGGAACTCGCCGACGAGCTGGGCATCACACACCAGGCGGCCTCCGAGCGACTCAGACGCGCGACTGACGCCCTCGTCGAAGATGTACTGTTCGTCGACTTCGACGGCTTCGACTGACCGAAAGGCCTGTCGCGTCGCTGGCGGCGTTGGTCGTTCCGCGTAGAGAACATGCGGCGACGAAGGTAGGTCCCGAGTTCGACAAGCCTGAGCGCGAGTAGCGGAACTGTAGAGGCAATCGCGTAGTAGGCGATACTGGCCGCCACGAACGGGACGTTTTCCTCGCGAACCGTCCGGGCGATCTCGCGCCCGGTCACGATACCACTCACCGATGTTGGGGGCGCGTTCCGGTGAAACGGAGTGTAACCGATAGCTGAACTGGACTCACAGTGCGTGGGTCGAGAGCCACGGGAACAGAGCGCACGCCTGCGATGGCAGGCATGGGGCCCGGCGTCCGCCGACGGCCGAGAGGCAGTTGCTAGTGCGAGGCGCGGCACAGTCGATAGCTCGTCAGACTCGTTATCGTATTCTGATACGACGATATCCGGAAACTGTCTGTGTTCGTATGTATACCGCCACCCAAACAGTCAGGTTTAGTATAGTAACCCAAGCACTGTAACGCCTTTCGCAGTAAAATTCTGAACCTGATTCCACTGCTTCAGTCGTGCGCTACCACTATAAAAATATATGAGATCAGATACGTCGGTGAAGCGGCGACTACCAGCGATGGTGGACGTCATCAAAGACGTACTCCTCGTAGATGTCTCGCACCGCGCCGTGGACCTGATTCGAGAGCGGGTCCATCTCGCTGACCGCTGCGTTCGCTTGGACGTGGTCCGGGTTGGTCGAGCCGGGGATGACAGTCGACACCGCGTCGTGGTCCAGGATCCAGCGCAACGCCATCTGGGCCATCGTCATCCGCTCGGGGACGTGCTCGCGGAGCTCGTCGACGGCATCGAAGCCCGCGTCGACCGGGAGGCCGGCGAAGGTCTCGCCGCGGTCGAACGCCTCGCCCTCGATGTTGAAGTTCCGGTGGTCGTTCTCGGGGAACTCCATGTCCCGGGAGAGCTTGCCAGTCAGGAGTCCGGAGGCCAGCGGGACACGGACGATGACGCCGATGTCGCGGCGCTTGGCCTCTTCGAAGAACAGCTCCGCGGGTCGCTGGCGGAACATGTTGAAGATTATCTGGACAGTCTCGACGCCGGGATACTCGATAGCTTTCAGTGCTTCCTCGACGCGTTCGACGCTGACACCGTAGTGATCGACCTTCCCTTCGTCTTTCAGCCGTGCAAGGGCGTCGAACGTCTCTGGCTGGTAATAGGCGTCAGTCGGCGGGCAGTGCAGTTGCAGGAGTTCGAGCGTGTCGGTCCCGAGGTACTCCCGCGAGCGGTCGACGTACTCGGAGAGGTTGTCGTAGTTGTAGCGGTCAGCCGTATGTGGGTCGAGCCGGCGGCCGGCCTTCGTCGCGACGGTCACCTCGTCGCGGACTTCGCGTTCGTCGAGCACTTCGCCGATGCGCTGCTCGCTGAAGCCGTCGCCGTACACGTCGGCGGTATCGATGAAATCGACGCCCGCATCGAGCGCGGTCCGGACCGTCTCTCGGCCCTCCTCCTCGGAGACGTCGCCCCAGTCGCCACCGATGTTCCAGGTGCCCAGTCCGACATCTGTCACGTCATACCCCGTCGTACCTAACTGTCGTCGGTTCACATACGGCCGTACCGTCGGCGGTCACTTGGTGGCTGTGGTACGCGGCAACAACCTGAACAAAAAAGGGCAGTGTAGCCCGATAGCAGGCAGTCCGGTGGACGTGCCAACGTGGACGCCGGGGGCTACGTGAGCCACTTCGTCCGGCGGATGTCGTACGCACCGCAGTCCGGACACGAGTGGTACTGAACGTCGAACGACGCCTGGCAGACCAGACAGGTGTACCGGCGTCTCGGTTCCTCCCCAGGGGACACGGCGTTATCGAACAATCCCATCGACGACCACACGCTACCTTCGCAGTACGAGAGTAAAAACAGGGCAGATCGTTCATGCGCTTCATATCGGTGCCGTCTTGCGGTTACGATTATGGGAGAGGGTGGTGGCCGCTGGTGACTGGCAACACAAACGTGATACTTGGGCGATATTTTTGAAACGAGAGAGTTGCCGCCCCAGCGAAGTTGTGGGGCTGCCCTCGACGCTGATCAGAGAGCCCTGACCACGGAATTTAAAACCCACACACCGGGTAACACAGGGTATGGACGAACCACCTGCTGTCGGTGAGTTGACACCGCCGGACCGAACGCTGATGGGTCCCGGCCCGAGCGACGTGCACCCGCGTGTGCTCAAGGCGATGAGCACGCCGCTGGTCGGCCATCTCGACCCCTCGTTCATCGAGATCATGGAGGAGGTCCAGGACCTCCTCCGGTACACGTTCCGAACGGACAACAAGTGGACGATTCCGGTCTCCGGGACCGGCTCCGCGGCGATGGAGGCGGCCATCGGAAACGTCGTCGAGCCGGGCGATACGATGCTCGTCCCGACGAACGGCTACTTCGGCGGCCGGATGGCGAGCATGGCCGAGCGAGCCGGCGGCGATGTCGTCACCGTCGACGCCCCCTGGGGCCAGCCGCTCGACCCGGCGGCGGTCGAAGACGCCTTCGACGAACACAGTCCGGACGTGTTCGGGTTCGTCCACGCCGAGACCAGCACCGGCGTCCTCCAGCCGTCGGTGCCCGAACTCACTGATATCGCCCACGCGAACGACGCGCTGGTCATCGCCGACAGCGTGACCTCGCTGGGCGGCGTCGAACTCCGCGTCGACGAGTGGGGCATCGACGTGGCCTACTCCGGCCCGCAGAAGTGCCTCTCCTGTCCGCCGGGTGCGAGCCCACTCACGCTCAACGACGACGCGATGGACAAGGTCCTCTCCCGCGAGTCCGAGGCCCGCTCGTGGTATCTGGACATCTCCTTGCTGGAAGGGTACTGGGGCGAGGAGCGTGCCTACCATCACACGGCCCCGATTACGAACGTGTATGCCCTCCGTGAAGCGCTTCGACTCGTCGCCGAGGAAGGCATTGAAGACCGCTGGGACCGCCACCTGCGCGTCGCTGGCGCGCTGAAAGCCGGCGTCGAGGGCATGGGGCTGGAGATGAACGCCCCCGAGGACTTCTGGCTCCCGAGTCTGAACACCGTCCGCGTGCCCGACGGCGTCGACGACGGCGCAGTCATCCAGCACCTGCTGGACGAGTACGACCTCGAGATCGCCAGCGGCCTGGGCGCACTGGAGGGCGACATCTGGCGCATCGGCTGTATGGGCCATTCGGCCCGACGGCAGAACGTCAGCTACCTGCTTGCAGCGCTGGGCAACGCACTTGGGGAGCAGGGCGCGACCGTGGACGTGGACGCCGGACTGGCGGCGATGAGCGAGCGGTTCTGACGCCACGCCGAGCCGACACCGGCAGTTCAGTTCGAGATTCTGCCGGATTCAACTTCCACAGACCTCGCGACCCCATCGTTTGTTGCTCTGTTTCGAGACCCGTGGCATCTACTGCTTCGAGCGCGTTCCAGCGGTACGATTCACGCCGTCCAGTCGGTCGATAGGACCGGCCAAACTGGTTTTCTTAGGCTGTGAGAATTTGTAACACGGTTTAATTCAGTTGAGGTAACATGTCTATGTGTGATGTACAGTGTACTCATACCCGTCGACAGGGACGAGGCGCGCGCGTCCAACCAAGCGACATACGTTTCACAGCTCCCGGATGCCACTGAAACCGTCGAGGCGACAGTGCTCTACGTGATGCCGCCCGACGAATTCGCCGATGCCGACGAGGTGGCGTTCGACGACATAGACGCCGCCGTCCAGGCAGCCGATCAACTGGAAGCAGCCGGCGTCTCCGTGAGTCGAACGGTTGACGACGGCGGCGTTGCCCAACAGATCGTCCGTACCGCGACTGAACTGGACAGTGATGAGATCGTTGTCGGCGGACGCAAGCGGTCGGGTGTCTCGAAGGTCTTGCTCGGTAGCACTGCACAGGACGTGTTGCTCTCGGCCGACAGACCAGTCACGATCACGGGCGAGAGCGTCGTGCTCGGCGAAGGGATACGGCAAGTACTCGTCCCGGTCGATACGAGCGAAGAGCGAGCACGGAACCAGGCTGAATACCTGGCCGCTCTTCCCAATGCCCCCCAATCAGTCGAAGCAACGGTCCTCTTCGTGTTCCCACACCAGGATTACAAGGGGGCTCCACCGCACGAGTTCGAGGATGTCGACGCCGCTGTCACTGCCGCCGAGCACCTGGAAGCGGAGGGCATTTCCGTCGAACGCGTCGCTGTCGGCGGCGAAGTCGGTTCGAAGATACTCGACGCCGCAACGGACCGCGATGCCGATAGTATCGTTATGGGCGGACGCAAGCGTTCGGGTATCACGAACGTCCTCCTCGGGAGCACCACTCAGGACATCATGCTCGCCGCCGAACGTCCGGTTACGCTCACCGGCTGACCGTCTCCAGTCGGCCAGACCGGTCACAGAGAACTGTGACCGTACACCGATTTCGCACGGCCGTCTCCGGCACGTTGATGCCGTCCGCATCGGGATGGAACCGGCTCACGCCGACCACCCCCTTTCAGGTATGACATTCTCAAGACGGCGGCGACCCCCAACTGGAATCAAGCTCCACTCCGGATTTTGCCGTCGCTCGCGGGAAAGTGAATCCAGTGATAGAAGGTTCCTACGCCACGAAAACGTGGCGTACGCTATCAGCCATAGTTCGGCTGAAAACCAAGTCCGCCCTCCCCGATTTGAACGGGGGACAAGTCGATCTACAGTCGACTGCTCTACCAGTCTGAGCTAAGGGCGGTCGACACCCGAAAATACCCCGCCGTCCAGACTTAAGGATTGTTATTCGCGGAGGGTACGCCGAACGGTCACACGACGCGGAGTGTCACACTGATCGGTGTCAGACACGTCTGACCCTCGCTCTCGGTGGATCGATGGGCGGGTCAGGGCGGCCTACGGACGATATCCGACCGGGAAGAGAGCTGTCGCGTCATGCTGGTAGCTGACGGGCGTCAGACAGCGCGGGAAGATTAAAATACCATCATGTACAATACCTTCACCGAGTCCGATGAGTAAAATAACGTTCCGTGCTGACGATGACCTCATCGACCAACTCGAGGCGTTCGACGCCTCGAAGAGCGAGGTCATGCGCGAGGCGCTCCGGGAGTATCTCGGAGACGCGTCACCGTCAGCGTCGGAATCACCGGCGGCGCCGGAGTCCGTGACCGACGCCGAGACGATCGACGAACTCATCGAGGAACGCGTCGACAGTATCATCGCCGACCGGCTGCAAACGCGACAACGCCGTTCGCAACCGCAGGATGTCAACGTAAACATCTCGTTGGACGGCGTGGGTGCGGGAGCAGCGAACGCCGAAACCGACCGTCAGCGCGCTGCTGACCGTGGGACAAGCGCTGAAGGCGGACAGTCCCACGGAGACAGTCAAACAGCTGACACGGGACGGCGTAAGACAGAGGCGGAAACACCGGATCGAACCGACACGGAGGAACGTAAGACGTGCGCGCAATGTGGTGAAAACCTGGGTTCTGACCACGTTTACTGCCCGAACTGCGGTGAGAAGGCGTCCCGCCGAGTGTTCTGTGACTGCGGCGACGAACTCCGGTCGGACTGGGGGTTCTGCCCCAGTTGTGGCAGACGGACCCCAGCAGCGGATGTGCTCGATCAGGCCTAAAGTGGCGTTTACATGCTCCACACACTCTGAAACAGAGTAAACGAGCGAGTGTATGACACTGCCCGTAAGTTTTAATACATCAGGGTTAATGGTTTATTCTGCGTAAGACGGTCGTCTTACACAGCGACGAACGCGAGGGGATGCCGCCCTCGTACTGCGGTTTCGCTGTGTAAACACTCGGGCGGGTCGTAAACAGACTCCCTCCGGGCCGTCTTACCCAAGGGGAAACTACCAAACATGGAGCGTGTGACACTACGGATTCCGAAGCAGCAGATTGAAGAGGTCGAACAAATGGTCGAGACGGGCGAGTACCCCAATCGGAGCGAAGCGATTCGCTCGGCGGTTCGGGAGATGCTCGCCGAGGAAGGCTCCGAACAAGCCTCCGAGAAGAAGCGGTCCTGGGCCAAGGTGTAACGATGCAGGATATCGTTAACGAGGCCCTCGAACGTGACGAGCAGGAACAGAAGAAGATGTCCGACGAGGACGTCGACGGGTTCGGTGATCCCCGCATCGTCATCGTCGGCTGCGGTGGCGCCGGCAACAACACGGTCAACCGCCTGTACAACATCGGCGTCGAGGGCGCTGACACCGTGGCCATCAACACGGACAAGCAGCACCTCAAGATGATCGAAGCCGACACGAAGATTCTGGTCGGCAAGTCCCTCACCAACGGCCTCGGGGCCGGTGGCGACCCATCGATGGGCGAGCGCGCCACGGAGATGGCACAGGGCACCATCAAAGAAGTACTGGGCGACGCTGACCTCGTGTTCGTCACCGCCGGGATGGGTGGCGGCACCGGGACCGGAGCTGCCCCGGTCGTCTCGAAGATTGCCAAGGAACAGGGCGCAATCGTCGTCGGCATGGTGTCGACGCCGTTCAACGTCGAGCGAGCGCGGACGGTCAAGGCGGAGGAAGGTCTGGAGAAGCTCCGCAACGAGGCGGACTCCATCATCGTGCTGGACAACAACCGCCTGCTCGATTACGTCCCGAACCTCCCAATCGGCAAAGCGTTCTCCGTGATGGACCAGATCATCGCAGAGACCGTCAAGGGCATCTCCGAGACGATCACCCAGCCGAGCCTCATCAACCTCGACTACGCCGACATGACCTCCATCATGAATCAGGGCGGCGTCGCAGTGATGCTGGTCGGCGAGACCCAGGACAAGAACAAGACCGAAGAGGTCGTCAAGGACGCGATGAACCACCCGCTGCTCGACGTGGACTACCGCGGCGCGAGCGGTGGCCTGGTCCACATCACTGGCGGCCCGGACCTCACGCTGAAGGAGGCCGAGGGCATCGCCCAGAACATCACCGAGCGCCTCGAAGCCGACGCCAACGTCATCTGGGGCGCGCGCATCCAGGAGGAGTACAAAGGCAAGGTGCGGGTCATGGCCATCATGACCGGCGTCCAGTCCGCCCAGGTGCTCGGCCCGACGACCCAGAAGCAGGCCAACAAGTCCCGCGAGGCGATTCAGGAAGTCGGCGACGACACGTCCTTCGACGCGTCCGACAACGTCGAAAGCTTCGACAGCCCCGCCCCGAACGGCGGAAGTCAGAACAGCGGCGGTCGAACCACCGGCTACAGCGAGACCGACGGCGGGCAGGACCAGCGCGAGAAGAACAACGGACTCGACGTCATCCGGACGAACAAGTAGCGACGTCCGCGATTCTTCTTTCGGTTTCTACGGCCGCGAGCGGCGCGAAATGTGAACGGCCATGTAGTGAGATGTCAGACAGAACAGGCACGCTTCGCGGTGTCAGACAGGCCGCGTCAGACCGCTTCCAGTGCGTCCAGGAGGTTGCACTTCCGACAGAGGTCCCGCGCCGTCGGCGACCCGCAGTTGTCACACTCGCCGTAGTCGGTGTCGCTATTCTCGCCGCCGTAGGTATCGGCGGCTAACGCGGCGAGCTTCTCGTAGCCGGCCATGATCGAATGACGCGTGCCGGGGTGGTTCTCCTCCAGTCCGAGCATGAGGTCCTGTATCTCACCACGGTAGGCCTCCTCGGCGTGGGGGCATTCGGTGATGTGCGCCGGGAGGTCCTCGAAGCGGGCGTACAGCGCGACCTCTTTCTCAGGGATGTCACGGAGTGGCTTCGCCCGGGGGATGTGGTGGTCCTGTGCCTCGCGCGTCTGCTCCGTGGGCGCGTCAGCAGACGAATCGAACGGACCCAGTGAGGCCTCGAAATGCTTAGCGATCTGTGAGATGTCGCCTTCGAGGAAGTTCATCAGCGCCGTCTCGGCCTCGTCGTCGAGATTGTGGCCAGTCAGCAGTTTGTCCGCGTCGAGTTCGTCCGCGTACTTCGAGAGGAGGTCACGGCGGAACACGCCGCAGTAGGCGCAGGCGGCCATCCCCTCGGGGTCGTCCTCGACGACATCGTCCATCTGGACGCCGAACTCCTCGGCGTAGGAGACGGTTACGTGTTCGATACCCAGATCGTCCGTCAGTTCCTCGCAGGCCTCTAGACTCGCGTCGCGGTAGCCCTCGATCCCCTCGTGGATAGAAAGCGCAATCAGTTCGATTCGGGGGTCCTCGGCGAACGTGTCGTGCAGAATCTGCGTGAGAACGACGCTGTCCTTGCCTCCCGAGAGGCCGATGACCCACGTCTCGGGGTCCTCGACAGTGGCGTCGTCGGACACAAGGCCGTCCTCGCGGATGCGACGGCGGACCCGTTTTGTGACCGCTCGGCAGAGATGAGACTCACAGAGGTGAAGCCCGGAATAGGCCGCGTGTAACACCGCGTTCTCGCCGCATTTGTCGCACTCCATCGTGACGAGTAGTCGTGGCCGCAGTGGTGAGAGGGTTTCGTCTCAGCCCCGCCACGACAGCCACGCGCCGTGTGGCTCGTAGTCGGCGAGGTGGGTCGTCTCTATGCCATCACCGATCTGGCGTTTCCAGTCCAGCCCCACCGACTCGCCGCCCGAAAGGTCACGTCGACCGGTGAGCCAGTGCAGCGGCCGGTCGGCCATCAAATCTTCGAGAGACGCCGTCAGCGCCTCGCTCAGTTCCGCCGGAACCTGATACAGCACGAGCGTGTTGACGACGCAGACCGGCACGTCCTCAGGGATTCCGTCGAGTACCGCTGGCAGGTCATCGAGCATATCACCCGCGATAAGCTCGGGTGGGTCGTCCCGCGCGACCGACAGCGCGCTGTCGAGGACGGCGCGCCGCTCCTCGTGTTCCGGCCAGACGAGCGCGCGGAGCCAGTCCCTGTCGGCCTCGTCGGTCACGTCGAGCGGATTGCGATCGAGACCGACCCGTGAGCGGATCGCGGGAGGGGTCTCCGGGAGCGGCGGGTCGCCACGTCGGACACTGCTCTCGATAGTGACCGGCGAGTCGCCGTTGCCGACCACGCGACCGTCGTAATCGTAGCGATAGTGGTCGAACAGCAGGTTCAGGCCCGCGCTCGGCCCGAGTTCCACCAGCGCGAGCGGCCCGTCGGCGGCGCGGGCCACCGCTGTGACGGCCGGATAGAGGACCGCGCTGCGCCGTACTGCGTTCGTCTGCGTGCGCCGGTTTCGCAGGAGCGGCCGGATGTCGTCGGCGCGGTCGAGACAGAACTCGCGGAACGCCGGGAAGCACTCGTCGTCGGGAGCACGCGCCGCCCGGGTGATGCTCGGGTAGTACTCGGCCAGCCGGTGGTCCGGGTTCCGGTCGAGCAGATAGTGGACCGCGGCCAGCAGGAGGTGCGGGGCCTGTCGTCCCTCCGGTGCGGTCGCCGCGAGGTCGAGGACGGCGGGGTCGTCGGCGGCCTCCCGGCAGAGGTGAGCATACAGCGGCGAGGAGTCCTCGGCCCACGTCGCCAGGTCCCGGAACTGCGTCTGGAGATCGGGCATGTCGGTCCAGAGACAGCACGGCGGCATCAGTGTTCGCCTCCGGAGAGTCAGCGTTTAGGCCGCTCGACTGGTAGAGACGGCAATGAGTATGGACCGTCCGGAGGCAGTCGAGCGGGTCGAGGAAATCGTCGCGACGGTCGAGGCGGAGACGATGCCGGTCCCAGTCCGGGAGGTGTGGGTGTACGGCGACGCCGCGCTCGGACTGGACCCGGTCGAGCGACTGGACGTGTACGTCACCAAGGACATCCTGTTCAAGGACGCCCCGGAGCGCGCCGAGGAGTTCCAGCGCAGTCACGGCGTCGACGGCGTCGGCAAGACCGTTCGCGCCGCGTGGGCCGACGAGCATCCCGAGTACATCCGCGCGAACGCTAACGGCCACGCCGCGCCCGAGAAGTGCCTCGCCGCGCATCTACTGAACGACGACGAGCCGGTCCACCTGGAGGTGTGTAACGCCTCCTTCGAAGACAACGTCACCCAGCGGCTCAAGGGGGCCAAGATGCGAAACGACTACGAGCAGATTCTGGACCCGCGCGGGGCCTGCCTGTGGATCGACGGCGAGCGGTCGCCGGAAGCCTTCCGGAAGCTCCGTGACAACGAGTTCGTCTTCCCGACGCTGACCCAGTCGCTGTCGATGCTCGGGATGGACGAGACCGAGGCCGGTGACGCCGCCGACGCGGTCAAGGAGTACCGGGCACAGCAGGAAGGAGCGACGGTTCGGGGCGACGTGGTGTAGGCAGTTACCGCACTGACTTTAGCGGGGCGACGTGGTGTAGGCAGTTACCGCACTGACTTTAGCGGGGCGACGTGGTGTAAGCAGTTACCGCACTGACTTTGACAGGCCGACTTACCGCAGCCAGGGCGCGTCGACCGTCTGGAACTGATGTCCGCAGGCGGGACATTCAACGAGCCGCGAGCCGCTCTCGCCGTCGTCGGCGACGGCGAACCGACGGCTCCAGCTCACGTGTCGGCACTCCGGACAGCGGCGGACGAGCGGGGGTATCATAGGAAGACGGAAATCGGCACGTGTCGTTCGTAGCCGCTCGTCCCGCAAGGGTCTATCGGGGGGCGACATCGCACCGCGTGTGACCACTTAGCTCGAACAGTCCTCGGCGACTACAACGCGGTTTTGAGCGAACAGAAGGGATACACCCGCACCACGGGAAGGGAGTCGTATGAAACGAACGCGACGAGCGGCCCTGGGACTGGTCGGTAGCACGGCGATTGGTGCCCTGAGCGGGTGTCTCGCACCGGGCGGGAACGGCAGTGACGACGGTGGCAGGGACTCACCCACGCATCCGTCGCCCGGAACCGATACCACAGGAGACGGAGAGACGGAGACGGCCACCGACGACGAAACGCCGACAGACACGCCGGACGGGCTTCCCGGCGACCTGGACCGGGTCGATACGCCGCCGTACGAAATCGAGGACATCGAATGCAACATCGACGACTCCGGCGAGGGCGACCGCGACCCGCTGTATCTCTGTGCGAACATGCCGGCCGAGCCGTCGCTGTCGTTCGAGCAGGCGTCGGCGCGGGGCACGCTGTTTGCCGACGAAGGGCTGGAGTTCGCCGAAGACAACACCGACGACCAGCTCTACGCGACGCTGCTGACGGATGCGGACGACATCGAACGGTTCGAAAACGACAGGGGTGACGCCTACAGTCTCGCCGCCGACACCGACTTCGAGAGCCACGCCGTCCTCGTCGTCCAGACAGGCTGGGGCTCCGGGTCTATCCTCCCCCATCTGAAACGCATCGAGGAGACAGAGAGCGGTGTCCACGCGTTCGGCTGTTACACACAGCCCTGTGTCTACACCGACGATTTCACCGCCCGGTCGACGGTCGCCAGGTTCGAGCGCCCGGACACGCTCGACAGCGGCGTCGTCAGCCTGACCGTCGATCCGTCGACGCGGTACAACGTGGCGACGGGCGAAGGCGTGGTGACAATCGACCGGTCGGAATGACCCCCGGATTCTTTGCGACCTGCCGGTGAAGCGACAGCTATGGCAGCCCTCCCGATTCGAACCCTCCACGTCCTCGCGATGGCGGCCCTCGTTGGCGGCACGACCGTCCTCTGGTACAGCTATCGGAGCGGCGCTATCACCTCGCTGGTGCCCGCGCGACAGTTCGAGTGGCTGTTCTGGGGCGGCGTCGGCGTGCTCGTGTTCACCGGCGTCGGCAACCTCGGCGCGCTCGGGCCGCCAGGGCCCGGAACCGACTGGGGACGAACCCTGCTGGTGAAACTCACCGTCGTCGTCGGCATCTTCGGCGGGTCGGTCGTCCGCACCCTCCTCCTCGTTCAGGCCAGCGACCGCGAGGGCACAGCCGGCGACCTGTCCCCACCCCTTCGGCGAACGCTCTCGCGGGCCTACGGCGCGACGGCGGCCGTCCTCCTGAGCATCGTCGTCCTCGCGGAGGTCCTCGCACATGGCTGAGGACCAGAGCGGGCGGATGGGTGTTGACAAGACGGCGACCGAAGGCGAGCCAGCGCGTTCTGCGGAAGGAGGTGACGGGCGACCGGTATCGCTGGTGACGTGGACGCTCGCCACGTTCGACACCGCCCTGTTCGTCCTGCTCGGCGTCCTCGCCGCCCACGCGAGCGGCGGCCTGGCCGACCTGCTCGCCGGCCTGAACACCCTCGTCGGCATGGCCGTGTTCTGCTACCTCTGGGCGCTGTTCGTCCTGGCGGTCCGGTGGGTCCACAGCCGGGTGACGCTCGGGAATGCCCCACTGCAGACCCTCGTTCTCCACGGAGTTGTGGCCGGGTGCGTCACCGGTGTCGCGTTCCTATTGGGGCTGTTCGCGGTGGCGCTCGTGCCGACAATACAGAGCGGCGGGGTCCGTCTCCAGGCGGTGCTTGTGGTCCTGCTCATCGGGGCCGGTGTCGCCGCTGTCGTCGGCGGCGTCGTCGGCCTGCTCGCCAGCCTGCTGGACACCGCAGCCTACGGACTGGCGGGCTATTTACTCCCCGAAGCCGGGAACGAGCAGGTCACGGAGCCTCGCCGACAGTGACGAAAAACGGCACCGTCTCGCGGCGTTCGTAGTCCTCCGCTTGCATCTGTTCGATCACGTCGCGGCCCATCGACCGCCAGCGCTCCCGGAGCGCGTCGTACTCGTCGGGCGTCGCCTCGCCGTTGAGAATCGTCTCGCGGTCGTGGGCCAACCCGGTCCCGGTGGCTTTCCGCCGGGCCGCCTGCATCGCCGCGTCGTCGTAGGGCGGCTCGATACGCTGCTCCTGGTCGTACTGCGTCGTCGAGACGACGGATAGCCCCGCGTCGCGGAACACGTCGGCGGCGTCCCTGCCGAGGGTGACGTCCGTCCGCACACCATCGAGGAACAGCCGGCGAGCGCGGCGGGCCAGTATCGGCTCCGCATCGACGGTCGATTCGACGGTGACAGCGGCGTTGTTCGGCTCGATGGCGGCCACCCGGTCGGTGGCGACGCGGGCGAACTCCCGAACCGCGACCTCGGGGTCAGGGAGGTTGATGAGCAGCGCCTGACACACCACCAGGTCGAAGCTGTCGCCAGCAAAGGGGAGTCGCGTCGCGTCCCCGCAGACGGTCGGGTCGCCGGCGGCGGCCAGCAGATCCGTATCAGCGTCGAGGCCGACGACCGTTCCGTCGGTCTCCTCGCGGAGGACGCGTGTCAGTTCGCCGGTCCCACAGCCCACGTCGAGGACGCGCTCGCACTCGCCCAACTGCAAGTCCGTGAGCGCCTCGCGGGAGTCGGCCCACATCCCCCTGCGGGTGGTTTCGAGGTAGTCGGCGGAGAACCTGCGCACAGTTCGTCAGAGTCGAGTCGCCCCCAAAAGTACCGCGGTCGAACGCGCTCGAACTTCCCCACAGAGTCGAGAAGCTCGGATACGCCGCGCTCGATAGCGACGTCTATTCGCCGCGGAGTTCCTTGACGCGCTCGATGTTCCAGGCGAAACTCTTGCCGTTCTCGGTCGGCGTCTCGAGCACCAGCGGCACGTCGCGGATGGCGTCGTGGTTGACAAACGCGTGCATGCCGTCCTCGCCGATGTGGCCCTCGCCGATGTGGGCGTGCTCGTCTTTGTTCGTCCCGCACTCGTGTTTGGAGTCGTTGAGGTGGACGCAGGCGAGGTCATCGAAGCCGACAACCTCGTCGAACTCCGCGAGCGTCTCGTCGACGGCTTCGGGGGACGAGAGGTCGTAGCCCGCGGCGAACATGTGGGCCGTGTCGAGACAGAACTCGATGTCCTGTTCGGTTTGTTCGCGGACGGTCGCCAGGTGCTCGAACTGGCCGCCGAGTTTCGTCCCGCTGCCGGCGTCGGACTCGACCAGCACGGTGACGCCCTCGGGGATGTCGAGGTCGTCCAGCACGCTCGCGGCGTTGTCCAGGCCGCCGTCGACGCCCGCGCCTGTGTGGGCACCGAGGTGGACGTTGACGTACTCGATGCCCAGCTTCGCGGCGGCGTCGACCTCCTTCTGCATCGAATCGAGGGACTTCTCGCGGAGGTCGTCTTTGGGCGTACAGAGGTTGACCAGGTACGACGAGTGGATGACCCACGGGCCGACGCCATGGTCGGCCGCGAGGTCACGGAACTGCTCGGCCTCGTCGTCGTTGATGTTCGGGTCCTGCCAGACCTGCGGCGAGTGGGAGAATATCTGCCCGCAGTTGCCGCTGTACTCGACCTGTTCCTCGACGGCGTTGTAGACGCCGCCGGCGATAGAGGTGTGTGCCCCGACTCGTACCATGCACACCGGTGGGTGATGCCCGACAAAAGAGGTTCCGGAGTTAGACCCACTCGCGAGCGGGCGGGATGATGCGGAGGCTCGACAGGATCAGGTATGCGCCGAACCCGGCAAGGAGGGCGCCGAACACTATCGGGAGCGGTGACAGTGAAAACAGCATCGGCGCGCTCGAAGCGACCAACACGACGCCGATGCCGACCAGCATGAGCGTCCCGAGCGCGCCGAGCACCGCGTCTTCGGCCGCAACACGGACGATCGCGTACAGTTCTTCCTCGGAAAGCTGTGCGACGCTGTCGTCGGTCGCCCGAGGGTCGGCGGAGGTGTCGGCAGGGCCGTCATCAGCGGGGGACGAGACCATGCCACTGCTTGGCCGGGTTGCCACAAAACGGTGACGTAGGTCTGTTGTCAGAACTGTCCTCTGGTCCGCTTCCGTAGAGTCGTCGTTAGGGACGTGCGGCCCACAGTCAATCGACTACTGTAACTTAATCAAGAGCCAACTAGGGAAATTGGAGTGAACTCGGTGGGCCAGTAACCGACTTATAGCGAGCCTTCCAGATTAGTAATAGCCAAATGCCCGAAACACAGGCCGCAGTAAATGAAACACGCGAGTTCGAGTTCGTCTTGCAGTTCGACGCAGGTGCCGATAGCCTGATGGACGTGTTCCGGCAGTACGAAAGCCTCTCTGTGTGGTCCTCTGCCATCTTCGTCGGTGACGACCATATGTGGCGGCTGGACCACGCGAAGGGGGCGCCCGAGGCCCTGAGTGCGTTCGACGAGGTCTTCCTGGACGAAGATCGCTGTAACGAGTGTTTCGACGTCGTGAGCTGTGAGACGACGCGGACGTACCACGTGCTGGACCGCACAGAGACGTCCCGGACGGTGTACACGTTGCGTCGTGAGATCAGCGGCTGTCAGTCGCTACCCAGTTTCCTGCACCGACACGTCCGTGAAGGCACTATCTTCGAATCCCGGCGAACGGGTGACGAGTACCGCTGGCGCGTGCTCTATCCCGGGACAGCCCCCATCGGCGAGGTGTACGACAGAATCGAATCGAGCCTCCGCGATGGCGTCACACTCTCGGTGTCTCACATCACCAGTGCCGGAAACTGGAAGGCCACCGAACGGGTCGCGACGGACTTCTCACCTCAGCAGTGGCGGGTGCTCCAGGCCGCCGTGACGCATGGCTACTACGAGCGGCCCCGAGCGGTCTCGGTCAAGGACCTCGCATCGATACTGGACGAGCCTCGGTCGACCGTACAGTATCAACTCCGAACTGCTGAGGACCGCATCGTCTCTCAATTCGTTGAGGAAACCCTCTGAGCGCGGAGTTGGGGAGCGGAAACGGCTACAAAAGGAGTCATACTGGCCGTTGTGAATACAATGGATTCGTTTGTGGGAGTGGCTGAAACGACCGGTCAGTACGCCCGTGGTTACCTGATTCCATCAGAAACGCAGGTTCCGGCTGTGAACGTATCAAAGCGGGTGATCATGCGCGTAGATGCACGACAACATCAGGGAAGGGTACACAGGAGTGAATTGCTGTATTCTCAGATCCGCTGGTCGCATCTTGCCCTCTGTCCGAGAAAGCGCTGACGGCCCGAACGGCTCTATCCACCGACCCGGGCACAGGTAATATGTCAGTTCAACCCAAGACACACCGCATGCACAGAGGCGCAAGCTCATGACAGAATCCCGGTCGGATGCGAAACAGCGCCCCGAGGACGGCGTTGACCCGGGCGCGCTGCTCGGCGACGACCACGACGCCTTCGAAGCGGTGCTGACCGGAGACGACCCCGGCCCGCTAGCTGTCGTTGGCCAGCCGTACAGCGGCCGACACCGCGTTCTCGACGCTGCTGCCGAGCGTCTCGATGCCGCACAGGTCGAACTCGGTCCCGGCGACGGAATCGAGACAGCCCGCCGAGCCCTGGGTGATGGTCCTGTCGTCGTCGGTGGCTGCCAGCACCTCTACCGGCGGGCCGTCGGCGGCTTCGACGCCCTCGAACTATTCCTCGATGCAGTCGCGGCGGCCGAGGGACCGGTCGTAACCGGCTGGAACTGCTACGCGTGGACGTATCTCACCGCAGTTCGGGCGGTCAAGCGAGCGGTCCCGACCCGCGTCGCAGTCGGCCCGGTTGCGACAGCAGCTATCGCCGAACTCATTCTCGGGCGATACGGCCAGATGCCGTCCTTTCTCACTGATGACCCCGGTAGCGACAGACTGGTGACAGTCCGGCGATACCCCGTAGGGTGGGGCGACTGGACCGTCTCGATTCCCCTCCCAGTCCCGACCAGCGACGGGAGTGACCCTGACAGCGCCGACCCACAGGACGTGGTGTTCGAGCGACTGGCCGCGACAGCGGAGGGCAACGTCGGTGTCGCCACGGCGCTCTGGGAAGGGCAATCCGGGGCGGCGGTTCGGCCGAGCGATATCGCCCCACCGGAGGCCAGCAGCAACCTCGACCGCGAGGCCGCGTTCTGTCTGCGAATCATTCTCTCGAAGGAGCGCGTCGAGCGGGCGGAACTCGACGCGGTGCTCGGCGGCGGGGTCGACCGCCTGCTCGCGCAGTTCCGCCGAGACGGGCTCGTGACCGTCGAGGAGGCGACCGTGACGCTCGAACCGACTGCGGTACCGACGGCGGTTGATGCAACAGACCGAGGGCGCATTCTATGATGCTCCTGCAAAGCGGGGTCGAGGGGCTACAACTGGATCCGGTCGTCCTCGGCAGCGCTGTCGCCGTCCTCGTTAGCGCGTACGTCCTCGCCCGGCTGACCGCGTTCGCCCTGTCGGCAGTGGCCGAGCAGAGCCCGAAACGCCGGATTACGATCAAGATGTTCATCCCCATCACGGCGTTTTGCATCTACGGGACCGCCGTCTACCTCGTGTTGGACCCGTTGCTCAGGCTGTCGACGACGCAGTTGGTCGCCGCATCCGGTCTGCTCGGCGCGGCGCTGGGCTTCGGACTCAAAGACCTCTTTGCCGGCGTCATCGGCGGGCTCGTCCTCGTCACGGAACGACCGTATCAGGTCGGCGACAAGGTCACTATCGGCGACCACTACGGTGAGGTGACCGGTATCGGCCTCCGGGCGACGACGCTCCGGACGCCAGATGATACCGCAGTCCGGGTCCCGAACGCTTCGCTGTTCACAGCCAACGTCGCGAACGCCAACGACGGTCAGCCGGAAATGCTGGTGGTCGTCGACGTGGCAGTAGCGGCCAGCGCCGACATCGACCGCGCGACCGATATCATGCAGGACGCACTGGTCACGTCACGGTACGTCTACGTCGACGACGCTCACCCTGCTGTCGTTCGCGTCGAAGACGGCACGTACTATCGAACGATCCGCGGGAAGGCCTACGTCGCCGACCTGCGTGACGAGTTCGCGTTCTCCTCTGATGTGACTGAGCGGACCCTCGCAGCGTTCGAGGAGCGTGGCATTGACACGCCGGAAGGGCCGCCGCTGGCCGCGACCGCGGAGTGACCGACTGTCGGGCGCTGACCGAGGTGGACGCGTGGGGTAGCCGAGACACTGTCAGAGGGACCGGCAGGCCGAGACATTGTCAGGGCGACCGGCGAATCCACTCGTCCGCATTGTACTTTTCCTCTGCGTGCTCGCGTGCGCGTGCGAGCTCGTCGTCCGTCCACGAGCCCTCGGTCGCGTCGACCCACTCGGCCAGCGTCGAGCGGAGCGTTTCGACAGCCTCGGCGCGGTCGATATCGGCGTACTCGTCTATCGCCCCGACACGGTCGCCAAACCGTTCGGGATCGGGGTCGGCGGTGAAACAGCCGCAGTGGCGGTCGGGACGCAGCGAGACGGACAGGGAGCCGTGCTGGATGACGGCGTCTTTCTGGCGGTACTGTGCGTTCCCGCTGAGTTTCCGGCCGTCCGGGCCGACGATGTCGTGGGCCGGATGGAGCTGTCGCAGGTAACAGGCCGGCTGGTGGACCGCCGCCCGCTCGTCGTCGGCGAAGGCGGCGTCGACGCCCATGCGCTCGAACGCCGCAAGCACCGGCTCGCAGAACTGCTCGTAACACGCCATCAGGTCGCCCGGCACGGCGTCGGCCGGCGCGATGATGCCATACGAGATATCAGCCACGCTGTCGTGGTAGATGGCGCCGCCGCCGGTGGGCCGCCGCGTCACCCCAATATCCTCGCGCTCGCAGAACGCCCAGTCGATCGTGTCGGGGTCCTGTCCGTAGCCCAGCGACAGCGTATCGGGCCAGGTGTACACCCGCACTGTTGCCGGGCCGCCCGCGGCGACGGTTTCGGCGGCGGCCGCTTCCAGCGCCATGGTCATCGGTCCGGGTCGTGTTTCCTCACCGATGACGCGCCACTCCAGATCGGCCAGTGACATACCCGGGCTTCGTGACGCGATGCGATATGAATTGCGGGCTAGCAGCAGTGGGGGTCGGTGATACACCTCCGACATCCTCGAACAGCCAGAAAGCCCCGGCCGGGAGACCGCAGGTCTCCCGAGCAGTCGGCGCACAGTCGTTCGAAAGAGCGCCCCGCGCTCTTTCGTGATGACGAGGGAGCTTTGCTCCCTCGGACCACGCCGACGACGCCCCTTTCAGTCCCACCCAGGGCTGTTTGTCCAACCGGCTACGGGTGGAATGAAAGGGGCGAGGCGCTGGGCGTTCGAGACGATGTAAGCACTGGACCGAGCGAAGCGAGGGAAGCGCGCAACGAGTCGCAGTAGCCCAGCGCCTCGGGGGCTTTCTGGCTGTTCATGTTCGCTTTTGTACTGTTAAAAACGACGAAATTAACGGCTAGCCCTGAACGTTTCCGCAGTCGGTACAGGTGAGTTCGAACCGCCCGTCGGCGATGGCGACGCTCTGGGTCGTCTCCGCGCCGCACTCCGGGCAGTGCGCTCTCGATTCCAGGTCGTCCCAGTCGTGGGTCGCGCCGGGCGCGCCGAAGGCCCAGCCGACGACGCGCTCGTCGCCGGAGTTGTAGCCCTGCTGGAACTCGCCGGGCTCGAAGCGGATCAGTTCGCCGCTCGATACGTCGACCTCCTCGCGGTCGAGGCCGACCTCGAAGGTGGTCTGTCCCTGCTCGATGTAGAACACCTCCTCCTGGTCGTGGTGGCGGTGGAGGGCCCCCGAGAAGGAATCCCCGGGTTCGAGTTCGAAGTAGTTCGCCGCGAAATGCTCGGTCCCGAGTTCGCGGGAGACGGGCTTGCGGATGTCGTGTACCTGCATCGGGTTCCGTTCGACCGGTACGTCGTCGAGAGTTACTGTGTCCATTGTCAGTGTCGTCCTGGGTCAGGCCACGGCGGCCCTGTGGTGTGTTCTCAATCCAGCGTTGGGTGACACTGTTCCGGCGTTTATAGTTTTTCGGGAAGCCACGTGGTAGTCAGCCGCGCCGCCGGTTCCCGGTGGGCCCGAACTACGCCACTGATGCGCCGTGCTGGTCAAGCAAGTCAGCCATCACGCGGGCCTCGGCCTTCCGGAGGTGCTGGGCGGCGGTTCCGGGCGCACAGCCGAGTACGTCGGCGACGTCGTCGACACTGCCCTCGCGGGGGTCGCCGTAGTAGCCACAGTCGACGGCCGCGGCGACGGCCTCGAACTGGCGGTCGGTGAGCGCGGCCCCGGTGTCGAGTCGTCGGCTGTCGTACTCGCCGACTTCCCGTACGTCGACTGAGACGCTGTCTGGGGCCGTCTCGACGGCCTCTTGGACCGTCCCGCCCGGCCCGACCAGCGTGAGGCCGACCGTTCCGTCGTCGCGGTAGGCGACCGGCGAGACGATGACCAGACCGGCCTGCGTGAACGCGTCGATGAGATCCGTATCGGAGTCCGTCGGTCGGCCACACACGTACAGGTAAAACGAGTCGTCAGGGCAGGGAGAGAGGGCGTACTCCGTGACCCTCGGGGCGTGTTCCAGGGCCGCCCGGTACGGTTCGACCGGCCAGCCGTCGACGTGAAAGAGGAGGGTCTGAACCGCGGCACCCATGTCGTTCCACCGGAGGAGATAGCTCGCCTCGTAGCCGTCGTGATCCATCACGAACTGGTGCATAGGGTGGCGTATCTCGGGACCCATCCACAGCGAGAGCGTGACGTATTTCATACCGGGCAGATTCCAGTGGGTATTTAAAATAACCTCGGCCGTGAGGGGACAGGCCGAGGCACCCGGACGGCGAACACGCGGCCACGGAGATGGCCCAGACAGTCCACCGCACCGACGACATCCATCCGCTTATCGAGCCGATTGCCGACCACGTCCTCTCCACCGAACACCACGAGAACGCTCCGGCCGTTGTCATCCGTGCCGACGAGGTTCAGACCGTCCTCTCGACGCTGAGAACCGAAGCAGGTCTCGACCACTGTGCCTGTGTCACGGCCCAGGAGTACGCCGACCGGTTCGAAACGATCTATCACCTGCGGCGCTACGGCGACCCCACACAGGAGCTCTCGGTCGTCGTTCCGACACCCAGGGAGTCGCCAACCAGCGAGTCGGCCGCGCCCGTATACCCGACGGCGGCGTGGCACGAGCGGGAGGCCTACGACCTGGTCGGCATCGAGTACGAGGACCACCCTGACCTCCGGCGCATTCTCCTGCCCGAGACCTGGCAGGGCCACCCGCTGAGCCGGGACTACAATCAGGACCAGCCACAGATCGTCTCCTTCCGCGAGCACGAGCGATTGCTCGAAGACCGCCGCGAGGGGCCGGAGACGATGCACCTCAACATGGGGCCACACCACCCCTCGACTCACGGCGTTCTCCACCTGAACGCCCAACTCGACGGTGAGCAGGTGGCGACCGTCGACCCCGACATCGGCTACATCCATCGCTGTGAGGAACAGATGTGCCAGCAGGGGACCTACCGCCACCAGATCATGCCCTACCCGGACCGCTGGGACTGGGGCGGGGCCGGACTGCTGAACGAGTGGGCGTACGCCCGCGCGGCCGAGGACCTCGCCGACATCGAGGTCCCCGAGTACGCACAGGTCATCCGGGCGATGGGCGGTGAACTGTCGCGTATCCTCTCGCACATGCTCGCGGTCGCCACCTACGCGCTGGACGTGGTCGGCGAGTTCACCGCCACCTTCCAGTGGGGGGTCCGGGACCGCGAACTCGTTCAGGATATCCTCGAAGACCTCACCGGCCAGCGATTGATGTTCAACTACCTGCGGCTGGGCGGCGTCGCCTGGGACCTGCCCGAGCCTCGCGAGGCGTTCTTCGAGAAGATACGTGCGTTCCTCGACGACCTACCCCACAAGCTCGGAGAGTACCACGACATGCTCACCGGCAACGAGATTCTCCAGCTCCGGACGATTGACACGGGCCACCTCTCGGCCGAGACCGCGAGGGACTACGGCTGTACCGGCCCGGTCGCGCGGGCCTCCGGCGTCGACTACGACCTCCGGCGGGACGACCCCTACGGCTACTACGACGAACTCGACTGGTCGGTCGTCACCGAGGAAGGCGGCGACAACTTCTCGCGCCTGCTCGTGCGCCTGCGCGAAGTAGAGGAGTCTGCGAAGATTATCGGACAGTGCGTCGACCTGCTGGAGGACTGGCCCGAGGACGACCGCGAGATACAGGCGAACGTCCCCCGCACGCTCCGGCCCGACCCCGACGCCGAGATCTACCGCGCCGTCGAGGCCGCGAAGGGCGAACTCGGCATCTACATCCGCTCGGACGGGACGGAGACACCGGCCCGGTTCAAGATCCGCGGCCCCTCCTTCTCACACGTCCAGGCGCTTTCCGAGATGGCCCGCGGCGAGTACGTCCCGGATCTCGTGGCGACGATAGGCAGTCTGGACACCATCATGGGCGAGGTCGACCGGTAGGCCGACACCTGTCTGAGACGAACGCGGCCAGTGAGTTTTGTACGCCGGGCACGTATGTCCGGTGATGACCGAACAAGCGACGTTCGCGGGCGGCTGTTTCTGGTGTACGGAATCGGTGTTCAAGCAGGTCGATGGGGTGACCGATGTGGTTTCGGGCTACGCCGGCGGCCACGTCGCCGACCCCAGCTACGAGGCGGTCTGTCGCGAGGAGACGGGCCACGCCGAGTGCGTCCAGCTTACCTACGATCCCGACGAAGTGAGCTACGAGGACCTGCTCGCGGTCCATTTCACGACGCATACCCCGACGACGAAAGACCGGGAAGGCAACGACGTCGGTACGCAGTACCGCTCGGCCGTGTTCTACCACAACGAGACGCAGCGTGAGACCGTCGAGGCCTTCATCGAAGAGATAGCGCCGGGCTACGACAGCGACATCGTCACCGAAGTCGAGCCACTGGAGACGTTCTATCCGGCCGAGGAATACCATCAGGATTACTTCGAAAAGAACCCGAACCAGAGTTACTGCCGGCTGACTATCCCGCCGAAAATCGAGAAGCTCAAACAGAAACACGCGGAGTTGCTAGCATGAGCTTCGAGTACACGACCGAAGTCGAGGTCCGATACGCGGACATCGACACGTACGGCCACGTCAACAACGCGACGTACGCGACCTACTTCGAGGAGGCCCGTATCGACTACCTGTACGATGTGGTCGGCGCTGGCGAAGCGCTGCTCTCGGACAGCGAGTCGGGCGTCGGAATCGTCATCGCGAACCTCGAAGTCGATTACAGCAAGCCGGTCCGGATCGACGACACCGTCGCCGTCGCCGTTCGGGTTCCCCGGCTGGGCGAGAAGAGCTTCCCCTTCGAGTACGAGGTCCGGACCGACGACGGCGTGGCCGCGACCGGCGAGACGACCGTGGTCACGTACGACCGCGACACGGAATCCTCACGCTCGATTCCCGAGGACTGGCGGGACGCGATCACGCAGTTCGAAGGGCTGTAACCGCAGCCGATACTGCGACGCCCCGTTGTTGCTCCGCCCAGTCGAGGCCCTATCGGACCGACCGGTGGTTTTATTTTTTACCCATATGTTGTATTGAAAACATATGGAATACAGTACCGACCTCGGACGGCGCGTCCTCCTTGCCCTCGCGGGCGTGGCACTCCTCCTCGTGGTCGGACTCGTCCTGTCCCAGTTCCTCCCGACGCTCGTGTTTACTGTCTTCCTGTACTACGCCAGCCGACCGATTTACCGACGGCTCGGGCGGCTCCCACTGCCCGAGTTGTTCCTGGAGCAGGCCGTCCCCTACCAGAAGCAAGCCCATGCGGCTGCCACGATTTTCTTCTTTCTGCTGCCGTTCGTGATTCTGGTTGGCTACACCCTTGTTCTCATTATCCCCGAGCTACAGGCCTTCTTCGGCGAGGGGGGGCTGGGCGCGGCGTACCTCTCGCGGTTTCAAGAGCTTCAGGGCGGTTCGCTACCGGAACCGCTCGCCGGTCTCGGCCTTAACGAAGTACTGGCAATGGGGCCGGCTGAGGTGTTTGACCTGCTGCGAAACGCGACCGTCCAGTCGTGGCTGGGGCGTGTCTCCGATACGCTCATCGGATCTGTGAGTCTACTCACGTCGCTACTGCTGCGCGTGTTCATCATGTTCGCTGGCACGTACTACCTGCTTACCGACGGACCGCGACTCGTCGGCTGGTTCCTCGACACCTTCGACGGCTCGGGCGTTCTCAGCAAGTACGCGGCGGCGGTCGACGACGAACTCTCTTCGATTCTCTTCGGGAACATCCTGAACGCACTGGTGACGGGTGTCATTGGGATTTTCGTGTTCTCGCTGTACAATCTGGTCGCTCCCGGCTCAGTGCAGATTCCGTTTGCACCACTCGTCGGTGCACTCACCGGCATCGGGAGCCTCATTCCCGTGGTCGGGATGAAAATCGTCTACCTGCCCGTGGCTGGGCTGCTTGCAGTCTCCGCGGTCGTCACGGGGCAGACGGCGGCCCTGGCCTGGGTCGCCCTCTTTCTCGTGGTCACACTGGTCGTCGTCGATACGATCCCGGATTTCTTGATCCGGCCATACGTCAGCGGCGACCTGACCCACGTCGGCCTGCTGATGTTCGCGTACATCCTCGGGCCGATCGCGTTCGGCTTCTACGGGATCTTCCTGGGCCCGATCCTGCTGGTCCTCGTCGCCCAGTTCTTCCGGATTATCGTTCCCTACGTCATCACGGGCTCGGTCGAGACGACGCAGACGTCGCTCGCCGACTACGACTCCACGGAGTCCTAGCCGCTTGCGAGCCGGGTTCTGGCGGCCCCGAAGTCGAGACAGCGGCTGTCCGTCGTCGAGTCGACGCGGTCGAGCCACCGCAGCTCCATCACCGAGAGCCGGTAGTGACACGTCGATGGTTCGATCTGTTGCCAGTAGATGTACCGGACGTCGGGCACCGACTCGCTCTCCTCGTAGGCCCCCGGGAGGTCGGTGGTTTCGAGGTCCGACATCGGCACCGGCCCCGGCGTCTCCACGGGTGTGAAGACGAGGCCGACGCTGCCGAGGACGGCGACGTTCACGACGAGGACCAGCACGAGAGCCGCGACGAGCGACTGCCTCCGTCGGCGGTCACGCAGCGTCGTAGCGACTATCCCGACACCGATTGCGACGAACGCGAGCCCCGGGATGAGGTCGGTGTAGCCGCCGGTCTCGAAATCGACGAAGAATATCAGGAACGCGAACCACGCCGCGCCGACCGGGATCCACCAGTCGGTGCGCCCGACGACGCCGTCGTCGCCCGCGAGCCAGCACCGGGCGGCGTGCACGAGGCCGAGGCCGCCGAGCAACACGAACGGCGACGCCCACTTGAAGTGGATGACGCCGGCGACAAGTCGGACGAGCACCGACGCCTGTTCCTCGGTCTGTAGCGGCACGAGCAACACCTGCACGACCATCTCCGAGGCCGAGTGCCAGACGAGAAACACCGGCGCAAGCATGACCACAGTGAAACCGAGGCCGCCGGCGACGACGCGTTCGAGCGCCCGCACGTCCCGCTGCTGGATGGCCAGCCCGACAACGACGAGCGGAAAGATGGCCGCGGCCTGCCAGTACCCGACGCTGGCCGCCGCGGCCACACCGCTCAGCGCCGGGTATCCGCGCGTGTACAGGTATATCGCCAGGAGGCCACAGAGGACGAGGAGGTACTTCGCTTTGAACCCATACGCCGGCCGGACGGCGAACCCCGGTAACAGGAACATGGAGAGGCCGGCCAGCGGCGCAGCGACGTCGTCGCCGGTGATGTCGTAGACGAGTATCACGACGAGCCCGACGATTCCACACACCGCCCCGCTCATCAGCACCACGCTGAGAAGGTGGAGCCGGTACATGTCGCCGCCGGCCAGCATCGCCAGGGCGCCGGTCGTCTCGTAGGACAGCGGGAGCTTCGGTTCCCATGCGTCGACGTACAGCCGACCGCCCCGCGTCAGATACCAGCCGAGATGCTGGAAGATACCAGCGTCGGGAGCCATCGGAGGACGAGCGGAACCGAGTGTGATTGTCAGTACGAAATACAGTTCGACACCGACGGCAAACAGCACCGGAAACGCGAGCCGTCGGTCGTGAGGATTGAACGCAAGCGAGCGAAGCAGATCCCTGAGCTGGTCCTTGTGACGTCTGCTCACACGACACGCTTGCGTTTGGATGATCAAAAGTAGAGAGTAGCTTAGCGGACGTGCAGTCGGCGAATGCAATCACCGTTCGCCTTACATATACTGCCACCGTGATTAGGAACGTATTTTCGAGTTGATGCCCGACTTACCGCTTCTTTCAACTGCATCGTGTGTGAAGGGAGTTTGCGATCAGCCAACGCCCGGTTTCGAGCCCGATCAGCCACGTTTTGAGCTACAGAAACGACAGTACAGTAGCGATAGCAGACCTATAATGTCAGGCCGAAAACGTGTGATTATGTGGGTTAAAGCGTCCCTTATTGGACGACCAATCGACCGAAGTGCCGTTTCGGTCACGAAACACGGAACCCAGTAGCGGGTCAAGTCGGGCAGATAACAAATATTGGCGCGACTGCCTTGGGCAGACTGTCCGAACAGTGCCTCTAAGCCCATTTGCACCCAGCCGACTCCGGTCAGAACGCTTGTCGTCCGCCGATACAACAACCAGACTGGGACCGAGACGAGCTATTTTGTATAGCAGTCACTAATTTATCAACCCTATCCGGCGAACGCGTCGGCCTTTTACCAGTCCATCGAGTAGAGAACCGTAATGGTCCAGAACGTGGCTTCAGTGATGGCGGAGCTGGAACCCGAGGACTTCCATCTGCTCTCTGGCGTCGAACAGGGAATGCGGTTCTCGGAGTACGTCGCCCGCGAGAAGTTGACCGAGTTCTCCCGGCTGACGACGGAAGATGTCGACTACCGGCTCGACCGGTGTGCGGACCGGGGGCTGGTCGAGCGCAAGACAATCCAGTACGAGGGCTTCAAACTCACTTTCGAGGGGTACGATACGCTTGCGTTGCATACCTTTGCCGAGCGCGACACTATCGAGGGAGTCGGGTCGCCGCTGGGTGTGGGCAAGGAGAGCGACGTGTACGAGGCCCAGTCGTACAAGCCGGTGGCGCTGAAATACCACCGCGAGGGGTACACCAACTTCCGCGAAGTGATGAAAGAGCGGGAGTATACTGCCGACCGCGACCACGTCTCGTGGCTCTACACCGCTCGGAAGGCCGCCGAGCGGGAGTACGATGCCCTCGAAACGCTGTATCCCGAGGTATCGGTCCCGCAGCCGGTCGACACGAACCGACACGCGATTGTCATGGAAAAAATCGACGGCGTCGAACTCTCCCGGACGAAACTCGAACCGGAACAGGTACTGCCGATTCTGGATCTCGTTCTCGACGAGATGCAGACGGCCTACCGCGAGGGATACGTCCATGCGGACATGAGCGAGTACAACGTCTTCGTCACGAACGAGGGCGTCGTCGTCTTCGACTGGCCCCAGGCCGTCCCGACCGACCACGAAAATGCCAAGGAACTGTTAACCCGCGACGTCGAGAACATCGTGAGTTACTTCGAACGAAAATACCCACGAGAACTCGACGGCGTGGACAGGGACGCGGTCGCTGACGACCTTTCGGCCGAGTCCTTCGGGTCTATCGACGAATACGCCGGTTGAAGTGTTTTTAGCGGAGTTTTTGCCGTGCAACGAGCCAACGGTATGATTGCCGGCGCCGCCATTATAAACTATATATTGCTATAGCAAATCAGCTCGAATCGGTTGGGCCAGCAGATATAGGATGTTGGCTTCGGAGGTGGGGATGTGGCAATACCAATTGTCGGGTCGCTCGTTAGCTTCGTCATCGCCCTCCTCATCGGCGGACTGGCCATTTATCTCAGCGCTCGGTTCGTCGTGGGCGTCGACAACTACGGACACGCGGTCTTTACCGCGCTGTTCGGCGCGCTCGCGTGGGCCCTGACGTCGTGGCTACCGCTGGTGGGACCGGTTATCGCGCTGGTGGCGTGGATCGCCGTCATCAAGTGGCGCTACCCCGGCGGCTGGACGAAGGCGGCCATCATCGGTGCCGGTGCGTGGCTGTCCGCGCTGCTCATCCTCTTCGTCCTGGACGCGGCGCTCGGCCTGGACATCGGTGCGTTCGGCGTGCCCGGCGCGTAGGCACGGGGCTCACTGAACGAAATCCGCACCCGTTTTCCGGTCAAATAGCTCTGTCAGCGGTACCAGTTCGAGTTACGCCGGCAGCGCACTTTCGGGGACCGTACCGTCGTCGGACCAGCCACGCGCGTCGTAGTACTCGTCGAGCGCAGTCTCGAATGACGGGAGGTCGTACGGCAGAGTGTCGTCAGCCCGGTCGAAGCCGCGCTGATTGTTGAAGTGGCGTTCGAGCGTCACGGTGCGAGCGCCGACGGACATGAGGTCCGCAAAGCCGGCGTCGAAGAGCTGTTCGTAGCGCTCTGGGGTCATGAAATCCCGCGAGAACTTGCAGACGACGCCGCTGTCGTTCAGCGCCATCAGGTTCTCCCGCCCGACCAGCACGTCGGCTTTCCCGAGCGTCCCTTCGGGAGCAACCGCCTGGTCTTCGGGGACAAGCGGGTACTCGACTGAATAGAACGTCGCGTACATGTGGTCCGCGCCGCGGTTGGCGACGGCGTAGGAGAGCCCCTGGCCGTGGAGGACGCGGCCCTCGTGGGCCGCGAAGTCCATCCCCTTGACCGTCCAGTTCTCGACCCCGAGGTCGTCGTGACAGCGGTCGATACCCTCCGCCAGCGTGTCGCCGATACCGTCGCGGTGGGCGATTTTCTCGACGGTCTCGTGAATCAACTCGGTATCGCCAAAAGCGTCCTCGCTGTCGAGGTAGGCCGCCACCGTGTTGCCGGCGGAGATGGCGTCCATCCCGAGGCGGTCACAGAGCTCGTTGGATTGCATCACGTCCACGATGTCGTCGACGCCGGCGTTCGACCCGAAGGCCATCGCCACCTCGAACTCGGGGCCCTCGGTCTCGACGCCGCGCTCCTCGTCCCGCGTCGGGAGCTTGCAGGCGAACGCACACGCAGAGCAGGTCCCCTTCTTGTACTTCTTCGATTCGACGGCGTCGCCGTTGATGCCTTCTACGCCCGGGAACGACTGCTCGGAGAAGTAGTAGGACGGGAGCCCGTTGACCTCGTTCGCCAGGTCCATCACCGAGACGGTCCCCTGCCGTTTCATGATGTGATCCTCCGTCGCGGCCTCCCGGTGGATATCCATCTGCATCGCCGGAATCTCGATGTCCGGCGGGGAGTCGCCCGCGAACGTGATGCCCTTGACGTTTTTCGCGCCCATGACCGCGCCGAGGCCGCCGCGGCCGAACGCCCGCTCCCCGCTCGTCATGATGGACGCGAACCGAACCCGGTTCTCGCCGGCCGGGCCGATGACCGCGGTCTGGTCGGACTCGATGCCGTGTTCGGCGTCGAGGTAGTCCAGCGTCTCGGGAACGGTCGCGCCGGCGAGGTCGGGGACGGCCTCGAACTCGACGCCCTCGTCCCGCACGTGGATGACGACGAGTTCGTCGCTCTGACCGACGAGTTCGACGGCGCTGTACCCGGTATCGGCGAAGTTCCGCGACATGAAGCCGCCGGCGTTCGACGAGAGCAGTCCGTCGGTCAGCGGCGAGACGCCGGTGCAGTTCATCCGCCCGGTGAAGCTCATCTGCGCGGCCTGCATCGGCCCGGTCGAGAACACCAGTCGGTTCTCCGGGCCGAGCGGGTCGGCGTCAAAGGGTATCCGCTCGTGGGCCAGCCGCGTCCCGACGCCGCGGCCGCCGAGGTACCGTTCGAGCACGCCGTCGATGGCCTCGGTAGTCGTTTCGCCGGCAGTCAGGTCGACCGTCAGGAGCGGCCCCGTCGAGTGTATCATTAACGTTTCTCACAGACACACGGACTTAGCGGTTGTGCCGCCTGCCGATACCGGCGGTTTAATCAGGGGACGGCGACGGAATATTGCTATGGTTTCGCTTGTGACGACGACGCCGGCGTCGCGCCGGTGGGCGGATTCGCGTTTCCCGTCCGGGAGCGTGCGTGCTCACGGCCGGTCCGGGGGCGACACACGAGCGGACGGCCGACCGAAATCCGGGGTGACACCCTCTCATTCCGGTGGTGTCGCCCGGTTTCGGACCCGCGAGCGTCGTCATGCTATAAGTGTGTGGGAAGCCAACACAAGACACAAGTTTGGGGTAGATGTGAATGTCTTATGACGCAGATACCGACACGAGTACAGTGTCTCGACGGCGCGTCCTCCAGACGGCGGGCGCGTCGGCGCTGGTAGCACTGGCCGGCTGCAACACCGGAAGCGACGGAGAGGGGGACGGCGAAAGCGGGGGCGGGCAGAGCCTCGACCCGGTCCGGGAGCGGGCGGAGGTCTCCGTCGACGAGATTCAAGAAGGCGGGACGCTCAGGTTCGGTCTCGGGGCGGGCATCGACTCGTTCGACCCGTCCTACAGCACCAGCGCCCCGTCGGGGAACGTCCACGGGCTCGTCTACGAGAGCCTTATCACGCAGGACGCTGCGGGGACCGTGTACCCGTGGCTCGCGCGGACGTGGGAGCGGGTGGACGTACAGGAAGTCGAGGACGGGGCCTACGAGCCGTACATGGTGCCGGCGGAGACGGACGACGACGGCAACCTCGTCGCCGACGACCAGATAATCATCAGGAACCCCGAGGCCGGCGAAGTGCTGACGGTCAACGAAGCGCCCGACGCCGTCGAGGACGAGACCTACGGGATACAGTACCGGGCCGAACTCCACGAGGGGGTCACCTTCCACAACGGCGAAGAGATGACCGCGGAACACGTCGCCCGGTCCTACGAAGTGCTGGAGAACTCCTCGATTTCGGCCCAGACCTTCGACTCCTTTCTCTACGCCGAGGCGGTCGACGAGTACACCGTCGACATCTACGGCCAGGAGCCCGACGCCGAGGCCGACAGCCAGCTCCCGACGACGGTCTACCCGATGGAACACATCGAGGAGTACCCGGACAGGGGGGCGGACCCGCGAAACGACCTGACGCCCATCGGGACCGGTCCCTTCGAGTTCGAGTCCTACGAGGCCGAACAGCGGGCCCAGTTCAGTACGTTCGAGGACTACTGGCTGGACGACCTCGGCCTCGACGCCCTGGAGTGGTGGGACGGCCCGGACGGGTTCCCGACGAGCCCGGTCGTCGACGAGGTCACGGTCTCTATCGTCACCGACGACGCGACCCGCGCGGCCGCGCTCAACAGCGGCGAGATCGACCTCACGTACGGACTCACGAGCGATACGTACAGCGAGTACCGGAGTTCGGAGGACTACCGGCTCAGCGTGACCAACGCCGGGGCGTACAACTTCCTCCAGTACCCCGTCAGAGTCTCGCCGTGGGACGACGAACGCATCCGCCGCGGCGTCAATCAGCTGATTCCCCGTGCTCAGATAGCCGAGAACATCTACAACGGGTACCGCAACCCCGCGTACACGCCGCTGCCCGAACTGGCCGCCGACGAGGGGTCGGCCGACTACGACGCGCTGGTCGAGGAACTGCGCCCGCAGACCGAACAGGACACCGAGGCCGCGACCGAACTGCTGCAGGAGGCCGTCGACGACCTCGGCGTCGAGACGCCAATCGAGGCGACCATCGAGACCAACACCTCCGACGACCGCGTGCGGGAGGCCGAACTCATCGCCCAGGTGATGAGCAACACGGAGTTTTTCGACATCAGCGTCGAGACCTTCGAGTTCACGACCTTCATCCAGCGCATCCTCGGCCCGGAGTACTACCAGCAGGGCAACATCGTCCTCATCGGCCTCTCGGGGACGTTCAACCCCGGGAGTTTCTACGACGCAGTGAACTCCATCGACAACTTCGGCCAGTGCTGTAACTTCCAGCGGGTCGACACGCCGGACCTCGACGAGATCGCGACGGAGGCGCGGTTCTCGGTCGAGGCCGTCGAGGACCCGCAGTTCCGCGGCGAGCAGTACGACCAGGTGTGGCGAGGGCTCATCGAACAGGCCCCGAACAGCTACACCGTCTTCGGGACGAACGTGTCGTCGCTGTCGACCGACTACGTCGGCCACAACACATACACATTCTCCAGCGGGGTCCTCCCGTACGGTCTCCACGACCCGACGGACCAGCAGGTCGCGTATCTGGACCGGGAGTGAGTCACCACGATGAGTCTCAGACGCTTCATCGCGGTTCGCGTGGCCGCGACGGTGCCGATACTGTTCGGCGTCTCGGTGCTCACGTTCGCGCTGGTCCACCTGACGCCGGGAGACCCCATCGACCAGATGGTCGCGCTGAACCCGCAGATCTCGGCGGCCGAGGAGGCGGCGATACGCGCCAGGTACGGCCTCGACGGCCCGGTCTGGCAGCAGTACCTCACGTGGATAACCAACGTCCTGCAGGGCGACCTCGGGACGGTCATCAGCGTCGACCAGCCGGTCCTACCCTACATCCTGGCCCGGCTCCCCGAAACCGTCGCGCTGGGGCTGTTCGGCTGGGCCATCGCCCTGCTCATCGCCATCCCGGCCGGCATCTACGCGGCGGTGAACAAGGACACGCTCGGCGACGACCTGTCGCGGGTGTTCGCGCTGTCGGGCATCTCACTGCCGAACTTCTGGCTCGGCCTGATGCTCATCCTCGTGTTCGCGCTCTGGCTGGACCTGTGGCCGGTGCTGGCCCCGGACAAGCCGCTGCTCTCCCCCGAGATGCTGTGGTATCTCGTCCTCCCGGGCGTCACCATCGGGACGGCGTCGTCGGCGACGCTGATGCGCGTGATGCGGTCGTCGATGGCCGAGGAGCTGAACAAGGAGTACGTCACGGCGGCCCGGGCGAAGGGGCTCCCCGAGCGGACGGTCGTGTTGAAACACGTCCTGCGGAACTCGCTCATCTCGGTGACCACTATCGCCGCGTTCCTGACCGCGAGCATCTTCGCGGGGGCCGTCGTCGTCGAGCAGGTGTTCGCCTGGCCCGGGCTGGGCCGGGCCTTCGTCGGCGCTATCGTCGGCCGCGAAGTCGACCTCATCATGGCGATCACGCTGTTTACCGGCGTGACGATTATCCTCGCGAACCTGCTTGCAGATATCATGTACGCCGTGTTAGATCCGCGAATCCGCTATGACTGACTATGAGTACTGACCGAGGACGCATCCGGATAACGGGGTTCGACGCCGACCGCGTCGAGCGCCGCGAACCGCTGTCGGACTGGACAGAGACGAGAGATACGGAGACGGAAGGCCGCTGGGAGCGCGCCTGGCGCGAGTTCCGCCGGAACCGCAGCGCGATGCTCGGACTGTACATCGTCGCCGCGATGTCGCTGCTGGCACTGTTCGCCCGCCCGATCACGGTTGCGGGCGTGACAGTCCAGCCGTTCTCGCTCGCGCCGTACGACCCGAGTGCGATCCTGTACGCGCAGGGCCTCGACGTGAGCGCCTACGAGGCCCCGTCGCTGGCCCATCCCTTCGGCACCGACGGCTCCGCGCGGGACGTGTTCTCCCGCGTGCTGTACGGCGGCCGGTTCAGCCTCTCTATCGGCTTCATCGTCGTCCTCGTCACCGCCGCAATCGGGCTGGTGTACGGGGCGATTGCGGGCTACTACGGCGGCTGGGTCGACGAGGTGATGATGCGGCTACTGGACCTCATCTTCGCGTTCCCCGGCCTCCTGCTGGCGCTGATTATCGTCGCCGTACTCGGGAAGGGGTACTGGGAGCTAGTGCTCGCGTTCACGGCTATCGGCTGGGCCGGCTACGCCCGGCTGATACGCGGCGAGATTCTGAAAGTCAAGGAAAACGAGTACGTGATGGCGGCGAAGGCGCTCGGGGCGCGGGACCGCCGTGTCATCTTCAGACACGTCGTCCCCAACGCCGTCGCGCCGCTCGTCGTCCAGGCCTCGCTCTCCATCGGGACCGTCGTCATCGGGGTAGCGGCGCTGGGCTTCCTGGGCCTGGGTCTCCCGCCCAGTTCCGCCGAGTGGGGCACGATGCTGGACCAGACCCGCGAGACTATCGTCCAGGGGCCGGGCGGGTCGATTCCCTGGTGGGTCACCGTCTTCCCCGGCGGCGCGATCTTCCTGTTCGTCATGTCGATGAACCTCATCGGCGACGGCATCAACGACGCGCTCGACGCCCAGGAGGGCGAGGACGTGGCCCGCGGGGGCGAGGTCTGATGGCCCTGCTCGAAGTCGAGGACCTCACGGTGAACTTCTACACCGAGGCGGGCGTCGTCACCGCCGTCGACGACCTCTCCTTTCGCATCGAACGCGGCGAGAAGTTCGGCGTCGTCGGCGAGAGCGGCGCGGGCAAGAGCGTCGCCGCGCTGTCGGTGATGCGCCTCGTCGAGGACCCCGGCCGTATCGAGAGCGGGACCGTCCGCTTCGACGGCGAGGATCTCATGGAACTATCCGAGTCCGACGTGCGAGACGTGCGGGGTAACGACATCGCGATGATATTCCAGGACGCGGGGACCGCGCTCAACCCCGTCTACACCGTCGGCGAGCAGATCGCCGAGGCGATCCGCCATCACCTCGACTACGACGACGCGGCCGCCCGCGACCGGGCCATCCGGCTGCTCGATGACGTAGGCATCCCGGAACCGGCGGCCCGCTACGACGACTACCCCCACGAGTTCTCCGGCGGGATGCAACAGCGGGTCGTCATCGCGATGGCGCTGTCCTGTGACCCCGACCTCCTCATCGCCGACGAGCCGACGACGGCGCTCGACGTGACCATCGAGGCGAAGATACTGGACCGCCTCGAACGCCTCGCCGACGAGTACGATACGGCGATTCAGCTCATCACCCACGACCTCGGGGTCATCGCGGAGATGTGCGACCGGGTGATGGTGATGTACGCCGGCCGCGCCGTCGAGAAGGCGACCGTCGAGGAGCTGTACTACGACCCGAAACACCCCTACACCGTCGGGCTGATGAGCGCCATCCCCCGCATCGGCGACCGGCAGGACCGCCTCCAGACGATTCCCGGCACCATGCCGGACCTGGTGGAAGTGCCGTCGGGCTGTAGCTTCCACCCCCGGTGTCCCTTCGCCGAGGAGGCCTGCACGCGCAAACGGCCGCCGCTCGTCGATCCCGACACCGGGGACGGCGTCGGTCTGTCCGACCGGGCAGCAGCCTGTCTGGCCTACACCGGCGACCTCGACGGCGAACTGGATTACGAGGTCGAAGTGAAAGGCCGGGACACGCCACCTGACGACAGCCAGCCCGACCCCCGCGTCGGGCGTACGGACTCCGAGCCGCTGCGTACCGACTCCGACCCGGTCGGTACTGATACCGACCTGCTGGACCAGAATGACGACGCGGACGACGATTCGGGAGGGCGGCAGGATGGCTAAGACAGCAGACAGTCCCATCCTCGAGGTCGAGAACCTCACGAAGTACTACGAATCCGGCGGGGGCATCGTCGACACCCTGCTGGGCCGGAGCCGGGAGGTAAAGGCCCTGGACGGCGTCGACCTGGCACTGTACCCCGGCGAGACGCTGGGCATCGTCGGGGAGTCCGGCTGTGGCAAGACCACGCTCGCACAGAGCCTGTTGCGGCTCATCGAGCCCACGGCCGGCACGGTCCGGTACAAGGGCGAGGACCTAACGGCGGCCTCTGACGACCGCCTACGGGCGCTCCGAAAGGACATCCAGTACATCTTTCAAGACCCCTTCGCCAGCCTCAATCCGCGGCTGACCGTCGGGGACATCGTCGGCGAACCGCTGGACATCCACGACATCGCCGAGGGCGAGGCCCGGACCGAGCGGGTCAACGACCTGCTGGAAACCGTGGGGCTCAATCAGCGCCACGCCCACCGCTACCCCCACGAGTTCTCGGGCGGCCAGCGCCAGCGCATCGGCATCGCCCGGGCCCTGGCCGTCGACCCGGAGGTCATCGTCTGCGACGAACCCGTCTCGGCGCTTGACGTGAGCGTCCAGGCCCAGATTCTGAACCTGCTGGAGGACTTGCAGGACGAGTTCGGCCTCTCGTACATCGTCATCGCCCACGACCTCAGCGTGGTCGAACACGTCGCCGACCGGGTGGGCGTCCTCTACCTTGGTGAGCTCGCCGAAGTGGGGCCGACCGAGTCGGTGTTCCAGCCGCCGTACCACCCCTACGCGGAGGCGCTGCTGTCCGCCATCCCGGAGCCGGACCCCGGCTGGAAGGGCGACCGAATCCTCCTGTCGGGCGAGGTCCCGTCGCCGCTGAACCCGCCCTCGGGCTGTCGGTTCCACACCCGCTGTCCGAAGATTATCCAGCCCGAGGGGACCGACATGGCCCAGTCCGAGTGGCGCGCGCTCATGGACCTGAAACAGCGGCTCCGGAGCGCCGACTCGCTGGAAGCGGTGACCGCAGTGCAGGAGGGCGTCGAGGACGAGGACCGCAGTCAGCTCTCGCGGTCGGCCCTCGACACGCGGGTCCGCGCCGAGTTCGACCTTCCGGACCCGATCGGAGACCGTGCGGCTGAGGAAGTGTTCGGGACAGTTATCGACTACCTCCGCGACGACGCTTTCGAGGCCGCGCGGGCGGCGCTGAACGACGCCTTCGAATCCCCCTGTGAGCGGACTGATCCCGCGCTGTTCGACGTTGGCGAGGACCACGGAATCGCCTGCCTGCTGTACGGTGACGACCATCCAGATTCGCCGACACGGACTGGGTAGTCCGGGACAGGACACCAGTGCAGTGACCCGCCACGCGACCGACCCTACTCGAACTCGACGCCGGTGATTTCGAAGCGTGCGCCGCCGTCGGCGCTTTCTGCCACGTCGATCGACCAGCCGTGGGCATCTGCGATGCGGTCGACGATCGCCAGCCCAAATCCGGAGCCGTCCTCGGAAGTCGAGTAGCCCGCCTCGAACAGTGTCTCCCGCTCGTCGTCCGGGACGCCGGGACCGTCGTCGGCGACGTAGAAGCCTTCCGCAGTGGTACCGACGGTGACGGTCACACCCCCATCCCCACGGTCAGCAGCGTCCCCTGGCTTCGGCTGGCTGCTCGTCGCACCGTGGTTCACGCTCGTTTGGGCCTGTGAAGGTGGCTCCGTCGATCCGTGCTCGACACTGTTGTCGGACTCCATCCGACTGCTCGTGGCACCATGTTCCACACTGTTCCGGAACAGATTCTCAAGCAGTTGCAGCAGGCGCGGCCGGTCGGCGATAATCGTCCCTTCCCGGCCGTCAGTGTCGGTGAAGGTGAGTTCCCCGTCCAGGGTGTCCTGAGACACCATCTCCCAGGCATCCGCGACTGCGTCGCGAAGCGAGACCGGTCCTGTCTCCTGGATGTCCTGTCCCTGGCGTGCCAAAAGTAACACGTCGTCGATGATGCGCTCCATCCGGTCGAGTGCGGTCTCGATCTGTTCCAGGTGGCTCTCGTCACCGGTTGTCCGCGCGAGTTTCAGTCGCCCCTGTGCCACGCTCAGAGGACTACGAAGGTCGTGGCTGACGACACTCGCAAACTCCGCAAGCCGGTCGCGCTCGCGCTGTAGTTCCTGCTCCTGATTGCGGATGTCAGTGATGTTGCTCGCGACGCCGAACACGGCGACCGGGCTGTCCGGGTCGGACCGCTCGCCCGTGTCGTATATCGGGACTTTCTCCGAGAGGTACTGGCGTGGTTCGCCGTCAATGACGATGCGCTCCTCGACCTCCAGCGGCTGCCCGGTTTGCAGGACTGCACGGTCGTTTGCCCACGTCCTGTCAGCCGTCTCCTCGGGGTACAGTTCGTAATCGGTTCGGCCGACGATTTCCTCGTCTGTGAGGCCAGTCAGTTCCCGATACCCGTGGTTGACGAAGATGTACCGCCCTTCGTCGTCTTTCATGAACATCGGGGTCGTGGTGTTTTCCAGGATCGCCTCGAGCCGGCGCTTCATTACCTCCAGTTCACGCTCGCGTTCCTTTTGTTCGGTAATGTCGTGATGGACGCCGACCATCAGCGTACTGCCGTCGTGCTCGATAGGCTGTCCCCGGACGGACCCCCAGCGCACGTCGCCGTCAGCGTCGATGACCCGGAACTCCCCGTCGTAGATGCCGTCCGTCTCGACTGCGTGCTCCATCTGCTCGCGGACTTCGGGGCGGTCTTCCGGATGGATCACGTCGAACACGGCCGACAGGGTGCCGTCGAACTCCCCGAGCTCGAAGCCCATGAGTCGTTCGAGCGTGTCGCTCCACGCGACCTCGTTCGTCTCGCAGTCCCACTCCCAGACGCCCGTTTCGCTGGCCTCGAGGGCCAGTTGCAGACGCCGTTCAGTTTCCTGTAAGTCGCGTTTCCGTTCGCGCTGGTCGGTGATGTCTGTCAGCGTACACACGACGCTCTCGACAGCGCCGTCGTCGTCAAGCAGCGGTGCGCTGTTCACCGAGAGTACCTTCTCGGTACCGTCCGGCCAGTGGATCTTGTGCCGGGCGTCGTACAGGGGTTCGCCGGTGTCAAGCACCTGCCGAAACGGGAGCTCCGCGTCCGGTATCGGGTCGCCGTCGAGGTCGCGAATGTCCCAGTCCGGGTCGTTGTACGCCCGGTCTTTCACCTCCGACTGCGACAGGCCGAGGACGTCCACAGCGCGCTGGTTGGCGAAGACGAACTGCCCGTCGCGGTCGAGCTGCACGACACACGACGGGACGGTCTTGAGAATCTGTTCGAGGCGATGTCGCCGCCGCTTGACCTCGGTCGCCGACTGCCTCGCCGACACTGCGTTCTGGACCCGATTGGCCAGCAGTGTGTACTGGTCTGTCCCGCCTTCCTTCTGCAGATAGTCAGTGACGCCAGCAGAGATAGCGTCACTCGCGACCTCCTCGCTCCCTTTGCCGGTGAACAGAATAAGCGGGAGTTCAGGGCACTCCTCGCGAACGGCTTCAAGGAACTCGATACCGTTGCGACCGGGCATGTCGTAATCCGATACGATGCAGTCAAACGCTGACGCTTCCAGCCGTTCCAGGGCCTCTTCGGCGTCCGATGCCGTCTCAACGCGGAGTCGGTCGTTCTCGCGCTCGAGGAACGCGGCAGCCGTCTCCGCGAAGTCCGGCTCGTCGTCGACGTGTAGCAGCCGAATCGTGTCGCTTGTCGAGGTCATCGGGACAGATAGCTTGCTGCTATCTCAGTGGTCAGGCCACTTAGCATGTTTGGCTGTGTGTCACATGCAGTGTGTCGCAACACCAAATGAACGAGAGTATTCCGGGGATTCCTCCCGCCCTACTGCCTGCTGCGTAGATGTGTCCGAACACGCCAGCACAGTCGAGCCGGTCCGAATAACACTTTTGGGCGCGCCGGTCCGCCTTCCGATAATGCGTCGCATCTACGACTCGGGGGCGCTCCACCGTGACGATGAGGAGCCACAGGCACCCACCGAGCGCGGGACGCGGCCACAGGCCGCACGCAGTATCGACGGCGGGGCCTGGAGCGACTTGCTGGTGCCGACGTGGCTCCGCTATCGCGCGGTGACGGTCGATATCGAGGTCCCGCAGACTGCGTATCCGGCGGGAGCCGGGGTGCCGTTCGTCGTGACGATGAAGAACGCCCTCCCGGTGCCGGTAACGCTACCGACGGACTCGCCGCGGCCGTGGACGTGGTACGTCAATGGAGTGCCCGAGGCATCCCACGTCGACAGTGTGCCCGACGAGGACGGCAGCCTCCGGTTTGACCGCGGCGAACGAAAGCGGTTCAGGCGACAGTGGGACCGGATGTTCCGGGTCAGCGACGACGAGTGGGAGCCCGCACCGGCCGGGGAGTACACCATCGGCGCAGGGCTGAGCGTGGCCGACGCTGCCAAGCGTGGCCTGTACAGCGAAACGACGGTCAGCATTGGCGATCAGTAACGACGCGAGCGATCGCGTTCCGAGCAGCCCGGGTCAGGTCCCGCTCGGCGTCGGTTCAGGTGTGGGCGTCGGGCCGGGGGTCGGCTCCGGTGGTGTTTCGGCCGGAGTAGAAGTATCATCATCGATCCCGAATCCGGCATCTGGGGTTGCGCCACCGCCCGGGTCGGGTGCCTCGCCGTCGAGCAGGAACGAAAGCAGGTTCCCGATGAACACCTCGTTGTCGGCGTCGTATATCTCGGAGCTCCTGATGAACGTCGAGTCGGTGACAAACACCATGTTGTCGTTGCGGACGACTGTCGCGTACGTGCCGGTGCGCCGCGTCTCCAGCGTCCGGGTGCCCTCGGCAGCGGTGAACTTCGTCTCGGCATCCCCGTTCACGACCGCGTAGCCAGCGGTGTCGAACGTGATCGTCTCGACACCCTCGGTCAGTTCGCCGTCGTCGCTCGGCGACGCGTAGATGGCCTTGAAGTTGTTATCGTTGGCGTCGTCGTCGACGTTGTACAGCTGTTCGGCCCCCATTCGGACGCCGTACCGTTCGGTGGCGTTGTTTGCCCCGAACGACACCGTCGTCGTCGACTGGGTGAATCCGGTCGAGAGACGGGTCTGTGTCGGTTCGGCGAGGATGACGACACGGCCGCCGTCGTCCGTGTATTCCTGTAGCGCTTCGCGTTCGTCTGGCGAATAGCTTCCGAGCGGCTGGACGATGAGCACACCGTCGTACCGGCCCAGCGAATCGGCGAACGCGCCGGTGCTGGACGTACCGTACTCGATCGTGTGGCCCGCCTCGAACAGCGCCTCGGTAATCGGTTCGAGCTCGGATTCGGACACCTGGTTGCCGTGGCTCGTGTCGACAAGGATGCGCTTGTCACTCGCGTCGGAGTCGACCGATATCTCTCCGTCTTCGGGGTCGACTGGCGCGTTGACAGCGTCGGGCTGGTACTGTGACGGCGACTGGCCGTCGATAGACTGGCCGTCGGGCGGCCCCGACGACCCCGGGTTAACGACTGCGAGGAGGAACGTGCCAGCCAGTAGCACCACGAGAACGACGATAAACACGGCCAGCGGTTTGACGATACGGCCTTCAGTCATTGCGGATCACCGTTGCGTTGTTGTCCTCGGCGGGGATTCCCCAGACGGCGTAGTACTTCACCGGTTCCCGGAAGGTCATCTCACTGTCGTCGGGATGGACGAGATACGTCACGTTGTTCGCGCCCTGCACGGTCTCGGCGCCGGCCGGGACGACGATGACGTTGAATTCGGCACCGCCGCTTCCCAGATACGACACGTCGTACCCGTCGCCCTCGATATCGTCTGAGAGTGCGGCGGCCCGCTCGATGGCCAGTTCGGAGTCGCCGATGCGGTCGGCGAAGCCGTTCTCGGTCGCCTGTGCACCGAGGTACGTGTTCCCGTTAGCGACTTCCTCGCGGGAGACGGTCAGTTGCTCGCCCCGGTGGCGCATGACCGTCCCGACGAAGGAGCGCTGGAGCACCTCGATGTCCTCTCGGAGGCCGTCCTTACTCACCTGGGCCTTGTCCGGCCCCGAGCGGACGAACGTCTCGCCCTGCTGTTCGACCTGCTCGATGAGGCTCAGCGGGGCCTGAACGATGACGCCGATGCTGCCGACGTTCGAACTCGGCTTGACGACGATCTCGTCGGCCGGGACAATGCCGTAGTAGCCGCCAGACGCAGCCGTCCCCTCGACGTAGGCGACGACGGGCATCTCGCTGGCGGTCCGGTTCACAGCGAGGTATAGCTCCTCGCTCGAGTCGACGGGACCGCCGGGGCTGTCGACCCGGAGGACGACCGCCTCGATAGATTCGTTGGTCTGTGCCTCGCGGAGGTCCTGCTTGACGGCGTTGACGTTGGCGTCGGTCGTCCCGCCGCGAAGGGTGACGACAGCGACGCTCGGGTCGTCGTCACCACCGCTTGGCACGCCGTTCCAGATGACCGGCGCGAATATCGCGGCGATGACGAGGGCGAGCGTGACCGCGATCACGTACGACGCCGTCATCGCCGAGAACAGTTGTTCTCTCCCAAACATCTATACATCCCGTTCGGACCGAGAGAGTAATAAACCACGGCCGGGTGTCCCTGTCGCAGTCCGGCGCGGCAGACTGACTGGGACAGCAGCGACCAACGGTTATTGGTCTCCGGGTCGTGCAGCCAGTATGGAGACCCGAGCGCTGGGCGACACTGGACAGGAGAGCACGGTGCTGACGTTTGGCTCGATAGCACTCAACTGGCTCGAACAGGAGGGCGCGAACCAGCTGGTCGAACTCGTGTTGGACCACGGCGTCAACCACTTCGACGTGGCACCGACCTACGGCGACGCGGAGCTGAAACTGGGGCCGAAGCTCCGCCAGTACCGCGAGGAGGTCTTCCTTGGCTGTAAGACCCAGGAGCGCGAGTACGAGGGCGCGGCCCGGAAGATCAACCGGTCGCTGAACCGCCTCGGCATCGACACCATCGACCTCTACCAGATCCACGGCCTGGAGGACGAGGACGAACTGGACACGATTACCGCCGACGGCGGCGCGCTGGACGCGATACGCGAGGCGAAAGCGGCGGGGAAAATCGACCACATCGGGCTGACGAGCCACGGCGACCCCGGACTCATTCTGGACGCCATCGACCGCATCGACGACCTTGAAACGGTCATGTTCCCGCTGAACCCCGTCGTCGCCGGCAAGGACGACAGCGAGTACGACTACGAGGCCGTCCTGGACCGCTGCGAGGCAGAGGGCATCGGCACGCTGGGAATCAAGGCGTTCGCGAAGGGGTCGTGGCCGTCGACCGACGAACTGGCTGAGGCCGACCGCCCGTACGCGAACTGGTACGAGCCGGTCGACACGCCGGCGGTCATCCGCGAGCGGTTCGACTTCGCCGCCGCCCAGGGCCTCGATACCGTCGTCAGCCCCGGCGACCCGAAGCTCGTCGCGATGGTGCTCGACGCCGCCAGTCGCTTCGAAGGAATGGACGAGGCCCGCCAGCGCGCGCTCATCGAGGAAGCGCGACACGACGACAGCCCGGTGCCCGAGCAACTGCACCACTGAGCGTGGACAGCGTTCCGGAGACGGTGACGGCCGCCCTCGCCGACCGGCAGGTCGAGGGACAGGTCTGTCTCGAAGCCGGGGCCGGCGTCGGGAACACGACGGCTGGGCTGCTGGCCGCGGGCGCAGAGCGGGTGTACGCGGTGACGAACGACGCCGACCACGCCGCGGTGGTCCGCGAGCGCGTCGGCGACGGGAACGCCGACCGTCTGGCCGTCGTCGAGGCTGACCTCCGGTCGACCCCGCTTTCGACCGACAGCGTCGACCTCGTCACCGCCCACGGGCTCTGTAACGTCCTGCCGCCGGCCGACCTGGACGCCGTCGCGGCCGAACTGACGCGGGTCACGAAGCCTGACGGCCACCTCGTTGTCGACGACTACGCGGTGCCGCCAGCCGGTGCAGCCGTCAACCGACTGTTCGCGCTGGAGAACGCCGCCGCACAGGTAGTCGACGGCCGGCCGGCGCTGACGTTCTACCCGCCCGCTGTGTTGGCTGCAGTGTTCACCGACCACGGTTGGACTGTCGAGCGAAAGAAGACCTTGCTGGAGCCTGTGCCCTGGACCGAGGCGCATTTGGACGCCCACGCGGAGGTGGTTCGTGAATACGCCGAGATGCTTCCGGATTCGCTTGGGGAGCCACTGGCCGCGATGGCCGAGGATCTGGTGTCTGCTATCGGCTCCGAGCGAACCGGGACGATGTACAGTCTCGCGTTCCGGCTAGCGGAGTGATGAGTTGCTTGTATATTTTGTGACGAGAGTTCGAACAGCCAGAAAGCCCCGAGACGCTGGGCTACTGTGACTCGCTGCGCTCCTCACTACGTTGCGGTGCTTCCGTCGTCTCGTACGCCCAGCGTCTCGCCCCTTTCAGTCCCACCTGTGGCCGGTTGGTCAATCCAGGCTGGGTGAGACTGAAAGGGGCGTCGTCGGCGCTGTGCGCCGACTGCTCGGGAGACCTCTGGTCTCCCGGTGGCTGGCTGAACGACGGCGGACGACGCAAGCACTGCAACGAACGTAGTGAGTGAAGCGCGCAGCGAGGCCCCCAAGTTCAGCCAGCCGGGGCTTTCTGGCTGTTAGATAATACACTCACTCAAGAAACGAAAAGAGACACAGATTTTCCTGGCAACCGAACGGCTAAGGAAGCGCCGCCCCACGTGCCGGTATGACACTCGAACGATTGTCCGAGTTCGACGCCGAACCGGCAGCAGGCGAAGTTATCGACGGGGAATTGGCAGTGACCGACGACGTACTCGTAAAGGCGTTCGCGCTGGGGCCGGACGCGACAATCGACCCGCACGAACACGACGGCGCGACAAACGTCTTCCACGTCGTCCGCGGCGAGGTGACGGTCCAGCAGGAGGACATCGAAGAAGCCATCGCCGCGCCGGGGGTCGTGCTGAACGAGCGCGGGCAGGCCCACGGCGCGCACAACCACACCGACGAGATCGCCGTCTTGACCGCGAGCCTCTGTCCACTGCCGGGCCAGTAAGGAGTTGCTGGCGAAGTAGCAGAACTGGTCGGCCGTTTCCGCACCACGCTTATCGGTATTGCAGTTCACTGACATGCTATGGCCGAACCACTGCCAACGAACGGACTGCGCAAGACAGTCGACAGCGGCGGCGTCGCGCTGGGCGTCCTCGACAACACCTACAGCCCGACGCTGGTAGAGTTCTACGGGGACCTCGGCGTCGACTTCGTCTGGCTCGACTTCGAACACGGCGGGCCGGACCCGTGGGACGCGGCGACCGTGGAGAACCTCCTGCGGGCGGCCGACGGGACCGGGACAGAGTTACTGGTCCGCCTGCCGGATACGTCCCCGACGCTGGTGCGGAAGGCGCTGGACCTGGGAGTCAAGAACGTCTTCCTGCCGCGGGTCGAAACTGCCGACGAAGTCAGGGAAGCCGTCAAATCGGGGCGGTTCCGGTACGACGGCGACCCGGGCGACCGGGGACTGGCCGCTCCCCGAGCGCGCCGCTGGGGCCTGGGTGAGAACTACATCGAGGCCTCGGACGAGGAGACGCTGGTCGGGACCACAATCGAGACGAAGGAGGCGGTGGAGAACATCGACGCGATTCTGGACGTGCCCGAGCTCGGCTTCGTGTTCATCGGGCCGTTCGACCTCTCCGTGTCGCTGGGTCACCCCGGCGAAGTCGACCACCCCGAGGTACAGGACGCGGTGGAGACGGTCCGCTCGGCGGCCGTCGAGGCGGGTGTCACCGTCGGCGGGCTCGGCTTCGGGATGGACGACGTGAACGAGAAGGCCGAATCGGGGTACCAGATACTGCACGTCGGGAGCACGACCGGCGCGGTACAGAACGCTGTGCGCGGGTGGCTGGAGGAGTTCGACGGGGAACGGGGCTAAGGGAGGAAAAGCGGTAGCGGCCGTATCAGGCGCTCGCGCCGGATTCAGCGCCGCTCGTCGCGTCGACGGCGCTGTCGTCGAGTTCCGACTCGGCTTCGAGCAGTTCGCGGTAGCGCTCGCGGATGGTCACGGTGCTGATGTCGGTGGCCTCGCTGACGGTTTCCTGGGTCATCTCTTCGCCGAGCAGCAGGCCGGCGGCGTAGATGGCCGCGGCGGCGAGGCCGACGGGGCTCTTGCCGCTGTGGACGTTGGCCTCCTTCCCCGCCTCGATGAGGGCGCGGGCCTGGCGTTCGAGAGCGTCGTCGGCGTCGAGTTCGGAGACGAACTTGCTGAGGTAGGTCGCGGGGTCCGGCGGGCCGACCTGCAGGGAGAGTTCGCGGTTGAGATAGCGGTACGCGCGGGTGAACTCCATTTCGTCGACGCGGCTGACGACGGCCATGTCGTCGAGCGTCTGCGGGAGGTTCGCCTGCCTGACCGCGGCGTACAGCGCGGCGGTGGCCATCCCCTCGATGGAGCGACCGGGCAGCATCCCCTCGTCGAGGGCGCGGCGGTAGATGACGCTGGCCGTCTCGCGGGCGCTCTCGGGGACGCCGAGGGCGCTCCCCATCCGGTCGATCTCGCCAAGCGCCTGCTTGAGGTTACGCTCGGCGTGGTCGCGGGTGCGGAACCGCTCGTCCCACGTCCGCAGGCGTTGCATCTTCTCGCGCTGGCGCGTCGACAGGGAGTTGCCGTAGGCGTCCTTGTTCTGCCAGCCGATGTTGGTCGAGAGGCCCTTGTCGTGTTTCATCTCGGTCGTCGGCGCGCCGACGCGGCGCTTGTTGTCGCGCTCCTGGCTGTCGAAGGCGCGCCACTCCGGCCCGTGGTCGATCTCGTCCTCGTCGACGACGAGGCCGCAGGATTCACAGACCGTCTCGCCGCGACTGTCGTCGGTGACGAGGCTCCCGCCACAGTCCGGGCAGGCGTGGCCGGTACTCGCCTCGGACTCGGCCTGTTCGTCCACACTGTCACCGCGTTCGTCGGGGGAATAGATGCTGCGTGTCGTCATAGTGTGTCTCTGCGAGCGCGTGGGACGCCCGCGGTCGTACCCAATTGTAGGGGTGCATCCTGCATGAGAACTCGTTTGGCATATGCCGAACTTCGGACAGAGAGTCCGTGGCAGCGGCGACGAATCGGCTAAAATACGGCCCGTCAGCGGTTATACGCCCGAGCGACCGATACGAAGCCGTCCGCCCTCGGCGACCTCCTCGTCGGCCTGGACCGGTCCCATCGACCGCGTGACGAACGACCGGACGATCCACGCTTCGGCCCGTTGGAGGCGGTACTGGAGCGTCGACCGCGACACGTCAAGCGTCTCGGCGAGTTCGGTGAGTGAAGTGTCCCGGGGCGTCCGGTAGTAGCCGTGTTCGACGGCAGCCTCGACGGCGGCCTGTTGTTCGGGCGGCAGCTCCGCCAGCGTCACGGCCTCGTCGACCCAGTACGACGGCGAACTGAGTTGCCGGAACTCGACAGTGAGTCCCTCCCGGAGTTCGGACTTCATCTCCTCGAACAGCCCGTCGACGCCGGCGTCGCTGCACAGGAGCAGCCGCCACTCACACCGGCTCCCGCGGCGTTCGGTTTCGACGAGGACACCGCGGCCGACGTGATCGATGGCCAGCCGCGGAATCGAGTGACAGTCACCGGCTTCCGACCGGTAGCTGTACACCGTCCGGACTCCGGGGTCCGAGCCGATGACCTCGTACGTCCAGTCGGTCTTGCAGTTGCGGGTCCCGATGCACTCGGTGCACTGGACCGGGTCGTCGTACACGTCGTCCAACTGTTCGAGGGCGGTCTCCGGGCCGGCGACCCGTTCGAGCCGCCACATCCCGTCTCGTGTGACGTTGCACGCGATAGTCCGGGAATGGGTGTCCGGGTAGTCGATGAACACGTCCATCACGGGGTCGACGTTCCGCTCGTAATCGATAGTGAAGATGAACTCTCGCATATACGTCCCGTTGCGTGTCGAGCGGCTTATACGCACGGTCTCGTTCGGCGTATGCCAAACCAACCGTGATTACTACGGGAGGCTATCGAGAGAGTATGTCGTGTCCTGTCTCCCCATCTACTGGCGAGTCGCCCGGTGGGCCGGTCACCGGCGGCGCGCCGGACGACTCTTCATCACGTAGCCGCGGATATGAACTGCCGACGCACAACTGGCGACACACCGTCATCTACGGGGTGGTGTTCTGGGCGGTCGTGGCCGCTACGTGGCTCGCCGTGCCGGCCGGCCACCCGTTCCAGTTGGGCGTCACGCTCTCCGGACTGTTCGCGGCCCCGCTGTTGCCGGTCGCGCTCTGCTGTGATTACCGTCAGGCCAGGCGCGTCGGCACATGTGACCCCGGACTCCGCGCGTATCTCTCGAATCTCGTCCGAGATATCAAGACGGCAGTCACCGGCCAGAGCGCCCTCGGCGACCAGCGACGGGAGTTCATCCGCTGCTGAGTTCGGTCCCACCACTCACGCGGCTGTATCCGTCTGCTGGGCCCGCGCCTCGTCGAGCCAGTCCGGGTCGGGAACAGCAGTCGATCCGACGTCGGTGACCTCGTAGCGCCACTCGACTGAGACCGTTTCACCGTCGTCAGTTTCGCCGGTCAGTGTCCACTCTGTCTGGCGTGCCAGCCCGTCTGCATCGACCAGTATCACGACGGTGAAGTCGGTCACAGTCACGTTCTCGCCGGACCCGAACGCACCGGCACCGATCTGCCGCCAGGTCGAGAGGTCTGAGTACTCGTAGCGGTCCACCGTGACGCCATCGAAAGTCTCTGTCCCAACCAGACGGGCGTCGTCGACTGACTCGTAGCTGAGCGTCCCGCGGTCGACGGCGGACTGGAACGAGGTGTCGTCCTGGGGCCTGACCTGATAGAACGCTTCGCCGTCGGTCTCGTACCGCGTGTAGGCCGATCCGTCGGCGACGAACGTCTCGAAATCGGTTCTGGCGTCCGGCCCGGACATCGTGAACGTCTCTATCGAGCGGTTCGCCTGCAGGTCCACCTGATAGGCGTTCGTTATCGTGGTCGTCTCGCCGGCCTCAGTCGTCGAGTACGACCACGTCGCGGTGAAACTGCCCGCGTCTCGCAGGAGGCGGTCCGTCGCTTCGACCGAGAGGTCGCTCCGGTCGACGGGAGCGGCCCCGCCGTCGGCCACGTCGGTCCCGTCATCCGCCGCTGGCTCCCCGCCGACACAACCGGCGAAAGCGACCAGTGACAGCACCAGCACAGTAAGTAATCGCGTTGTCATGTCGGAGGAGAGGCTGTCACAGGAGATAAGCTAGTATGGTTGATACGACTGTTTCGGATGGCACGGGACTTGCGTTCAGAGAGCGCGACGCTACAGCCAGTCGGTCTCCGGGTCGATGCGGTTCGGCGGCGTCTCGCCGGCCAGCGCGGCCTCAACGTTCGCGGCGACGGCGGCGTTCAGGTCGTCGCGGGCTTCCTCGGAGTACCAGGCCGCGTGGGGCGTAACGATGCAGTTGTCCAGGCCGACCAGCGGGTGGTCCGCCGTCGGCGGTTCCTCGGCCAGCACGTCGAGGCCGGCGGCCGCAATCGTCCCGTCGTCCAGCGCCGCCCGGAGCGCCCTCTCGTCGACGAGGCCGCCGCGGCCGGTGTTGACGAGGACGGCGTGGTCGCGCATCGCCGCAAGCGCGTCAGCGTCTATCATCCCCGCCGTGCTCTCAGTCAGCGGCGTGTGGAGGGAGACGTAGTCGGCCCGCTCGTACAGTGCCTCCAGGGTGACTTTCTCGACATCGGCTTCGGCCATCTCCCCGGCATCGACGTACGGGTCGTAGGCGATCACGTCGAGGTCGAACCCCCGCAGTTGGTCGCGTACCCGCCGCGCGATGGGGCCGAAGGAGACGAGGCCCAGCGTCCGGCCGCGGACGCGATGTACCGGGCGGGTCCGCTCCCAGCCCCAGCCGCCGTCGCGAACGTCGCGGTCGTAGGCCGTGAGCGTCCGGACACAGTCGAGTAGCAGCGTCACCGTGTGGGTTGCGACCTCGTCCGTGCAGTACTCGGGGACGTTCGTGACGGCCACGCCGTTGTCCGCCGCCGCGGACACGTCGATGTTGTCGATACCGACACCCGCTCGCGCGACAACCTGGAGGTCATCTAAGCCGTCGAGTACCGCGGCAGTGACCGGCGTGTTCACGTCCACGACAAGCGCCGCTGCACCGGCGGCAGCGTCCCGGAGCGCCTCCTCGCTGCCCGTCTCCGCGACAACGACATCGGCGTCGAGTTCCGCCTGCAGTCGGTCGATATCTATCATCGGATCATCGCTTGCAACCACACGTTCCATAGGCGGAGTCATGGACTGGGACGCTAAAACGGGTCGAAATCGTTCCCATCGAATAGGAATTCGAGGTCCATGATAGATTGAGTACAACGAGCAAACCAGTTGTTCGTTCGAGCCACGCGGTCCGAGCGCCGTAATTTAAGCCGCTCGACCGCCAACCCAGCGGTATGCAAATCGAACTGCGGTTTTTCGCCAACTTCCGGGAAGCCGTAGGGCAGAAAACGGTCCAGCGCGAGTACGAAAGCGGTCTACAGGCGGGTGACGTACTCCGACAACTCTCCGAGGAGTTCACCGAGATGGACCTGTTCGAGGACGGCGAACTGCGGGAGTACCTGACGATTCTCCGGAACGGAACGGATATCACCCATCTCGACGGGCTGGAGACCGCGCTGGAGGACGGGGACGAACTCAGTGTGTTCCCGCCAGTCGCCGGAGGGTAGGTCCTGCTAGAGTCGGTTGCCCGAATCAGCAACAGAAAATAAACGGAAACATCAACCCGACGCGGTCGCCGGCGTCCAGTTCCGTGTCCAGTCCGTCGAGGTGTTCGTTGAACTCGCCGTTGACCGCCACTCGCGCGTAGCATCTGGTCTGCTCGCCTTCGGGGTTTTTCGCCCAGTCGCCCGGCAGGTCAGCCATCTCCGGGGCCCAGCCCTCGGTGGTGGCGTCGGCTTCGGTCTCCGCGATGAGCATGTCGCTCACGTCGTACTCCCGGAAGAACGCGTCGAGGAAGTCACGTAGCGTGTCCCCTTCGAACGTGTATGACAGCGACGGTTCGCCGACGGCCCGACGAACATGGCCGGTACACCTGACCTCGACAGTGGTCAGGTCCGGTGCCGACGACTGTCGTTCTACTGTCTCACTGCTCATACGTTTACTACAACCCACCGACACAAATCAGTGGAGGCGAACATGTTCGTCCACCGCTGGGATTTATTGGCCGCGAACTCTGTGTGGCGGTATGGACGATATCGAACTGGGGATTCCATCCGGGATTGTCGACTCGCTACCGCCGGACAGCGAGGACACGAAACGCGATATGGAGCAGGCCGTCGGTGGCTGGGAGCGAGAGCTCAACGCCGCCCTCGATTCGACGGAGCCGGCCAGCGCCGTCGTCGATCACATCGAGCAGTTCGAGAACCGGTGGGAGGCCTACGACGAATACGTCGTCGAACTCCGAGCCTGGGGCCAGTCACCCATCTACGCGATGGCCTGGCGCGACCTCCACGCCGCCGTCATCGCCCAGATTTACGACCACGAGGACTTAGACGAGCGAATCAATCGCGAGCGCAACGCCCGCATCGTCGACGACGGCATCCGGCCGGGATAGAGTGTATCCGTCCGGGGTAGGCCGTCGCCGTCCGGGAGCCATCCGGGATAGCGCGGTTGTGGCAAACGAGCGCCGGACCGCCGATAGGTTTAGACGACCGCACCCGTAACGAAGACGTAATGGAGCGTGAACGGAGTTTTCGCGGTATCTCGGTGCGGGCTGCTATCGGCTATCTGGAGAACCTGGGCGGCGAGCAACGCGGCGAAGCGACCGTCGAAGGTGACGGCTGGGCGGCAACGCTCTCCGAGGAAAAAGTCGCTATCGGGCCGAGCCTCCAGCTCAACGAGGTGACGATCCAGTTCGACGGCGAGCCGGAGACGCTGGAGCCGCTCATCGAGAAGTTCGCACAGAAAGCGATGCGGGCGGGCGGCTGACCGGGGCGCGATGGCCGACCCGTCGTACCCCATCGAGGGGCAGATTGTCCTGCTGGCCGGCACACAGGCCAGCGTGCCGCTCGACCAGCTCCCTGACCTGCTCGGACGGGTCCAGTCGTATCTCCGGGCGAACCGTGCGACCTACGACAGGGAGTACGAGCGCATCAGCGGTCCCAGAGAGGCCGATTACGTCTGCGCCGAGTCGGGCCACTGGGACAGTATCGGCACGGAACTCGGGCTGAGCGACCGCGAACAGGACGCGGTTCGGCGGGCTCACGTCGCCCAGTTCGAGCGCGACGGCCGGCGGCTGGACAGGAGCGAGGAGTTCGAGACGACGCTTGAAATCAGGGACGTGCTGGCGGTCAGCTCCGAACCGTAATCGTCTCCAGCACGCGCTGGGAGAAATCCGTCTCCGAGAGGTCGCCGTTCTCGAGTTCGTCGATCCACTCGCTGTCGACGGACCACTCGCCGAGTTCGGTGTCTTCGAGGTCTGTCACGGTCGCCTCGATGTCAACCCCGGACCAGTCATCGGCGTGCAGGTCCCGGAAGACGTTGATGACGCGACCGATCTCTCGGTGGGGGATGACGGCCGCTTCGTCGGCCGAGATCGACTCGTAGGTGAGCCGGTACGTATCGCCCTCGTCGTCGAACTCGGTGACGTAAACGCCGTGGCTGGTCAGTCGGGACTCTACCTGAAATTCGAAGTCGTCGATGTCGTCCTTGCGCATTAGAAAATTGGAATCGGCAGTCGGCGCTGTCTCAGTCGTCGCTCGGTGCCGCCGCGCCGCCGGAACTGACGCCGGTCCCGGGGCCGACCTCGATGCCGAGTTCGTCGAGTTTCTCGTCGGTGACGACGCCGTTCTCCCAGTCGCGCACCTCGTAGTACTCGTCTTTCATCTTCGAGAGCTCCGCGAGTTCGCCCTCGGAACCGCCCTGGGCGGGAATCGCGTGTTCGTCGCCCTCAACGAACCGGTTGGGCAGGTCGTCGTCGGCTCCGTCGAAGCCCGCGAGGTTGTTGTAGTACCGTTCGAGGTTGTAGATGCGTTCACCGGCCTCCATCAGTTCCTCCTCGCTCACGTCCAGCCCGGTCATGCCGTTGTACTGCAGGACGTACTCCTCGATGCCCTCGGCGAAGGCGTTGAACTTGCAGATGTCGAAGGAGTCGCTGATCGCGTGCAGATCCTGGAAGGTGGCGCACAGCTCACCTTTGCCCTCCCACTCTCGCGGGTCGACCTTCTCCGGGATACCCAGAATTTCGGCCGCCGGCGTGTACCCGCGCAGGTGACACGCCCCGCGGTTCGAGGTCGCGTACCCGATTGCCATCCCCTTCATACACCGCGGGTCGTAGGCGGCCATCGTCTGGCCCTTGACCGCGAGGGAGTTGGTGTGGGCGTCGAACTCCTCGGCGAGGTGGTCCGGCCCCTCGGCGAGGTGGTCCGCGAGTTCCGTCTCGCGGTTGGCGATCATGTCGATCATGTCGATCATCGTGTCGGCGTCGCCCCAGTCTATTCCGTCGCCGAGTTCGTCGAACTTGCCCTCCTCGGTCATCTCCATCGCCATCGCCATGGTGTTACCCACGTCGATGGTGTCGACGCCGACGTCGTTACACCGTTCGAGCATCACGGCGATCTTGTCGCGTTCGACGTGGCCGGAGTTCGGGCCGAGCGCCCACGCGGACTCGTACTCGTAGGATTCCGTGCGGACGTTCATCTCCTCGCCCTTGTGCATCGCCTGCACTTCGACTTCCTTCTTGCAGGCGACGGGACAGGAGTGACAGGTCGGCTCGTCGACCAGGATGTTCTCCCGGACGTTCTCACCTGAAACGTTCTCCGAGTCGATGATGCGCTCGCCGTCGCCTTCGGCATCCGAGTACGACCGCGTCGAGGAGTACTTCGCGTTCTTCGTCGGGAGGCCGTCCATCTCCTCGGTGAGGTTCATCAGGACGTTGGTGCCGTACATCGAGAGCCCGCCCTCGTTGGGTGCGGTCACGTCGGACTCCTGGATGACCTGCATCGCCTGCTTGTGGCCCTCCTGGAACGTCTCCTGGTCCTTCGGCTTGGGCATCCGGGTGCTGGACTTGACGACGACGGCCTTGAGGTTCTTGTTACCCATCACGCAGCCGGTGCCGCCCCGGCCCGACGCGCGGTCGTCCTCGTTGATGATACAGGCGTATTTCACCTCGTTCTCGCCGCCCTGACCGATGGCCATCACCGAGAGGTTCTTGCCCAGCGAACCGCCCTCGATCTCGCCTTCGAGGTCGTCGATGGTGTCGTGGACGCCCTGGCCCCAGAGGTGCGAGGCGTCACGCAGTTCCACTTCGCCGTCCTCGACGAGCGCATACACCGGCTCGTCTGCCTGGCCCTCGAAGAGGAGTCCGTCGAAGCCCGACCACTTCAGCCGCGCACCCGACCAGCCGCCGTGGTGGGAATCAGTGACCGTCCCCGTCAGCGGCGACTTCGTACAGATTGCGATGCGACCGCTCATCGTCACCTGTGTCCCCGTCAGCGGCCCGTTCATGAACGCCAGCAGATTGTCCGGTCCCAGCGGGTCCACGTCGGGTCCCTGGTCGAAGACGTACTTCACGCCGAGCCCGCGTGCGCCGATATATTTTTTCGCGTCCTCCTCGTCAATGCCCTCGTAGGCTACGTCCCCATCCCCAAGGTCGATTCGCGCCACGTGGTCCTGGAAGCCACCAAGGTCTGTCATGGTAATACGTGACTCTCCGGCTGGGAACAACTTAACGATTTGTGTTGGATACCCCAAACATCCGACGTGTTTCATCGGACTGCTGTCCCTGCGTGACCGGCTCACACTCGCGAGCCTGGTCCGAACTGTTTAAGAGTCCGAACGGCAAACTCCGGGTAACTCGCTGGGCGACGGGCACCAGCGGGCACCTGCGTGTGCAGGTCGGGATGTGAGTCGCGCCGAGCGCGACTTGAACCACGCAACGCCCGTGGTGAATACATATGGCACGAAGCGCATATTCGTACATTCGAGACGCCTGGAAGAACCCGGGCGACGGACAGCTCGCAGAACTACAGTGGCAGCGCCAGCAGGAGTGGCGCGACGAAGGGGCCGTCGAGCGCATCGAGCGCCCGACCCGCCTCGACAAGGCCCGCTCGCAGGGCTACAAGGCAAAACAGGGCGTCGTCGTCGCCCGCGTCTCCGTCCGCAAGGGCGGCGCACGCAAGCGCCGACACAAGGCCGGTCGCCGCTCCAAGCGCCAGGGCGTCACGCGCATCACCCGCCGGAAGGACATCCAGCGCGTCGCCGAGGAACGCGCCTCCCGCACCTTCCCGAACCTGCGCGTGCTCAACAGCTACTCCGTCGGCCAGGACGGCCGCCAGAAGTGGCACGAGGTCATCCTCATCGACCCGAACCACCCGGCCATCCAGAACGACGACGACCTGTCGTGGATCTGTGCCGACGACCAGGCCGACCGCGTCTTCCGCGGCCTGACCGGTGCCGGCCGCCGCAACCGCGGCCTCGGCGGCAAAGGTAAGGGCAGTGAGAAGACCCGCCCGTCGCTGCGCAGCAACCGCGGCAAGGGCAAGTAACGCCGACGTAGCGGTTCTCTCCAGTATTTTTGCGGCTAGGAGTTCACTCCGAAGAGCGGTTGATCCGACAGGACGGAGCAGGACCGACCGAAGGTCGACAAGAGGACCAGTGCCGTCCGTATCGCTGAGTCGTTCCTGTCGGAGCAGAACACTCTTGTCATAGTGGTGTCACCCGAGGGTATGGATGCGGCGCGACTCCACCATCTCTCGTTGCTGCTCATCGGCATCTCGCTGGGAGTCAGCGGGTTCGTTACAATACGGGCCGCCGGCAGTGCTGTCGGTGGAGTTGCCATGGCAGCCGGTGGAGCACTCCTGGCCGGCGTGAGCGTCTACAGTCTCGTGACCGGCGCAGAGTCAAACGTGGAAAAACGGGTCGCGATGCTCACTGCTTTCGGCGCGGTACTCGCGATTTCCGGAACGCTACTCATGCTTTTAACGTAACGCCAGCAGCGCCGATCGTCGAAAGGCTACATCCAGACGCCCTGTTCGCGGTCCATGATACTGACAACGACGACGTGGGGCAGCGTGACGACGGCGATGAACACCAGATACAGCGCGACCCACTCCGGAACCGACCCCGGCGGATTCGGGACCAGAAAATACAGCCCCCCGAGCAGGGCGAGCGAGGCGACGGTCAGCGGCGCGGCGTCGCGGGCGAACCCCGCCAGGGCGGCTGTCGGGTCGCGGTTTTCGAGTGCGGCAGTGGCATCGTCGTCGACCAGAAGGAGACGAGCAACGTGGCGTAGCGAGTGCCACAGACAGAAGTACACGCCGATGGCGAGCACCGGCGGAACGAGGGCGAAGTACGCGAGCAGGCCCAGCGTCTCACCGGCGTCAAGCAGCCACGGCTGGCGGGCGTCGGCGCGGGCGAAGCCCACAGCTAGCGTAACCATGACGAGCGCGCCGTACGCTACAGCGAGCGTGGTTCGCACGTCGGCCCGGAACGCCCAGCCGAGGGCGGCCACGGCGTCGGGCGCGAACAGCGACACCAGGTCGGTAGCGACGCGGCGGTACCACTCGGGGAACGCGAGCAACGGGACCAGCATCGGCAGGCCGCCGCGGACGAGGACCGTTCCGATTCGCTGCGGGAGCGACCGGAGGTGGTCGGCGTCGGCCAGCGCGAGCAGCGCGTACAGGTCGCCCTGGCCCCAGTGGAACCACGTCACTGCGATGAACAGGACGAAGGCCGCCGCGGGGGCGAGGAACCAGGCGACGGCGTAGGCCCCGCCGACGACGCCGTAGAGCGCGAACACGCGGGCGATAGCCCGCCAGTCCGGGCGCTCGCCGCGGGTGCGTGCGACCGCGAGGTGATCGACCGCACCGTGGGGGAGACCAAGCAGGACAGCACTGACCACCAGCGGGGCGTACTGGAGCGCGGACGGTATCGAGACCCCAGCCAGAAACGGAGCGATGACGGCGAGGCTGGTAACCCAGCCGGGAACCAGCGCGATCCGGTAGAGAACCGCCGGCTCGACGGTGCTGCGGCGGCTCATTCCCATCTGTCCCGAAGCCAGACGTAGAGCACGACCCCCTGCACGACGAACAGCGTCGTCAGCAGGAAGAAGACCGCCTCCTCGATCGGCAGATCGAGCAGGGGAATCGCGTAGCCGGTCGTGTACTGTTTCGAGAGGGTCCAGACGCCGAGTCGGATAGCAATGCTGTCGATACCACAGAGATACGCCGTCGGGATCAGTGTCGCAACGCTCACTGCCCGCCACTCGCCGACAAGGAAGTGCCACCCGAACAGCCACTGAATGGCGAGAATCGGTCCGCTCCAGACCAGCAGCGACCCGAGGTACAGCCCTGAGTCAGAGCGCAGGAGCGCGAGGCCGGACAGAACGACGACGAGCGCAGCGGCGAGTCCAACGAGCCGCGTTCGCATCGGCGTGGCTAGCTGGCGCTCAGTGTCCACCCGAAACCGGGCCACCCACAGCCCTACCATCGCGGTCTGCAGGACGAAAAAGAGGTACTCGCCGAGGGGTATCGACCAGAACCGCGCCAGCACGGCGCCGTCGCCGTACCACCAGACGCCGCGCCGGATGAGCGCGCCGTCCCACGGCGTCGTGTAGACGAGCGCCAGGCCTGCAAGGATTGCCGTCCCTGTAAGTACGTCCCGGCGGTTCCCGAGGCGGTATGTCGCCGTCAGTGCCAATCCAGCCACGACCGGCACCACGAACAGGGCGTGGAACTGGAGATACGTGAGCGTAGGCAACATTAGTTCAGATACAGCCGGTGGTCAGAAACGATGCCCGGTGCGTGGCTGTCATCCACGCCACGCGGGTTGCCCGTGGCCGTGGGCGTCCGTCGGCGTCTCGCCGGGGCCGCGCTCTGAGACAGCGCTCACGGTGTAGAACGTCGCTTCGGGGTCACCGTTGCGCCGCCAGTGCCACCAGGTCCGGGCGAGCAACCACAGCCGGCGACGACGTGTGAGTTCCGGCGTCTCCGTCAGCACGTCGTAGCCACGGTCGCGGATGAGCCGATGGTGATCAGCGTACAGGACTGCGGCCAGCAGCACGCCGAACTGGCAGTCCTCCGGCAGGTACCGGATGCCGGCGACGCCCTCGCGGTACAGTTCGTCGGTCCGGGCCAGTTCCTCCTGCATCACGGCGCGGAAAGCGTCGTCGACTTCAGCGTCGGCCAGTTGCTCCTCGGTGACGCCGTGGCGCTCCAGCGTCTCCTGTGGGAGGTACACCCGGCCGTAGTCGTGAATGTCCTCGCGGACGTCCCGAAGGAAGTTCGAAAGCTGGAACGCTTCGGCCAGCGCCGTCGCGTGGGGGAGGGCCTCCTCCTTCTGTGGTGGGTCCATCACCTCCGTCATCATATGACCGACGGCGACGGCGGAGCCCCCCATGTACTCACGGAGGTCCTCGAACGTCTCGTAGCGGGCCTGTGCGATGTCCATCTCCATCGCGTCGATGAAGACGTTGATCGTCTCCTCGGAGATGTCGTGGCGCTCGGCGAGGTCCTGAAACGCCGCCAGAACGGCCTCGTGGTCGGTTTCAGCGGGGTCGACGTTCCCGAGCGCGGCCTCACGGATCACCTCCAGTTGCTCGTGCTGGACGGTCGGCGGCGGCCCGTCCGTCTGATCGACGACCTCGTCCGCGACCCGGAAAAAGGCGTACATGACGTACGTCGGGTGGCGGATACGCTCCGGAAGCAGACGCGTCGCGAGGTGGAACGTCCGTCCGGTCTCCTGCTGTATCGATTTGCTGGTTTGGATGTTATCGGAGTGCATTGAAAGCTATCGGGCGGTCATTCGGCGGGCGATGCGTCGCGCGCTTGTGGGCAGGCGGTCCGTAATAGTTCGGTCGACCCGTGGTTGCGCCGCTATCACAGGGGTCTGTGTCCCGTCGGTTCGCCGGCAACAAACAGGACACTGGTTCCGTATCACTACATGTATATACGGTTGTTATCGGGATAAGCGGACTACCAAACTGCTTCGGGAATCGTGCCAGGGGCCCGCCGCCGGCGAGGGGATTCGCAAGCACTGGTTACCAGTTTTCGAACACTTCTTCCAATAACTTTCGCTCACCCGCACGGAGGTGCTGGTGGAACGTCGACGGGCAGATGTCCATCGACTCGGCCAGCTGCTCGCCGGATACGTCGCGTGGCCAGTCGAAGAAGCCGCCGAGAAATCCTTTCCGGAGCGCTGTCAGCTGGCGGTTGGTCAGCCGTTCCTCGACGTTCGCGATGAACGCCTGGCGGGAGACGGGGGGTTCGTCCCGTTCACGCACGGAGAGCAGTTCCGTCTCCGGATGCTGGCTGCGGACCTGCTCGACCACGCTTCGGGTCTCCATCGACGCCGGGAGCGCGACCGTAACCGTCGCCCTCCCGGGTTCGACCAGAATGTCGCCCGCCTGGGCCCCGCGGTCGGCGACGACAGAGACGACCGGCGGGTCCGAGACGGTGAATTCGAACAGTGCCGACGAGTCCGCCGTCGAGACGTGCGAGACGCCCGACACCTGGGGGTGGTCGGCGGCGACGGCACAGACCGCCGAAGGGTCGTCCGTCTCGACGAGGAAGAACATCACCGTCTCCTCGCCGTCGGGGACGCTCCCACCGTACTCCATCGAGCAGCCGAGTTCGCTCGCCACGTCGATATAGAAAACCTCCGGGTCAGTGACCTGCAGTTCGAGTTCGGTGACGTTGTCGGCGGTCAGCAGTCGGCTGGTCTCGCGGGCGTCGATAGCCGCCGCAGTCGCCCGGCCGATGGTCCCGAGCACGGCCTGTTCGCGGGGGTCGAACACGTCGTCGCTGTCGGCGTAGACGGTGAGGACGCCGTACAGCGATTCACCGGAGACGAGCGGGACTGCCGCGACCGACGCGACGTCGGAGTCTGCGAGCCGGCTGTGTTGCTCGTCGATGTCACCGGTCACGACTTGCATCTCCTCGGTGCGGGCCGCCTCCGCAACCGGGTCATCGGCGTCCAGCGGGATGGACAGCGACGTCGGGTGGTCGGCGGAGAGGGCTGTCGACGACAGCGTCTCGTCGCGCAGGTCGAGTTCAGAGACCCAGGCGAACTGGTAGGAGTCGACCGCGGCCAGCCTGTCACAGACGGTCTGCTGGATCGCCTCGCGCGAGTCGACGGTCAGTACGTCGCCCATCACCGCTTTCAGCAGGCCGTCGACCCGGTCGACGAGCTGTTTGAGGTTCTGGCGCTCGGCTTTGAGCTCCTCGCTCCGGCGCTCGGCCGCCAGTTCGGCGAGCTTCCGCTGGGTGATATCGATGTGTGCGACGACCGCGCTCCCGGCCTCGTCGTCGGGCAGCGGTGCGACCCGCATCAGAAACCACTGCTTCTCCTCCGGGGAGTGACACGGGTACTCCATCGTGAACAGGTCCTGCTCACCGTCGATGACCGACTCGATGCCGCCGAGTGCCTGTCCGGCGTACTCGTCTGCGTCGACGTCGGTCGTCGCGAAGTAGTTCGTCCCTTCCATCTCCCCGTCCTCGTCGCCCGCGAACTCCCGCCAGGCGCGGTTCGTAAACAGGATCGTCCCCTCGTCGTCGAGGACAGCGATATTGATGGGTAGCGTGTCCAACGTCGAGTGAGCGAGTGTCTCTGGTGGCTTCATTCAGTGTCCCTGGCTCCGAATAGCCGATACCCTGTGTAATGGCGGCGGGTGAATAAACGTGTGGCCCGGAACGGGGAACTGTTGCCTGTGCGAAAAGCTCTAAACGCTGTCGCCCGCAACCCGTAGGTATGTTCGGGTCCCGGAGTTCCCGGGGGAAGTCAGTCACCTGTATTGCGTGTGGGGAGTCCATCCCACGGTCCGAGGCCCGCGAGTACGACAAACACGGCGACCGGTGGGACCGCCGGAACAAGACGTTCGAGCACCTCTGTAAAGCCTGTTTTGCCGAACTGTGCCAGCAGCCGCGGGACGGCCTCGAAACGACGCTTGACGCTGCCGGGGCCGGCGAGTCCGACCAGGAGACCTTCCTGAGACGGTTCCAGGAACTCTCCGAGGGCGACGCTCGCAGGGAATGAGACGCGGGCGTCAGGGCCAAGTCTCACCCCGACAGCCCTAACTGCACCCTGTTCGTACCGGGAGACATGACTACAGAGGACGCACAGGCGGCCGCCGGGACCGCCGAGGGCCAGGGCCCTGTCGAGATTGACCCGGAGATGGCGCGACATCTGGAGAACAAACGCGAGGAACTGTTCGAGAAGTTCGGCATCCCCGACGAGTTCCCGCCCGAGGTACTGGAGGAGGCCAAAGAGCGCACGCAGGGCGTTCAGGCCGAAATCGAAGACGAGGTCGACGAACGCCGGGATCTCCGGGAGATGACCACCTGGACGACTGACCCCATCGACGCACAGGACTTCGACGACGCCATCTCCATCGAGGAACGCGAAGACGAGATCGTCCTCTGGGTCCACATCGCCGACGTGACCCACTACGTCAACCCCGACACGAAGATGTGGGAGCAGGCCGTCGAGCGCGGGAACACCGTCTACCTCCCGGCCTACACCGTCCACATGCTGCCGCCCGTCCTCGCCGAGACCGTCTGTTCGCTGGTCCCCAACGAGGACCGCCTGGCCCACACCGTCGAGATGCACCTCGACAAGGAGAACCTCGGCTACGAGGAGATCAACATCTACAAGTCCGTCATCCGCTCGGACGCTCGCCTGACCTACACCGAGGCCGAGCGCCTGCTGGACGAGCCGGAGACCGCAGAAGACGTGCTAGAGGACCAGAGCGTCGACCTCGCGGAGAAGACCGAGCGCGTCTGGGAACTGGCCGACCGGATGCACGAGCAGCGCAAGGAGGAGGGCTCGCTCGTCCTCAACCCCGCCCGCGACCGCGCCCACACCATCATCGAGGAGTGCATGCTGAAGGCCAACAAGGCCGTCACGCACGAGCTGATGTGGAACCGCGGCGTCGAGGCGATGTATCGCGTCCACCCACAGCCAAGTCCCGACGAGTGGGACGAGGCGCTGGTCGAGATTCAGGAGCTCGACGGCGTCTCCATCCCCGGCGACGCCTGGGACGACCCACGGAAGGCCGTCAACGCCACGCTCGAACAGGCCCCGGGCCGCCAGCTGGACAAGATCCAGTGGGCCGTGATGAAGGTGATGCCGCGCGCGAAGTACATGAACGACCCCTTCGGCGGCCACCACGCGCTGAACTTCGAGATCTACGGCCACTTCACCTCGCCGATTCGCCGCCTATCGGACCTCATCAACCACTGGATCGTCTACACCAACGACGTGCCCGAAGACCTCGTCGCGTTGTGTGACCGCGCCAGCGACCGCCAGAAGGACGCCGAGCAGTGCGAACGGGAGTACAAGAACTTCCTGCAGGAGGTCGGGCTGGACCCGTCGGCGGTCAACAACCGCGGTATCGAGGTCGTCGAAAATCCTGATGACGAGGACGATACCGACGCGAACGCCGAGACTGACACGGCCGACGCAGCGGTCGAGGAGTAACGCCGGCACACTCGCGGGGCGTCCTCGACAACAGGAAGACCTTTTCACAGTCGGTACAGCACTGCCCGTATGTGCCCTCCAGCACCCGCAATCGTCACTGAGGGGTTGACGAAGCGCTACAGTGGGGTCTCGGCGATAGCGGACCTCGACCTCACGGTCCCGCGCGGCAGCGTCTTCGGCTTCCTCGGCCCCAACGGCGCGGGCAAGACCTCGACGATTCGCATCCTGACGACGCTGACGAACCCAACAAGCGGCACCGCTCGGGTCGCCGGTGAGTCGGTCGCCGACCGCGCCGCAGTGGTCGAACACATCGGTTTCCTCCCCGAAGAGCCGCCGCTGTACGACGAACTCACCGGCCGCGAGCAGCTGGAGTACGTCGCCGGCCTGCGCGGGCACGAGGACTGGGGCCGCGTGGAATCGCTGCTCGACCGGTTCGACCTCGACGAGGACGCCGACCGGCGCGTCGAGACGTACTCGAAGGGGATGAAACAGAAACTCGGCCTCGTCCAGGCGCTGTTGCACGATCCCGACGTCCTCTTTCTGGACGAACCCACCTCGGGGCTGGACCCGCGGGCGGCCCGGACGGTGCGTGACACCATCAGCGAAGTTGCGGCCGCTGATACGACGGTCTTTCTCTCGACACACATCCTGCCCGTCGTCGAGGAGTTGGCCGACACCGTCGGCGTCCTGTACGACGGCGACCTCGTCGCGGAAGGGTCTCCCGATGAACTGACCGACAGCGTCGAGTCCGGGAGCACGCTCGAAGACGTGTTCCTCGACGTGACCAGCGAGCACCCGGGAGAGCGATGAGACGGCCGAGCGGACGACGGACACGACTGATCGCGCGGACGGAACTGCGGCGTACCTGGCGCAAGCTCAAGGGGACAACACGCGGCGCACTCATATTCCTCGGCGGCGGGCTGGGCATCAGCATATACAGTCTCGCTATCGGCGCAGGGGCGTTCTTTTTCGGCGGTGCCCTGGCCGACAGCGACCCCCACACGGTCAGGCTTGCGACGACGGCGGGTATCGTCGGACTGCTCGGACTCGTCGGCTTCTTCACGCTCCAGCACACGGTGAAATCGGCCGGCGAGCCCGACGCCGCCGACGGCCTGCTGACGACGGTCCCCTACGAGGACGCGGCGGCCGGGCTGCTCGCCGCCGAGGCCGGTCGCGTGTCGCTCGCCCTCGCCATCCCGATTGTGGCGCTAGTAGGCGGGCTTGCAGCCGGTGACGCCGGGGTACTCGTCGCTCTCGTGGCGCTCGTCGGGTCGGTCGCGGTCGCCCTGCTGGGGACGGTTCTCGGCTTCGGCCTGGGGCTGATGACGAAACTGGTGGCGAACCGCTCGGCCTTCGTCGCCAGTCACCGCGCGAGCGTCGGGGCCGCCGTCTCGCTCATCCTGCCACTTGGCTGGGTCGCGATGACGGCCGTTCCGACGGTACAGCTTCGCGTGCTCCAACTGGCGACCCAGTCACCGCTCTCGTGGCCTGCCGACGTAGTCCTGCTCGTGCTGGGGACCGGCGGCAATTCGGTCGCTGCCGTCGTCGCCACAGCGGGGATTTTCGGCGCGCTCCCGGTCGGCGCAGTCGCGTGTCTGTGGCTGGCCGGGCGGGCCTGGTATGCCGATCCGGTCCAGCCCGACCACGAGTTCGACGCCGACGAGCGAACGCTCTCGGACCGTCTGCTGGCGGGGCGGGTCCCAACCGCGACCCGCGTAGTCGCACAGAAGTCGTGGCTCAGAGCCAAGCGAGCCCCCGTCACCGTCCAGTTCGCGGTCATGCCGTTCTTCTTCTTGGTGTATCACCTCCAGATCGTGATTCTGGAGCGAGTGGTGCCGCCGACGCTCCCGCTCAGCGCCGGCCTCGCCAGCGCGGCGGCGTTCGGTGCCGCGTTCTCGCTCAATCCGCTCGGGGGCGAGGAGGGCGTGCTGCCGCTGACGCTGACTGCCAACGTCTCCGGCCGGGCCTTCGTCACCGGGCTCGTCCTTGCAGGCGCACTTCCCGGTGTCGTAGTGACGGCGCTACTGGTCGTCGGCCTCGGCGTCGCCGCCGGCACGCCACCGATCACGCTCGCCGCCGGACTCACAATCGCACTCGTCGCAACCCTCGCCGCGCCGGCCATCGCCGTCGGAACCGGCGTCGTGTTCCCGAAGTTCGAGTCGTCGTCGGTGCAGGGCCGCGAGGTGGTGGTCCCGAGCGGCTGGGCGTTCGGGCTGTACTTCCTCGTCCTCGGCGTGGCCGTCGCGCCGGGGAGCCTGGCGTACCTGCTCGCCGTTCGCGACATATTCGCGATACCGTTCGACACACTGTGGCTCCTCAGCGGGGGCCTAGCAGCGACGGTAGCGATAGCAGGTGCCGGTGCAGTCGCCGGCTTCCTCTATGCCGCCAACCGCGTCGCGACCTACCGACTCGACTAGCAGATGGGCTTCGGGTCCAGCCCCATCGCCTCCAGCGTTTCCGCGTAGTCGTCGTACGCCGCTTCGATGGCTTCGGTCGCGGCCGCCGCTGCCACCTCGCGCTCGGATTCCGAGAGTTGTCCGAGGGCAGTCTCTCCGTCATCGAGTGCTGATGCCTCCCCTCGAATCTCGCGGAACGTATCGGCCCGCTGCTCGTCCGCTTCGTTGATGAAGAAGCTCACTACCTGCAGGTAGAACCGGTCGGCGACCAGCGGCGCGGCGACGAGGCCGGCCCCGACGCGCCGCGCAGTTCCACTGACGGTTTCGAGGTGATCGATGAAACCATCGGGGTCACCAGCATCTGCGTCGATGCGGTCTGCCCTCTCGGCTGCGGCCTCGGCTGCTGTCCCGAACTGCGTCGCCCCCTCGCTGTCAACCTCGGCGGCCCACCGGTCGAGGACAGTCGCGAGTCCTGACTCGCGGGTCGCCGCTGCTGTGAGCACCGCCTCCGCCTCCAGCGTCGCGTCCGTCGCTGCGATGAGCACCTTGTCCGAGCCTAGTCTGTCTCGCTCTGTCTCGGTTCGGTCGCGGACGGCATCGATAGTGGCTCCAGCGTCCATACGCCTGCTGGGCACGGCACGGGCTTGAAATCCCCGCCCGATTTATCCGCCGGGCAGCGCTACAATCAGTATGGCCGAGGACTACCCTGACCCGCCGACGGATCCGCCTTCGCTGTCGGCAGCAGCGTTACAGGCGAAACTGGATGCCAGCGAGTCGCTCCGGTTACTCGACGTTCGCGACCGTGACGAGTACGAGCAGTGGCGGATTCGTGGTGACTCGGTGACGGCGACACAGCTCCCATTTACGAAGTTCCTCCAGGCGAAGGTGACCGGCGAAGTGGACGACATCGTCGGCGACGTGGCCGGAACAGGCCCGATAGCGGTCGTCTGTGGCCGCGGCGAGGCCAGCGCCTTCGTCGCCGGCCTGCTGACTGAACACGGCGTCGAGGCGCAGAACCTCAGCGACGGCATGGAGGGGTGGGCCCGGCTCTACGAGGCCCGCGAGATCCCCTGCGATGCCGTAACCGTCCTCCAGTACCGCCGTCCGTCCTCCGGCTGTCTCAGCTACATGGTTGTCAGCGACGGTTCGGCCGCCGTCGTCGACCCACTTCGAGCGTTTACCGACCGGTACGTCGCCGATGCCGCCGATCGCGACGCCTCACTCACCCACGCTATCGACACGCACGTCCACGCCGATCACGTCAGCGGCGTTCGCCGCCTTGCCGAAGAAACCGATGCCGAACCGATTCTGTCCGAACGGGCGATCGCTCGCGGTGTCGAGGACGTGACTGCACTGGCCGACGACGAAACGTTACAGGTCGGCTCGGCCACTCTGGAGCCCCACCCGCTGCCCGGCCATACCACCGGCATGACCGGCTTCACCGTCGGGGACGTGCTTCTGGCCGGCGACAGCGTCTTCCTCGACAGCGTCGCCCGCCCGGATCTGGAAGCCGGCGCCGACGGCGCTCGCGACCTCGCCCGCGACCTCCACCGAACGCTGACCGAGCGACTCGCGGGGCTACCCGACGAGACACTCGTCGCCCCGGGTCACTACAGCGAGTCGACGCCCCCCTCGGACGGCGGCACGTACACGGCCACCCTCGGTACCCTCCGCGGCCGACTCCCGGCGTTCGGGATGGACCGCGAGGCGTTCGTCGAGCACGTCTGTGACGACATCCCGCCGCGCCCGGCCAACTTCGAGCGGATTATCGCCATCAACCTCGGAGCGGAGACGGCCGACGACGACGCCGCGTTCGAACTCGAACTCGGTCCGAACAACTGCGCGGCTGCGACGTCGGACGCGGTGTGACACTGCCGCGAGAGAGTCGCAGCTACAACGGGAGCCGTTTTCGAATCTGGTCGAGAAGCGACTCGTCTTCGTCCGGCAGCGATTCACCTACCACGCCCTCTCCCGGGAGAATGACGGTCCGCTCCCCGTTGTCCTCGACCTCGATGAGGCCGTCCGCCTTGAGAGCGGCGAGCGCGTCCTCAATCCGGTCGATGTTCTCCTCCGTCCGCGACCGAAGCTCGAAGACGGTCATCCCCTCATCGCGGCGGTCAGCGAGCGCATCGAGCACCGCAACCTCAGTGTCGTCCCGGTCGCGATACTCCGGCTTCGCTCTCATATGTCCCTCTAAAACCGGCTGGGTCTAATCTTTGTCCCTCGAAATTCTGATATGCGTGGCTTATGCAGCGGATTGTACAACAACGGTATAGAAGGCAGAGGTTGCCGTTTCGGCCGTCCTTTTTCCTTAGATTCTGTAACCGGTTCTGTCTGACCATCACCGATAGAACACAAACCTGACTGACTCCTGGGCGGCCCGGTCGTCACCAGAAAACTCTCTGTGGCTCATGATCCTGAGGTAGCCGATTCTCTACTTCCACTTGTCATGGTAGCCCGGACCCTCCGTTCTGGTCGAGCCATACTTCGCTATTAGGAGCCGCGTCGACCACTCATCATTGTGGTAATTCCAGGCCCATACGTATTTCACGTAAAACGTCTCGAACACCTCACCGTCCTCTGTGACGAACGTCACATTGTACCTATCGGGAATATACGTGTGATCCCGCTCTGGGAAGCTGTTATCGTTTTCATTGTAATTAGCCACGACAGCATAGTAGTCCCAGAGAGGGTCATATCGGTCATTGACAGTTTTAGTACGGTTTGTGGTATCCCGCATTTCAACCGTCAGATGATACGTATCGTTCTCTGGGAACGCTTTCGTTTCTTTAAGCCGCTCCTCGCTTCTGTTAGTTATACGATACAGGCGGTGGATGCCTTCATCGAACTTTTCAAACTTCTCTGCCTTCGTCAGCTCATCGCTATCAGACTCATTGACGACTGGTTCGGGCGTTGGGGTTGCAGTCTCCTCTGACGCGGGCGTTGGGGTTGCAGTCTCCTCTGGCGTGGGCGTTGGCGTGGCTTCTACCGTCTGAGTTGGCGTAGATGTCTGTTCGGCTGGCCCACTTCCTCCCGCGAATGCAGAGCATCCGGCGGACATAATTAGGAGGGCGATAGCGACAGTGTTAAAGAGAGTCTTAGTCTTCATCATGATTCTTGAGTTTCGTTGTTGGGGTCTGCATCCTTGGTTTCTTCTTCAACAGGCGGGAGCGTCGGGGCTTCAGTTGGGGTCGGTGTTGGTTCAGGTGTTGAACTGACTGCCGGCCCACTACCGCCCGCTCCTGCCGATGGTGAATCAAGCACAGTCCCACCGCCAGAGGCGAAAAACGCAATTCCACGGATAAGGGCGGCGAAGACAACCACGTAGACGAACGCGGTCAGGCCACTGGTGAACCCGCCGCCTGACTGCATAACGGGAAGTCATGAGTATTCGTCCGCATACCCACGGGCGTTCGTCCACATGATAACCGGAGCAACGACTGGGAGCAAGAGCGTCCCTGCAACCGTCGCTAACAGGTAGGCGACTACCTCTCCGGTCTTGCGCTTGTAGTCCACCTTGTTTAGAATTCAGCCGCCATCTGTTATAAATCCTAAGTTCAAAAGTAGAATTAAAGCTGTTAGAAGAGGCTCCAGCCGCCGCCACCGTCATCGTCGTCATCGCTACTACTGTCGTCGCTACCACCGTCATCGCCGCCACCGAACAGGCCGCCACCACCGAACAGGCCGCCGTCGTCATCATCACTACTGCTGTCGTCGCTACTACTGTCGTCGCTACTACTACCACTGGAACTACTGTCATCATCGTTGTCATCGTAGCTCCAGTCATAGCCACCACCATCTTCATCATCGCTGGTATCGTCGTCCGGGTTCATTATGTTGCTCGGAACGCTGGAGCCTGCCCGGGTATTGCCGTCAGTATTGGAGTTGCTGTCAGTGCTAGTCGTATCATCGTAACTACTGCTGGAAGAGCCACCACTACCGCCGGAGCCATATCGCTCTTTCCTACGTTCAGCTTCAGCGGATTGCTCATCGACAGTTTCCTGGGTGAACGTCCCACCTTTCCCGTCTGCGGACAAGGCATTCATGTTTCCGGGTTCGATAATCTGCGTGAGCTCGCTGTCAACGTATGTCCACAGGCCGGGGCGTCCATCCGTGTCGACAAAGGTATCGCCGATCTTCATAGCGGCACTCGTACAGCCTTTGTTCTGGCCGTCAACGTAGTAGTTCCCGCTGTTTGCTCCACAACTATTCCCACCGCCGCCACCACCGCTGGACGAGTCGACGACCGGAACCGTTCGATTGGCGACGCCACGCCGCCCGGCGGCGTCGTAGGCGACTGCACGCACGGACACGGAGCCGGAGTGAGTGAACGTGTGCGTAATCGTCGAGGTGCCGTTTTCCCCGGCGAGTTGCGTCTGGTTCCGCGCGGTGCCGTTGACGATCCAGGCGAGCGTTCGGAGGTCGGCGGCTCCGGCGGTCGCATTGGCAGTCAGATTCCGCCGGGAGCCAGTGGGGAGCGCGGGCGGGGCCGACACGGAGACTGACGGCCCACCGGCGGCCACCACGTCGACATGGAGCGTGTCCGATCGCGACGCGCCGTCGTCATCG